>ERZ773235.1-NODE-1-length-642157-cov-10.409405_pt1 | contig 642157 bp, 578 predicted proteins | sample MGYA00580522_ERZ773235 | MGnify/ENA primary metagenome ERZ773235 (study PRJEB29015, sample SAMEA2737797) | human gut metagenome | biome: human gut; feature: human-associated habitat; material: faeces | place: China | collected 2012 ... | reverse complement strand
GGAGCCATAAGGCTTTACTTGGCACAAAACCCATTTCTTTTATGAATAGATAATACAATATGGTAGAAGAAATGTCAATCCGAATATTCGAAAATTAAAATGTTGAGATGGTGTTTATATATAATAGATGAAGAAGCAGAGGCTTTATATCACATCTGTATGTAAATCTTGTATTGTTCCAATCATTAGAAAAAGCCTTGAAAAATCAAGGCTTTAAAAATATAATGCGGAAGATGGGACTTGAACCCACACGATCGCAATGATCACAAGATCCTTAGTCTTGCTCGTCTGCCAGTTCCGACACTTCCGCATATGTCTGATCAAGAATTACTCTCGTCACACAACTCACTCATTATAACGAAAAATAAATCGGTTGTCAATAAGAAAAAATGGATTTACAGTGTATTTCTGAGATGTTACAATATTTTCAAATGCAGGATTTACAATGCAGAGTAGAAACGAGGAAGTACAATGGATTGGAGAAAACTGGTTGATTTACTGAAGAACCATAAGGTTTATATACAGACACATAATTTTCCGGATCCGGATGCATTGGCGAGTGCCCTTGGATTGCAGGTGTTTTTAAAGGCACATGGAGTACCGACTACGCTTTGTTATGCCGGGACGATTGAGAAACTGAGCACCAAGCGGATGATGGAGATATTCGATTTTAAGCTGTACAATATTACAGAGATTCCGGATATGCGGGCAGAAGATTATATTGTGACGGTAGATTCACAGAAATATAATGCCAATATTACAGATTTTGTCGGAAACGAGGTGGCATGCATTGATCATCATCCGACCTTTGTACAGTATGCATATAAATATAAGGATGTTCGAATCGTGGGTGCCTGTGCGACATTGATCGCGCAGTATTTCAAGGAGAGTCGGACTCAGATTGACTCCAATACTGCGACCGCACTTCTTTATGGTATGCGGGTGGATACGAATAACCTGTCCAGAGGTGTGACAGAGCTGGATATCGAGATGTATGCGTACCTGTATCATTATGTGGATGAAGAGAAGTTGACAGCGATGAACCGGAGTACGATGGAGCTGAAGGATCTGCAGGCATATGGTGCGGCAATCGAGAATATTAAGATATACAGTAATCTGGGATTTGCGGAGATTCCGTTTGACTGTCCGGATGGACTGATCGCAATGGTAGCGGATTTTATATTGAATCTGGATGTTGTGGAGTTTGCAGTGGTCTATGCAGTGCGGGAGGATGGACTGAAGTTCTCTGTGCGCAGTGAGATTAAGGCGCTGAATGCGGGAGTGATCGTGCAGGAGGCATTACAGGATATCGGCAGCGGTGGCGGACATGCCTGTATGGCAGGCGGATTTATTCCGGCAGATCAGGAGGAGAAGCTGGGTCATATGAAGCGGTATGCGATTGAGCAGAGGTTCATTCGGGTATGTGATCGATATGAGAATATAGTAGCAGAAGAGACCATTGGAGAAAGAATAGAAAGTGTACATCAATGAAGAGAGCAAGAGTAATGAAATGGTTGACGGCAGTTCTGCTTATGCTGTTAGCGACAGCGGGGACAGTTCTGATTCTGGTTCCGAATCAGAGCTGGTATCATTATCTGTATGAGAGACAGGGCATGAGCGAGACGACCGGAGTATCCGTCTTTGAAGCGGAGTTTAATTATGATTACATGGTAGATCAGGTTATGGGGCATCAGGCGGTGACCGGGATGGCGAGCTTTGCATCCGGTGAGCATCTGCAGAAGCGTCTGTCACAGCTGGCGATGGTATATCAGATCAGTGAGTGGGTCTGCGGAATCGGGATTGTCCTGATTGTAGGATGTCTGATCTTGTTGCGAAATCAGAAGTGGTATGAATGTTTTCGTTATGGAAGTATGGTGACCGGGATCGGTACAGGACTGTTATGCCTGGGTACGGTACTCTGGAGACCGTTGCGGCTTTTTGTATTTAAGAACCGGTACGGAGAATTATTTGGCATGGATCCGGGATTTACAGGATTATTACCGGAGAAATGGGCATGCTATATGTGGCTGACCGGAGTCGGGCTATTACTTGTGATGGCACTTGTATTTCTGCTGATCTATGCAGGCAGTAGCAGGAGCTACCGGCCGCACAGGTTTTAATGCAGGTGGATGGATGAAGAATGGCAGCAGATGGTTAAGGTTAAGATCCATGAGACTGGAAAGATTGAAAGGAGTAAGCAGGATATGGAAGATGCGATGGCAGGACATACTGTAGAATTTTCCAAAACGGAGCAGGTTCATGTTGTCAGTCCCGGAGAGCTGAATGGCTCATACCGGCTGTTTGGCGGAGCACTGTTACAGCGGATTGATGAGGTGGCAGCGGTTGTAGCACAGAGACACTGTCAGTCCTATTCGGTAACAACGGCCGCAATCGATAATCTGAATTTTAAATCCGGTGCCTATGCGGGAGATCTGCTGGTGTTGATCGGATATGTGACATATACAGGCAATACATCCTTAGAGGTTCGGATCGATACCTATGTGGAGAACCGGCAACGGGTACGCAGGCCGATCAACCGTGCTTTTTTTGTGATGGTTGCAATGGATGAGAATGATAAGCCGACGAGGGTGCCGCCTTTGATCGTAGAGACCATCAGTCAGCAGGCAGAATGGGAAGCCGCCCTCCTGCGTAAGAAGAATCGTCAGGAACGACGAAAAGAGGGATATTAGCAGGAAGGCGATTTCATCATAGATTAGTGGTGGAACAGACGGATTCCGGTGAATGCCATAACCATATTGTATTTATCACAGCATTCGATAACCAGATCATCACGGACAGAACCACCCGGCTGAGCAATATATTTCACACCGCTCTTATGTGCACGCTCGATATTATCGGAGAATGGGAAGAATGCATCGGAGCCAAGAGTAACGTCCTGATTGCCATCCAACCATGCACGTTTCTCTTCTCTGGTGAAGACCGGTGGCTTTACCTTGAAGCGTTTCTGCCATTCGCCCTCACGGAGAACATCTTCATACTCATCACCCATGTATACATCAATCGTATTGTCACGATCCGCACGACCCAGACCGTCTACAAACTGCAGATTCATAACCTGTGGAGACTGTCTCAGATACCAGTTGTCAGCTTTCTGACCGGCCAGTCTGGTACAGTGGATTCTGGACTGCTGACCGGCACCGATACCGATTGCCTGACCGCCCTTTACATAGCATACAGAGTTAGACTGTGTATATTTCAGAGTGATTAATGCAATCTTGATATCGATCAGAGCAGACTCCGGAATGTCCTTATTCTTGGTAACAATGTTGGATAACAGGTCTGCATCGATGTTCAGCTCATTTCTTCCCTGTTCAAATGTGATACCATATACCTGCTTACGTTCCAGCTCTGCCGGTACGTAGGAAGGGTCGATCTGAATTACATTGTAGTTTCCCTTTTTCTTCTGTTTTAAAAGCTCCAGAGCTTCATCGGTATATCCGGGAGCAATCACACCATCGGATACCTCACGCTTGATCAGGCGGGCAGTGTCGGCATCGCAGACATCGGAAAGTGCGATAAAATCTCCGAAGGATGACATACGGTCTGCACCTCTGGCACGTGCATATGCACAGGCAAGCGGTGATAATTCTCCGAGATCGTCTACCCAGTAAATCTTTGCCAGAGTATCATCCAGAGGAAGACCAACAGCAGCACCGGCAGGTGATACATGCTTGAAAGAGGTTGCGGCCGGAAGGCCGGTTGCCTGCTTCAGCTCTTTTACTAACTGCCAGCCGTTGAATGCATCCAGAAAGTTGATATATCCAGGCTTGCCGTTCAGAACGGTAACAGGGAGATCACTTCCATCCTCCATAAAGATGCGGGAAGGCTTCTGATTTGGGTTACATCCGTATTTTAATTGAATTTCGTTCATGACATACTCCTTATCTGATTGTTTTAGAATAAATTACCGGTTCTTATTTACGATTCGTGTCTCGCAGGTTCCGTCGATAATGTTGATGAAACGGACAAAAAGTGATACCTTATTATCCTCATTTAAGCTGTTCCATACCAGATCTGTGAAAGCGTTGATATCGTTCGGGATATCCACTAATTTCGGTTCACCCTCAAAGCTTGGAAGCGGCTCTTCATTTCTTGCATAGGTGTGAATGAAATGCCCCTCACCAGCAAGTGGATTCTCGTAAGTAAAGGTATAACGGTTGCAGGCAGCCGGATTACCGTTATGGCTCTTTAAGATCGACATTGCGTAGTGATAGGTACCGTTCTCAACCTGCATAACGCCGGAGATACGAGGGGTGTAGTTCGGGCCGTCCGGCTCAAACTCTCTGGAGCGCAGGGACTGTTCAAAGGTCAGTCCGTTCTGAAAACCATCGTAAATCGTATCGGTCTGGTCTCCGTTTGTGACAATGGTACGATTACCGAATACGCGAACCGGTGCATAAATGATCAGGCTCGGATCCTCCATCTTGGATGGGTCAAAGGCCTCGGTGCGGATGCCGTCTCCCTCTGTAACAAATACACGATTCCGGCTATTCGAGCTTCTGCCCATGATGAAGTAAGCAGTAACTGCTTTCGTGCCATCGGATGATCTGCCGATTACAATTCCCCGTCCCGGATAAGGATTGTTCTTTAATTCCTGTTCCAATGATTGCATGTTCATCTGAATGTCCTCCTTGTGAATAATAAGCTGGAGCAAGGCTCCTGATGTATGACATATTAATGTTCCCGTATAATAAAAAAAGGGCAAACATTAAAATGCTGCCCAGGCGGTCGGCTCAATGTCCATTGCAGAAAATCCTGCCGGTACACTCCCTGTAGTGATCTCTACCTGAATATACTCAGTTCCGCCAGTCATGTACCTATGTCTTATCTTATCGGAAAGAGACCGGAAATGCAAGAGGAAAAAGGAAACTTTGAAAAAAACAGACGAACTGAGAAAAATAGAGAAAAAAATGAAAAATCACTTGAAAATCGAAATGAGATTTTCTATAATAGCATCAGTTAGACAAGGGCGTACAACAGAGGTGGTTGTATGCCCTTGTCTCATTAGTTTAACCGGAGGACGAATGGCATACGAGCGAAGTGTCAGGAAGAACTTCGGCAGTGAAGTGGAGGTAGTATCATGAAAACAGGAACAGTAAAATGGTTCAATGCAAAGAAGGGCTATGGATTTATCAGTGATGAGGAAGGCAAGGATATCTTTGTACATTTCTCCGCACTTGAGATGCCGGGATTCAAGGTTCTCGAAGAAGGCGAAAAGGTAGAGTTTGAAGTCGTTGAAGGAGAAAAAGGACCACAGGCAGCAAAGGTCGTTAAGATCTCATAGAGCAGGAACAGAAGGAAAGGGGTTGCCATCCGGCAACCCCTTTCCTTTATTTCTCGCTTCTTTATTTTATCCTCTGGAGCAGTTGTACTGCAGGTCTTCCCAGCGACGGTCAACCTCTTCCTGGAACTGTTCGATCAGATGCTCATTTCCCGGCTTGAACAGATGCTTGAAACGTCCCTGTGCTCTCAGGAAATCTTCGATCGGAAGCTTTTTCTTTGGCTCATAGTTTAAGATCCATTTGCCTTCGATCACTTCAAACAGTGGCCAGTAGCAGGTCTCAACAGCCAGCTTACAGATGGTCATAATATCACTGGCATCATAGCGCCAGCCGCGAGGACATGGAGCCATAATATTTAAGAATGCAGGACCCGGAGTATAAATTGCAGATTCTGCCTTAGTATGGATGTCCTTGAAATTACCAAGGAAGGTGGTCTGACCTACATAGGCAACATTATGTGCTGCAATGATGGCCGCCAGATCCTTCCGACCCTGCAGCTTACCGTTGGACTGGGATCCGACAGGGGTGGTAGTGGTGTCCGCAAATCTCGGAGTTGCGGATGAACGCTGGATACCGGTATTCATATAGGCACCGTTATCGTAGCAGACATAGACCAGATCATGGCCACGCTCCATAGCACCGGACAGAGACTGGAAGCCGATGTCATAGGTACCACCGTCACCACCAAAGGTGATAAACTTATAGGTGTCATCGATTTTACCTTTTTTCTTTAATACGTTGTATGCGGTTTCTACACCGGAAAGAGTAGCACCTGCATTTTCAAATGCATTGTGGATATAACTGTCTTCCCATGCTGTATATGGATACATGAAGGAAGATACCTCCAGGCAGCCGGTCGCATTACCGATAACTGCCTTGTCACCCTCATGCAGAGCACGAAGGACTGCACGGACTGCAATCGTTCCGCCACAGCCTGCGCACATTCTATGTCCCGGAGCCAGACGCTCCGGCTTGTTCATTTCTTCTTTGAAATTATATTTCGTAGCCATTATACGTCCCTCCTTATTTTCTCAGACCAATGTAATCGAACTGGTCAGTAATCTGTCCGGTAGCAGCAATGGTCTCCAGACGGGAATAGATATCCTCAAAGTCCTCCACACGGATATCACGACCACCCAGACCGTAGATATAGTTGACGGCCAGAACGGAGGAACGGGCATTGTATAATGCCTGGGAAACTTCGGCACCCAGAGGTCCGCCGTTGCCATTGAAGCTGTCGCTGCGGTCCATGATTGCCAGAGATTTGCAATGAGCAAGAGCAGCTGCAATCTCTTCTGCCGGGAATGGACGGAAGACACGGAGCTTTAACAGACCGACCTTCTTACCCTGTGCCCGGAGGGCATCCACAGCATCCTTACAGGTACCGGCAGCAGAACCGATGATCAGAATCGCATACTCGGCATCCTCCAGACGGTACTCTTCAAAGAATCCGTAATGACGACCGGAAATCGCTTCAAATTCCTTCGCAACATCTAAAATTACCTGCTTTGCATTGTGCATAGCTGTACGCTGGCCCATCTTTGTCTCCATATAATAATTGGATACGGCATATGGACCAACAGCCATAGGCTGCTCGGCATTTAACAGATAGTTCTCCGGCTCATATTCTCCGACGAAATTCTTAACAACATCATCCTCCAGCAGCTCGATATTCTCGACTGCGTGGCTGGTGATGAAACCATCCTGACAGATCATAATTGGCAGGAGTACATCCTTATGCTCTGAAATGCGATATGCCTGTACCATGTTGTCATATACTTCCTGATTGTTTTCAGCATAGATCTGCAGCCATCCGGTATCTCTGGCACCCATACTGTCGGAATGATCGCAGTTGATATTGATCGGACCGGACAGGGCACGGTTTACCAGTGCCAGTGCGAGAGGCAGACGGTTAGAAGCTGCCACATAAAGCTCTTCCCACATCAGGGCCATACCACAGGAAGAAGTAGCGGTAAGGGCTCTGGCACCTGCGGCACAGGCACCGATGGTAGCACTCATGGAGCTGTGCTCACTCTCAACAGGAATGAATTCGGTATCCATTTTGCCATTGGCGATATAGTTTGCAACAAACTGCGGAATCTCCGTGGATGGAGTGATAGGGAATGCAGGCATAACATCCGGGTTGATCTGCTTGATCGCATAGGAGATAGCCTCATTTCCGGATAAACGTTCACGAATAGACATCTTACTGACCCTCCTTCATAGTGATGGCATCGAATGGGCATACCTTGGCACAGATGCCGCAGCCCTTACAATGATCATAGTCGAATTCCTGACGCTCACAGTTCTTTACAGGAATCGAACTATCCGGACAGACCGGTACGCAGAGCAGACACTGCTTACATTTCTCAGGAATCCATACAGGGGTCTGAGTTCTCCATTCTCCGGTATGAAATTCATGGGAAGTACCGGCACCGTATACCTGATTGCCGGGAGTGATATCCTGCCATTTGCTTTTTTCTGTAATCTTTGAAATATCAGTTGCTGACATCTTACTGCACCTCCTTAAAGGTCATCCTGAGGGCTTCCATATTACCCGCGATCACCTCTGGTTTCTTGGCAAACTTATGCTGGAAGGATGATTCCATCTCACGCAGGAATGCTTCCGGCTCCATAACCTTTGTGATAGCTACGACAGCAGCTAACATTGGGGAGTTTGGATAATATTTTCCAAGGGTAGCCATAGAAATCTTGTGTGCATCAACGGTATAAACACTACCTTTATATCCTTTTAAATGAGGAAGAATCTCGGATTTCGGACGAGAGGTATTTACAATGATGGCACCATCTTCCCGAAGTCCGGCTGTAACATCTACAGACTCCAGAAGTGTCTCATCTACAACGGCAACATACTGTGGGGTATAGATATTGGAATGAACGCGGATCGGTGCATCGCTGATTCGATTATACGCCGTGATCGGTGCTCCCATACGTTCCGGACCATATTCCGGAAACCCCTGAACATGCATTCCGGTCTTAAAGGCAACGTCCGCGAGTAGAAGTGCAGCTGTTTTTGCACCCTGACCGCCCCGGCCATGCCACCGGATTTCAATCGTGTGACTCATGGTAATGACTCCTTTGTAATATTCTTATGACAGTGGTTGTATTCTCTGGAAACACTGTCAGATTATGTAAAAAACCATATCTAATTAATTATAACAGACTTTGCGGAGATGTAAAGAGATTATGTAATTCAAGTTCTGTTCTAACTTTTTAAAAAGTTATTTACAAATCATAGAGAATGGTCTATTATAGAAACAAATAGAGGGTAAGTACATGGGGAAAAAGTATGTTAAGAATTGCAATATGCGATGATGAGTCGTATTTCCGGAAACAAATAAAAGAGTGGACAGAAAAGGCGCTGGAGGAACAGAAAGTATCACGATATCAGGTGGATACTTACAGTTCGGGCAGGGAATTGCTGGAGAACGAAGAAGGAATCAGCTGTTATCATGCAATTCTGCTTGATATTGAAATGCAAGAGGAGAGTGGTATGCAGGTAGCAGCACGGATTCGGAAGACCGACAGGGAGATTCCGTTGATCTTTGCGACTTCACATGTAGAGTTTATGCAGGAGGGCTACCATGTGAGGGCACTTCGTTATGTATTAAAGAATGATCAGGATCAGCTGCGAGAGGCAGTGGAGGCAATCATACAACTGGTAGCTATGCAGGAAGTGACACGATCTTTTGAGTTTCGGGAAGGGTTTCGCGAGATCAGGCTCAACCGGATTCTGTATATAGAGAGTGTTCGTCATACACTGTATTTTTATTTGACACAGGGGGAGGTCTGGACTATGACCGGAAAGCTGGATCGGATAGAAGAGGACTTAAATAATGAAGAGTTTATCCGAATCCATAAAAGCTATCTGGTGAATTACTGTCATATGCAGGGATTATCTAATTATCAGGTGGTTTTGGATAATATGCAGATATTACCGGTGCCGAGAGACAAATATAGAAAGATACGCGAGATCTACTACCACCTGAAGGGAGGGAGAAGATGATTTATGCTATTTGGAAGAATGCTGTAAGACGCAAGAAACGATTTAGTATCATGAAACGACAGCTAAAGTTTTATCAGACAATGGAATCGGATGTTCGAGAACAACAAAAAATGATACATGATTTTCAAAATCATCTGCTTTGCATACAGGGATTACTGGAGGATGGACAGATTACAGAGGCTGAGAAGTATATAAAACAAATCTATGGTAAGTGCCGGTCGACACAGGGAACCTACTATACGAATCATCCAATTGTGAACAGCATTCTCAGACAGAAAAATCGTCAGGCAGAAGAGAAGGGGATTACAATGATTCTGAATATAGGAGATTTGGCAGGAGTAATTGTAAAAGACATGGATCTGGTAACGGTACTTACAAATCTTCTGGATAATGCAATAGAGGCTTGTGAGCGGTTGAGTAAGAAGGAGAAGCGAATCTATCTCTGTTGTTTGATAGAAGGGCAGGAACTTCGGGTGTCAGTTGAAAATCCGGTTGAGCAGGAACCAAAACGGTTGGGAAAGCCATTTCGGACTTCAAAGAAAAATCAACGCAAACATGGAATTGGTATGGAGAATATTCACAGAGTAGTGGAAAAATATCAAGGAGATGATTTTGTAGCATGTGAAAAGGGAAGGTTTTTGCATACAGTAATTTTAAAAAATAAGTATAAAAGGAATACATAGTGGAAGGATAAAGGATTAAATGTATAAGTGAATGCAGATTTACCGCCGATTTATGCATAAAACCGCCGAATTATGCATAGAGGATTGTTTTTTAAGGCGAAAATTGTAGGATGAGTACAAGGAGAGGACAGATTCTGGGTTCTCCTTGTACTGGTAATCATCTGATTTGAAATAAGACAGGGAAAGGGGGGAGAGATATGATGAAATTGAGTGATGTCGGAATGGTACCGGTACGATTATGTCAGAGAAGAAAAGAACGTTTTTTATCAACCGAAACGGCCGGTGGAAGACAAAGAAAAATAGTGAGCGGAGGAAGAAAGCATGAATAGAGTAAAAAGATTTTTAAGCACAGCATTATGTGCGTTAACCATTTTAGGAAGTGTAGTTGGAGTGACTGGTCTGGTGTATGCAGGAAACTCTAAGCTAGATGTAACTGCATCGAATATGACAGGAGTGACATCCAAAGATCCTTATTCATTACTTACGCAAAAAGATGATAATGATCAGAATTTTTATGTGAAGTTAACATCTTTAAGTAACGGAAATGCAATGTCGTTTATATCATATTCCAGTGCACATGTAAGAGTTTCATCCAGATTGAGGATAGAAAATAGTCAGGTAGGAACAACCCGATCTCATAAATATGATGTTCAGAACGGAGTACAGGGAGGAAAGTATTATTTATATGCGGAACCTGATTTGTATTATACAGATGTAAGGGCAATCGGTACATATTGTCCATAGGATAAGTATGAGGTGGTGTTCCTTGTTAAGAAAAGGAACACTGCCTTGATAATAAAGTTGAAATAGAGAAAGGAGAAGGACATGATGGTAAAAAGAAATACAAGTATTCTTGGTATTGGGTTGGTATTGTCATTAGTATTATGTTCATGTAGTGGTAATGCAGTGAATGAGACGCAGCAAACAGAAGCAGATAGTATGAGCCATATGCAGACATATTCATTTCCGAAAGAATACTCAGCGGAGGGGGAAAATGTGGAGTTGAATATGGTGGTGGAAGCACCGGATTCATCTTATTTTATAAAAGGTAAAGCGACACCTCAGAAATTGGATTATGAGGAGATTGGAAGAAAATTGATTCCGAAAGAGGAAGCCGGAGAATTGGATCCCGGCACACAGGCAATTGTTACAAAAGAGACGGTAGGAGACAAGGGATTTTATAAGAAACTTTTTATGTGGGGAGGAGAAGGAGGTACATATCAGACATATCAGTATAGTGAGATATATGGGAGTTTAAGAGAGGATGAAAGAGATTCTGCTTATAATTTATATAAATACGCAGAGGAAAGGGAGTTTTCCTTCGGAACAGCGAGTGAAGGTTTGGATATCGTAATGGAGGAACTGAAAAACCTGGGGATTACATTGGAAGATCCGGAGGTAGATACCTATTATCTGGATTTTGAAACAATGAAGGAAGAGGAGGAGCATTATGATATTGATGGAAATAAAGAAGTAGACAAATATAAGCAGGATTGGACAGAACAAGATAATTATTATTTATATTATATTCACCAGACTTACAGTGGAATGCGGGATTATCACAAAGGGGATTATGGACCAAGTAACGCACAGAAAAGTAATGCCCAGATTGCTGTGATATATGGAGAACCGGGAATTATATATCTTAATATAGCAGACTTATATAGTTATGAATCTGATGGGCAAGAGGAAAGTTTATTAGAATTTAACGAGATTGCGGATCTGTTGCTGAAGCATTATGATAATCTGCTGGATGACAGTGAATATCAGGTGGTATCTGCTCGACTTTGTTGCGATTTTCAACGGAATGAAGGAATTATGGTGGAGAGGGAAATCCGACCGGTATGGGCATTTTCTATTGTTGAGACACAAGCGGATGGAAATATATCGAAATATGAAATAAGGATAGATGCTGCAAATGGGAAAATGCGATGAGGAATATAATATTGAAAGCAAAATTGATAGATTATATAAAAATGGATTGTAGGAGAGCATTTTTTACGTGGAAGTGGCCAGTTGCCGTATTAGGTATTGTTGTTGCTCTGTTTTGTACGAGAGATACACTGGTTACAGACGTGATATTATGGATAACGGAATTGCCAAGCGATTCCTATTTTATAGAAATTGCGCTGGTACTGGCGTCTATTCCGTATGCAACGTCTTTTTGCGAAGATATGGAATATAAATATGACATGCAGCTTACATTGCGGGGAACGGGGAATGCTTATTGGATTTCTAAAGTAATTACTACCTTTTTCTCATCAGGGATAACAATGTTTATAGCGTTTGTATTGGATGCAGTATTTTATTGGATTAAATATGGCAATCCAAGTGAAGAAAACCTGAATTATATATTAAATCTTAGTATTCCTTATAGAAGTGTATTGGAGCAGAAAGAGTATGGCATATTTATTTGCTTGATTGGAATTCAACTGGCATGTCTGGCGAGTGCAATGGGAGTGATTGGCTTGAGCCTTTCTTTGTTCGTTCGAAATCGTATGATAGTTTATGCATTGCCGGTAGCAATTCTTTTTGTCTGGGATAATGTAGCTGTTCGCTTTTTGGGATTAGAAGTGGGCTCTAAGGTTGGGCTTTATAGCATGGGTGTAACTAGCATTGCATATCCAATGCAAGAACAGATGAGATGGTTATATTATATGGAGATTTTAATTGTTTTACTTTGCTGCAGCATGATCATATGGGTAAGGCGAAAGGCTGGGTGATGAATGGATGAATAGCAGAAGATTGTTAAGTGGATGCTGGATAGAAGTCCGGCAGAGAATTAGCTCTATGCGCTTTATTGGTACAGTTATATTGATGATTGCCATGGTGGCGGCGACAGCAACCGGCATTGATCGTCTGATGATTGACACACAGGAGTGGATTACACCATGGATGGCACCCAATATCATAGATAATGCACATTTTGTTATGACCTATGGATTTGCCATGTGTTATATGTATTCAGATGTACCGTTTATGCAAAAAACAGAGTTGTATAAGATAGTGAGAAAAGGGAAGAAACGTTGGTGTGCAGAGAAAATCCTGGCAATTTCACTGCAGGGATTGATTATGGCAATATTGACAATAGGAATGACAATATTAATATTTTTGCCAAGAGTGCAGTTTGATTGGGACTGGGGAAAGGTGATTTATACACTTGCATATTCAAATAGTATATATAAATACAATATTGTGGCAAGGGGCTCACAGGCAGTTATTGATAAATATCAGCCCATACAGGCTATGCTGATCTGTTTTTTAATGCTTTGGCTGGAAATAACGCTTCTTGGTATTTTTATGTTTACATTAAGTCTTTACATAAACAGGACATTGGCAGTAGCGGTTTCAATAGCAATCATTGCAATGCAGATGACAGTGTATTTGGCTCCCCTGATGCGCGTATTAGTCTATATACTTCCATTTTACTGGTGTAGGATGTCAATATATGGTCAGCAGGCATTCCTTGACATCTATTACCCCTCCTTTGCCTATTGTTTGATTGCCAGTATCCTTGGTCTGGTGATATGTGTTACAGCAGCAATGCTGCGAATCAGGAAGAAAGAATTTATATGGAATAATGAAGAATAGGAGGAGAGGGAAAGAATGGAGAATGAGAACAAACAGGAAGTGCAGGTAGGGAAGATGCCGGTTATATCGGTGCAGCATGCATGCAAGTCCTTTGGAAAACAGCAGGTGTTAAAAGATGTTTCCGTCGATTGCATGGAAGGGAGTATTACCGGAATTGTTGGGCATAATGGTTCCGGAAAGACAGTACTGTTTAAGAGTATATGTGGATTGTTATATCTGGATAGCGGACATATCTACATCCGGGGCAGAGAGATGCATAAGGATCTGGATATGCTGAATGAGGCAGGTGTGATCATTGAAGAGCCTGCATTTCTTGGCAACTACAGCGGATATAAGAATCTGGATTATCTGTACCGTCTTCGGAATCCGAAGAATCCGGAGCATATAGAAGCGGTTCTTGAAAAAGTAGGTCTGGATCCGAAGAGCCGGAAACATGTGAAGAATTATTCCATGGGTATGAGACAGCGGCTTGCAATTGCGCAGGCAATCATGGAAGATCAGAAGATATTGATTCTGGATGAACCGATGAATGGGCTGGACAAACATGGAGTTGCAGATATGCGAAAACTTTTTATGGAATTAAAGGAGCAGGGAAGAACTGCCGTGATGGCCAGCCATAACAAAGAAGATATTGATATTCTCTGTGATCATGTCTATGAGATGGAGATGGGAGTGTTACAGCAGGTGCGGTAAACACCGTACCTTACTGTACGGTGTTTACGGTTCCCAGAAAGATCGGCAGACCGGTATTGGTATCAATGATCGCATAGACGAATGGACGGTCCAGAATGACTTGGGGCGGTGTTTCCTCCTCCATCACACAGGATTCGGCCGTCATCTCAATGGCAGTGACTGCGGCAGCCTTGGTCCCGGTACGGTCTACTTCGATGTGGGTCTTGTGCAGAACCCGGTTGATATACAGATATCCGGTGTTGGTGGTTCCCATATTAGAGAAATCTGCATGCTTCTGAAATGCTTCCGGCATACCCATCTCAGACAGGACATCCTTTAATTCCGTGGTATAATCATAGGTGAATTCCGGCATCTGTACAATGACATCCCGGGTCTCACGGTTCCGGAACATGGTAAGGTAATCTTTGCCGGTCAGGGTGGCTGCATAGTCCTCCGGTGTCATTCCTTCTTCCGGTAGCAGAGCAAGGAATGCGAAGCCACCACCTTTATAATTTTTAAGGAAGCCGGTGGCATGTTCATCGTGGATATAGTAGTCCTCCGTGCTGTGTAACATGGCAACGGTCTCCGGTTCACCGGCATAATTGGTGAAAGAAGCATCTTCTGTAATCTGTGAATCCTCATACAGAGTATCCCAGGTACCCTCAAAGGCAAGGGCATTGATCAGATACAGGACAATGTCATCTGCAATCGGGCCATCTAATAAAGAAGGAATCATACCGTTGGTATTCTTATTTATCCATTGATTGATTTCCTTTGTGGTCCGGTCATCAAAGGCTGCATAGTAAGCATCTGCCTGATAATAATTCTTATCGGTCTGCAAGAAGTCTTCATTCATCTGAATCGCGTCCTCCTGATTACGGATCCAGATAGAATTGGCCTGATGAAAACTCACATCTTCACTTGTAGTCAGGCGATTCTGAAAGCTATACATATATGGATTAAAGTCCTCCATAGACATGCCACCGCAAAGAACCTGTTCCATTTCGGCGCGGGTTGTGCTTCCGGCTCCGTTGGCAGTCATAGCCAGTGCGGACAGAACGGATTCCGGCGAGAGCAGGACATTTTCACCGGTGCCGCTTCCGGACAGAGCTGTCTGGAAAAGCCGGATGGAAAAGTCAGCGGTAGAGCTGCAGAAGGTATCATCCGGATCCTTGCCGGTAACGGATTCATCCGGCAGCCGGCCGGTCAGCTCCTGACTCTTTAATGTCACCATGGATGGTGAAGCGTTGCAGGCACACAGAGATAGTGCCAGAGAACCGAGTAATGTAAAAGATAAAGCTTTCTTTAAAAAATTAGTTCCTGATTTCATATTCATAACCCCCTTTATAAAGTCTGTGAATCGTTATTTTTTAGTGTTATATTAATCAGTGTAAAATAGGATGTATGGTGTTGCAAGAAATTTCAAATAATATTTTTCAGAAAGAGGTAATCGGTTTGCCAATCATGGGAAAACATGGTAGGATATATCTTGTGATACTGGCATGATGTGTAACGGATTCATAATATAGAAGAAAGTGAAACAAGGAGGAACAGCGATGAAACGCATGGGCGCATATGATTTATTAGAGCAGGAAGCTATTCCGGAGCTGTCGGCAACCGGATATATTTTCAGACATAGAAAGACAAAGGCAAGAGTGGTCGTGATCAGTAATGAGGATACCAATAAGGTATTTACCATCGGCTTCCGCACACCGCCGCATGATGATACCGGAGTCCCGCATATCATGGAGCATTCTGTACTCTGCGGTTCCCGGAAGTTCCCGGCAAAGGATCCGTTCGTGGAGCTGGCGAAGGGTTCATTAAATACATTCTTAAATGCTATGACATATTCGGACAAGACGGTATATCCGATCGCCAGCTATAATGATAAGGATTTTCAGAATCTGATGGACGTCTATCTGGATGCGGTGTTCCATCCGAATATTTATATTCATCCGGAGATTATGAAGCAGGAGGGCTGGCATTATGAGCTGGAGACTCCGGATGGTGAGCTGACCTATAATGGTGTGGTTTACAACGAGATGAAGGGTGTCTATTCCGATCCGAATCAGGAGCTGGCAAGGCTGATCCAGATGTCATTGCTGCCGGATACGACCTATGCCTGTGAGTCGGGTGGAGAGCCGGCAACGATTCCGACTCTCACACAGGAGGCATTTCTTGATTTCCATCGGAAATATTATCATCCGTCCAATAGTTACATTTATCTCTATGGAAATATGGATGTGGAGGAGAAACTTCGGTTTCTGGACGAGGAGTATCTGTGCCACTATGATTATCAGAAGGTGGATTCCAGAATCCATATGCAGATCGAGTATCCGGGACCGGTGAAGAAGACATATTCTTACTCTCTGTCAGAGTCAGAGGACATGAAGGATAATACGTTCCTTTCTTATAATGCAGTGATCGGGACCAGTCTGCAGCCGGAGCTTTATATGGCATTGCAGCTGCTGCAGTCTGTATTGCTTGATATGCCGGGAGCACCGTTAAAGCAGGCACTGATCCAGGCCGGGATCGGTAAGGATATTGAGTCGTCTTATGACAGTACCATCCAGCAGCCGATCTTTTCGGTCATTGCGCACAATGCGAACGAGGAGGATCAGGAGCGTTTTGAGCAGGTGATCCGCGATACCCTGCAGAAAATCTGCGAAGAAGGAGTACCGAAGAAGGCGATGCAGGCGGCAATCAATTCGCTGGAGTTCCAGCTTCGGGAGTCTGATTTCGGCCGGTATCCGAAGGGACTTATGTACGGACTGAAGGTATTTGACAGCTGGTTATATGATGACCGGGCACCGTTTATTCATATTAAGATGGATGAGACACTTGGATTCATGAAGCGTGGACTGGAGAATGGATTCTTTGAACGTACGATCCGGACCTATCTTCTGGACAATACACACCGGAGTCTGGTGGTGCTGAAGCCGGAGCAGGGCTTAAACGAGAAGAAAGAGCAGGCAGTGAAGGCTTCTCTTGCAGAGTACAAGGCATCCCTGGATCCGGGACAGATCGAGCAGCTGATTGCAGATACGAAGGCATTAAAGAAGTATCAGGAGGATCCGTCTCCGGAAGAGGATATCCGGAAGATTCCGTTGCTTGAGATCGCGGATATTGAGCCAAAGATTCAGCCACAGCAGAATGTGGTGAAGGATATGCTGGGGATCCCGGTGGTGGTACATCCGATCTTTACGAACGGAATTGCTTATGTACATCTGTGCTTTAAGCTGGATAAGCTTCCGGTCGAGATGCTGCCGTATGCGAATCTGCTGGCCGCTGTTATGGGTATGATCGACACAGAGCATTACAGTTATAATGAGCTGGCGAGCGAGATCCGGCTGAAATCCGGAAGCATCCAGACCTCCTTTGATGTACGGGGCAGTCTGAATGCAGATGAGTATCTGCCGACCTTTGATGTGAAGGCGAAGATGTTATATGAGCAGATTGAGGATACATTTAAGCTGATCGAAGAACTGCTGCTGCACAGCCGGCTGGATGATACGAAACGGCTGGCAGAGATTCTGGCAGAGATCAAGGCATCCATGAAGCCGGATCTGCTGAGCCGCGGACATTCTACGGCAGCAGCCCGTGCCATGTCTTATATCTCGGTTGGACAATATGTGAAAGAACGTGCCAAGGGCATTGATTACTATGAGTTTATTGATGATCTGAATCAGAACTTTGAGGCGAAGAAAGAGGATCTGGTAAAGCAGCTGCAGGCAGTGCTTGAGGAGTTACTGCATAAGGAGAATCTGGTGATTTCTTATACCGGAGATAATGATGTGGAAGAAGCGATCGGTATGAATGTGACGCTGTTTTCTGTCTATCTGTCCAACCGGAGTGTGGCACATCCGGTAGAACAGCTGAAGCCGGAGCTCCGCAATGAGGCATTTAAGACAGCCAGTCAGGTACAGTACGTGGCAACTGCCGGAAACTATAAGAAGGCGGGCTTTGAGACCACCGGAGCACTGCGGGTGCTGGAGACGATTTTCTCCTATGATTATCTGTGGATCAATGTGCGTGTACAGGGCGGTGCATATGGATGCATGTGCGGCTTCGGGGATAACGGTACCAGCTATCTGACCTCATACCGGGATCCGAAGCTGATGGAGACCTACGAGGTTTATCAGAAGGCAGCAGAGTATGTGGCAGGCTTCCGGGCCGAAGACAGAGACATGACCAAATATATTATCGGGACGATCGGCGCAGCGGATATTCCGCTAAATGCATATGACCGCGGCGAGCGGGACTTCAGTCTGTATCTGACCGGTATTAGCGATGAATATCGGCAGAAGAGGAGAGATGAACTGCTTTCTACGAATCAGGCAACGATTCGCGGACTGGCACAACTGGTTCAGTCTGTCGTTTCATCTGGCGCCATCTGTGTGATCGGTAATGAGAAGAAGATCGAGCAGGAAGCAGAGCATTTCAAGAATATCAGAACGGTATTTTAGAGGAGATAGCATGAAACAGACATATAAATCCGGATTTGTTACGATCATTGGCAGACCCAATGTAGGAAAATCCACATTGATGAATCATCTGGTAGGGCAGAAGATCGCCATTACCAGTAATAAAGCACAGACGACGAGAAATCGGATCCAGACGGTATATACCTGTGAGGATGGGCAGATTGTCTTTCTTGATACACCGGGGATTAACCGGGCGAAAAACAAGCTGGGTGAATATATGATGAGCGCTGTGAATTCGGCACTGAGCGAGATGGACGTTGTACTATGGCTGGTAGAACCGACCACCTATATCGGTAAGGGAGAACGGGCGATCATTGAACGGCTGAAGACGGTGCATACACCGATCATTCTTGTGATCAATAAGATTGATACCGTAGAGAAACAGGCAGTCGAGGCGGCAATGGAGGCATACCGGAAGGAGTATTCCTTTGATGCAGTCATTCCGGTGTCCGCATTGCGTGACCGGAATACGAAGGATGTGATCCGGGCAATTTTAAAATATCTGCCGGAAGGACCTCAGTATTATGATGAGGATACAATCACGGATCAGCCGGAGCGGCAGATCGTGGCAGAGATTATCCGGGAGAAAGCATTGCGTTGTCTGGATCATGAGATCCCGCACGGGATCGCAGTGGTGATCGATGCCATGAAGGATCGTCCGGGAAAGAATATCGTGGATATTGATGCTACGATCATCTGTGAGCGGGATTCGCATAAGGGAATTATTATTGGAAAGCAGGGCGCTATGCTGAAAAAGATCGGAACGCAGGCCCGGCTGGATATGGAGAAGCTGCTGGATACCAAGGTAAACCTGAAGCTGTGGGTAAAGGTGAAAAAAGACTGGCGGGACAGTGACTATCTGTTGAAGAACTTTGGGTTCGAGCAGAGGGAGTGATGAAGTATGCAGACGGAAGTGACCGGAATGGTGTTAAAGGCGACACAGGTAGGTGACTATGACAGGCGGCTGGTGATCCTGACGAAGGAACGCGGAAAGATTTCTGCTTTTGTCCGGGGTGTCCGACGTGCCGGAAATCCTTTGACAGCGGCCAGCCAGCCGTTTGCCTATGGAAGATTCACACTGTTTTCCGGACGGGATGCGTATCGGGTGCAGAGTATTGAGGTGCAGAATTATTTCGATGAGATAAAGACAGATCTGGACGGAATTACATACGGTACGTATTTCTGCGAACTGGCGGAGCATCTGACACATGAGAATCTGGATGACAGAGAACAGCTGAAGCTTCTGTATGTGACACTTCGCGCAATTGCGAAGAAGCAGGTTCCGGCGGAACTGATCCGGCGAATCTATGAGATCCGGGCGATGGCACTGGACGGAGAGGAAATGCAGGTGTTTTCCTGCGTGCGTTGCGGCAACCAGGGAACCGGATATGTATTCCGGGCGAGACAGGGCGGACTGGTCTGCGTCGATCATTGCATGGTGGATTATGATATCAGTGAGCTGTTGAATCCGTCTACGGTATATACGCTGCAGTTTATCCTGAGTACAACGTTGGAAAAGCTGTATTCCTTTCAGGTGTCGGCGGAGGTACAGCAGGAGCTGAACCGGATCTGCACGGATTTTCTGGCGGAATATACGGACCGGAGCTTTAAATCCGCAGAATTTCTTGATTCTCTCTCTTGCAATCCGTGGGATTAAACGTTACAATGATAAAGCCATTATAGAATGGATATCGTATATCAAGCAGGAGGATTTCGGAATGAAACAGGGGCTTTTGATAGTTGGAATCATGCTGAGTGCAGTGCTTTTGGTCGGATGCACCGGGGGCATGGATTCGATTATGACGAACACCATGACGGTTCATAAGGACGGAAAGATCGCAGATGTTTCGGTTGAGGATTTTTCGGACGGAGATTACAGTATGACCGACCTGGAACAGTTTGTAACGGATGAGGTGAACGCATATAATACCGCCAATGGTGAGGGTAGTATTGAGATTAAGGAGATACAGACAGAGAACAGTCTGGCGAAGCTTAAGTTGACATATCAGGATATGACAACGTATAATGCATTCAATCATACGGAGTATGTGCTGGCGGATGCCGCACAGGCGGAACTGACCGGTGATCTGATTGTGAAGTCGGATGGAACAACGGTGAAAGCTACTGATATTGATACAGACGGACTGAAGGTATTGGAGGTCAGTGATGCAATGGACATTGTCTGTAAAGGCAAGGTGCAGTATTATAATTCGTATGTAACAGAAGTGAACGGTACGTATACGGCGAACGGTGAAGGTGTTGCTGTAATCGTATTTAAATAATTGCCGCAGGCAATGAATGAGACTAAAATGAGTGAGGTTGGAAAAATGGAAAAAACTATGGATAAGATCGTTGCATTAGCAAAAGCGAGAGGGTTTGTATACCCGGGTTCAGAGATTTACGGCGGACTGGCAAATACCTGGGATTACGGTAATCTGGGTGTTGAGCTGAAGAACAACGTAAAGCGTGCTTGGTGGAAGAAGTTTATTCAGGAGAATCCATATAATGTAGGTGTTGACTGTGCGATTCTGATGAATCCGCAGACATGGGTAGCTTCCGGACATCTTGCCGGATTCGCAGATCCGTTGATGGATTGTAAGGAGTGTCATGAGCGGTTTCGTGCGGATAAGCTGATCGAGGACTATGCAGAAGAGCATGGCATTGATCTGGGTGGTTCTGTAGACGGCTGGAGTCAGGATCAGATGATGGACTTTATCGAGAATAATCAGGTTCCATGTCCGACCTGCGGAAAGCATAATTTTACAGATATCCGTCAGTTTAATCTGATGTTCAAGACCTTCCAGGGTGTTACGGAGGATGCTAAGAATACTGTATATCTGAGACCGGAGACCGCGCAGGGTATTTTCGTAAACTTCAAGAATGTACAGAGAACCTCCCGTAAGAAGATTCCGTTTGGTATCGGTCAGATCGGTAAATCATTCCGAAATGAGATCACACCGGGTAACTTTACCTTCCGTACCAGAGAGTTCGAGCAGATGGAGCTGGAGTTCTTCTGTGAGCCGGGAACGGATCTGGAATGGTTCACCTATTGGAGACAGTTCTGTATCGACTGGCTGAAGAATCTTGGCATGAAGGAAGAAGAGATGCGAGCAAGAGATCATTCTCCGGAAGAGCTTTGCTTCTATAGTAAAGGTACTACAGATATTGAGTTCCTGTTCCCATTCGGCTGGGGCGAGCTGTGGGGTATTGCAGACCGTACCGATTATGATCTGACGCAGCATCAGAAAACATCCGGTGAGCCGATGGATTACTTCGATGATGAGAAGAAGGAGAAGTACATCCCATATGTAATCGAGCCTTCGTTAGGTGCAGACCGTGTTACTCTGGCATTCTTATGCAGTGCTTATGATGAAGAAGAGTTAGAGGGCGGTGATGTCCGGACAGTATTACATTTCCATCCGGCACTGGCACCGGTTAAGATCGGCGTGCTTCCGTTATCTAAGAAACTGAATGAAGGTGCAGAGAAGATCTATGCAGAGCTTTCTAAATATTATAACTGTGAGTATGATGAAAGAGGAAATATCGGTAAGCGGTATCGTCGTCAGGATGAGATCGGTACTCCGTTCTGTATCACATATGATTTTGAATCAGAAGAGGATGGTGCTGTAACGGTGCGTGATCGTGACACAATGGCACAGGAGCGTGTTAAGATCGAAGACCTGAAGGCTTATTTTGAAGAGAAGATGGCATTCTAGCTTGATGATAAAGAATGTTACGGATCATCTGATAAGGAACATAAAAAGAACTCCGGATCCGGAGTTCTTTTTATGTTCCTTTTTTAGAATTCTTTATGCCCGAATTCTTTATATTCTGCTTCTTATTTAGACTGTTCTTCCAGCTCATTGATCACACTGGTCAAGGATTTCAAGGAAGTCTTGATAGACTTATTGATCTCGCCGGAGTTAACAGCCAGCTTGCCGAACTCGGAAGCAACGACTGCGAAGCCACGGCCGAACTCACCGGCTCTGGCAGCTTCGATCGAAGCATTCAGGGATAAGATCTTCTGCTTGCTCTCAATCTTGTCCAGTGCTAACGACTCTCCATTGATCTCGTCGATCAGATCGGCAGCTTTTGAAATATTCTCCTCCAGAGCGCTTACCAGAGAACTGTTAGTGGACTGGTTATATTCGAGATTCGCCAGATTGTTTACCAGAGTCTGAAGAAGTCTGGCAGCAGCCTGAACTGTAGCTTCTTCCTTGACCGGTACCTGATGCAGGGCTTCCAGATAGGCATCCGGATTGATCCCCTGTTCAGAAGCTTCTGTGGAAAATACATCATCATCCGGCTCTTCTGCCAGGAACTGACCGGCAATGATCTTGCCGACACAGCTGCCGGCCACCTGAATCGGTGCGGTGAAGTAGGTCAGACCACTGTGGATAAACCAGCTGATATCACTGTCATTACGACCGATATGACGACGCAGGTCATCAGCAGCACTGCGATGATACTTCTCATAGAAATCTGTATAACCGAATTCTTTTGTGATATAATTCTCGTCCTTGTCAATTGCTACGGCTGACATACCGGTGGATATTGTCCAATCTTCCAAAACCTGTTCTAATAATGAAAGATCCATGAAATCTGTTATTGCCATAATTAAAACCCCCGTGTTTCATAGATTCCTGCCATATAAGATGGCGAATAGTATAACTTATTTATAATTATAGCTAAAATGTATATTTTTGCAACAATTTAACTCGAAAAAATAAAAAAATGACGATTTTTTGTTGACATAGGAGGTATGGTTTGCTAGAATACAAACGTAACAAGTTGTAACAAATTTGTAATAATTGCGAAATGATGGAGTAATAAATAAATGAAAAAGACATTAATCAGTGCCGCAGTTATGCTGGCCATGGGCGCCAGTGTAGCATTCGGTACGAGCACAATAACAGAACATCAGCAGCCGGAGACGGTAGCAGTTGTACAGGATGAAGCAATGGAAAGCGGAATTTCAGCCAGAGAGGTTGCAGTTCTTAAGAGCAATGATGAAGCGGAAGCTGCTGAGGCTACAGAAGTGACCGAGGCAGAAGAAGTGACAGAGGAGACTACCGAGGCAGCACCGGAGTGTGAATATCCGGAGTGGCAGGAATATGCGGTAGCCAATATCGAAGGAAGTCTTCGGGTACGTGCAGAAGCAAGTACAGATGCAGAGATCGTTGGTAAGTTATATCCGTATGCAGTCGCTCATGTAGTAGAGCGGGGCGAGGAATGGTCTAAGGTTGAGTCCGGTTCGGTTTCCGGTTATGTAGCAAACGAGTTCCTGATGTTTGGTGATGAAGCAGGTGCTTATATTACAGAGAATTATAAGTATTGTGCATCCGTTGAGGTTCCTGCACTGAATGTTCGTCAGGATCAGAGCACGGAGAGCGAGTGCATCGGTTCTGTCACAGGTGGACAGGAGCTGGATGTGTTAGGTGAGACCGATGAATGGGTAGAGATTCAGTATAATGATGATACAGTTGGTTATGTGGCAAAGGAGTTTGTCGAGGTTGGCTGGAATTATCCGACAGCTATGACACTGGAAGAAGAACAGGCTATGATCGAGGCAGCATTAGCTGAGAAAGCGGCAAAGGCAGCCCAGACGACAACCAGATCTTCTGAGATTGCAGTACTTCCTCCGGTTAATACATCGGCAGAAGGACTTGCACTTGGACAGCAGATTGCCAGCTATGCATGCCAGTTTGTCGGTAATCCGTATGTATATGGCGGAAGCAGCCTGACAAACGGTACGGACTGCAGTGGCTTCACAATGGCTGTTTATGCACAGTTCGGTTATTCCTTAAGTCATTCATCCGCAGTTCAGATGAGTCAGGGTACAGCAGTATCCTTAGATGCAGTACAGCCGGGTGATATCATCTGTTATTCCGGTCATGTAGGCCTGTATATTGGTGGTGGGCAGATCGTTCATGCCAGCACAGAGTCAACCGGTATTATTATTTCAAATATGTATTACACTTCTCCGATCGGAGCAAGAAGAATCGTTCAGTAGTAATTGTGTGTGTGGCAACACTTTAACGGAACCGGTGCCCATTGCGGCATCGGTTTTTTTGCGTTATGGCGGAGAGGAAAAACAGTGAAAAAGGGCAACTGGCAATCTTTCACTAGAAACATGAAAAATATGGGTAAAATTTAAAATATTTCACAAAAATGACTTCAAAAAAGAAGAAAATATGATATAATAGCTTACAGTGGCTGTATCTATAGGTGCAGGCAAGAATATTCAACACTTAGGAGGTAAGTAACAAATGGCAAACAAGTGGGTTTATATGTTTAGCGAAGGCGACATGACCATGCGTAATCTTCTTGGCGGTAAGGGTGCCAACCTTGCAGAGATGACTACCATCGGCCTTCCGGTTCCACAGGGTTTCACTATTACAACAGAGGCATGTACACAGTACTATGAGGACGGACGTAAGATTAACGACGAGATCATGGCTCAGGCTATGGAAGGCGTTAAGAAGATGGAAGAGATCAACGGTAAGAAGTTCGGCGATCTTAAGAATCCATTGTTAGTATCTGTACGTTCAGGTGCAAGAGCATCTATGCCGGGTATGATGGATACAATCCTGAATCTTGGTCTGAATGATGAAGTTGTAGCAGCTATGATCGCCGGTAATCCGGATCCTGCATTCGAGCGTTTCGTATATGACTCTTATAGACGTTTCATCCAGATGTTCTCAGACGTTGTTATGGAAGTTGGTAAGAAGTACTTCGAGCAGCTGATTGACAAGATGAAGGAAGAGAAGGGTGTTAAGTATGATGTTGAGCTGACAGCAGCTGACTTAAAGACTCTGGCAGAACAGTTCAAGGCTGAGTACAAGAACCAGTTAGGCTCAGATTTCCCTTCAGATCCTGTAGAACAGTTGAAGCTGGCTATTGAAGCCGTATTCAGATCATGGGATAACCCAAGAGCTAACGTATACAGAAGAGATAATGATATCCCTTACTCATGGGGTACCGCAGTTAACGTAATGCCTATGGTATTCGGTAACTTAAATAACGAGTCTGGTACAGGTGTTGCATTTACACGTGACCCTGCAACAGGTGAGAAGAAGTTAATGGGTGAGTTCTTAAAGAACGCACAGGGCGAGGACGTAGTTGCCGGTGTTCGTACACCAATGCCGATCGCTCAGATGGAACAGGAATTCCCAGAAGCATATGCAGAGTTCATCAAGGTATGTGAGACTCTTGAGAATCACTACCATGACATGCAGGATATGGAATTCACAGTAGAGAACAAGAAGTTATACATGTTACAGTGCCGTAATGGTAAGAGAACCGCTCAGGCAGCTCTGCAGATCGCTTGTGACCTGGTAGATGAGGGACATAAGACAGAAGAAGAAGCAGTTGCTATGATCGATCCTCGTAACCTGGATACATTACTTCATCCACAGTTCGATGCAGCAGCATTAAAGAAGGCTACTCCAATGGGCAAGGGCTTAGGTGCTTCTCCTGGAGCTGCTTGTGGTAAGATCGTATTTACCGCTGCTGATGCTGAAGAGTGGAATGCAAGAGGTGAGAAGGTAGTTCTGGTAAGACTGGAAACCTCCCCAGAAGATATTACCGGTATGAAGGCTTCTCAGGGTATCTTAACCGTTCGTGGTGGTATGACCTCTCATGCAGCTGTAGTTGCACGTGGTATGGGTACCTGCTGCGTATCCGGTTGTGGCGATATCGCTATGGACGAAGAAAACAAGAAGTTTACATTAGCTGGCAAGGAGTTCCACGAGGGAGACTTTATCTCTATCGATGGTACAACTGGTAACATCTATGATGGCATTATCCCAACAGTAGATGCTACGATCGCTGGTACATTTGGACGTGTTATGGCTTGGGCTGATAAGTACAGAACATTAAAGGTTCGTACAAATGCAGATACTCCTGCAGATGCTAAGAAGGCTCGTGAGCTTGGTGCAGAAGGTATCGGTCTTTGCCGTACAGAGCATATGTTCTTCGAGGAAGACAGAATTGCTGCTTTCCGTGAGATGATCTGCTCAGATACAGTAGAAGAAAGAGAAGCTGCTCTGGAGAAGATTCTTCCATATCAGCAGGGCGACTTCAAGGCATTATATGAAGCTCTGGAAGGTAATCCGGTTACTATCCGTTTCCTGGATCCACCTCTTCATGAGTTCGTTCCTACAGAGGAAGCTGATATTGAGAAGCTTGCAAATGCTCAGGGCAAGTCAGTAGAGCAGATTAAGACAATCATCGCTAGCTTGCATGAGTTTAACCCTATGATGGGTCACAGAGGATGCCGTCTGGCTGTAACTTATCCGGAAATCGCTAAGATGCAGACTAAGGCAGTTATCCGTGCAGCTATCGAGGTTCAGAAGGAGCATCCGGATTGGAATGTTAAGCCTGAGATCATGATCCCATTGGTTTGTGAAGTTAAGGAATTAAAGTACGTTAAGAAGGTAGTAGTTGAGACCGCTGATGCTGAGATCGCTGCTGCAGGCGTTAAGCTGGAGTACGAAGTAGGTACTATGATCGAGATCCCTCGTGCAGCTTTAACTGCTGATGAGATCGCTAAGGAAGCTGACTTCTTCTGCTTCGGTACGAACGACTTAACTCAGATGACATTTGGTTTCTCTCGTGATGATGCTGGTAAGTTCTTAAATGCTTACTATGATACAAAGATCTTCGAGAACGATCCATTCGCTAAGCTGGATCAGACCGGTGTTGGTAAGTTAATGGATATGGCAATTAAGTTAGGTAAGCCAGTTAATCCTAAGTTACATGTAGGTATCTGTGGTGAGCACGGTGGAGATCCTTCATCTGTAGAGTTCTGCCATAAGATTGGTCTGGATTACGTTTCATGTTCTCCATTCCGTGTACCGATTGCAAGATTAGCTGCTGCCCAGGCTGCTATTGCAAACAAATAGTACACCGTACATGTTGGTGAGTAGAACTTAATTAGTTTTATAGAAAAGAAGCTTCTGTTACTGTTTCATAACAGTAGCAGGGGCTTCTTTATTTTTTAGAAATTGTGTATAATATAAGAGAAAGAATTTCGTTTGCTATGATATAATTATGTGAATATAGGAGGTGTGCAACATGTGTTATACAATTGAAGAAATAAAAGTAAAAACGATACCAGTTGCTAAGAAACATGGCATATCTCGAATGTGTTTATTTGGTTCTTATGCAAGAGGAGAAGCAAATGATGATAGTGATGTTGATTTATATGTAGATAAGGGAAAGATGACAAGCTTGATAAAATATATGGCATTTGTGTATGATTTGGAGAATGCGCTTAATTGTCATGTTGATGTCGTTACAACAGGAATAAAAGATAAAGATTTTTTAGACAATATCCAAAGTGAAGGAGTGGTTCTTTATGAAGAATAATGATATAGAAGTGCTTAAAAAGATTATTGGATATTGCGATGATATAGAATTGTTGAAAGAAAAATATAATTGTAGTTTTGAAAAATACGAAAGTGATATTTCGTTTCAATATTCATGTAATATGTGTATTATTCAGATAGGTGAATTGGTTGGTCGCTTATCAGAAGATTTAATTGGTAATCATAATGAAATACCATGGCACGCAATAAAAGGAATGAGAAATTTGCATGCACATGATTATGAGAATGTAGACCTTGAGATTGTATGGAATACTTTAGTAGAGGATATTCCAAAATTAAAAGAGCAAATTAAAGAATTGATTTAATTTTTTGAAAGTCCAGATGACGTATGAGTTATCTGGACTTTGGATTATAATGATAATTATAGGATTTAGTACAACAATTTGTAAGTGTGTTGTATTTGTTTGGAATTGTTGAAAATGTAATTAAAGGATACAGGGAGCTTATTATTAGAAAAAATAAAATGAATGGTGGGTTTGAGCTTGTCTCAGTTTAGAATAAGAACAATATTTAGAGTAATATAATTAGAGGTAGGAGATATTATGCAAAAGACTGGTTCACATAGACAAAGATGTACAAAAATAGAATTAGGATATGCAGATGCGTTGTCATATATATATCATAATGTAGCTAAATATAAAAAAATGGAATTATTGGCTATAAGGGATTATAGAAGATTAGATAAACAAGATGACTCTGATTATATAAGAGATAAAGCTGTAAGTGATTATGTGAAAGAAAATGAGCCAGGTGTTAAGCACTCAGCAATAAAAGAGCGCATTGAACGGTAAGGCAATATGTTCCCAGAGGTGGAGGGCTATCGCTATGTTACCGAGCAGACCTTTGACTCCTACCTCTATCAGTTAGTAGGGAGCAAGCAGAAATTTATTAGCCGGATAATGACTAGTAAAATCCCCGTTCGTTCTGACAAAGATGAGGAGGCTGCATTGTCCTTTGCAGAAGTCAAAATGCTTGCCACAAGCGATGAGTGTTTCAAGGAGAAAATTGGTTTGGATATACAGGTGTTAAAGCTGCGTGTACTCAAACAAAGCTATCTGTCCGAGCATTACGACCTTGAGGACAGGATACTCAAATTCTATCCGCAGGCCATAAAGGAGTATGAGGAACGCATTGCGAGCTATGAAAGCGATATGGTTTTTGCCGAGCAACACAAGCCGCAGGGCGAGGATAAATTTTGCGCGATGATCATAAAAGGTGTGAACTTTACCGAAAAAGCAGCCGCAGGCGAAATGCTCCTTGCCGTCTGTAAGGGAAATACTCTTGCCAATTCCGTTGAAATTGGTAGCTATCGTGGTTTCAGAATGGAGGTTTATTATGATACGCTCAACATTCATTACAACCTAAACCTTTGCGGAAAAGCAAAGCACAAGGTAGAATTAGGCAGCGACGCGTTCAGCAATCTGACCCGAATTGAAAATGAGCTTGCGAAAATCCCCGCAAAATTGGAGGTAGCAAAGACAAAGCGGATGGAAACTATTGAGCAGATATAAACCGCAAAAGCAGAGGTTGAAAAGCCTTTTACCTTTGAAGATGAGTTGCGGGAAAAGGCGGAACGGCTGAACACTCTCAATATCGAGCTTAATCTGAATGAGAAAGACCGTTCCGTTATGGATACCGAGCCAGACCAGAGTGAGGAGCAACCCGAAAGAGTAATAAATCGGAGGTGAAAACCGTGCTTGATAATTTCAAATTTGAAACCTTTGTCGATGCGCACAGAAATATTTTCGAGGAATATCTAAGCTCCGTCATATCCAAGCTACGTGAAACCAATTCCGAATACCGTTCCATAGAGGAAAAGATAGAAAAACTTTACAGGCAGTATCCGAAAGTAAAGGCAGTATTCGATACGGAGAAATCAAGCAATTTATCCGAGCAGGAATGTACGGCGCTGATAGAAATTCTGGAGCTTCGGGCGAGGCTCTGCGATATGCAGCAAGAAGCAATTTATTTCCGAGGTTGCTATGGCAGTGTGAGTTATCTGAAAAAGGCAGGCATTTTATAACCGAGAACGGCGGCGTTGACGAAAAGTTGATGCCGCTTTTACGTAGGCAGAAAACTTGAAAAAATTATAGTTTTGTGGCATAATTTAATAAATTATAAAAGAATTTGATATAAGATACTATCTGTATTATATAAGTCACAAGCATAACGCAATAACATAAAAAAGGAGAATTATTATGGAATTAAAAGATTGGATACTACTATTAGTCCCCATTTTCTGTAATGGAATAATAATATTTATATTACAAAAAATATTTGAAAAGCGTCAAATTACAAGAACTATTAAATTTGAGTATGCTTCTCTTTTAAGGCAAAAAATTGATTTGGCGTTAGAATTACATGCGAAAGCAACACGCTTAAGCAATGAAGATAATGAAGATAATGATACTATAGTAAAAGAAACTATACAGCAATATGTTAATAGTACATTAGATGTCTATTATTACTATATTCAGAATAAGATTGTGTTTGAATCTTTCGAGAGTAATATGGAACATATTGCTGCCTTGATTATGGACTTAAGAAAATGTATTCATCAAAAAGAGATTAATTTTATGGAATTTTGTGGCATCATTAACAAAATACGAGATGAACTGATGGTATTAAAAAAAGAATGTATTAAACTTCATTTTTAGTTATGAAAGTCTTTTAGTGTTTGTAATATACACGGTATTTCATAAAAAGTTTGAATATAATTATTCTTTACATAGCCGAGTGGTTTTAACTTAACGAAAATCACTCGGCTTTTTCTATTTCTGGAGGTGATTTGATTGAATGAAAAGCAGCAGACCCTATGTGTAAAAAACAATATGGTGACTTATCAAATTTATTTTTCAACTTCGGCAATATGTATTGGTTTAGATATGATTTTATTGAAAAGTTAAATAAATACAGTTTAATTGAAGGTTGCGAAAACAATAATAGTAGTTTTATAAACGATATAAAGACAATATTTTTTCGACAAAGTCATTATCGTTTATTTGATGATAATATTACAAAGGATAATATGGTGGATTTTATAGCTGAATTTGGAAAGGCTTTAATACACACAGATTTATCAAACATTATATTCTTGTACTGAGTTTGAAAATATTGATGATAAGCTTACAAAGATTAAACTGAGAGATATTTTCATAAGTGTATTTGTGTTATATCAAAGATTTTATTTAGAAGAAAAAAATATTTCAAAAGTCGTATAAAATTGGTTATGATAAATTGAAAAAGAAGCTATTAAATACATTATTTACAAGCTTTTATTCGGAAGTGACACCATTAGGTGAGTATGCTGAATTTGAGGAGATGAGATTGGAAGATATATTTTTTCTGCTATATGACTTAGTAAATGATAGCAAGAGTTGAATATTAATGAAATGCCAGTTGTAATATTATAATATTTCCATGAGTTTGTTGAAATTTCATTAGTTGTTTCATAAATTTTTAATGTTATTTTGATATCATGAAGTCATAGGTTTAATTACAAATTAACCTGAAAATTCTATTTTAATGACTCACGGGTGAACCACCGCCACACAGGCTGCTATTGCAAACAAGTAATTCGTGCATTAGTGTGAAAAGAACTTAATACGTTTTACGTGATATAAAGAGCCCCTGTTACCGCTTTATAGTGGTAGCAGGGGCTTCTTTAAAAAGAAACCAAGAGAGTTCTAACAGTGGGTAAAAGGGTTTTAGGGATTTTTTCCTAAACAGCAAAATGGTGTCAAAACACCAAGCCAGCGAATATTACGCATTAAAAAATGCTCTCAATATTCGGAGCAAAATAAATGCTCTATAAAATTATATGCTACATGTTGTTAGCATACAGTTTCAAGAAAAATAGTTAGATAGGTAGAATAAAAAGCAAGATAATGATATAATCAGTTTGATAAATAGTAATTGGAAGGGAGATACGATTATGGGATTATTTAATAAAAATAAGAAAGAAAATAAAAAGCAAGAAGAGAAGCAAGAGATTGAGGCTCCTGGTTGGGATGCAATCGATGAGGAGGCAAAAAGAATATATCCTGGTCAGGATAATCCAAAACATTATGCAGCTTTAGTTAAATGGAAATTTGGTGGACCAGATCCACTTGATGGTATAAGTGTATTTGACGGTGGGGATTATTGGCACTTTGTAACCTACGGATTATCAGAACTTTATGAAAAAGAAAGTGAAGATAAAGAGTGGAGTGGCTACGGAATGGAATTTACTTTCAAATTAAAAAAAGACAACTGTGTAGATGAAGAGCAAGAAATCAAATGTGTTTGTGGATTGTTACAACAAATTGCACGAATTACTTTTGAAAATGATGAAATATTCGATACATTTGAATATCTATATACAGGACAAACAGCAGGGGTTGATTCAAGAAAAATTTCAAATATAACAGGGTTTATTACAATACCGGATACACAGTTTCAGACATTAAATACAAAAAATGGTAGAGTTGATTTTGTTGAATTTGTTGGCGCTACAAATAATGAATTATTAGCACTTAAAAACAAAGAACTAGATGTGAAAACTTTATATAGTAAAATAGGCAGTGATGTAACTGATTATAAAAGAGAATCAGTTATGTAAATTATAATTTATATAAATATTAGAAGGAGTTTAATACTTCTTCTTTTTTTGTTGGGAGGAAAGGAAAAAGTGAAAAACGAAAAGAATACTTTTTAGATATTATTAAAACGACCGCAAATCGGATCGCGTATATACTCAAATGACGAAAGCCTCTGTACTTCCGGTTAAGGAAGTACAGGGGCTTTCGTCTAATCATTCATAATGATCTGCTCCAGAGTCAGGCTCTTCTCATGCCTGATCGGTTTCCATTCTACTTTGGAAAACAGGGATACGATATAGATCGGTATGTAGGTCAGCATGAAGATCGGGAAGGTGAATGTGTACAGGATTTTCTTTCCGGTGCTGCAATGAATCTGCTTCCATTCACTGATGGTGGTAATGACACCGAGAATGAAGACAGTCATGCATAGACTTATAAACATCTGTAACAGGGAGCGGCCGAGGATTGCAAGGGAAGCATTCGCGGTAAATGCATAGAAAGCAGCACCCAGATTTACCGGAATACTGATCGCAGTCAGGATTGCGGCAGGCAGGATATTCATCAGCATATCATAGCAGGAGAAGCTTCCGTGAAAAATCCCCTTCGTAAGTGTCAGACCGTATTTCTTAAATACCTGAAGGTAACCCTTGGCCCAGCGCAGACGCTGATTCCAGGATTGACGGAAGCTGGTCGGCTGTTCGTCATAAAGGATCGCTTTTGCGGCATAGCCGATCTTTTCACCCTGTGATACATTGCAGATTGTAAATTCAATATCTTCTGTCAGCGTAAAGAAGTTCCAACCGCCGAATTTCTGCAGGATGCTGTCAGAAAACAGGAATCCGGTACCGGATACTGCACTGCTGCTTCCAATTGCCATCCGGGCGGCATTCAGGTATTTCGCTTCACGCAGGAACCAGAGCGCATAACCGGCAGAGACCCAGTTACTTCCGTAGTTTTTGGAATTACGGTAGCATGTGACGATGTTGTATCCATCCGTATAGGTCCGGTTGATTTCACGGAGAAAATTCGGATCCAATACGTTATCGGCATCTAATACAATATAGGCATCATAGCTTTTTGCAGAGCTGCGTTTGATCTTATTTAACAGGAAATTCAAAACATAGCCCTTGCCGATGTTCTTTGTGTCGGTCCGCTCATAAACGATAGCGCCATGTTCTCTTGCAATCTCTGCAGTATTATCGGTACAGTTATCGGCACCGACATAAATATCCACACAATTTTTCGGATAGTCGGAGGCATGGATGCTGTCGATCAGATTGCCAATGACTGCCTGCTCATTTCTGGCAGCGATCAATATCGCCAGCCGGTGGATCACTTCCTCCTTCTTATGCGGCTTTTCTCTGTGAAAAAGGGAAATCGCTACATATAAGAACTGATACAAGTAACAGATGAAAAATAAGTACATGATAATTTTGTTAATGATTTCTACAACTTCCATAATCTGACACCCCAATATAATAATTTTTATCTCTTGCGACTATAAGATACGCCGAATCTGGTCGAAAAACAAGGAAAATGCTCTTAAGCATTTCTTACATTTCTTTCATAATATTTAATTCTTTTTTAATATCAGAAACAGGAAAATAATGGTAGAATAAAAGGGTATTATGGATGATATTATTGCAGGTACTGGCATAAATTTGGAAACAGGAGTAGAAAATGGGAGCATTTGTAGAATTTGAACATGTGAGAAAGGTGTATAAGACCGGCGAGATTGAGATACCGGCGGTGCGGGATGTCAGCTTCGAGATTCAGAAGGGTGAGTTCTGTGTGATCGTAGGAGCTTCCGGAGCGGGGAAAACGACGATTCTGAATATTCTGGGCGGCATGGATACTCTGACATCCGGGAAAGTTCTGTTGGATGGACAGGAAATTTCGGATTTTAGTAAGAAGCAGCTGACAGCATACAGACGGTATGATGTCGGATTTGTGTTCCAGTTCTATAATCTGGTGCAGAATCTGACGGCACTGGAGAATGTGGAACTGGCGGCACAGATCTGTCGAGAACCATTGGATGCGGCGACTGTGCTGCGACAGGTGGGCCTGGGTGATCGGATGGCGAATTTCCCGGCACAGCTGTCCGGCGGTGAACAGCAGCGGGTAGCGATTGCAAGGGCTTTGGCGAAGAATCCAAAGCTTCTGCTCTGCGATGAACCGACAGGAGCTTTAGATTATAATACCGGTAAATCGGTGCTCAAGCTGTTACAGGATACCTGCAGAAGCACAGGGATGACAGTTGTCGTGATCACGCATAATCAGGCATTGACGGCAATGGCGGACCGGGTAATCACAGTAAAGAACGGAACAGTGACGGATATGCGGCTGAATGAACAGCGCATTAATGTAGAAGATATAGAGTGGTAATTAGTTATGGGAAGGAACAGACTGAGACAATCGAAGAAAGCACGCGGATCCATGATCCGTCGTAGTACATTTCGGGAGATCCTTGGCAGCATGGGAAGGTATCTGGCCATTCTTTCAATCATTGCACTCGGAGTGGGATTTTTTACCGGGCTTAAGATCACGAAAACGGAAATGATAGCAACAATCAATGGGTTTATACAGGAGAAGAATTTCTATGATTTCCGTCTGGTGTCAAGTCTTGGGTTTGAGCAGGCGGATGTAGAAGCTTTTCGGCAGGAACCGGATGTAAGGTATGCAGAAGGGACCTATAGCTTTGATGCCCTGTATTCCGGAATTGGAGAGAGAGAAACAGCCTTAAAAACAATGTCACTGCCGGAGCATGTGAACGGAATCAAACTGGTAAGTGGACGGATGCCGGTACAGCAGGGTGAGTGTGTTATAGATGCCAATATGAGAAATGTAGCGATCGGTGATCAGATTACGCTTACGGATACGAATGAGGCGGATACGCTGGATATATTTAACCAGAGGACATTTACAGTTGTTGGTATGGTGCAGTCCTCTTATTATATAAACTTTGAGCGGGGGACGACTTCGATTGGAAATGGCAAGGTGAGTGGATTTGTATATATGGAGCCGGAGGTTTTTGACTGCGATTATTATACGGAGGTATTTGTCCGGTTTGATCAGGATTATGAGATCTACTCACAGGCATATAAGGATTATATTACAGAGCATAAGGATTCCTGGGAGACATTGTGTAAGCAGAGAGGAAACATCCGATATGAGACATTAAAGGATGATGCACAGCAGGAGCTTTCTGATGCACGTAAGAAGTTCGAGGATCAGAAGGCAGATGGTGATGAGAAGCTGGCGGAGGCCTATCAGAAGATTGAAGATGCGAAACAGGAGCTGGCAGATGGCAGAAACCGATTGGATTCTGCATGGGTGGAGCTGAAGCAGCAGGAAGCAGATCTACAGGAGAAAGAGAATGCATTGAATGAGCAGGCAGAGACCTTGCAGACCAACCGGACGGCTTTACAGCAGACGATCGCACAGCTGCCTGCGGAACAGCAGCAGATGCTTGATCAGCTGAAACAGAGCATTGTGGCTGCACAGGGAAATGAAGAAGCAATGCAGGCGTTACAGATGCAGTGGGAGCAGCTGGCTCCGCAGATGTGGCAGCTGGCATCTGCGGCGTTGCAGCTGGAGAGTGCACAGAGTACGATCGATACCGCAAGGAGTGCATTGGAAGATGGTAAGAATCAGCTGGCAGATGTGCGGAATACGCTGGTGCAGAAAGAACTGGAATTAAAGGATGCACAGGCAGAGCTGGAACAGGGACAGTCGGATTATGACGAGAGCAAGGCAGAGTATGATGCAAAGATTGCGGATGCAGAACAGGAGCTTTCCGATGCACAGGAGAAGATTGATGAGCTGAAGGCGCCGTCTACCTATGTTTTGGATCGAAATACCAATACCGGCTATGCGTGCTTTGAAAGTGATTCTGAGATTGTAAATGCAATAGCCAAGGTATTTCCGGTATTCTTTATTCTGGTAGCAGCTCTGGTCTGCATGACAACAATGAATCGGATGGTAGAAGAGCAACGGACCCAGATCGGAACGCTGAAGGCACTGGGATATTCGGAATGGACGATCATGAAAAAGTTCATGGTCTATTCCGGCAGTGCAGCATTGATCGGATGCGTGACCGGTTATGGAATCGGCACGGCCGTATTTCCGGAGGTTATCTGGAAGGCTTATGGTATGATGTATTTGAATCTGCCGTTAAAATATATATTCAGCTGGCCACTGGCATTGATTTCTCTGATAGCGGCACTGGCATGTTCGATCGGAACTACATGGCTGACCTGTCGGCATGAATTGCAGGAGACAGCAGCCAATCTGATGCGGCCGAAGGCACCCCGGGCCGGGAAACGGATATTTCTGGAACGGATTCCGTTTATCTGGAATCATCTGAAATTCCTGCAGAAGGTTTCAATTCGAAATGTGCTGCGATATAAGAAACGGTTTTTCATGATGGTGATCGGAATCAGCGGATGTACGGCATTACTTCTGACAGGATTCGGAATTAAGGACTCAATTGCTGATTTTGCACAGATGCAGTATGAAAACATCCAGATTCTGGACGGTACAGTCGAATTAAAGGATGATATAACAGATAGTCAGAGACAGTCACTGGAGAAAGTATTGACGGAACAGACAGAAGATTCGATATACGTAAGTGAGAGCAACTGGAATCTGCTGGCAGGGGATGAAGTGAAATCTGTGAATCTTGTGATTCCGGAGGAGACAGATAACTTTGACAGATATATGAATCTTCATACCGAGAAGCAGGAACCGCTATCCTATCCGGGAGACGGAGAAGCACTGATCAACACCGGTCTGGCAGAGCGGTATCAGATCCGCACCGGGGATGAGATACGGATACAGAATGATGAGATGCAGACAATTACGGTGAGAGTGGCGGGAATCTTTGAAAACTATGTATATAATTATGTGCTGATGTCAGCAGATACCTATGAGGGACAGCTGGGGATGGCACCGGAATATAAGACCCTGTATGTGAACGTCAAAGAGGGCGAAGATGTTCATATGGCAGCATCGGAGCTGATGAAGGCGGATGCAGTTGCAGCGGTTCAGATGAATCAGGATACCAAAGAGCGGATCACAATGATGATGAGCAGTCTGAACTATATTGTAGTGGTAGTGATCCTCTGTGCGGCAGGACTGGCATTTATTGTCCTTTATAATCTGACCAATATTAATATCACAGAGCGGATCCGGGAAATCGCGACCGTAAAGGTTCTGGGATTCTTCCGGCGGGAGACGGAGACGTATGTGTTCCGTGAAAATATGATCCTGACAGCAATCGGAAGTCTGGTGGGACTGGGGCTTGGCGTGATGCTTCATAGCTTTGTGATAGGACAGATCAAGGTTGATATGGTGTCGTTTGCCACGATCATCCGACCGCTCAGTTATATATATAGTGTGGTGCTGACATTTATATTCTATTTTCTGGTGAATCGTGTTATGGCGGTGAAGCTGGAACAGATCAATATGGCAGAATCACTGAAATCCGTAGATTAAGATAAAAATCAGTATGCAAAACGGAAAATATATTGTACAATGTAATTTAATTGGAATAGTGGAAAATCCTGAACTGGAAATGGGGTGAAGGTATGAAAAAGATAAATGTAGCATTGTTTATCAGTGAATTTGAAGATACGTTTTCGGATGCGTTATGCAGTGGTGTGATTAAGGCAGTAAAAGAATATGGGTATAACTTATACATTTTTCCCGGAAAGTTTCTGGACTCCAGAGTGAGCCTTGTGTTTAATGATGAGTATTCATATCAGAATAATTGTCTGTACCAGTTTATTTCAGAGAAGAATATTGACGTGGCGATCGTATGTCTTGGCAACATTGGATCGCAGTTAAGTGTGAAAGCAAAAAAAGAATTTGTTTCACACATGACGGTTCCTGTAATTCTGATATCTGATATTATAGAGGGGTATTCCTGTGTGACATATGACAACGATACGGGTATGGCAAAAGGAATCGAACATCTGATCCGGGTACATCAGAAGCGCCATTTCGGATATGTAAGCGGACCTAAGAGTAATATAGATGCAGTAGAACGGCAGCAGGCATTTGAACAGGTTATGTGGGACAACGGAATATCACCTGCCGAATATCGAATCGTAGAAGGAGATTTTTCGTACACATCTTCCGGTGTGATCGAGCAGCTGCTGGACAGCTATCCCAATATGGATGCTATGATCTGCGCCAATGATATGATGTGTTACAGCGCATATCAGGTTTTAGAGGCCAGAGGTATGCAGGTCGGTAAGGATATTGCCCTGCTTGGATTTGATGACTCCCCGTATTCCGGCCTGATCAAACCGGGCTTGTCTACAGTGAAGGCAGATCCGGCATTGCTTGGTTATGAGGCGGTGAAGTTATGTGAGAGCACCATTCGTGGAGAGGCGGAGCAGCTGGAAGTAGAGACCTCGGTTGTATTCCGTGGTTCCTGTGGCTGTGAAGAACGGGAGGTTATGGATAAAAAGGCAGACATACTGAATGTTCAGGCCAAGATGGACTCGCTGAACCATACATTGGTAGCAATATCCAGAAACATTCTGAACTATGAAGAAGAAAATGAAGAGATATATTCAGCAATTCTGAACAGCCTGTGTAAGATTGATGTACAGGGAGTGTATTTGTATACCTTTCTGGAGGAACAGGAGTATAAGAAAGGGGATGTATGGAAGCGGCCGGAATGTGTTCGGCTTAGGACTTACTATCAGGAACCTTATGCGAGAGTTCCGGATATTGAATATCAGCCGATGCCGGTATATTATTATCCGGTAGAACCCGGGGATGTAAAAGAAGTGCAGACTCTGGATCAGAGAATACCGTTTGATGATATATTCCGGAATCATTTTATGCGAATCGGAGATCCGGATATTAAGGTGGTGACGCTGCTATATGCCGGCGAGACCCAGTATGGATTTATGATTTGGAATATTAAGCAGGAGTACTATGCATATATCAGTCAGTTATCCTATCAGGTGTCCAATGTATTAAAGATGAACCGGTTGCTGCACAAGAAAAACCGGATGGCAACCGCACTGGAGGAGAGTCTGCAGCAGGTGCGTGAGAAGAATATGATTCTGGAGGAGATATCCAAGGTAGATGAACTGACACAGGTATATAACCGCCGGGGATTCTTAAACAGCATGAAACGGAATGTGATTCTGAAAGAGAACCACGGGAAGCATGTGATTGCTGTATATGCGGATATGAATAATCTTAAGTTGGTAAATGATCAGTTCGGACACGAAGAAGGGGATTATGCACTTCGGCTGATCGGGCAGATTCTGCGGGATGCGGTACATAGTGTGCCGGGAACAGGTGAAGTAGGACGGGTTGGCGGAGATGAGTTCTGTGCATTTCTGATCACCGACCGGGAAGACGGAGAACGGGCACTGCGGAATAGTATTGATGAGATAACGGAGCAGGTCAATCAGGAGAGTGACAAACCATACTATGTGAGCATGAGTGCCGGAATGAAGTCATTTATCTGCTCGGAAGATGTGAATATTTCGAACGAATTGGAACAGGCAGATATTGATCTGTATGTTTATAAGAAGAAGAAACGCAAGAATATTATGAAAAACAACTGATTTAGGACTTGACATTCGGCAGGATGTTTGGTAATATATTATTCGTTGAGCACAACGGTGTTGTGCTTAACAGACAACTTTAAGTTGTATGCGTGCTTAGCTCAGCTGGATAGAGCGTTTGGCTACGGACCAAAAGGCCGGGGGTTCGAATCCTCTAGCACGCGGCATAAAAGCCTGATGAGTGTTCATCAGGCTTTTCGTTTATCTGGATATATGGATAAGAGATAACAGGAGAGAAGACATATGATTTCACATAATAATCAGAAGAAAATAGCGGTAATCAATGATCTGTCCGGATTCGGTCGGTGCTCGATCACGGTAGCCCTCCCGATCATTTCTCATATGCGTCTGCAGTGTTGCCCGGTGCCGACATCCATTTTTTCTAATCATACCGGATATGAACATTTCTTTTTTGAAGATTGTACACAGAATATGCGGGAGTTTATTAAGAACTGGAAGCTGTTAGGGCTGGAGTTTGATGGAATCGCCACAGGTTTTCTGGGTTCTAAGGAACAGATTCAGATCGTAGAGGAGTTTATTCAGACATTCCGGACAGAACGGACAAAGGTGATCATTGATCCGGTGATGGGAGATAACGGAGAATTATATCCGACTTATACGGAAGAAATGTGCAGGGAGATGAGAAAACTGGTCTCTTATGCAGATATCCTGACTCCGAATCTGACAGAGTGCTGTTTCCTGACAGATACACCATACAGACAGCAAGGATGGACGAAGGCAGAATTATATGCTATGGCAGAAAAGTTGTCGCAGGTAGGTGCCGATAAGGTTGTAATATCCGGTATTTCCATGGGAGAATATCTGGGAAATGTCGTGTATGAACGGAACGGTGAAAAGACGATCATCCGGAGCAAGCGGATTGCCCAGGAGCGTGCCGGAACCGGAGATGTTTTCGCTTCGATCATTGCAGGAGACTGTGTAAACGGCGTAGAGTTTTCTGATTCTGTCAGAAAAGCCGTGCATTTTATCCGTGACTGTATGCTCCTGACAAATGAAAGGCAGATTCCGCCGGAGGATGGTGTATGCTTTGAAGAATTATTGCATCGCCTGAAATAATTCTATAGATTTTCAATTATGTATTGCAGTCCCCTTAACAATATGTTACAATTTTGTTACATCTTGTTAAGGGGATTTAATATTTAAACAGAAAAAGATGAATAAAATGATGGCAGGAATAATATGAAGATTTCATTAAAAACCGGAGTGAGTGCAGGTGTGATGCTGGCATTGGCTGCGTCTTTGATAACGATTACGGATTATACGGTAAAGCATGAACAGATTCGTATTCAGACAACGGAAACAGCTGTAATGAGCAATGCTTCCATGGAAGAGATTGGAAACGAGATTACAACCCGTATAGAAGCAGAGGAGATATCCGCAGTAATTGCAAAGCTGGATACGGTATCCTTATCCAGCTATAACGAGATTCAGGAGGCAAGACAGTTATATGAGAATGCATCCGGGGATGCAAGGAGTTATATTAATGAACAGGGATTGTTGGATGCAGAGTCTGCTTATGCACAGTTGGAACAGGACCGTACAGCGAAGCTGACGGGAGCGATTGCCGGCGGAGATGTGATGCAGGTTCTGGAGTATGCCGATACACAGATACAGGGTTCCGGAGATGCCTGTCTGGATTCTCTGGTACAGGAATTTATCGGAAAGGCCGTAACAGATGATATGAGCCGTTCCGAGCAGTTGCAGGCCTGCTATGATTATATGGTAGCGAATTACAGCTATGGATATAATTATAATTGTAACTATGGTTCCGGCAGGCAGTCTGTAGCCTGGGCTACCGCTTTCTTGCGGGATGGATACGGAGCATGTAATAACTGGTCTGCTGCATTTACCTATATTGCAAGAGCACTGGGATATGATTGCAGATTGTGCTACGGAAGTACAGCAGCGTCCAGAGGCGGTAGCGTGGAGCATTATTGGCCGTGTATTGTAGTGGAGGGTACGGAATTTATATTTGATCCGCAGGTAGAAGGAGATATGACCCGGAGAAGCGGTGTCAATCGGCATAATCGGTTTGGACTGATCGGAGCAGCCGCATCTGCGAAATATTATTTTTCAAATACGATAGAATGATTAAAAACCATGGAATATATCCGGTAGATGGATTGATTCCATGGTTTTTTAGATGTTTAAAAAGGTAAAAGGACCTGTAAATCTTACAGATCCTTTTTACTGGGATAGCAGGATTCGAACCTACAGATGCTGGAATCAGAATCCAGTGCCTTACCATTTGGCGATATCCCATCACTCACAACAATGGCTATTATACGGTATGTGAATGAAAAATGCAAGACCTTTTTTAAAAAAAATCAAAAAAACTTGCAAAAAGTTTAAAGATATTATTAAAATCTTAAATTTTAAAATAAGTATGACAAATAGGGCGCTTTTATGTATAATAAGACAGATGCAAAGGAGGAAGTGTAGATGGGTAAGCTGATATATATTGTGCCGTGGGCAATTTGCGATACGGATAACATATATGTAAAGAAAGTGAATCAGATCTCAGATGAGGTGCCGGGGGAGCAGACCATTGTAGATGACTGGAGTGTAAAGAGCGTTATTAAGAGTCCGGATAAACGGACGAAAGATATCTATGTGGTATTAGACGTGTATCACGGATATGATTTTGCAACAAAGAACAGAGAGGTATCGATTCTGGACGTGACGAATTCTGTAAAACGGCTGCGTGAGCTCGGATATGTGCCGGCAGAAGAATCAGAAAAGATATTTATCCGACAGAAGATTCTTAAATGGGATTCCGCAAAGCCGCGTAAGACATCGGGGAAGGCAGGCACCGGGCAGACAGGTCAGAAACGGAAAACAGGAAAATAACGGTCGGAAAACAGAAAGAAGGAATTAATATGTATGAAATGAAGATACGTATCCGGTTCAGTGATATAGGATCTGATCAGAAATTACGATTGTACGAACTTCCAAAGTATTTTCAGGATATCAGTATTGAACATTCAGAAGCAGCGGGAGTCGGGATCCCGTATCTGGCGCCACGGTCACTTGCCTGGCTGCTGACATCCTGGCAGATTGATATAGAACGATTGCCGGTATATAATGAAGTGGTGACCGTGCGGACATGGCCATATAGCTTCCGGTCATCTTTTGGGTATCGGAATTATGAGATTATCGATGCGGAAGGCAGGCAGATTGTAAAAGCGTATGCATTGTGGCTGCATACAGATATTGCGAATATGAAACCGGCGGTAACACTTCCAGAAGAATACAGTAAATATGGACTGGATGAACAACTGGAGATGGAGTACCAGCCGCGGAAGATCACACTTCCCGCAGAAATGGACGAGGTGGATCAGGTACTGGTAACAGAGCATTATGCAGACATGTATCAGCATATGAATAATGCGATGTATGTAGATATTGCATCGGATTATCTTCCGGAAAATGCCGAGATCATCCGGATTCGGGTAGACTATCGGAAACAGGTAAAGATCGGTGACCGGATGCATATCCGACGTCATTTGGCAGAGGATAGATGTTATGTGGCATTTTACGATAATGCAGGAGATATGCATGTCAGTACGGAATTTATGATCCGGTAGCACAGACAGGTACGGGAAAGGAAGAGAGAAATGATAGAAGTTGGAAAATATCTGAATCTGAAGGTGCTCCGCATGAAGGAATTCGGAGTTTATCTGGGGGAAGATGATGAGGAAGAAGCAGTATTGCTTCCCAAGAAGCAGGTTCCGGAGCATACGGAAATCGGAGATACCATAGAGGTGTTCGTTTACCGGGATTCCCAGGATAGGAAGATTGCAACAACGAACCGGCCGTGTCTGACAGCCGGTGAGATCGGAGTCCTGAAGGTGGTCAGTGTGGCCGGGATTGGCGCCTTTATGGATTGCGGACTGGAACGGGATGTATTACTTCCGTTTAAGGAGCAGACAACGAAAGTAGCTGAGGGAAAATCGTATCCGGTATATATGTATGTGGATAAGAGTGACCGGCTTTGTGTGACGATGCGTTTATACCAGCATCTGGATCTGGATTCTCCATATAAAAAGAATGATACGATCCATGGAATTGTATATGAGTATAAGGATCATATGGGGGCATTTGTACTGGTAGAAGGCAGGTACTCCGGACTGATTCCGAAAAAGGAATTATACCGGCAGGTTTCTGTTGGCGAGGAAATCGAGGGCCGGATCATGAATGTCCGGGAGGATGGAAAGCTGGATGTCAGCCTGCGTAAGGTGGCATATGTGCAGATGAATGAAGATGCTGAACAGATCGAGAGCCGGATTGATGAGCTGGGAGGCTTAATACCGTTTACGGATAAGGCTTCTCCGGAGAAGATAAAGGCAGAGTTCGGTATGAGCAAGAATGAGTTTAAACGTGCGGTAGGACATCTGCTGAAGAGCGGAAGGATTGAGATTACCGATCAGGGAATCAAAAAAACAACAATAAACAAGTAAGAATGGAGGTTATTATTATGAAGAAAGTAATATCAACAGACAAGGCTCCGGCAGCAATCGGACCATATTCGCAGGCAATTGAGGTAAATGGCATGATTTTTACATCCGGTGTGATCCCGATCGATCCGGCAACCAACACGCTGGTAGAGGGCGATATCCGGGTGCAGGCGAAGCAGGCAATCGGTAATCTGGCAGCGCTGCTTACAGAGGCAGGATCCGATTGTGAAAAAGTAATCAAAACAACGGTGTTTATTAAAGATATGAATGATTTTGCAAAAGTAAATGAGATCTATGCAGAATATTTTCATGGAGAGTGTCCGGCTCGTTCCTGCGTAGAGGTAGCCAGACTTCCTAAGGATGTGCTGATTGAAATTGAGGCAATTGCGATAAAGTAATTTGGACTGACTGGAGGGTGTATGGAAAAGAAAAAGATGATATGGGGGGCCAGTATCTTATTCCTGATATTGGTGATAATGAATATCGGTATTGGATTGATTGATTTCGGAGAGATTCCCATTGCATTAAATATTTTGATCCCACAGGGGTTGATTTTAATTCCGGTGCTGATTTATGTATTGGTTACCAAACAGAACCTGTTTCAACTGATCCGGTTCCGGAAGATTAATTTCTGGTCGCTGTTGCTGGTGATTCCGGTTGTGTATCTGCTGGAACCGTTGCTGATCTGCATTAATGCAGTGAGTATGGCATTTTCTACGAATGTGATCGCAGGTACGATGGATGATATTACTAGCACATTGCCATATGTGGCGGGGATTTCACTGATGGCATTACTTCCTGCAATTGTTGAGGAAACAACATTTCGCGGCGTATTGCTGAACAGCTTTTATCAGGAGCGGCATCCGTGGACGGCTATATTGTTCTCAGCCTTATGCTTTGGACTGATGCATATGAATTTTAATCAGATAGCATATGCACTGGTGCTGGGTATTTTAATGGGAATTATATTAGAGGCAGGCGGAAGTATTCTGGCGACGATGCTGTTGCATTTCTTATACAATGCAACATCTACCTCCTTGCTATATCTGTTGCCAAAGCTGATGAACTGGAGTACACAGGTGCTGGAGGACAGCGGTATTAATCAGCAGGAGATCGATCAGATGATGAATGTCGGGGATGCGGCTGCGGCAACGACTCCGGGACAGTGTCTGGCAATTGCAGGCATGATGCTGATACCTGCACTGGCGGGTGCGGCATTGGCAGGTTTTCTGATTTATGCCATTGCATATCTGAATGGGCGACAGGAGATTTTAAAGAGTATGTTCCGGAAGAAGACACCGGAAGAGAAGGAAGCTATGAAGATTGATAAAGTCCGGGTCATGAATGTGATACTTGGTATAGGCATGGGACTGTGTGTGGCATATGCCATATTGGTTGAAGTGCTGCAGCGTATCGGATAAGGCCGGAATTACGCTAAGCACTTTTGAATATGGAGCAATAAGCATATAAAAAGAGAATCCACTAAGCGTTGGATTCTCTTTTTGTCTATATATCCGATCCGGATGGATTAGTTGCTCTTTTCCTGATGCTCCAGAGCGGCACCTAAAAAGCCTTTGAATAATGGATGTGCCTTGTTTGGCCGGGACTTGAATTCCGGATGAGCCTGAGTTCCGATGAACCAAGGATGATCTGTCAGCTCTATCATTTCAATGATGTGACCGTCCGGCGAATGCCCTACCTGCTTCATACCATGAGCGGTTAAAGCAGCACGGTAATCGTTATTTACCTCATAACGGTGACGATGACGCTCTTCAATATGATCGGTGCCATAAAGCTGATAAGACTTAGAATCCTTATCCAGAACGCAAGGATAAGATCCCAGACGAAGTGTACCGCCTAAATCCGTGATCCCGTTCTGATCCGGCATAATGTGGATAACCTGATGGACAGAGCTTGGATTGAACTCACTGCTGTTGGCATCTGCATATCCTAAAACATTTCTTGCAAATTCTACGATGGTCAGCTGCATACCCAGACAGAGACCGAGGTATGGAATTCTGTTCTCACGGGCATAGCGGATCGCATCGATCATACCCTCAATGCCGCGGTCGCCAAAACCACCCGGAACAATGATTCCGTGGACGTCTTTCAGAATCTCTCCCACATTCTCGGAATTTACCAGCTCGGAATCGACCCATTTGATATCTACTTCGGCATCGTGTGCAACAGCACCGTGTTTTAAAGCTTCAACAACAGATATATATGCATCGTGAAGTGCTACATATTTACCGACCAGAGCAACCGTTACCTTACGGGTTGGATTTTTCCAGCGGTTAACCATATCGATCCAGTCTTTTAGATCCGGCTCCGGACATGGCATATGCAGACATTCACAGGCAATATTGGCCAGATGTTCTTTCTCCATATCTAAAGGAACTTCATATAACACCTCACAATCCAGGTTCTGGATTACATGGGAAGGCTCTACATTACAGAACATTGCAATCTTGCTCTTGATTCCCTGATCTAGTGGCAGATCGGAACGGCAGACAAGAATATCCGGATGCAGGCCGATTCCCTGCAGCTCTTTTACACTTGCCTGTGTTGGCTTGGTCTTCAGCTCACCGGAAGACTTTAAATAAGGAATCAAGGTAACATGGATCAGAATGCAGTTTTCTTTTCCAACATCGTGCTGGAACTGACGGATCGCCTCTAGAAAAGGCTGACTCTCAATATCACCTACGGTTCCACCGACTTCGATAATCGCAACTTCTGTCTGTTCGGCTTCCGGATTGCGATAAAAGCGGCTCTTAATCTCATTTGTTACATGTGGAATGACCTGTACGGTATGTCCGCCGAAATCTCCGCGACGTTCTTTTGTCAGAATACTCCAGTAAATCTTACCGGTTGTAACGTTAGAATTCTTATTCAGACTTTCATCAATAAATCGCTCATAGTGTCCAAGGTCCAGATCGGTTTCAATACCGTCATCGGTTACAAAAACTTCTCCGTGCTGAACAGGGTTCATGGTTCCCGGATCCATATTAATGTATGGATCAAATTTCTGGCTATGCACTTTATAGCCACGTGCTTTTAACAGACGACCCAGGGATGCTGCGGTAATACCTTTTCCGAGACCCGAAACAACTCCGCCAGTTACAAAAATGTACTTAACTGCCATATCTATCCTCCTGTGTGTGCCAGTCGTTCGTGTTCTGCTACCACATTGAACACCCAATGCTTGACATAATCGAATTAATTATAAAAGAAGCAGAAATAATAGTCAAGGGACAGAATGCGGTTTACACAAGTTTAACATTGTTTCCATAACTTTTATTTGATTTATTATAAAGAACCTAGTATATTAATCAAAGAGTGTTACATGTTTATGTGTGGCACAGATAAAAGTAAGATGCAGATAGGATTGTGTTGCGGCAAGGAGGGATATGATGAACGAAAACAATTCTAATAACAATAATAACAAAAAGCCGGGAGGCTCCTGGAAACCGCTGGTGGTAATGCTGATCATTTCGGTGGTTCTGACATTGCTGTTCTGGGGAACACTGGAACGGTATCAGCAGGGCCGGGTGGAAGAGATCAAGTACAGCGAGTTTATGGATAAACTGCAGAATGATGAGATTAAGTCTGTGGAGATTTCGAACAACAAGATTGTTGTTTATCCGAAATCGAATGAGAATTCGTTTCAGAAAGTAAGCTATACGGTTGTACGTGTTCCGTATGATCTGAAGCTGGTGGATAAGCTGGAAGAAGCCGGTGTGGAATATGAAGAAATACAGGACAACTCCAGTGCATGGTGGTTCAATGTATTACAATTTCTGCTGATGCTTGGCGTGATTTATCTGGTCATGACGTTGTTCATGCGCCTGATCTCCAAAAACGGAATGATGGGTGGAGTCGGCAAGTCTAAGGCAAAGGTATACGTGGAGAAAAAGACAGGTGTTACATTTGCAGATGTAGCAGGGCAGGAGGAAGCGAAGGAGTCGCTGGTTGAAATGGTAGACTTTCTGCATAATCCGAAGAAGTATCTGGATATTGGTGCAAAGCTGCCAAAGGGTGCTCTGCTGGTAGGTCCTCCGGGAACCGGTAAGACCCTGCTTGCGAAGGCAGTCGCAGGAGAAGCCAATGTACCGTTCTTCTCACTTTCCGGTTCAGACTTTGTGGAGATGTATGTCGGTGTCGGTGCCTCCAGAGTGCGTGATCTGTTTAAGGATGCGAATGCAATGGCGCCATGTATTATTTTTATCGATGAGATCGATGCTATCGGACGGAGCAGAGATACTGTTGGACATGGCGGGGACTCCGAGCGGGAACAGACCCTGAATCAGCTGCTTTCCGAGATGGATGGTTTTGATACCTCGAAAGGTATTGTGATTCTGGCTGCAACCAACCGCCCGGAGGTTCTGGATAAGGCGTTGTTGAGACCGGGACGATTTGACAGAAGAGTGATCGTTGAAAAACCGGATCTGAAGGGCCGTATTGATACATTAAAGGTTCATTCCAAGGATGTTAAGATGGATGAATCGGTGAATTTTGAAGAGCTGGCGCTGGCAACCTCCGGAGCAGTTGGTGCAGATCTGGCAAACATTGTCAATGAAGCAGCATTAGGAGCTGTAAAGGCAGGTCGACAGGTGGTCAGTCAGAAGGATCTGTTTGAGGCTGTTGAAGTAGTTTTCGCAGGTAAAGAAAAGAAAGACCGGATCTTAAGTGCGCAGGAGAAACGGGTGGTTTCTTATCATGAGATCGGACATGCTCTGATCATTGCGCTTCAAAAGCATACAGAGCCGGTACAGAAGATTACGATCATTCCGCGTACCATGGGCGCTCTCGGATATGTTATGCAGGTTCCGGAGGAAGAGAAATACCTGAATACCAAGGATGAGATGCTGGCAGATCTGGTAACGTCGCTCGGTGGACGGGCAGCAGAGGCTGTGAAGTTCGATTCGGTGACCACAGGAGCCTCCAATGATATTGAACAGGCGACAGCAAAGGCAAGAGCCATGATTACCTTATACGGTATGTCGGATAAGTTCGGTATGGTAGCACTGGAGTCTACACAGAACCGGTATCTGGATGGCAGACGGGTTCTGAACTGCTCCGAGGAGACTGCGACCGAGATCGATAAGGAAATCCAGAAGATGTTAAAGCATGCTTATAAGCAGGCATATAAGATGTTAAAGGAAAACGAGGCTCTGATGGATAAGCTGGCAGAGTATCTGATTCAGAAGGAGACGATCACCGGTAAGGAATTCATGGAAATCTTCAACCGGGAATACCATGGAGCAGATGCCGGAGAGACACCGGCGATCGTTGTAGATGCGGAGAAAGACGCATATGTCAGCGGTGTAAAGCTGGATACGGATGCAGATACGGCTCCGATAGAGACAGAGCATGACAATGAAGCGGAAACTGCAGAACAGGGTGCCGATGCTTCAGAAGAGGAATAAAAAGAATAAATAAAAGCAATAAATAAAAGCAATAAATAAAAGCAATAAATAAAAACAAATACCCGGAGTCAGAAAAATGACTCCGGGTATTTGTTTTTCTGATCTGCGTATAGCAGATACAGTATTCGTATTAACGGGTTTCGCCTAAATAGAACAGTGCAACAGTGCCGGGACCGGAATGTGCACCGATCGTACAACCGACATAGTTGATCAGAAATTCATGAATACCAAACCGCTCTTCCACCAGCTGCTTTACATACTCGGCATCTTCCAGGCAGTCGCCGTGACTGATGAAAACAACCTGATTCTTGTCTTTATAATCTCCGATGGTCTTCTCCATATTATCCACCAGAGCAGCAAGGGAACGTTTCCGTCCGCGGATCTTGGAGATATTGATCAGATGACCTTCATCATCCACATGCAGTACCGGTTTGATGTTGGCAATCGTGCCGAGAATGGCAGTGGCCTTGCTGACACGTCCTCCGCGATGGAGATGGAACAGGTCATCCACTGTAAACTGGTGGCAGATATGCAGCTTTAATGCTTCTACATAAGCGGCAGTCTCTTCTAAGGTTGCCCCTTCTTCTTTCTTTTTACATGCGTAATAGACCAGAAGGCCCTGACCCAGAGAAGCGCAGAGAGAATCAATCACTACGATTCTGGAGCCCGGATATTCGGATTCCATTTCTTTTGCAGTTACAGCGGTATTGCTGTAGCTGGAGCTTAATCCGGAAGAGAAGCTGATATGAAGGATATCATAGCCGTCTGCAATATTCTGAGTAAAGCTTTTTCTTATATATTCAGGATTACTGGCCATAGTGGTCGGCATTTCGCCATTCCGCATCCGGTTATAGAATTCTTTTTCAGGAAGTGCATCCTCCAGAGCATTGTAAGTGGTATCACCCATTAAATAATAAAGCGGATGCAGTGACAGATGATGTTCTCTGACGAAATCAGCCGGAAGATCTGCCATACAATCCGTAGAAATAATGTAAGGTTTCATTAGCATAACACCCCGCAATCATTAAATGTAGTATTTACTATAACATCTATTCTATACTGAATCTTGTAAAATAGCAATGGAAAATCCGCTCTTTAAAATGGATGATAAATCCCTTATACTGAAAAAGTACCATTCTTCGAGAGGGATGGAATATTAAATTATGAAAGATATAGAAAGTGGTGAAACCATCGGATCATGAAAGAATTTAATCTGGAAGAGGAGTTGAAGAAGCTGCCGGAGCATCCGGGAGTCTATCTGATGCATGACAAATCAGATGAAATTATATATGTGGGAAAAGCGATCAATCTGAAGAACCGGGTGCGTCAGTATTTTCAGACCGGCAGGAATCGTTCGCCTAAGATCGAGAAGATGATCACGCTGATTCATTATTTTGAATACATTGTCACGGATTCCGAGCTGGAGGCATTGGTGCTGGAGAATAATCTGATCAAGGAATATGCACCGAAATATAACACCATGTTGACGGATGACAAGACCTATCCGTTTATCAAGGTAACAGTGCAGGAACCGTATCCGAGAGTACTTCTCTGCAGGCAGATGAAACGGGACGGAGCGAAGTACTTTGGGCCATTTACCAGTGCGGGTGCGGTGCGGGATACTATTGATATCCTGCAGAAGCTCTATCAGATCCGGCGTTGTAACCGGAAGCTGCCAAGGGAGATCGGGCTGGAAAGGCCTTGCCTGTATTATCAGATGAAGCAATGCACGGCACCTTGTCAGGGATATATTTCCGAAGAGGAGTACCGGGAGCATGTGGAACAGGTGCTGGACTTTTTAAACGGTAATATCCGGAAGGTGACAGAGGTGCTGGAGACGAAGATGCGGGAGGCGGCGGCAGAGTTTGAGTTTGAGAAGGCTGCCGAATACCGGGATCTGATCGAGAGTGTCGGTCACATTGCCGGAAAACAACGGATCACCAATACAAATACCAATGCGGTAGACCGGGATGTGGTCGCCATGGAGATTCGAAAGGGCGAGGCAGTGGTTGCGATCTTTTTCATCCGGGACGGCAAGCTTCTGGGCCGGGAGCATTTCCACATGGCGGGTGTGGAGGAAGCCCGGCCGGCAGCGGCGATGACGGCATTTGTAAAACAGTATTACGCCGGTACGCCGTATGTTCCACGGGAGCTTCTGGTAGAGACAGAGGTAGAGGAGACAGAGCTTTTAGAGAACTGGTTGAGCGGCAAACGAGGACAGCGGGTGCATATCCTGACACCGGTAAAGGGAGAGAAGCATAAGCTGATCGAGCTGGCAAAGGAGAATGCGGCAATGGTACTCAGACAGGATCTGGAGAAGATCAAGCGGGAAGAGGCGAGAACGACCGGCGCGGCACAGGAGATTGCGGATCTGATCGGAATCGAAAAAGCAGAGCGGATCGAGGCGTATGATATTTCCAATATCAGCGGTGTGAATTCGGTTGCCTCTATGGTCGTGTTTGAAAATGGTAAGGCGAAACGGAGTGATTACCGGAAATTCCGTCTGCGGACCGTACAGGGACCGGATGATTATAAGAGTATGGAAGAAACGCTGACCAGACGGTTTTTGCACGGACAGGAGGAACAGCGGAAAATCCGCGAAGAGGGTCTGGAGGAGGAACTGGGGAGCTTTAACCGGTTCCCGGATCTTATTATGATGGACGGCGGCCGCGGGCAGGTGAATGTGGCACTCCGAGTGCTGGATGCGATGAACATAAACATCCCTGTCTGCGGTATGGTAAAGGATGACAACCACAGAACCCGTGGATTATATTATCAGAATCGGGAGATCATGTTTCCTCCGAAAAATGAGGCATTTGATCTGATCACCAGGATCCAGGATGAGGCACACCGGTTTGCGATTGAGTATCATAAATTACTTCGCAGTAAGACACAGGTGAAGTCGGTTCTGGATGATATACCGGGGGTCGGTCCGGCGAGAAGAAAGGCACTGCTGACACATTTTAAGACGATTGAAGCGATCCGGCAGGCAGAACCGGAAGAACTTCAGACGGCTCCGGGAATGAACCGCCCGGCAGCAGAGGCAGTATATCGGAAATTTCATGAAAATAAGGGCGGGAATCCCGAAGAACCGGTAGAAATTTAAGAAATGATATGGTAAACTAGGCAGAGAATATTGTAATAAAGGAGAGCGAAGGAATGGAACGGTCGAGTGCTGCATATTCAGTAACTTTAACAAAACTGATCGAGAAGCTTCATCTGGTCAATCATTTGCCGGAGATCAATACGGATGAAATCCTGATCACAGATCCGGACATTAACCGTCCGGCAGTACAGCTGGCAGGATTTTTTGAACATTTTGATGCGAGTCGGATACAGATCTGTGGAAATGTAGAGCATGCATATATTGCGAATATGCATACAGAGGAGGAGAACAGGGAGATTTTTGCTAAATTATTTTCCTATAAGATTCCCTGCCTGATCTTCTGCCGGGGACTGGAGCCGCATGATTTTATTCTGGATGTGGCACGGGAGTATGGAATCCCGGTTCTGACTTCTAATTCCACGACCTCTTCGTTCGTACATGAGGCAGTCCGGTGGCTGCATGTAGAGCTGGCACCGCGGATCAGTCTTCATGGAGTACTGGTCGATGTATATGGTGAAGGTATCCTGATCATGGGTGAGAGCGGTATCGGTAAGAGCGAGGCTGCCCTGGAGCTGATCAAGCGTGGGCATCGTCTGGTTTCCGATGATGTCGTAGAGATTAAGAAGGTCAGTGACGAGACTCTGGTCGGAACGGCTCCGGATATCACCAGACATTTTATTGAGCTGCGCGGAATCGGAATCATTGATGTAAAAACCCTGTTCGGTGTAGAATGTGTTAAGATGTCACAGAACATTGATCTGATCATAAAGCTGGAGGAGTGGAACAAGGATACCGAGTATGACAGACTGGGGCTTTCCGACCAGTATACCGAGATTCTGGGAAACCGGGTAGTCAGTCATTCCATCCCGATCCGTCCGGGTAGAAATATAGCAATTATCGTAGAGTCTGCGGCAGTTAATCACAGACAGAAGAAGATGGGCTATAATGCGGCACAGGAATTATACAACCGGGTAACCGGCAATATGCATAAAACACAGGAATAATGATTTATAAAGGAGGACATGAAAATGGCAAAGTATGCAGTTGGAGTAGATATCGGAGGAACTACCGTAAAGATCGGTATATTTACCGCAGAGGGTGAGCTGTTAAAGAAGTGGGAGATCCCGACGAGAAAGGACGAGGGCGGATGCTATATTTTGAGTGATGTGGCAGAGTCCATTCAGGATAAGCTGTGTGAGAATACGATTGACAAGGAAGATGTAGCAGGAATCGGCATGGGTGTACCGGGACCGGTAAAGCAGGATGGCACCGTATTAAAGTGCGTGAACCTTGGCTGGGGTATTTTCAATGTAGAGGAAGAACTGAGCAGGCTGACAGGTCTTCCGGTAAAGGCCGGTAATGATGCCAATATGGCTGCCATGGGTGAGATGTGGCAGGGTGGCGGCAAAGGCTACACCGATATTGTCATGGTAACCTTAGGTACCGGTGTCGGTGGCGGAATCATCCTGAACGGTAAGATGCTGGCCGGTGTGAATGGTGCCGGCGGTGAGATCGGACATATGCAGGTGAAGGATGATGAGACCGAGACCTGTGGCTGTGGTAAGAAGGGTTGTCTGGAGCAGTATACCTCCGCAACCGGTATCGTAAGACAGGCAAAGATCCTGCTGAACAATACCGATGCACCTTCCAAGCTCCGGAATGTACAGTATATTTCTGCAAAAGAGATCTTCGATGCGGCAAAGGAAGGCGATGAGCTGGCAAACGATCTGGTGGAAGCACATGGCGAATGTCTCGGACGTGCACTTGCACAGGTAGCATGTGTGGTAGATCCGGAAGCATTTGTAATCGGCGGTGGTGTATCAAAGGCAGGTAAGGTGCTGATCGATACCACAGCAAAATATTTTGAAAAATATGCATTCCATGCATGCCGCGGAACTAAGTTTGAGCTGGCTACGCTGGGTAACGATGCAGGTATCTATGGCGGAGCAAAACTGATCCTCGGTTAATCGGCATGAATAATGCCGGAATGGCATAAAGTTAGTTAGAATTATTTGTTTTAGAATGAATCAGAATAGAGAAATAAAGATTTGAAAGGATAATTATGGACGGCGACATATTAGGAAGTATATGCGAAGTGATCGATGCAGGGCGGGTTTCGTTTGAGGAGCCGATGGACCGGCATACCACATTCCGGGTAGGCGGAAAGGCGGACGTACTGGTAAAACCGAAGGATATTTCAGAGATTGAGGCAGTCATCCAGTGGTGCAACAATCATTCAGTTCCATATTATATCATTGGAAATGGAAGTAACTTATTAGTCGGAGATGAAGGAATCCGTGGCGTTGTGATCTTGCTGGGGACGGAGTTCTCGAAGATCGAGGCAACGGATGATGAGACCATCTGGGTGCAGGCGGGCTGTCTGCTGAGCAAGGCGGCCAAGACGGCGCAGGAGCTTGGACTGACCGGAATGGAGTTCGCATACGGTATTCCGGGAACGATAGGCGGAGCTGTAGTGATGAATGCAGGCGCTTACGGCGGTGAGATGAAAGATGTGATTGACAGTGTGACGCTGCTGACACCGGATGATGAGATCATCATTCTTCCTTCCGATCAGATGGAGTTCGGATACCGGCAGAGTATTGTGACCAGAAAGAATTATATCGTTCTGGAAGTGAAGCTGTGCCTGAAAAAGGGTGAGAAGGAAGCCATTGCAGAGAAAATGCAAGAGCTCAGCGAGGCGCGCAGACAGAAGCAGCCGTTAGAATACCCAAGTGCAGGCAGTACGTTTAAGCGGCCGGAGGGATATTATGCCGGAAAGCTGATCATGGACAGTGGTCTGGCAGGCTTTCGGGTCGGTGATGCGGAGGTATCTGAGAAACATTGTGGCTTTGTGATCAATCGCGGTCATGCGACTGCGAAGGATATTGAAACGCTGATGGATGCCGTGATCCGTCAGGTAGAGGAGCACTATCAGGTGATATTAGAGCCGGAAGTGCGTAAAATGGGTGATTTTCTATGAGATTTGTGATTGTGACCGGTATGTCCGGTGCAGGCAAAAGTACAGCATTAAAGACATTGGAGGACTTCGGATATTTCTGTGTGGATAATCTCCCGGTAAAACTGATCCCGAAATTTGCGGAGATTGCATACGATTCGGATACGGAAGTGAACAGTGTGGCAATCGGAATCGATATCCGGAGCGGAGAGGGACTGACTCTGCTGCTTGGTTATCTGGAGGGACTGCAGTCGCAGGGCTATCCGTTTGAGATTCTGTTTCTGGATGCTACGGATGAGGTTCTGGTCAAGCGTTATAAGGAGACCAGACGGATGCATCCGCTGGCAAGGGACGGCAGGATCGAGGCAGGCATTCAGGAGGAACGGAGGAAGATCCAGTTCCTGCGAGACAAGGCCAGCTATATTATTGACACCTCGAATCTGCTGACCAGAGAGTGCCGGATGGAGCTGGAGAAGATATTTGTAGAGGATTGTACGTATAATAATTTTATTATCACGTTTGTATCCTTTGGATTTAAGTATGGAATCCCGCGGGACGCAGATCTGGTATTCGATGTCCGGTTTCTGCCGAATCCGTACTATGTAGCCGAATTAAAAGCAATGACCGGCAATGAGAAACCGGTGCAGGAGTATGTCATGAAGGCACCGGAAAGCACGGAATTTCTGGATAAATTACAGGATATGATGCAGTTTTTAATTCCAAACTATATAAAAGAAGGCAAAAATCAGCTGGTAGTGGCGATCGGCTGCACCGGCGGTAAGCATCGCTCTGTAACTCTGACAAACGCAATCTATCGAAGGATGCTGGCTTCGGATTACAGTGTCCGGAAGGAGCATCGTGATATTGAAAAGGATGCGATAACAAAGGGGTGATACAGATGTCGTTTTCATCAGAGGTAAAGGAAGAATTACTGGCGCATACATCCGGTGGAAGACATTGCCAGATTGCAGAGCTGACGGCACTTTTACTCCTTTCCGGAGTCCGGCTGGAGCCCGTGATCCGGATCCAGACAGAGAATTTCCGGGTGGCCAAAAAGATCTCGACACTGATCTACCGGCTGTTTCATGCGGATCCGGAAATCCGGGTGCGCACGTATCATGGAACCAGAGCCGCCAGTGTTTATGAGCTGGCAGCGGGGAGATCGGAGCTGGACGAGCAGATCCGGAAGGCGTGTAAATTAAAGGACCGATCGAGAGTAAATCAGCTGATCATTCAGAAGGACTGCTGTAAACGGGCATTTCTGAGAGGTGCATTTTTAGTCAGCGGTTCCGTGAACAGTCCGGAAAAGGCATATCATTTTGAGATTTCCTGTAATTATCCGGAACTGGCAGAGGAGATACAGGAGCTGTTCCGTTTTTTTGAACTGGAGGCAAAGGTTGTAAAGCGCAAAAAAAGCTATGTGGTTTATTTGAAGGAAGGAACTATGATCGTTGATGCACTGAATGTGATAGAAGCACATCGTGCGTTGATGAATATGGAGAGTGTCCGGGTAGTGAAAGAGGTCCGGAATCATACAAACCGCAGTGTAAACTGTGAGGTGGCGAATCTGAACAAAACGATCTCGGCAGCCAGAAGACAACTCGAAGATATACAGTATATATATGAAAACAAGGGTTTCGCATGTCTGAATGATGGTTTGAGGCAGGTGGCGGAGCTGCGAATGGAAGAACCGGATCTGTCATTAAAAGAATTGGGCGAAAGAGTGAATCCACCGGTCAGCAAGTCCGGTGTGAATCATCGCTTACGGAAGCTCAGCGAGGTGGCACAGGAGCTGCGGGATGGCAGACGCTAATGGGATATTTGTGTCGGTTTTGACACGAAAATGAAAAGAAAATGCAAAAAAACCGAAAGTAGATTTGACATCTGCGGAATAGAATGGCATAATGAGGGCAAACAGGCTTGAAGGATAAACTGACAATCATATGGGTACATACTTGTATTTGGGGTATAAGACAATGCGGATAGGAAACCAGGATCATGCCTGTGTGAGAATATGGTGCCAGCCGCAATAACTTGAGTAATGTGTACAAGGAGAGAATGTTATGATAACAAGGAAAATGGTAGTAAATATTAAGGAAGATTCCGAAGGTAAGCTACCGGTTGCAATGTTTGTACAGGTTGCAAGCAGATTTGACAGTAAAATCTATCTGGAACTGGAAGATAAGAAGATTAATGCAAAAAGTATTATGGGAATGATGAGTCTTCCATTTTATGCGAACGAAGAACTTTTAGTTTCCTGCGAGGGTGCTGATGAGGCAGAAGCTATTGAGGCGATCGAAGAATTTCTGCAGTCATAGGTAGCCTGTCAGTTTGTATGGAACATCCGATATGCAGGTTTGATCATATCTGAATTACATTTAAGAAATGAACCGAAGTGTAGAACTTTGGTTCATTTCTTTTTCTGTTTATAGGGGTCGGAAGTGTTGCAGAGATGAGAACAATGTGCTAAAATTAGATTAGTATTTTGTGAAAATTGATAATAATTGAGAAAAATAGAAAGAAGAAAGAGGGAACGGTATGAAGAAATATATTGTTGCGGGTGTGATTGGTGTTCTTGGTATTATTCTTGGGGTTGCAGTAAAGGGTGTTGGCTGGCTGTTGGCACTGATCCTGATTGCTTTGGCGATTCTGATCGCACTGGGGAAGATAGCATTTGTAAATCGGCTGCTGGATGGCGAGAGTAAGAGCAAGAGCGGGAATCCGGCACAGGATGATGTGGATCAGGCAGTAGAGTTTCTGAATCAGGGCAAAGCAATTGATGCGATCACAAAGCTGGAAGCGGCGATCGAGCTTGCGGATTATGACGGGCAGTATCAGTCCTATGGCTGTCAGGCACTGCGAATCCTCGGACAGTTGTATGAGACCGGAAGCTATGGAAACTCAACCGTTCAGATCAATAATGACCGGGCAATCGAATATTATAATAAATTGCTGGAGATGGAGCCGGATGGAGAGATTTATTTTAAGGTAGCGCGAGATCTCTTGGCAAAGAATAATTTCAGCAAGGCACTGACTTATCTGGAAAAAGCAGCGGCACTGAAGGATGCACCGGCATTGTTAAAGCTGGGAAGCATTTATGAAGAAGGTCTGTATCGGTACGATGCATTCGGTAACCGGGGAGATACCGTGATCGAGATTGACCTGAATAAGGCAAAGCAGTATTACGAGGTTCTGGCAGAGATGGACGATGAGCAGGGCAAGGCCGGATATGATCGGGTGGTATACACTCTGAATAATACTGACAGTATTGAGTTCGAGGAAATGGATAAGCTCTATACCAGAATCGCAGAACGCCGCCGGGCGAACCACATTGAATACCGGTTCAAGACGATTGAAGCATCCAAGCTGCAATATCAGTATACATATATCCATGATGAGGTGGAAGGCTATGTACATAAGCTTCCAAAGGACTGGGTAAAGGTTGTAAATGAAGAGACAGATGAAGAGTATTATGCACCGGATCAGAATTACAGGGATTTCGCAATCTATGTAACCTATGACAGCATTCCAAAGGAGTCTACGCGTGATCTGGAGCTGTTCCTGCGATATGATAATGATGTTCTGGATTATGACCTGAACATTCAGGAGTACATTACGGAATATGCAGATGGTATTTGTGCAACCTACTATCACAAGGAACTGGAACGTGGTATCGTAACCTTTGCTTATCAGCAGAGGAACCGTATGGCATGTATTAAGTTCGTGTGTGCGACCATGGAGATCATTGAACAGTATGAGGAAATCATCTTCGAGGTGGCGAATTCTTTTGCATTCGTAGATCCAACGGTTATCAGTGATGAGAGTGCAAACCGGAAAGATCAGCAGTATTACAGCGAGGCTGTGTTCTATTATTTCCTTGGACAGTATGACAAGGCAATGGAGTTTGCAAGGAAGGCATTGAACGTAGGAAGTAAGAAAGCAAGTTATCTTCTGATCGAGCTATATTATGATGAGGAAAGTCCATATGTTAATTATGAGAAGGCACTATCGCTGGCAAAGCAATTGTTTGATGCAAACTCAGATTCAGATCTGGCATTCCTGATCGGTACCATATATGAACAGCAGAACCGGGATTATATTCAGGCACTGAACTGGTATGAGAGAGCGGATGAGCTGGGACATGAGAGAGTTCCGTTCTATCTGGGAAGATTATATTACTATGGATTGCTGCGGACGAAGCGGGATGGCAGCCTGGCATTAAAGTATTTCATGCGGGCAGATGAGAATGGCATTCCGGAAGCAAAAGCTTATATAGGTGATATTCAGGCCTTGAATGGAGAAGAACTTCAGCTGGCAGTCAATCGCTGGGAACGTGAGATCGAGGAAGGTAATGCAGAGACTGCATTGCAGGTAGCGATCAAGAAGCAGAATCAGGTATTCTATCTGGCAAGTGAACGTGAGATTGACCGCGCGTATGAGACAGCCTGCAATCTGGGAAGCCCGGAGGCATTCTACCGATATGGAAAGCTGATTCGTGAACGAGAGAAGAACGGAGATTTCCGGGATGGACATATTGGTAAAAAGCTTTTGGAAAAGGCATTGGATCTGGGATATGACGGATTTGATAACGAGTCTTTATGTGAAGTGGTAGATGAGAAAGCAAAACAGGGACTTCCGAAGGAAGAAATGTTAAAAATCTACTATACGGCAGCACTGAACGGTTATGCACCGGCAATCGAGAAGATCGCGGCACTGGAGCCGGTTATGACAGATGAAGTGATTCGTCTGTATGAGCATCTGCGTGGAATGGCAGTGAAAGGAAATGCAGCGGCATTGACCTCCATGAACCGTCTGGAACGGGCATTCCCGGATGTTTTATACCGTCAGCTGGAGGAACGGGAAGGCTATAAGGTAATTGACAATAAGTTCTTCAAGCTGGTCGTTCCGAAGGAATATACAGCCGTGATCGATGATGAAGGTGGAACCATTAAGATTGCGGATTCCGTGGTTGAGTTTGCGGTTGCAGAGATGCCGGTACAGGTAGAAGAAGAGGAAGAATTCCTGAAGGTGTACAAGCTGATCGTCAGTGAGTATCTTCCTGTTCCGAATGCGGATATCATGGTTGTAAATTCTCGTATGGTTGGTTCTACTATGACAAATACAAACGGTGAGGCTTGTACTTACAGTATTCTGCTTGTCAGTGCAAAGAACCAGTATCTGTTTAAGTTAAGCTCCCAGAGTAAGGTTGAACTGATGGGATTCCGGGATAAGGTATATGAGGTGGCAAATTCTCTGGTAGAGACCGGAGAGACTTATGTTGCAACCGGTGAGCGGGCAAATCAGAAGATTGGTCTGACCAGATTGCTTTCAACAGGTGAGAACGGCTTCCTGTCCATTGGTAAATTAGATGAGTAAGTAGAATGAATACAGACCGGCTTGTCAGGGATGACTATGAGCCGGTCTGTTTTAATCATGAGGTGAGTAGTGATGTTTCATATTTCTCTTGACCACAAAAGCGGTGAACCGATGTACTTACAGATATACCGGTTTCTGGCAACAGAGATCAAGACCGGTCATTTGAGCTGTAATGTGAAACTGCCATCGGGCAGAGAATTGGCACAGGATTTAGGTGTCAGCCGTAATACGATCAATATGGCATATGAACAGCTGGAGTCAGAGGGGTATATAGAAGCTGTTCCCAAACGGGGATATTTTGTGCGGAAAATTGATGAATTGATGGATATCCATGGAACAGAATCCGCAGCTAACAGCTATGCAGAACCGACAGGTCCGGTTCACAAGAAGGATCCGGCTTCATCGGACTGTCTGGTTGATTTTTCACCGTTTGGTATTGATCTGGCACATGCACCCTATGCAAGATGGCAGAAGGTGATGAAGGAAACGATGCTGGATAATACAGCAGAATTATTTCAGAATGGAGATTCACAAGGGGATTATGCATTACGGGAAACGGTCCGGGATTATTTGCATCGTTCCCGCGGAGTGAACTGTTCTGCAGATCAGATCATCATCGGTGCCGGTACGGATTATCTGCTGATGCTTCTGACACGGTTACTGCCCGGATATTCGGAAATCGGAATGGAAAATCCGGTATATCAGCAGGCATACCGGGTCTTTCAGAATTTTAATTATAAGATTCATCCGATTCCACTGGATGAGAATGGATTACAGATAGCATCATTGCGTGAGACCGGTGCAAAGCTGGTGTTCGTCACTCCGTCCCATCAGTTCCCATTGGGGATCGTGATGCCGGTGAACCGGAGACTGCAGCTGCTGAACTGGGCATATGAAGAAGCCGGCAGATATATTATTGAGGATGATTATGATAGTGAGTTCCGATATCAGGGAAAACCGATTCCCGCATTACAGGGAATGGATACGCAGGGAAGAGTTATCTATATGGGAACATTGTCAAAAGCAATTGCACCGTCTATCCGGATTGGATATGTAGTGCTGCCGCCGGAGCTTTGTGAAGTCTACCATACGCAGGCTTCGTTTTTGGCAACGACTGTTTCCAGAATAGATCAGGAAATATTACGCAGATTTATTGCAGAAGGATATTTTGAACGGCATCTGAACCGGATGCGGAGTGTCTATCGTGAAAAACATGACGGTATTCTGGAACTATTAAGTCCGTGGAAGGATTGTATCTGCGACGGATATAGTGCAGGGGTTCATCTGCTCTTGAAATTCCCGGCAGAGAAGTACAGGGAAAGTGAACTGGTCCGGAAAGCGGCAGAAGCCGGAATCGTGGTTTATCCGTTATCTGCGTATTATATTACCGGAAAACCGGAGCAGCCTACCATTCTGTTGGGATATGCAAGGCTTACGGATGAAGAGATGAAACAGGGGATTCAGGTTCTGCAGGATACCTGGCAGATGCATAATGATTAAAGGAAGGTGTTGAAATGTATCGGAATATGGTAAATACGCTGGCTGCCTGGAGTGAGAATCCGGAAAAGAAAATGTTACTCTTAAAGGGGCCGCTTCATGTAGGAAAAAGCTGGTGTGTTATGGATTTCGCAGAGGCGTTCTATAAAAAGACTTTGCATATAGAATTTGATCGGGATGCAGTTCTCCGGGAATTATTTATGACGGCACATACACCGGAATTTATTGAAGAACAGCTGGAGCTTCTGGCAGGTGTATCATTTCGGGATTACAGTGCCAATGAGCTTTTGCTGGTTTTTGATGAAGTACAGGTGGAGGAGGACTTATTTGCCGGAGTTATGCAATATATAAGACAACGCAGAGGGCGGTCTGTGATTCTGATAGCCTCCTGGATGGGAAGTCTTCCGGCAGAAAATCTGGTGGCAGAAGAGCTCCAGGTGGAATATATGTATCCGATGTCCTTTGAAGAATTTCTGATCGCAAATAAGGCGCAGGAGCTATGTAAAATCATAGAACAGGAAAAGGTTGATGGGTTGAAAGAGGATATCAGACCGGTCATTCTGGAGTATTTAAAATATTTTTATATTACCGGTGGAATGCCGGAAGTGGTACAGAGCTTTGTGAAAAACAGGAGCATGAATCAGGTTGATATCATCGGGCATCGTAATCTGCAGGAAATGCGGGATTATGTTATAAAGCATGCACCGAAACAATTGGTGAAAAAGATACTTCAGGTATGGGACAGTGTGCCTGCGCAGTTAACGAAAGAAAACAAGAAATTCATGTATGGAGCCGTAGATGCAAAGGCAAGAGCCAGGGAATATGTAGCGGCAGTAGACTGGCTGATAGAGGCCGGATATGTCAGAAAAGTCCAGAAAGTGACACAGGGGCTTTCACCGCTGACAGACTATCTGGATCTGAAGTCTTTTGAATTATATTATCTGGATCATGGACTTCTGAGAAATGTTTCCGGAATTACCGCAAAAGAAGCAGAAAATGATGAAGCTATTTTTGATGCCATGCATGGGATTCTTTCGGAGCAGTTGGTGCTGGCAGAGCTGACATTAAATTCCAATGTGCAGGAATTGTATTTCTGGACGTCAGAGGCTACGGCACGGATTGATTTTGTATTTGAAGATGATGGAGAAATCATACCGGTAGATGTGCAGACAACGATCCGAAAGAAAGCGCAGAATCTGAAGGTATTTCATCAGAAATATGGGAATCGGATGTGGATACGGATATCACTGGAGGCTTTAAGCTTTCATAAGGGAAATCTAAATGTTCCGATCTATGGATTATGGAACTTTTAAAATAAAAATCAGCTCCCTATCGGACTTGAACCGATGACCTACGCATTACGAATGCGTTGCTCTACCAACTGAGCTAAGGAAGCATGTCAACAGCAATATAATACAATATTTTAATGAAAAATTCAATCTTTTTTTGAGATTTTTATTGCTGGTTCTTTATAGACAGAAAAAGCGAAAAATGATATTATAAGGTTAATTGAAACGGGATAGAAGACGGGTAAGGAGAAAGGAGGTTGGTTTCATGATTTTTGTACCGACAGATGAATTGAAAGTAGGAATGCGGCTGGCGAAACCGATTTATAATAAAAATGGAGTGTTATTATATGAGAGAAATACAAAGCTGACGCTTCAGGGTATTTACAGTGTTAAAAATTTTGAATTGATCGGATTATATATTTTAGAACCTGCGGAGCCGTTACCGCCGATGACGGCAGAGGATATAGAGTTTGAACGTTTTCAGACAATGGCTGTTTTCAGCATCAAGGATGATTTGAAAGCAGTAAAACAGGGAAAGAAACCTGCCGAATTAATGGTGCTGGCGAATCAGATTGTACAGATTTATGGTTCTTTAAAGCATAAGATTAATTTCACACAAAATCTGCGGAGTCCTGAGGACTATGTTTATAAGCATGCATTGAATGTAGCGATTCTGTCAGCGCTGATTTCCAATAAGCTGCATATAGACCGTGCGGAACAGTTGAATATCGTAATGGCAGCATTGCTCTATGATATAGGCCGGTTATATCTTCCGACAAAGATGCAGAATAAAACAGATGGATTTGATACAGAGGAATATCAGATGTTCCGGAAGGCACAGTTTGATGGTGTAAAGACCGTGCAGGATCATGTGGATATTAATACCAGTGTGAAGCGATTGGTCAAGGGAAGTCAGGAAGATTATGATTATGCGGATGAGTCGGCGGTTAAGAACATTCCATGGGGTGTACGGGTCATTCAGGTCGCACACTATTATGATATCCGGACAGCAATGAATCTATATGAGGAGCCGGAATCAGAAGTGCAGGTGGTACGCAGTCTGTTAAAGAATGAGAAGCATTTTGACGTAACGGTTGTGTCAGCATTGTTAGATAGTATTAAGATTCTGTCACCGGGTGTTTGTATAGAACTGACCAATCATGAACGCGGACTGGTTATCCGGGAGAATGATAAGAATCCGTTACAGCCGATCGTACTGAGCTTTGACAAGAATCAGGTATATGATCTGAGTTCACCACGGACGGCAAAAACATTGCAGATTAAGGATCTGATGAAGACTATGGATAACCGGATAATTGTGGATGAATCTACATTGGAGGAATATCTGAATCGTTAATTATGGAGGTTAGATGTGAGACGGGATTTTAATACCCGGCTCACATCTTTTTAATTAAGACTATGAAATGGTTATTACATTTGAAGAAGATAAATCATCATAAATGGCTGGTTATGAAGGAATGCTTTCGCTGCGGTCTTTATAAGCAGGGACTGCTGCATGATCTGTCCAAATATTCCTGGACCGAGTTCTCGGTAGGCGTGAAATACTATCAGGGTGACCGGAGCCCGAACATGGCAGAGCGGGAAGACAAGGGCTATACGTCCGCATGGCTGCATCATAAAGGCAGGAATAAGCATCATCTGGAGTACTGGATCGATTACAGTATGACACCCGGAGCCGGATTGGAAGGTATGGAAATGCCGGTGAAATATGTAGTAGAAATGTTCTGCGACCGGGTGGCTGCCTGCAAGAATTATCATCCGGACAGTTATACGGACGATGCGGCATTGGCTTATTATGAACGTGGGAAAAACAAGTATCCGATGCATCCGAATACACGAGAACTGTTGGAACGGTTGCTGCACATGCTGGCTGATGAAGGAGAAGAAGTGACCTTTGATTATATACGGACAGAGGTCCTGAAGAATAGGAAGAAAAGAACAAGGGGTTAGAATATGAATTTTACACATCTGCATGTCCATACAGAGTATAGTCTGCTGGATGGAGCAAGTAAAATAAAGGAATTGGTTGCCAGAACCAAAGAGCTGGGGATGGATAGCATAGCGATTACCGATCATGGTGTTATGTATGGTGTGATCGACTTTTACCGGGCGTGCCGGGAGGTTGGGATCAAGCCGATCATTGGCTGCGAGGTTTATGTGGCACCGGGTTCCCGGTTTGACCGGGAAGTCGGACGCGGTGAGGACCGGTACTATCATCTGGTACTGCTGGCAGAGAATGATCTGGGATATCATAACCTGATGAAAATCGTATCCCGCGGTTTTACGGAAGGATATTATTACAAGCCGCGTGTAGATATGGAGGTTCTGCGAGAGTTTCACGAGGGTGTGATCGCATTGAGTGCCTGCCTTGCAGGTGAAGTAGCGGTTCAGATCCGAAGAGGATTTCTGGCAGAGGCAAGAGAGGCGGCACTTCGGTATCTGGATATTTTCGGAGAGGGCAATTATTTCCTGGAGCTGCAGGACCACGGAATCCCGGATCAGACAGTGGTGAATACGGAATTGCTGAAGATGCATGAGGAGCTTGGAATCCCATTGGTAGCGACCAATGATATCCATTATGTAAATGCGAAGGACTGGGAGGCACATGATTTCCTGCTCTGTATCCAGACAAATAAGAAGTTAAAGGATGAAGACCGGATGCGGTATGAAGGGGGACAGTATTATCTGAAATCTCCGGAAGAGATGGAGGCTTTGTTCCCATATGCGAAGGAAGCATTAGAGAATACCTATAAGATCGCACAGCGCTGTAATGTGGAGATCGTGTTCGGCGAGCAGAAGGTGCCGAAGTTTGATGTGCCGGCACCATACGATGCGTATGGGTATCTGGAGCATCTGTGCCGAGAGGGTATTAAACGCAGATACCGGCCGGTCACAAAGGAGCTGCAGGAACGGCTGGATTATGAACTCGGGACGATTAAGCATATGGGGTATGTGGATTATTTCCTGATCGTATGGGATTTTATTCATTATGCCAGAGAGCATGGAATCCCGGTCGGTCCCGGACGGGGATCGGCTGCCGGCAGTATCGTGGCATATTGCCTGGAGATCACGAATATCGATCCGATCCGTTACAATCTGCTGTTTGAACGATTCCTGAATCCGGAACGTGTATCCATGCCGGATATTGATATTGACTTCTGTTATGAACGCAGGCAGGAGGTTATCGATTATGTGGTCCGGAAATACGGCAAGGAGAAGGTTGTGCAGATCGTGACCTTCGGAACGATGAAGGCAAGAGCGGTTCTGCGGGATGTCGGACGGGTGCTGGATATGCCATATGCCATGGTAGATGCGGTTGCAAAGGCGGTTCCGCGGGATCTGAATATTACGCTGGATCTGGCATTGCAGACCAGTCCGGATCTGAAGAAGATGTATGAAGAGGATGATCAGATCCGACATCTGATCGATATGTCAAGAAAGCTGGAAGGGCTGCCACGGAATACCTCCATGCATGCAGCCGGTGTTGTGATCGGTCAGGAGCCGATCGAAGAATATGTACCGCTATCCAAGGGCGGAGATGATGCAATCACCACACAGTTTACGATGACGACTATTGAACAGTTGGGACTGTTAAAGATGGACTTCCTGGGATTGCGGACCCTGACGGTAATTCAGGATGCCTGTGATATGATATCGGAAGGCAGACAGATTCCGTTCTCAATAGATACTATTAATTATGAAGATGAGGATGTTTACAGCATGATCAGCGCCGGAAGGACAGAGGGTGTGTTCCAGCTGGAAAGTTCCGGAATGAAATCGTTTATGACAGAGTTAAAGCCGGGCAATCTTGAAGATGTGATTGCCGGAATCTCATTGTATCGTCCGGGGCCGATGGATTTCATCCCATCCTATATTAAGGGGAAGAACCATCCGGAGGATATTACTTATGATGCGCCGCAGCTGGAGAAAATTCTAGCTCCTACGTATGGATGTATCGTATATCAGGAGCAGGTTATGCAGATCGTCATGGAGCTGGCCGGTTATACGCTGGGGCGGAGCGATCTGGTGCGCCGTGCCATGTCAAAGAAGAAGGCTGATGTCATGGAGCGGGAGCGGAAGAACTTCGTTTACGGCAATGAAGCGGAAGGGGTTCCGGGCTGTATCAGCCGGGGGATTCCGGAAGCAACTGCCAACAAGATCTTTGATGAGATGACGGATTTTGCAAAGTACGCTTTTAATAAGTCCCATGCAGCCTGCTATGCTGTGGTTGCATATCAGACCGCCTACCTCAAGTACCATTATCCGGTGGAATTTATGGCTGCTCTTATGACCTCCTACATTGAAAATGCAGGAAAGGTGACGGAGTATATCTATGTCTGCAGACAGATGGGGATAGAAATCCTGCCACCGGATATCAATACCGGTGTAGCAGAGTTCTCGGTAAAGGACGGCAGGATCGTATATGGCCTGTCAGCCATTAAGAACATCGGACGGAATGTCATTGATCTGGTGGTAAACGAGAGAGAGACGAATGGCCCATATAAGAGTCTTCAGGATTTTCTGGAGCGGATGCCGGGTAAAGAGGTCAATAAGCGTGCAATCGAGAATCTGATCCTGGCAGGTGCCTTTGATGCAATGGAAGGCAATCGCCGTCAGAAGATGATGATATATCCGGCAATCATGGATGGAATCCATGCCAGCCATAAGAACAGCATGGAAGGACAGATGAGTCTGATGGATTTCCTGGGAGAAGAAGAGAAGGAAGAGTTTGAAGTCAGGATGCCGGATGTAGAGGATTATAAGAAAGAGGAGAAACTGGCATTTGAAAAGCAGGTACTGGGTGTCTATGTCAGTGGACATCCTCTGGAGGATTACCTGGAGCTGATCCGGAAGCAGGCAGATGCGACATCTATGGATTTTCAGCTGGATGAAGAAAGCGGACTGCCGAAGGTGACGGATCAGGGACTTTATACACTGGGTGGCATGGTATCCAATGTAACCTTAAAGGTAACACGGAACAATCAGAATATGGCTTTCCTGACACTGGAGGATATGTATGGAAGCGTGGAGGTCGTTGTATTTGCGAGAGATTTTGAAAAGAACCGCAGTATATTGACACCGGATGCAAAGCTGTTCATTACCGGACGCGCATCTGTATCGGATGACGAGGCGAAGCTGCTATTCAGTAAGGCAATCTCATTTGATGATATTCCCCGGGATGTATGGCTGCAGTTTGAGACGAAGGAAGCTTATGAACGGCTACAGTCGGAGCTATATCAGATCATTGACCGGCATGCAGGCAGCTCTTTTATAAAGATCTATATCCGGGAGGGAAAGCTCCGCAAGAATCTGCCACCGCAGTTCGCTATTGCATCGGGTGGAGAAGCGTTGGAAGAGCTGAAGGCATTACTTGGAGCGGAAAATGTAGTGGTAAAGGATAGAAAATAATGATTACAAGTACGGCAAATGCACAGATTAAGAATATAGTAAAACTGCAAAAGAGCAGCCGGGTCAGAAAAGAACAGCAGGTGTTTCTGGTAGAAGGAATCCGAATGTTCCGGGAGATACCGGAGACAATGCACCGGAAAACCTATGTGACAGAGGTGTGGACAGAGCAACTCCCGAAGCATTGGCAGGAAGGCAACGAGTACGAGGTGGTCAGCGAGAGTGTATTCCGAGAGATCTCGGATACGATGTCTCCACAGGGAATTTTATCGGTGGTTCGTCAGATACATTATGAACGGAAGGCACTGCTTGGAGAGAATGGAGAAATACCATGTGTCCTGCTGCTGGAGAACCTTCAGGATCCGGGCAATCTTGGGACGATTCTGAGAACGGCTGAGGGTGCCGGAGTTACAGGAATCATGATGAGCCGGGATACCGTGGATGTTTATAATTCAAAGGTTGTGCGGGCTACCATGGGTGCTGTTTTCCGGATGCCGTTTTACTATGAGGAACAGATCCTCGACGGACTCCACTGGCTACAGGAGCAGGAAATCTGCTGCTATGCGGCACATCTGAAGGGAAAAGAGTTTTATGATTATAATTACCGGACCGGCTGCTGCTTCCTGATCGGAAATGAAGGGAATGGATTGACACCGGAGATTTCTAAGGAAGCGGATCGGCTGATCCGGATTCCGATGCAGGGCAATGTGGAATCCTTAAATGCGGCAACGGCAGCAACAGTTCTGATGTATGAGGCTATGCGGCAGAGACTTCGTGTAGATTAAACTATGGAAATAATTGGATATAAATAGTACATCAGAGGAAAAATGTATGTAGATTTCCGACGCATTGTGTAATAAACTGTTATCGTGTCAAAATCATAGAATCATTGGATATACAATGATGATGGGGTGAATGAGGCGAAAGGAATAGGGTATGAGTAAAGTAGCAATTATTACAGACAGTAACAGCGGTATTACACAGGCACAGGCAACAGAACTTGGAATTTATGTGCTTCCGATGCCATTTACGATGGAAGGACAGGAATTTTATGAAGATATATCATTAACACAGGCACAGTTTTATGAGAAACTGGAGGGGGAGACGGAGATTGCAACGTCACAGCCGTCTCCGGAAGCAGTCACCAGTTTGTGGGATAAGGTTTTGAAAGATTATGATGAGATCGTACATATTCCAATGTCGAGCGGACTGAGTGGCAGCTGTCAGACAGCTATGCTTCTGGCAGAAGATTATGATGGCCGGGTAAAGGTGGTAAATAATCAGAGGATCTCAGTTACGCAGAGACAGTCAGCACTGGATGCAAAGGCTCTGGCAGAGGTAGGTAAGACAGCTGCCGAGATTGAACAGATCTTAATGGACACTAAGATGGACTCAGATATTTATATTATGGTGGATACACTGAAATATCTGAAAAAGGGCGGAAGAGTGACTCCGGCGGCAGCGGCAATCGGAGAAATCTTAAGAATCAAGCCGGTATTGCAGATCCACGGTGAGAAGCTGGATGCGTTTGCAAAGGCGAGAAATATCAAGGCAGCTAAGACATTGATGGTGAATGCGGTCAAGAAGAATATCCAGGAGAATCTGGGAGAGATTCCGGCCGCTGATGCGAAGAATGCACCATGGATCGCAATGGCACATACGCAGAATGAAGAAGAAGCGAAACTCTGGCGGGAAGAACTGCAGGAAGAGTTTCCGGGCTATGAGATTCATATTGATCCGTTGTCTCTGAGTATTGCCTGTCATATCGGACCGGGAGCGCTGGCACTGACCTGGACAAAGCGTCTGAACATAGAGTAAAACAGTAGCGGTAAAAGGTAATGGAAAACCGGAAACAAAATCTGGAATATTTCGACAATAGAAAGCTAAACACAGAAAAAATAAAGAAATTAACTGACAATTGAATACAAAACAGCAAAGATTCAAATTATCAGACAACAATACGAATTTTTCTGCGATCTTTCTCTTTACAAATAAGAGAAAGTGCGATAGAATGGCATTGTTCGACGAGGAACGCACAGGGCGTTCCTCGTCTTTTTTCGTTATAGCGATGAGGATACGATGTGTTTTATCGCTGACAGAGTGACGATGGATGATAAATTAGAATAAGGAAAGGACGTATGTTATGCAGAATCTACATCAAACAGAAGCGGATCAGCGCCGGATTGGTATGTATGACTCCCGCTTTGAACATGACAACTGCGGTATCGGTGCCGTAGTAAATATCAAAGGTATCAAATCACATGGAACCGTTGATAATGCATTGAAGATTGTTGAGAATCTGGAGCACAGAGCGGGTAAGGATGCAGAAGGAAAGACCGGCGATGGTGTTGGTATCTTATTACAGATTTCTCACAGATTCTTTGAGAAAGCAGCCAGACAGCTGGGAATACAGCTGGGAAATGAGCGGGATTACGGTATCGGTATGTTCTTTTTCCCACAGGACGAGATGGAACGGAATCAGACAAAGAAAATGTTTGAGATCATTGTTGAAAAGGAAGGTATGGAGTTCTTAGGCTGGAGAGAGGTGCCGACCGATCCGTCCATTCTCGGAAGAAAAGCATTGGATGTTATGCCGTGCATTATGCAGGCATTTATTAAACGGCCGGAAGGTGTGGCAAAAGGACTGGACTTCGACCGGAAGTTATATATTGTCCGCCGGGTATTTGAGCAGTCAAATGACAATTCCTATGTAGTATCCCTTTCCAGCCGGACGATCGTATATAAGGGTATGTTCCTGGTAGGAGAGCTTCGGCTGTTCTTCCATGATCTGCAGGATCCGGATTATGTATCTGCAATTGCGCTGGTACATTCCAGATTCTCAACGAATACAACGCCAAGCTGGCTGCGTGCACATCCGTACCGATTCATAGTACACAACGGTGAGATCAATACGATCCGTGGAAATGCAGACCGGATGCTGGCAAGAGAAGAAACCATGGAATCCGATTACTTTAAGGGTGAGATGCATAAGATCACACCGGTTGTAGATCCGGATGGATCCGATTCCGCAAGACTGGATAATACACTGGAGTTCCTGGTTATGAGCGGCATGGACCTGCCACTGGCAGTTATGATGACGATTCCTGAGCCGTGGGAGAATAACCGGTATATGTCTCAGGCAAAGAAGGATTTCTATCAGTATTATGCAACGATGATGGAGCCATGGGACGGTCCGGCTTCTATCCTGTTTACAGATGGCGATTACATGGGTGCGGTGCTTGATCGGAATGGCCTGCGTCCTTCCCGTTATTATATTACAACGGATGATTATATGATCCTGTCTTCCGAGGTCGGTGTTCTGGATATTCCGTCTGAAAAAATCCTGAAAAAAGATCGTTTGCGTCCGGGTAAAATGCTTCTGGTAGATACAGTAAACGGCAAGCTGATCGCAGATAATGAACTGAAGGAGAAATATGCACATCGTCAGCCGTACGGTGAATGGCTGGACAGTAATCTGGTCACCTTACATTCCTTAAATATTCCGAACAAGAAACCGGAGGAATACAGTACGGAGGAGCGGGCAAGACTGCAGAAGGCATTCGGATATACCTATGAGGATCTGAAGAACCAGATTCTGCCGATGGCAAAGAATGGTACCGAGTCCATTCAGGCTATGGGTATTGACAGTCCGCTGGCAGTGCTTTCCGAAAAGCATCCGCCGTTATTTAACTATTTCAAGCAGCTGTTTGCACAGGTAACCAATCCGCCAATCGATGCGATCCGTGAGGAAGTCGTTACATCGACTTCGGTTTATATCGGTAAGGAAGGCAACCTGTTAGAGGAGAAGCCGGAGAATTGTCATGTATTGAAGATTCATAATCCGATCCTTACCAACACAGACCTGATGAAGATTAAGAATATGAATGTGCCGGGATTGAAAGCAGGTGTTATTCCGATTACCTATTATAAACATACATCCCTGGAAAAAGCAGTGGAACGGTTGTTTGTAGAGGCTGACCGGTTATACCGGGACGGCGTGAACATCTTGATCCTGTCTGACCGTGGTGTGGATGAGAACCGGGTACCGATACCGTCATTGCTTGCAGTATCTGCAATGCAGCAGCATCTGGTTAATACCAAGAAGCGTACTTCCGTAGCCATGATTCTGGAGAGTGCAGAGCCGAGAGAGGTACATCATTTTGCTACCCTGCTTGGATTCGGTGCATCTGCGATCAACCCATATCTGGCACAGGAGAGTATCCGTGAGCTGATCAACAACAACATGCTGGATAAGGATTATTATGCAGCAGTGGAAGATTATAACTCTGCGATCATTCATGGTATTGTAAAGATTGCATCCAAGATGGGTATTTCTACGATTCAGTCTTATCAGGGATCTAAGATTTTTGAAGCGATCGGACTGAGCCAGGAGGTTATAAATAAATACTTTACCAATACGGTTAGCCGGATCGGTGGAATCAGTATTCAGGATATTGAAAAGACAGTGGATCTCTTACATTCCGCAGCCTTTGATCCGCTGGGACTGGCAGTCAACACCTGTCTGGAGAGTGCCGGTGAGCATAAGTTCCGCAGCGGCAAGGAAGAGCATCTGTATAATCCACAGACGATCCACCTGCTTCAGGAGGCTGCCAGAACCGGTAATTATGAGACCTTCAAGCAGTATACGGCACTGGTCAATGATGAGACGAAGCCAAAGAACCTGCGTGGTCTGATGGAGTTCAATTATCCGGAGAAGGGTATTGATATCAAGGAAGTAGAATCTGTAGATTCAATCGTAAAACGATTTAAGACCGGTGCCATGTCTTATGGTTCCATTTCACAGGAGGCACATGAAACGCTGGCAATTGCCATGAATATGTTAGGCGGTAAGTCAAACAGTGGTGAGGGCGGTGAAGACATTGCGCGACTGACAGTCGGAGCCGATGGTAAGAACCGCTGCTCTGCAATCAAGCAGGTAGCGTCTGGACGATTTGGTGTAACATCCAGATATCTGGTAAGTGCAAAGGAAATCCAGATCAAGATGGCACAGGGAGCAAAGCCCGGCGAGGGCGGACATCTGCCGGGAGCAAAGGTTTATCCTTGGATCGCGAAGACTCGTATGTCAACACCGGGTGTGAGTCTGATCTCACCTCCGCCACATCATGATATTTATTCCATCGAGGATCTGGCACAGCTGATCTACGACTGTAAGAATTCCAATATGGATGCGAGAATTTCCGTAAAGCTGGTATCGGAAGCCGGTATCGGTACGGTCGCAGCCGGTGTAGCCAAGGCCGGTGCACAGGTAATTCTGGTATCCGGTTATGACGGCGGTACCGGAGCAGCACCGGGTAACTCCATTCATAATGCGGGACTTCCGTGGGAGCTGGGACTTGCTGAGACGCATCAGACCCTGATCATGAATGACCTGCGTGATAAGGTAATTCTGGAGACGGACGGTAAGCTGATGAGCGGCCGGGATGTTGCAATCGCAGCAATGCTTGGTGCAGAGGAATTCGGATTCGCAACGGCACCGCTGGTAACCTTAGGCTGTGTTATGATGCGGGTATGTAATCTGGATACCTGCCCGGTTGGTGTGGCTACTCAGAATCCGGAGCTTCGGAAACGCTTCCGCGGCAAGCCGGAATATGTGGTGAACTTCATGAAGTTTATCGCACAGGAACTGAGAGAGTATATGGCAAAGCTTGGTGTCCGGACTGTGGATGAACTGGTAGGACGTACCGATCTGCTGAAGGCCGGTCCGCTGGCTGCAAAGAAGAACGTGGATCTGTCCCGGATTCTTGAGAATCCGTTCTTTGACAGTGCACAGAATAAGGTTGTTTATAATAAAAAGAATGTATATGATTTCAAGCTGGAGAATACAGTGGATGAGCAGATTCTGGTAAAGAAGATGAAGTCTGCATTGGAAAAGGGCCAGAAGAAGAGCATTGAGATCGATGTGGGAAATACCGATCGTTCTGTGGGTACGATTTTTGGTTCCTATGTAACGAAGCTGTATCCGGACGGACTGGATGAGGATACGTACACGATACACTGTAACGGCAGCGGCGGCCAGAGCTTCGGTGCTTTTGTACCGAAGGGTGTAACGCTGGAGCTGACCGGTGACAGTAATGATTATTTTGGCAAGGGCTTATCCGGAGGTAAGCTGATCGTTTATCCGCCAAAGGCAGTGAACTATAAACATGAAGATAACATTATCATCGGTAATGTAGCATTGTACGGAGCGACCAGTGGTAAGGCATTCATCAACGGCGTTGCCGGTGAGCGGTTCGCAGTCCGTAACTCCGGTGCGATCGCAGTTGTGGAAGGTGTCGGAGATCATGGCTGTGAATATATGACCGGCGGACGCGTTGTAGTCCTCGGACAGACCGGTAAGAACTTTGCAGCCGGTATGAGCGGCGGTGTTGCATATGTTCTGGATATGGAAAGTGATCTGTACATGAAGTTAAATAAGTCGCTGGTAGCGATCGAGGCTGTCAGCAGCAAGTATGATGTTATGGAGCTGAATGAACTGATCAAGGAGCATGTAGCATATACAAACTCTGCAATTGGTAAGGAGATTCTGGAGAATTTCGGTGATTATCTGCCGAAGTTCAAGAAGATCGTTCCTCATGATTATAAACGTATGATGAACATGATCGTACAGATGGAGGAAAAAGGACTTAGCAGTGAGCAGGCACAGATTGAAGCATTCTATGCAATGAAACGATAGGAGGGATATGGAATGGGTAAACCAACCGGATTTTTAGATTATGCAAGAGTGACAAGTGATGAGACCAGTCCGAAGCAGAGAATCAAGAATTTTAATGAGTTCCATACTCCGCTCTCTCTGGAAGCACAGCGGACACAGGCAGCCAGATGTATGGACTGCGGTGTGCCGTTCTGTCAGTCCGGAATGATGATTCACGGGATGGCTTCCGGCTGCCCGCTGAACAATCTGGTTCCGGAATGGAATGATCTGTTATATAACGGAAATATGGAGCAGGCATATCATCGTCTGCACAAGACCAACTGTTTCCCGGAGTTCACATCAAGAGTGTGCCCGGCACTTTGTGAAGCTGCCTGCACCTGTAACTTACACGGACTTCCGGTCACCAGTAAGGAAAATGAGCGAAGCATTATTGAATATGCATATTCTCACGGATATGCAGCTGCCAATCCGCCAAAGGTACGGACCGGTAAGAAGATTGCAATCATCGGTTCCGGCCCTTCCGGTCTGGCAGCCGCTGACCAGTTAAACGGCAGAGGCCATTCGGTAACGGTATTTGAACGCAGTGACCGGGTAGGCGGCCTGCTGATGTATGGTATTCCGAACATGAAGATCGAGAAGAAGATCATTGACCGGAAGATCAATATCATGAAAGAGGAAGGCGTGGAATTTGTAACAAATGCGAATGTCGGAGCGACCGCAAAGGCGGTTGCAGGTACCGATATGCGTGCTATTAAGGTAGAAGACCTGCTGAAGGAATATGATCGTGTAATTCTTGCTTGCGGTGCCTCAAATCCGAGAGATATCAAGGCGCCGGGAAGAGAAGGCGGAGATATTTATTTTGCAGTTGATTTCCTGAAAGCAACCACCAAGAGCCTGTTGGATTCTAATTTCAAGGATAATAAGTTTATTTCTGCCAAGAATAAGAAGGTACTGGTTATCGGTGGCGGTGATACCGGTAATGACTGTGTCGGTACGTCTATCCGTCTGGGTGCAACCGCAGTGACCCAGCTGGAAATGATGCCGAAGCCGCCGGTAGAGCGTGCAGACGACAATCAGTGGCCGGAGTGGCCGAAGGTCTTAAAGACCGACTACGGTCAGGAGGAGGCCATCGCAGTCTTTGGTCAGGATCCGCGGATTTATCAGACAACCGTTAAGGAATTTGTCCGGGATAAGGAAGGTAAGCTGATCAAGGCAAAATGCGTAAAGTTAGACTGGAAAAAGGATGAGAAGACCGGACGGATGAATATGACGGAAGTGCCGGGCAGTGAATATGAGATCGACTGTGACATCGTACTGATCGCGGCCGGATTCTTAGGCTCGCAGGAGTATGTCACGAAGGCATTCCAGGTAGAAACGGATGCCCGCAGTAATGTGAAGACAGAGCCGGGCAAATACGCAACCAATGTTGACCGGGTATTTGTAACCGGTGATATGCACCGTGGACAGTCTCTGGTCGTATGGGCGATCCGGGAAGGCCGCGAGGTTGCGAAGGCAGTGGATACCAGCCTGATGGGCTATACCAATCTGCAGTAACCAACGAGGTATGCCAAAAAAAGAAATAGCAGTCGGCTTTGAACTTGTTCAATAAGCTGACTGCTATTCTTTTTTGATAGACCGACTGGCGTGACCGAGCCGTTAGGCGAGGTGAGCCAGCCGGTCTATAGCACCGAAGGTGCGGCATACCGAGTTATCCTTAACAGAATAAATCCCGGACATGTGTTACTTCTTCATCGGTTGCCTTTGCGGCAGGTACATAATACTGCTTTTCTCTTGCAAGCTTATAGATTTCTTCCTGTGACATTTCTGCCGCATTCCGGAACTGCTTCAGAGTCTGCTTCAGTTCCTGATTTTCTGTCTGTGGGATCATATCCGCGTATTTCTTTAATTCTGAATTGATACCTTCTAAGGTATCTGCTACCATAGTTTTTTCTTCCATGAGAATCCCTCCGTTTTTACTGTAAAAATTTCATGAGTGTCTGTTTGTTATCCATAGATGATGTAACGGCATCTTCGAAAAAGGATTTGATCTGCGGATCCGTTGCTTCGTCTGCATAGGTCTGCATTTTGCAATGACTGGTCTCATAACCGCCGATCAGGTGGCGCAGGTTCTGTAACTCAAGTTCTGATAAATTGCTCATAGTGATAATCTCCTCTCTGAATTTCAGTAAATAGTCTGTACAGAAGGGGAGAAAATATGCATAAGAACAGGAAAAAATAAAAGAAAATAAAAAAGCAGAAAATTATAATTTTAAGCAGAAAATCGCAAGGTGGAAAAAGGAAAATTTGTTATATTGAATACAAGAGATCACAGGTAGAAAGACGGAACGGAAAAGAACAGAATTGAAAAACGATAAAGAAAACAATTAAAACAATAATCAAAACAACAAAGAAAAGGAGAAGAGAGTATGACAAGAGAAGAAGCGAAAAAACTTGTAAAGCAGATGACTCTGGAGGAGAAGGCGGGTCTGTGCTCCGGTAAGGATTTCTGGAGATTGAAGTCTGTAGAACGGCTGGGAATTCCGGAGGTCATGGTATGTGACGGACCGAACGGATTACGGAAGCAGTCAGAAAAAGAGGGGGCGAATATCAATGACAGTATAGAGGCTGTTTGCTTCCCGGGATCTTGTGCGGAAGCTGCATCGTTTGACCGTGATACCATGTTCCGGGCTGGAGCAGCCATGGGAAATGCGTGTCAGGCAGAGAATATCAGTATTTTATTAGGGCCGGGAACCAATATCAAACGCAGTCCGATCTGTGGCCGGAATTTTGAATATTATTCTGAAGATCCGTATCTGGCAAGCCAGATTGCAGCAGCTCATATCAAGGGTGTCCAGAGTAAGAACGTCGGTGCCTGCATTAAACATTTTGCAGCAAATAATCAGGAAACCAGAAGAATGAGTATCAGCTCCGAGGTGGACGAGCGGACATTACGTGAAATCTATCTGGCTGCATTTGAAGATGCAGTGAAGGAGGCAAAGCCATGGGCGGTTATGTGCTCGTATAATCAGGTGAATGGTACCTTTGCTTCCGAGAACCGCTGGCTGCTCCATGATGTGTTAAAAGAAGAATGGAAGTATGATGGTCTGGTCGTAACGGACTGGGGCGCAGTCAATGACCGGGTGAAGGGTCTGGTGGCAGGTCTCGATCTGGAGATGCCGGGAAGCGGCGGAGAGAATGACCAGAAGATCGTTGCAGCAGTACAGTCAGGGGAAGTTCCGGAAGAGGTTCTGGATGAAACCTGTGAGCGGATCGTGAGCCGGATCATGACGTATGTAGAGAACCGGGATCAGGATGCGGTCTGGGATAAGAAGGAAGATCATGCACTGGCGGTGGAGGCTGCAAAGGAATGTATGGTATTGTTAAAGAATGAGGATCACATCCTTCCTTTGTCAGAAGAGGATGAGATCGCATTTATCGGAAAGTTTGCAGAGAAGCCGAGATATCAGGGCGGTGGAAGCTCACATGTCAATGCAAAGAACTGGTCTTCCGCACTGGAAGAGGTAAAAACCATGGAGAATGTTACCTATGTGTCCGGGTTTGATACAACCGATTCCGATAGCGAAGAGGCAAAACGACTGGAGAAGCAGCGTTATAATGATGCAATCGCAGCTGCCAGAAAGGCAAAGGCAGCGGTTATATTTGCCGGATTACCGGATACCTATGAATCCGAGGGCTTTGACCGGAACCATATGCAGCTTCCGGAATGCCAGAATCGTCTGATCCGGGCAGTGGCGGAGGTACAGCCGAATACAATCGTGGTATTACATAACGGTTCACCGGTTGAGATGCCATGGATAACCGATGTAAAGGCAGTTCTGGAAACCTATCTGGGTGGTGAAGGTGTCGGTAAAGCAACGGTAGATGTTTTGTTTGGCAGAAGTAATCCATCCGGAAAGCTGCCGGAGACATTTCCACTTAAATTATCAGATAATCCGTCATACCTGAACTTTCCGGGAGACGGACGGAAGGTAGAGTATCGAGAAGGAATTTTTGTCGGTTATCGATATTATGATAAAAAAGAAATGGATGTACTGTTCCCATTCGGACACGGTCTCAGTTATACCGAGTTTGCATACTCCAATCTAAAAATAGATAAGGAGCGGTTTACAGACGAAGAAAGCTGTACGGTATCTGTTACGATCACGAATACCGGAGACCGGTTTGGGAAAGAGGCGGTGCAGCTTTATGTACAGGATGTGGAGAGTACGGTACAGCGTCCGGTTAAGGAACTGAAAGGATTTGAGAAGATTGCACTGAATCCGGGTGAGAGTAAGACGGTGACATTTGAGCTGGGCAAACGAGCATGGGCATATTATGACGTAGAGGGTCATGACTGGTATACCGAGGAAGGTGATTTCCGCATCCTGATCGGTGCATCCTCCAGAGATATCCGCCTGAGTGAGACCGTTCATGTAACTCCTGTAAAAGCAGTGCCGAGAACCTATACTATGAGTGCATGTATCGGAGACTTGTTGAACTGTCCGGAGATTCACGAAGACATGATGAGATTGAAAGAAATCTGTGACAGTATGTTTAACTCAGAGGAGAATGACAGCCTTGGCGAGAGTACAAAGGCTATGATGGAGGCGCAGACCAGAGAAATGCCGTTAAAGAGCATCCCAAGTATGTCGGACGGTAAGGTTACACTGGCAGAGCTGGAGGCAATGTTATTCAAGGTGAATCATGGGAAATAGAGGAAATGAAGTTCCGGCTTCTGTAAATTAAGAAGTGCGGAAGTGAGAAACAGACGGAAAGTTAAGTATAAAAGAACGTGTGAATAACAGAAAACGGATATTCAGATGGATGGGGACGCATCCGATGAATATCCGTTTTCTGATTTCCGGGAGAGAATACACCCCGGATTTCGATTGATGACAAATTATAATAAATGGTCGATCGGCAGGTAGACCGGAAGACCGTTCTGGTACTTCAAATCCGGTTCTCCCTGAATCAGAGGGAGCATATAGTCGATCAGCTCCGGTGTTACATCGTTGCCTGCCTCATTGATCCATGCACGCGGAATTGACTTCGCCTGATTGGCAATATTGTCCACAGAGGAAAAATGTACATTGACGCAGTATGGATTCTGACTGGTCCGGTGCATGGTCAGCATGCAGAGACTTTCTCCGGTCTCAGCACCTTCCACAGCCTTACGGCCCAGAGAGAAGGACTCATTTAAGTCCGTCAGGGATGCAGTATGAGAGGCACAGCGCTGCAGAACATTTAATTCGATGGAACGTACCTTTACGCCAAGGGCATCCTTGATCATATATTCCAAGGCTTTTCCGGTACCGCTTAACTGGCTGTGACCAAAGGTATCGGCAGCAGCGGTAGTTGCACTGATATAATTTCCGTCTTCGTCCCGGATGCCCTCGGAAACTGCAACGATGACGTTGTTATGATTCTGCATGACCGTGCGGACATCTTCCAGAAACTGTTCTTTGGAGAACGGAACCTCCGGGAGGTAGATCAGATGCGGTGCAATGTTATAATCATTCCGGGCAAGTGCGGAAGCGGCAGTCAGCCATCCGGCATCCCGGCCCATGATTTCTACGATCGTAACACTCTTAACGGCATAGATGAAGGTGTCATGTGCAATCTCCAGCAAAGAAGATGCTACGAATTTGGCGGCGGAGCCATAACCTGGTGTGTGGTCTGTCACGCACAGGTCATTATCGATAGTCTTCGGAATACCGATGATGGATACCGTGCTTCCGATACGTTTTCCGTAGTGCCCGAGCTTCATAACCGTATCCATGGAATCGTTGCCACCGATATAGAAGAAGGCCTGAATATTCTTTTCTTCAAAGAAACGGAAAATCTTACGGTAAGGCTCCTCATCATCCTTATAATCCGGCAGCTTGTACCGGCAGGAACCCAGATACATGGCCGGAGAGGTTTTCAGGGTCTCGATAAAATGCGGACGCTCCCTGCTGATCTGTGTCAGATTCATAATCTTATTGTTTAAGATTCCCAGAATACCATTGACAGAACCGTAAAGGGTGTCGAATTTCTCGCTGCAGAACATCCCCTGCAGAACCCCGGCCAGACTGGCATTAATAGCGGCAGTAGGACCGCCGGACTGTGCAACTATACAATTTTTCTCAGATTGATTCCCCATAGTGACTCTCCTCTTGTTTGTTCATACACTCAAGTATATACGATTTTGGAAAAAGTGCAAATGGAAAAATATCCGGTTTGCACTTTGGGATAAAATGCGCTAAAGTGGGAATGACTGGTAAGAAGGAGAAAGAACATATGGAATTGGTATTTCATAAAACAACAATCGATGATGTTGAAGAATTAAGCAATGTATTGAAGCAGAATCAGTATCAGGGGTGTGAATGGAGCATACCGAATCTGGTGCTGTGGGCAGAGTATTATCATATGGAATATGCAACGGTCGATCATGCACTGATCATAAAGCACAGCAAGGAGGACGGAAAAATCCGGCTTACATTTCCGGTCGGACTGGCGACGGAGGAAGCAGAGCGGGAGATACTGGAGCTGGAGATCCGCTATTCCCGGCTGATCGGACAGGAACCACGGTTAGAGCAGATCGATCCGGTCATGTGGGAGAAGCTGGAACGCTGGTACCCGGGAAGATTCCGGATCGAATGGATGCGGGATAACGCAGACTATATCTATGAACGGGAAAGACTGGTAAGCCTGGCCGGAAAGAAGCTGCACGGAAAGCGAAACCATATTAAGAGATTTCAGGATCAGAATCCGGGCTGGAGCTATGAAAGCCTCCGGGACGATAATATTGAAGCCTGTATAGACATGGCGAGGGAATGGTGCAGACGAAATTGCTGTATAGAGGATGATGAAAAAGAAGAGGAATTTCATCTGGTCATCAAGGCTCTGAAGAATTATAAGGCATTGCATATGAAGGGCGGACTGTTAAGAAATGAGACCGGTGTGGTAGCATTCACACTGGGAAGTCCGATCAATCCGGATACTTTCGATGTATGCTTTGAAAAGGCATTTAGTGAGATTCAGGGGGCATATCCGATGATCAATCGACAGTTTGCCGAGCATGAGCTTCAGGAATACCGGTATGTCAACCGGGAAGAAGATCTGGGTGTCCCGGGACTGCGGAAAGCGAAGCTGTCTTATTATCCGGATATCCTGTTGGAAAAGGGTATCGTCAGCCTGCGTGAATTTTAGTTGCAAAACCTAATTTTTCCATGCGTTCCCTTGCATTTTATAATAGAAAGAGTTAAACTGAATATAAATTCGTCTGTTATCAAAGGGACGGTTTGGAGGAAGACAAGATGAAGTTTTTTATTGATACAGCAGAAGTAGAAGAGATTCGTTCCGCCAATGATATGGGGATTATATGTGGAGTTACGACAAATCCATCCCTGATCGCAAAGTCAGGAAGAGATTTCAGTGCAGTGATCCAGGAGATTGCGTCCATTGTGGACGGACCGATCAGCGGAGAGGTAAAAGCGACTTCTACAACTGCAGATGAAATGATATTAGAAGGACGGGCAATCGCAGCCATTCATCCGAATATGGTAGTGAAGGTGCCGATGACGGAGGAAGGCCTGAAAGCATGTAAGGTATTATCAGCCGAGGGTATTAAAGTCAACATGACATTGATTTTTTCTGCCAATCAGGCATTACTGGCGGCCAGAGCGGGTGCCGCTTATGTATCACCGTTTATCGGAAGAATTGATGATATCAGCATGTCCGGTATGGATCTGATCCGGAACATTGCAGAGATACTGAGCTATACAGATCTGCAGACCGAGATTATTGCGGCAAGTGTGAGAAATCCGGTACATGTGACAGAGTGCGCATTGGCAGGAGCCGATATTGCAACTGTTCCGTATAAGGTGTTGATTCAGATGATCCATCACCCATTGACAGACGCCGGAATCGAGAAATTCAGAAAAGATTATCTTGCTGCAATCGGTGAAAATCAGTAGGCGGAGTGCAGATATGAGTTTATCAAAAAAGATCATAGATTTATCTGAGAAGATGCGGCCGGTACTGGTTAAGGTGGTACCGATGAAGCTTCTTCGATATATGAAGGATAAGGTTCAGGAGCGGGAGCTGAAGCGAATGCAGAATCGCAGACGGAAACCGTATGAGCCGGGACATTATGAGCCGGGAATCAATCTGATTGGATGTATCCGGGCAGAGATTGGATTAGGACAGAGTTGTCGGTTATTGGCAGATGAACTGGAACACACCGGGATACCATATATGATCCGGGACTTCCTGTTGGATGGAAAGCTACGGGCAGAGGAACACAGCTGGGATCATAAGATTGAGGAACAGCCACGGTATGGGATCAATCTGCTTCATATTGAGCCACTGGATCTGATCATGGCATATATGAAAGAAGAACCGGAGTTATGGGATTACCGGTATAATATAGCATTCTGGTTATGGGAGCTGGAGGAGTTTCCGCAGGACTGGATGAAGAGTCTGGATCTGGTGGATGAGATCTGGACGCCGTCAGAGTTTACCAGTTCCTGCATCCGTAAGGTGACGGACAAGCCGGTCATTACGATTCCGTATTGCGTAACGGCACCGACAGAACCACAGTATAACAGAGCCTATTTCAAATTGCCGGAAGACAGATTTCTGTTTCTGGTTATGTATGATACAAACAGTACCATGGACCGCAAGAATCCGGTCGGGGCACTGAAAGCATTCTGTCAGGCATTTTCACCGGAGGATCAGTCTGTCGGACTGGTGCTTAAGATGAATAATCCGAGAAAAGAAGATCTGGATGTTTTGAAAGATCAGCTAAAGGAATATTCCAATATTTACTATATAACCGAGGTTATGGATAAGGTTGTGGTAAACAGCCTGATCCGGGAAGCGGATGTATTCGTATCCCTTCACCGGGCGGAAGGATTTGGGCTGGTTATGGCAGAAGCAATGTTAAACGGTACACCATGTATTGCCACAGACTGGTCGTCCAATACAGAATTTATGAATTCGGATGTAGCATGTATGGTGGATTATACATTTACCACACTGGAAAAGAGCAGTCCGCCATATGAAAAGGGAGCACGCTGGGCCGATGCAAATATCGATACAGCAGCCGCTTATATGAAGAAGCTGAAAGAGAATCCGGAGTATTACCGGAGACTTGCGGAGAATGGAAAGGCTTATATTGAAGAGAAGCTTGGCATGGAACAGGCGGTTCGTGCGATTAAGCAGCGGATCGGCGAGATCGAGCATGATTTCACATGATGGATACATAAGCAGCAGGGATGACAGCTGTCAGACTGATGCGGGTATGCAGACATCTGGAAATAAACAAGAACAAGGTATGAGAGAAGGAGGAAAAAGATGAGAAGAAGAATTTTGGCTGGAGTTTTAGCAGCGGCTCTTATGTTGACAACACCGGGTGCTACCAGTTCAGCATTCGCTCAGAATGTCACGGAGAGCACAACCGAAGTGACAACCGAAGTATCAACCGAAGATACTGAAACAACCGAGACAACCGAAGCAACCGAGGATACTACCGAGAATACTACGGAAGAATCATCTACAGCCGGCATTGATATGCTGTATGAGTTCGATGATACAACCGAAACAACCGTAGAAGATTTTACGGAAGACACGACCGAAGTATCTGCAGAAGGAGTGACAGAGGAGATAGAGCCTGTGATCGAGGATGGAGTTTATACATATAATTCCGTAGATTTAGGCGATGGACTGACCTATGAATCTGCAGTCGCACCTTCCTATACAGATGATGCATATCAGGTATCCCTGTTGGACGAAGAGAGCGCAGATACTTATGCAGCAAATGCACTGGAGAGCAAGTGGACATCTCCATACAGAACGAGTGTAAAGAACCAGGATCCATATGGTACCTGCTGGTCGTTTGCAACGATGGCAGCTTCTGAGTCCAGCTTATGGAAAGAGGGATTGTCCACCAGCAAGTGTAATTTATCTGAGCTGCATCTGGCATATTTCATGTCACATAGTGTGACAGATCCGCTTGGCGGAACCAAGGGCGACAGATTCGTACGTTCCGGCAGCTGGTTGGAGGGTGGTAACTCACAGCTGGCAGGCTTAAAGCTGGCAACCTGGGCAGGACCTGTAGCTGAGAGCACACTCGCTTATTCAAGAGCAAGTGAGAATATGTCAGTCAGCAATTCTCTGGCATATAAGAGTATTTTCCATCTGGAAAATACATCATGGATTCCAATGCAGAATCAGGCTTCCGTAAAAACATTGCTAAAAAAGTATGGTGCATGTGCGGCCAGCTACTATCATGATAACTACTATTACAATAGTTCTACAGGCGCTTATTATAAGCCATACGGTACTTCATCGAACCATGAGATCACCATCGTAGGCTGGGATGATAATTACAGCAAGAATAATTTCGGATACTATAAGCCGAGCTCTAACGGTGCATGGCTGGTTAAGAACAGCTGGGGAACCGGCTGGGGTAACAGTGGTTACTTCTGGATTTCCTATGAAGACTCTGTATTAAAGAGCATGACTGCCAAGTTCTTTGATTATGCAAAGGCTTCTACTTACAACAGAAACTATCAGTACGATGGCGCTACCTCCGGTGGCGGTGCTACATTTGGCAACAACACGATATATGCGGCAAATGTATTTACATCAAAGAGCACAGAAGACCTGAAGGCAGTCGGTTATGGTGTAGTAGATTCTAATTACAAGGTAACGATTAAGGTATATAAGAATGCTAAGAGTGGACCGACATCCGGAACGTTAGTAACATCAAAAACGATTAATAAACCATCAGCCGGATTCCACACAGCAGTATTGCCAAAATCAGTAGAACTGACCAAGGGAACCAAGTTCTCAATCGTAGTCATTTATCAGGCAACGAGTGGAAAAGCGGTTGCTATGGCAGACGGTAAATCTACAAGAACCAGCTGGTTTACTGCAACCAATGTAGCATCTGCAGGTCAGAGCTATGCTAAGTCAGGCAGTTCAACCAGTAAGTGGCAGGATGTAAGTAAGATGGGTTATAACTTCTGCATCAAGGGCTTTACCAAGACAAAGAAGTATACAAATACCGAAGCATATGTAGCCCGGATCTATACCAAGGCATTGGGACGTAAGCCGGAAGCAGCCGGATTAAAGTACTGGACCAGTGAAATCAATAACAAGAAGAGGACACCGGTTGCAGTGGCAGAAGCATTCTTCTTTACACCGGAGTTCACTAACAAGAAATTAAATAATACTAATTTTGTAAAGGTATTATATCGTACATTTATGGGACGTGAAGCGGATTCGGCAGGATTGAAATACTGGGTAAATCGTCTGAATAAGGGCGAGAGCCGTAAGAGTGTTTTACGGGCATTTGCGGGCTGTCCGGAGTTCCAGAAGATTGTAAAGAGCTTTGGCTTGTAATCAAATGAAATTGATTCCGTATTTATTAAAATAAGTGATATGCAGCGTGAAGGTTTTTTCCTTCACGCTGTTGTTATTTCAGGGGGATTCATGTAGAATAAATAACAGGATATTGATAACAGATACAGGGTTACAGGAGGAGGAAACAATGAAAGTAAAAACAATCAAAACGAGACTGCTGGCATGGCTTCTGGCAATTGCAGTCTTAGTTTCCGGGAGTATTGTGCTGACTTCCGGAGAGCAGGTGTATGCAGAGACATTAACACCGGTTCAGGCACATGGACAGCTATCTGTAAGTGGAACACAGATCGTGGATCAGAAAGGACAGGCATTCCAGCTGCGGGGTGTGAGTACGCACGGAATCAACTGGGATGTAGGAAGACCGTATGTGAATCAGGCGGCTTTCCAGACACTTCGGGATGACTGGGGAGCGAATGCAATCCGTCTGGCCATGTATACTGCCGAATATAACGGCTATTGTACCGGAGGCAACCAGGCAGAATTAAAGGGACTTCTTAGAACCGGAGTGGATGCGGCAAAGAATCTCGGCATGTATGCAATCATTGACTGGCATGTCTTAAACGATCAGAATCCGTTGACGTATCTGGAACAGGCGAAGGGGTTCTGGAGTGAAACCTCTGCCGCCTATAAGGATTATAACAATGTATTGTATGAGATCTGTAATGAGCCGAACAACTGCAGCTGGGATGATATTAAGAATTATGCGAATCAGATCATTCCGATCATCCGGGCAAATGATCCGGATGCCATTATCATTGTAGGAACTCCAACCTGGTCACAGCTTGGTATGTGGGGACACACGAATGAAGTGGCAGATTCTCCGTTAACCGGATATAACAATCTGGTATACACACTGCATTTTTATTGCGCGGAGGCATCACACACACAGTATCTGCCGGCAAAGGTAGATTATGCAGTATCCAAAGGACTTCCGATTCTGGTATCAGAGTTCGGATTATCTGCGGCAAGCGGTGATGGAGCCATCGATACCAATCAGGCAGATGTGTGGCTGAATAAGCTGGATGGCTATAAGATCGGATATTTTGCATGGAGTTTAAGTAATAAGGCAGAAAGCTCTGCCCTGATCTCATCCGGCTGTGGCAAGACTTCCGGATGGAGTGAAGGAGAACTGACCGATGCCGGACGCTATATCCGCAGCCGGTATCAGGCGAGACGGGAAGTGATCGAAGTAAAGCCGGTGGATGAAAAGCAGGTAGATGCATTTGTAACCAGACTGTATAAGCTGGTGCTGGGACGGAAACCGGAGAGCTCCGGCAAGGCATACTGGAAAGCAGAGCTGTGTAATCGGAGAAAGACCGGTGCTGAGGTCGGCTATGGATTCGTATTCAGTCCGGAATACACGGCAAAAAAGACATCGGATAAGGATTTCGTAGAGATGCTCTACAAAGTATATATGAATCGGAATTCAGATGCAGAGGGATTAAAATACTGGACCGGATTACTGCAGCAGGGCGTATCCAGAGAATATGTATTTAAGGGGTTTGTTGATTCTAAGGAATATCTTCAGATCTGTGATTCCTATGGCATAGAGCGTGGTACGATCAATCTGAAGCAGGCAAGAGATAAGAATGTCAATCTGACCAAGTATGTAAACCGTTTATATCAGACCTCTCTCGGACGGGGCGGAGAGCCGGATGGCCTGAACTACTGGTGTGGTGCGATTCAGGGGAAGACCACAACTCCGGTAAAGGCAGCGGAATGCTTTATCTGTTCTCCGGAATTTGAGAAAAAACATCTAAGCAACACCGAGTATGTCAAGGTGCTTTACCGTACCTTTATGGGAAGAGAGTATGATAAGGCCGGATTAAATTACTGGGTAGGAAGATTGAATAAAGGCGAGAGCCGGAAGGCGGTTTTGAAGTCCTTTGCAGGCTGTCCGGAATTCCAGAATATCGTAAAAAGTTTCGGATTGTGGGGAAAGGTTACAGGAGGAGACATATGAAGAGTAGAACAATGAGAGAGAGGCTGCTTGCCTTTCTGTTGACACTGGCGGTTCTGATCTCCGGGTGCATGATACAGCCACTCGGAGAAAAGGCATATGCAGCGGATACACAGACCGCGTTACAGGTACATGGACAGCTGGCTGTAAACGGAACACAGATCGTGGATCAGAACGGACAGGCATTTCAGTTGCGTGGTGTGAGTACGCACGGAATTAACTGGGATGTAGGGAAGCCATATGTGAATCAAGCAGCATTTCAGACGATCCGGGATGAATGGGGAGCAAATGCAATCCGTCTGGCCATGTATACTTCGGAGTACAACGGATATTGTACCGGCGGAAACCAGACAGAATTAAAGGGACTTCTCCGGACCGGAGTTGATGCGGCGAAGAATCTGGGCATGTATGCGATCATTGACTGGCATGTCTTAAATGATCAGAATCCACTGACCTATCTGGAGCAGGCGAAGACCTTCTGGAATGAGACTTCTGCCACCTATAAGGATTATAATAATGTATTATATGAAATCTGCAATGAGCCGAACAATTGCAGCTGGGATGACATCAAGAGCTATGCAAATCAGATCATTCCGATTATCCGGGCGAATGATCCGGATGCGATTATTATTGTAGGAACACCAAGCTGGTCGCAGCTTGGTATGTGGGGACATACGAATGAAGTGGCGGATTCTCCGTTGACGGGATACAGCAATCTGGTGTACACATTGCATTTTTACTGTGCAGAGGCATCACATACACAGTATCTGCCAGCGAAGGTAGATTATGCAGTATCCAAGGGACTTCCGGTTCTGGTTTCGGAATTCGGTTTGTCTGCGGCAAGCGGTGATGGAGCTATCGATACCAATCAGGCAGATGTGTGGCTGAATAAGCTGGATGGCTATAAGATCGGATATTTTGTATGGAGCTTAAGCAATAAGGCGGAAACTGCATCACTGATCACATCCTCCTGCAGTAAGACCTCTGGCTGGACAGACAGTGAACTGACAGACGCCGGACGTTATATCAAGAGCCGGTATCTGGCAAGAAAGGAAGTATTCCCGACGGATCCGGTCAATCCGACTGTCAAGGTAACGAAGATCACATTAAATAAAACAAGTGCAAGCATTGAAAAGGGCAAGACGGTTACATTGACTGCAACAGTCAGTCCGGACAATGCAACAAATAAAACAGTGAAGTATAGCACTTCAAACGAGAAGGTTGCGAAGGTAAGCAGTACCGGTGTTGTTACAGGAGTGGCAGCAGGCAGTGCAACGATTATCTGTATGGCAACAGACGACAGCGGACAGAAGGCGACCTGTAAGATTACCGTCACGAATCCGGCAACACCGGTCAAGCCGACCGTTAAGGTAACGAAGATCACACTGAATAAAACAAGTGCAACGCTGACACAGGGACAGACCCTGACCTTAAAGGCAACGGTCACACCCGGCAATGCAACCAATAAGGCTGTCACATGGAGCTCGTCCAATACAAAGATCGCAACCGTAAGCCGTACCGGTAAGATAACCGCAAAAGCATCCGGAACCGTCACGATCATCTGTAAGGCGAAGGATGACAGCGGTAAGAAGGCAACCTGTAAGATACGGGTGTACTCAAATACAGAGGCATATGTGGCAAGGATTTATACAAAGGCACTGGGAAGAACCGCAGAAGAGGCCGGGCTCCGGTACTGGACACAGGAGATTCAGAGTAAACGGCGGACACCGGTTGCGGTGGCAGAGGAGTTTTTCTTTGCACCGGAGTTCACAAATAAGCGGTTAAGCAACACCGAGTATGTCAAGGTGCTTTACCGTACCTTTATGGGAAGAGAGTATGATAAGGCCGGATTAAATTACTGGGTAGGAAGATTGAATAAAGGCGAGAGTCGGAAGACGGTTTTGAAGTCCTTTGCAGGCTGTCCGGAATTCCAGAACATCGTAAAGAGTTTTGGATTATAGAAAGAGATACGAAAAGGGTACAAAAGAGGTGATAGAGTGAGAAAACAGATATGGACAGGCGCCCTGGTACTGGTACTGCTATTACTATTACTATTACAGGCAGGAACGTTAAATGTGCGGGCAGAAGAGACAGAGCCTTCGACATTGCCGATACTGACCTATCAGGGGAACGGTGAGGAACCGGTCAGCAGTATTCAGGAGGCCGGGGATGAATATGAATGTGTGACATTGTCTGCTGAGACAGCGGTACCGGCATCATATGTATCTCCCTATATCACCTCTGTAAAGAATCAGAATCCATATGGAGCCTGCTGGGCATTTGCCTTTATCGGCGCATCCGAGGCCAGTATCTATAAGCAGGGACTCGGAACAGCGGATACAGATCTGTCAGAGTGGCAGTTGGCATATTTCATGTCACATACCGTTACGGATCCGATGGGAGGAACCACCGGCGACTCCTTTACGGCAGAAGCCGGTGGAACCTCGTATCTGAAGTCCGGTGGAAATCAGGAGCTGGCGACCAGACGGGTAGCGAACTGGCAGGGGCTGACCGAGGAAGCGAGGGCACCGTATACTACCGTATTGAAGAATCCGAACGCAACCCTGCCGGATACAGTGGCATATGGACAGGATGCTTACCATCTAGAGAATTCCTATTGGGTATCCATGAAGGATCGGACGATTGTAAAACAGCTGATACAGGAGTACGGAGCCTGTGGAAGCTCGTATTACAGTGCCAATGAGTATTACAGTACCGGTATGCAGAATAGCCTTGAAACCAGGGAACCGGTTGCCGTGTATTGCCCGCATAAAAACGATACCAATCATGCTATTACGATCATCGGATGGGATGATACTTACAGCCGGGAAAACTTCGGAGAACATAAGCCGGATGCGGACGGTGCATGGTATTGTAAGAACAGCTGGGGGTCGAACTGGAGTAAGGATGGATATTTCTGGATATCCTATGAAGATATACCGCTGTTAAACAGTAATGCTTATTTTTATGAATATGGCAGCGCCGATAATTATGATCATAACTATCAGTATGATGGCGGAGTAACCAGAGGGTATTATCAGGACTATGACTCCGATAAGAAAAATAAGCAGGCAAATCGATATATAGCAACCTCTGATCAGGTACTAAAAGCAGTGGGATTCTATACGGCAGATTCACAATATCAATGTACAGTCAGTATCTATAAGAATTGTACAGAAGCTGATCCGTCTTCCGGTACGCTGATGCTGACACAAAAGGCGGATCAGTTATATGCCGGATTTCATACCGTGGAGCTGGATCAGGAGATATTCTTAAAAAAGGGTGAGACATTTTCCATAGTGATTAAACAGTGGACAAAGGATGGAGAAGCACCACAAATCAGTATAGATGCTACGGCAAGTGGCTCCTGGTATGAGAATGTTTCGACCTCAGAGGATGGACAAAGCTTTATCGGAATAGACGGTGCTACGTGGACAGATATATCATCAGCCGATGGCGGAAATGAAAACTGCCGGATCAAGGCATACACAGATGATGTTGTGATCAAAGTATCCAAAATAGCACTGAATAAAACCGGTGCTACTCTGATGAAAAACGAAACATTGGACTTGAAGGCGACAGTCACCCCCTCCAATGCGGCAAATAAGGCTGTGACATGGAAATCCTCCAATACGAAGGTTGCTACCGTGAACAGCAGAGGAAAGGTAACAGCAAAGTCTCCCGGAACTGCTACGATCACCTGTACCGCAAAGGATGGAAGCGGGAAGAAGGCAACCTGTAAGATAACGGTCCGGAAATATACGGAGATTGAGGAATATGTGTCCCGGTTATATACGAGGGCATTGGGCAGAGAAGCGGAGCCTGCCGGCATGAAGTACTGGGTACAGGAGATCCGGTCGAAGCGGAGAACTCCGGTTCAGGTAGCGGAATGCTTCTTCTTTGTACCGGAGTTTACAGATAAGAAGTTAAATAATACAGAATTTGTAAAGACTCTTTACCGCACTTTTATGGGACGGGAATATGATAAGCCGGGACTTGATTACTGGGTGGCACGGCTGGATAGAGGGGAAAGCCGGAAAACGATCGTGAAAACATTTGCCGGCTGTGAGGAATTTCAGAAAATTATCCGTGGCTTTGGTTTATAAATGCTTTAGTTGTATTTCTGAAATATCTAAGGTATAATAATGGCGATTATGCGATAGAACACGAAAGGCAGATAATATGAAAGCAATAAAAGAATTATATGCATACAGAGAGATGATAGTAGGACTGGTACGAAGAGATCTGCGAGGCAGATATAAAGGTTCTGTACTTGGATTCCTGTGGACGTTTGTAAATCCACTGCTGCAGTTGGTTGTATATACGATGGTATTCTCGGTTATTATGAAGAACGGAATTGAGAAATACTACATCTATCTGTTTGTAGGACTGGTGCCGTGGATTTTTTTCAGTACTTCTGTAACCGGTGGCGCCAATAGTATCTTAAGTTCCAAGGATATGGTAAAAAAGATTTATTTTCCGCGGGAGGTTCTTCCGATTTCTGTGGTGACCAGCGGATTTATTAATATGCTGTTTTGCTTTATTGTCATCTTTGCGGCATTATTTATATCCGGAATTGGTATAAATCCGGTTGCGTTGCTGTTTCTTCCGATCATTATGATTGTAGAATATTTTCTTGCACTTGGATTCGCACTGCTGTCTTCTGCATTAACGGTTTATTTCCGGGATCTGGAATATATCCTGGGAATCATTACGATGGCGTGGATGTATCTGACACCGGTTATGTATCCGGAAACTATGGTACCGGAGAATCTGCTGTGGATTCTAAAGGTAAACCCGATGACATCTGTGATCATGGCATACCGGGATATTTTATACTATAAGCAGATTCCGCAGCTGGAAACATTGTTACAGGCACTGTTTGTGGGAATCGTATTCTGTATACTGGGACATTTTGTATTCTGCAAACTGCAGAAGGGCTTCGTGGAGGAAATGTAATGAAAGACAGTCAAAATGCAATTGAAGTTGAAAATATTACAAAAAAGTTCAAGGTTTATTTCGATAAGGGAAACCAGTTGAAGGAGAAAATACTGTTTCATAACCGGAATCGTTATGAGGAGCACTGGGTATTAAAAGGTATCTCCTTTCAGGTGAAAAAAGGAGAGGCAATCGGTCTGGTCGGTCATAACGGCTGTGGTAAGAGTACCACATTGAAGCTGTTATCCAAGATCATCTATCCGGATTCCGGCAGTATCGAGATGGCCGGCCGGGTATCCAGTCTGATCGAGCTGGGGGCGGGCTTTCATCCGGATATGAGCGGCCGGGAGAATATTTATATTAATGCAGCTATTTTCGGACTGACGAAGAAAGAAATCGATGCCAGACTGGATGATATCATTGCCTTCTCAGAGCTGGAGGAGTTCATTGATAATCCGGTTCGGACATATTCATCCGGTATGTATATGCGGCTGGCATTTTCGGTTGCAATCAATGTAGATGCAGAGATCCTTCTAATCGACGAGATCCTGGCGGTCGGTGATGCGAATTTCCAGGCGAAGTGTTTTAACCGGCTGCGGGAGATCAAGGCACAGGGAACAACGATTGTGATCGTATCGCATTCCCTATCACAGATTGAGCAGATCTGTGACCGGTCCATCTGGATCCATGACGGCGAGATCCGTAAGGAGGGCAGACCGCGTGATGTCCATGCAGAGTATCTGGGATATATGGGCGAGGTACGTCAGCAGATTGCAGATAAAGAGAAGGAGCGGTTAAAGGAGAAAGAACGTCAGAAGGAAAAGGAACGCGAGAAACAGAAGCAGAAGGAAGCTCAGAAGAAGAAAGAGAGTATGACACTCGGAGTCGGACACGAGGAAGTGATCGCAACCGAACGGAATGAGAAGCGCTGGGGCAATGGTAAGGTTGTGATCAAGGAGGTCGGTATGTATCAGGCCGGTGATACCTCCAGAATGCGGACAATCTTTAAGACCGGAGAGGATGTAGAGGTGGTTGTTCGGTATGAAGTCAAGGAGCCAATTAAGGATGCTGTGTTTGGCATGGCAATCTATGACAGTCAGGGCCTTCATTGCTATGGTACGAACACGAAGATCGATCGTCTGGATGATTTTGACGTAACGAAATCCGGCGAGGTACATCTCCTGATGCCGAAGTTTGATCTGCTTCCGGAGGTATATGTACTGGATGTGTCGATCGAGTGTGAGACAGCATTACCGGTCGATTATTACCGACAGGCATACCGGTTTGAGATGACGAATGTCATAGAAGAAGTAGGACGGTTCCGGTTAGAGCATTCCTGGGAGATAAAGGAGGCAGAGTAAGGATGAAAATAGTGATTACCACTGTACAGATTCCGTTTGTACAGGGCGGAGCCGAGCTCCATGCCAGAAATCTTAAAAATGCCCTGATTGAGGCCGGACATGAAGTAGATATTGTAACGATGCCGTTTATGGGACATCCGATCGATGTGATCGAGGATTATATTGTAGCATCACGGTTAATGAATGTGCGGGATTCCTGGGTAGCAGGACATACGGATTTCTGTATCGGATTAAAGTTTCCGGCATATTATATGCCGCATCCGAACAAGGTGGTATGGGCACTGCATCAGCACCGGGAGGCATATGAGTTATTTGACACCGATTACAGTAATATGAAGGATGATGAGAAGGGGAATGCAGTCCGAAGAAGCATTTATAATGCGGATCGGCAGTATCTGTCAGAGGCAAAGCATATTTTTGCAAATTCGGAGAATGTAGCAGGACGGATGCTTTATTATACAGGACTTGCATCTACACCGTTATATCATCCATGTCCGGATATGGAGAAGTTCTATCATGAGGAATATGGAGATTATATTCTGATGCCGAGCCGGATTAATGTTACCAAGCGTCAGATGCTGGCACTGGATGCCTTGATGCTGACGAAACATCCGGTAAAGCTTTGCATTGTCGGTAAGACAGATAATGAGAAGAAAAAGCGGGAATTTCTGGAGCATATCCGGGAGTGTGGTCTGGAGGATCGGGTGACCTATCTGGATTTTGTATCACAGGAGAAGAAGCTTGAGTTATATGCACGGGCAAAGGCAGTTCTGTTTATTCCTTTTGATGAGGATTACGGATATATTACGCTGGAGGGAATGGCGGCATCCAAGCCGGTGATCACATGTAAGGACAGCGGCGGACCTCTGGAGTTCATAGAGGATGGTGTGAACGGAATCGTTTCCGAGCCGACAGCGGAAGAACTGGCCGGACATCTGGACGAGCTGTGGATGTCAAAGAGTATGGCAGCGGAATATGGAGCTGCCGCCCAAAAGAAACTCCGGGAGATGGATATTACCTGGGCACATGTAGTGGAGGAACTGATGAAATATGCATAATACAATGAAAAAAGTAGAAAACATAGAAAAAGAACTGGAGCAGCCGGTGGATAAACAGGCATTTCATCATGAACAGATACAGGGAGTTGCAGACGGACAGAAGCTGGCAGACGCTCTGCTCAGACGCTCTGCCATGGATGAGATGAAGCAGAAACGGGAGAATAATTATCTGGAGAAGATCCTTCAGGAAAGCGAAGCTATCCGTGGAAGTGTGGCGGCAAATAATCAGTTTTATATGGTGAATTACTACCGGGAGCTGGAAGGAAATAAGATCACGGTATTTTTCAAGAAGGCGATCCGCAAGGTTCTGTATTTCTTATTGCAGCCGGTGATCGATGAGCAGAACCGGTTTAATGCATCCGTGACACAGTCATTAAACGGAATCTTTGCACTGGTAGAGAAGCAGACGGCAGTGATCTCGGAGCAGAAGCAGGAAATCAACCGGCTGACCAGACGCTGCGCAGAGGCAGAAGACCGCTTAGACGGAATGGAAAAGGAGTTGGATGTATGAAAATAGCAGTGATCGGACCGAGTCCTGTTCCATTTACCATTGGTGGAATCGAGAACCTGATGTGGGGGTTGTGCGAGACCATCAATCAGACAACCGAGCATCAGTGTGAGCTGATCAAGCTCCCATCCAGAGAGCTTAATTTCTGGGATTTGATCGAGACTTATTATTCCTTTTATAAATTAGATGTCAGTCAGTTTGACGTAGTGATCTATTGTAAATATCCGGCATGGATGGTTCGTCATCCGCGAGGAATCTGTTATATGGCACATTGCCTGCGCGGACTCTATGATACGTATCAGCATACCCCGCGTCCGACAGAGGTGCCGCGCGAGAACCCGGATGTGAATCGGATCCTTGATTATATGGATACCTATTACCGGCCGGAGTCTTTAGATACGTTTTTTGATATGTTGTTTGAATTGAAAGACAAGAGAACCGTTCCGCAGAGCTATTATGCCTTTCCTGGTCCGTTGATCCGGAAAATCATCTGGTATCTGGATCGCTGGGGCTTAAGCCAGACGAAGACGGAGCGGTATTACAGTATTTCGGAAACGGTTAAGAACCGGACGGATTATTTTCCTCCGGATACGGAAGTCGGTGTGGTATATCCGCCGTCAACTCTGCAGAATTATTCGGCGGGAGACTATCGGTATATCTTTATGGTCAGCCGGCTGGACGGACCGAAGAGAATCGATATGCTGATCCGCGCCATGCAGTATGTGAAGTCGGAGATTCCGTTATATATTGCGGGCACCGGTCCGGAGCGGGAGCGGCTGGAGAAACTTGCTGCCGGAGATGCACGGATTCATTTTCTGGGCTATGTGAAGGATGAAGAGGTAGAAGAATATTACCGGAACAGTCTGGTAGTTCCGTATTTCCCATATGATGAGGATTACGGATATATTACAATTGAAGCTATGCTGCATCGGAAGCCGGTGATCACGACCGTGGATGCAGGTGGTCCAAAGGAGTTTGTCAGAAACGGCGAGACCGGATATGTGACAGCGTTTGAGGAGCATGCAATCGCAGAGAAGATTGATTACTTTGCACAGCATCCGGAGGAGGCCGGACGGATGGGTGAGAATGCCTATCAGACCGTTCAGGCGATTACCTGGCAGAGTGTTGTGGACGGTATTTTAAGAGATCTTCCAAAGGAGAAGCCGGAACGGGCAAAGAACCGGAAGAAGTTAACGGTAACCAGTACGTTCCAAATCGCACCACCACAGGGAGGCGGACAGGCCAGAATTTACAACCTCTATAAAAATGTTGCAAAGGAATATGATGTGGAGATCGTATCCTTTACGAATCACCGCCTGCCGGGCTTTGATGGCGAGATCACACGGGGTGTACGGGAAATCCGGATACCGGAGAGCCGGGAACATGCACAGCAGGAGGCAGCATTGTCAAAGGAAGCCGGATTAACGGTAACGGATATTGCGATGATCCGATATTCCGGTCTGACAGCGGAATATGGGGAAGCGTTGAAGAAATCCATAGAGAGCAGTGATTGTATAGTGATTTCCCACCCGTATCTGTATCCGGAAGCGAAGAAATATATGGGAGAACACCCATTCATTTATGAGGCGCATAATGTAGAATATCTGCTGAAACAGAGTATGTTAAAGGACAGTTCGGTGAAGGAGCAGTTACTGCAGGAGGTATTTGATACCGAGAAGGAATGCTGTGAAAAGAGTCGGTTCATTATGGCGTGCTCCGAAGAGGATAAGCAGAAGCTGTGTGAGCTTTATCAGGTGGCAGAAGAGAAGGTCATAGTAGTACCGAATGGCGTGGATACGCAGCAGATGCATTGCGTCAGTCCGGAGGAGCGTCTGCAGAATAAGGTACAGCTGGATCAGGCAGATACACCAATCTTAAACGGACAGAAGATTGGTCTTTTTATGGGAAGCTGGCATAAGCCGAATCTGGATGCCTGTGAGGAGATTTTTCAGATTGCAAAGGCATGTCCGGAGACCGTATTTCTGCTGATGGGCAGTCAGTGCCGGTATTTTGTGATCCACAATGATGAATATGAGATTCCGAAGAATGTCGGGTTGCTTGGACTGGTCAGTGAGGAAGAGAAGAAGCAGATTTTTGGTCTGGTGGATTTCGCACTGAATCCGATGGTGGCCGGTTCCGGAACGAATTTAAAGATCTTTGATTATATGTCAGCCGGGATCCCGGTAATTACCACTCCGCTTGGTGCTAGAGGCATTCCGGATCCGGAAGGACTGCTGATCCATGAGCTGAGTGACTTTCCGGAGGTGATCCGGAGCTTTGACCTGAAGGAACAGGACGCGAATATAAAGGCGGCCAGAGGTGTTGCGGAGAAGGAATTTGACTGGAGTGTTATTGCGGAGAAATTAAACAGGCGGATGGAGGAGCTGTAGGTGATAGTAGTTGGCTTGCTATTAGTCGGACTCGGACCGGCATGGTATGTGGTGGCCGGTCTGGAAAAGCAGATAAATATAGTGAAATCAGTGGTGCTGGCGGTGATTGCCTATCTGGCCTCACACATTGTGTTAAGCGGATTGTTATTCTGGATCGATCAGTATTCCATAAAGCGGACGCTGCTTACCTGTGCCTGTGCATGGGGAGCAGGTCTGATTGTTATGCTGATCAGAAAGAAACGGCCGCAGCTGACCTGGGAGATCCGGCAGTACTGGCTGCCTTGTCTGATCGCAGTTCTGATGCTTCCGTTTGTATTCCGTGGATTTGAATTCTATGGGATGGGACAGGATGAGGGTGTCTACCAGACACAGGCAATCTGTTTTATAAACGGAATGACGGAGCGGCAGTATGATTTCCCGGAATATTATTCTATGGGAACCCCGGGCGATCAGGAGTTGTATGAGGCAGCAATTGCAGAGACCAATCTTGTCGGGTTTTACCGGATCTATAATGCTGATGGGGAGTACTGTTTCGGACAGTCGGGGGAGCAGGCATTCAGTGAACGATCCGGTGTGTTCCACGGTATACCGACCTACGTAGCATTGCTGGCACTCTGGGGAAAGCTGTTTGGTATCCGTCATATGAGTGGAATCAACATTGTGATTCTGATCTGCTGTGTATTCATGCTACATGAAGTGTGTATGCGCTTGAAGATGAAACGTTCCGGAGAAGCGGTTGCAATGCTGGTATTTGCATGCTCACCGCTCATTATATGGATCACGAAATCTTCTCTGACAGAGATCGGTATGACTCTGAACTGGCTGGTGTTCCTGTATCTGATTCTCGGCGAGGACAAGCGGGAACGGGTGCTTTCAGCACTTTGTATCTGGGTCTATGCGTTTTATCATGTATCTGTCTATGTGTTCATGCCATTTTATGTTTTACTCTATCTGGCATTATATCTGTATACGAAGGACCGGGTGAATATAAAAGCCATGCTTCTGGCTGTTGCCGGCTATCTGACCGGCTACTGGATGAGTCTGATGATCGCTGCCCGTTATCTGGATAAAAACTATGTGTGGATATATCGTGCGGGCATTAACGGACAGAACGTCCCGTACGTGATCACGGCTGTTTGCGCACTGGTGCTGCTGGCCGGAGTTGTTCTGCTCCGTAGCAGGAAGCAGCTCTCGTTTCCGGTGCATATGAGCCGGAAGGTAGCCGGTATCTGGATCCGAATCGGAATGGTTCTGTTGATTCTGATTCAGATATACCGGAGCTGGAAGAAGGGTCTGCAGTGGCAGCAGCTTGGCGGAGTTACCATGATCACCTTTCTGATCGTGAGCGGGATTCTGGTGCCGCTTCTGGTATACGGCAGTGTCCTGTTCTCGACCGGACAGTGGCTGGAGAACTGGAAAAAGACTGTATTGCTCGGATGCTTTTTCTACTGCGTGCTGGTCTTTTCGGCAATTTTCCTGCCGGGGATCGCATATTGCTATTACTATGCCCGGTATCTGACTATGTATGTACCACTTCTGGCAATCATGGGAGGTCTGCTGTTGCAGCAGTGGAGTCTGTGGAAGGCAGCAGTGGTGACACTGGCCGGTGTCCTGTGGATGCTTCCGTATAATATCACATTGCTCAAATATCAGGATGATACCCGTGTGGAATGGGACACGTTAGAGCAGGTCGCAGGAGAGATCCGGGCAGGCGATAATGTGATCATAGATGTAGAGCTGTTCGGCTATTATTATTTTCCGATCAAGGCAATGACCGGTGCGAATATCTATCCGGTACTGGGTGACTTCGAGGAAGAGAGCCGGCGGTTCTATACCGGAGAGAATCAGGTCTGGTATCTGACGGTGCATGGCGCAGAGCGGGCGGAGAATGCCTATGCCTGTAAGCTCTCGGTAGTGAATCATAAAAGTGAGGATTACAATGTGCCGTACAGTGACTGGCAGAATCCGTTGCATGACCGCTATCTGCAGCTGCCGCGACAGTTCCGGGTCACAGAGGAAACGGTGCTATTGTATCAGTATCAGCCGTGATATAGCAGGAAGGTATTGATAAATCAAAAAATAGATGTCATAATAATTTAAATAAAATGTAATATTTGAGTAAAAATAGTGGGAAGGATAGAAAAATGAAATTAATAATTCAGATACCATGTTATAACGAGGCGGAAACTCTAAAAATTGCTCTGGATGCACTGCCGAAGCAGATTGACGGTGTGGATACCATTGAATACCTGATCATCAATGACGGAAGTCAGGATAATACCGTAGAGGTAGCGAAGGAATGGGGCGTCCAGCATATTGTTAATTTTAAACAGAACCGTGGTCTGGCGAAGGGATTCATGGCCGGTCTGGATATGTGCTTACGAAATGGCGCGGATATCATTGTAAATACCGATGCAGATAATCAGTATTGCGGAGATGATATTGAGAAGCTGATCGCACCGATCCTGGAGGGAAAGGCGGACATCGTCATCGGAGAAAGACCGATCGATCAGACAGCGCATTTCTCATGGTTAAAGAAGAAGCTGCAGCATTTCGGCAGCTGGGTTGTCCGGAAAGCATCTAATACAGATATTCCGGATGCTCCGAGTGGATTCCGTGCATATAGCAGAGAGGCGGCCATGCAGATGAATGTTGTCAATGAATATACATATACATTGGAACAGATCGTACAGGCCGGACGGACCAAGATCGCTATTACTTCCGTACCAATCCGTACGAATGATGAACTGCGGCCTTCCCGTCTGTTCAGCAGTATGTTTGGATATGTGAAGAAGTCCATGCTGACGATCATTCGTGCCTATCTGATGTATAAGCCGATGCGGTTTTTCATCGGACTTGGATTTATACCGTTCCTGATCGGTCTTGCAATCGGTATCCGGTTCATCGTGCTCTTATGTATGGGAGGCGGACAGGGGAATGTTCAGTCCCTGATCCTTTGCAGCATGCTGATCCTGATCGGTGTTATGATCTGGGTAGTGGGATTGCTGGCAGATGTTATGGCAGCGAATCGGAAGATTCTGCAGGAGATCCAGCAGAAGGTCCGGGAAATGGATTATGAGGATAGGTAGGATGAAAAAGATAGTGTTGATAGGACCGGTATATCCGTATAAGGGCGGAATCGCACATTATACGGGATTGATGTGCCGGGCGTTTATGGAGAAATATGACGTAAGTATGATCTCCTATAAGATGCAGTATCCGAAGGTTTTATTTCATAAAGAGCAACGGGACTATACGAATGATACGTTTAAGATTGAGGGGACAGATTACCTGATCCATACGGCGGACATTCTGAACTGTATCCGTTCCGGGAAGAAGATACGGAGCATGAATCCGGATCTGGTGATCATACAGTGGTGGCATCCGTATTTTGCACCCTGCTACTGGCTGCTGTGCCGGCAGCTGAAGAAGCAGAAGGTTTTATTCGTATGTCATAATGTGTTCCCGCATGAGCGGTTTCCATTGGATCGTTTTCTGACAAAAAAGGTTATGAAGCAGGGGGATTACTTTATCGTGCATTCCGGTCAGGATAAAGAGGATCTGCTGTCGATTAAGCCGGATGCCAGATGTGCGAAAGCGGTGCATCCAACCTATAATGCGTTCAAGCTGCAGGATCTGACGAAGGAACAGGGGCGGGAACTGTTGAAGTTAAACGGAGATCAGCCGGTGTTGTTGTTCTTCGGATTTGTCCGGGAATATAAGGGCTTGAAGTATCTGCTTCAGGCAATGCCGGAGGTCAGAAAGCAGCTGCCGGATGTTAAGCTTTTAGTAGTCGGTGACTTTGACGGTGATAAGGATCAGTATGAGCAGCTGATCCGGGAAGTACAGATCGAGGATGCGGTAGAGATTCATGATGGATATATTCCGGATAAGGAGGTAGAGAAGTTCTTTGCTGCCTCCGATCTGGTCGTGCTTCCGTATATCTCTGCGACACAGAGCGGAATCGTACAGATCGCATATGGATTCGATAAGCCGGTGATCGCCACGAATGTCGGCGGACTGCCGGAGGTTGTATTGGATGGAAAGACCGGATATATTGTAGAGCCGGAGGATGCGAAGGAACTATCTGAGCGGATCGTTCAGTTCTTTACGGAGCATAAGGATGCGGCGTTCCGGGAAGGCATTCGGGAAGAAGCAGACAGATATTCCTGGGAGCGGATGGTAGAGACGATTGAGGAATTAGTGGAAAATGATTAGTGAATATATATTGTTTGGGCTTATTCTGCCGGTTGTGATCCTATGGGGCATCCGGAAGGAGAACCGGCTGGAGGAAGCACAGCTGTTAGACAAAAAGGATACGTCGGTGTTACGCGGTATCTCGGCCTTTTTTGTGATCGCGGCGCATTATACCGGCTGGGTGGAGAAGCTTACCGGCGGAACAAATGCGATATTTAAGGGTCTGATCGGACAGCTGGGTGGAATCGGTGTTCTGATATTTTTCTTTGTATCGGGCTACGGATTATATGAGTCCTATGGAAACCGGAAGGTGGATTACCGGTATCTGCTCAAGCGGTTGCGGGGCGTATATCTGCCATATGTGCTGATGAAGCTTGTATTGCTGCTGATCGAGTATCTGTGTCATTATGATGAGATTCATATCTGGAAGCGGTTGTTTGGAATTCTGTTGGTGGAGGACTGGTTCATTCATGTAATCGTGATCCAGTATCTGGTATTCTATGTGGCGAAAAAAATATCCGGCCGTTATGTAGTGCTGATCAGCATTCTTGCCGATATCGGACTGACGGTTATATATGTGTTACAAGAGAAGCCAATCGGATGGTTTAATGCCCTCTGGCTGTTTACCTTTGGCCTGGCAGCCTCACAGTTGCAACCACAGCTGGTGAATATGATCAGGAAGCGGAAATGGCTGCTGATGGCAGGTACGTTTCTTTTATTTGTGATATTAGGCGGATTGTTTGCAATCAATAAGGGAGCTGCTTATGCAAACGTCCTGAAACCATTGTCCGGCATTTTTCTGTGTCTGTTCCTGTGCATCGTCATGCGGATGGTACGGATCGGAAACGGTGTTACCCACTGGGCAGGAAAGCGTTCTATGCATATCTATATTGTGCATATCTTTATGTGGAATATTCTGGCAGTGATTCCGGATCCAATCTGCAGATTGTGGCTGGCAATGGCGGCTACGGTTGTTGGGACTGAGCTGATCTACAGAGGAACGACCTTTATTTGCAACAGAATCATTAAAGATGAGGTATTGAAAAGTGAGAAACGATAGTCTGGTAAGTATTATTGTACCAATCTATAATTCAAAGGAATATATTCGGGCAGCAGTGGACAGCATGCTGAATCAGACCTATGAGAATCTGGAAGTTATACTGGTGGATGATGGCAGTACCGATGGCTCGGAGAGCATCTGTGATGAGTACCGGGAAAAGGATCACAGAGTTGTGGTGATCCACCAGAAAAATCAGGGACAGGCAGCAGCTAGAAATGCGGCATACCGGATTGCCGGAGGCGAATACATCGTATATGCTGACAGTGATGATCTGATGCACCGGGAGCAAATCCGGTATATGCTGCAGATTCAGGAAGCTACCGGTGTGGACATTGTACATGTTGAGAATAAGAAGTTCTGGGATGCCGGCAGGATCGCCGATGAGCTGGAAGCAGGCGTGGGTGAACCGGACTATACCGTATATACGGCGGAGCGGGCGCTGGAGTTGCTCTGTTATCAGAAGAAGTTCAGCTTCGGACCATGGTGCAAGCTGATCAAACGGGAACTGCTTGCAGATCTGAAGTTCCCGGTCAATATGGGTTATGAGGATGCCGCAATTATGTACAAGCTATATGGAAAGGCTGAAAAGCTGGCATATTCCGAGACCGTGCTTTACTGGTATCGACAGCATACGGCATCGACCATGCATACCGGTTTCAGTGACAAGAAGATCGACCGGATCCGGATTATGGCGGAGTTCAGAGATTATCTGAATCGGAATTATCCGGCACTGGCACCGGCTGGTGAGACACGGTATTGTCTGGCACAACTGCAGCTGCTGATGGAGCTTCCGTTTGGAAAGGAATACCGGGATATTAAGAAACAGGCATACCGAAATATCAAAGACTCCAGAAAAGCGGTGCTGGCGAATAAGCAGGCACCAGCGAGAATCCGGGGAATGGTAGCTTCCAGTTATCTGGGACCGGATATTTTAATGCTGCTTGGAAGACTTTATATGGTAGTGACCAGACGATAACAGGCAGGAATGTTGAATGCAGAAGGAGAGCAGTTGCTGTGGGCGATAAGGAAAAGAGAATTGATTTCGTGTTATTATGGGTCGATGGAAATGATCCGGAATGGCAGAAACGGAAACAGGCATATTCACCGGATAAGGGACAGGATAACAGTGCCAACCGTTATCGGGAATGGGAGAATCTGAAATACTGGTTCCGTGGGGTGGAGAAATTTGCACCATGGGTCGGAACGATTCACTTCGTGACCTGTGGTCAATGCCCGGAATGGTTAAATACAGAGCATCCGAAGCTTCATATGGTGGATCATACGGATTTTATCCCGGCAGACTGTCTGCCGACCTTCAGTTCCAGAGCGATTGACCTGAATCTGCACAGAATTGAAGAGCTGTCGGAGCATTTCGTGTATTTCAATGACGATATGTTTCTGACCGGTGCCGTGGAGCCGGAGGACTTCTTCCGAGATGGCCTGCCATGCGATATCTGGAATGAACGGCCAATCTGCTTTGCCAGCGACCGCGGAGCTTTCGATCATACGCAGGTGAATAATTTTCACCTGATCGACCGCCATTTTGCAAGAAAGCAGGTGCTGAAGCAGAACCGAAGGAAGATTGTAACGCTGAAATATGGAGCACTGGGAATCTATAATTTGATTGCATCGGGATTACCGTTTCAACATTTCTTCGGATTGTACGGCCATCATCTGCCGATGGGATATCTGAAACAGCACTGGAGAGAAGTGTGGGAAGCAGAGCCGGAGGTCATGAATGAAACGATTCATCATAAGTTCCGGAGCATGACGGATGTCAATCAGTTTGTATTCCGCTACTGGGCTCTGATGAAGGGAGAGTTTGCTCCGCTGAATATGAACCGGGTCGGTAAGAATTTCTCGGTCGGAGAGGATAATCGGGCCCTGTATCAGGCGATTGAACAGCAGAAGTATAAGACCATCTGTATCAATGATACCTGTACACAGGAGCAGTATGAGAAGGCAAAGCCGGAGGTTATCCGGGCATTTGAACAGATATTGCCGGAGAAATCGCAGTTTGAGAAATAGAAAAGAGGAAACACATGAGCAGTGTCAAAAAGAATTATATCTATAATGTTATATATCAGTTGTTGACATTTGCCAGTGTTCTGCTGATAACACCGTATATTACAAGAACACTGGGAGCCTATAATACAGGCGTTTATTCCTATACGTATTCTGCAGCCAATTATTTCTGGCTGTTTGCAATGCTGGGTGTGAATAATTACGGGAACCGGAGTATTGCACAGGCCAGAGCCATGGATGAAGGAACCGGTGGGAATGAGCAGGTGAGCCGGACCTTTTTTAACATCTATGCCCTGCAGCTGCTGACTGCGGTCGTATCTGCCGGAGCGTATATCACATATGTTCTGGCATTTTCCGTAGATAACCGGGAGATTGCTCTGTTGCAGTTCCTATATGTTGTGGCAGCCGTGGTTGATATCAACTGGTTTTTCTTCGGAATGGAGCAGTTTAAGATCACGGTCACCAGAAATATTGTGATCAAGCTGCTCAGTATGCTGGCAATCTTTCTGCTCGTGAAGAAACAGGAGGATCTGTGGATCTATACGACGATCATGGCAGGTTCTATTCTGTTGAGTAATCTGATCCTGCTTCCGTACCTAAGACGGTTCGTGAAGTTTGTAAAACCGACCTGGAAGGAGATCAGCAGGCATGTGAAGCCGAATCTGATCCTGTTTGTTCCGGTTGTGGCGATCAGTATTTATAATATTATGGATAAGCTGATGATCGGCCGGATCTTAGGTGATAAGAAAGAAGTTTCCTATTATGATAATGCGGAAAAGGTCATGCAGGTACCGACTGCGTTTATTAATGCACTGGGAACTGTTATGCTGCCGAAGATGTCCGGGCTGGTACAGAAAAATGATAAGGCTAAGTGTCTGGAGTACATTGAGAAGTCCATGCAGCTGGCATTGATGATCTCGTTTGCTACCTCCTTTGGACTGGCGGCGATTGCAGATAATTTTGCACCGGTATTTTATGGAGCCGAGTTTATACCATGTGCAGCCCTGATCATGTGGCTGTCACCGATCGGTGTGATCAAATCCTGGGCGAACGTCATAAGAACCCAGTATCTGATCCCGAACGGAAAAGATTCCATTTATGTGGTTTCGGTTATCTTAGGAGCAGTAGTTAACCTGATCGCCAACCTGCTTCTGATCGTGAGGATCGGTACGATCGGTGCTGTGATCGGAACGATTCTGGCGGAGGCTGCGGTTATGCTCTATCAGACAATTATGTCTAGAAAAGAGCTGGAGTTCGGTAAATACCTGAAACGGAACATCGCCTATGGCGGAATCGGTCTGGTGATGTTTCTGGTAGTGCGGTTGATTGGGTCAACCGGTGAACCGTCCGTGACGCTGCTGCTGATCCAGATGGGAGCCGGGATCTTGATCTATGGAGGATTGAGCGCAGGTTATCTGTGTCTGACGAAGGATCCGTTCCTGAATGATGTGAGAAATCGCCTTAATAAGATATTAAAGAAAAAGAAATAGCCCTGAAAATAACAGGAAACAGAAAATAACAGAGAGAGGATAAAGTATGAGTCGGATCGCAAATTGGATAAAGAAATATAACTGTCAGATTCTGGCATTTCTATGTGCTCTGATACCAAGGCTGATATTGAATTGCTTTGCATTGCCGCTGCGGACGCAGTCCGATGAGCTGGCAACACTGGCAGGAGGAGCTTTCTTAGGTGGAAAGGACTGGAGCGGGATCGTATCGCAGGCGGGATATTACGGGTTCGGATTTACGGCACTGTTTGCACCGCTATTTCGTCTGTCAGACGATCCGGTTCTGATCTACCGGCTGATTCTGGTTGTAGAATCGGTGATGCAGGCATCCATTGCACTGATGGCATTTTATCTGATGAAGCGGTATTTTAAGATCGAACATAAATGGTTTCTGACTGTGGCATCTGTGGCATGCTCCTACATGGTCGTGACCAGAACCATGATCGTATACAATGAGCATGCATTGATCTTCTGTTCCTGGCTGATCTGTGTCCTGCTGTTCCGGCTTCTGGAACATCAGAATGATTCTAAAAAGAAGGCCATTGACACGGTACTGTTGATGGCATTGCTTTCCTATACATTGTTGCTTCATACCAGATCCTGGATGTACTGGATCGTACTTGCGATTTTTTATGTGGCTTATTTTATCCGGAATCGGAGAAGCTTTCTTGCAATCCTTCCGGGAATTATTACTGCGGTGATCGGCGTCGGCGGCGGAAAGCTTCTGATCCACTGGATGCAGGAGAGGATCTGGCTGGCGGACGGTAACGGCGGCCTGCGTAACAGCAGTGTATCCTTGTCTCTTTCTGATACGATCGTAAATGCGACCTCCTGGCATACATGGGTCAATATTATCTTTGGCCAGCTGAATACGGTATCCGTGATCTCCGGCGGTATGCTGATCGTGGCGGTACTGCTGATGATTCGCTGTATCATTGGCTGGATGAAACGGGGAGAGCGGTTCCATTGCGTGAAGGTAGACCGGGAGGAAATCCTGTATGAGGATCATTATGCAATCATATTTATATATTTCGGGCTCTGTACGGCACTGACGATCGGTGCACAGTCTCTGATCTGGCTGCCACGGGCAACGCAGGCAATGGAGCTTGGATTTGCAAGTAACGGATATGGTCTGAAGGCAGTTACCTATGTGCGATATATGGGACCATATCTGGGCCCTGTCCTGATGGCAACGCTTTGCTATCTGTATCAGGAGCAGAATCAGATACAGAAGATCTATAAGCAGGCTATATTCTGGATCGCAGGCCTGCAGGCATTCTGGCTCACTTGTATTCTGCCGTTTGTTTATACGAACAGCAATGTCATAGAAACCTATCTGCCGTTTTCTTTACAGACCAGACGTGCAATGGATGTCGGAAGAATGGTGTTCCTTCCGGCAACGGGAATCCTGTTGATCGTCGTGATTTTAAATCAGATATGGTTAAAGAAAAAAAAGTGGAAGCCGGTACTGCTCACACTTGCGGTTCTTCTAACCTATCAGTATTGTTATAATGCAGTGGCTTATGATATTAATACACAGAGCGTAAATCACAAAGAGATAGATGCGACCTACAATATGTTCTGTCAGCTGAAGGAAAGCGGAAATATGCCGGAAGCAATCTATGTGGTTGATACACGGGACAAGAACGATCACCAGAGCTATTATCAGGCACAGTATTATCTTCAGGGAGTCAGGATCATTGCCGGATATCCGCCGGAGGATGCAGAGGAAGCAATGATATGCTTAAACAGTAATATGTGTCCGGCAGAGCTGATGCAGGATGATTCTTACCGCTGTGTGAAGCTGGATAGAAATGAATATGTCTGGATAAAAGGAACAAGTCTGATACAGACCTGTGAGGCTATGGGGTATGTGCCGGAGATACCGAATGTCTATATTGCGACCGGAAAAGTGACTTCTTTCTCAGATCATTACGAGAATGGTAAAATGCTGCAGACCGGATGGTATGAACAGGAGGACTGGGGTGTCTGGTCAGGAAAACAGACTGCGGATCTATTCTTTATTCTGCAGGAGGAACAGCAGAAGGGCTGTACCATGAATCTCAGAATGTACTGCTATGACAGCATGAAGACGGTGACGGTATTTATTAACGGAGAATATGTGGCAACTCTGCCGGTAGATAACCGGACAGATAATTATACGATCCGGATTCCAAAGCGTCTGGCGGAGCAGGAACGGATCTATATGACCTTCCAGATCAATGAAGAACTGCATTCACCGCTGGAACTCGGACAGTCGGAGGATACGAGAACACTTGGAATTGCACTTTACAGTATTCAGATAAAAGAGTAGGCGGAATGGAGAATTGTAAAAAATGGTAATCATCATGTATTTATAGCGACTTGTTTTTTGTCAGTAGATATAATATAATGTATCTGCAAATTAGATTAAAACGAACGCTGGAGAGAAATGATGAAAGTTGTAGTTACAGGTGGCGCGGGATTTATCGGTGGTAATTTCGTGCATTATATGATGAAAAAACATCCGGAATATGAGATTATCTGTGTGGATTGTCTGACATATGCGGGAAATATGGAAACATTGGAACCGGTCAGAGAGAATCCGAATTTCCATTTTGAAAAAGTTGATATTACAAACAGAGAAGAAATCTATCGGATTTTTGAGGAATACGAGCCGGATATGGTTGTGAATTTTGCGGCAGAAAGCCATGTGGATCGTTCAATTGAGAATCCGGAGATTTTTTTGCGTACTAATGTACTGGGAACACAGGTGCTGCTGGATGCCTGCCGGAAATACGGAGTTCTGAGATATCATCAGGTATCGACCGATGAGGTATATGGGGATCTGCCGTTAGACCGGCCGGATCTGTTCTTTACAGAGGAGACACCGATCCATACTTCCAGTCCGTACTCTGCCTCCAAGGCAGGTGCAGATCTGCTGGTACAGGCATATGGAAGAACTTATCAGCTTCCGGTTACGATATCCAGGTGTTCCAATAATTACGGACCGTACCACTTCCCGGAGAAGCTGATTCCGTTAATGATCATCAATGCGTTACATGATAGGGAGCTTCCGGTATACGGAACCGGTATTAATGTCCGTGACTGGTTATATGTTGAGGATCATTGCAAGGCAATCGACCTGATCCTGCATAATGGAACGGTCGGTGAGGTCTATAATGTGGGCGGACATAATGAGATGACGAATCTGGATATTGTAAAGCTGATCTTAAAACGGCTCGGTAAGCCGGAGAGTCTGATCACATTTGTAAAAGACCGTGCCGGTCATGATATGCGCTATGCGATCGATCCGACAAAGATTCATGAGGAGCTGGGCTGGTATCCGGAGACGATGTTTGCTACCGGTATTGAGAAGACGATTGAATGGTATCTGACACATGAAGACTGGTGGCAGAATATTATCAGTGGTGAATACCAGGAATATTATAAGAAGATGTATGAGAACAGATAGGATTTAGTTGTGGAAACGTCAAAGGGAAAGCAGACTGCGAAGCGGATCGGAGGAGATCTTCTGTATTCGATTGCAGGAGTTGCATTTTTTAATATTATATTACAGTTTATAATCTATCCATATGTTAGTGCAAAGATTGGCAGTGCACAGTTTGGGGATATGCTGTTCTTGCTTGCAGTGGTAAATATTATTGCGCCATCTTTCGGTAATGCAGTGAATAATACCAGAATGGTATTACCGGAGCGGGAGAAGACAGAGAATGGGGATTATATGTTGATATTATCCTGCTTTACAACCGTGACAGCGATAGTCTGTCTGGTGATCAGTCTGATCCGTGGCCTGTCAGTGATAGGTGGAGTCCTGTTGTTTGCAGTGTCTGTACTGACCATGTTCCGGTTTTATGCTAATGTGGAGTACAGGCTGAACCTGGAGTTTAAGAAACAGCTGGTTTTCTATATTCTGCTTGGAGTCGGATATCTGGTCGGAGTGGTTCCGTTTCTGCTGAGCGGCAGATGGGAATGGATTTTCATGACCGGTGAATTGCTGGCTGTACTGTGTGTAGTGATCAGTGGAGGCATTTTCCGGAAATGCGGAAAGACCTCTGAGCGCCGCAGAGAAATCGCAGGGAATGCAGTTACACTGGCGGGCTCTTATCTGTTAACGAATCTGATGCTGATGTTAGACCGGTTTGTGCTATTATATTTTGTAGACAGCAGTGCGGTTTCTGAGTATTATGTACTGTCTTTGCTTGGAAAGACCGTTGCTATCATCGGCATTCCGCTGAACAGTATTATCATTGGATATCTGACAAAGGGAAGCAAGAGTATGGATCGGCCGCTTTATCGGAAGTCTGTGCTGGGATTGCTGATCCTTGCCATTCTATTTACGGCGGTTTGCGGTGGATTAACACCGGTATATATCCGGTTGATGTATCCGGCTTTATTTGCTGAAATGAAAGATATTATAGTGCTGGCATTTATTGTGAGTCTGGCACAGATTTTATATTTTGTAACAAATATACTGCTGGTGATCATTCTGACTTTTGTAAAGGCAAAGTGGCAGCTGATCATTCAGATTGTATATGCAACAGTATTTATTGCATCTGCGATTGGTATGACTCTGCTGTGGGAGATCCGCGGGTTTGCATATGCGGCAGTGATTTCGAGCAGCATTTACTTCCTGATGACACTGATCGTGGGAAGCAGGCATATTCATAGAGAGGAGGGACTTTAATTATGAAGGGAATTATTCTGGCCGGAGGCTCAGGAACACGGTTATATCCGATTACAAAGACGGTATCCAAGCAGCTGCTTCCGGTGTATGATAAACCGATGATCTATTATCCGTTGTCAACACTGATGCTGGCTGGCATCCGTGAGATTCTGATCATCTCTACGGAACGGGATCTGCCGGTATTCCGGGAGCTGCTGGGAGATGGTAAGAATCTGGGAATCTCATTATCCTATGCGGTACAGGAGGAGCCAAGAGGACTTGCAGAGGCATTTTTGATCGGGGAATCTTTTATCGGAAAAGAGAAGGTGGCATTGATCCTCGGTGATAATATCTTTTATGCAAGAGGATTTTCGGATGTTTTAAGGGAAGCGGCAGATTTTGAAACCGGTGCAACGGTGTTTGGATATCCGGTGAAGCACCCGAGGCAGTTTGGAATCGTAGAGTTTGATGAACAGGGACAGGTGCTGTCGATTGAGGAGAAACCGGAGAAACCGAAGTCCAATTATGCAGTACCGGGGCTTTACTTCTATGACAATCAGGTAGTTGAGATTGCAAAGCAGGTGAAGCCGTCCGAGCGGGGAGAACTGGAGATCACATCTGTAAATAATGCTTATTTAAAGCAGGGCAGCCTGCGTGTCCGGAAGCTGGGACGAGGCGTAGCATGGCTCGATACCGGAACCAGCGACGGACTGCTGGAGGCGGCGGACTTCGTATCGATCATCCAGAAGCGGCAGGGATGCTATATTTCCTGTATTGAGGAAATCGCATACCGCAAGGGATATATCACAAAGGAAGAGCTGGAGGATCTGGCACAGCCGTTACTTAAGAGTGATTATGGAAAATATCTGATGAGTATTGTGAGTGAAAATTTATTGGATTAGTGTTATAGTAGGTGAAAGCAGGAGAAATTGATGATATCCTGGTATTATCTTCATATGAAATCGGTAAAGGGATTCTGGCGAAATATGATATAGGGTTATAATGGAGTGGAAGAGCTGTAAACAGATAGGAAGATTTAATATGAAACAGATATGTAATCTTATGCAGTCCTGGTCAATGGATGACCAAGGACTGCATTCCATGAATGAAATATTGGATTGGGTGGAGGAACGAAATCGTACGGTTCAGGTTCGAATCGATAAAACGATTTTAGAACCCGATGGGTTCTGGTACTATTCTGAAGAAACTGGAAAAATTCAGAATCGAAATCAGAGCTTTTTTTCTATTTCCGGATTTCAGGAAATGGCAGAGGAGAAAATATGTCTGCAGCAGCCAATTATTCTGCAGAATGAGATAGGGTATCTGGGGATTTTGTGTAAGCAGATCCATGGAGTCCTGCATCTTCTGATGCAGGCTAAGATAGAACCGGGAAATATCAATAAGATACAGATATCACCGACGATACAGGCAACTAAGAGTAACTTTACTCAAAAACATGGTGGGAATAAACCGCCGTACCTGGACTATTTTATTCATGCAGAGAAATATCATATTATCTACGATCAGATACAGTCGGAACAATCGTCCAGATTTTATAAGAAGCGCAATCGTAATATTATGATTGAAGTAGGACCGGATACAGAGATAGAAGTGCTTCCAAGTCATAAGTGGATGACCTTAGGGCAGATAAAGGCTCTGATGAATATAGAAAATCTGGTAAACATGGATACCAGAACCGTACTGTCCGGGATTCCGTTTACGACAGGGGATTTCAACGAACAGGAAAAGAAAGCGATTCGCAGTTGTTTTAGGGACTTAGCACTTTATGAATCCATGTACGGAGTACGGCAGGAGAATCAGCTTCCGAAGATATACCGTTATATGAATGATTATAAGATGTTTGATGAACGGGAACGGACATTGATTCCGTTAAAAGCTTTACAGGACTGGGATTTTACGGAAGAAGAGATTGTCTGCCGATACCCATATGATTTTAAAGTGGTATTCTGTGATATTGAGATGGAAGGCCGGGAAGTGAAACAGTGGACACAGCCACTATTTGAGGCGACCGGTATTGCAATGTTCGGACTTTTTATGAGCCGTGGGGAACGCAGGGAGTTTCTGGTGCATGCCAAGCCGGAGGTGGGATGCTTTGATCTGATCGAACTTGGTCCGACAGTCCAGGCAGAGCCGACCAGAATCGATCAGATGGGAAATGATGTTGAACGTATATTCCGGCAGAAGCTGGAGCAAAAGCAGGGAATTTTAAAGGATGTTCTGTTGTCGGAGGAAGGTGGCCGGTTCTATCACGAACAGAACCGGAATGTTATCATTGAAATAGACCGGGATGAGTTGGACAATCTTCCTCCGGGATATTTCTGGGTAGATTTTTACACATTAAATCAGTTGATCCAGATTAACAACTGTCTGAATATACAGCTTAGAAATCTGTTGTCACTGTTAGATCGTTAAAGGAGGCAGTCATTATGATTCGAATTGGCGTATTAGGGTGTGCGGAAATCGCATTCCGCAGATTTTTACCGGAATTAGTGAAAAATCAGGATTTTTCCTGCGTGGCGATCGCAGAGGAATATGATAAAACGAAGCTGCAGGCGTTTCAGGACACATTTGGGATTACACCAAGGGAGAGCTTTGCGGACATTATTCAGGATCCGGAGATCGATGCAGTCTATATTCCGCTTCCACCGGCTTTTCATTATACGTATGCCAGACAGGCCTTAGAGGCAGGCAAGCATGTCTTTGTTGAAAAACCATCTACTACGAATTATAATAATACAAAAGAATTGGCGGAACTGGCGCAGAGCCGGGATCTGGTGCTTCAGGAAAATTATATGTTTCAGTATCATTCACAGATCACAGCAATCCGGGAGCTGCTGGATGCGGGCAGAATCGGAGATATCCGTCTGATCCGGACCAGCTTTGGCTTTCCGTTACGACAGGCGAATGATTTCCGCTATTCCAAGGCATTGGGAGGCGGTGCACTGCTGGATGCAGGAGGCTATGTGACGAAGCTGGCCACCCTGCTTCTGGGTGAAACCATAGAAGTCCGTATGGCTATGCTGAATCATATGGAAGGTTATGATGTGGATATGTATGGAGCGGTTACGTTTGAGAATGCTGCAGGGCTGACCTGTCAGGCATCATTCAGTATGGATAACTTTTACCAGTGCAGCCTGGAAGTGATCGGTAATAAGGGCCGGCTTTATACCAACCGGGTATATACGGCACCGCCGGCACTGGAGCCGGATGTTCTGATTGAGACCGCAAATGGGTCGGAACATATTAAGTTATCAGCCGATTCACATTTTGCACATTCTATTGAACAGTTTGCGAAAGCAGTCGAGGATGAAACAGTCAGGAAGAAAATGGCAAGGGATCTGGTGCTTCAGGCAAAGCTTGTACAGGAGATACGGGAATTGGGAAGCAGACAGTAGATTGTAGGATAAAAGGAGCTTATAACATGAGTGAGGAGAAAGTAATTAACGTGGTTCAATCGTCATTGCCACCGTTGGATGAATATGTAGAGGAAATCAGCAGTATCTGGGAGACACACTGGCTGACACATACCGGTCCAAAGCATCAGGAGCTGGCAAAGCAGTTAAAGGAGTATCTCGGAGTTGAGAATATTGCGTTATTTGCGAATGGACATCTGTCACTGGAAATGGCAATAGAAGCACTTGGAATTAAGGGTGAGGTGATCACAACACCGTTTACGTTTGCATCTACGACACAGGCGATTGTCAGATGTGGACTGACACCGGTATTCTGCGATATTGAGCCGGATACCTATACGCTGGATCCGGAGAAAATAGAAGCGTTGATTACGGAGCGGACATCCGCAATTCTTCCGGTGCATGTATACGGAAATGTATGTAACTGGAGAGAAATAGAACGAATCGCAAAAAAACATGATCTGAAAGTGATTTATGATGCGGCACATGCATTTGGTGTAGAGGAGAATGGAGTCGGAGTCGGAAACTTTGGTGATATCTCCATGTTCAGCTTCCATGCTACAAAGGTCTTTAATACAGTAGAAGGTGGTGGCTTAACCTATCATAATGCTGCACTTACAAAAGAATTTAAAGCATTACGTCAGTTTGGAATGTATGGAAAAGATGTATCCGACATTGTAGGTACCAATGCAAAGATGACAGAAATGCATGCGGCAATGGGACTGTGCAATCTTCGGCATCTAAGTGAGGAAATCGAGAAGCGGAAGTGGTGTGTAGAGAAGTATCGCGAGCTGTTAGGTGATGTGCCGGGGATTAAACTGTGTCCGATTCAGAAGAATGTAAAACAGAATTATGCGTATTTTCCGGTAGTATTTGATGAGGCAGAGTTCGGACAGACCAGAGATATAGTAGATCAGAAACTGAGAGAGCATAATATTATTGCGAGAAAATATTTTTATCCGCTGACTTCTACCTTCCCGGCATACGACGGAAGATTTGACATTCAGGAGACACCGGTAGCTTCCTGGGTTTCAGAACGTGTGCTGACATTGCCGTTATATGCAGGCCTGGCTTTGGAAGATGTGGAGCGGATTTGTGAGATTATACTAAAACCGTGAAATGAAAAAGACAATACAGAACTAAAAGGTGATTAGCATGAAAAAGAAGTTTTCAATTGTAATGCCCATTTATAAAAATGAACAAAATCTGCCAACAACGATTCCGTATGTAATAGAACACAGGGATTTGTTCTCACAGTATGATGTAGAGCTTGTGATGGTCTGTGACGGTTCGCCGGACAGATCCTATGGGATTATGAAAGAGTATAAGGAAAAATACCCGGATATAATCAAAATAGCATGTTTTACCCGTAATTTTGGACAGGGCGCAGCTACAAGATGTGGGATGGAGATGGCAGAAGGCGATGTGATCGGAGTGATATCGGCAGACTTACAGGATCCGCTGGAATTGTTTGCGGAGATGTTAAAATACTGGGAAGAAGGATATCCGTTTGTTTTTGGCACCAGAGCTCATAGACCGGAGAAGGGGTTTGGTGGATTTGCATCGAAGACTATGCATGGGTTAGTAAATAAATATGTGGATCCGCGATATCCGAAGGGTGGGTTTGATTTCTACCTTTTGGACCGCAAAGTGGCAGAAGAGTTTATAGCTATGGATGCCCCGAACGGTTCAACCCAGATGGCATTGCTATGGCTGGGCTATGAATATAAGGCAATTCCATATGACAGACGGGAACGTACGGCAGGAAAGTCTTCCTGGAAGTTCTGGCGGAAGATAGATGCGGCATCCGGATTGTTCATTACATATTCCAAACTGCCAATCCGGTTAAGTTTTATACTTGCGATACTTCTGGCAATAGTGAGTATGCTGATACTGATTTGGAGCATCGTTTTTGCGATTGTAGTGACGGTGGAAGGATTGGCAATGCATATCTTGTTTGCAATCCTGTTCCTGGCACTGGCGGCAATCGCCGGAATGCTTGGAATTATGGGAGAATATATCTGGCGCATGTTTGATATACAAAAGGGCAGACCGAGATATGTAGTAAAGGAAATGGTGAAATAAGGAGAAACGACATGATACTCGCAATTTACGGAACAAACGGTAGCGGTAAAGAAATATATGATCTGGCAATGATCGTTGATCGTTGGGAAAAAATAGTATTTATTAATGATTATGAAGAGGAAGGCATATTTATGGATTGCCCGCGTATGCCATTTGAAGTATTCCAACAATCTTATCCGGCAGAGACGACGGAGGTTTGTATTGCAGTGGGAGAACCGGCTGTGAAAAAGCTGTTATATGACAGATTAAAAGAAAAAAATTACCGGTTGGCAACGATTATTGCACCGACGGCGATTATTTCGCCGACAGCGCAGATTGGAGAGGGAGTTGTTGTCCGGCACCATACGATCATATCATCGGAGGCAGTAGTGCATGATAATGTATACATACAGTCGAATGCAATTATCGGACATAATGTTGAAATAGAGTCACATTGTCAGATATCTTCCTATGTGCACATATCCGGAAATACCAGAATCGGAGAAGGTGTTTATATCGGAATTCATTGTCCGATTCGGGAGAAGATCGGTGTCGGAAAATATTCGATCTTGTCTATGGGCGCGGTTGTGCTCAAGGATGTTCCGGAAGAAGTGGTTGTAATGGGAAATCCGGCGAGAGTCATAGCTAAGAATGTAGAACACAAGGTGTTCAAGTAGGAGGAAGTATATGGCAGAGGAGAAAACACTGAATGCGATTGTGACCGGTGCACGCCGTGGAATCGGAAGAGCGATTGTAGAGCTTTTTGCTCAAAAAGGAATTAATATATGGGCCTGCGCGAGTAAAGAGAATGAGGAATTCGAGCAGGATATGAAGCAATTGTCAGAAGAGTATCACGTGTGGATAAAGCCCGTATACTTTGATCTGGCGAATGAAGAAGAGACGACCAATGCATTAAAAGAGGTAATAAAAGAGAAACAGCCAATAGATATTCTGGTGAATAATGCAGGCGTTCCTTATGGAAATCTGATGCAGATGACTCCGCTTAAAAATCTCAGGGAAGTAATGGAGATTAATTTTATTGCACAGATCCATGTTATGCAGCTGATATCCAGAGTGATGATGAGACAGAAATCAGGATCTATTATCAATATGGGATCCGTAGGCGGTATTGAAGCAAGGGAAGGATATCTCGCATATGGCTCCAGTAAGGCGGCTCTTCTATGGGCAACACGTTCGGTATCAAAGGAACTGGCAAAGTATAATATCCGTGTAAATGCGGTTGCACCGGGACTGGTTGAAAGTGATATGGGAATGTATAAGAAAACCGAAGAGCAGGAGAAGATACTGAATGAGATCAGTATGAAGAGAATGGGGCGGCCGGAGGAAATTGCGGAAGCGGTATATTTTCTTGCCACAGATGCATCCAGTTTTATGACGGGAGCAATTATGAATGTAGACGGAGGAAGATTGAGATAGCATGAATAAAGATATGAATGAATTGGAGGAAATGGCAAAAAGAGTTCGGCGTTCTGCAGTAGATATGGCCTATGCGGCCGGTGCGGGCGGATCTCATCTTGGCGGAGGATTATCCTGCGTAGAAATCCTGACCGCCTTATATGGCGCGGTATTTCACTTTGACAAAGAGAATCCGACAGATATGGAGCGGGACCGGTTTCTTACCGGGAAAGCACACTGTATTCTGACACAATATTCTGTGATGCAGGAAATGGGGATTATTACAGAAGAAGAGAAATACACATTTAAGGATAATGGAGGATTATTGATAGGATATCCCAAGAATCCGAAATTGGGTCTGGAATTTTCTGGCGGAACATTGGGAATGGCCCTGTCTGTCGGAACCGGAATGGCTCTGGACGCTAAACGAAAGGGAAGAAACCATAAAGTATATGTTATGATCGGTGACGGTGAGTGTGATGAAGGAATCATATGGGAAGCTGTCATGACAGCGGCAAAGTATGCGTTGAGTAATCTTGTGATCATTGTAGACAGAAATAACCTACAGCTATCAGGCACCGTGGAAGAGGTTATGACATTAGGAAATCTGGGAGAAAAGTTTAAGAGCTTCGGCTGCGCAGTGCAGGAAGTAGACGGGCATAGTATCCGTGAGCTGGTTCAGGCATATCAGGCAGTCAGTGATGAAAAGCCGAATGTTATTATTGCACATACAATAAAAGGGAAAGGTCTTTCTTTTGTAGAAAATCATGTCGAATGGCATCAGAATGTATTAACAGAGGAAATGTACCATAAGGCAATACAGGAATTAGAGGAGGATCAGGAATGAAGGTAAGAGCAACAGCATGGTCACGTCTTGGTCAGAATGCTACATTCGGTGGAGTCGGTTTGATGGAAGTAGTGAAAGACCGGCCGGATATACAGTTTGTAACGGCGGATGTAAGCAGTCTCCTGGGACTGAAACGTTATAAAGATATGTATCCGTTACAATATGTAGATGTAGGAATTGCAGAGCAGAATATGGTAACGGTAGCAGCCGGTATGGCCTATGAGGGAAATTGTGTTTTCGCATCTACGTATGCATCTTTTATTGCTTTACGGGGACTCGAGCAGATCCGGCATAATCTGGGATATCTGAAAGCAAATGTAAAGATAGTCGGAATGTCTTCAGGCGCATGCACCGGAAAGAGCGGTATTTCACACTGGTGTACGGAGGATCTGGCATTTATGAGAGCGATTCCGAATATGACGGTTCTGTCGCCGGCAGATTGTACCGAAGTAGTCAAAATGACAGTTGCAGCCGCACAGATGAATGGGCCGGTATATATACGATTAACAGGAAATTTGAATGTGCCGATCATTTATAAAGAAGATTATGATTTCGAAATCGGAAAAGCAATCACGCTCAAAGAGGGTGAAGATATTGCACTGATAGCGACCGGGTTAATGGTAAAGGAAGTCATGGATGCTGCGGCAATTCTGGAAGAGCAGGGAATATCATGCAGTGTGATCAATATGCATACGATAAAGCCGTTGGATGGAGCATGCTTAGAGCAATGCTATAAGAAGCATAAGCTGCTGGTTACGATTGAGGAGCATAATATTGTAGGCGGATTAGGCGGTGCCGTAGCAGAACATAAAGCAGGATATGCCAATGTGCCGCCACAGTTGTTCCTGGGAATTACAGATGAATATAAGGCAACAGGAGCCAGAGCGTTTATCATGGAAGAATATGGACTGACGGCAGTACAGCTGGCAGAAACCATAAAAAATAAATGGAATACCATAAAATTAATATAATTCAGGAGGAAAAAAATATGACAAACATGGAGAAGTATAAGCAGGCATTTGTAGAAGGATTGGAAATCTCAGACGAAGGATTGGAGACATTAAAGTATGAAGCGATTCCGGAATGGGATTCAGTCGGACATATGAATCTGGTTGCATGCCTGGAGGATGTGTTTGATATCATGATGGAAACAGATGATATTATTGATTTTAGTTCTTTTGAAAAGGGAATTGAGATTCTGAAGAAGTATGGGGTGGAAATTTAAGATGTTTGAACTGGGTGAAAAAGACAATGCCGCAGTTGCGGCAATAGATGAAAATGAAAATCAGATTACGTATGGAGAAATTGTTCAGTTTTCGAAAAAGTTGAACGATGTAATACCTCAGCGATGCTTAGTCTTTTCACTGTGTACGAATTCGATAGGATCATTGGCTGGGTATGCGTCATTCATAGAGAATAGAATTGTACCATTACTATTAGCGGCGAAGCTGGATTCCGGGCTGTTTCAATATCTGGTAGAAACATATCAGCCGGCATTTATCTGGGCTCCGGCAGAGGAGACAGAGAAGATTTCCGGCTATGAGAAAGTTTTTGAAGCATATGGATATGTGTTGTATCGGACCGGGCTAAAAGGATATCCGTTATATGATGAGCTGGCATTATTGCTGACAACATCCGGAAGTACCGGAAGTCCTAAGCTGGTACGCCAAAGCTATAAGAATATAGAAGCAAATACGAAATCAATTGTTGAATATTTGGAGCTGGATGAAACAGAGCGTCCTATTACAACATTGCCAATGAACTATACGTATGGCCTGTCAATTGTGAATACACATTTATATGTGGGAGCAACCATTCTTTTGACAGAGAAGACGTTGATGCAGAAAGAGTTTTGGAAGTTCTTCAAGGAGCAGAAGGCAACCTCTTTCGGAGGAGTTCCGTATATTTATGAGATGCTGGCGAAGCTTAGGTTCTTCCGGATGAACCTTCCTTCTTTGCGGTATATGACGCAGGCCGGCGGTAAATTATTTCCGGAGCTTCATAGACAATTCGCTGAGTATGCACAGGAGAGAGGATGCAAGTTCATAGTTATGTACGGGCAGACGGAAGCAACGGCGCGAATGGCATATCTTCCGGCGGAGAAATCACTGGAGAAATATGGAAGTATGGGAATTGCAATCCCCGGTGGACGGTTTGAACTGATTGATGTAGACGATTCTGTAATTCAAGATCCGGGCATTGTAGGAGAACTGGTTTATTACGGTGATAATGTAACTCTCGGATATGCAGAGCATGGAGAAGATCTGATCCATGGTGATGAACGGAATGGTGTCCTGGTAACCGGCGATATGGCCAAAAGGGATGAGGACGGTTTTTACTTTATTACCGGCCGGAAAAAGAGATTCCTTAAGATATACGGTAATCGTGTAAACATGGATGAGGTAGAACGGCTGATCCGGGCGGAATATCCGCAGGATGATTGTGCATGTGGCGGTATAGATGATAAAATGTACATTTATCTGGTGAAAGACAGGCAGGAGGATGCTGAGAAAATCAGAAAATTTGTCGCAGGAAAGACGGGACTGAACAGTAATGCGTTTGCAGTTTATCCGGTTGCTATGATTCCGCGGAACGATGCGGGTAAGATTTTATATTCAAAGCTGGAAGAATTGAGAAACGCACAGGACTGATGAGTACCTGGAGATAGTTACTATAAAACAAGGAGAGTTGAAATGAAGATGCAGTTGGAGCAACTATTGCAACAGGATCCATATTCTATGGACAAGGAAGAAAAATCGGAAATGCTTTCTGATAATCTGAAGAGCTTAACGGAATATCATTATGAGAATTGTAAAGAATATCATGATATGCTTTTAAATCTTGGCGTTAAAATAGATGCTTTTAAGTCCTACTATGATATTCCGGCACTTCCGGTACGTCTTTTTAAGGAGTATGAATTAATGAGTGTTCCACGGGAAGAGATCAAAAAGGTTATGACTTCGTCAGGAACGACCGGACAGTCGGTATCCAAGATTTTTTTGGATACCAAGAATGTGAAAGCACAGTCAGCGGTTCTGACGCATCTGATTTCAACTTGTATGGGAAAATCCAGACTGCCAATGATCGTTCTGGATACACAGCTTGTAAAGAAAAATCGTAGAATGTATTCGGCACGCGGAACGGGAATTACAGGATTCTCTATCTATGGACGGGATATCTTTTATGCTTTGGATGATGATATGAAGCTGGATCTGGATGGAATGCAGGCTTATATTAAAAAGCATAAAGGCGAGCGCATATTATTGTTTGGATTCACGTATATGATCTGGCAGTACGTAGTATGTGAGATGGAAAAAAGAGAAGTACGTCTTCCAATAGAAGATGCTGTGTTATTTCATGGTGGTGGATGGAAGAAATTGCAGAATCAGGCAGTTGACAGTCTGGAATTTAATCGGAGAGTGAAGGACCGGCTGGGCAATGTAGCGATCCATGATTATTATGGAATGGTGGAACAGCTGGGATCTATTTATATTGAGTGTGAATATGGACATATGCATTGTTCTAATTATTCAGATATTATCATCCGAAATCCGAAAGACTTTTCGGTACAGCCACATGGTGAAAAGGGTCTGATGGAGGTTGTTTCGGTTTTACCGACCAGTTATCCGGGACATGTTCTTTTGACGGAAGATGAAGGGGTTATTACGGGTGAAGATGATTGCCCATGCGGACGGAAAGGTAAATATTTTAAGATTATCGGAAGAATTAAAAATGCAGAAGTCAGGGGGTGCAGTGACACTTATGAAAAACATTGATGTGATATATTTGGCCGGTGGGCCATTGGAAGAAAAAAAGCCGTTGGCACCATATAGTGAGCAGGTTTGTGAATTTTTAGGAGAACTGTCAAAGCGGATTCAAAAAGATAAAGAAGCGAAACAGTATCCGGATGTTTTGTCATTTGCCTTCTTTTGCCGGAGTGGCAATATTAAACGACTGAAAACAGAATTTGAGGACGGAAGAGTACGGCTTGGTAAAGGAAACGTATTTCATATAGCACCATCCAACATTCCGATTAATTTTGCATTTACCTATGTATTTGGGTTATTGGCAGGAAATGCGAACATTGTACGTGTTTCGGCGACAAAACAATATCAGCAGGTGGACATTGTATGCCGTATTTTAAATCAAATGTTTGAGGAAGAGGCTTATCGGGAGATTAAAAATTATACTGCGATCATTACGTATGAGCGCAATCAGGAAATCACAGATGCATTATCCGGACTGGCAGATGCACGGGTAATATGGGGAGGAAATGAAACGATTGCAGATATCAGAAAATCTCCACTGAAACCAAGATGTACGGAAATTACGTTTGCAGATCGGTTTTCGTTTGGAATTATTTCTGCGGAACAGATACTGGATGATACGGAAGGGGCAATCAAAAAACTGGCAAAGGATTTTTATAATGATACCTATCTTATGGATCAGAATGCCTGTTCCACACCGCACCTGATCATATGGGATACGAGAAATTGTAAACAGGTGACGGAAGCGAAGAACAGATTCTGGCAGGCGGTTTATGAAGAGTCCTTAAAATATGATCTGGCAGAGATCAAAGTGAGTGATAAGTATGTCATGACTTGCAAGTATGCGATAGAATTATCGAATATCCGGGAATTAAAACGTTATGAGAATTATCTGTATGTGTATACATTAGATTCCTTAACGGACTCGATTACCCGGCTGCGGGGAAAATTCGGACTGTTCTTTGAATATGAAGCAGAGGACCTTGCAATGCTTGGAAAATATATCAATGAGACGGTACAGACCTGTGCATACTATGGTATTGATAAACAGGAACTGGCTGAAATGATAGTGAAAAATCACTGGACCGGAATAGATCGGATCGTGCCATTCGGAAAAACCTTGGATATCGGAACATATTGGGACGGTTATGATATTGTAGCAAGCCTGTCCAGAATTATAGGAGTATAAAGCATGAAAATGAAAGAAAAACTGCTAAAAATACAGAAAAATGTTTATGTTAGGTATACAATCCTGTATGCTGTATTTTTTATAGCCGTTTTTCTGCCATTCTGGTATAATGGCAAGTCATTTGTATGGAGTATGGACGGACTTTCCCAACACTATTCCAATCTGTTATATTTACGTGAATGGGTAAAAGAGATCTTAAAGAATCTGATGGAAAACCATTCTCTGGTAATTCCGATGTGGGATCTGGAGCTTGGTATGGGATTTGATGTGAGCAGTGCATTGGCATTTCGACCTTTGCAATGGCTGGCAGTATTTTTTAATGCCAGTACAATGGAGTATTTTTTTATCGTCCGTACATGGATCAGCCTGTATATAGCGGGTATTGGCTTTTTGCTGTTCAGTAAACATGAAAAAGTTACAGACATTGCGGCACTGATTGCGACATTGATGTATGTATATTCCGGTTTTGCTATTTATTTTGCGGCCAAGCACCCGTTGTTTATGGAACTGGTGATGTATTTGCCATTTATTTTATACGGAACGGCAAAGATTCTGGATGAAAAGAAATCAGTGGTATTTGTGGCAAGTATCGCATTGTCCGGAATCAGCTATTTTTATTTCCTTTACATGTTTACGATTGCGGCATTTTTGTTTGCATTAGTCAGATATTTATTAAAAACAGAAAAATCCTGGAAGGATTTTGGACAGACATTGCTCAGGTTTATTGTCCAATATATGCTTGGACTTGGCATAGCGGCAATATCATTTATACCGGCATTACAATACATTCAGTCAAGTGATAGAGGTTCTGCAGAACGGGGAGAAAGTCTTTGGCTATATGGAAAAGATTATTATTTAACCTTTTTGACCAGCTTTTCTGATATTGTTGAGCTGCATCAGTATGGATTTATTGGAATGTCAGCAATCGGCATATTGGCATTATACTGGTTATTTAGGAAGAAGGATAAACAGGCGAAAGAAATTCTGATTCAGATGGGAATTTATCTGATCTGTTTTCTGGTACCATTCTTTTCATGGGTATTTAATGGATTCGGGAGTTCAACGGAGCGATGGAGTTTCTTATTTTCATTCTGGTTTGCAATGGGAACGGCAGTTGCCATTACCGAGATCACGAAAGAGAACTATGGTATCCGAAGTATGGTAAATCTCCTGGGCGGAGCATATATAGTATTATATGTGATGGTGAAGAAAATTCTGCATTCCGAAATCCAGAGCGGTATATGCTTCTTTGCTATCTTTATATTATGTTATAATCTGTTATATAGTCAGAGAAAAAATATTAAAAATATTCGTAAAGTAGCGGTTATTATCCTGATAGCGGTAATGTGTCTGGAGACAACATTAAAATCTTTTGAATTATATATGTCTGGAGACAGTAGCGAATATATAGCATCATTTGTGGATTCTCAAAAGGTCTGGGCGGAGAAGAATAATACATCAGCGGAAGCATTGTCATTAATTTCGGACGATAGTACATATCGTGTAGACGTTGTAGTACCGGATGCTGAGAAATATAAATACCGGAACTATGGAATCGGATTGGGCATAAACGGATTGTCCAGTTATTACAGTTATATTCCGGCTAATTTAAAAAATACATTACTGGATGTGGGAAATACACAGAATTATCAGCCGTTTCTGATCTATGATTTAAGCCAGAGAACAGTATTGGATACGCTGTCGGCGGTTAAGTATGTAACCAATTCCGAAGACAATCCATTGGATGTGCCGTATGGTTATACAAAGGTGGGAACAATGGAGAAAACATATGCAGATGGTAAGACCAGGGAAATCTATGTATATAAAAATGATTATGCGTTGCCGTTAATGTATACGTACGATTCTTATGTATCCACCCAGACATATGAATCACTGGAATCAAATGAAAAAGAGCAGGCAATGATGCAGGGAATTGTATTGAAGGAGAGTAATCTGCCTGAACAGCAGTTAAAGTTTGATTATAAAACGATTTTAAACAGACAGGGAATTGAGACGCAGATTCGGCAGATAGCAGAGACAAATGAGAATCTGGAATTACAGGATGGAAAGTTTATTATAAAAAAAGATGGCACGACTTTGAAATTAACAATTCCGGATAATGCGACCGGTGAGTTATATGTGAAGATAAACGGAGTCGAATATGCTGATAAAACAGATGCTTATTTGAATGACGAAGAAAAACAGTTGTCGGTTTATGAAAAGCATGTACTGGAAAGGAAATTAAAGCAGAAAGGGGAAGCTGAAAGTGCATCCCTGGCTTTTACTATGGGGGATAACTATACTAGAAATGCATTGTTATCGCCGTCTAACCAATATTATTACGGAAAACGTGATATGCTGGCGAATCTGGGATATTGTACGACACAGAAAGAATTGTATATTCGGTTTTCGGTTGCCGGTGAGTATTCGTATGATGATATAGCAGTGATCTCACAACCGATGAATCGATATGCGGATCAGGTAGCAAAATTAACAGAAGACCCGGTAGAGGATATTACGGTTGATTGCAATATTGTGACAGCACATACCACATTATCAAAGGATAAAGTTCTGTGCATTGCGATTCCGTATAGCAAGGGCTGGAGCGCAAAGGTAAATGGAGAACCGGTAGAAGTACTGGAAGGTAATGGAATGTATATGGCACTTCCGCTAAAGGCCGGATATAATGAGATTGAACTGGATTACGAGACACCGGGAATACGATCCGGAATTGCGGTTTCATTATTGACAATCGGAATTTTGATTCTGATACTTGCAATACCGGCATGGTGGGAGACAGTTCAAAGGATCAGAAGACGTCGTTATGATTCATAAGGGGTAAGGCATGAAGAAAGGAAAACTACTGGGGCAGCTGAAACATTGGATGGAACATCTGGAGCGTCCCCGGAATTATTATGTATTGTATACAATTTTATTTTTGATTTTCTTTGCAGGGGCAGAGTTTTCTTTTCTGTACTTTGGAAAGTCTTTTTTGTGGGCCTCTGATGGACTATCTCAGCATTATCCGAGTCTGCTGTATACCAGGAGGTGGATTCGAGAGGTGGCGAAAAGCATTCTGGTGGATCATACCCTTCGATTCCCAATGTGGGATATGTCAATTGGATTTGGACAGGATTTCCAGGATGCACTTTCCTTCCGGCCGATTAATTTTTTATTTGCATTGGTGCCGGAAAGCGGTATTGAATTATTTCTGTTGTTCCGGGTGATTATTTATTTATATCTGTGTGGATTCTGTTTTTCACTTCTGGTACGTAAATTTCACTGGGATGGATATGCGGGGCTGGTAGGCAGTATGGTATATACGTTCTGTGGTTATAGTCTGTACTATGCATGCAGGCATACATTTTTTATGGAATTAATGTGCTATCTGCCATTACTGTTTCTTGGAATTGAACATATCCTGGAGAAAAGGAAACCATGGCTGTTTCTTGCGGTTGTGGCACTCTGTGGAATGAGTAATTTTATGTTCCTTTATATGATAATTCTGCCGGCATTCATTTATGCCTGTATTCGGTATTTTCATATGGATCGGGAGAGAGGATTCAGGGATTTTATGGGATGTTTCCTATATACGGTCTTGATTTTCGTATGGGGAATTGGTATCGCAGCCATAAGTTTTATTCCGGGAGGAATAAGGTTTATGAACAGTGCCAGAGTATCAGAGGCATCGTTTGGCAGTTATCTGCATTTTGAATGGAACTATTATTACCAGATGCTGATGAGTCTTGTGACAACAAATTTGCCCAGAATCCATGGATTTCTTGGCTTTTCCGGAATTGCGGTACTGTGCATCTGTCTGTTATTTATGCGGAAGGACGGGCAGGCGAGACAGATAAAAATCGGTATTTTAACCGGTATTCTGGTATTTTGTATTCCGGCACTGGTATTGGTATTTAACGGTTTTGTCGGAAAGACGAACCGTTGGAGTTTTGTATTTGCAATGGTGGTAGCATTAACGGTAGCATTTACATTGCCGCGGATGTTCACAATGCAGGAAAAGGAACGGAAAAAGCTACGGATAGCAGTGATTCTGTTCTCAATCTTTGAAATCGGACTGTATGTACTTGCAGGCGAAAAGATGGAATATTCCTATCTGCTGCTGATGATAATGGCGCTGATCGTGCTTGCAGGCGGACGGACGGTATCCAGACATCCGTATAGAATCCGGGCAGTAATTCTCGGCTTTGTATTTCTGGATATTTCGCTGATGGCATGGTCACTGTATGCACCGTCAGGGCAGAATTATATCGGAGAGTTTGTAGATGCGGGAAGTGTAGAGGCAGAATCGGATAATTCGTCTATCGTGATGATGGAGAATAATTCGGATACCAGTGTATTTCGTTTGGATGTTATATTCCCAAGCTATGCGATGAAGCAACGGTATAAGAATTATGGCTTGCGATCAGATTATAACGGTGTGAGCTCCTATTTCAGTTTTACGGGCGAACGAGTGGTTGATTATTCCAGTGAGCTGGGCAATTCGCAGCAGAGTATACCGTTCCAGATTCTTGATTTCGATCAGAGGACCGTATTAAATGAGCTGGCGGGAGTGAAGTATGTGACTGTTGCAGAGTCCCAGGTGGCACAGGTGCCATATGGATATATTGGAGAGCAGCGTCAGCTGAAGACATATTTGGACGGAACGGAAGATAATGTATTTCTGTATGTCAATCAGTATTATCTTCCAATTATGTATACGTATGATTCGTATATTACCAGAGATGTATATGATAAGCTGGAAGTAAACATGAAGGAGCAGGCAATGATTCAGGGAATTGTGCTGAATGAAACGCTGGACGGTTATCCGCAGGCAGAGTTTGAGTACACCGGTAAGACAGTTGAGACGAAAGAAGAATTGCTTGAGCAGATCAAAGAAAATATAGATCCGGAGTGGATTGAAGTAACAGAGAATGGCTTGATCGTAAAAAAGGACAATTCATCCGTATGGGTTTCCTGTCGCGGATGGAGAAAATCAGAGACGTATCTTTTATGGAAAAATATTCATTATTCGAATTTAACGTCCCGGGAAGAACGGACTTATGGACTGAATGAAAACAGCTCCAGATATCAGAAAGCGAAATATAATGGGAATCATTTTCTGCAAAATACGAATCGTACCAGTAACATTATTGTATCTGTGCCGGGAGTGGAGAAACGGTGCGAGTTATTATCAGATGCCCATCAGTATTACAGAGGAGCTAAGGATTTGCTGGTAAATCTCGGTTATTCGGAGCAGGCAAAGGATGGGATCACGATCCAGTTTACACAGGTAGGATTTTATTCGTTCGATGATATGGAAGTGATCTGTCAGCCGATGTATCAGTATGTGGACCGTGTGAGTGCACTGGCAGCAGATCCGGTAGAGGATATTACAATTGATGGTAATGTGGTAACTGCACATACAGAGCCATCCGGAGATCGGATCCTCTGCATTGCGCTGCCGTATAGTATTGGATGGAGTGCCACAATAAACGGAGAGCCGGTAGAGATTCTGGAAGGAAACCGGATGTACATGGCAATTCCGATCAAAGCAGGATATAACGAGATAGAGCTGCGGTATGAGACACCGGGAATACGGATTGGGGCAATTATATCGCTGGCATCGCTTTTGATACTGGCGGTCATGATACCAATCCGGAGAAAGCGGAATGTACGTAGAAAGTGAAAAATGCGAAGAAAGGTGTGGTAGTATGCAGAAGATACAGTTAATATGTTTTCCATATGCGGGTGGATCGGCAGCATTCTTTTATGGATTAAAGGAAGAGCTGCAGGATCAGATCGAGGTGACGGCTGCTGAATATGCCGGGCATGGGACCAGACGAAAAGAAAGCTATTATCATACGTTTGATGAATTAGTGCAGGATATGACAGACATGGTTCGGGAAGTTCGGAATCCGGAGATACCTTATGCGATACTGGGATATAGCATGGGAAGCGTAGTGGCATACGAGGTATGGAAGGCATATCGGAAGCAGGGATGGGAACTGCCGGTGCATATGTTTGTGGCATCGCACAGACCACCACACCTTCCGTTGCAGGGAAATCTGAATGCAGACTCCAGTGAAGAAGAGGTTATAGAAGCTCTGTGTAATTTTGGCGGAATGGATCCGAGGCTGTTGGAAAACAAGCGGTTTCTGAATCTGTTTATCCGGCCGGTGAAAGTGGATTACGGACTGCTCCTGCAATATCAGGCAGCAGAGGTGCCTGAGAAAGTAACCTGTGATCTGACGGCATTTTACGCAAGCGAGGATCTGACCGCAGAAGAAGTCTGTCAGTGGCAGGGATATACCGAGGGAGAATTTGCACAGTATGAGTTCCACGGAAATCATTTCTTCCTGAAAGAAAATAAAAAGCCGGTGGGAGATGTAATACGGGAGAAACTGGGAATAATAAATTAAAAATTCACCTACTATTTCATCTGTGGTATATTCTTTCTTCTCGCCCTGTGTGAAAAGGTGGGATAAAAACTACACTTGCGTTATATTTCAAAAGAAGGTATTATAAACGTAATTGGCGTAATGGAGCAAGATTTATTCCGTGAACGGCATATTTGAGACAGGAGGAAATGAAAATGTATAGTTTTGACGAGATCACTAAGGTAGATCCTGAGATTGCAGCCGCGATTCAGGATGAGATTGGAAGACAGAACAGTCATATCGAGCTGATTGCTTCAGAGAACTTCGTAAGTAAGGCTGTTATGGCGGCAATGGGAAGCCCGTTAACAAATAAATATGCAGAAGGCTATCCGGGGAAGCGGTATTATGGCGGATGCGAGTATGTAGATGTAGTTGAGAATCTTGCAATTGAACGTGCAAAGCAGGTATTTGGTTGCGAGTATGTGAATGTACAGCCACATTCCGGTGCACAGGCGAATATGGCAGCATTCTTTGCAATCATGGAGCCGGGAGATACCTTTATGGGTATGAATCTGGCACATGGCGGACATCTGACACACGGAAGCCCGGTAAATATGTCCGGAAAATATTTCAATGTTGTACCTTACGGTGTAAATGATGAAGGCTTTATCGATTATGACGAGGTTCTCCGCATTGCAAAGGAATGTAAGCCGAAGTTAATCGTAGCAGGTGCCAGTGCGTATGCCAGAGCCATTGACTTCAAGCGGTTCCGTGAAATCGCAGATGAAGTAGGTGCATATCTGATGGTTGATATGGCACATATTGCCGGTCTGGTAGCTGCCGGTCTGCATATGAGCCCAATCCCATATGCACATGTAACCACCACCACAACTCATAAGACACTGCGTGGACCACGTGGTGGTATGATCTTATCAAGCAATGAAGTAAATGAGAAATTCAATTTCAATAAGGCAGTATTCCCTGGAATTCAGGGAGGCCCTCTGATGCATGTGATTGCAGCAAAGGCTGTTTGCCTGAAGGAATGTCTGACACCGGAATATAAGGAATATCAGAAGCAGATCATTAAGAATGCGGCAACTCTCTGCAAGGCACTGCAGGAGCGTGGTTTCAAGATCGTATCCGATGGTACTGACAATCACCTGATGCTGGTAGATTTACAGAATCTCGGAAAGACCGGTAAAGAGGTTGAGAAGCTGTTGGATTCTGTAAATATCACCTGTAACAAGAATACAGTACCGAATGATCCGAAGTCACCGTTTGTAACTTCCGGTATCCGTCTTGGTACACCGGCCATTACATCCAGAGGCGTTGTAGAGTCTGATATGATCATGATCGCAGATGCGATCAAGGCAGCAGTCATTGATTCTGACAATGAGAAGGCAATTGCACTGGTAAAGGATATTACAGACCGTTATCCATTATATTAATTCATATATGAACTTATAAGTTAAAAGGCAGACGGAATCGTCATCTGTTCGTTGTTTTCCACCGGTTATAGGGAAAACAACGGGCAGGTGGCGTTTTTTTATAAAAACATATTGACAAGTATCCTTGTCAATGATATACTTCAAACATCATAAATGACAAGAATAGTTGTCATAATGAAAATAAAACTTGTCAATAATGGAGGTGGTTTCATGCCGCTATATAATCACTTGAAGGAATATCGTGCACGTCTGGGAGTGAATCAGCAACAAATGGGGATGTTATGTGGGACATCCAGACAGACAATCAGTCAGATTGAACGAGGAGATTATTCACCGTCTGTAAGTCTTGCATTAAAGATTGCAAAAGTATGCGATGCAAAGGTTGAAGATATATTTGAATATGAGGAGGATGAATCATGAAGGATGAATTGATAAAAAAAGAAAAGGAATTGCAGGAACAGAAAAAGATAGAACAGAAGAAAGAGAAAAAAAGCATTCAGATATTTGTTATGGTACTGATAATTGGATTGATAGCAGGTATAGGAGCCGGAATGTTTGCGAGAAATATGAAGGATGTAATCTCCAATCTGGGAGTGATTATATCACAGAACCGTGATTTGCTCAGCATAATAGTTTCATCGGTTATGCTTCTTATGAATATGGGTATGGCAATCATCTGCTTCATACAGTGCCGGATGTTGAAACGGCAGGTGGCCGACTGGAGAGTAGAAGGTGAAAATGAAGAAGAACTGGATCTGCTGGAATATCGTATGAATATTCCGATCATTATAACTTCAATCGGGATGGTCATAAATTTCTTTTTGATTGCAATGAACTGGAGACTGGGAATCAGCGAAGCAGAATTAACACCAATTGCAAATATGATGACCGGCTTGGGAAATGCAATTTTTTGTTTAAGCTTTGTGATTGAAATGGCAGTACAGAATCGTATATTGAAGTTAGAAAAAGAGTTAAATCCGGAGAAAAAGGGAAGTATCTTTAATATCAATTTTCAGAAAGAATGGCTGGGAAGCTGTGATGAGGCGGAAAGGCTGGTCGAATATAAATCCGGATTTCGGGCATATATGATTGGACAATATGTCTGCGTAGGATTGTGGTTGTTTTGCATTATCGGGCAGTTGACATTTGACATAGGGATTATGCCGATTATTTGTTTGACGATTGTCTGGTTGACGCTGGTATGTACATTTCTGTTTGAACATCTGAGATTGGAGAAGCTGAGTCGGGGACTTTAATTTATCACTGGATCAGAGAGTGTGAAATATTCAGAGATGAACAAGGATACAGAATAAGGAGGGATAGGATTATGAAGACGGGAAAAAGGATTGGCTGGATCACATTAGGGCTGACGCCGATAGCTGCAGGATTTTGCTGGCAAATACTGGTTAGTGTAGTAGGTGTAGTTATATATATGTTTTATGGTAGCTATAAGGCCGCAGAGACAGGAACAGCGGTTGTAGATTATGACCAGTTGATAGCAGGATTTCTGGATGGAAATGGCAGCGCATATGGCCTTATGATGGCAACAATCAATATTGGATACTTGCTGATTTTTGGCCTTTGGTATGGGCTGATGTTTGTAGGAAAGCAGCAGGACAGGGGCAGATGGAAACAGGTGTTGAAGCCTGTGCGGATTAGTGGACTGTTAGTATGTGGCCTCGGTGTCCAGTTGTTTTTATCTATGGCATTAACTGTGATTTTCTCATTTGCTCCGGCACTTGGAGAGCAGTATAAATTAGTGTCGGATGCATTGAGCAGCAATTCGGTATTCATGATCCTGTGTGTATGCATTCTGGCACCGATAGGGGAAGAGCTGATCTTTCGGGGATTGACAATGCGGATCATGGAGAAAGCAATCCCATGGCAGGCGGCGATGATTATACAGGCAATTCTGTTTGGAATATACCACATGAATCTGATACAGGGCATTTATGCCGCATTGTTGGGACTGATATTTGGTTATGTGGCACACCGATATGGATCAGTGATTCCGGGGATGTTGCTGCATATGGCAGTAAACTCATTCAGCTATGGAATGCAATATCTGTTGCCGGAAGAGGTGGAAGAAAGTATTCTATGGCAGGTGGTGCTTTGTGTGGTCGGACTGGGGATGACCATAGCAGCACTCCGGATGTATCTGAAAGATGTAAAAAGTCAAAATTGACCTGTTATCAGGTCATTATCTTCTCTTTTTGTGCTATACACTTTTTGCTATAATCAGAATGATTTCAGAGATAGAAGTTACAATATGAAGCAAAAAATTACAAGAATCTTCGGATGAAAAAGAATAGTATAGAAAAGCAAAATGAGGAGGTAAAGGGCATGGCTAACGTACAGGAAAAGAAAATGACAGAAAAGAAGTCCGGGATGAAGGATCTGACAGTTGGAAAACCATTCCGTTGTATTATGGAATTCTGGCTTCCGGTCTTTCTGGGAACGTTGTTTCAGCAGTTTTATAATATGGTAGACACGATGATCGTCGGGAAATATCTGGGATTGAATCAGCTGGCGGGTGTCGGTGTTACCGGCTCTTTGTCCTTCCTGGTAATCGGATTCTGTATCGGAATCTGTAGTGGATTTGCAATCCCGGTAGCACAGGCATTCGGAGCAAAGGATGAGAAGGGATTGCGCCGATATGTGACAAACAGTGTATGGTACTGTATTGTATTGTCGGTAATCCTGACTATTGCTACGGTGATTTTATGCCGGAAGATGCTGGTCTGGATGAATACACCGGAGGAAGCTTTTGAGTATGCTTACTGGTATATTGTAATTATATTTGGAGGGATTCCGTTTACCGTTCTTTATAATATGGTATCCGGTGTTTTCAGAGCCCTGGGTGACAGTAAGTCGCCGGTTGTATTCCTGATCATTTCTTCGGTATTAAATATAGGATTAGATTTTCTGTTTATTCCCGGCATCGGTATGGGAGTTGAAGGTGCGGCGATTGCAACCATTATTGCACAGGCTGTATCCGGAATTGTCAGCTTGATTTATATGATTCGGAAATTCACTATCTTAAAGACGGAGAAAGAGGACTGGAAACCATCCGCAGCATATCTGAAGACATTAACGATCGTCGGGATTCCGATGGGATTGCAGTATTCCATTACCGCAATCGGCTCCATTGTCCTTCAGACCGCAGTAAACTCATTCGGAGAGATTGCGGTAGCCGGTGTTGCTGCCGCCAATAAGGTGTATGCCCTGATTTCCTGTCCGCTGGAGGCAATGGGAAATACCATGGCAACCTATGCAGGACAGAATATGGGAGCAAATCGTCTGGACCGGATCAGCAAGGGTCTTTATCAGGCAACGTTGGCATGTATTATATTATCGGTTGTGACATTTGGACTGGTCGTATTGTTTGGCAATCAGATGTCTATGCTGTTTATTGATAAGGATGAGCTTGAGGCGCTGGCATTTGCTTATAAATATACATTGATCTCAACGGCCGGATTTCCATTGCTTACGTTTGTGCTGACTGTCCGGTTCACGATTCAGGGAATGGGCTTCTCCGCATTTGCCATGACGGCCGGTGTGCTGGAAATGGTGGCACGGTGCTTTGCAGCACTGATCCTGCCGGAGCATTTTGGCTTTACCAGTGTATGTCTGGCGAATGCTTGTGCGTGGATTGCAGCAGATCTGTTTCTGATTCCGGCGTTCTTCTATTGTAAGAGAAAGCTGGAAAGAAAAAATCTGTTTCCTATTGATTCTGCATATGGGAAAAGGGTATACTAAGGCTGTGCTGTAAAGCAGGCAGTAAGTGACAAAAGCAGAATTCAGAAGGAGGACATCAGGATGAGTAATACAGTTACGATTTCAGATAGTATATTATATGTTGGTGTGGCAGATACAGACATTGATCTGTTTGAAAGTCAGTATCCGGTACCGCAGGGCGTGACATATAATTCATATGTGGTTGCCGATAAAAAGGTTGCAGTTATGGATACGGTAGATGCCAGAAAGACAGAAGAATGGCTTCAGAATCTGGAGCAGGTGCTGAATGGAAGAACACCCGATTATCTGGTGATCTCACATCTGGAGCCGGATCATTCCGGCAGTATTGAGGCAATCGCAAAGAAATATCCGGAGATGAAGCTGGTAGGAAATGCGAAGATTTTTGCTATGCTTCCACAGTTTATCACCATGGATGTGACAGAGCGTCAGGTAGTAGTGACAGAGCAGACTACCTTGAATCTGGGCAGCCATATTCTCCACTTTGTATTTGCACCGATGGTACACTGGCCGGAGGTTATGGTAGAGTATGAGGAGACAGAGAAGGTGTTGTTTTCCGCAGATGCATTCGGACGGTTCGGTGATTCGGATGCCGGGACCGACTGGGATGACGAAGCAAGAAGATATTACATAAATATTGTTGGCAAATATGGTGGACCGGTTACCACATTATTAAAGAAGGCGGCAGGCCTGGATATCCGGACGATTTGTCCGTTACATGGTCCGGTTCTGACCGGTGATTTATCACATTACATAGAGAAATATCAGACATGGGCATCCTATCAGCCGGAGGAGAAAGGCATTCTGATTGCATATGCGTCTATTCATGGTAATACGGAGATCGCAGCGAAAAAGATGGCTTCCATTCTGGAGGAAAAGGGTGCAGAGAATGTAGTCCTTTATGATCTGGCACGGGCAGATGTGGCGGCCGTTGTAGCAGATGCGTTCCGTTATGATAGAATGATTCTGGCAGCCGCCAGCTATGATGCGGGAGTATTTCCTTGTATGGAGACGTTCTTAAATCATTTGAAAGCAAAGGCATATCAGAAACGGACCGTGGGACTGATCGAGAACGGTTCCTGGGCACCGTCTGCAGGCAGAGTGATGAAGAAAGCTCTGGAGGAATGCAAAGAGATTGAAATCGTAGAACCGATAGTTACGATCAAATCTACTTTAAAAACAGAAAATCTGCCGCAGCTTTCCGCATTGGCAGATGCAATTCTGAATAAATAATGATTGGAAACGAGCGGGACGATATCAGCCACAGAAGGTTGGATTGAAGTTACGTCCCAGTGGTTCCCCTGACTGAATACAGGTCAACAGCTCAGAGACCAATGCAAGAGCAACCGGTTTAGCTTCGTCATATTTCATGCGGAGAATCCGGTTGCTTTCTTTATATTCCGGCTGTGGATCCGGAGTAATGATCATACCTGCGATATTGTTATACTTTCCGAGCAGCCGTAAAACGAAGAGTAAAAACCGCTTGAGCGGATGATTGTTCCGCATCCGGAGGGCATCGTTCAAAAACTTCATGGCGTAGACCGCATTGCGGATCTGTTTACCGGTTGTTTTACCGTAGAACTGTCTTACAATCATAGCATTCTCCGGGTTGATCTTAATGGAACCTGTCACCAGATAATTCGGTGGCAGATGATCCTCTTCAACGATCAGATACCGTTCAAAGGCTCCCTCAATCGCACAATGATTCTTGTGCTCATATCTTACGAGACTTTCGACATAAGGATGGCAGACCAGATCCAGTGCATAGTGGCAGGCAACACCGGTAATATAAGCAATCGATGCACCGCGGTTCCTTCTGCTGCGAATCGTGCGAAGGGCCGCCTGAAAAAACTTACGTCCCTTCCAGTCATGAATCTGATAACCAAGGGTATTTACATAATTATGGTAAAAGGGATGGTAAAAAAATAAAATATCCGGTCCCTGAAGCCCCAGTTCAAAGAGTTCTCGATATCGAAGTGCATATGTGCGTGCCGGTTCCGGCAGAGACATACATAATTCTTTTCCAAATCGATAATGTGCATAAAGTGATGGCATACTATATCCTTTCTATAAGCCGACTCCTCAATTGAAACACCCCTATTCTATATGAAACAAATTAAAATGTCAAATCGCATATCCACTTTGCAGTCCCCTCATTTTATGCTAGACTGAAAAGCAGAAGAAATAAAACATATGGGAATAAAGTAAAAGAGTGACAGGTATAAGAAAAGGAGAAGATAACAGCCATGAAGATTGCACATATTTCAGATCTGCATATTGGCAAGTATCTAAAAGGCTATAGTCTTGCAGAGGATCAGCGTTATATTCTGAAACAAATTGTAGAAGTGATGAAAGAGGAGGCACCGGATGTATTGCTGATTGCCGGTGATGTTTATGATAAATCTGCACCGTCCGGAGAGGCATTTTCGTTATTTGATGACTTTTTGACAGATTTGGATGAGTTGTCGGGAACAATGACGGTACTGATCATTGCAGGGAATCATGATTCACCGGAGCGGCTGGACTTTGCTTCCGGCTTTTTGGAACGCCATCACATATATATATCAACCATGCCGCCGCAGACGCAGGATGAGTTTCTGAAAAAAATCAGTTTGGAGGACGAATATGGGCCTGTAAATTTTTACCTGCTTCCGTTTACAAAGCCGGGTGATCTGCGAGGAAGGTTATTGCAGGATGGCGAGGAGATCCGAACCTATCAGGAGGCAGTTCAGTTTCTGCTGGATCGGGAATCTTTAGATCGGACACAGAGAAATGTAATCGTCTCCCATCAGTTCTATCAGGGAAGCGGAAGCAAGACAGAGATATGTGATTCCGAGCTTGCACGGCTGCAGGTCGGCGGACTGGAGGTCATTGACAGTGGAATCCTGCAGCAGTTTGATTATGCGGCACTGGGGCATATTCATGGCGCACAGCAGGTGGGAAAGCCGTGGATCCGTTATTCCGGGACACCACTGAAATATTCGGTCAGTGAATGCAATCATAAAAAGGGGATTACGATAGTGACATTGGCAGATAAGAATACCGGCCCTGAAATTCGTCAGGTTCCGCTAATCCCCCTGCGGAATGTACAGAAGGTGACGGGGACAATAGAGGAGATCATTCACATGGCGGTGCAGGAGGAAGGTAATCTGGCTGAGGATTATGTCAGTGTTGCATTGACGGATGATGCGGAGATTTACCGGCCGAAGGAGCAGCTGGAGAAATATCTGCATCACCTACTGGAGTTAGAACTGGACTGTATGCGGATGAAACTGGAAACAGAGGAAGCAGAGGATGAGAAAATCCGGGAGCTGGTACCACAGGAAGCGTTTGCAGTATTTTTTGAGAAGATGACGGGCAGACCGATGCATGAGGAGGAACGGGCAGTGTTTGACCGTATCTGTCTGGAGGCAGCAAAGGAGGTGCAGGAATGAAAATCAATCGGCTTATATTATCGGCATTTGGTTCCTTTTCCGGCGAGGAAATCATTGATTTTCGCGGAGTACAGGGAGAGCTGTTTCTGATTTCCGGAGATACCGGTGCAGGCAAAACAACGATTCTGGATGCAATCAGTTATGCATTGTTTGAGGAAACCAGCGGCAGAGTCCGGGATGGCGGCATGATGCGGAGCCAGTATGCGGATGCGGATACACCGACCTATGTAAAGCTGGAGTTTGAATATCGGGGAGAGGCCTATGTGATTAAACGGAATCCAACCTATAAGAGGCAGAGCAAACGGCGGAATCAGGATGGTAATTATGCATTGACAGAGGAGAAGGCGGGTGTGGAACTGCAGCTGCCGGACGGCACTATGTATCGCGGGAAAAAGCAGGAGATCAACCGTAAGATCATAGAAATAATCGGAATCACAGCCAAGCAGTTTTCGTCCATCGTAATGATCGCACAGGGAAAATTTACGCAGCTGCTATTTGCATCATCAAAGGAACGAAAGGAGATTTTCAAGGAGCTTTTTGATACAGAGATTTATGCAAGAATCCAGGATCAATTGCAGGAGCAGGCGAAGAGTTCCACAGAAAAGCTGAAGGAATATAGCATGCACTATCAGGCTTATATGCGGGGCATTCTGTTGCCGGATGGATATGAAAGAGTATCGGAGTGGGAGTCCGTTCTGCAGTATGAGACCATGGATCGTACGGAGCTGGTTGAGAAAATGCTGGAGGAAATCTGTCAGCAATCCGGACAGCAGGCAAAGAAAGACAGAGAAGTACAGGAGGCCGCAAAGAAGCAGGTTGCACAGATGAAGGTGAAGCTGTCTCAGGCAGAGCAGGAGCTGAAATGGATCACACAGAGGGATGCTCTGCAGGAACAGCTGAAGCAGCTGGAGCTTCAAAGGGCGCAGGAGAATGAGAAATTATTACGTATTCAAACAGCGGAGAAAGCCGGTCAGGTAGAACCGGATTATCATGCGTGGAAAATAAAACAGCAGGAACAGCTGCAATGTATAAAAGAACTGGAGGAGACAGGACAGTTACAGGTGCAGCGGACACAGGCAAAAGACCGTCTGGTGCCGGCTGTGAACCGGTTAAAAGCTGAAGGCGCCGAAGTGGCAGAAGGCTTGGCACCGGAGATTCGGCAGTTGGAGGAGAATCTACAGCAATATGAGCAACTTCAGGTGTTGCAGACAGAGCTTCAGAAGGATAGCCGAATCATGCAGGAACTGCAGCAACGGCAGGAACAGATAGTGGAACGGCAGGTGGAAACCACTGCTCGGATTCAGCAATTGAAGGAACAGCAGCAAGAGCTTTCCATTCTGGCGAATGGGTATGAGGCTGCAGATCAGATGGAGCAGACGGCAAGACAGCGGCTGGATAAGATCCGGAGACTTCAGGAGCTGTGGCAGAGCCGGGAGGAAGAAGCTACAAGGGAATCAGCATATCAGACAAAGCTGGCAGCGGCAGAAGCGGAGAAAGTCAAGGCAGGTGCGTGCTATGAGCATGCAATGGAGCAATATATAGGAAATCAGGCTGGTATTCTGGCAAAACAGTTAAAGCCGGCCTGTCCATGCCCGGTATGTGGATCGGTAGAACATCCGCATCCGGCAGCAGAGTTAATGGAGAGTATCTCGAAAGAGCAGTTGGAGAGCTTTCAGCAGGCAAGGGAAGCCGCCGAGAAGAGCTATCAGCAGTGTGCCGAGGAGATCCATGCATGGCAACAGACACTGAAACTGAAGGATCAGCAGCTTCAGAAGGATGGAGAAGAACTCGGACTGACAGACTGGCTGGATAAAGCGGATGCCGGAAGGATTTTAGAAGCAACAGAGAAACAGGCGGAACAGGAGTTAAGTGCCCGGAGAGAAGCCAGACAACGGACAGAGAATGCAGGAAAACAGCTGGTGCGCGTTAACAGAGAGCTGCCGGAGCTGGAACAGCAAGTACAGGAATATGAGCAGCAGGGAAAGAAGCTTGAGACAGAGTGTCAGACCGTACATGACCGGATCATACAGCAGGAGGCACAGATAGCCGGAATGAGAAAGGCACTCGTATTTGAGGATATGAAGCAGGCGGAACAGGAGCTGACCAGGAAAAAGCAGGAGTTAAAGACATGGACAGAGAAGATAACTGCCGGAGAGGAGAGTTTGCAAAAGCTGCAGACGGAAATCAACCGTTTTCTTGGGATTCTGGAGGCCAAACGTACAGAGCAAAAACGGCTGGAAGCGGAGACGGAGCAGAGAAGGCTGCAGTATGAGCAACGACGGCTGGAGGCAGGGTTTGAGACAGAGGAGACATTCTTAAAAGGCTGTATGGAACACAGAGTGTTGGAGCAGCTACGGGAGGAACACAACCGCTATGAGCAGCACTGCAAGGATATTCAGAAGGAGTACGAGATTGCTGTCCGGGAGGTTGGAGAGAAACCGTCATATGAGCTGGACGGTATGAGAGAAGCATTGAAGACCGCAGAGGAACAGGAACAACTCGCAGAGGTTGCATATCAGAAGAGTGCGAATCGGCTGAGTACGAATGAAACCCAGGTTCGACAGCTGCGGAAGCTGCAGGAACAGTATCGGAAGGAAGAGAGCGAGTTCCGTATTTACGAGACCTTAAGTAAGACTGCAAACGGACGCTTAAATCAGAGCGTGAAGCTGGACTTTCAGACCTATATTCAGCGGTATTATTTCAATGAAATGATTCGGGCGGCGAATGAGCGGCTTGTGGAGATGACCGGAGGAAGACTATATCTGCAGTGCCGGGAGCTGAAAAATCTTCAGACACAGGGAGAGGCAGGACTGGATCTGGATATCTACAGTGCAGAGTTAAATCAGGTGCGGGATGTCAAGACCTTATCCGGCGGCGAGTCTTTTCAGGCGGCATTGGCTATGGCATTCGGAATGGCAGATATCATTGAGAAGCGGGTAGGACGTATCCAGATGGGAATGCTGTTTATCGATGAAGGTTTTGGTTCTCTGGATGATGATGCCAGACAACTGGCAATCGAGAAGCTGCGAAGCATGACGGGAAAGAATCAGACGGTCGGCATTATTTCGCATGTAGCGGAGCTTCGGGATGAAGTAGAGCATCTGTTATATGTAAAGAAGGACAGCCATGGCAGTCATGCACATTGGTTTCAATAAACAAAAGCCGGGAATCCATAGGCAGCGGATTCCCGGCAAACTAAAAGGAAAGGATACAGCAATGTTATTCGGATAAAATGCTGTCTGTGGTATAGATGAAGGTTACTTTTCCATCCATATTGTCGGCTACGCCGGAGAATGTACCATAGTCAGCAGATAAATTCTTTAATGCTTTGAAACGATCTAAATAACCGGAGAGGTCACCGTTGATCGCCTCACTTAATTTCTGGATACCGGTTTCGTTAAATTCATTCATACCATCATTTAACTGGGAAGCACCATCCTTTAACTGTGCTACACCGGAGGTAAGGGTCTTTCCGCCATTCCGGAGAGCCGTAGCACCGGTTACCAGCTGGCTGGTGCCGTCTGCCAGCTGCTTTGCACCACCGGATACCTGACTGGTTCCGGCAGCTACCTGATTGGCACCGTCGGATAACTGCTTTACTCCGGCAGAAGCCTGTTGTGCGCCACTGTAAAGAGCGGTTGCACCGGTATTTAATTTCTCACTGCCTGCAGCTAACTGACCGAGTCCGTTTTGAAGAAAAACAGCACCGGTATGCACCTGATCAATACCGTCGGATAAATCGCTGACACCATCGGAAAGCTTTGTATTGCCTGCCTGAAGAGCAACGATACCCTTCTTGATGGTCTTGGCATCTTCTGCTTCCGGTACGGTAGTCATGGAAGCGTATACGGATTTCTGATACTGTACACTGGCGTATAAGTTAGAGAAGGTTACCCAGTCTGCTTCTGTCTTATCACCGGAAGCAGGAGCGCCGGTTGCATAATCCGGATGAACGGTCAGGATCTTGGCGATTTCTGTCTCTTCATACTGGATAGATGTCTGTAATGCAGCGGCAGCGGTATCAATGCCGTCGGATAATTCGGTCAGGCCACCTGCAGTCTGAGTCAGACCTGTACTGACCTTGCCGACACCATCGACTAACTGGCCGCTTCCGGCAGCCAGCTGATCGGCACCGGTCTTGGCACTCTTCATATTCGTATTCAAGGAATCCAGTCCGGCAGATAATTCTCCGGCACCGCTGACTAAGGAATCGGCACCGGTAGAAAGAGCAGAGGCTCCATCGGCCAGAGAAGCCGCACCTGCATTTACCTGATCGGCACCGGAGGTTAAGGAAGCCGCACCTGTATTTAAGGTAGTAACACCGTTTGCCAGCTGATCAATACCATCGGTTAAGGAACCGGTTCCGTCTGATAACTCATTAATGCCATCATACAGTGATTTGGTTCCGTCACATAATTCTTCGGATGCATCGGAAAGCTGCTTGATAGAATCCTTCAGATCATCTACAGTACTGTCTGTATCAATATCCAGCTCGCTGAAGATCTCACTGGAAGCAACGGTAACGGAGGTTTCCATTTCGAAGTCGGTTACATCTGCTTCAATCTCGAAGTAATCCGGGATATCAACATCCGCATCATCCTTCAGATTCAGGCTTTCTTTTAAGCCGGGGAATGCAACACCCATGACCATGACCTTGCTGCCATCGGAGAGGACTTTACCGTTGGATAATTCAATGTTGGTGAATTTATCACTGTCCAGAGAAGTTACCGTGGACAGAAGGTAAGGTATATATAAGTCTTCCTTGGAATCCCCGACGATCGTGCTGCGTTTCTCATTATTTGTATAATCATAACGAATCTTTACATGACCGCTCTTACCGGCAAGTTCTTCCGGCGAGATTTCCTTGCCGTCCAGAGTGTAGGTAACCTTCATGGTAACAGGCACCTGTTTATCTGTGGTACCGCGATAGTAGATATCGGAACCTTGGGCATCCCATAAGACAGAGTCGCCGTCGGTTGTATAGGCCTGACTGCCCTTTACATTTACGATGTCAGACAGATTGGAAATATCATCAATGCTCTTTAAGGCACCGGTGTTTTTTAACCAGTCGCTGACGATGGTCTTGTTGACATTACCGTTTGCGTCTGATAATACATAAACGGTTTCATCCTTCTGAGCCTTCTCGGAAGAAGCGGTTCTGGTCTCACTTGTAACAGCAGATACGGTTCTTGGCTCTACGGTAGAGGCGTGGTCATCTGCGTTTGCTTTATTTATATTTGCATAATAGCCGGTTGCTCCGGCAGAAGCTAATACTGCAAGTGCTGCAGCTGTAATTTTGATTCCTTTTTTCATAATTAAGCACTCCTTTTTCAAATTTAAACAGTTCAATGATTCTGATTACTAATTTACGGATGGCTGATTCAAAGCGGCAGTTTTCTCCTTTTTCGGGCGGAAACCGGCGCTGGTCTTGCAGATGACCTTATCAAAGATCATGAACATGGATGGCAGAACCAGGATAACAACCACCATACTGATCAGAGCACCACGTGCCATCAGGGTACACAGAGAACTGATCATATCAATATTGGAATATATACCTACACCGAAGGTGGAAGCGAAGAATCCAAAAGCGCTGACTAAAATGGACTTAATGGAGGTGCTTAATGCAGTCTGGATAGCATCCTTCTTATCAGCTCCGTTGAACCGTTCCTTCCGGTAACGGGTAGTCATTAAAATCGCATAATCCACGGTAGAGCCAAGCTGTATGGTACCGATAACAACCGATGCAATGAACGGAAGCGGGGTGCCGGTGTAGCAAGGAATACCCATATTAATGAAGATTGCAAACTCAATAACACATACCAGAATAATTGGAAGTGTGACTGATTTTAATACGATTGCAATTAGGATGAAGATCGCACCGATGGAGATCGTATTTACGACTGCGAAGTCCTTGTCGGTAATGGTGATCAGATCCTTGGTACAGCTGGCCTCGCCGATTACCATACCGGAATCATCATAGCTCTTTACAATATTATTTAAGATCTCTACCTGAGCATTTACCTCATCGGATGCAACCGGATATTCAGATCCGACCAGCATCAGCTGCCAGTTCTTACTCTTTAAGGTATCCATCAGATCTGCAGGAATCGCATCTCTTGGAATGGACGGACCGAGGATGGAATCCATACCAAGTGCAAAGGTAACACCGTCCTGTGCTTTGATCTCATTCATCATATTAATAGCATCCTTAGGCTCCATATCTGCATTGACCAGAATCATGTGAGTGGAACTCATATTGTATTCCTCTTCCAGCTTGGTATTCGCAACGATGCTGTCCAGATCTCTCGGAAGTGTGGAGTCCAGATTATAGTATACAGATGCATTCTGATATCCGTAGAAAGCAGGGAACAGGATGACCAGGAATAAGGCGGTAAATAATACCGTATGATTGGTTACCCAGCCTGCAAACTTGGAGAAGTCCGGCATGATCGGACGATGCATAGTCTTTTCCAGTGGCTTGTCGAAGATCAGGATCATGGAAGGCAGCAGGGTTGCACAGCCGATAACACCGAAGATAACACCCTTTGCCATAACGATACCTAAATTCAACCCCAGTGTGAAGCTCATGAAGCATAAGGCAATGAAGCCTGCAATCGTTGTAACGGAACCGCCGACTATGGAAGTGATCGTATTGGAAATGGCGTGTGCCATGGCACGTTCCTTATCACCGTTAAATCGTTTTTTCTGTTCCTGATAGCTGTGCCACAGGAAGATGGAGTAGTCCATCGTAACACCTAACTGAAGCACTGCACTCAATGCCTTGGTTACATAGGAGATTTCTCCTAAGAATATGTTGGTTCCCATATTGTAAAGAATCGCCATACCGATACTTAACATGAAGAATACCGGTACCAGGAAGCTGTCCATGGTGATGGCTAATACGATACAACAGAGGATAACTGCAATCAGTACGTATAATGGAGTTTCTTTTTCGGACAGATTCTTAATATCGGTAACAACGGCTGACATACCACTGACGAAGCACTGCTTGCCGGTTACGGACCGGATCTCCTCGATCGCATCCATGGTCTTATCTGCTGATGTGGAGTCTGAGAAGAAGACAACCATCAGAGTAGAATCATCTGCGTTGAATTTCTCATAGAGATTCTCAGGAAGTATTTCCTTTGGAACGGAAATGTCCGCCAGAGAATCATACCAGAGAACATCAGCAACGCCCTCAACAGATTCAATCTTACTCTTTAGCTCTGCGGTTTCCTGATCGGTAGTGCCTTCTACAACAACCATGGAGAAGCCGCCTTTTCCAAACTCATCCAGGAGAATGTCCTGTCCTTTCATCGTGTCGATGTCGGATGGCAGGTATGCAAGAATATCATAATTGACTCTTGTAGCTGCCATGCCGAAAAATGCAGGAATCAGGAGCAGAATTCCGATGATAAGAATTGGAATTCGGAACTTTACAATTCCTTTGCCTAATTTTAACATGTAAACCCTTCCTTTCAAAAATGACCAATAGTCAATCTTTTTGTTTCGTAATGCATTATATTCAAAAAATGACCATCAGTCAATATATTAAAATGATAAAAATGACCATTAGTCATTATTTCGGCAAAATAACGAAAAACCGTCAAAATATAAAATGACTTTTGGTCATTTTTGGTTCGTTGACAAGGGAGCAGGCAGGTTGTACAATTTAAAAGATTAAGAATTCTGCAAAATAAGCAGGTGAGGTATTGATATGGGTAAATTAGATGTAAATAAGAAGATAAAAAGGGATTCATTGTTAGATACGGCTTTTCAGTTGTTTATGACACAGGGGATCAACAAGACGTCGATTTCTGATATTGTCAATCAGGCCGGGGTTGCAAAGGGTACGTTCTATCTTTATTTTAAAGACAAATACGACATCCATAATAAACTGATCTCCCATAAGTCCAGCCAGCTGTTTCAGAAAGCGGTGGAGGAATATCAGGCATTGGATATGCCGATTGATAAATTTGAAGATCGTATGATCTTCTTTATTGACAGTATTATTAATCAGCTGATAAAGAATCCGAATCTGCTTAAATTCATTTCTAAAAATCTCAGCTGGGGTATCTTTAAAAATGCATTGTCATCTCCGGCATATGAGGATGATATTAATTTTACCGATGTGTTTCATCAGATATTACAGGAAGTACCGGAGAAGTACCGGGATCCGGAGATTATGCTGTTCATGATCGTGGAATTGGTCAGCTCGACCTGCTACAGCGTGATTCTTTATAATGAGCCTGTCGGTATGGATAAGATGAAGCCTTACCTATATCAAGGGGTCCGTAATATCATTCATATTTATCAATTGGAAGATTGCACAGAAAATAATTAAAAATTTGTAATTCTTTATTGAAAAAAGTTATTGACAACTACAATTCGTTAGAATATACTAACTATCGAAGAAATGAGAATCTGCACTTGAGAAAGAGGATGATAGGATGCCTTTAACGATGGTTGAAAAAGGAAAACCGATTGTAATTGTCAGGATTGGCGGAAAGGAAGAAACCCGTAGATTTCTTGAAAATCTTGGGTTTGTAGCCGGTTCCACGGTTACGGTCATATCAGAGACGAACGGCAATATGATCGTGAATGTAAAAGAAGCACGGGTAGCCATTGGCAGAGATATGGCAAACAAGATCATGGTTGCTTAAGTCAGTATCATTAAGGAAAGAAAGAAGGAGAGAAGACATGACACTAAGAGAAGTGAAAGTTGGTCAGACAGTAACGGTAAAGAAGCTGTCAGGTGACGGACCGGTAAAACGTCGTATCATGGATATGGGAATTACTAAGGGAGTTTCCGTTTATGTAAGAAAGGTTGCTCCGCTTGGAGATCCGGTTGAAGTAACGGTTAGAGGCTATGAACTGTCTTTACGGAAAGCGGATGCAGAAATGATCGAGGTGGAGTAATTTTTTTTACCCACCGCGTTAGCAGATGCTAATAAAAGTTAAAATGACATAACAAATATTAGCAAAAGCATATAGAAGTTAATTAACATTATCTCATAAAGAAAGGAAGCAAAAAGATGGCAATTAAAATTGCGTTGGCAGGTAACCCGAACTGCGGTAAGACTACATTATTTAATGCGTTGACAGGGTCCAATCAGTTCGTAGGTAACTGGCCGGGTGTTACAGTAGAGAAAAAGGAAGGTAAGCTTAAGAATCATAAAGATGTTACGATCATGGACTTACCCGGCATTTATTCATTATCTCCATATACCTTGGAGGAAGTAGTAGCCAGAAATTATCTGATCAATGAGAAACCGGATGCGATCATTAACATCGTAGATGGTACCAATATCGAGCGTAACTTATATTTATCAACACAGGTTATGGAACTGGGTATTCCTGTGATCATGGCAATCAATATGATGGATATCGTTCAGAAGAACGGTGATAAGATACATATTGATAAGCTGAGCAAGAAGTTAGGCTGTGAGGTTGTTGAGATTTCCGCACTGAAGGGTGTCGGTATCGAGAAGGCAGCAGAGAAGGCAGTTGCACTTGCACAGGCTAAGAAAGAGATGGCACCGGTTCATGAGTTTGCAGAGGACGTTGAGAGTGTTATTACAGCAGTAGAAGAAAAGCTTGGCTCTGATGTGGCAGATGCACAGAAGAGATTCTTTGCGATCAAGCTGTTAGAGAAGGATGACAAGATCAAGGAACTGTTAACAACCGTTCCGGATGTATCTGCTGAGATCGCACAGTTAGAGAAAGAGTTTGATGATGATACCGAGAGTATCATTACCAATGAGAGATATGTATATATTTCATCCATCATTGGAGACTGCCTGACCAAGAAGAAGGGCGAGAAGCTGACAATCTCTGATAAGATTGACCGTGTTGTTACAAACCGTTGGGCAGCACTTCCAATCTTCGCAGTTGTTATGTTTATTGTTTACTACGTATCCGTAACCACCGTTGGTGGCTGGGTAACAGACTGGACCAATGATTGCCTGTTTGGCGATGGCTTCCATCTGTTTGGTATCGGTTCTGCAGCATATGATGATGATGCGGCTGCTTATAGCCGTGCGGACCAGATCCTGGCAGCCGGTGATGAGGGTGCTACCGTTGTAGATATCGTAGATGATGAAGACAAAGTAATCGAAACCGTTACATTATCAGATAACACGGTTGCAGAGGCGCAGACAGTTGTAGATGCCGGTGAGCCGGATACAACAACTTATGGTGTATGGGTTCCGGGTATTCCGGTACTTGTTGAGAATCTGCTGGATTCCATGAACTGTGTAGACTGGTTAAAGAGCCTGATCCTGGATGGTATCGTAGCCGGTGTTGGTGCAGTTCTCGGTTTCGTACCGCAGATGTTGGTACTCTTCCTGTTCCTGGCATTCTTAGAGTCCTGTGGTTACATGGCGAGAGTTGCATTTATCATGGATCGTATCTTCCGTAAGTTCGGTCTTTCCGGTAAGTCATTCATTCCAATGCTGATCGGTAGTGGTTGTGGTGTTCCGGGTGTTATGGCATCCCGTACCATTGAGAATGACAGAGACCGTAAGATGACAATTATGACAACAACCTTTGTGCCTTGTGGCGCAAAGCTTCCGATCATTGCATTGATCGCAGGTGCATTCTTTGATAATGCAGGCTGGGTATCATGGAGTGCATACTTTATAGGTATCGCAGCAATTATCTGCTCCGGTATCATCTTAAAGAAGACAAAGATGTTCGCAGGCGAGCCTGCACCATTCGTAATGGAGCTTCCTGCTTACCATTGGCCAACAGTTGGCAATGTATTACGCAGCATGTGGGAGCGTGGCTGGTCCTTCATTAAGAAGGCCGGTACCATCATCCTTCTTTCAACGATCGTACTGTGGTTCTTAATGAGCTTCGGATGGGCAGACGGTTCCTTCGGAATGCTTGACTTTGACGGATTGGAAGGTGCAGCACTGGAAGCAGCACAGGCACAGTGTGTACTGGCTAAGATTGGTAGTGTGATCGCTCCGATCTTTGCTCCGCTTGGATGGACACAGGGCGGTTCAGGCTGGAAGATGGCAGTTGCAGCTGTCAGCGGTCTGATCGCAAAGGAAAACGTAGTAGCTACCTTCGGTATGCTGTTCGGTTTCGCAGAGGTTGCAGAAGACGGTGCAGAAGTATGGGGCAGCCTGGCACAGGTTCTGACTCCGATCGCAGCTTATGGTTATCTGGTATTCAACTTACTGTGTGCACCATGTTTTGCGGCAATGGGTGCTATCAAGCGTGAGATGAATAATCCAAAGTGGTTCTGGTTTGCAATCGGATATCAGTGTGGTCTGGCATACGTTGTATCATTATGTATCTATCAGATCGGTACCTTAATTTCAACCGGTGCTTTCGGTATCGGAACGGTTGTAGCATTCCTGTTGGTAGCAGCATTTATCTACCTGCTGTTCCGTCCATATAAGGAAAGCAAGACCCTGAATGTAAAGGTTAAGAAGGTTGCATAGTTGATCGAGAACCATTAGAAAGTGGGTGATATTTATGAGTCTGAATATAGGATCGATTGTAGTATTGGTTGTATTAGCGGTAATCGTATTCCTGATCGTAAGAAGTATGGTTGCTGATAAGAAAAAGGGAAAGTCACTGCAGTGTGGCGGTGATTGCAGCCACTGTGGAGGTCATTGCGGACAGTGAATGAAGAAGAAATAATCATCCGAAAATTAAAAGAACATGGATATCGGATTACCAAGCAACGCAAGATGCTTCTGAGGATTATACTGAGTGATCAGTGCAGCAGCTGCAAGGAGATCTATTATAAAGCAGCAGAACGGGATCCGAGTATCGGACCGGCGACTGTCTATCGTATGATCAATACCTTGGAAGAAATCGGGGTAATCAATCGAGGAAATATGTACAGAATTACCAGAGAGGAATCCGCAGAGGAACCGGCCTCATATATGATTGAGTTTGATGATAATACCAGTCTTAAGCTCTCCGCAAAGAAATGGAATCAGATCATTCAATCCGGACTTGAGGCCTGCGGTTACGCAGAAAACAGGGAAATCCGAAACGTGACAGCCAAACCGGTAATGGAATAAAGTAAGAATGCGGCAGATTGTGAAAACCACAGTCTGCCGCATTTTGATAATATTTATCATTAATAAAAAACCGGTAGAAATTCAGAAAATCAAAAACTATAATAAGGGTTAAACCTGTAAAGGTAAATGAAAAAAGGAGGAATTGATTATGTCAAAGATCAATAAAGCAGCGGTTGGTATTTTCGCAGCAGGATTTGCAGTAGGTACCATCGGATTAAAGTTATTAACCAGTAAGGATGCAAAGAAGGCTTATACGCATGGAACAGCAGCTGTCCTTCGGGCTAAGGATTTTGTGATGAAAACAGCAACGACTCTTCAGGAGAATTGCTCTGATATTTATGCAGAGGCAAAGCAGATCAATGAGAATCGGGCAGCCAAAGAAGCAGTGTTTGATGATATGCCGGAGGAAGAATCAGAGGTAGAGGAGACCAATATGCTTCAGGCTCCGGATGGTGAGACTCCGGAGGCGACTGCAGAATGAGATTCGTAATAAAGCATGAGATCAAAGGTCGTATCCATATTCATGTATTGCAGAATCGGATGTCTTACGAGCAGGCGGATACATTGGAATATTACCTGAATCAACAGGGGTGTGTAGTATCTGTCCGGGTAAGAGAACGGATTCAGGATGCGGTAGTCTGTTATACAGGTGACAGGAACGCCATGATTGATGTTTTAAGACGGTTTCATTATGATGCGGTCAAGGTTCCGGATACCTGTTTGCAGAAATCAAGCAGAGAATTAAATGAAACATATTTTGAACAATTGGTAGATAAGATTGTCCTGCATTATGGATGCAAGTTTCTGATACCACAGCCGATCCGTATGGTGATCACTTGGACGAAGGCTCTGAAATATATCTGGCTGGGACTAAAATGTCTGTTTTCAAGGAAGATTGAGGTGCCTGTACTGGATGCAACGGCAATTCTGGTATCATTACTTCGAAATGATTGCAATACAGCGGGCTCGGTTATGTTCCTGCTTGGAATCGGAGAGATTCTGGAAGAATGGACCCATAAGAAGTCTGTGGATGATCTGGCACGCAGTATGGCGTTAAATGTAGGCAATGTATGGCTGAAACGGGATGGTCAGGAGATATTGGTACCGGTATCCGAGGTGCAATCCGGTGACCGGGTGGTTGTTCATATGGGAAATGTTATCCCATTTGACGGCATGGTGGTAGATGGAGATGCCATGGTGAATCAGGCATCATTGACCGGAGAGTCTATGCCGGTGCATAAAACGGTTGAAGGCTATGTATATGCGGGAACTGTTATTGAAGAAGGAGAGATCACGCTTCTGGTTAAAGAGATAACAGGGTCAAGCAAATATGAGAGCATTGTTACTATGATCGAGGAGTCGGAGAAACTGAAATCATCCGTAGAGGGTAAGGCAGAGCATCTGGCAGATCAGTTGGTGCCATATACCTTGCTTGGCTCGGGACTTACGTATCTGTTTACCAGAAATGTTACCAAGGCAGTCGCTGTGCTGATGGTAGATTTTTCATGTGCATTAAAGCTGGCAATGCCGATTACAGTGTTGTCTGCAATCCGCGAAGCAGGTAATTACAGCATTACGGTAAAGGGCGGTAAGTTTTTGGAAGCTATTTCAGAGGCAGATACAGTCGTCTTTGATAAGACAGGAACCCTGACGAAGGCACAGCCGGTAGTTGTAGATGTGATTTCCTTTAATGGAGAAGATCCGGATGAACTGCTTCGGATCGCAGCCTGTCTGGAAGAGCATTTTCCGCATTCCATGGCGAAGGCAGTGGTGGAGGCAGCAGCGAAGAAAGGACTTGTCCATGAGGAAGTACATTCAAAGGTAGAGTATATTGTGGCACATGGCATTGCAACAACGATAGAAGACAAGCGTGCGATCATAGGCAGTTATCATTTCATATTTGAAGATGAGGGCTGTGCAGTTCCGGAAGGAATGGAAGAGACATTCCGGAGCCTGCCGACAGAATATTCACATCTGTATATGGCAATCGAAGGAAAACTGGCAGCCGTGATCTGTATTGAAGATCCTTTGCGGCAGGAAGCACCGGAGGTAATCCGGAAGCTGAAGGCAGCCGGCATCCGGAAGATAGTTATGATGACCGGAGACAGTGAACGGACAGCACATGCAATCGCAGCAAAGGTCGGTGTGGATGAGTATTATTCCGAGGTGCTGCCGGAGGATAAGGCCCGCTATGTAGAACAGGAGAAGAGTGAGGGCCGTAAGGTCATTATGATCGGTGATGGTATTAATGATTCGCCGGCACTCTCGGCAGCAGATGTGGGAATCGCAATCAGTGACGGTGCGGAAATCGCACGGGAGATTGCAGATATTACGGTTGGTGCGGACAGCCTGCATGAGCTGATCATCTTAAAGGAAATCAGTAATGCACTGATGAAGCGGATTCATAAGAATTACCGGATGATCGTCGGCATCAACACATCTTTAATATTGCTTGGCGTATTCGGAGTGCTGCCACCTACGGTATCGGCATTGCTTCATAATACATCAACGATTGCTATCAGTCTGAGCAGTATGAAAAATCTGCTGGAGGACTGTGAGGAGTAGGTACAGGTAAGTTCTGTAAAAGTTAAAATGTTATAGTTTATCAATGCCCGGATGTATCTCCGGGCATTTTTAAATCGTTGTGTTCGCTATTTTGATAAGGTATAATATTCCTATTAGAAAATATTATTATGGCACTTTCGAATGAAAGACTGTCATGTGCATGAAAGAGGGGGGAGTATTATGCAAAATAATAATGAAGAAATAGGAATTGCAAGGAACAATCCGGTTGTGGGGATTATTTTTCTGGTATGGTTTATCGGTTCTGTAGTGGTTATGGCACTGGCGGCAGGCGGGTATCTGTCGGTATTTATGCTGCTGGTCGGGGCAGGACAGTTTTTTCTGGGAATCACAGGTGTGATCGGAGTCTCACTTATAAAGAAGATTCGCCAACATAAGTCCTACTGCTTTTTCCCTACGGGGCTTGTGATGTTAATGCTGCTATCCGTTGGTCTGATTGCAGCAGGATGTCTCCAGGCGGGAGGGAAGATTGAATATTTGCTTTCTGAGCTGCCGGAGATAATCGCTGGACGACCGGTTGAGAATAGTGGCATATATTATGGAATTTTATTTTTAGGGCTGTTCCTGATCGCATCCTTTGTTTTATTTCTGGAAAATGTTATATGGAGAAGTCTGCGGAAAAAGCATTGTACGGTTGCGGTAACAGGTACCTGTACCGAGTTGAAAAGTATGTGGAATCGGGCTGCCAGCCATCCGAATGAGCGGATCGTGACGGCGCCGGTATTTCAATATGAATTTGAAGGCAGGGTGTATGAGGTCTGCGATGAGATCTATACGTCCGGAAATATCGTGAAGGCAGGCGACCGGGTACTACTGCATATTAATCCGGAGGAACCGGAGGAATTCTATGCGAGGAGCACGGGAATATTTCATAGAAATCTGATGATTGCGGGAGTTGTTCTGACCGGACTTGCGCTGGCGGCAATTGTGTTACTTCGGAATCTTTTGTGAAGGAAAATTATAAATTGCTGCTAATCTGTTGATTGCTTGACAATGTGGGTTAGAATATGCTAACATAACAGATGTTATGAGAAAAGTAATCGATGAAAAAGAAAAAACAGAAACGATTGAAAAGCTGAAGCGCAGTGCCAGACAGGAGTTCTTGAAGTATGGCTTTCAGAGAGCCGGACTTCGGCAGATCTGCGAGCGGGCGGGCGTGACAACCGGAGCATTCTATTTCTATTTCGATGGAAAGGAAGCTATCCTGAAGGCAATCTTAGAACCACTGGTGCAAAAATACGAGGCAATGCAGATACAATTGCTGCAGCAGGAGATGGAGCAGCAATCGCAGCGGGCAACAGGCGGGAAATGTGCAGCGAAACAGGAACTGCAACAGAAATTGCAGGCGGTGGATCCGGATCGGATCATGATGGAATTTATCCTGCAATACCGGGAAGAAGCCATTATTGTTATGGAGAAGGCGGCAGGCAGCTGTTACGAGAACTATCATTGTCAGGTAGAGGAGGCAATGGTTCGCACGTTTCGGACATACTATACGAGTCAGCTGGGGACTCCGCCGGATGAAGGACTGATGCGGATTCTGGCGAGAAATCGTGTGGCAGGTATTATGGAAATCATAAAGGGAAATTACGATATGGAATATAGCAGGTATCTATCTGAGAAGATAGGAATCCACGCCAATGGCGGGACAGAACGATTAATAGAGAATTTAAGAGAAGATGCATTTCACTGAATGTGGAATGCATCTTTTCTTATTCACATAACAAAAAATCACAAGTGTTATGTCATGTGATCACAATAAAAAACGAAGGAGATAAAACAATGGAACCGAAGAAAGCAGCGATGAATCCGAATGAAGAATTGGAAGAAAAGACAAAGGTAAGTATGGAAGGCGTGCCGGAGACCATGCTTCAGACTCTGTATGCCAGAGCGGCGGAGACAGAGAAGGAGAAGCCGGTAATCCGGGATGAAAAGGCAGTGGAGATTGTAAAACAGCTGGATTATGATTTCTCATTAGCAAAGAAAGATACGGCGATGGGAAGCGGCGTGATTGCCAGAACCATTGTCCTGGATAAGCTGGTAGGAGGCTATTTAAATGAGCATTCCAATGCGGTTGTAGTAAATATTGCCTGCGGCATGGATACCAGATGCTATCGAAATGAGGGGCATTACAAGCGCTGGTATAATCTGGATCTGCCGGAAACCATAGAGGTACGGCAGCGGTTTCTGAAGGAGGACGGGGTAATCTCCCAGATCGCGACCTCGGCTATGGATGCTGCCTGGACAACGCAGATCGAACAGACAGATGAACCGGTGTTGATCATTATAGAAGGTCTTACCATGTATCTGTCAGAGAAGGATGTAAAAACAATCTTCCGGATCATTTCCGAACGTTTTCCGCAGGCAACGGTATTGGTAGAAATCATGTCGCCGAAGATGGCAAAGCATTTTAAGGAGAAATCCATCGAGGGTAGTAAGGCAAAGTTTACTTGGGGAATTGCCGGTGGAAAAGAGATGGAAGCACTTCTGCCGGACTATGACTGTCTGGAAGAGCATAGTTTGACGGAGGGAATGGCGGAATTCATACCGGTTTATAAGCTGCTAAATAAGATTCCGGTCATTCGGAATATTTCTAATAAAATTCTGGTGATGAAACCGGAAAAAAATGTTTTATAAAAATACAAATAGTACTTGCTTTAAATTAAAGGTTATGCTATATTAACAATAGTTAGTAAAAGCTAACTGCATACTGAATAAATCATGTAGACTCCTCATTTCAGAATGCTGTCTGGAAGGCGTTCTGGCTGGAAGACGACTCCACTTCCGGCGAGGAATGTCTGCGGATGGACCGAAAGGAGATAATAGCTGTGACAAGTTATTTGGAAATTGAAAAAGTAATAGGTAGAGAGATTCTGGATTCCAGAGGAAATCCGACAGTAGAAGCAGAAGTTTATCTGGCGGACGGTACGATCGGACGCGGCATGGCACCAAGCGGTGCATCAACCGGTGAGTTTGAAGCTCTGGAATTAAGAGATGGAGATAAAGGCAGATACCTTGGCAAAGGTGTTACCAAGGCGGTTGAGAATATTAACACTATCATCAATGATGTGGTGACCGGCATGGATGCATCCGATATCTATGCAATCGACAAGGCTATGATCGATGCAGACGGCACCAAGGACAAGTCAAAGTTAGGCGCAAATGCGATCCTGGCAGTTTCAATTGCAACCGCCAGAGCGGCAGCGGCTTCTTTAGATATTCCGCTTTATCGTTTCTTAGGCGGTATTTCAGGTAACCGGCTTCCGGTTCCAATGATGAATATCTTAAATGGTGGTGCCCATGCGGCAAACACCGTAGATGTGCAGGAATTCATGATCATGCCGGTCGGAGCACCAAGCTTCAAGGAAGCACTTCGCTGGTGTGCGGAAGTATTTCATGCATTAGCAGCATTATTAAAATCAAAAGGACTTGCAACTTCAGTTGGGGATGAAGGTGGTTTTGCACCGGATCTTGCCAGTGATGAAGAAGCAATTCAGTACATATTGGAAGCGGTTAAGAATGCAGGCTATGAGCCGGGTAAGGATTTCATGATCGCTATGGATGCAGCATCTTCCGAATGGAAGGGTGAGAAGAAGGGCGAATATGTACTTCCAAAGGCCGGTACCAAGTTCACATCGGCAGAACTGATTGAGCATTGGAAAAAGTTAGTAGATAAGTATCCGATCATCTCCATTGAAGATGCACTGGATGAAGAAGATTGGGAAGGATGGCAGCTGCTTACAAAGGAGCTTGGTAACAAGATCCAGCTGGTAGGCGATGACTTGTTTGTAACCAATACAGAACGACTGAGCAAGGGTATTCAGTTGGGCTGCGGTAATTCCATCCTGATCAAGTTAAACCAGATCGGCTCAGTATCTGAGACGCTGGAAGCAATTAAGATGGCGCATAAGGCAGGCTATACGGCAATTTCGTCTCATCGTTCCGGAGAGACGGAGGATACAACCATTGCCGATCTGGCCATAGCATTGAATACATGTCAGATCAAGACAGGCGCACCAAGCAGAACCGAACGTGTAGCGAAGTACAACCAGCTTTTAAGAATTGAAGAAGAACTGGGAAGTGCTGCTGTATATCCGGGCATGAAGGCATTCAATGTCAAGAGATAATCGGAAGCACGTTGGATAGAGCAAATTACATAGCCCTCCCTCTTCAAGACAGGACACCCTTAGTCCTGTTAGGAGATTTTATCATCTAATGTCAGAGCCGGAAGTATGAATTGCTTGCAAATTCGTAACTAATAGTATACAATTATATGCGTATATGTCTGATTTGAATAATAGACTTTATGGAGGAGTTATATGGCAGTTCAGGATTATTTGGAGGCAATGAAGCTCGGACGGAAAGAGTATCGGAACCGCATTAATAAGGGGTTGTATCCGTACCTTCCGGTGTTAGATGAGATCTTGTCACATGTAGAGATAGAGAAAGAAGTAAATCTTGGTCTGGTTCAGGTTCCGTTAAAGCTGGTGATCGGAACCAGTACGCGTGCCAGAACGAATGCATTTGCCGGTAATTTTATGCCAATCTTAGACTGGGGGTCCGAGTTCGCTGCGAAGTGGGCGGCATTGAGCGACAGTCAGATGGAGGAAGGCATCCGGGAACCGATCAAGGTGTATGAATACATGAACCGCTACTATGTAGTAGAGGGAAATAAGCGGGTCAGTGTTCTGAAGTATTTTGATGCGGTTACGATTCCGGCAATGGTTACCAGAAAGGTACCGAAGCGTACCGAGGATCTTGAAAATAAAATATATTATGAATTTATGGATTTTAACCGGGTTTCCGGCGTAAATAATATCTGGTTTTCCAAGGAGGGAAATTTCCCTAAACTGCTGGAAGTGCTTGGATACGAGCCGGATCATATGTGGACGGATGATGAGAAACGGGATTTCGCCTCTGCATATCTGGCATTTTCAACCACATATGGACAAAAGGGCGGGAAAAAGCTGCCGATAACGACCGGAGATGCGTTTCTGACATTTCTGACTATTTACGGGTATGAAGAGACGAAAGAAATGACATCCGTGGAACTGGGAGACAATATTGATAAAATATGGAAAGAATTTCTGATTCTTTGTAACAATGATGAGGTAGTGGATCTCCGGATGGATCCGACGGATCTTGGAAAGAAAAATGTACTGAGTTATCTGATCCCGACGAATGCGAAGAAACTGAAGGTGTCATTTGTTTATGATAAATCACCGAGTAATTCCGATTGGAATTACGGACATGAGCTGGGAAGAAAATACATTCAGGATCGTTTTCCGAATGAAATCGAAACGGAAGCGATCGAAAATGTCTCACCGGATGAGAATGCGGCTAACGTGCTGGAAGACCTGATCGATTTCGGCAGTGACATTATTTTCACAACAACCTCTCAGCTGATCCGGCCGAGTCTGGTAGCGGCTGTAAAGCATCCGGAGACAAAGATATTAAATTGTTCCTTAAATACAACGCATCAGTATATCCGCACCTATTATGCCCGGATGTATGAGGGAAAGTTCCTGACCGGAGTGATTGCCGGTTCTCTGACAGAGAATAACCGGATCGGCTATGTGGCAGATTATCCGATATATGGAATTACAGCCAATATTAATGCATTTGCACTGGGAGCAAAATTCGTAAATCCGCGTGCAAAGGTATATCTGGAGTGGTCTACGATGAAGGACCACGATATTTATAAGACGTTCTGGGAGCAGCAGGTGTCTTATGTGTCCAATCAGGACATGATCACACCGCAGAATGCATCCCGTCAGTTCGGACTGTATCATATTGACAATGATGTGATCACGAATCTGGTCATGCCGGTCTGGAACTGGGGTGTATTTTATGAGAAGCTTTTGCAGAGCATCATGAGTGGTTCCTGGAAAAAGGAGGACGCAAAAGAAGGAGCAAAAGCGTTGAACTACTGGTGGGGAATGTCTGCCGGAGTCATTGATATTATTTGTTCTCAGAACCTGCCGGCATCGACCAGACAGCTGGTAGGACTGCTGAAACAGCTGATCTGCAAGGGTGAGCTGACACCGTTTGATGGTGAGATTATAGCACAGGACGGAATCGTGAAGAGCAAGTCCGGAGAACGGATGAGTCCGGAAGAGATAGTAACTATGGACTGGTTGGTAGACAATGTGATCGGCATTATACCAACTGTAGATGAACTCAATGAACAGGCCCAGCCGGTGGTTATGATGCAGGGTGTTGCTACGAGTAAGAAGGAAGAATAACATGCGAATTTTGGTACTGGCAGACATAGAGTCAAAATATTACTGGGATTATTTTGATAAAAGTAAATTAGATGGAATTGATCTGATTCTTTCATGCGGAGATCTGAAACCGGAATATTTATCTTTTCTGGCAACGTTTGCCAAAGTACCGATCCTTTATGTCAGAGGAAATCATGATGACATATATGAGACCCATCCGCCGGATGGATGTATATGCATTGAGGATACGATTTATACTTACCGGGGTGTCAGGATTCTCGGACTGGGTGGTTCCATCCGTTATAAGCAGGGTAAGAATCAGTATACTCAGGCAGAGATGAGAGGCAGAGTCCGCCACTTGTGGTGGAAACTGAAGAAAAGCAAAGGAATCGATATTTTGCTGACTCACTCTCCGGCATATCATATCAATGACGGTGAAGACGGACCACATGAGGGATTTGAAGCATTTGTCCAGATACTGGATACCTACAAGCCGAAATGCTTCATCCATGGTCATGTGCATATGACATATTCGCGTTCTCATAAGCGGGAAAGCGTGTATCATGATACCAGGATCATTAATGGATTTGAAAAATATATATTTGATTTCTAAAGGAGATAGGACAGCTATGATACGAATGGATGAAGAAATGGTGATCAATCCGGTGCTGATGCTTGCAATCAGCAGAATGAGAGAGAATGATACACCGGAAACACGGGAAAAAATGTTGAAGGCTATGTTAGAGGCCAAGTTTCTTGTGCCTTGCCTGATTCAGATGAAGCCGGGAACCGAGACGGAGACAAAGCGGGATACTACAAATACGGTTGTAAACTTTAATATGCTGAAAACCACAGATGGTCAGATGTATTTCCTGGCATTTACGGATATGGATTCCCTGAAAAAATGGCAGGATAATCCGAACCAGAATGGTATGGTGATGCGTTTTGAGGATATTGCGGATCTTGTATTACGCGCAGGCGATAAGTCGGCAGGATTTGTGCTGAATCCAAAGACAACCAGTCTGGCATTCCAGAGTGCGGCAATTGCGGATATTATGAAAAACAGAAAGCCGGAACATCCGGAAGGAGCCGTACAGGCAATTACTCCGGAAGCGGCAGCAGATATATTAAAGGAAGATTAGATTTAGATAAGGTAGTGATCAGAGAATGAAACTGACTATGTTAGGAACCGGCAATGCTACCGTAACGGAATGCTTTAATACATGTTTTGCATTGACCAACGAAGAGGATTCCTGTTTTCTGGTAGACACAGGCGGCGGAAACCGAATATTGAAAGTATTGAAGGATGCCCATATTTCGCTGAATCAGATTCATGATATTTTTATCACACATGAACATCTGGATCATATACTTGGAATCTTGTGGCTGATCCGGATGATCGGTACGAAAATGAATCAGGGAACGTATGAAGGAACGTTAAGCATTTATTGTCATATAGAACTGGTTGAAAAAATCTGTATAATGGCAGAGATGACAATTCAGGAAAAAGTATGCAGACATATTGGGAAGGATATATTGTTTGTAGCGATTGATACAGGTGAGCAGATGAAGATTCTGGACAGTGATGTGACGTTTTTTGATATTGAGTCAACCAAGGCGAGACAGTTTGGATTCACGCTGGTGACCAAGGACGGATTAAAACTGGCATGTCTTGGGGATGAGCCGTATAATCCGTCAAATGAAGTTTTTGTAAGAGATAGTGACTGGCTGATGCATGAGGCGTTCTGTCTGTATGGAGAAGCGGATAGATTCCATCCTTATGAGAAGCATCACAGTACTGTGCGGGAAGCATGTATGACTGCAGAGGAACTGGCGGTCCCGAATCTGATTTTATACCATACGGAGGAAACGCATCTGGCGGAACGCAAAGAGCTATATACAGAAGAAGGCAGACAGTTTTATCATGGAAATCTGTGTGTGCCGGATGATATGGAGAGTTTTGAACTGAAACGTACATTGAAGTTTCCGGGTGCATGATAAAGGATAGCGGCAAAACGTAAGGGGAGGTTTAAAATGGGTAAGATAATTAAGAAGTGCCTGGCTTGTGGCACCTTAAATGCATATGATGCTGAAGAGTGTAAAAAATGTGAAAGCCCATTACTGGCAGATGTTGATCAGGATGATGAGATTTTGGCAGTAGATCCGATGGAAGCGGCTCTGTCGGATGCCGTATCAACAGCAGAAGAGATGGAAGATGATCTGGTAGCGCAGATTCTGAAGGAACAGGCGGAGCATGCAAAACAGATCGTTGCCAAGGAAAAAGAAAAAGAAGAACGGAAGAAAAAGCGGGAGGCCAAAAAGGGAAGCTCCTTTGGCTTCTCAATCGGAGGAGAAGCTTCCGGTTCCTATAGTTCTTCCGGCAGAATGGAACGATCCAGTGGATTTGGCAGCTTTGGACGGGTGGATGGTCCGCCGAGTACAACCGGCGGATTTAAGATCAGTGGCAGCGATGGATTCGTGGCGGGTGATGAAGATGAACCGGGAAGAGTTCATTTTAACGGGTCTCTTCGTATGCAGGCAATCCGGAAAAGCCAGGCACAGAACAGGACAGAAAATGATGAAAATTAATCTGTGTTTATGCACAGAGGAAAATAAGTGAATCAAAGAAAGAAGTGGCAGAAATGAAAATTGGAAGAAATGATCCTTGCTGGTGTGGAAGTGGAAAGAAATATAAGGTGTGTCATATGCAGTTGGATGAAAAGCTGAATGCTTATCATCTGAAAGGGGCAAAGATACCGACACATAAGATGATCAAAACACCGGAGCAGATTGAAGGCATTCGAAAAGCCGGTGAAGCAAATACAATGGTTCTGGATTATATTGAACCATATGTAAAGGAAGGAATTTCAACCGGAGAGCTGGATCGGCTGATCTACGATTATACATTAAAGATCGGAGGAACTCCGGCATGCCTGAATTACAAGGGATATCCAAAGAGTGTATGTACTTCTATCGATGATGTGGTTTGCCACGGCATCCCGGATGATAACCGGATCTTAAAATCCGGAGAGATCATCAATGTGGATTGTACAACGATTTATAACGGATATTTTGGTGATGCGTCCAGAATGTACTGCATTGGAGATGTCAGTCCGGAGAAACGGAAACTGGTTGAAGTGACCAAGGAATGTCTGGATATAGGATTTCAGATGGTAAAGCCATGGGCTTTCCTGGGTGATATGGGTGTAGCGGTTAATCATCATGCGATGGAGAACGGTTATAGTGTGGTTCGTGAGATCGGTGGCCACGGAGTCGGCGTACAGTTCCATGAGGATCCGTGGGTCAGTCATATCGGTACACCGGGTGGCGATTACCTGATGGTGCCGGGTATGATCTTTACGATCGAGCCGATGGTAAACATGGGGAAACCGGATGTATGGGAAGATGAAGATGACGGCTGGACGGTCCGGACAGAGGACGGAAAGCCATCCGCACAGTGGGAATACACGATTCTGGTAACAGAAAACGGTGCAGAGATATTGTCCCATTAGGAAGCCACCGGATGAATAAGAAAGGCACATATAGGCGAAAGTATACTGCTGAAGCCATATGCGGGGAAAACTCAATGAGGAGGAGACAATGAAGATTTTTCGGGGAATGCGAGGCAGTATTTTTCTGTTCTCCATGATATATGTTTTGATCGGCATTATTCTGCTGATCGTATCTGATGCACCGATGCTGGCAGTGAGCTATATCTTTTCGGTGCTGTTGATCGTATCCGGCATTATTCTGGTGATGTACTACATCGGACGGGAAGCACAGCCGGATCAGGAAAGCTATGATCTGGCAGCCGGTATTCTGGCAACTGTTGCGGGAATCTATCTGCTGATCTATGCAAAGCTGCTGACACCGTGGATTCCGGCAGTGATGGGAATCCTGGTCATCGTAAGCGGAGTGATCACTTTCCAGAATGCACTGGATATGCGTAGGTTAAAGCAGGTATTCTGGGCACCGGTATTTCTGATCTCGCTGGCGAGCATAGCATTGGGAGCGGTGATCTTATATTATCCGTTCCAGAAGACCAGCAGTCAGCTGCGGGTGATCGGAGCATCGATGTTCTTAAGTGGCGGCATTGATGTGATCACGACCTTATGGCAGACGATGCGGATCCACGGTGCGCAGGCTGTAACACAGGAAATGAAATCCGCAGTTGTGAAGGTGAAGGATGATGTAGTGGAAACTGCCGTACAGGTAAAAAAAGAAGTTGCAACCATTACAGAGAACAAGTATAATAAGGCATTGGAAAAAACGAAAGGAAATGGTGATAAAATGGAAGTGATCTATTCAAGTACCAGAAATGCAGCAGAGACTGCAACCGCATCTCAGGCAATATTAAAAGGACTGGCAGAAAACGGAGGATTATTTGTACCGAATACGATTCCGGCACTGGATGTATCGCTGGAAGCACTGTCAAAGATGTCTTATCAGGAGGTTGCATATGAAGTAATGAGCCGTATGCTGACCGACTTTACAGAGGAAGAGTTAAAGCACTGTATTAACAGTGCTTATGATTCCAAGTTTGATACGACTGAGATTGCACCGCTGCGCAAGGCACATGGTGCGAATTATCTGGAACTGTTCCATGGATCTACCATTGCATTTAAAGATATGGCACTGTCGATTCTTCCGTATCTGCTGACAACCTCAGCAAAGAAGAATCATGTAAAGAACGATATTGTGATCCTGACAGCTACCTCCGGTGATACCGGTAAGGCAGCATTGGCAGGTTTTGCGGATGTGCCGGGCACAAAGATCATTGTATTCTATCCGAAGAACGGTGTCAGCCCGATCCAGGAGAAGCAGATGGTAACCCAGAAGGGTGCCAATACAGCCGTTGTAGGAATCATCGGTAACTTCGATGATGCACAGACCGGTGTTAAGAATATGTTTAACGATAAGACTCTGGCAGAGGAGATGGATGCTGCAAATATGCAGTTCTCATCCGCAAACTCTATCAACATCGGACGTCTGGTACCACAGATGGTATATTATGTATATGCATATTCCAGACTGGTGGCAGATGGTACGATCAAGGCAGGCGAGAAAATCAATGTTGTTGTGCCGACCGGTAACTTCGGTAATATTCTGGCAGCATATTATGCAAAAGAGATGGGGCTTCCGATTGCAAAGTTCATCTGTGCTTCTAATGAGAATAAAGTATTGTTTGACTTCTTCCGGACCGGAGAGTATAACAAGAACCGTGAGTTTATCCTGACAACCTCTCCGTCTATGGATATTCTGATTTCCAGCAATCTGGAGCGTCTGATCTATAAGATCGCAGGCAATGATGCCGCAAAGGATGCAGAGCTTATGAAAGAATTATCAACCGACGGTACGTATACGATCACGCCGGACATGAAGGAAAAGCTTTCAGAGTTCTACGGCGGTTATGCAACCGAAGAAGAGACAGCAGCTACGATCAAGAAGATTTATGAAGAAGACCGGTATATTATTGATACACATACAGCTGTTGCAGCTACTGTTTATGATAAGTATCGCGCAGAGACCGGCGATGAAACTCCGACTGTGATCGCATCAACAGCCAGCCCATATAAGTTTACCAGAAGCGTTATGAATGCCATAGATCATTCCTATGATGCCAAGAGCGATTTTGAGTTGGTAGATGAGTTAAATAAGCTTTCCGGTGTAAAGGTTCCGCAGGCGATTGAGGACATCCGGACAGCTCCGGTGCTTCATGATACCGTATGTGACAAGACCGAGATGGAAGCGACCGTTAAGAAGATCCTTAATCTGAAATAGAAGATCAGAAATCAGGAAATTAGATTAAGTGTTACAATAGTTTGATAAAGCATAGCAGACAGTTCATTCGTACCTTCCTGTCTATAAGTAAAACCAGGACCGCATACTTTGAGATTCAAGGCACATGGGTTCTGCTCACGTGCCTTTTTATTATGGCGACGAGGAAAATGCGGCATGCCTGCATGACAGTTATCAAATGCAGCAACAGGGAACGAAGAAAGAAAAGGAGAAAAAGAAAGATATGTACACGATTGAAACGCAGGTGAGCTTTGACAGTGCTCATTTTCTGGCCGGTTACCAGGGAAAATGTGGTAATATTCATGGACATCGCTGGACAGTCAAAGTGATTGCCATGGGAGAACAGTTGGAGCAGGAACAGATGCAGACAAGAGGAATGCTGATGGATTTTTCCAGCCTGAAGGCAGCACTCAGGGAGCTGGGAGATGCTCTGGATCATGTATTTATTGTAGAGCGGGGAACTCTGGCAGCAGATACGATGCAGTGTCTGGAGCGGGATGGGTTCCGAATCGTAGAGGTTCCGTTCCGGCCGACGGCAGAGAATTTCGCCAAATGGTTTTATGACCGGCTGGATGCAAAAGGATATCCGCTTCAGTCGGTTGTTGTATATGAGACTCCGAATAACTGCGCAACATATAGAAGAGATTAGGAGTTACAGGTATGATTTATAAGGTAGTAGAAACGTTTATCAGCATCAACGGAGAAGGACAGCATGCAGGGGAGCTGGCATTGTTCATACGATTTGCCGGCTGTAACTTAAATTGCAATTACTGTGATACCCGGTGGGCAAATCAGCCGGATGTCGTCTATCAGGAAATGACAGAAACAGAGATCAAAGTGTTAGTGACAGATTCCGGAGTACGGAATGTGACACTGACCGGAGGTGAACCGTTACTTCAGCCGGGAATGTATCAGCTGTTAGAGACGATGGGAAGTCTGCCGGATATTAGGATCGAGATTGAGACCAATGGAAGCGTGGACATCGGACCATATATGACATTGATCCGCCGGCCGGCATTTACGTTGGATTATAAACTCCCAGGCAGCGGTATGGAAGCCGGGATGAATACGGAGAATTACCGATATCTGACCAAAGAGGATACGGTTAAATTTGTAATATCGGATAAAGCGGACCTGACGCGGGCAAGAGAGATCATAGAGCAATATCAGTTAGAAGGCCGGTGTGGTATCTATTACAGCCCGGTATTCGGACGGATCCGGCCGGCAGAAATCGTAGATGATATGATAGAACATCGGTTAAACGGTGTTCACATGCAACTCCAGATGCATAAATTCATCTGGGATCCGGAGCAGCGTGGTGTATAGGAGGAATAGAAATGGCAATTGATACAAAGGCAATCGAGGAACATATTCGGGGCATATTGGAAGCACTTGGGGAGAATCCGGACCGGGAAGGACTGGTGGAAACTCCGCAGCGTGTTGCCAGAATGTATGAGGAAGTATTTGCCGGAATGAATTATACCAATCGGGAACTGGCAGAAATGTATGGTAAGACATTCCGCGTGCCGACTGAGCATGAAGACATGGTAGTTGTAAAGGATATTGAGGTATTCAGCTATTGTGAGCATCATATGGCATTGATGTATGATATGAAGGTCAGCGTTGCGTATCTTCCGAAGGAGCGGGTGATCGGCCTTAGTAAGATAGCAAGGATCGCAGATATGGCGGCTAAACGGCTTCAGCTTCAGGAACGGATCGGAACGGATATTGCAGAAATCATTCAGATGGCAACCGATTCCGATGATGTGGCGGTTTTGATCTCAGCGAATCACAGCTGCATGACAGCAAGAGGGATTAAGAAGCCATCGGCAAAGACCGTAACAACTACATTCCGTGGAAGATTTGAAAAAGAAACAGAGCTCCAGAACCGGTTTTTCTGTATGTTAAATCAGGGAGCATAAACGATAAAAGGAGGATATGAATATGCAAAACTTAAAAAACAAGAAGCAGGCAGTTGTGATTTTCAGTGGTGGACAGGACAGTACAACCTGTCTGTTCTGGGCAAAGGCACGATATGAGGAAGTCATTGCGATTTCATTCGATTATGGGCAGAAGCATAAGAAAGAACTGGAATGTGCGAAAGCAATTGCACAGGAATATGGAGTAGAACATCATATTTTTGATATGAGTCTGCTGAATCAGCTGGCTCCGAATTCTCTGACGCGTTCAGATATCAAGGTGGATACCGATGCACCGGAAAGTGGAACACCGAACAGCTTTGTAGACGGAAGAAATATGGTATTCCTGACCTATGCGGCAATCTTTGCCAAGCAGAGAGGTATCACAGATCTGATCACCGGTGTATCCCAGAGTGATTTCAGCGGATATCCGGACTGCCGGGACATTTTTATTAAATCCTTAAATACAACCCTGAACCTTGCTATGGATTATGAGTTTGATATTCAGACACCGCTTATGTGGATCGATAAGGAAGAAACCTGGGCTCTGGCAGATGAGCTTGGTGTTCTGGATGTGATCCATGATAAAACATTGACCTGCTATAATGGAATTATCGGGGATGGCTGTGGAAACTGTCCGTCCTGCAAACTGCGGAAAAAGGGCTATGATCTTTATATGGAGCATAAAAATAAGAAGCAGAAGTAATTAAGAAAACAGTCGGCATCTGAAAATGCAGATACCGGCTGCTTTTTTATAAATTCATGTATAGTCGAAGGATAAATCGGTCCCATAGTTTTGTTAACGGATGATCTTTAATGCCTGCTGTTTGTTTTCGATGACAACCTTCGTATGATCACCGCCAAACTCTCCATCCCGTACCCATGGAATCTCTTCTTCAGAGGTAATCTCTACTTTAGATGCTTTAAAACAGTACATATACTTCTCATTGACTTCACTGATAAGCAGGGAATTAATGATAGCCTGCAATTCAATCGGCTTAGTCGGTGCCTTGATCAGAAGGCATTCAAATACACCGTCATCAAACTCAACATCATCGGAAACAACGATATTACGCATGCCGCCGACAGAAAGAGAATTGGTGATCATGGCATAGATAAAGGTGTCTGTGATCACGTGGTCATCATAACGGACAGTCGCCGTATAGGTAGTGACATTATTCAGGTTGCGGATACTGTTCATGATATAGGCAGCGTGGCCGAATACATTCTTGACCTGCTGATTGGTAGAATAGGATACTTCGGTAAAAGCACCGAAAGCGGCAATATAAACAAAGTAGTCATTCTCGTTAAAACAGCCGATATCAACCGGAAACGGATGTCCGCTGATGATATTGGTAACGGCGGCCATTGGCTCTAAAGGGATTCCCAGACTCCGGGCAAAGTCATTGGTGGATCCGGCCGGAATATATCCCAAAGGAATATCACAATTGCTGACCATGAATCCGCTGACAACATCATCCAGGGTTCCATCGCCACCGGCACATACGATCAGATCGTAATCAGCCCCTTCGGATATGACGATATTTTTGCCGTCAAACGGCTGTCTGGTCGGATATACGGTTACCCGGTAGCCGGCATCTGAAAAAGCGTTAATGACTTCGAACAGTTCTCCCTTAATATGTGTTTTGCCGGCCGTTGGATTCAAGACGAACAACATATTTTTTTTCATAGAAATCCCTCCTGTAAATATGTATACTCAGTATAAACTATTTGATAGTATTCCACAATACGGATAATCTAAAATTGCTTTGAAAGAAAAATAAACAAATTGTGAAGAAAAAGCTGTTCAATTATGAACACAACTTGCCATCCCGGATAAAATATCCTATAATAAGATGATATGCCATAATAGAATAGCATGGAAAGGAATAACAAAATGGGAAAATATTTTGGAACAGATGGCTTTCGTGGAGAAGCCAATATAGATTTAACAGTAGAGCATGCATATAAGGTAGGAAGGTTTCTCGGTTATTATTTTGGCGAGAGAACGAAAAACGGAAGAGCCAGAGTGGTGATCGGTAAGGATACCCGCCGCTCCAGTTATATGTTTGAATATGCTTTAGTTGCCGGATTGACGGCAAGCGGTGCGGATGTGTGCCTGATGCATGTGACTCCAACACCAAGTGTATCATATATTACTCGTGTAGATGAGTTTGACTGCGGAATTATGATTTCAGCAAGCCATAATCCATTCTATGATAATGGTATTAAGATCATCAGTGCCAATGGTTCCAAGATGGATGCATCGGTTGAGAATCAGATCGAGGCATATATTGACGGACTGACCGATGAGGTTCCGCTGGCAACCAGAGAGAATATCGGACGGACAACAGATTATTCCAGTGGGCGGAACCGGTATATCGGATACCTGATGACACTTGCTACCCGTTCCTTTAAGAATGTCCGGGTTGGGCTGGACTGTGCAAACGGTGCATCTTCGACGGTGGCCCGGTATGTGTTTGAGGCATTGGGGGCCAAGGTGTATGTGATCAATGCAGAGCCGGATGGTACGAATATCAACGATCACTGCGGTTCTACGCATATTGAAGTATTGCAGCAGTTTGTACGGGAGAAGGGTCTGGATATCGGATTTGCTTATGATGGAGATGCAGATCGCTGCATGGCTGTAGATGATAAGGGTGAGATCATAGACGGAGATAAGATTCTTTACATTTGTGGTAAATACTTAAAAGAGCGCGGAGAACTGAATCATGATACCGTTGTAACCACTGTCATGTCGAATCTGGGACTCTATAAGGCATTTGACCGTTGTGGTATCCGGTATGAAAAGACTGCGGTTGGAGATAAATATGTATACGAGAATATGATGGAGAATGGGTATTCTCTGGGAGGAGAGCAATCCGGACATATTATTTTCAGCAAATTTGCGACAACCGGTGACGGTGTGCTGACATCTTTAAAGATTATGGAGGTTATGCTGGAAAGCAAACAGAAAATTTCAGATTTATTTCATGATTTAACAATTTATCCACAATTACTTGTTAATGTAAAGGTTAAGAGTAAGCCGGAGGCAAGGGCGGATCAGGATGTGTGTGTACTCGTGAAGAAGATTGAGGAAGAACTGGGAGATGAAGGACGGATTCTGCTCCGGGAGAGCGGAACAGAACCTGTAATTCGTGTAATGGTGGAAGCTAAGACAGATGAACTGTGTAATCAGTATGCATATCAGGTAGTAGATCTGCTTAAAGCAAAGGGACATAGCGTTCGATAATAAGATTCCGGTCTGTTAGGAGAAGAAATGAGTTTAAAAGGATTTATTCAGAAAAAGAAGAGTGAACCGTTTGACCAGCAGTTGTTTTTGCGGCGGGTTCTTTTGATCATGTATGATGTGGTAGCTATTTTTGCGGCAGGAGCATTGACGATTCTGCTCCGGTTTAATTTAAACTATGCGGCGATTGAGTTACAGTATATCCAGATGATGTGGAAGTATCTTCCGATCAACATTGTCTGTACGCTGCTTATTTTCGCAGCGTTTAAGCTATATAGCAGTATGTGGCAGTATGCAGGCCCGTTAGAGGCAGGCAATGTATTAATGGCAAGTGCGGCATCGACAATAGCACAGTTTATAGGCTATAATCTGCTTGGGATGCCGATGTTCAGAAGCTATTATTTTATATATGTAATTGTTTTTATGTTCCTGATCCTGGCATCCAGATTTGCATACCGGTTTCTGCGGATGGTCAAGAATAACCGGCTGACGCATAAGACCGGAAACCGGATCATGATCATCGGTGCCGGAGAGTCCTGCAATATGCTGATCAAGGAGATCACGAACAGCAGTTATATCAATGGGCAGGTGAAGTGCCTGATCGATGATGATCCGGCGAAGATCGGTAAGTATGTACAGGGAATCAAGGTTGTCGGTAACCGGGATACCATTCTTCATAATGCAAGAAAATATGAGATTGATGAGATCATCATTGCACTGCCTTCTGCATCTAAGAAAAATATTAAAGAGATCACAAACATCTGTAAAGAATCCGATTGTGAGCTGAAGATCCTTCCGGGTATGTATCAGCTGGTAAACGGAGAAGTCGGTATCAGTAATCTGCGGCATGTAGAGGTCGAGGATCTGCTGGGACGGGAGCCGATTACCGTTAATGTGGATTCGATAGCAGAGTATGTCCGTGGAAAAGTCGTTCTGGTAACCGGCGGTGGCGGTTCTATCGGTAGTGAGTTATGTCGTCAGATTGCCAGACATATTCCGAAGCAGCTGATCATTCTGGATATTTACGAGAATAATGCCTACGACATCAAGCAGGAGTTGGAACGGAAATATCCGAGACTGAACCTGGAGGTTCTGATCGGTTCCGTGCGGAATACCAGTCGTGTAAATTACATTTTTGAAAAATATCATCCGGACATTGTATACCATGCGGCAGCCCATAAACATGTGCCGCTGATGGAGGACAGTCCGAATGAGGCGATTAAGAATAATGTATTCGGTACCTTGAAGACTGTAAGGGCTGCGGACAAGTATGGCACGCAGCGGTTTGTACTGATTTCTACGGATAAGGCTGTAAATCCGACCAATATCATGGGTGCATCCAAGCGTATGTGCGAGATGATTGTTCAGATGTATAATACTCGTTCCAAGACAGAGTTTGTAGCGGTTCGGTTTGGTAATGTGCTGGGAAGCAACGGCAGTGTTATTCCGTTATTTAAGAAGCAGATTGCACATGGAGGACCGGTCACTGTCACGCATCCGGATATTATCCGGTACTTTATGACGATTCCGGAGGCTGTTTCTCTGGTTATTGAGGCCGGACTGTATGCCAAAGGCGGAGAGATTTTTGTTTTGGATATGGGAGAGCCGGTGAAGATTCTGGATCTGGCGGAGAATTTAATCCGTTTATCCGGGTATACTCCATATGATGATATTCCGATTGTATTTACAGGACTTCGTCCGGGTGAGAAGCTGTATGAGGAGCTTCTGATGGATGAGGAAGGCTTAAAAGATACACAGAATAAGATGATTCATATCGGAAGACCGATCGAGATTGATGAAGAACGGTTTGAGAAGGAGTTAGAGGCACTGAAGCACGCAACGGATAATGAAGAAGAGGATATCCGACCGCTGATCAAGCAGATCGTGCCGACCTATAATCCAAAAGGAGAATGATCCGTATGCTGAAACAATGGGAAAAACTTCCGGATATTATGAGGACTCCGGAAGTGGCAAAATATTATAGAATTCTGAAAAAGAAGCCGCTTAGTTTATTCCTTAAGCGGCTGTTTGATATTCTATTTTCTCTGATATTGATTGTACTGTTGTCACCATTGATGTTGTTTATTACAATCTGGATCAAGTGCGATTCCAAAGGACCGGTGATGTTCCGGCAGGTACGGATCACTACGGCAGGCAAGGAGTTCCGGATCTTCAAGTTCCGGACCATGGTGGTCGATGCGGAGAAGCTGGGAACACAGGTAACGGTCGGACAGGATCCTCGGATCACCAGATCCGGCAGATTTTTACGGAAGCTGAGACTGGATGAACTTCCGCAGTTGTTTAATGTACTGGCAGGTGACATGAGTTTTGTAGGAACAAGACCGGAGGTACCGCATTATGTAGAACAATATACACCGGAAATGTGGGCCACCCTTTTGCTGCCGGCAGGGATCACTTCGGAGGCGAGTATCGAGTATAAGGATGAAGACCGACTGCTAGAAGGCGCTGAGGATGTTGACCGGGTATATATGGAAGAAGTATTGCCGGAAAAGATGAAGTACAATCTCCGATATCTGGAGCGGTTCCAGGTATTGCGGGATTTTGTGATTATGATTGAAACAGTAATCGCAGTATTGAAGTAATGCAGTGAATTACAATAGAGTTTGCGAATTGTAAATGATTGAGATATAAAGATTCAGATGAATTTATAAGAAAGGGGCGGATCATAGGATGAGAGTACCATTTTCACCACCGGATATTACGGAAGAAGAGATTGAAGCAGTTGCGGAGGCTATGCGTTCCGGCTGGATCACGACCGGACCGAGGACCAAGGAGTTTGAGAAGCAGATCGCACAGTATTGCGGAACCGGACATGCGGTGTGTTTAAACTCATCGACCTCCTGCATGGAGATGACATTACGACTGCTGGGTGTGGGTCCCGGTGATGAGGTTATTACCAGCGCTTACACATATACAGCATCAGCCAGTGTTGTCTGCCATGTAGGTGCACAGCTGAAGCTGGTCGATATACAGGAAGACTCACTGGAAATGGACTATGATCAGCTGGAAGCAGCGATCACAGAGAAGACAAAAGTGATCATACCGGTCGATCTGGCAGGAATTGTCTGCGATTATGACCGGATATATGAGATTGTGGAGCGGAAGAAGGCACTGTTCCATCCGTCCAATGAGTTACAGAAGCTTTATGGCAGGGTGATCGTGCTGGCAGATGCATCCCATTCGTTTGGTGCCATGTGGCATGGAAAGCGTAGTGGAAGTATTGCAGATTTTTCATCCTTCTCCTTTCATGCAGTGAAGAATCTGACAACTGCAGAAGGCGGAGCTGTTACCTGGCGGGAGATGGAAGGAATGGATTCCGATGAGCTCTATCATCAGTACATGCTCCTGTCCCTGCACGGACAGTCCAAGGATGCTCTGGCAAAGACGAGATTAGGTGCCTGGGAGTATGATATCGTCGGCACTTATTATAAATGTAATATGACCGATATTCAGGCGGCAATCGGACAGGTTCAGCTGAAACGATATGCATCGTTACTGGAACGCAGACAGGAAATCCTTAAGAAATATGAGACCGGTCTTCAGGACCTTCCGGTACACGGACTGGCTCATGTGGGAGCAGATCATTGCTCCAGCGGGCATCTATGTCTGATCTTTCTGGATGGCAAAAGCATGGAGTTTCGGAATGCACTGATTACCCAGATGGCAGAAATGGATGTGGCAACCAATGTACATTACAAGCCATTGCCGCTACATACGGCTTATAAGGCACTGGGGTTTAGGATTGAGGATTATCCGCATGCCTATGCACAGTTTGCAAAGGAAATATCCCTGCCATTGCATACCTGTCTGACAGATGAGCAGATTGCGTATGTGATCGAGGTCTTTCATAAGGCTTACCGTGAACTGGAGATGGAGAAATTATCATGACAGTCAGTGTAGGAGTGGTTGCATATAATGAGAGCAATGTTATAAACGGAATATTAGAGGATCTGGCGAAGCAGGATTATCCGCATGAGAAGATTGAGCTTCTTCTGGTGGATTCCGCCTCAACGGATGATACCGGAAAGCAGCTGGAGGCATTTGCGGCCAGACAGGCGGAGCTTGGTTTTAAGCGGATTCAGGTATTAGATAATCCGAAGCGGAAGCAGGCAGCAGGCTGGAATGTTGTCATTCAGGCGGCAAAGGAGGATATTCTGATCCGGATTGATGCACATGCATCGATTCCGGCAGATTTTGTCAGTAAAAATGTCCGGCTTCAGGAGGCAGGCGAGAAGATTACCGGTGGTCCGAGACCCAATATCGTAGATGATCCGACTCCCTGGAAAGAGACCCTGTATCTGGCAGAAAGTTCTATGTTCGGCAGCAGTATCGCACCCTATCGGCGGGAACAGGGAAGACGGTATGTGGATTCCATGTTTCATGCGGCATATCGCAGAGAGATCTTCGATGAGGTTGGCGGTTTTAATGAGAAGCTTGGACGAACCGAGGATAATGAGCTGCATTACCGGATGCGGCAGGCCGGATACCGGTTCTGCTATGATCCGGAGATTCTATCATATCAGCATGTACGGAATACATTCGGTGGAATGATGAAGCAGAAATACGGCAATGGTTATTGGATCGGAAGAACCGTGAAGGTCTGTCCGAAATGTCTGGAGATTTATCATTTTGTACCGTTTGCATTTGTTCTGGGAATTCTGATAACAACCGTGCTGTGTTTCTTCCATTTCCCATGGCTGGCCATTGCCATGTGGGGACTATACTGGCTGTTGGCTGTGATTATGGCGATAACCGGGATCGTTGGAGACTGCAGACAGGGAAAGCGGTTCTCTGTCAGTCATCTGCTGTTACCGGTGCTGTTTTTCTTACTGCATGTGGCGTATGGAATCGGAACCCTGATCGGCTTGTGTACACCGAAGGATAAAGAGTAACATATTTCCATAATAAAGGGAAAAGACGGAATGAGGTGGTGATAGGAGCATGGAAAAGTTACAGAAATATAAGGCATACTATCACCTTCCCGGCTTGTTTGAATTCTATGAGTTGTATCGTGTATTTTTACCGTTATTCCGGGAGCATAACGAGTATTTTTATGACTGGTGTGAGATCGGCTCTATCTATGGAGCACCGTCAGACTGTATCTGGGGCGGAGGTAGGATCGAGGATGGAGTCTGTGGCGCACGGACGGTACTGGCATTGATGCAGGAATATGACATTTCTGCCAGACTGACCTTCAGCAATTCTTTGCTCCGCGAGGAGCATCTTTCGGACCGGAAATGTAATACCCTGTGTGCAATGTTTGAAGCAGATGGAGCGGTGGAAGGTGGTGCCGGCAATGGCGTGATCGTTGCTTCTGATTTATTGACAGAATATTTGAAAATAAACTATCCGAGGCTCTATCTGGTATCGTCAACCACCAAGGTACTGACGGATTTTCAGCAGCTTCTGAATGAGATCGAACGAGAAGATTTCCAGTACATTGTGCCGGATTTTCGGTTAAATAAAGAGCTGGATAAGCTCCGGCAGCTATCGGACGGGCAGAAGGCGAAGGTGGAATTTCTGTGTAACGAGTGCTGCCGGCCGGGCTGTCAGGACCGGAAACGCTGCTATGAGGCGGTCAGCCGTAAGGCACTTGGAGAATCCGGTCCGGAGCACCATTGCGCAGCAGCGAGTGGAAAGGATGGATACCGGTTCTCGGATGCAATGAAAAATCCGGAATTTATAGGGATCAACGAGATTACGGAGGTATATCTGCCAATGGGCTTTTCCAATTTTAAGATAGAGGGACGAAGTCTTGGCAGTGCATTGGTTCTGGAGATGTTGCTCTACTATATGGTCAGACCGGAACACCAGCTGCAGGTCAGAGAGGAAATCTATCTGGATAATATGCTGGATCTGTTCTGATAACGGTGCAGAAAGCTGAAAAAGGTTGATATGGTGGAAAGTTTAAAATGTCCATTAGAATAAAAGGGGGAGCATAAGATGCAAAAGGTTGAATTTATGACGGAAGAAGAGCTGGTAAAGTACGGAACTCTGATCGGTGAGGCGTTTGTTGCGGAAAATGACGGAATAGCGGCAACGGCATCCGGAGAAGATATAGTAAAGGCCTTTGAAATCATGACGGAATATTTCTATAAGGCGGGAGTATTATACACGACCTCGGACCGGCATGAGGGATTTCTGGCATACTGGCATAAGAAGACAAAGAAGAAGCTGGGACTTGAGCTTCATATGGTGTTCCGGATGCTGCGGGAAATGTCATTCAAGGGTGTTATGGCAGTGGCAGGCTCGGGTAATGCATTATATACGAAGCTTTATAAGAAGGAACAGGATTATGTCGAGGTATCGATGGTTGTAGTGCTGCGGGAATTTCAGGGTAAGGGTTATATGAAGAAAATTCTGGCGCATCCATTTAAAGAGGCCGAGAAACTGGGAATTCCGTGTGTACTGGATACCGATACTAAGCTGAAGGTTGCCAAATACACGAAATGCGGCATGAAAAATACCGGAAGTAAGAAATTAAAATCCGGACAGTATCTGTATGCGATGGAATATCGTAAGCCAGCTGCAGTTTAACGGAATAAAGAGAAGCACCGCACGGGAAATCAAGAAAACCGGGGCGAATCAAAATAATCGAATAATAATAAGTGTAAGGGACGGCTGTCTGAGAAAGGATCGGGCAGTCGTCCTTTTATGTTGATGAGAAAAAATGCAGGATATCTATATGACCTGGGTTACAAAAAACTTACGCAGATTTTACATTCCGGAGGTAATAGATTTTACACAGGTTCGGTATTCTTCTAAACGTCAAGTGAGACTTGAGAAAAAAGATTGGTTGGACACGTGGGTGTCCAGAAGGGAGATTTTATCATGAGAAAGAAATTTTTAGGCGTAGTTTTAGCAACGGCAATGGCAGCAGGTTGTCTGGCAGGCTGTGGAAGTCAGGCAGGAACATCTGATGCATCTTCAGCAGCAGGTTCCGATGATGCAAGTTCAGCAGAGTCAGAAGCATCCAGCGATGCAGGAAATGATGCAACCGGCGATTTTGACAATACAAAATATATCAATGTAGTATCCAGAGAAGATGGTTCCGGTACAAGAGGAGCATTCATCGAGTTAACAGGTGTTGAGGAGAAGGATGCAGATGGAAATAAGGTAGATAATACTACAACAGATGCAGCAATCACAAATAATACATCCGTTATGATGAGCACCGTTAAGGGTGATACATATTCCATCGGATACATTTCGCTGGGCTCTCTGAACAAAGATGTAAAGGCACTCAATGTAGACGGAGTGGAAGCAACTGCTGAGAATGTAAAGAGCGGTGATTATACATTATCAAGACCATTTAATATTGTAACCAAAGGTACTGTCGGTGATGCAGCACAGGATTTCATCAACTATATTATGAGTGATGACGGACAGAAGGTAGTTGTTGATGAAGGATATGTAGATGTATCAAGCGGTTCTTTCGAATCTACACAGGCAGAAGGTAAGATCGTAGTAGCAGGTTCTTCATCCGTATCACCGGTTATGGAGAAGTTAAAGGAAGCTTACGCATCCGTAAACCCAAATGCAACCATCGAGATTCAGACCTCAGACTCTACCACCGGTGTTGAATCAACTATCAACGGTATCTGTGATATCGGTATGGCATCCCGTGAATTAAAGGATTCTGAGACAGAGCAGGGTGTTGAAGCAACTGTTATCGCAAAGGATGGTATTGCAGTCGTCGTAAACAATGCAAACCCATTAACAGACATCACCAAGGATCAGATCAAGTCCATCTATGTAGGCGAGCTGACAAAGTGGGATGAATTAAAGTAATAGCGGTTTTATAAAGAATGAATGGCAATTAAGGTATGGTGAAATAGATGAAAGAAGAAGCAAAAGCAGCAAGAAAACGAGTGTTTGAAAAAATCATGGAAATCATCTTTATACTCTGTGCCTGTATGTCAATTCTTGCAGTAGCGTTAATCTGTTTCTTCCTGTTCACCAAAGGAATTCCGGGTATGGCGAAAATCGGCATCTTCAAGTTCCTTGGTGGGCAGGTATGGAAACCCGGAAATGATATTTACGGAATCTTACCGATGATCCTTGGCTCGGTCTATGTAACGGGACTGGCACTGGTCATCGGTGTTCCTATTGGATTATTAACCGCTATTTTTATGGCAAGATTCTGTCCGAAGAAGCTTTACAAGGTAGTAAAGCCGGCAGTTGACTTACTGGCAGGAATCCCTTCGGTTGTATATGGTTTCTTTGGAATGGTAGTTATAGTTCCGGTTGTCCGGGCATTGACAGATGCATTAGGTGCGAGAGGAAATGGTGTCAGCCTGTTAACGGCAGCCATTTTGCTTGGAATTATGATCCTGCCGACTATCATCAGTGTATCGGAGGCTGCCATCCGTGCAGTGCCGGAGAGCTATTATGAGGGTTCTTTGGGACTTGGGGCTGACCCGGTACGAAGTGTCTTTAAGGCAGTGCTTCCGGCGGCAAAATCCGGAATTATGGCCGGTATCATTTTAGGAGTCGGACGTGCGATTGGTGAAACGATGGCAGTCATCATGGTAGCCGGTAATAACCCGGCTATGCCAAAGGGACTGTTGCAGGGTGTCCGGACGCTGACGGCAAATATTGTAATAGAAATGGGATATGCCCAGGATTTACACAGAGAAGCGTTGATAGCAACCGGTGTTGTATTGTTCGTCTTTATCTTAATTATTAACCTGTGCTTCTCAATTGTGAAACGGAGGGATAAATAATGGCGGATACAACAACAGTAGATTTCAATATACAGGCAGAAGAGCCGGAAACAAATGTTGCGGATATTGTCGGAATCAACAAGCAGACTTTTGGACAGAAATTAAAATCCTATACCAGAAAGCCGACCTCTCTGATCATGCTGATCCTGGTGATCGGTGCCGCTGTTATCACACTGGCGGTGTTGATATTTATCATTGCATATATTCTGATCAATGGCGTTCCGAATCTTTCATGGAGCTTGTTCCAGTGGAATTATAACAGTGAGAATTCATCCATGATGCCGGCAATCATTAATACAGTCATTATGACAATCCTGGCACTTCTGATTTCGGTTCCGTTTGGAATCGGAGCAGCCGTTTATCTGGTGGAATATGCCAAGCGGGGAAATAAGTTAGTAGGTATCGTAAGAATTACAGCAGAAACTCTGACGGGTATTCCGTCTATTGTATATGGCTTATTTGGTATGTTGTTTTTTGTAACACAGCTGAAATGGAGACTGTCGATGTTGGCCGGTGCTTTTACTCTGGCGATCATGATACTTCCGGTTATTATGAGAACAACGGAGGAAGCATTGATGGCAGTTCCGGATTCTTACCGGGAAGGAAGCTTTGGACTCGGTGCAGGTAAATTCAGAACGGTGTTTAAAATCATACTTCCGTCTGCAATGCCCGGAATTCTCTCCGGAGTCATTCTTGCAATCGGACGGATCGTTGGTGAAACAGCAGCATTGATGTATACGGCAGGTACGGTTCCGGCAGTTCAGGGCTTGTTGTCATCCGGACGTACGTTGGCCGTTCATATGTATGTTCTTTCATCAGAGGGACTTTATATGGGACCGGCATATGCTACAGCTGTTATATTACTGGTAGTAGTATTGCTGATGAATCTGGGTTCATCCCTGATCGCAAAACGGCTTACAAAAGGGAATTAGTAAAGAAAGGAAATAGGAGCATGGGTAAATTTGAGATAAAAAACCTGGATCTGTATTATGGAGATTTTAAGGCTTTAAAGAATATAAACCTGGAACTTCCGGAGAAACAGATCAGCGCCTTTATCGGACCATCCGGTTGTGGAAAGTCAACATTGTTAAAGTCGTTAAACCGGATGAATGATCTGGTGGAAGGCTGTAAGATTACCGGACAGGTAACACTGGATGGGGTAGATATTTATAAAGATATGGATGTGAATCTGCTTCGCAGGAAAGTCGGAATGGTATTCCAGAAGCCGAATCCGTTCCCAATGAGTGTATATGATAATATTGCATACGGACCGAGAACACATGGTATACATAATTCGGCAAAGCTGGATGAAATTGTAGAACGTTCTTTGCGCCAGGCAGCAATCTGGGATGAATTAAAAGATCGGTTAAAAAAGAGTGCGCTCGGTTTATCAGGCGGCCAGCAGCAGAGACTTTGTATTGCAAGAGCGCTGGCAGTCGAACCGGAGGTGATCCTGATGGACGAACCGACCTCTGCACTGGATCCGATCTCGACTTCAAAGATTGAGGAGCTGGCTGTAGAGTTAAAAGATAAATATACCATCATTATTGTTACGCATAATATGCAGCAGGCTACCCGTATTTCAGATAAGACAGCGTTCTTCCTGCTGGGAGAAGTTGTAGAATTCAGTGATACGGAAGAACTGTTCGCAATGCCGAAGGACAAACGAACGGAGAATTATATTACCGGACGATTCGGTTGATGGTGAAACAGGAGGATAGAAATGGCAAAGCAGAGTCGATTTGAAAAACAGTTAAATACCCTGAATCAGCAGATGGTTCAGATGGGAAGTATGGTGGAGCAGTCGATTGAAATGGCTGTATCCGCTCTGGTAACTAAGGATAGTGAGAAGGCGCATAATGTGATCGAATATGCTGCAGATGTCAGCAATCAGGAACGGCAGATAGAAGGAATGTGTATGAAACTTCTGCTCTGTCAGCAGCCGGTGGCATCCGATCTGCGTATGATCTCATCTGCATTAAAGATGATCACAGATATGGAGCGTATCGCCGTGCAGTCGGCAGAAATCTCGGAGCTGACCATTCGTATGGAAGAGACACCATATATTAAGAAGCTGGAACATGTTCAGCAGATGGCGAAAGAGACTATTCTGATGGTCGTAAAGAGTATTGATGCATTTGTAAATAAAGATCTCGAATTGGCACAGGAAGTTATTTCCATGGATGATGTTGTCGATGATCTGTTCATTAAGATCAAACAGGAGTTGATCGGACTGATCAATCAGGATGCCAGTAATGGTGAGCAGGCAACAGATCTGCTTATGATCGGAAAGTACTTTGAACGAATCGGAGATCATGCGGTTAATATTGCTCAGTGGGTCACCTTCTCAATTACCGGTGAACATGGAGAAATTAATTAATGAGTAAAAAAAGTGCAAAGGATCCGGGAAAAGCTGTTGCTGCCATGGAAGCGGCGGTAGCAGATTCCCAGTACCGGATTAAATGTGAATGCGCGATCAGTATGGTAGAATTGAAGCTGCAGATGATTCAGGACGAACTTTCGGAAGAATATGGAAGGATGATCGTCAGTAATATCTGCAGCCGGATCAAGACTGTGGACAGCATTTGCAAAAAGCTTCAGAAAAAGGGATATAAGTGTACGTTTGCGGAAGCAACAGAAAAATTAAATGACATGATCGGAGTCCGGGTCACCTGTTTCTTTGAAGATGATATTTACGAGATTGTAAAACGGATATCGGCACATGAGGATGTGACGGTTGTAAAAGAAAAGGATTATATTCAGAAGCCTAAGAGTAACGGCTATCATAGCTTTCACCTGATCGTGGAAGTACCGGTCTACAGTGATGCGGGCTGTGAACGGAAACGGGTAGAGATACAGTTCCGGACGGTAGCTATGGATTTCTGGGCACAGCTGGACTACCAGTTATGTTATAAGAGGGAAATAAGCGGGGCTCAGGGCGAGGATATTCAGAAGGAATTAAAGAAGTATGCGGAAGAAATCGCCCGGATGGATAAGAATATGATGCGGATACGGAAAGAAATAGAAACGATATAAAATGGCTGTGGATTTGTGTGTGGTCCATGGCTCTTTTCATATTTAACAGATTTTTCATGACTTTCCTGTAAATATGGATAGAATTCATGAAATATATTTGATATAATTCCCTTAATAAATGTTCACATTGGAGGAAAACTATGTCAAACGATATAATCGAAAATAATAAATCAGAAGATAAAGAAGAGGATAAGGAATACGAGGAGTATTGCTATCTCTGCCGGAGACCGGAGAGTGTATGCGGGAAGCTGATCCGCCTTCCGAACAATATTAATATCTGTGCGAGCTGTATGCAGAATACCTTTGACACTTTCAGCAACGGAAACGGTATGCAGTTCATGGATCTGGGAAATTTTGAAATGCCGTTTAACATGGATGGCATTCAGGACATCCCGAAGTCACAGAAGGTAAAGAAGAAAAAGAAGCAGGAAAAGAAGGAAGAGCCGGAATTAAGCTTAAAAACCATTCCGGCACCACATATTATGAAGGCGAAGCTGGATGAATACGTAGTCGGACAGGATTATGCGAAAAAGGTAATCTCGGTTGCCGTATATAATCATTATAAGCGGGTTCTGACAGACAGCATGGATGATATCGAGATCGAGAAGTCCAATATGCTGATGATCGGACCGACCGGTAGTGGTAAGACCTATCTGGTTAAGACGATTGCCAGATTATTAAATGTACCGCTGGCAATTACCGATGCAACGACATTGACAGAGGCCGGATATATCGGTGATGATGTGGAAAGTGTCCTGTCAAAGCTTCTGGCGGCAGCAGATAACGATGTTGAGAAAGCGGAACGGGGTATCGTATTTATTGATGAGATCGATAAGATTGCCAAGAAGCGGAATACGAACAGCCGGGATGTAAGCGGCGAGTCTGTGCAGCAGGGGTTGTTGAAGCTGTTAGAGGGTGCTGAGGTGGAAGTGCCGGTAGGCGCGGGTAGCAAGAATGCCATGGTTCCGATGACCACAGTTAATACAAAGAACATTCTGTTCATCTGTGGCGGCGCATTCCCGGATTTGGAGGACATCATAAAGGAACGGCTGAATAAGCAGGCTGCAATCGGGTTCAAGTCCGATCTGAAGGATAAATATGATGATGATCCGAATATATTAAAGAAGGTCACCATTGAAGACCTGCGGGAATTCGGTATGATACCGGAATTTTTAGGCCGTTTGCCGGTAATCTATACATTGGATGCTTTGGATAAGGAGAAGATGATCCGGATCCTGAAAGAACCAAGGAATGCGATTTTAAAGCAATATCAGAAGCTGTTAAGCCTGGATGAGGTAGACTTACGGTTTGATGATTCTGCCTATGAGGCAATCGCGGAGAAAGCAATGGAGAAAAAGACCGGTGCTAGAGCATTGCGGGCGATCATTGAGGAGTTTATGCTGGATATTATGTATCAGATTCCGAGAGATGACAGCATCGGAAGAGTTACGATTACCGGGGATTATATTCGGGGGACCGGGGCACCGTTGATCGATATGCGTGGTGTACTGGAACTAGAGGATTAGTAGAAACGTTGAAAAAGGCTTGACATCCCCGGATTTCAAGTCTATGATAAGAACAGTTATCGGCATAGAAGGTGCAGGAAGGAATATGTTTCCCTGACAGAGAACAGAGGTCATCGGCTGGAAGCCTCTGAAGAAGGAGCAGATTCTTAGTTTCACACCGGAGCTTTTTACCTGAACAGAATCCGTACAGTCGGGTGATCGGTAGGGTGAAACGGTTAATGGCGTTATACATTATCAAGTGTCCATGACAGACTGTCATGGGAAACAGGGTGGTACCGCGATCATAAGCTCGTCCCTTTCAGGGACGGGCTTCTTTTGCGTAAACAATGAGCCGGGCACGAAGCCACGCATTGGGAACACACATAAGATGACGTATGGCAAGTTTACTTGCCGATGCGTCAGATTGTGGGTGTGGATACGAATGCGGAAGCATTCGTATCCGGCGAATGTCCGACACCGAGCCGTTAGGCGAGGTGCGGGCAACACCGCAATGCGTGGGAACGACGTGGCAGCATGTCCGACACCGAGCCGTCAGGCGAGGTGCGGGCAACGCCGTAATGCGTGGGAACATGCCTTACTTACCCTAACATATATGAATGATTTTCAGGAGGAAGAATGATGAAAGAGAAACTGCAGGCGATTCGAGAAGAAGCCTTAGCGAAAATTGAAGCAGCAAATGACCTCGATGCATTAAATGATATCAAGGTCAATGTATTAGGTAAAAAAGGTGAATTAACACAAGTGCTAAAAGGCATGAAGGATGTTGCACCGGAAGAGCGTCCAAAGGTCGGTCAGATGGTCAATGATACCAGAACTGCCATTGAAGAGAAGCTTGAGAATGTAAAGAAGGAAATCGCTAAGAAGATCCGGGAAGAGAAGATGAAGAATGAGGTCATCGATGTAACACTTCCGGGAACGATGCATATGAAGGGCCATCGTCATCCGAATCAGATCGCACTTGAAGAACTGGAGCGGGTATTTGTCGGTATGGGCTACGAGATCGTAGAGGGTCCGGAAGTAGAATATGATCATTATAATTTCGAACTGTTAAATATTCCGGCAAATCATCCGGCAAAGGATGAACAGGATACCTTCTATATTACCAAGGATATTCTGCTTCGTACACAGACTTCTCCGGTACAGGCACGTGTGATGGAGACCGGCAGAATGCCGATCCGTATTATCGCACCGGGACGTGTATTCCGTGCAGATGAAGTTGATGCAACACATTCACCATCCTTCCATCAGGTAGAAGGGCTGGTTGTAGATAAAGGAATCACCTTTGCAGATCTGAAGGGAACTCTGGAGCAGTTTGCGAAGGAATTCTTCGGACCGGATACGAAGGTTAAACTTCGTCCACATCATTTCCCGTTTACAGAGCCGAGTGCAGAGGTAGATGTCAGCTGCTTCAAGTGTGGCGGTAAGGGCTGCCGGATGTGTAAGGGCAGCGGTTGGATTGAAATACTGGGATGCGGTATGGTTCATCCGAAGGTATTAAAAGATTGCGGAATTGATCCGGAAGAATATTCAGGTTTTGCATTTGGTATTGGACTGGAACGAGTTGCACTGTTGAAATATGAGATCGATGATATGCGGTTATTATATGAGAATGATATGCGGTTCTTAAAGCAGTTCTAACAGAAACGGTATAAAACAACGCAGTCAGTGGTTGAGAGTTTATGGAGGTTAAGTAGAATGAATACACCAATGTCTTGGTTAAAGGTATATGTACCGGATTTAAAAGCACCGGTCGAAGAATTTGTAGATGCAATCACATTATCTGGATCTCATGTAGAAGGCTATGAGAAGAAGGATAAAAACCTGGAGAAGATCGTAGTCGGTAAGATCGAGAAGATCGAGAAGCATCCGGATGCAGATAAGCTGATCATCTGTCAGGTAAATATCGGAGAGGATGCTCCGTTGCAGATTGTAACAGGCGCTCCGAATGTAAAGGAAGGAGATCTGGTTCCAACCGTATTAGATGGTGGTAAGGTAGCAGGTGGCCATGATGGCGGTCCGTTGCCGGAGAATGGAATTAAGATCAAGAAAGGAAAATTAAGAGGCGTAGAATCTTATGGTATGATGTGTGCCATTGAAGAGTTAGGCGCCAACAGAGAGTTATATCCGGAAGCACCGGAAAATGGTGTTTATGTATTCCCGGAGGAGTCCGGAGTAAAGCCGGGTGATGATGCGATCGAGGCACTCGGACTTCATGATGCGGTAGTAGAATATGAGATCACATCCAACCGTGTAGACTGCTTCAGCATGATCGGTATGGCAAGAGAAGCAGCAGCGACCTATGGACTGCCATTCCATCCACCAATCGTACCGGGAACCGTAAAGGGCGGCGATGTAACGAGTTATGCATCTGTTGAAGTAGAAGCCACCGATTTATGCCCGAGATACTGCGCAAGAGTTGTAAAGAACTTAAAAATCGGTCCGTCTCCGAAATGGATGCGGGAGCGTCTGGCATCTCAGGGAATCCGTTCAATCAACAATCTGGTAGATATTACCAATTATGTGATGGAGGAATACGGTCAGCCCATGCATGCATATGATCTGGATACGATCGCAGATCATAAGATTATTGTAAAGCGGGCAAAGGATGGAGATAAATTTGTAACACTGGATGGTCAGGAACGGAATCTGGATTCCAATGTACTGATGATCTGTGATGGTGAGAAGGAGATCGGTATTGCAGGTATCATGGGTGGTGAGAATTCCATGGTAACGGATCATATTTCTACCCTGTTGTTTGAGGCAGCCTGCTTTGATGGAACCAATATCCGGTTATCATCAAAGAGAATCGGTATGCGTACCGATGCATCTGCCAAGTTTGAGAAGGGTCTGGATCCGAATCTGGCATTAGAAGCAATTAATCGTGCCTGCCAGTTGATTGAAGAGCTGGGCTGCGGTGAAGTAGTAGAAGGTGTGATCGATATTTATCCGGATCCGGTAGAGCCGTGGAAGCTTCCGTTTGAGCCGGCTAAGATGAATCATCTGCTGGGTATGGAGATTCCGGAGGAGTTAATGCTCCAGTATTTTGAACGCCTGGGACTTTCCTATGATATGAATACCAATGAGCTGACAATCCCGACCTTCCGTCAGGATCTGCATTGTATGGCTGATCTGGCAGAGGAGGTAGCACGGTTATACGGCTATGATAAGCTGCCTGCAACACTTCCTCGCGGTGAGGCAACGGTTGGTAAGAAGCAGTTCCATATGCTGGTAGAGGATGTAGCAAGAGATGTATGTGAGAATAATGGATTTTCCGGTGGTATGACCTATTCCTTCGAGAGTCCGAAGGTCTATGATAAGCTCCTGATCCCACAGGATTCCGATATTCGTAAGGCAATCGTGATCTCAAATCCGTTAGGCGAGGATTTCTCTATCATGAGAACCATTTCCCTGAATGGTATGATCACCTCTCTGGCAACGAACTTTAACCGTAGAAATAAGGATGCCAGATTATATGAGATCGGAAATATTTATCTTCCAAAGCAGCTGCCGTTAACAGAGTTGCCGGAGGAGCGTAAGATGCTGACACTCGGTATGTATGGTCAGTGCGACTTCTTCAATATGAAGGGTGTATTGGAAGAGTTATTTGAAAAGCTGGGTCTGCATCATGCATTTACTTATAATCCAAAGGGCGGTTATCCATTCCTGCATCCAGGTCGTCAGGCCGCTATTCAGAACGGAGAGGACGTGATCGGTTATATCGGTCAGTTGCATCCGGAGGTAGTAGATAACTATAATATGAAGGGTGAGGTCTATGTGGCAGTTGTGGATCTTCCGAAGCTGACTGCACTTGCAAGCTTTGACCGGAAGTATGAAGGCATTGCCAAATTCCCTGCAAGTACCAGAGATTTAAGCATGGTTATGAGCAAGGACATCTTTGTAGGACAGGTAGAAGAGGTTATCAAGAAATACGGTGGAAATCTGTTGGAGAATTATGAGCTCTTTGATGTATATGAAGGTGAACAGGTAGGCAGAGGTAAGAAGTCTGTTGCATATACCATGACTTTCCGTGCAAAGGATCGGAATCTAGAGGCCAGTGAGGTCAATGCGATTACCGATAAGATCATAGCAGGTCTGCAGAAGATGGGTATTGAACTGAGAGGCTAGAAAGAGATCATGATGAAATTAAGTGATTTTAACTATAATCTTCCGGAGGAACTGATCGCACAGGATCCTCTGGAAAAAAGAGATAATTCCCGGCTGATGGTTTTGCATCGGGAGACCGGTGAGCTGGAACACAAGCATTTTTATGATGTGATCGATTACCTGAATCCGGGAGATTGTCTGGTAGTCAATAATACTAAGGTAATCCCTGCCAGATTAATGGGTGTGAAAGAGGAGACCGGAGCATCCATCGAGGTTCTGCTTTTGAAGCGGAAGGAAGAGAAGGTATGGGAAACACTGGTGAAGCCGGGTAAAAAGGCAAGAGTCGGCGCCAGGATCAGCTTTGGTGACGGACTGTTAGTCGGAGAAGTGATCGATGTCGTAGAGGAAGGAAACCGGCTGATCCGGTTCGAGTACGACGGAATCTTTGAGGAAATCTTAGATCGGCTCGGACAGATGCCGTTACCGCCATATATTACCCATCAGCTGCAGGATAAGAACCGGTATCAGACAGTATATGCGAAGTATGACGGGTCTGCAGCCGCACCGACAGCCGGCTTACATTTTACAGAGGAACTGTTGCAAAAGATTCAGGATAAGGGTGTCCGGATCGCAAAGGTAACCCTTCATGTCGGGCTTGGAACCTTCCGCCCGGTAAAGGAAGAGAATGTGCTGGATCATCATATGCATTCAGAGTTTTATATTGTAGATGAAGAAGCGGCGAAGATTATTAATGAGACAAAAGCAAATGGCGGCAGAGTCATTTCGGTTGGGACGACCAGTACCAGAACTCTGGAAACGGTTGCGGAACCGGATGGCCATATTCCGGTAAAGAGCGGATGGACGGATATTTTTATTTATCCGGGATACCGGTTTAAGGCAGTTGATTGTCTGATCACGAATTTCCATCTACCGGAATCTACGCTGATCATGCTGGTATCTGCACTGGCTGACCGGGAGACGATTCTTCATGCATATGAGACTGCGGTGGAAGAAAAATATCGATTTTTCAGTTTTGGTGATGCTATGCTGATCCTTTAGAATCGGAAATCATTGCAGGAAAGTGATAACCGGGTCGAAAAAATACGAAGACTAACCATGGGATTTCAGGCTTATTCAAGGTACAATAATTGTACAGACAAAGGAGTGAAGGAGCTGAACACCATGATTCGTTATGCCATAACCGTATCGAACAATACGCAGGAAGAAGACAGACAACTTACCAGTTATGGACTTCGGGCGGTGAATGAACAGGGAGAGGAAGTACTAGCTGTCCCAAATATCAGTCATAGGCAGGAGGATGTGGCATATCTGGTAGATCATTTTAACCGGGTGCGTATACAGAGAGATAAGTTTCAATAAAATATAGCAACATAAAAGGTGATCGTTCTGACGAGGCTTTTCGTTCGGATGATCACCTTTTTCCGGTTTTAAAATAAAACTATGCTACATTTAGATTATATTAGATTCAAACCATGCGGATCAGAGCAGACGCTCCAGATCAGAGTAGAAGTTCGGATAAGAGATATTGACACATTCTGATCCCTGAATCTCGGTTTCTCCATCTGCGTTCATGCCGGCAATGGCAAAGCTCATGGCAATCCGGTGGTCTAAGTTACTGTCGACGACAGCACCATGCAGCGGCTTGCCGCCGTGAATGATCATACCGTCATCGGTTGCCTCGATATCTGCACCCATGGCAGAGAGGCTATGGACCATAACATCGATCCGGTTGGATTCCTTGACCTTTAATTCCTGAGCATCCCGGATCACGGTTGTGCCTTCTGCAAAGCAGGCTAGAACGGCAATGATCGGCAGTTCATCGATCAGCTTTGGAATCACGGCACCTTCGATCACGGTGCTGTGCAGAGCACTGGTACGTACCCGAATATCCGCCGTTGGCTCACCGATAGTATCCGATACGCGTTCAAGGGTAATGTCGGCCCCCATGGCACGGCAGACATCCAGAATTCCATCCCGGGTCGGATTGATTCCCACATTCCGAATGACAAGCTCCGAGTTTGGAGTGATCAGTCCAGCTACCAGAAAATAAGCAGCAGAGGAGATATCGCCCGGCACCAGAATTTTCTGCGCATTCAGCGAATCAATCGGTCGGATCGTAACGGTTGTTCCCTCACGGTGGACAGGAACACCAAAGGCCTCAAACATCAGCTCTGTATGATTTCTGGAAACATATGGTTCTGTGACACTGGTCTCACCATCGGCATAAAGACCTGCAAGAAGAATTGCAGATTTTACCTGAGCCGAAGCAACCGGTGACTGATAATGGATCCCGTGCAGTGGTTTGCCCTCAATTCGGAGCGGAGCACAGTCATTCTGATTCAGACTGGTAATGGAAGCACCCATCTGAGTAAGAGGAGTGATGATCCGCTTCATTGGACGCTTGCGGATGGAAGTATCTCCATCTACCAGACTGGTAAAGGACTGGGCAGCTAAAATGCCGGACATAAGCCGGGTTGTGGTTCCACTGTTACCGACATCCAGAGTCACGGACGGCGCATGTAGATTATGGAGACCAAGACCGTGAATCCGTACAATGTCTCCCTGATTCTCAATCTGTACACCCATCTTCTCAAAGCAGGAGATGGAAGATAAACAATCTGCACCCTGAAGGAATCCGTGGACTTCAGTAGTTCCTTCCGCAAGTGCTCCCAGCATGATACTGCGATGGGAGATGGATTTATCGCCGGGTACTGTCAGGCATCCGTGTAAGGATTGTTTTCTGGTAAATATCATAAGTATAAGCTCCTTTAGTCATGTAATCATAAAATTCCAAATCATAGTATGGTATATATCGTATATCCATTGGTTCTAAGCAGTTCGGCAGCTCCGGATGCATCCTCGATCCGGTAAAAGGACAGACGTAATACACCCTCTTCATCTTCCCGGTTGTGGGAGATGCCCAGATTCTTAATGCTGATACCGGCAGTACTTAAGATATGAAGTACACCCTCAATGGCACCGGCCTCGTCCGGAATATCGGCAAAGATCTCATAATTCATCCGGATGACACCGGTTGCATTATTTGGAATGGAATCCCGGTATTCACGGGCACGTTCAAAGAACTGATGAATATAGGGTACATCCTTTCTGTGAATGGCATCGATCATCTGCTGCAGATCATCTTTATATTCCTCCAGACCGGCAATGATATTCGCAGAATTGCTTAAAAGAATATGCTCCCAGATCACCGGGTTAGAGGAAGCGATTCTGGTAATATCTTTAAATCCGCCTGCAGCAAGCTGCCGGTTCATGCCCTTGGCATCATCATTGTCCCGAACCAGATTTACTAGCTCGGAGGCAATAATATGCGGGATATGGCTGATGTATGCAGTTGTCTGATCATGCCGGGCCGGAGAATAAATGATCGTAATGGCACCCAGATCTTCAATAAAGGTACTGAATTCATTGACCTTTTCCCGGGAAACGGTCGATGACGGTGTAATAAAATAATATGCGTTCTCAATCAGATGATCATGAGCGGCACTGTAGCCGGAGCGTTCGGAACCGACCATCGGATGTCCACCGATAAATACATCCGAAAGCTGCTGATCCAGAACTGCCTGATAAATATCGGTTTTGACACTTCCGACATCCGTCAGGATACAGTCCGGCCTCATATACTTCTTCAATAAAGGAAGATACTCTATATTATAATGAACCGGTGCACACAGAAAGATATAGTTGCAGTCGGCAATCTGCTCATTGATCTCAGAAAGAGCAATATGGACGGTTCCGTCCGATATGGCTTCTTCCAAAGCTGCGGCATCGACATCATAAGCAAGAATCCGGTAATCCGGAAATATTCTTCGAATCGACTTGGCAATCGAGCCACCGATCAGTCCGAGACCGATAAATCCAATTGTAAACGGTTGAGATGTATACATAATAAGATCCTTCCTTTCATATAATTAGCATTTTAATCGCAAAACTTCAATATGTCAATGCGTTAATGCGATAAAGCAGATGACTAATTAATGTAGTAAAGCAGATAATTCTTCCGAAGTAAGTGGGCGATAGTCTCCAAGAGACAGTGTGTCGTCTAATTCCAGGCTTCCCATTCGGATCCGCTTCAGATAGGTGACTTCACAGCCGATGACATGAAACATCCGTTTGACCTGATGGAAGCGTCCCTCCCGAATCGTCAGTTCTGCGCTGGTCGGAGTCAGGATTTTCAGATCGGCCGGCAGAGTCGGCTTATCATCTCCGATATCCATACCGGTTTGGAAGGTAGTAATGGCATGAGAGGAAATCTCGGAATCCAGTTCTACATAATAAGTCTTGTCCACGTGTTTGCGCGGTGACAGAAGCCGATGGGCCAGGTCTCCATCATTGGTAATAAGCAGAAGACCTTCTGTATCCTTGTCCAGTCTCCCGACCGGAAAAAGATCCTTATGGGTAGTATCGTGAATCAGATCAAGGACAGTCTGACAATCCGGATCTTCCGTAGCACTGATATAGCCGGCCGGTTTATTTAAAAGATAATATACAAAGGCTTCCCGTATAACAGGGTTTCCCTGATAGAGCACCGTATCGTTTTCCGGATCGATCTTAAGATCGCCTGATGCAGCAGGGATACTGTTTACAGTGACCTGTTTCTTTTTTATGTATTGTTTTACCTGACTGCGGGTGCCGATTCCGGCATCTGCCAGATATTTGTCTAATCGAATCTGTGCCATTTGCGAGCTCCTTCATAATTAATATAAGAAATCTTTTCGGTTTCGTGGTAGAAACTGGTAGATTTAAACAACTTTCCCATAAATGATTATGACATAGGCCAACTTGACATGCAAGTTGTAATCTGATATAGTGACGTTGTAATAAAAATGTAACAATTTATAACAGATTAGTAACATTGGAGCGAAAAATGGAAACAATTAAAAGAAGAAAACAATATATAAGAGAACGTTTTTTATTAATCGGAGTGGTATTTGCGGTTGTACTTGCCGCAGTCATCCTTTTTATGAACGGACACAGAAATACCGGCAAAGAACTGACATTTTCGTATAGTAATATGCAGAAGACGGAAGGTAGTGAGCTATTTGAAATATTGGCAGAGAGTTCTACCGAGGCAGCGGAAGTTCCGGTGGTGGCAGCACAGGAGGCTTCACCATACGATGGTAGATTTATCGCAAATATTACGGATACATTAAATGTCAGAGCTGCGGCATCAACTGATGCAGACGTTGTGGGTAAAATGTATCCGGGCTGTGTCGGAGACATTGTAGGCACAGAAGGAGAATGGACGCAGATCACATCCGGCAATGTAAACGGATATGTAAAGACAGAATATATTCTGACCGGCAAGGATGCAGAGCCGATGGCAGAAGAGTATGGAAAGAATGTAGGAACCGTGACCGCAGATATTATCAAGGTGAGACGAGATGCTTCCACAGACTCCGAGGCAATTGCCATGTTGCTGAAGGACGATCAGGTAAATGTAACCGAGACCTTAGACGGCTGGTATGGCGTTCTGGTAAATGAAAACTGGGAAGGATACGTTTCGGCAGAATATTTATCGGTAGAATATAAATTGGAAACTGCAATTACGATCGAAGAGGAAATGGCTAAGATTGCAGCTGCAAAACAGGCAGAAGCTGCAGCTGCTCAGGCATCACAGAATGCATCCGGTGGTAATGCGACAACAGTAGGAGTAACGACTCAGGCACCGACACAGGCATCCTATGATGATGCATATTTATTGGCTTGTCTGGTCAGCATGGAGTCAGGAAATGAGCCGTATGAGGGCCAGCTGGCGGTTGCAAATGTAGTTCTGAATCGTTTAAGAAGCGGGGCTTATGGTAGCAGCATTTATGATGTTATTTATGCACCGGGACAGTTCCCGTCCGTATACGGAAGCGTTATGACCGGATATCTGAACAATGGACCGTTGCCACAGGCACAGCAGGCAGCGAATGAAGCACTGGCAGGCGTGAACAATATTGGCGGTTATATGTGCTTCATTAATGTGAGATATGCGAATTATGCAGCCTATGGCAGTTATACGATTATCGGAAATCATTGCTTCCATTAATTCTGATCATACATCATGGTTGATTTCCAGAAGATTGCGATAATGTTCATCCGGCAGCGGCTTGCTGAACAGGTAGCCCTGTAAAATATCACAGGAATTCTCCTGCAGGAGCTTTAGCTGGTCGGAGGATTCCACACCTTCGGCAACGACCTTGATATTCAGCTTGTGTGCCAGAGAAACGATTGTTTCGGCAACGAAGCAGTCCTTGGCATTTGTACAGATATTATCTACGAATGATTTGTCAATCTTCAAAGTATCGATCGGTATCTGTGTCAGGTAATTGAAAGAAGAGTAACCGGTACCGAAGTCATCTAATGCAATGTGGATTCCCATGGCGCGAATTTCTTCCACCAGCTTGATGTTATGTTCAAAGGACTGGATCAGTACGCTTTCCGTAACCTCTAATTCCAGATATTCCGGAGGAAGCTTGGTCTTTTCCAATACATGCTTCAGGATAGGAATAAAGGAATCTCCTTTTAACTGTTCGGAAGATACATTAACTGACATAGTGATCGGTCCGAAGCCGGCATCCAGGAGCTGGCGGTTGAAATCACAGGCATGCTCCAGAGCCCAGGCACCCAGTTCATTAATAATTCCGGATTCTTCTGCAATCGGAATAAACTCAACCGGTGAAATCTGTCCCAGATAACTGTTGCGGATACGCATTAATGCTTCGCAGCCAATGATGCGCCCGGTCTGAGTATCACACTGTGGCTGATATAGGAGATAGACCTCCTGATTCTGGATCGCATTATGTAAAATCTCTTCAATCTCATTTTTCCGGTTTACTTCATCCTCCATGGAACTATTAAAGAAACGATAGCCGCATTTTCCGGAAGACTTGGCGCAATACATGGCAATATCAGCATTCTTGATCAGTTCGTTTACAGTTAAGCCGTTCTGCGGAAAGATTGCGATACCGATGCTCATGGAAACGTGGATCGTTTCGCCATCTAACTCAAACGGATGCTGTGCGATAGAAATCAAATCGGAGGCAAGCCTGTCCAATCCGGCCAGATCGTCGGCCTGGCCACGGAGTAACAGGAACTCATCACCGCCGGTTCTGGCAAGCAGATCGTCCTCACCGAGAAGCTGGGTGATCTTATCGGCAATCTGCTGCAGAAGCAGGTCACCGTAATCATGACCGAGAGTATCATTTACATTCTTGAAGTTATCCAGGTCAATAAATAAAATCGCATGCCGGTCAAAATTGCCGGTATGATGGAATACATTATGAGCATGTTCCATGAAGGCAGCACGGTTTGCAAGCCCTGTCAGAGTATCCGTGTAAGCAAGGCGCTTGATCTGACGATAGTTTTCCTGTAATTCATCCTGACTATGCTCCAGCTGCTCTTTTGTGAGCATCAGTTCATTATAATTGGAAGAAATAATTTCCATCATCTCATTAAAGTGGCTGGATAACTCTCCGAATTCATCTTTCGATTCAATCGCACAGTGCACATCCAGGTCACCGTTGGATGCCTGCAGCATTTTCTGTTTCAGGTCAAAAATCGGCCGGCAATATTTCTGCGCCAGCAGAGAGCTGAGCAGATAGGTCAGCGGAAGAAGAAACAGCAGAACCGCAAGAAGAGAAAACGGAATAGACTGGATCAGGGACTGATAAACGCTTAAATCCAGTTTTACCAGATAAATCCAGTGGTATTCAGGCATGATCGAGTATCCATAAAGAGTACAGGAAAGACCGTTTCGAATACGGATATATCCGGTCAGATCTTTAGGAGATCCATCATAATGCAGGAGCCGTAGTCCGGCCTCCTGTGCGACCTGCTCATCCGGAACCGGAATGCCGAGCAGGCTGTCAGCCATAATATTTAAAAGATATGTATTGTCATCTTCCGAAATGAAATTCGTAAAAAAGTCCCGGCTGAGACTGGCAACCATAACACCTACCCGGTATTTTTCTTTTACCGAAACGGGTACAAGAATATGAATGGAATCATCTGCTCCATTGATGATATGAGAGGAATTGATCAGAGGCTCATCTAAGGAGCCGGCCATGTCATTCACATATTGGTCATACTGACCACATAGAGAGGAATCGGAGCTGCAAATGATATAACCGTCCAGATCATAAACACTGTAAATGATGGAAGAACCAAAGCTTTTGGAAGCCTGGGATAACATATTCTGTATGGTTGTTCTTGCATTTGTTTCACTCATAAGGTTAACGGAAGGATCGTTATATTTCTTCAGGAGAAGGCTGATCACATCGTTATTGGCAGCCAGTGAATTCAGTTCTACAATCTGGGTGTTTAGCTGTGCATCGAATCCCTTTTGGTATTTTTCGGCCATGGCACGTGCCGCTTCTTCAGAAGTCTTATTGGAATTATGGAATGCAATACTGATTGCAATGACCGTGAAAATTATGATTGGTAAACATGCAACCAATACCATGGATGATTGCAGAGATTTTTTGATTGACATAGGCGTCTCCTTATATTAAAACTAATTCCTATTATACGAAATTTGTATGAAATATTCAATGACTTCTCTTCTTGATTTTATAGAACGGGTTATGTATAATAAAGACAGTTCGTGTATTTACACAGTTTTGGAGGATTGGGTTATGTTTGGGATTTATTTTGGAAAGTACCTTCAGGATAAGGGGATTCTTACAGAGCAGCAGTATCAGGAAATGCTGCAGGAGATGAAGAATGCGAGACTGAAGCTTGGTCTGCTGGCTATTGTAAATGGTATTATGACAGAGGAGCAGGCTGAAGAAGTAAACCAGCTGCAACAGATGCAGGATCGCAGATTTGGCGACATTGCTGTAGAGAAGGGTTATATGACAGAGGAGCAGGTTAGTTCACTGCTTAAAATGCAGGGTGACCAGTATCTGCTTTGTGTACAGACATTGACAGAGCATGGATATCTGACACTGGAAGGCATCCAGAAAGAGTTAAAGATGTACAAGAAAGACAACTGGTTCAGTGCATTGGATCTGGATGCGATCAAAAGCGGTGATATCGATAGTATTGTACCGGTATTTACAAAGGATGTATCCATTCCACCGGTTATGAAGGATTATATGGCATTGATGGCCAGAAATATTAATCGTTTTATTGATACGGACATTCGTCTGGAAAAAGTAGAATTGATCAATAACTATACAGCGGAATATATTGCAAGTCAGGAACTGGAGGGTGATTTTAATTTCTATGTCGGTATGACAGGAGACAGAGATGCCGTATTGGAGGTCGCTTCCGTATTCGGTCGTGAAGAATTTGACCAGATAGACATGGATGCACTGGATGCTGTCTGCGAGTTCCTGAACTGTAACAATGGATTATATGCAAGCAAGCTTTCTGAAGAAGATGTAGAACTGGAATTACAGCCACCGGTAATGCATACAGAACAGAAAAAGATTCAGACGGAAGGACCTATGTACAAGATGCCGATTTATATTTCCGGTAAGAAGCTGGTATTGATCATCTGCCTGGAGGCAAGATGGCAGATTATATAGGGAGAACTGAGAATAGATAGGAGAGGTATTTAGTCATGGCTAATTTTTTGATCGTGGATGATTCAAGAACATCCAGAAGAATCTTAAGAGGTATTTTGGAACAGGCCGGTTATACGGTTATCGGAGAGGCAACAAACGGGCAGGAGGCATATGATAAGTATGTGGAACTGCAGCCGGATATCGTGACAATGGATATTACCATGCCGGTGCTTGATGGAATCGGCGGACTGAAAAAGATTAAAGAAGCATATCCGGAATCAAAGGTTGTAATGGTGACTGCGGCTGGACAGAAAAATAAGATGGTAGAAGCTGTTCAGAGTGGCGCAGATGAATTTATTCCTAAGCCTTTTGATGGAGAACAGCTGGTGCAGACACTGGCGAAGGTGTTGGAAGCATAAAGAATCTATAAGGCTGACCTGAGTAGCAGATTGTGGATCTGGATTCAGGGACAGCCTTTTTTTAAGGAAGTGATAAATGTATGATAGATACAGTGGTTTCCGTAGAGATGCTGGTGGAAGAGGTCATGCGGATCAAGAAGAACCGGCTGGCTCCGGATGAATGCACCGGAAAAGAGAAAAGACTTTGTCTGGCGTCCGGGAGTCATGGTGATGAGCTTTGCGGACAGTTTATCTGTTATGAAGTAATTCGAAAAATTAAAAAAGATTTTCAGAATCTGACAGGAATTGTAGACGTTTATCCGTCCATGAATCCATTGGGACTGGATGCACAGACCAGGGATTTTCCTCTGATGGATATTGATATGAATACAATCTTTCCGGGGGATGATGATGGTGCGATCTTAGAGCATGCGGCATCAAGGATCATTAAGGATATGGCAGGTGCGGATATATGTCTGGATATCCATTCAAGTAATTCCCTGATCCGGGAGATTCCGCAGGTACGGTTAAATGATGATGTGATCGAGACGGTTATGCCGTATGCCAAGATGTTAAATGCAGAGCTGGTATGGATTCATCCATCTACCAGTGTACGGCCGGGAAGTCTGGCTTATGCCTTGAATGCGATCGGTGTGAAATCCATGGTGATCGAGGCAGGAGTGGCATTGCGGATTGATTATGAGTATTGCGAGCAGATCGTAGACGGAATCTTTTCCCTGATGAAACATATGGGGATCTGGCAGGGCGAGGTGAATGAACCACGCCGACCGATCATTGCAACGGATGGAGATGTCCATTTTGTAAATGCGGAGAGCAGTGGATTGTTTGTGCCGAATATCAAGCATTCCATGAAAGTGAAAAAGGGTGAGAAGATCGGAACGATCGTAGATGTGATCACAGGCTCTGTTGAGGAACGTATCTATGCACCGTGTGATGGCCTGGTATTTACACTGCGGGAGTATCCGGCAGTAGAAGAAGGGGCACTGATTGCCCGTATCTATGGAGGCAGCTATGAATAAAGAAATCATATTTAATATGAATACCGCATTTCGTGGCGAATATACCATTACGGGATACCGGTTCGGACATGGTGAGAAGGCGGCCTGCATTATCGGTGCCATGCGGGGCAATGAGTTCCAACAGCTCTATATGTGTTCACAGCTGATCCTGAAGCTGGAGCAGCTGGAGGCAAAGGGTGCGATCGTAGCGAACAAGGAGATTCTGGTGATTCCGTCATTGAATCATAATTCCATGAATGTCGGAAAGAAATACTGGGTATCGGACAGCACCGATATCAACCGATCGTTTCCGGGTAATAAGGATGGCCCGGCAACCAGCCGGATCGCGGCTGCGATTCTGGAACGGGTCAAAGGATACCGGTATGGAATACAGTTTGCCAGCTTTTATCTGGATGGAGAGTTCATTCCGCATGTAAGGCTGACAGAGGAGGGAGTTCAGAATACGAGTCTTGCCAACCTGTTTGGAATGCCGTATGTACTGACCGCATCGGAGCGTGCCTTTGATGCGACAACCCTGAATTATAACTGGCAGAAGGGTGGTACCAGCGCATTTTCCGTGTATACCGGAACAACTGCGGAAATTGATGAAGAGCGTGCCAGACAAGGAGTGTCTTCTGTGCTTCGCTTCTTGACGCGTATGGGTATCATACGGTATAACTGTCATGGTGGGTATATTTCGACCGTTGTGGAAGAGGATGAGTTGCTGTCGATTCGGGCAGATATGCCGGGATTTTTCCGTCCGGCCATCTCAACAAATACGGAAGTGGTCCGTGGGCAGCTTCTGGCAGACATTGTAGACTCTTTCCGGGGAGATGTTATCTCACGGCTTGTTGCACCGACAGATGGTATTATCTTTTACCGTCAGTGTCAGCCGATGGTCTTTCAGAATTCGGTTGCATTTAAAATGATAAAGAAGATTCACGAGTAAATTACTGTGAACAGATAAAATGGAGGTCATTATGAGCAAAGTAAAACGAATCTATGTGGAGAAGAAAAAGGATTATGCAGTAAAGGCCGGAGAGCTTCTGGATGAGATTAAGAATTATCTGGGCATTCCGGTTGATGGCGTACGGGTGCTGGTTCGCTATGATATAGAGAATCTTTCCGAGGATACCTATCAGAAGGCACTTGGTACAGTATTCTCAGAGCCGCCGGTAGATATCCTTTATGAGGAAGCATTTGATAAGAATGACACAGATCATGTATTCAGTGTTGAATATCTGCCGGGACAGTTTGATCAGCGGGCAGATTCTGCAGAGCAGTGCGTAAAGCTGCTGAATGAGAATGAGGAACCGGTGATTCGTTCGGCTACTACTTATGTGATCGAAGGGAATGTAGATGAAGATCAGATGGAGCGGATCAAGAATCATTGTATCAATCCGGTAGATTCCAGAGAAGCTTCTTCCGTAAAACCGGAAACGCTGGTAACCATATTTGAGGATCCTGCAGATGTTAAGATTTTTGACGGCTTCCAGACAATGGAAGAGCAGGCTTTGCGGGAACTGTATGATTCCCTGGGACTGGCAATGACATTTAAGGATTTCCTGCACATTCAGAATTATTTTAAGAATGAGGAGCATCGCGATCCATCTATGACGGAAATCCGGGTTCTGGATACATACTGGTCCGATCACTGCCGTCACACTACATTCTCAACAGAGCTTAAGAATATCAACTTTAAAGATGGTTATTATAAAGCACCGATCGAGCAGAGCTTCCGCGAATATGAGGCGGCAAGAGAGGTATTATACAAGGGAAGAGATGACAAGTTTATCTGCCTGATGGATATCGCATTAATGGGTATGAAGAAATTAAAGGCAGAAGGAAAGCTGGCAGATCAGGAAGAATCGGATGAAATCAATGCCTGCAGCATCGTTGTACCGGTAGAGATTGACGGAAAGACAGAGGAATGGCTGGTAAGCTTTAAGAATGAGACTCATAATCATCCGACAGAGATTGAGCCGTTCGGTGGTGCGGCAACCTGCCTGGGCGGAGCAATCCGTGATCCGCTGTCAGGACGTTCTTATGTATATCAGGCAATGCGTGTGACCGGAGCGGCAGATCCGACCCGTCCACTGTCTGAGACCATGAAGGGCAAGCTCCCACAGAGAAAGATTGTGACCGGAGCGGCACAGGGCTACAGTTCCTATGGTAACCAGATCGGTCTGGCAACCGGTCTTGTAAATGAGATCTATCATCCGGATTATGTTGCAAAGCGTATGGAGATCGGAGCCGTTATGGGTGCAGCACCTAGACGTTGTGTTATCCGTGAGAATTCCGATCCGGGAGATCAGATCATTCTTCTGGGCGGACGTACAGGACGTGATGGCTGTGGTGGAGCAACCGGATCTTCCAAGGCACATACCGTAGAGTCCCTGGATACTTGTGGTGCAGAGGTTCAGAAAGGTAATGCACCTACCGAGCGTAAGATCCAGAGGCTGTTCCGCAGGGAAGAGGTAGCACATCTGATCAAGAAGTGTAATGATTTTGGTGCAGGCGGTGTATCCGTTGCCATCGGTGAGTTGGCAGATGGCTTACGTGTGAACCTGGATCTTGTTCCGAAGAAGTACGCAGGTCTGGATGGAACCGAACTGGCAATCTCAGAATCACAGGAGCGTATGGCTGTGGTTGTAGATAAAAAAGATGTAAAGCAGATGTTAGAGTATGCCGCAGAAGAGAATCTGGAGGCAATCGTAGTAGCAGAGGTTACCGAAGAACCACGTCTGGTGTTAAGCTGGAGAGGCAAAGAGATCGTAAATCTTTCACGTGCATTCTTAAATACAAACGGTGCACATCAGGAGACAAATGTAACCGTTGATATGCCTGAGAAGAAGGATAATTACTTTGAACAGACTCCGGAAGTAACAGATGTGAAGGATACCTGGTTAAAGACCCTTGCAGACCTGAATGTCTGCTCGCAGAAGGGACTGGTTGAGATGTTCGACAGCTCGATCGGAGCCGGTACCGTAACGATGCCGTATGGTGGTCTGTATCAGCTGACACCGACACAGACGATGATCGCAAAGCTTCCGGTACTGAAAGGAAAGACCGATACCATTACTATGATGAGCTATGGTTTTGATCCATATCTTTCCAGCTGGAGCCCATATCATGGAGCAATTTATGCAGTGATCCATTCGGTAGCAAAGATCGCAGCATCCGGCGGTGATGTATCCAAGATTCGTTTCACCTTCCAGGAATATTTTGAAAGACTGGGTGAGAAACCGGAGCGTTGGGGTAAACCAATGGCAGCACTGCTTGGCGCATATGATGCACAGGTGGGGCTGGGACTTCCGTCAATCGGTGGTAAGGACAGTATGTCCGGTTCCTTTAATGAGATTGATGTACCGCCGACACTGGTGTCCTTTGCGGTTGATGTAGCAAGCTCCAAGAATGTGGTGACGCCGGAGTTAAAGAATGCCGGTGATACTCTCGTTAAGATCGATATTAAGAAGGACGAGTATGACAGACCGGATTATGCATATATCTTGAAGTTATATGATGATTTATATAAGGCAATTCAGGCAGGAAAGATTCTGGCTTCCTATGCAGTAGGATTTGGTGGTGTGCTGGAGGCTGTCAGCAAGATGGCATTCGGTAACAAGCTGGGTGTGAAGCTGGAAGGTTTATCGAAAGAAGCGTTACTGGCAAAGGAATATGGTTCCATTATTCTGGAAGTAGCACCGGAGCAGGTAAAGACACTTGGCGTACCTTGTACCGTGATCGGTCAGGTGGTTGCAGAGCCTGAATTTATCTATGGTGATGTAGTAATCGGCATGGAGGAAGCATTGAAGGCATGGACCGGTACTTTAGAGGATGTATTCCCGACACAGTCAGATGTAGAGCAGAAGCCGGTTAAGAGTGAGCTGTTCCGGGCAGATTCTATCTATGTATGCAAGCATAAGGTAGCAAAGCCGAAGGTATTTATTCCGGTATTCCCTGGTACAAACTGCGAATACGATTCCGCAAAGGCATTTGAAGCTGCCGGTGCAGATGTATCTACCGTCGTATTTAAGAATCTGGATGCACAGGGTATCCGTGATTCCGTAGAGCTCTTCAAGAAAGAAATCAAGAAGGCACAGATCATTATGTTCCCGGGTGGATTCTCAGCCGGCGATGAACCGGATGGTTCCGGTAAGTTTATCGCAACCGCATTCCGGAATGAGAAGATCAAGGAAGAGGTCATGAAGCTGTTAAATGAGCGGGATGGTCTGGCACTGGGTATCTGTAACGGTTTCCAGGCAGTGATCAAATTAGGACTGGTTCCTTATGGTGAGATCCGTCCGCAGCAGGCAGATTCACCGACATTGACAATAAACAGCATCGGACGTCATCAGTCCAAGATGGTTTATACAAAGGTCGTAACGAATAAGTCACCATGGCTGCGGAAAGCAGAATTAGGTGGAGTATATGTAATTCCGGCTTCTCACGGAGAAGGTCGTTTTGTAGCTGATAAGGAATGGATCGACAAGTTATTTGCAAATGGTCAGGTAGCAACCCAGTATGTAGATGTGAACGGTAACCCAACCATGGTAGAAGACTTTAATATTAATGGTTCCTATGCCGCAATTGAAGGAATCACATCACCGGACGGTCGTGTGCTTGGTAAGATGGCACATTCCGAGCGTCGTGGTGATTCGGTAGCAGTCAATATTTACGGAGATCAGGATCAGCATATCTTTGAGGCTGGTGTTGAATACTTCAAGTAAAACATCAATTAAAGCAGATTGCATATGAGAAACAGTTATCATGATAAAGAATTGAATCGGTTATTAGCCGAGGCGGATGAATTGCTTTCAGATGTGAATCTGAACCTGTATGAAACGCCTGCAGAGGAGCAGGCGCGGAAACAGGCAGAGGCTGCGGAGGCTGCTCGTAAGCAGGCGGAAGAAGACAGAAAACGTGCAGCTGCAGAAGCAGCAGAGCAGGCGCGGCGACAGGCAGAAGAAGCGGCAAGGCAGGCGGCAGCGGAAGCAGAAGCACAGGCGCGGCGACAGGCAGAAGAAGCAGCAAAGCGTGCAGAGGCAGAAGCAGAGGCTGTCCGTCGGCAGGTTGCAGTAGAAGCTGCGGAGGCAGCACGCCGACAGGCAGAGGAAGCAGTTCACAAGCAGGCGGAGCCGGTGGAAGAAGTGTCGGAAGCAGCAGAGGAAGAGACAGCGGTGGCAGAACCGGTATCGGAACAGACGGAGGACGATAAAAAACGCAAGGTGAATGTATTGCGGGATTCTGTCTGGGGCACGGTATGTTATGCGGCACTGACGATGATCTACATGGAAGTGATCCTTCATTTTGCGGTATATCGGACAATGGACACCAATGTATTTCAGAGCGCGGCCTTTGCGGCAGCAGCCGGATGTATCATCGTGCTGGCAGTATCCTGGCTGCCGGAGAAGGTGAATCATATAGTATGTATGATCCTGCTGATTCTTGGCTGTGGCTGGTTTGATTTTCAGATTATCAGTCATAGCTGGAATGAGAGCTATGCATTATTAAGTATGGATATCGGATATCCGTTACAGGTATTGAAGAATATCATTCCGGCATTGCAAAGTACAGGTGCGGATATGGTATGGATGGTGCTTATGTTTGCACCGGTGATTCTTTTCGGAATCTTTGGAAGGAAGCTGCTTCCGCTGCACAGAGCCGGTTGGATGAACCGGGTATTAATGGGACTGGCCGGTATATTGCTGGCAGTTGTGGGATTTCTCTGTATAGAGGCACATGGTGCCGGAGAAGGAACACCGTATGAGACGGTTCGCCGGTTTGATGCCAATGTGGATCAGGAACAGGCAGTAGAACAGATGGGAATTACCGGGACCGTTCTGCTGGAAGGCATGGAAGCATTCCGGTAATGAGATAGCAGAAACAGAAAGTACATATCAGGAGATCAGAATGGTGGAGCCTGATATGGAAAAACAGAATTTAAAAACGTAAGTGCTGATTTTGAGAGCTTGTGGGAATTGGAATAGGCGAATCCAATACTGCGGCTCTCAATTGGTTCAGCCATGGGAATTTCGATCAGAGTGCTTTCCTTCAGTTCCTGTTCGACAAATTCTCGGATGACACAGGCTGCACCGATGCCAATCTTGGCAAATTCGATCAGCAGGTCCATGGAGCTGACCTCCAGAATCTGATTGGTTTTGATCTGATTCCGGTAGAAATAGTCATTGATGTACTGGCGGGTGATATTCTCCTCGTCAAGCAGCATCAGGGTAGCAGAAAGAAACAGATCGGAATCTGTATGCTCCCGGATGGAGAGGTTATCCAGATAAGACTGGGTAGCGACAAAGGCATCCTGGATCTTCTTCAGGGGCAGAAAGGTAAGTGTACCATGATGCTTCGGGGCACCGATCAGGCCAATATCGATCTGACCGCTTTCCAGTAATTCTACCGTATGTAAGGTAGACTGGCATTCGATCGTAATGCGGATATGCGGATGCTGCCGGATGAAGTTCTGCAGATACGGAAGGAGAATATATTTACACAGGGTTGTGCTGACGCCGATCCGCAGCTGCCCAATCCCAAGCTCTGTACGGTGGCGGAGTTCTTCTTCGCCGGCCTCGATAGCAGCGAAGGCTTCCCGGATCCGTTCATACAGGATCTCACCGTCTGCAGTCAGGGAAACACCGCGGGAGGTTCTGGAAAACAGGGTACAACCCAGATTTTCTTCCAGACGGGACAGGGATTTACTGATAGCTGGCTGGCTGATAAAGAGAGCATCTGCAGCCTTTGAGATATTTTTATATTTTGCCACCATATAAAAGGCTTTATAGTAATTCAGATTCTGATTCATAGGGTGCTCCTTTCTATATTAAACGTCTGTTTACAAACAGGATATAACTTAAAGTTATATTAAATATTATTATTATGTATTTCAATTATAACAAAAGCTATGGTACGATAGCAATAGTCATTAGATGAAAATAAGGAGGATGATAACAATGGGTATGACTATGACGCAGAAAATATTAGCTGCACATGCCGGTCTTGATAAGGTAGAAGCCGGTCAGTTAATAGAAGCAAAGTTAGACATGGTACTTGGAAATGATGTTACCACTCCGGTAGCAATTCATGAGATGGAAAAGTTCAATAATCAGGAAGTATTCGATAAAGATAAGATTGCAATGGTTCTGGATCACTTTACTCCGAATAAGGACATCAAGAGTGCCGAACACTGCAAATGTGTAAGACAGTATGCAGCAGAGCATAATATTACCAATTTCTTTGATGTCGGTGAAGTAGGAATCGAGCATGCACTGCTTCCGGAAAAAGGTCTGGTGGTTGCAGGAAATGCAGTGATCGGAGCTGACTCCCATACCTGCACTTATGGTGCATTGGGTGCATTCTCTACCGGTGTCGGAAGTACCGATATGGCTGCGGGTATGGCAACCGGTAAGGCATGGTTTAAGGTACCATCTGCAATTAAATTCGTATTGACCGGTAAGCCGGCAGAATGGATCAGCGGTAAGGATATTATCCTTCATATCATTGGTATGATCGGTGTAGACGGTGCACTTTACAAGTCTATGGAGTTTGTTGGCGACGGTATTCGGTACCTGTCCATGGATGATCGTTTTACTATGGCAAACATGGCGATCGAAGCCGGTGGTAAGAACGGTATCTTCCCTGTGGATGATGAGACCATTGCATATATGAAGGAGCATTCTACAAAGGAATATACGGTATATGAGGCAGATGAAGATGCAGAATATGATGAAACATATACGATCGATCTGTCACAGTTAAAGCCGACCGTTGCATTCCCGCATCTGCCGGAGAATACAAGAACCATCGATGAGGTTGGTGATGTAAAGATCGATCAGGTTGTGATCGGTTCCTGCACAAACGGTCATATTTCAGATCTCCGGATCGCAGCAGAGATCATGAAGGGACGTAAGGTAGCAAAGGGACTTCGTGTTATCATCATTCCGGCTACACAGGCAATCTACCTTCAGGCAATGGAAGAAGGCTTATTAAAGACCTTTATTGAGTCGGGAGCGATTGTCAGCACACCGACCTGTGGACCGTGTCTGGGCGGACATATGGGTATTCTGGCTGCCGGAGAACGCGCAGTCGCTACTACCAATCGTAACTTTGTAGGTCGTATGGGTCATGTAGAATCTGAGGTATATCTGGCATCCCCTGCAGTTGCAGCGGCATCCGCTATTACCGGTAAGATCTCAGGACCGGCAGAAGTAATGAAATAATCAGGGAGGAATACAGAATATGAAAGCACATGGAATTGTACATAAATATGGAGACAATGTAGATACGGATGTTATTATTCCGGCAAGATATCTGAATTCTTCTGATCCGGCAGAGCTGGCTAAGAACTGCATGGAGGATATTGATCCGGACTTCGTAAAACGGGTAAAGCCGGGTGATATCATGGTGGCACAGAAGAACTTCGGATGTGGTTCTTCCAGAGAGCATGCACCAATCGCAATTAAGGCTTCCGGCATCAGCTGTGTGATCGCAGAGACTTTTGCAAGAATTTTCTATCGAAATGCGATCAATATCGGACTTCCGATCATTGAGTGTAAGGAAGCGGCAGAGGAAATCGAAGCAGGTGATGAAGTAGAAATCGATTTTGACAGCGGTATGATCTATGATCGTACAAAGGGAACCGAGTATAAGGGTCAGGCTTTCCCACCATTTATGCAGGAAATCATCAAGGCAGAGGGCCTTGTAAATTATATTAACAGTCATAAATAAGCAGACTACTCATAGGCTTTCACAGAAGGTGCAGGAAGATTTCCTGTGCTTTTTGTGGAGGCCTTTGTGTGTATAAAAGTATATGGAGAGAACAGATGACAACGGTATATTTTGTCCGCCATGCACAGACGGATTACTCAAATCCCATAGATAAGGACCGCCCTTTGACAGCAGAGGGAATGCAGGACCGGTATCTGGCAAGGGATTATATGGTAAAGCAGGGGGTGATCGGTCAGTTGACCCATGTATATGCCAGCAATTTCAGGCGGGCTGCAGATACAGTCCGGCCAATCGCAGAGGCAGCCGGTCTTCCGGTCGAGGAGAAGGAAGAATTCCGGGAGTGGACACTGCTCGCAAAGGGAGAGGAGTACTACTCGATCAGTCAAAGGGCCTGGGAGGATTTCGCATACCGGTATGAGACCTGTGAGACCCTGCAGGAGGTACAGACAAGGAATCTCCGGAAGCTCCGGGAACTGGTGGAAGAGCATCCGGATGAAACCATTGTGATTGGAACTCATGGGACAGCACTGAGTACGATCATTCACTATTATAAACCGGATTACGGATATGAAGAGTTTCTCCGGATCATGGAGTTTAAGCCATGGATTGTCCGGTTTCAGTACAACGGGGAGCATCTTATAAACATGAAAGAATGTTTCCGGAATGATTTAAACATTGAAAAATCGACATAAATGATTTATGATATAGGATAAAGTTTTTATACCCGCTATAAGGAACAGGAAGGAAGTTGAGACATGAACGTAAATATAGCAGTTATTAAGGGCGACGGTATCGGACCGGAAGTCGTCTCGCAGGCTATGAAAGTGCTGGATACAGTTGGTGAAAAGTATGGACATACATTTAACTATCAGCAGATTCTGATGGGTGGATGTTCCATTGATGCTTATGGAGTGCCACTTACAGATGAGGCAATCGAGATAGCAAAAGCTTCAGATGCGGTTTTATTAGGCTCCATTGGAGGAAATACAACTACCTCGCCATGGTATAAGCTTCCTCCACATTTGAGACCGGAGGCCGGTCTGCTGAAGATCCGTAAGGCATTGAATCTGTTTGCAAATCTTCGGCCGGCAGTGTTATATCCGGAGTTAAAGGGCGCATGCCCTCTGAAGGAAGAGATCTCGGACAAGGGATTTGATATGATGATCATGCGTGAACTGACGGGTGGATTATACTTCGGAGAACGCAAGACTGTAGAAGAGAACGGTGTCCTGAAAGCATATGATGAGCTGACCTATGATGAGAACGAGATCAGACGAATTGCAATTAAGGGCTTTGATATTGCCATGAAGCGCCGGAAGAAGGTAACCAGCGTGGATAAGGCGAACGTACTGGATTCATCCAGATTATGGAGAAAGGTCGTCGAGGAAGTCGCAAAGGATTATCCGGAAGTTACATTAGAGCATATGCTGGTTGACAACTGCGCAATGCAGCTGGTTAAGGATCCGGCACAGTTTGATGTGATCCTGACTGAGAATATGTTTGGTGATATTTTATCGGATGAGGCTTCTATGGTAACCGGATCTATCGGAATGTTAGCTTCGGCCAGCTTAAACGAGACCAAGTTCGGTATGTATGAACCAAGCGGCGGCTCAGCACCGGATATCGCAGGACAGAATAAGGCGAATCCGATTGCAACGATCCTGTCAGCAGCTATGATGCTTCGTTTCTCCTTTGACATGGATAAAGAAGCGGACAGCATTGAAGCGGCTATCAAGAAGGTATTACAGGAGAATTACCGTACCTGTGATATTATGGATGATGGTATGACATTGGTAAGCTGTTCAGAAATGGGCGACCTGATCTGCCGGCGATTATAACAGAGTATAGAAAGATAGCAGAATGTAGCGGATGTCCGCGGATATCCGGGCTGGAGTCTATAAAGGAGAATAGAAATGAAAAGTGATGCAGTAAAGACAGGCATGCAGCAGGCACCACATCGGTCCCTGTTCAACGCACTGGGTATGACAAAAGAAGAAATGGAACGTCCATTGGTTGGTATCGTATGTTCCTACAACGAGATCGTACCGGGACATATGAATCTGGATAAAATCGCACAGGCAGTGAAGCTTGGTGTTGCAATGGCAGGCGGAACACCGATCATGTTCCCGGCAATTGCGGTCTGCGATGGTATTGCAATGGGACATATCGGTATGAAGTATTCTCTGGTTACCAGAGATCTGATCGCAGATTCTACGGAATGTATGGCACTGGCACATCAGTTTGATGCCCTGGTAATGATTCCAAACTGTGATAAGAACGTACCGGGACTTTTAATGGCAGCAGCCAGAATCAATGTCCCGACCGTATTTGTCAGTGGCGGCCCGATGTTGGCCGGTCATGTACACGGACAGAAGAGAAGTCTTTCTTCGATGTTTGAGGCAGTCGGATCTTATGCAGCCGGTACAATGACAGAAGAAGATGTAGAAGAGTTTGAGAATAAAGTATGTCCGACCTGTGGTTCCTGTTCAGGTATGTATACAGCTAATTCCATGAACTGTCTGACAGAGGTTCTCGGTATGGGACTTCGCGGAAACGGAACGATCCCGGCTGTATATTCAGAGAGAATCAAGCTTGCAAAGCATGCAGGTATGGCAGTTATGGATATGTACCGCAAGAACATCCGCCCAAGAGATATTATGACAAAGGATGCAATCTTAAATGCACTGACGATCGATATGGCACTGGGATGCTCTACAAACAGTATGCTGCATCTGCCGGCAATCGCACATGAGATCGGATTTGACTTTGATATTTCCTTTGCAAATGAGATCAGTGCAAAGACACCGAACCTGTGTCATCTGGCACCTGCCGGACCTACCTATATGGAGGATTTGAACGAGGCCGGTGGTGTATATGCGGTTATGAATGAGATCAATAAGCTGGGTCTGCTTCATACAGACTGTATGACAGTAACCGGTAAGACAGTCGGAGAAAATATCGCAGGCTGTGTAAACCGGAATCCGGAGGTTATCAGACCGGTTGACCGGCCATATAGTAAAACAGGCGGTCTGGCAGTATTAAAGGGTAATCTGGCACCGGATGGCAGCGTTGTAAAGCGTTCTGCAGTTGTTCCGGAAATGATGAAGCATTCCGGCCCGGCCAGAGTCTTTGAATGCGAAGAGGATGCAATTGCTGCGATCAAAGGTGGTAAGATCGTAGAAGGTGATGTAGTCGTTATCCGTTATGAGGGACCTAAAGGTGGCCCGGGTATGCGTGAGATGTTGAATCCGACATCTGCGATTGCCGGTATGGGTCTTGGTTCATCGGTTGCACTGATCACAGACGGACGGTTCTCAGGGGCCAGCCGTGGAGCTTCCATCGGTCATGTATCACCGGAAGCAGCTGTTTGTGGTCCGATCGCATTGGTACAGGAAGGAGATATCATTGATATCGATATCGATAACCTGTCATTGAATGTGAGAGTATCCGATGAAGAGATGGCAAAGCGTAAAGAGCAGTGGCAGCCGAGAGAACCGAAGGTAACCACCGGTTATCTGGCAAGATATGCAGCGATGGTAACATCCGGTAATCGGGGTGCAATCTTGGAAATTCCGGGGAAGAAGTAAGGAGAGGAAGAGAATGAAGCAATTAACAGGTTCTGAAATCGTAATTGAATGTTTGAAGGAACAGGGCGTTGATACCGTATTCGGATATCCGGGCGGCTGTATCCTGAATATTTATGACGAATTATATAAGCATCAGGGAGAGATCAAGCATGTTTTGACATCCCATGAGCAGGGCGCAGCCCATGCAGCAGACGGATATGCCAGAGCAACCGGTAAGGTAGGTGTCTGTATGGCAACCAGCGGACCGGGAGCAACCAATCTGGTGACCGGTATTGCAACCGCATATATGGATTCTGTACCAATGGTTGCGATCACTGCCAATGTAGGTGTTACCTTACTGGGTAAGGACAGCTTCCAGGAGGTCGATATTGCAGGCGTGGTTATGCCAATCACAAAGTACAGCTTTATTGTAAAGAATGTGCATGAACTGGCAGACACGATCCGCCGGGCATTTAAGATCGCAAAGAGCGGAAGACCGGGTCCTGTTTTAGTTGATATTACCAAGGATGTAACTGCCAATTTGGCAGATTATGAGCCGAAGAAGCCGGTAGAAATCGAGCGGGTAACGGATACGATTGATGAGTCGGCTGTAAAGCGGGCAGTTGATATGATCAACCGTTCCAAGAAGCCGTTTATTATGGCAGGCGGCGGCGTGGTGATCGCTGATGCAGAGCAGGAATTAAGAGCTTTTGCTGATAAGATTGATGCAGCTGTTTGTGATACCCTGATGGGTAAGGGTGCAATCGAAGGCACTGCAGACCGTTATACCGGTATGATCGGTATGCACGGTACCAAGGCATCGAACTTCGGATTATCAGATGCAGACCTTTTGGTTGTTGTTGGTGCCAGATTCTCGGATCGTGTAATCGGTAATGCAAGTAAGTTCGCAGAGAATGCCAAGATTATCCATATTGATGTAGATCAGGCAGAAATCAATAAGAATATTGAAGTAGATGAAGCAATTATCGGCGATGCAAAGGTAATCCTGCAGCAGCTGATCGATCAGGTGGATGCATCCGAGAAGCCGGAATGGATGGATGAGATCCGTGACCTGAAGGAGAAATATCCGATGACCTATGATAAGGGCGTCCTGACCGGACCGGAGATCATGGAAAAGCTTTATGAGCTGACGGATGGTGAGGCAACGGTTGTTACAGAGGTAGGACAGCATCAGATGTGGGCAGCACAGTATTATAAATACAAGAGACCGCATCAGCTCCTGACATCCGGTGGCCTTGGGACCATGGGTTATGGTCTGGGTGCATCGCTGGGTGCGAAGCTTGCAAGACCGGATGAAACGGTTGTCAATATTGCGGGTGACGGATGTTTCCGTATGAATATGAATGAGATTGCAACTGCAGCCAGATATAACATTCCGATCATTGAAATCGTGATCAATAATCATGTGCTTGGAATGGTTCGTCAGTGGCAGACATTGTTCTATGACAAGCGGTATTCGAATACAATCTTAAATGATAATGTAGACTTTGCAAAGCTTGCAGAGGCTATGGGAGCGATCGGTTGTCGTGTAACAACCATTGATGAATTTGAAGAAGCCTTTAAGAAGGCACAGCAGGCAGGCAGACCGGTAGTGATCGACTGTATCATTAATGAAGATGATAAGGTATGGCCGATGGTAGCACCGGGTAAGCCGATTGAGACCTGTTTCTCAGAGGAAGATCTGGAAAAATAATATTCAGAAAATAATTTAAGGCACTATGATCTCGGAACGGCTGCGAGGTGGCTGTTCCGGGATTGGATGATAGCGAATAAGTCGAGGAGGATTTATAAAATGGCAAGAGTGTATAATTTTTCAGCAGGACCATCTGTATTACCGGAGGTTGTGTTAAAAGCAGCAGCAGAAGAGATGCTGGATTACAATGGAACCGGCATGAGTGTAATGGAGATGAGTCATCGATCCAAGGCATTTGAAGAGATTATAGAGACTGCAGAGCAGGATTTGAGAGATCTGATGAAGATCCCGGATAACTACAAGGTATTATTCCTGCAGGGTGGTGCATCTCAGCAGTTTGCAGCGATTCCAATGAACCTGATGAAGAATAAGGTCGCTGATTATATTGTGACCGGACAGTGGGCAAAGAAGGCAGCAGAAGAGGCTAAAAAGTATGGTAAGGTAAATATCATTGCATCCTCTGCAGATAAGACCTTCAGCTACATTCCGGATTGCTCGGATTTACCGATCGATGATGATGCTGATTATGTATACATCTGCCATAACAATACAATTTATGGAACCACTTATAAGACCTTACCAAACACAAAGGGTAAGATTCTGGTAGCAGATATGTCATCTGACATCCTGTCACAGCCGGTAAATGTATCAGACTACGGTCTCATTTACTTCGGTGTACAGAAGAACGTAGGACCGGCCGGTGTTGTAGTTGCAATTATCCGGGAAGACCTGATCCGCGATGATGTTTTGGAAGGAACACCAACCATGTTAAAGTATAAGACACAGGCAGATGCCAAGTCCCTGTACAACACACCTCCATGCTACGGTATTTATATCTGTGGCAAGGTATTCAAGTGGGTTAAGGAAATGGGTGGTCTGGAAGCTATGAAGATCCATAACGAGAAGAAGGCAGCTATCCTGTATGATTTCCTGGACAACAGCAAGATGTTCAAGGGCACTGTTGAGAAGAAGGATCGTTCTCTCATGAATGTACCGTTTGTAACCGGTGACGAAGAGCTGGATGCAAAGTTTGTAAAGGAAGCAACCGCAGCCGGATTTGTAAATATCAAGGGACATCGTACCGTAGGCGGTATGCGTGCCAGCATTTACAATGCTATGCCAATCGAAGGTGTAGAGAAGCTGGTTGAGTTTATGAAGAAGTTCGAGGAGGAGAATCAGTAATGGCTAAGGTTAAATGCATGAATCCGATCGCAGCATGCGGTATGGATCTGTTACCGGAAGGATATAATGTAGTAGAGGATCTGGCAGATGCAGATGTAGTATTGGTAAGAAGTGCAGCAATGCATGATCTGGAACTGCCTGCAGACTTAAAGGCAATCGCAAGAGCAGGTGCCGGAGTTAATAATATTCCGCTGGATAAATGTGCGGAGCAGGGTATTGTTGTATTCAATACACCGGGTGCAAATGCAAACGGCGTAAAGGAGATCGTAATTGCAGGCCTGCTTCTGGCTTCCAGAGATCTGGTTGGCGGATATAACTGGGTAAAGGCAAATGCTGCAGATGAAGGCATTGCAAAGGCAGTTGAGAAGAATAAGTCCAAGTTCGCAGGCTGTGAGATCGAAGGAAAGAAGTTAGGTGTGATCGGTCTGGGTGCGATTGGTGCAAAGGTTGCCAATGTAGCAGTCAGCTTAGGAATGGAAGTATATGGATATGATCCATATGTATCAGTGGATGCAGCATGGAATCTGTCCCGTCAGGTAAAGCATATTTCAAATGTAGAAGATATTTATAAAGAGTGTGATTACATTACCATCCATGTACCGGCTTTAGACAGTACCAAGGGCATGCTGAATGCAGCTGCATTCGGCATGATGAAGGATGGTGTTAAGATCCTGAACTTTGCAAGAGATGTTCTGGTTAATGATGAGGATATCAAGGCTGCACTGGCATCCGGCAAGGTAAGCAAGTATGTAACGGACTTCCCGAATCCGGCAGTTGCGGGTGTCGAGAATGTCATTACATTACCACATCTGGGAGCTTCTACGGAAGAGTCTGAAGATAACTGCGCAGTTATGGCAGTTAAGCAGGTGGTTGATTATATCGAAAACGGTAATATCAAGAATTCCGTAAACTACCCTGCATGTGATATGGGCGTATGTACAAATACAGCAAGAGTTGTGATCAATCATAAGAATATCCCGGATATGCTGACCAGATTTACTGGTGTATTCTCGTCAAAAGGAATCAACATTTCCGATATGATCAGCAAGTCTAAGGGTGACTGGGCATATTCCATGTTAGATGTATCAGCCGAAATCACAGATGCCATTGTTGCGGAACTGAATGCAATCGAAGGTGTTGTAAAAGTACGTGTCATCAAATAACATGTAAGATACAGGGTGCGAAAGCACACAACATATGAATATTACTAATAGGAGAGAAACAATGAGTGAGAAGTTACGTGTAGGTATCCTTGGTGGTACCGGTATGGTAGGACAGAGATTTATTTCATTATTAGAGAATCATCCGTGGTTTGAGGTGGTTACCATTGCTGCAAGCCCACGAAGTGCCGGAAAGACCTATGAAGAAGCTGTCGGTGACCGTTGGAAGATGGATACACCGATGCCGGAGGCAGTTAAGAATATCATTGTTCATAATGTAAACGAAGTAGAGGAAGTTGCATCTACCGTTGATTTTGTATTCAGTGCGGTTGATATGTCAAAGGATGAGATCAAGGCGATCGAGGAAGCTTATGCAAAGACAGAGACACCGGTTGTTTCCAATAACAGCGCACATCGCTGGACACCGGATGTTCCGATGATGGTACCGGAGATCAATCCACAGCATGCAGAGGTAATTGAATACCAGAAGAAACGTCTGGGAACTAAGCGCGGCTTCGTTGCTGTAAAACCGAACTGCTCCATTCAGAGCTATGCACCGGTATTAACAGCATGGATGGAATTTGAGCCACAGGAAGTGGTGGTTACTACTTATCAGGCAATCTCAGGTGCCGGTAAGACCTTTAAGGACTGGCCGGAGATGGTAGGTAATATCATTCCGTATATCGGAGGAGAAGAAGAGAAGTCCGAGCAGGAGCCGCTTCGTCTCTGGGGTGATATCGTAGACGGTAAGATTGAAAAATGCACCAATGGCCCTAAGATCACCAGTCAGTGTATCCGTGTACCGGTATTAAACGGACATACAGCAGCTGTATTTGTAAACTTTAAGAAGCAGCCGACCAAGGAAGAACTGATCGACCGTCTGGTAAACTTCAGTGGTGAACCACAGGCACTGGGACTCCCAAGTGCTCCGAAGCAGTTCATCCAGTATCTGGAGGAGGATAACCGCCCACAGGTAAGTTTGGATGTAGATTATGAGCATGGTATGGGCGTTTCTGTTGGACGTCTTCGTGAGGACAGCATCTTTGACTGGAAGTTCGTTGGACTTTCACATAATACAGTTCGTGGTGCAGCCGGTGGTGCAGTGCTTTGTGCTGAATTATTAAAGGCAAAGGGATATATTACAAAGAAGTAATCTATCATACAGGACAGAAATAAAACAGGCGGGAGAGGATCAGAGATATCCTCTCCTGTTTTGACTATTTACGCAATTCCTTGCATTAATATGCATAGTATGGGGATTTTCTATTTCTATTTCTGATAAAATGTGTTAAAATAGTTGCGGTAACTTTGTAAGATAAGTAATTAATGCAAATGAGAGATAACGAGGAGAAGCTATGGATAATAATCAGAATAATGCAGGTAATCCATTTCACCTGGATGAAAGCAGTATAGGCGAGAGCAAGCCCACGGAATCCGACTTAGGATATGATGCGAAGACCTTCGGAACTGCAGGAAGTAATCAGACCGGAACGTACAATGCAAATCCGTACAATAACCAGACCGGAACGTACAATGCAGATCCGTACAGCAATCAGACCGGAACCTATGATGCCGGGGCATACAATTATAATATGAATCAGAATGCACAGAATACGGTTGCAGAAGGAACAGCATCTCTTCAGGCCGCACAGGATGATGCATGTGCGAAAAAGGCAAAGACCAGTTTGATCCTTGGTATCATTCTGAATGTTTTAAACCTTGGTATGATGTGCAGTACTCTGTTTGGAGGAGGCTTTTTATACGGAGGAATATTTATAATACTGGCGATTGCGGGAATCCAGAACGCAAATCTCGGCAGGAAATCATCCAAACGGGGAATGGCAACCGCGGGATTGGTTCTGAATATTATTGCAGTGGTATTTTCAGCGTTGTTCCTGATTCTGGGATTCGTTCTGAAATTCATGGATTAATATCCGCAGACAGGATAAAGGTTATAGGTATTGATGATAAAATATGAGAGACAGATAAAGGAGGACTTTTCATGGTAACACTATTTGACGGAGGCGCTTACCTGATCAATGGTACTGAGCTGGTTCGGGATGGACAGGCAGTAGCAGGCTATGAGGCATCGACAGGTAATAAGCTTTCAAAGGAAGAGGCAGCGAAGAATACGATGGCATATCAGATTCTTCAGGCACATAATACATCCGGAAATGATAAAAAGCTTCAGATTAAGTTTGATAAGCTGACTTCCCATGATATTACATTCGTAGGAATCATTCAGACAGCCAGAGCATCCGGACTTGAGAAATTCCCAATCCCATACGTACTAACGAACTGCCACAATTCCTTATGTGCGGTTGGCGGTACGATTAATGAGGATGACCACATGTTTGGTCTGTCCTGCGCAAAGCGTTATGGTGGAATGTATGTACCACCTCATCAGGCAGTTATCCATCAGTTTGCCAGAGAAATGCTGGCAGCCGGCGGACAGATGATCCTGGGCTCTGACAGTCATACCCGTTATGGTGCATTAGGTACTATGGCAATCGGCGAAGGTGGCGGTGAGCTGGTAAAACAGCTGCTTTCCAAGACCTATGATGTAGATATGCCGGGCGTTGTTGCCGTTTATCTGACAGGAAAGCCACAGAAAGGTGTCGGCCCGCAGGATGTGGCTCTGGCAATTATCGGAGCTACCTTCGGATGCGGTTATGTTAAGAATAAGGTTATGGAGTTCGTAGGACCCGGTGTTGAGAACTTAAGTGCAGATTACCGGATCGGTATTGATGTTATGACTACAGAGACAACCTGTCTGTCATCCATCTGGAAGACCGATGACCGGATTAAGGAATTCTATGATATCCATGGAAGAAGCGGAGATTATAAGGAGTTAAATCCTGGTGCGGTTGCTTACTATGATGGTGTTGTATATGTTGATCTATCAGAAGTGAAGCCAATGATCGCAATGCCGTTCCATCCAAGCAATGTATATACGATTGAAGAGCTGAATGCAAATCTGATGGATATTCTGGATGATTGCGAGAAGCGTGCAAAGGTCAGTCTGGATGGTAAGGTTGATTTCACCTTAAAGGATAAGGTAAGAGATGGCAGACTTTATGTTGAACAGGGAATTATCGCAGGCTGTGCAGGCGGCGGATTTGAGAACATCTGTGAAGCAGCAGATATTCTGAAGGGATCTTACATCGGAGCAGATGAGTTTACATTAAGTGTATATCCGGCAAGTACACCAATCTATATGGAGCTTGCAAAGAATGGAGTACTGGCTGATCTGATCGAGACCGGTTCCATTGTAAAGACTGCATTCTGTGGTCCATGTTTTGGTGCAGGTGATACTCCGGCAAATAATGCATTCAGTATCCGTCATTCAACCAGAAACTTCCCGAACCGTGAAGGTTCTAAGATCCAGAACGGACAGATTTCATCCGTTGCATTGATGGATGCCCGTTCCATTGCAGCAACTGCAGCCAATAAAGGTTATCTGACCGCTGCTACGGATGTGGATGTGAACTTTACGAAGAGAAAGTATTATTTTGATAAAGCAATTTATGAGAACCGTGTATATAATGGCGTTGGAAAGCCGGATCCGTCAGTTGAGATCAAGTTCGGTCCGAATATTAAGGACTGGCCAGCCATGTCTCCATTGCCGGAGAATCTGATACTGAAGGTAGTATCCGAGATCCATGATCCGGTTACAACCACAGATGAACTGATTCCTTCCGGAGAGACTTCTTCATATCGTTCAAATCCGCTTGGACTGGCTGAGTTTACGTTGTCCAGAAAGGATCCTGCATATGTTGGACGTGCCAAGGAGATTCAGAAGGCACAGAAGGCCATTGAGGCAGATAGCTGTCCGTGTGAAGCAGTATCCGAGCTGACTCCAATCATGGATAAGATCAAGGAGACCTACAAGATCAGCAGAAAGACTGTTGGTGTCGGAAGTACGATCTTTGCAGTAAAGCCGGGTGACGGTTCTGCCAGAGAGCAGGCTGCATCCTGCCAGAAGGTATTAGGCGGCTGGGCGAATATTGCAAATGAATATGCAACCAAGCGTTATCGTTCCAACCTGATCAACTGGGGTATGCTTCCATTCCTGATTCAGGATAAGGATACAGAGCTTCCGTTTGCAAACGATGATTATATCTTCATCCCCGGCATTGCTGAGGCAGTTAAGAATAAGACCGATGAGATTAAGGCATATGTGGTAAACAAGGATATGAAAGAGTTTACACTGACCCTTGGACAGCTGACAGATAATGAGAGAGAGATTATCTTAAAGGGATGTCTGATCAACTATAACCGTGGAAATTAAGGTTATACATTTGTTATTATGACAGTGAGAAAAATATAGAAACCCATCATTTCAGCAACCGGGAGATATCTAAGAGTCCCCAGCCCTGCTGAAAATGAGGAAGATTAAGCCGCCTTGCACAGTCGTGCAGGCGGTTTTTTACGTCCCGGTTACTGAGGGAAGGCTCCTGCTCAAGTAAAAGTGCAATGGCACCGCTGACTAAAGAGGTAGACATGGAAGTTCCGGTCTTGGCGGTGTAACCGAGTCTCTGGTTATTGCAACTGATGATCTGGCTGCCGGGAGCGACAAGCTCCGGTTTGACAGTGCTGCAGCCGGTTGGCCCCCGGCCGGAATACTGCCGATGGATATTGGAACGTAGGGCAGGAATATTGTCATCCGAGGCACCAACGGTGATCACCCGGCAGCTGGAGCCGGGGGCACTGATAGAACCGGGAGCCGGTCCGTTGTTTCCTGCAGAGGTACACACGATCAGGCCGTCAGTCCAGAGCTGTTCCACTTCCTGGATCAGGAGATCGGAATGAGAATGGCCGGAAGATAAAGTGGTACCGATGGAGATATTGACGATTCGGATGTGATAGGAAGACTGATAGTGATGAATCCAGCGCAGGGCACGGATAAAGGTGCTGAGCGGAGCATTTCCGTTCTGATCCAATACCTTCAGAACGACCAGATTACAGGCCGGAGCAATTCCGAGATATTCAGAACCGATAGGATGAGAAGATGCGATTTTCCCGCAGATATGGGTTCCGTGTCCGGCATCATCATAGGGCAGTGAACGTGCATGGACAAAGTCTTCAAAATGCAGAATCCGGGATGGAGCAGAAGCATCCGGCAGAGACAGAAAATCAGCCCGTGGCTGAATACCGGAATCCAGAACAGCAACTGTCACACCACGGCCATAGATATGACGGTGGTGTGCATAGTCTGCTTTTATAATGTGATTGGGAGATAGTAGTTGTTCAGAAGTAATACCGGCAGCCATGTGTCACCATACCGAAGAACCCTTTTCTATATGGTATGCGGCAGGGACTTTTTAGGCTACTGGTTAGCGATCCCATTTATCGCAAAGAGAGTTGATCTGATCGGTAAATTTGATTAGATCCTTGTTGGTACCGCCTTCATTATGGCGGATTACAGCAATCAGGCGCTGACCGGCAGCAACGAGACGCAGATAAATATTGGTAGCCCGGATAGATTTCTCTTTTACGGTGGTCTGCTTCTTGTGGATATGATTACCGTCACTCAGCCATGTGCCTGTCAAAAGATCAAAGGAAGCACCGGTATATGGTGCCTCTGCATCATAACCATGCTCGTCACGCAGGCAGGCTGTAAAAGAATCACAGACATTGTCCTCGCCATGAACAATAAACACCTTTTTCGGCTTAGGGGACATTGCCTCCAACCATTTGATCAGGTGATCCTTATCGGCGTGACCGCTGATGCCATCCAGTTTCTCAATGTGAGCAGTAACCTCGATCGTTTCACCAAACAGTGTCACTGCCTTTGCACCTTCCAGTAAGGCACGGCCAAGTGTACCGTTTGCCTGATAGCCAACGAAAAGGATCGTACATTCCGGACGCCACAGGTTATGTTTTAAATGATGACGGATACGGCCTGCTTCGCACATTCCGGAAGCGGAGAGGATAACCTTTGGATTTGGATTGAAATTAATCGCTTTCGACTCATCACTGGTAACGGAGGTCTTCAGACCAGGGAAGGTGATCGGATTAATTCCCTGACGGACCAGTGCCATGGCCTCTTCATCAAAACAACTCTCTACATTACGGTTAAATACACTCGTAGCCTCCACAGCTAACGGACTATCTACAAATACTTCAAAATCCGGATATTCCGGAAGCAGGTTTTGTGTCTTGATCTCACGGATGAAATATAATAATTCCTGGGTTCTTCCGACTGCAAAGGATGGAATGACTACGTTGCCACCGCGTTTAAAAGTATCCCGGATAATGCGGGTAAGAGATGCCACATAATCGGGAGTGGCAGTATGATTCCGGTCACCGTAGGTGGATTCCATAATGACATAGTCGGCATCGGAAAGATATTGCGGATCCCGGATTAACGGCTGGTTAATATTGCCGACATCTCCCGAAAAGGCCAGTTTTACGGTCTGGTCATCCTCGGTAGCCCACAGTTCAATGCTGGCAGAGCCTAGCAGATGGCCGACATCGGAAAAACGCACCTGAATTCCGTCACAGATGGTAATAATAGTATCATAGTCTAAAGAATGAAAATGAGAAATGACATTTTCTGCATCTTGGATAGTATAGAGAGGAATCACTTCAGGAAGACCGGAACGTCTGGCTTTTCGATTCTTCCATTCTGCTTCCATCTCCTGGATGTGAGCACTATCACGTAACATGATCTGGCATAGATCCGTGGTTGCTTTGGTTGCAAAAATGGTACCACGGAATCCGTGTGAGTAAAGGAATGGCAGATAACCGCTGTGATCAATATGTGCATGTGTTAGAAATACATAATCCAGATCAGCAGCGGCGCAGGGAAGCTCTTCATTCTCATAGATGTCAGCTCCTTGTTCCAGTCCGCAGTCAATAGTCAATCGTTTTCCTGCAATTTCCAGATAGTGACAACTGCCGGTAACCTCGTGATCAGCCCCAATAAAAGTTAGTTTCATAAGCAGGTACCCCCATAAATTGATATTATTATTATAATATAGTTTATGGGGGTTTTCAATGTGCAGATGTAAGGAGACCGGTGGAGAAACAGGTGCTTACAGGAACTTATCCAGTTCTGCTTCCACCTGCTTCCGCTTCCTGATCTTTGGATGATTGAGAATAGTGCCTCTGGTAATCACCATTTCCGGGTATCTCAGAGCACGCAGATCCTCCAGTGGATTTCCTGAGATGACGAGCATATCGGCGGATTTTCCTTTTTCTATAGAACCCGTAATATGACCGATTCCGGCAAGCTCGGCACTTCGCCTGGTCGCAGTATAGATAGCAAAGGCATTGGAAACACCGACATACTTGTGGAAGTAGTAGAGTTCACGCCAGAAGTCATACTGCGTGATCCACGGACAGCCGACATCATTACCCAGAACAACCGGGATATCATGTTCCAGAGCTGCCTTTGCACAGGCAATGATTCCCTCGAATACAACATTGCCATTGTACTGTTCTACCTCTGTCGCATTGGTGACAGAACGGTCAAATAAAGCATACGGCAGAACCGGTGAGATCGTGGTGCAGAGGAAAGCACCACGTTCCTTGAAGAGCTTGATCATATCATCACTTAATTTGGCACCGTGTTCAATGGAGTCGACACCGTTTTCTAAAGCAACGCGCACGCCCTCCGGAGATTCCACATGGGCAGCAACCAGGTAGCCGTCTTCATGTGCCTTCTGACATACGGCATGCACCATTTCCGGTGACATTTTCAGTTCGCCGGGAACCCCCTTTTCCTTGGCATCCATAACACCACCGGTAATCATGAGCTTGATCAGATCGACTTTTTCTTCCTCTGATTTTGCAAGCTGGCTGAGAGCATCATCCGCCGTCTCGGCAGCAATGGCAACCGAGCCTGCCATGTGCCCGCCGGGAACAGAGATTCCCTGATTCGCGGCAAGGATACGGGGACCTGTTTTGGTTCCGGCCTCGATCTCGTCACGCAGACGGGTATCGAAGTCACCGAGACCACCGACGGTCCGGATGGTGGTAACACCGCTCAGAAGTTCATCTTTTGCAAAGCCGGAGACCATTTTATAAGCAATCTTACGAGTAAGAGAAGATCCCATGATAGTATTAACCAGCTTCTCATTGTCACGTTGCTTTTTCTGCGGCTTGCCATTTCCGGCAAGGTGGACATGCATATTGATCAGACCCGGCAGAATGTAATTCCCTTGCAGATCAATGATGTTGTAATTCTGAAGGTCTGCGGTGCCCGGCACAATATCGGTGATAATGCCGTCCTGCACCAGAATATAGAGTCCGTTCTGTACCTGCATATCTTTGGTTCCGTCCAAAATTTTTCCGTTTATAAATGCGTAGTTCATATTCATTCCTCGATTCGTTCGGATTATTATCTAACTATACAATAGAGGGGAAATACTTGGCAAGATTCTTTATGTAAAATTGTTTACTTGAAATACCTACAGGCAAAGCTTATAATAAGTGACAGGTATTATAAATGGAGCAAAGAAGGAAGGGCTAATATGAGTCAGACATCACGTCCCGTTCCGGGACAACGTTATCGTCATTTTAAGGGGAATCTGTACCAGATCCTGACACTGGCATATGATTCTGAGACGAATGAGGAAATGGTGGTATATCAGGCATTATATGGAGATTTTATAGTATATGTCCGCTCGCTGGAGATGTTTTTGGAGCCGGTAGACCGGGAGAAGTATCCGAACGCCGGACAGCAGTACCGGTTTGAACGGGTTTATCCGGAAATCGTGCCGGAACCGGAGACCGGAATCAGCCGAAGCGATGCAGCAGGCTTTAAGAGCGTCGGATCGGAGACGGAGGATGTGTATCAGCAGTCGACCGTGCGGCCTGCAGCCGGAGGAACGGCAGAGAGGGCAGACGAAGCGGAGACCGAGGGTGTGGATCCACTGCTGATCCAGTTTCTGGATGCCGATACCTATACGGATAAGCTGAAAGTATTCCTGGAAATGCGGGATACGATCAATGAGGTTCTCCTGACGGATATAGCAGCGTCTCTGGATATATCAACAGGAACAGGTAGCCTGGAAGAGCAGTATGCCAGTGTGCAATACGCATTGCATACGCTCGCAAAGTACGAGAGAAACAAGCGGTAAGACATAGGATATAAGACAGCGATAGGATAGTGAATGTTCGTAAGGCAATGAAAGGCAGGGGGACTATGGTTAAACGGAAAACCAAGCAGGCATTGGAAGGTAAATTAAACGAGCTGAAGATGAACCTGGAAAATAACTATAAGGATCTGGCGAGAACTGCGCTGAAGGAGTATCAGGAGCTGGTAGAACAGTATCGGAGCTCCGGCGAGTTAAAAGAGAAGGATTACGGAAAATACAAACAGATCGCAGATGAATATGAGATGCGTATGCAGAATTATCATCATTAGATATAGAAAAAGAAACGAGCAACAAAAAGAAAAGGTCAGCCTATATGCCAAGGCTGGCCTTGATTTTTGCAACAAAATTCTGTGTTTCGGCAAAAGGAGGAATTCCGCCATACCGGTCAACAGCACCGGAGCCGGCATTATAGGCAGCCAGTGTCAGTGAAAGATCTCCCTGATAATGCTCAGATAACTGGGCTAACAGCTTTGCTCCGCCCATAATATTCTGATACGGATCATAAGAATCCGTAACACCCAGATAGGCTGCGGTAGAAGGCATCAGCTGCATGATACCGACTGCACCGGAAGAAGATACGATATTGGATTGGAAATTCGACTCCTGCTTTGCAACGGCCTTTAACAGATCAACGGAAAGGTTATAGGTGTCTGCCGCTTCGCAAAAATAAGCATCCAGATCTTCGGGAGAAGTGATACTGCGGTCGGCAGTAGTCTGAACCGTCCGGTCGGAAATGGCAGATGTACCGGAAGAGTAGGATGCCGCACTGGTATTTAGCATCTGCTGAAATGTACCGGAAGAATCACGACCATAAGAAACAGCAGCAGACTGTGTGTTCTGTTGTGCAAGCTTTGCTGCTTCAATTGCCTGTAAAAATTGTGCTTCGGTTGCATAAGTCATAGAAGAAACGTATGCCATAAGAATCTGTCTCCCATCATTTATAAATCTATTAAACAGTATAAAGACCTGCAGCGAAAAAAGCAAGTCCCAACCGGATGAAAGACAGCCGGAAGAAGCAACTTCTTTCATAGACAGACATGGGCGAACGGTGGTATAATAATCCCAAATGTATTAAGACGTAAAAGAGTGGAGGTTCAAGATGCGAGGTTTAGAGACAGATGTTCGCAGACTGCGGAAGCAGGTATTTGTGGAGATTGCAAAAGTAGCATATGATTCGGATTCTATTAATGATGATATAGAGGCGATTCCCTACAAAGTAACACCGGGAGATACGCCGCAATATTGTGATAACATATATCGCGAAAGAGCGATTACCAGTGAGCGGGTCCGGCTGGCTATGGGTATGTCTCTCCGCCCGGAGGACAGACCGGTTCATGTAACACAGGGGCTGGAAGAAAGTGCGATTGATGAGAAATATTATGAACCACCGCTGATGCAGGTTATCCCATCTGCATGCAATGCCTGTGAAAACAATATCTACGAAGTAAGTAATCAATGTAAGGGCTGTGTGGCGCATCCATGTATGGAGGTCTGTCCTATGGATGCCATTACCTGGGTAAACGGTCATTCTTTTATCGACCAGAATAAATGTATTAAATGCGGAAAATGTAAAGCCAACTGTCCGTATGATGCCATTGCCAATAAGCGGCGGCCGTGTGCGGATGCCTGTGGTGTCGGTGCCATTGAGAGCGATGAGCATGGCCGGGCGAAGATCAATGAGGACAAATGCGTTTCCTGCGGTATGTGTATGGTAAGCTGTCCGTTTGGAGCAATTGCAGACAAGTCCCAGCTGTTTCAGCTGATCCGTGCAATGAAGTCCGGACGGGAGATCATAGCAGAGATCGCACCGGCATTTGTCGGACAGTTTGGTGAGTATGCAACACCTGAAAAGATCAAGGCAGCCCTGATCAAGCTTGGTTTCAAGGATGTATATGAGGTTGCCATGGGTGCGGATATCGGAGCTATGGCAGAGGCAGAGCATTATGTGGAGGCCGTGGCCAGTGGAAAACAACCGTTCCTGCTGACCTCCTGCTGTCCGTCGTGGGCAATGCTTGCCAAGAAGTATTTCCCGGAGACGATCAGCATGATTTCCAATGAACTGACACCGATGGTTGCCACCGCCAGGATCATCAAGAAGGAGCATCCGAATGCATCGGTGGTATTTATCGGACCGTGTGCGGCAAAGAAACTGGAAGCATCCAGAAGAACTGTTCGAAGTGATGTTGACTTTGTTATTACGTTTGAAGAATTGGATGCAATGTTCATTGTACAGGATATTGAGTTCGATGACTTCGGACAGGGCGTTCCGATGGAAGATGCAACCGGAGCCGGACGTGGTTATGCGGTAGCCGGTGGAGTTGCAGATGCAATTCAGTCATGTATTAAGGAGTATTATCCGGATGTGGAAGTGAAGATTGAACATGCGGAGGGACTAAGTGAATGCAGGAAGGCGCTGATGCTGGCAAAAGCAGGTCGGAAGAACGGATGTCTGATCGAGGGAATGGGCTGCCCGGGAGGTTGTATAGCCGGAGCCGGTACCAATATACCATTGAATAAAGCGACAGTTGCAGTCCGGAACTTCAAGGGTGCAACAAAAAAATCCGTCCCGGATATGTCAGTCCTTGATCAGGAAATGGATGCATCAACGCTAAAGACAGCCGCAAAAGAACAGGAAAAACCGGAAAATGAGAATCGCGAGTCATAAATACAACAGACAGCAGGGATGAGGGAGTGGTTACTATGAAGAAAGTTCTGGAAGGACTGAAAAACGGCGATTGGAAAACACGTTTATATATTATAGGAACCACAGTCCTTATGCTGGCAGGACTTGGTGGAATTGTTGTATCTTTTATAGTGAATTCCATGTGGCTGTTTCTGGCCGGTGTGGCAGCAGGCATTGCTGCAATTGTGATTGTACAGAAGTTTTCAATTGTGACGGAAGAACTGGACGCAGAGGAACTCATGCCGGAGACAGAGGCAGAGTCTGAAACAGAAGCAGAGACGGCGGCAGAGTCTGAAACAGAGTCTGAAACAGAGACAGATGCAGAGCCTGAAACAGAAATAACAGAAAAGGATGACCGGCATAGGATAGAGGAACGTAAGAAAATACTGGAGTCCTATGACGAGAAGAAATTAAAGCAGGTTTTTTATAAGTATAAGGTGAAGCGGGATCACAAATGCATCATTATTGATTCGTGGAAACAGCATCAGGTATTGCAGGCACCTGCTTATATATGGATCAGCCGGAAGAAGGTACATTTTCTGATCGTGGAGAAGGAGACCCGTGAGATTGAAGTGCCGCGGACAGAGTTCACGACACTGTTGTATCATCCGGGGATTGTGTGCCGGACGAAGGAGGAATATCCGCAGTTTCGGAAAGAAACGATGATGTCAAAGATTTTTTCCAAATATCTGCCATCTTATCGCTCCGGCAACCGCAATGGACGACCGGTTATATATAAGAATCTGTTTGAACTGGGAAATGGGCTTTATCTGACCAACACATCAGCGAGGGTTGTACTGGACATGCTGCAGCCTGTATTTCAGGTAGATGATCAGGTGACCAGGGACGGACATTGTCAGGAGATAGTAAAAGATATTTATAAGCTGGGTATCCTGCTGCGGAATCTGGTATATACGGCAAAGGAATATAAGGATCTGGTGGATGATAAGATCCGGACATTGGCAAATACCGGAATCAGTGAGACAGAATATACGGAAATTTTGCAGCTGTTGTTTCGCATGAATCTGATCACAGCAGAATATATGGAATATTATAAGCGATATAGAGCGGAAAGACAGAGATAGGAGAGAGGGATAGAAATGAATCTGTGGAATACATGGGAAACTATGATGGCATGGATATCACCGGCAACCGGAGATAAGGTAAGACCCTGGCTGGCAGCGGTGATATTGATCGTATCGATCATTGTACTGGTGGTTATGCTATTGGTTAGTCGCCGTTCCGGTGATAATGACAAAGGCAATGAGGCTTACCGGGATGAAGACGAGGATGAGTAAGATTTATAATAAAACGGACAAAAGCCGGCATAGGATTTGACAAATGAAAAGACTATGCGTAAAATGAAAAGCTAGATAAACTTGATAATCAGGAGGACTACACATGGAAAAGATTAAAATGACCACTCCATTGGTTGAGATGGATGGCGATGAGATGACCCGTATTCTTTGGAAGATGATTAAGGATGAATTATTGCTTCCTTATATTGAATTAAAGACAGAGTATTATGATCTGGGTCTGGAATACAGAAATGAAACCAACGATCAGGTGACGATTGATTCTGCAGAAGCGACTAAGAAGTATGGAGTTGCCGTTAAGTGTGCAACGATCACACCGAATGCAGCACGTATGACAGAGTATAACTTAAAAGAAATGTGGAAGAGCCCGAACGGCACGATCCGTGCAGCTCTGGATGGAACCGTATTCCGTGCACCTATCGTTGTAAAAGGAATCGAGCCATGTGTAAAGAACTGGGAGAAACCGATCACATTAGCAAGACATGCTTATGGCGATGTTTATAAGAATACAGAGATCCGTGTTCCGGGTGCCGGCAAGGCAGAGCTGGTATTTACAGCAGAAGATGGTACCGTTACACGGGAAACCATTCATGATTTTACCGGAGCTGGTATCATTCAGGGTATTCATAATACAGATAAGTCGATTGAAAGCTTTGCAAGATGCTGCTTCAATTATGCATTGGATACGAAGCAGGATCTGTGGTTTGCTACCAAGGATACGATTTCTAAGAAATATGATCACAGATTCAAGGATATTTTCCAGGAAATCTATGATGCAGAGTATGATGAGAAGTTTAAGGCAGCCGGCATCGAGTATTTCTATACATTGATTGATGATGCGGTAGCCCGTGTTATGAAAGCAAAGGGTGGATTCATCTGGGCATGTAAGAATTATGATGGTGACGTTATGAGTGATATGGTATCCAGCGCATTCGGTTCTCTGGCTATGATGACCTCCGTACTGGTATCACCGGAAGGCTATTATGAGTATGAGGCTGCTCATGGCACAGTTCAGAGACATTACTACAAGCATTTAAAAGGCGAAGAGACATCTACGAACTCTGTAGCGACGATCTTTGCATGGACCGGTGCTTTAAGAAAGCGTGGCGAGATGGATGATCTTCCGGAGCTTGGCAGGTTTGCAGACGCACTGGAAGCAGCTACCTTAGAGACCATTGAGTCCGGAAAGATGACGAAGGATCTGGCATTGATCACAAGCATCCCGAATCCGACAGCATTATCAAGTGAGGGATTCATCAAGGCAATCCGTGAGACGCTGGATCAGAAGTTGAAATAAGAAGCTGAGATAAGAAGCATAAATGAAGAATCTGTTGTAATAACAGGAGAGGATAAACAAAACGCAGGCTGGTATCGATCAGTCTGCGTTTTGTTTTTTGCCCGTTATTGATGATTGTTAAATCATGGATATTTCGATGATTCAGGCCTCAGAAATGACGTTCTGCTTCCTTTTGATAATCCGCTCATGAATGAAATGGACAGTTTTATAAGCGGCCTCTGCAAATAGCATGAGGAAGAGGGTCACAATTGCCAGATTAACAATCAGCAGCCCGATGTTCTGACCGTTCAACTTGGAAATAGATTGTAACGGATTCAGAATCAGGGCAAATAGGACCACATAAATGAACTCATACCATTTTTTTTCTTCATTGAAAAATAAGACAATTACAGGAAACAGATAAAGTGCACAATACAGTCCACAATTGGTAGGAACAAGTAAGGTGATACAGATCAGCAGGGCTGTCCTTTTCCATGTGCTGTCCTGAAAAGCATTCAACAGAAGACTGACGATGCAGATAATGTAAATCGGTGTCTTCATGGAAGCTTCCAATGCTTTCTGCGCATTTGGAAGCTCGGATAATCCATAGGAAAGAAAATAGTAAAGTCCAAGCTTGGGATTGCATATGAAACTATAGGCTTCTGAATTCAGCTTTACATTCGCCCGGAAGATATTCAGATTCTCATGAAATCCGCCCGGCAGAAACTTAAAAGGAATAAATGCAAATCCAAGACCGTAAATCAGCAGCCGGATGGCTTCTTTGTATTCCCTGCGATAGATCAGCAGTAAGCCTAGAATTGCAGGATAACCTTTCAGAGCGGCAGCCAGTGCCAATGCGATATAACCGAGTTCGCGAAGAACCGGATTCTTAGATGTATATGTGGCGAGAAAGATAACCATGCATCCGGCAGCAATCAGAATAGAATTTCCGCGTTCAAATGAAAACAGGAAGATACCGGATAATGCAAAACACAGGAGTAATAGATAGCGATATCCCCGTTTCAAATCAGATAACTGTTCTAAGGCCAGAAAAAGAATCAGACAGAATCCGGACATGATCAATATAGCAGACAGGATCTGCATATGAGCCGTCGGAGTTGGCACCTCCAGAGAGTCATAATCAATGAACTGGCTGAACCAGTGGAAAATAACATAGGTAAGAGGGAAGTAGGCTTTTTCTGCGGCACCGTTATACGTGGAGTGATATGGGTCTAAATCCTTGGAATAGTAGGTGACATTAAAATAGTCGGCAAAAAAATCGTCCCCCTTATTAAAGATAATATTAGCCTGATGCCCTGACAGATCTTTTGTGTAGAGATTGGCAAAAATAATAAAAAGGCTCAGGATTGCGACTGCAAGGATGCATAAAAAAACCAGATTTTTATGTTTGTTTAATTGATTTCCAAAATTCATAATAAACCTCCGATATACTGATTAATCAGCATAAGTTTCCCACTCTTCATATAAAGATTCCAGAGCGGCTTCTGTTTCTTCTTTTTCTTTTGCAAGCTCCATGCACCGGGCGGCATTAACGGCAACCTCCGGCAGGCACATTTCATCTGTCAGCTCCTGACAGCGGGTTTCCAGTTTTTCAATCTTATCCTCCAGCTTTTTCAGATCATTTTCCCGTTTGCGGATCCGGGCCTGCTCCTCCTTTTGGGCTTTCCAGTCCAGCTTTGATTCGGAAGCTGTATCCGGTATCGGAGCAGCCGGTGCAGATCCGGCAGAGTTTCCGTTGAGACTCTCCTGATACAGGCGTTCCACCAGCTCCTTTTTCTCCAGATAGTAGTCATAATTTCCCTTATATTCATTCAAATGCCGGTCGGTCAGATCCAGAATTCTGGTAGCGGTTTTGTTAATGAAATACCGGTCATGCGACACATAAAGGACAGTTCCGGTATAGCTGCAGAGTGCTGATTCCAGAATCTCTTTGGATGTGATATCCAGATGGTTCGTCGGCTCATCAAGTATCAGCAGATTCGCAGAGGAGAGCATCAGCTTGGCTAAGGATACCCGTCCGCGTTCACCGCCGCTTAAGTCATGGATCTGTTTAAATACATCATCTCCCGTGAAAAGGAAGGCGGCAAGCACGGTTCGGATCCGTGTATTGGTCAACGCAGGGTAAGCATCGGAGATTTCCTGAAAGATTGTCTTTTCAGGAGAAAGTACCTGATGCTCCTGATCATAATATCCGATCTTTACCCGGGAACCGAGGACGATTCGTCCGGCATCCTTCGGGAGATATTTATTGATGATCTTTAATATAGTAGTTTTACCGGTTCCGTTGTTTCCGATCAGGGCTACCCGCTCTCCGCGCTTAATATCCATGGACAGATCCTCAAACAGACAATGACTGCCAAAGGATTTAGACAAATGCTCGATCAGCAGAACGTCATTTCCGCTTTCAACCTCCGGTTCTAATCGAATGCGCATGGCATCCCGAATCTCCTGTGGTTTATCCAGCACCTGAATGTGACTGAGCATCTTTTCCCGGCTTTCTGCACGCTTGATGGATTTCTCACGGTTAAAGGACTTCAGCTTGGTGATGACTTCTTCCTGGTGCTTGATCTCTGCCTGCTGGTTTAAATAGGCTTTCATCTCACTGGCACGGATTTCTTCCCGTCTGGAAGCATAATAGCTGTAGTTCCCGTTATAGACACGGCTGGTGCCGAATTCCAGTTCAATGACCTTGGTAACAATGCGGTCCAGAAAATAACGGTCATGGGATACGATCAGCACTGCTCCGTCATAATTGGTCAGATAGGTTTCCAGCCAGGAGATGGAGTCCATATCCAGATGGTTGGTCGGCTCATCCAGTAATATAATATCCGGATGACTTAAGAGTAGACGGCCAAGAGCCACACGGGTCTTCTGACCGCCGGAAAGAGTAGAGATTCTGGTATCATAATCGGATTCCTGAAAGCCCAGTCCTTTTAATACACCGTTGATCTCACTCTTGTAGGCATAGCCGTTGGACTGCTCGAACTCGTGGTTCAGACGGGTATAGGTGTCCAGTAGTTTGGCAAGTTCGTCACCTTCCGCATGTTTCATGGCAGCTTCCGTATCACGGATCTGCTGATCCAGTTCGATGATATGCTGCTTTACGGAAAGCATTTCTTCATAAATCGTATGCTGATAGGAATGCTCCTGCTGCTGAGCCAGATAACCGATGGTCTTGTCTTTACCGAGTGTTACCTGACCGGAATCAGCGGATTCTTCCCCTATAATGATCTTAAGTAAGGTTGATTTTCCGGCACCATTGATGCCGACAAGTGCTGCTTTTTCGTGATCTTCTATGTGAAATTGAATGTTTTTTAATACTTCCTTTACTCCAAATGACTTGGAAACTGACTGGCATGCCAGAATCATGGATGTTTCCTCCAATCTTTTAACTCATATATTTCACAATTATATCATAGAAAGATGTGGAGATACAAGGGAAAAGCAGGGGTTTGACAAATCCATATCATAAGCTTATGATGAGGAGAAAAGGAGACTGAAATCATGAAAGTAATTGCAACAGGAACAGAAATACAGGCGGTGGATGCCTGCACGATCAATGAAATCGGAATTCCGTCCATGGTACTGATGGAACGGGCGGCATTGGCAGTGGTACAGGTATTGATGGATTATATGGAAGAACTGGATCTGTTTGGCTATCATTATGCACCCACGGTTCTGGTTGTTACGGAAGGCGGAAATAACGGTGGAGACGGACTGGCAATTGCACGGCTGTTGTCCGAACGTGGCTGCAGTGTGGATGTGTATCAGGTGGGCGGTTTAAAACGGGAATCGGAACAGTATCAGCAACAGAAACATATTCTGCAACAGCTTCATATAGATATAAAAGAAGGAATTACAACAGAAGAGATGGAACAATGGAAACACTCAAGATATGACGTGGTGGTCGACGCATTGTTTGGTGTCGGGCTGCATCGGGAGATTGTGTCACCGCAGAAGGAAGTGCTGGAGGCACTGAATGCACTTGGCGGATTGAAGTGTGCCGTGGATATGCCGTCGGGCATTGACAGCACGACCGGACATTTGTATGGAACGGCATTCCGGGCAGATCTGACAGTGACATTCGGCTGCATGAAAACCGGACAGCTTTTGAATGAAGGACCGGACTATTGTGGGGATGTGATTACTGCGGATATCGGATTCCCGGCAGTTGTTTTTGAAAAGCAGTCCTTTGCATGCTATGCATATGAATCGGAAGAACTGAAATGTCTGCTTCCGGTACGGAAGTCAGGCGGCAATAAGGGTACCTTCGGTAAGGTGGCTATAGTTGCAGGCAGCGAGACGGTATGCGGAGCGGCATTGCTAAGTGCAGAGGCTGCCTACCGGACCGGATGCGGACTGGTGAAGGTGGTCACACATATCAATAACCGGGAAGCAATACAGGAGAAGCTTCCGGAGGCACTTCTTCAGGTGTATCAGAGTGCAGAGGAAGCGGAAGCTATGATAACGGAAGCAGCCGGATGGGCAGATTGCATGGTGCTGGGACCGGGCATTGGTACCGATGAGACCGGGCACAGACTGGTCAGCCGGGGCATGCAGGCGGAATGTCCTGTGATTCTGGATGCAGATGCGATTACGATCCTGTCGGAAAATGCTGCGTGGAGAGAACAAAGAACAGCATCCGCAGGAATGATCCTGACACCGCATATGAAGGAGATGGAACGGATCAGTGGCCGAAGGATCGGAGACCTGAAGCAGTGTCCATGGGAAGAAGCCCGGCGGTTTGCACAGGAGAATCAGGTGATCTGTGTCATGAAGGATGCACACACCGTAGTGGCGGTACCGGATGAGGAATCCTCATATATGAATCTGTCCGGCAATGACGGAATGGCGACCGGCGGTTCAGGGGATGTGCTGACGGGAATGATCGCAGCACTGGTGGCGCAGGGACTTACACTTTCACAGGCAGCGAAGAGCGGAGTCTTTCTCCATGGACTGGCCGGGGACCGGGCGTCGGAGCTGCGGGGAGCCGCATCCATGCTGGCAGGCGATATTATCAGCGGACTGGAGTCCGTATTACGGGATATTCATCATCATATAGAAGGGAAGCAGGAGAATTATCATGAAATGGTATAATGTACAGGCAGAAGTGGACTTAGATGCCATTCGGCATAATATAATGGAAATGAGGCAGCATATCCGGCCGGATACACTATTGCTGGCAGTCATAAAAGCGGATGCATACGGACATGGAGCGGTTGCGGTAGCAAAGGCTTTGGAGGACCTGGCAGATTATTATGCGGTAGCTCATCTGGCAGAAGGAGCGGAGCTTAGAAGATATGGAATCCGGACGCCGATCCTGGTACTTGGAGCCTGCATGCCGGAGGAGTTTGAGGAGCTGATAGAGAATCAGATAACAATTAATATTTTCAGCCTGAAGGATGCCTGCCGATTGTCGGAGACTGCGATGCGTATGGGCCGGAAGGCAAAGGTACATATTAAAATAGATACCGGTATGAGCCGGATCGGATTCTCATGTACTCATGAGTCGATCGAAGATATTAAGAAGATAGCAGAGCTTCCCGGCATTGAACTGGAGGGTATATTTACGCATTTTGCAAAGGCGGATGAGAGAAATAAGGATGCGTTTGAATACCAGTTAAATCAGTTCCGGTATATACTTGGCGCTCTGGAATCAGAAGGTGTCCGGTTCCCTATCCGGCATGCGGCAAACAGTGCGGCAATCATGGAATGCGGAGATCTGGGACTGGATATGGTCCGTTCCGGTATCAGTACTTATGGATTATATCCGTCAGAGGAAGTAGAAAAAGAAAGTGCGGCCTTGATTCCGGCAATGTCACTTCGCAGCAAGATCACATATCTGAAAACCGTACCGGCCGGTACGGGAATCGGATACGGATGGACGTATGTAACATCGAAGGAAACGCGGGTAGCAACAGTCCCGGTCGGATATGCAGATGGTTATAAACGGGCCCTGTCCAATCAGGGTAGAGTCTTGATCCATGGTAAGTCAGCACCGATCATCGGAAGAATCTGCATGGATCAGTTTATGGTCGATGTAACGGATATTCCGGGTGTAGAAGTGGAAGATGTGGTCACTCTGTTTGGCAGAGACGGAAAAGAAATGATTCCGGTCGAGGAAATCGCAGACGCAAGTGCAAGCTTTAATTATGAGTTTGTATGTGGTATGACCAGAAGAATTCCACGTATTTATACATTAAACGGACAGCGGGCAGGTGTGCTGGATTATCTGGCAGAGACTCCATATCAGTGGAATGAGAATGTATGGAATAATTAAGAAATGAAAACGGTGTATACTCCGGATAACTTTGGAAATACTCTAATCAGTAAAGAAAGTCTGGAGTGTGAAACATGATTATTAAACGTGGAGATATTTATTATGCAGATTTGCGACCGGTCATAGGTTCGGAACAAGGGGGCGTAAGACCGGTACTGGTAATACAGAATGAGGCAGGCAACCGTCACAGCTCTACGGTGATCGTTGCGGCTATTACAAGTAAGATGACGAAAGCAAAGCTTCCGACACATATTGAGCTGGATTGCCGGCGGTGTGAGATTATTAAGGATTCGATCATACTATTGGAACAGATTCGTACAATTGATAAAAAAAGACTGCGTGAGAAGGTCTGTCATCTGGATGATGAAATCATGCAGCAGGTGGATGATGCCCTTATGATCAGTCTGGAACTTACATAGGGAATTGACGGAATAAGGAAAAACGTGATATTTTGATAATGATAATATTTATTAGGAGCTTGTGTGAAAGGAGAACATATAGATGAGCCAAAATGGTCCCAGTCGCTTGTTTCGGAAGATATTCCGTAACAAAACCAATTATGAAGAACAGGTAGAAGATGAAATCCGATCCATGGTAACGGAAGGACACGAACAGGGTGTGATTCTGGAAGATGAAGCGGAAATGATCAATAATATCTTCGAATTTGGCGATAAGGAAGCCAGGGATGTTATGAGTTCCAGACAGAAAGTAGAGGGGATTGACGCAGCCCTGAGTCTGGAAGAAGCTATGAATATCATGCTTGAAAATGGATTTTCCAGATATCCTCTCTATGAGGAAGATCTGGACAATATTATCGGAGTCCTGCATTTAAAGGACGCCATGCGTTATTACATAAAGGATAAAGGGACAAGTCTGACGGAGATTGCCAGAGAACCGTTTTTTGTGCATCCTACGCAGCGGATCAGTAAGCTGTTTAAGGATATGCAGACGAAGAAGATACATATGGCCATTGTTGTAGATGAATATGGACAGACAGAAGGCATCGTGGCAATGGAGGACATTCTGGAAGTGATTGTCGGAAATATTCTAGACGAATATGATGAAGAGGAGCATGATATCATTAAGCTTGGTCAGGAGGATGCTTATCTGATGCGGGGAATGGCAAGGCTGGATGAAATAGCTGATCTGCTGAATATAGAATTTCCGGATGAGGATATAGAGACGCTGAATGGTTTTCTGCTGTATGAGCTTGGAAGACTTCCGTTGGAAGATGAAGAAATCAATATTATATATCAGGGATATTCATTCCAACCGATTGATATCCATGACAAGATGATCGTCCAGGTAAAAGTGACCAAAATAAAAGAGGATACAAAGGATAAAGAAAAATAATGGATATGATGGTTGTGGTCAACACGATGGTAGAGCTGTTTCTGCTCTTGATCCTGGGATATGGACTGGCTAAAAAAGGCATGATCGATTCCAAAACAAACGGAAAACTTTCCGGACTGGTAGTACATGTGTCATTGCCGGCACTGATTCTCGCGTCTGTGTTCGAGAACATGGACAAGGGCAGTCTTTCGGAGGTGTTTCATTTCTTTCTGGCCGGCCTGGGTTTCTACGCAGTGATGATCGGGTTTGCGTGGGTGCTTACCCGGCTCAGCCGTACGCCGAAGGAGCAGCGAGGCATCTATCAGTTTATGCTGATTTTCAGTAATTGTGCATTTATGGGATATCCAATCATGGAGGCATTATATGGCACAAAAGCAATTTTTCTGTCGGCCATCTTCAATCTGCCATTCAATCTGCTGGCTTTTTCATATGGAATTATTCTGATATCCGATGGAACGGAGCAAACATCCGGCTTTGATCCGAAGAAACTGTTGAGTCCCGGAATCATAGCATCTGTGCTGGCACTGGTGATATTTGCTGTCCGGCTTCATGTTCCACAGGTAATGGAGCAGACGCTGGATATTGTGGGAACGTTAACAACTCCGCTGTCTATGCTGGTGCTTGGAGCGTCATTGGCGGAGGTTCCGTTAAGGGAAGTATTCCGGGAAGGGCGGATCTATTGGATGAGCTTCCTGCGGCTGATCGTACTTCCGATGATTACATATTTTCTGATAAAACTGATAACAACAGACAGTCTGCTGATCGGAGTTGCAACGATGACGGCAGCAATGCCGGTAGCCTCGCTGGCAGTTATGTTAAGCAGTCAGTATAAGGGGAATGTCAGACTGGCTTCAGTCGGAGTATTTATATCAACGGCACTGTCGGTTGCCACCATTCCGGTGATCGGGTGGCTGATTACCAAAATATGACGAAATCGATTCTATAGTCGGAAGAGTTACATTCCGGACAGAATCTTTACAGGTGGTTAAAAGAGTGATACAATATTGAAGGTTTAGGGACTTTGAAAGACCCATAGTTGAAAAAGAATGAGCGAAATAGAAGGAGAAAACAATGTCAGGACATTCAAAATTTGCAAACATTAAGCATAAGAAAGAAAAGAACGACGCTGCAAAGGGTAAGATTTTTACTATCATCGGAAAAGAAATCGCAGTTGCGGTAAAAGAAGGTGGTCCGAATCCGGATAACAACTCTAAGCTTCGTGATGTGATTGCAAAGGCAAAGGCAAATAATGTACCAAACGATACCATTGAACGTGGTATTAAGAAGGCAGCCGGCAATGCAGAAGCGGTTAACTATACATCCATCACATACGAAGGCTATGGACCGAACGGAACGGCAATTATCGTAGATACATTAACTGATAACAAGAACCGTACTGCTTCCAATGTAAGAAACGCATTCACAAAGGGTGGCGGTAATGTAGGAACAACCGGCTGTGTATCTTTCATGTTTGATCAAAAGGGACAGATCATTATTGATAAAGAAGAGTGTGAGATGGACGCAGATGACCTGATGATGCTAGCGTTGGATGCAGGCGCAGAAGATTTCTCGGATGAGGATGACAGCTACGAGGTGATCACTTCACCGGAAGATTTCAGTGCAGTCCGTGAAGCATTAGAGAAGGAAAACATTCCTATGGCATCCGCAGAAGTAACAATGATTCCACAGACATGGGTAGAATTAAGCAGTGAAGAAGATATAAAGAAGATGAACCGTATTCTGGATCTGTTAGATGAGGATGATGATGTTCAGGCTGTATATCATAACTGGGACGAGTAAGTAGACATATTGGGGAGGATGTATGCTGAGGGAAGTTATGAGACTTAAGTGCCGGTTTACATATCCGGCGATCAGCCAGGCACTGCGACAGATAACCGGGGAAGAAGATTGGATGGGATTTAAGAGTAATGGGGAGGATCCAATCCGGAATTTCCGTAGTTATGTTCAAAAGGGACTGATAGAAAAAGATGGGAATGAAGTTGTTATCTATATGGATCTGTAGGATTCATTGGATGATGGACAGCCGGTTGCTACGGTTGTGAAAGAAGAGGGCGTATCACCGGAAAAGGTGGTACGTCTTTTTTGTGGATATTTTTAAAACAATTAGAATTAAATTAAAAAAAGCCAAGAAAAACCAAAGATAAATTGTCTGAATATATGAAGGCTAAAATTATATACATATTTGCGGAAAAGGAGCAGGAGCGTTTTGCTGCATGGCTGAATCAGATCGCAGTAAATAAATGTAAGAATCTGCTTGGAAAGAAGAAGCTGGTCTCCATAGATGATGTAGAGGAGGATGTTCTGCCGGAAGGTGTCGCTTCTTGATATATTGACAACTGTATTTAACAATGCAAAGCAATTTGAAAAGGAACAGCCGGAACAGAATTATATATATGTTACAAAGGATGGCAGAGTTTATAAGTTTGTGGAAGATTAGCGGTAAGCTCTTTCGGAATAATAAATATGAAATAGCATCTACCTTTGGACGGGTGGGATGCTATTTCTTTTTATTATTATGATCGTCTATGTAAGAATTATAAAATTTTGATGGTTTCAAAAAGGTAGGAGTTATGATATAATAAAAGCCTTAAAGTTGTGTAGTAAAATAACATAGAAAGGCGAAAAACCTTAAAGACAAAGGATTTTCGAATAGGTATATTAAGATATGAAGCTTGGAATCGTAGGCCTTCCGAATGTCGGAAAGAGTACCTTGTTCAATTCATTGACAAAAGCGGGAGCAGAGAGTGCGAACTATCCGTTCTGTACGATCGATCCAAACGTAGGAATCGTAGCAGTTCCGGATGAACGGCTGACGAAGCTGACACAGATGTATAATTCTGCGAAAACTACACCGGCAGTGATCGAATTCGTAGACATTGCAGGTCTGGTAAAGGGTGCGTCCAAGGGCGAAGGATTGGGTAACCAGTTCCTGGCCAATATTCGGGAAGTCGATGCAATCGTACATGTAGTACGCTGCTTCGATGATACCAATGTGATTCATGTAGATGGCAGTGTAGATCCGTTACGGGATATTGAGACCATTAACTTTGAATTGATCTTCTCGGATATTGAGGTGTTGGAACGGAGAATCGCAAAGACTGCCAGAGGTGCCAAGAATGACAAGGCACTGGCAAAGGAACTGAAGCTGCAGGAGCGGATCAAGGAGCATCTGGAGGCAGGGAAGCTGGCTAAGACATTTGAGACCACGGATGAGGATGAGTTGGCATGGCTGCAGGAGTACAATCTTCTGACCTATAAGCCGGTGATCTTTGCGGCAAATGTATCCGAGGATGATCTGGCAGATGACGGAGCAAATAATCCATATGTAGAAGCGGTCCGGAAATACGCGGCAGAGTCTGATTGCGGAGTATTCGTAGTCTGTGCAGAGATTGAGGCAGAGATTTCGGAGCTGGATGAGGAGGAACGTCAGATGTTTCTGGAAGATCTGGGTGTCAAGGAATCCGGTCTGGATAAGCTGATCCGGGCAAGCTATTCCCTGCTCGGACTGATCAGTTATTTGACAGCCGGTGAGACAGAGACCAGAGCCTGGACGATTAAAAAAGGAACTAAGGCACCGCAGGCAGCCGGTAAGATCCATTCGGATTTCGAACGCGGTTTTATTCGCGCTGAGATCGTAAGATATGAAGATCTGATCGAGCTTGGCAGTCTGAATGCAGCAAAGGAGAAGGGTCTGCTTCGCTCAGAGGGTAAAGAATATGTAGTACAGGACGGCGATGTGATCCTGTTCAAGTTTAATGTATAAAAAGTAAAACAAGAAATATTTATACAGGCGGAATATGCCGGGAGGTAACTATGTATCAGATTAGTTTTCCAAACATTGGAATTCATCTAAAGTATGTGCCGGATAGTTTTCAGATTTTTGGAATCCAGGTCAGACTCTACGGACTGATAATTGCGTTGGGATTTCTGATTGCACTGGCAATCGTATCAAAGGAAGCGAAAAGGACCGGACAGAATCCGGAGCTTTATCTGGATTATCTGTTATACGGAATCATACCATCCATCGTATGTGCGAGACTTTATTACGTAATCTTCAGCTGGGATTATTACTTTGTACCGGGAGCCGGAGTAGGAGAGACACTTCTGAAGATTATTAATATCCGGCAGGGAGGTCTGGCTATTTACGGCGGATTGATCGGCGGTGTGCTGGTATGCTATCTGTTGGCAAAGAAACGGAAGGTATCATTTCTGACTATGGTGGATACAATCGTACTGGGCGTGCCGTTTGCACAGATGCTTGGAAGATGGGGGAATTTCTTCAACCGTGAAGCGTTCGGAACCTATACGGACAGCCTGTTTGCAATGGCAATCCCAACCGACTACTATACACAGAATGGCACATGGACATCATTATGCAGTGCCGGGATCATTACGGATGAGATGCAGAATCATATTGTGGATGGATGCATCTGGGTGCATCCGACATTTCTGTATGAGAGTCTGTGGAGTCTGGCATTGTTCATCTTTCTGTTGATCTGGAGAAAGCGGACAAGCTTTAAAGGTGAGCTGATGTCTCTTTATGTAGCAGGCTATGGACTTGGCCGGTTCTGGATCGAGGGCATGCGGACAGATCCACTGACGATTGGCAATACACCACTCCGGGTATCGCAGCTTCTGGCAGCCTGCCTGGTGGTGGGAGGACTTGTATTTTTCATTGTTAATAAGATACGTGCGGGAAAGTCTGTGAGTGCCGAAGTGGGGAATGAAGGACAGACGGGTAACCAAACACAGAATATAGACAATTAGTATATACTAACAACAAAATATAGTACGCTAAAAAAAGAACTGATAAGAATCGGTTCTTTTTTTAGTTTAAATATACAAAAAAACGACAAAAAATTTGTGCAGTTTAACACGAAGAAATTCCAAAAATGCGGGTGGTATTACTTGAAATTTACTTATAAATCAGATAAAATATGATTATGTTGTGGTGAAAAGTGGAAGAAAGTAGCGGTGAGTGGAGGGATAAAACCCAAAATGGAGGAAAGGAACCTATGTCTGGCGGATTAAAAGGACAATTTAATCATAGTATTGACGCCAAAGGCAGAATGATCGTTCCGAATAAGCTCCGGGATAAACTTGGCGAGTCATTTGTTATCACCAAAGGGCTGGATGGATGTCTGTACGGATATCCGGAGGCAGAGTGGGAGACATTTGAGGACAAGATCCGGACTCTTCCGATGCAGAACAAGAAAGCACGAGAAGTAAAAAGCTTCTTCATCTCCAGTGCCATCGAGTGTGAGCTGGACGGACAGGGAAGAATCCTGATACCACAGAACTTAAGAGCATTTGCCCACCTGACAAAAGAAGTGGCAGTAGTCGGTAATCTGGAACGGATTGAGATCTGGGATCTTGAGACCTGGAATCAGAGAAGCGAACAGATTGCTGAAAATATGGATGATATTGTAGAAGATTTGGAAGAGCTTGGAATTGTATTCTAGGAGGACAGCATGGAATTTGCACATCGCTCCGTATTGTTGGAGGAGACCATTGAATATTTGAATATACGACCAGATGGAATCTATGTAGACGGTACGCTTGGCGGTGCGGGACATTCCAGTGAGATTTGTAAGCGGTTATCGGACTCCGGAAGATTGATTGGGATTGATCAGGATGAGGATGCGATCCGGGCGGCAACGAAAAGACTGGAACCGTATAAGGAAAAGGTTACGATCATTCGCGATAACTATTGCAACATGAAAACGAGGCTGGAAGAAATCGGGATTCAGGGGGTCAATGGAATCTTGTTGGATCTGGGTGTTTCGTCCTATCAGCTGGATGATCCGGAACGGGGGTTTACATATCGGGAATGCGCACCACTGGATATGCGTATGGACCGGCGACAGAGTAAGACTGCAAGGGATATCGTAAACGGATATAGTGAGCTGGATTTATACAGGATCATTCGAGATTATGGTGAAGAGAAATTCGCCAAAAACATTGCCAGACATATCGTGGCAAGGAGACAGGAGAAGCCGATTGAGACCACGGAGGAACTGAATGACATTATAAAAGCGGCCATACCGGCAAAGGTTAGAGCTACCGGCGGACATCCATCGAAACGTACCTATCAGGCGATTCGAATCGAGTTAAATCATGAGCTTGAGGTACTGAACAACTCTCTGGATGATATGATCGACCTGCTGCTTCCGGGCGGAAGGCTTTGTGTGATCACATTTCATTCTTTAGAGGACAGAATGGTAAAAACAATATTTAAACGGAATGAAAACCCATGTACCTGCCCACCGAACTTTCCGGTATGTACATGTGGCAAGAAATCAAAGGGAAGCATGATCACAAGGAAACCGGTTGTTCCCGGCGATCAGGAATTAGAAGAAAATCCACGCTCGAAAAGTTCGAAACTTCGGGTATTTGAAAAAATAAAAGAGTGAGAAGGTTGGAAAGGTATATGAGAGAGAATCAGAGAAGCTATTATGAGTATTATACAGAAGGAAATACAGTACGGAAGAGGGTTGTAGAGGCACCGCAGCGGGAAACACGGCAACAGGAGCTGCCGTCCTATGCGAAGGTACGTAGAGTAAAACCAAACCAAGGTATGGCGTTGGCCATGAATCCCGGATTTGCAGTATTTTTAGGACTTTCGGTATTGATCACATTAGCTGCATGTGTCATGATGTTATCTATGCAGGCTAAGGTTACCAATCAGGGAAATACGATTACAAAGCTGCAGGCAGAAATCGAGACATTGACCGATGACAACAATGCATATGAAGCAAGGATCAATAGCAGTGTAAATCTGGAACAGATCCGGGATGTTGCAATGAATCAGCTGGGAATGGTATATCCGACAGATGGACAGGTTGTTTATTACGATCAGACAGAAGCTGATTATGTAAGACAGTATCAGGATGTTCCGGAGGTAAAATAAAACAGGAGATGAGATTATGGCATCACAGGGAAAAAAGCCAAAGATAAAGAAAAAGCTTCTCCATAGAATGAAATTAAAGCTGACAGTCGTATTTGGTATCGTACTTGCCGGCTTTATTGTTATTTTATGCCAGCTTGTTTTGATTCAGGGAAAAAAGGGAGATGAATATGAAAAACGTATTTTATCCCAGCAAAGATATGACAGCCTCAGTATTCCTTACCGGCGGGGAGATATTCTGGACCGGAATGGAACAGAGCTGGCAACCAGCAAAAAGGTATATAATCTGATCGTGGAACCGAAGATTATTCTGGATGAGGGCGGCAAGACGATCAAGCTGTCAGTAGAAGGCTCTGATGAGAAGAAAGAAATAACCAAAAAGGAAATTACGATAAATGCACTGCGGACATATTTTGGATTGACGGATGAGCAGATCAGTGAAGCACTGCAGGATTCAGAATCCTTTTATAAGGTTATGGCGAAGAAGTTATCCTATGAGACGGTAGAGCCGTTTAATGAATATCTGACAACGGCTGAGGGCTCCGGTGTGGTAGGCGTGTGGCTGGAGGACGAGTACCAGCGGTATTATCCGTATGGGACCGTAGCGTGTCAGGCACTTGGATTTACGGCAAGCGGTAATGTAGGAAACTCCGGCATTGAGCAGTATTATAATGAAGAATTAAATGGTACAGAAGGCAGACAGTATGGCTATCTGACCAGTGGTCAGGTGCTGCAGAGAACGATCAAAGAGCCGATTAACGGATATTCGGTTGTGACGACGCTGGATACGAATATCCAGATGATCGTGGAAAAGAAGATTGCACAGTTCATGTCGGAGACCGGTGCGAAGAATGTATCGGTGCTGGCAATGGATCCGAATAACGGAGAGATTCTGGCAATGGCGAATTCTTATACCTTTGATTGCAACCGGCCGTATGAGGAAAGTACATTCTATTATCAGTTTGCGAATGGAGACGGCTCCTATTCTTTTGAACGGGAAGAAATGCCGGCGACAGAAGAAAGTACGGCAACTGCGGAGGAAGGAGCAGAAACAACAGAAGCTCCGGAACCGATCGTGACAACGATTTCTGCCGGCAGCGGAGAAGAACTGGCTGCTCAGATGACAGATGACGAGAAAATCGCAGCCTTAAATAAGGTATGGAGAAATTATATTGTCAGTGATACGTTTGAGCCCGGTTCAACATTTAAGCCATTTACGGTAGCGGCAGGTCTGGAAGAAGATGTGATCCACGACGGAGATACATTCTATTGTGCAGGACATTATACCGTTATTGAAGGACAGAAGCCGGTAGGCTGTCATTTGCGAAGCGGGCATGGCGAGATTACGATAGAGCAGGCAATCATGCAGTCCTGCAACAGTGCAATGATGCAGATCGTGCAGAAGGAGGGCGCTGCTACGTTTTACCGGTATGAGAAGGTATTCGGGTTCGGCAGCAAGACCTATGTGGATCTGCCGGGTGAAGCAGATACTTCAGCATTGGTATATTCCGAAGAAGGCTTAAATCCAATGGAATTGGCAACATCTTCTTTTGGACAGGGACAGAATGTGTCCATGATACAGCTGGCAGCCGGATTTTGCTCGCTGGTGAATGGCGGTGATTATTACGCACCGCATATTATGAAGCAGATTGTAAATGAAGACGGAGCTGTGATCGAGAATAATGAGCCTACGATTTTAAGAAAGACCGTATCAGAAGAGACCTCAAATCTGTTAAAGGAATATATGTACCAGACAGTAGAGGCGGGAACCGGTAAACGGGCAAAGGTAGAAGGATACAGCATCGGCGGTAAGACCGGTACGGCAGAGAAACAGCCGAGAGGAAATAACAAGTACCTGATTTCCTTTATCGGATTTGCACCGGTAGAAAAGCCGCAGATTGTATTATATGTAACTGTAGATGAACCAAATGAGGCTGAACAGTCCCACAGTGGTGCATCTTCTATTCTGGCAAGGGATATTTTTGCGGAGGTTCTTCCATACATGAATGTATTCCAGAGCAGCACCAGTGTAGATGATGGTTCGGCCCCGGTAGATGAACAGAGTACACCGGTTCAGGTGGATGATGTTCAGACGACCGAGAACGGTTCTACAGAGGCAGGAGCTGCCGCTACGGAAGGGACACCTGCGGAAGGCAGTTCCACAGAAACGGGAACTACATCGACAGAGGGTGGTTCTAGCCAGTAAAAATCCACGTATACTGTAAAGATACCAGTATAAAGATGGAATGCAGATGGCACAGGTTAAGACCTATAATCGCAGAAAAGTATTTGTGATGTTTCTGATCATTTATGCGTCTGCCATGTTTTTGATCGGCAGGCTTGGATATATTATGATAGGAAAGGGCGATTATTACTCCTCCAGAGCACAGGCGCTCCATGAGCGGGAGCGGGCAATCAAGGCTCCACGCGGGAAGATCTGTGATCGTAACGGAGTGGTTTTGGCCGGCAACCGACCGGTGTGTACAGTTTCTGTGATCTACAGTCAGGTGACAGATCCGGAGGCTGTGATCGATGTTTTGTGCAGAGAACTGGGAATGGAGGAGAACGAGATCCGGGAAAAGGTGGAAAAGGTATCCTCCAGAGAACGGATCAAGAGCAATGTAGATAAAACAACTGCGGACCGTATCCGGGAATATCATCTGGATGGGGTCATGATAGATGAGGATTATAAGCGATATTATCCGTATAATGAGATGGCATCCAAGGTGCTTGGCTTCACCGGGGCGGACAATCAGGGAATTGTCGGCCTGGAGGTGGAATATGATTCGGTCCTGCAGGGAACCGATGGCTATATATTGACTGTAACGGATGCCAATGGAATTGAATTAAAGAATACGGCAGAGGGCAGACAGGAGTCGGTTCCGGGGAACGACCTTTATCTGACATTGGATGCCAATATACAGAAATATGTACAGCAGGAAGCGGAGAAGACCCTGATCGCCAAGGAAGCGATTGGTGTATCCGTGATCGTCATGAATCCGAAAAACGGCGAGATTTATGCAATGGTGAATGCCCCGGAATACAACTTAAATGAGCCTTACACCCTGAATGTAGAGCTGGATGAAGCATCCACACAGACGAAGCAGGATGCGCTGAACCGGATGTGGCGGAATTTTTGTATCAATGATACCTATGAGCCGGGGTCTATTTTCAAGACCGTAACGGCAACTGCCGCATTTGAGAAAGGGGTGCTCACAGTAGAGGATACTTTCTCATGTCCGGGATATCGTATCGTAGGCGATCGGAGGATCCGATGCCATAAGACAACCGGGCACGGCGTGGAAACCTTCCGGCAGGGCATTATGAATTCCTGCAATCCGGTATTTATGGATGTTGGAGCAAGAGTTGGCACAGCAGATATGTACCATACCTATGAACAGCTCGGATTGATGAACCGGACCGGTATCGATCTTCCGGGAGAAGCGAACTCCATTATGCATAAGCAGGAGGAGGTAAAAGAGGTAGATCTGGCGATCATGTCCTTTGGACAGTCGTTTCAGATAACTCCTATGCAGCTGATCACTGCAGTCAGTGCTATTGTAAACGGCGGCAATCTGGTGACTCCGCATTTTGGCATGTATGCAGTGAATGCGGAAGGGGAAACAATAAAAACATATGACTATCCGGTGCAGACCGGAGTGATCTCAGCAGAGACATCAGCAACTATGCGGGATCTGATGGAATCGGTTGTGGCAGAAGGCTCCGGGAAAAACGGGCAGGTAGAAGGCTATCGCATTGCAGGAAAGACGGCAACCAGCGAGAAGCTGCCACGTGGAAACGGTAAATATATTTCCTCCTTTATAGGCGTAGCACCTGCGGATGATCCGCAGGTGATTACGCTGGTGTTGATCAATGAACCGACCGGTGTGTATTACGGGGGAACGATTGCGGCTCCGGTAGCGGCGAGGATTTACGAGAACATATTGCCATATCTTGGATTAGAAGCGGTTTATCATGCTGAAGAACCGCTGAATGAAGAGGCTGATTAGGGTTGATTCTCACAGGGAAAAGCATTATACTAGGATAGTTAAAGTACAAAAGTGCGAGGTGTAGAGAGTTATGAAAATAAATTATGATGTTGTATTACCGGTGTTGATCGCATTTGGAATCAGTGTGGTTTTAAGTCCGCTGGTAATCCCTTTTCTGAAAAAACTGAAATTCGGACAGTTTGTCCGGGATGACGGACCGGAGTCCCATTTAAAGAAATCAGGAACCCCGACCATGGGTGGTCTGATCATTCTTTGCAGTATTGTAGCGACTTCGCTGATCTATGTCAAACAGTATCCGAAGATCCTTCCGATCCTTTTTGTAACTCTGGGATTCGGACTGATTGGATTTCTGGATGATTATATTAAGGTTGTGATGAAGCGGTCGCTGGGACTGCGGGCATGGCAGAAGATGGCGTTGCAGATCATAGTGACAGGTATTTTCTGCTACTATATTATGACGCAGACGGATCTCGGCAGTCGGATGCTGATCCCATTCTGGCATGGACATTATCTGAATGTGGGATTCTGGTACGCACCGTTACTGTTCTTTGTTGTACTCGGAACCGTAAACGGAGCTAATTTTACAGATGGACTGGATGGTTTGGCATCTTCTGTAACAGTTCTGATTGCAACGTTCTTTACGGTTGTGGCAATTGGCATGAAGGCAGGAATTGAGCCGATTACCTGTGCTACGGTCGGAGCACTGCTGGGATTCCTGGTATATAATGTATTCCCGGCCAGAGTATTTATGGGTGATACCGGATCACTGGCACTTGGAGGCTTTGTGGCAGCGACAGCTTATATGCTTGAAATGCCGCTGTTTATCCCAATCGTTGCATTGATTTATCTGGTAGAAGTATTATCGGTAATTATCCAGGTGGTATCTTTTAAGACAACGGGAAAACGTCCGTTTAAGATGGCACCGATCCATCATCATTTTGAGTTATCGGGATGGCCGGAAACAAAAGTAGTTTCTATTTTTGCAATTGTGACGGCTGTTCTTTGTCTGATTGGATTTTTAGCGATTTAGTGGAGGTTAAATGATGGAATTCAACAAAAGAGTTGTAGTCGCAGGAGCGGGTAAAAGTGGAATTGGAGCAGCCGGATTGCTTCTGAAGCTTGGCGCGGAAGTAATTATTTTTGATCAGAATGATAAGACGGATAAAGTAGAAGTCTTACATAAATTAAGTGAATATGAGAAGGTTGGAGTTGTGGTCGGCAGGCTGGATGAAGCCCTGCTGGATACGATCGATCTGATGGTGATCAGTCCGGGAATCTCGGTAGAGGAACCGTTTGTAGAGGAGTTCCGTTCCCGGAATATCCCTGTCTGGAGTGAGATTGAGCTGGCATATCATGTAGCAAAGGGAAAGCTTGCCGCAATCACCGGTACGAACGGAAAGACAACAACAACTGCACTGGTCGGAGAAATCTGCCAGGCATATAATCCAAACACATTTACGGTAGGTAATATCGGTATCCCGTTTACACAGGTAGCAGCAGATACAACAGAAGACAGCCTGATCGTAGCAGAGATCAGCAGCTTCCAGTTAGAGACCATCGTGGATTTCAGACCGGATGTCAGTGCGGTGCTGAATGTAACACCGGATCATTTGAACCGGCACCATACCTTTGAATGCTATCGGGATACCAAGAAAAAGATCGCAATGAACCAGGCGGCAGACCAGATCTGTGTATTGAATTATGATGATGAGAATACCCGGAAAATGGGTGATGAGATTACTGCGTCTCCGTTTTATTTCAGCCGGATGGAGGAACTGAAGGAGGGTGTCTGCTTAAAAGGCCGGCAGCTGACCTTATGTCATAATGGAGAAGAGATTCCGGTTCTGACGATCGATGAGATGAAGCTGCTTGGAAATCATAATGTAGAAAATTATATGGCAGCGATTGCAATTGCGTACTTTATGGGCATTCCGGTGGAAGTGATCCGTAAGGTATGTATGGAGTTTAAAGGCGTGGAACACCGGATCGAGTATGTGAAAGAAGTCAAGGGTGTTGCATATTATAATGATTCAAAGGGAACGAATCCGGATGCTGCGATCAAAGGCATTCAGGCAATGAATCGTCCGACACTGCTGATCGGTGGCGGTTATGATAAGCAGGTTCCGTTTGATGACTGGATCGAAAGCTTTGATGGCAAGGTAAGGTATCTGGTGTTGATCGGTCAGACGGCACAGATGATCGCTGAAACAGCCAGAAAACATGGATTTGACTCCATTATTTTTGAAGAGAATCTGGAGGCTGCGGTGAAAACCTGTTATCGTCTTGCAAATCCGGGTGATGCGGTTTTATTATCTCCGGCATGCGCCAGCTGGGGACAGTTTGATAACTATGAGCAGCGCGGCGATATGTTTAAAGAGTTAGTACGGAATCTTCCGGAATAATATTGGAAAAGGAGCAGATTGATGAGGCAGATCCAAGAGGTAGAACAACCGAAGGAAAGTAGAAGACCGATCCGGTTCTGGAATCCTGGGAAATTCTATGATTTCACATTGTTATTTATTGTGATTTTTCTGGTGGGATTTGGACTGGTCATGGTATATAGTGCCAGCTCTTATACGGCGGCACTGGATCATCAAGGGGATTCGGCATATTTTCTGAAACGGCAGGCGTTTTTTGCGGTGATAGGATTAGTCATTATGTTTGTTGTTTCCCAGATTGATTATCATATTTTGAAGAAACTTACGGTTATTGGATTTCTGGGAATTTCTATATTGCTTTTGGTGACAATGGTTGCCGGCAGTGCCGGAGGAGCCGGAGAAGGCTCTACCAGATGGATCGAGCTTGGCCCGATCCGGTTTCAGCCTTCAGAGCTGGCAAAGCTGATCATTATCATGTATGTGGCATATGCGGCAACGCAGCAGGTCTGGAAACTGAACGACTGGAGGGTGCTGGCGAAGATTATGTTTCCGCCATTGATCATTATCGGTCTGATTGTGAAAGAGAATTTAAGTACGGCGATCATCTGCGGCGTGATCACGATGGCAATCTTATTTGTGGCCAGTCCGAAATACTGGCATTTCGTTGCACTCGGAGCCGCGGCAGTTGTAGGCGGGATCGCAATGATATTTCTTGTGAGTTACCGAAGCGATCGAATTGATGCGTGGCGGAACGTGGAAACACATCCAAAGGGATATCAGACGTTACAGTCCTTATATGCGATCGGCTCCGGCGGCCTGTGGGGAAAAGGTCTGGGGCAGAGCATCCAGAAGATGGATTTTATTCCCGAAGTACAGAACGATATGATTTTTTCGGTTATCTGTGAGGAACTGGGACTGGTAGGCGGAATTGCTTTGATCCTTTTGTTTATATTCCTGATCTGGCGGTTAATGGTTGTAATTATAAATGCAAGAGATCTGTATGGATCGCTGCTGGTTGTAGGTGTTATGGCACATATATCCGTACAGGTGCTGATCAATATAGCAGTTGTAACGAATACGATACCAAATACTGGTATTCCGCTGCCGTTTATCAGCTACGGAGGAACGTCCCTGACGTTTTTGCTGGTTGAAATGGGAATTGTGCTATCGGTTGCAAAACAGATTAAGATGCGGAAATAAAATAAGTTGAACCGGGTGATGCTGTGAGTAGAAATGAACAGAAAACATCGAAGGATCGGGAGCATTCTAAAAGAGGATTCTGGATTGCCGGGATTCTGGTGATCCTGATACTTTCCGGTGTGATTGTGATTCTGACGCAATTTAATATCGAAACAATTCAGGTAACCGGAAATGTACATTATACAGAAGAAGAAATCATTCAACGGGTTGTAGGAGATGAACATTGGAATAATACACTGCTTTTGTATCTGAAAAATAAGATCAAACCACCGGAAGCGATACCGTTTGTACAGAAGGTAGATGTGGAGTTTATTTCCAGACATGTGATCACGATCACCGTATATGAGAAAGCATTGGCAGGATGCGTGGAATTTATGAATGAATACATGTATTTTGACAAAGATGGTATGGTGCTGGAGAGTTCATCGGAACGGATGGACGATATTCCGTGTATTACCGGTATCCGGTTTGACCGGATGATCATGTATGAACCGCTGCCGATTGAGGACAAGGATTTTTTTCATACGGTATTGACGTTGACGCAGCTATTGCAGAAATATCAGATTCCGGCGGAAAATATCCAGTTCACAAGCCAGAAGGAAATCATCCTATATTATGAGAATATTAAAATCCTGCTGGGAGATGGCAGTAACGTTGAAGAGCAGATCAGTGAACTTGGAAGTATTCTGAAAAGTGTTGAAGGAAAAAGCGGAACTCTTTATATGAAAGATTATAGTCTGGAGAAAGGTGATGTGATTTTTCGTGAAAATCAATAAGTTTCAGTTGAAATTTTGGTAAAAAAATTATATTATAAAGGATAGGTATATGTGCCTGTTCGGAGCACAAGGGAATGAATGAAGATTAAGGAGGACATAACTGTGATCGAAATCGAGTCTAAAGAAGAGAAAACACCTGCTAAGATTCTTGTAATCGGTGTGGGAGGCGCAGGTAATAATGCGGTCAACAGAATGATAGATGAAAATGTAGAGGGAGTAGAACTGATTGCTGTAAATACAGACAAGCAGGCTCTTGCATTGAATAAAGCAACAACGAAGGTTCAGATCGGTGAGAAGCTGACCAAGGGTCTCGGAGCCGGAGCGAAGCCGGAAGTAGGCGCTCAGGCAGTAGAAGAGAATCGTGAAGAGATTGTTGATATGATCAAAGAGGCAAATATGGTATTCGTGACCTGTGGTATGGGTGGCGGTACCGGAACCGGTGCGGCACCGAAGATCGCAGAGATGGCTAAGAATCTGGGTATCTTAACAGTCGGTGTTGTAACGAAGCCGTTTAAGTTCGAAGGAAAGCCGAGAATGAATAACGCACTGACAGGTATTGAGCAGTTACGTCAGAATGTAGATACGTTGATCGTAATTCCAAATGATAAGCTGTTACAGATCTGCAGTAAGAATACTTCTATTCCGGAAGCATTGAAAAAGGCAGATGAAGTACTGCAGCAGGGTGTTCAGGGCGTAACAGACCTGATCAACAAGCCGGGTCTGATCAATCTGGACTTTGCAGATATTCAGACAGTTATGCGTGATAAGGGTATTGCCCATATCGGCATTGGTAAAGCATCCGGCGAGAATAAGGCCGTAGAAGCGATCAAGCAGGCTATGGACAGCCCATTGTTAGAGACTACTGTATCCGGTGCGACCGATATTATTATCAACTTCTCCGGAGATGTTGGAATCATGGATACCAGCGAGGCAGTTTCTTATGCATCTGAGATTGCCGGTGATGATGTTAATATTATTTTTGGTACTGTAGATGCAGAGGCAGGCACGGATGAATTAAGTATTACAATTATTGCAACCGGTATTGATGCACCGAAGCCGGCAATGGCAGGCATGGTTATGCCTAGAAAGACGTCCGTACAGAATGGACCGACATATGCGAATCAGGCACTTGCAACAGGAAGTGGACAGCCGACACCGGTACAGCCGGTATCTGCGGCAGCAAAGCCTTCTTTCTTAGATGGCAGAAACACATCTGCAGTTCAGGCACCGAAGCCGGCAGCTACCCAGCCACAGCCGGTTGAGAGAAAAGCTCCGGCAAAACCAAAGGCAGAGGGCGGAATTGTGATTCCTACATTCTTAAAGAGAAAATAATCAGAATACTCTCTCATAAGATAAATATCAGACGATTAATAGACAGAGTTTAGAAATCAAAAGCTCCGGGATAACTGGTAACGGTTGTCCCGGAGCTTTTGTGTTATAGCACAGAGAGGGCTCCGGCGTGGAATGGTCGTAAAACATCGGAATTGTCAGCCAGAATGAGACAGGAATCGCAGACGGATGGATGTAGAATACAGAAAAGAATGGGAGGCGGGAAGTGAGATATAGAATCTATCTGGATATTTTGTTTTTGATCAATTTTGGAATGGATGCATGGATTCTCTGGCTGACCGGTAAGCTATGCAGAAAACATCTGGTGTGGTGGCGACAGCTGATTGCAGCACTTGCGGGAGCCTTTCTTGTAACAATTCTTGTATGGATCCCGGTACCGAAAGCCTGGATCTATACGGTTCTGGGATATGGAGTTACGGGACTTTTCATGTGCTGGCTGGCGTTCTCGCCACATTCGGTATGGGAGATGGTAAAGAGCTATCTCTGTATGCTGGGGGTAACCTTCCTGCTGGGAGGAATTATGAACTGGCTGTATCTGGAGACGGGCTTGGGTACATATATTAAAAAACTTTGTACGGAAAACGGATTAGGGCTTCGCGGACTCACAATACTGGTAATTGCATCCGGTGCCATATTCGGTATTCTGGGGACCGGAGCAGCCGGTATCCGCGAGGAATGGCAAAATCCTTATTATCAGGTGATTTTGTGCTGGAAAGATAACCGGATACAGGGAAGGGGACTATTGGATACCGGTAATTTTCTGATAGATCCGATCAGCCACCGGCCGGTGATATTAGCGGAGGCGAAATGGTTCCGGACATTGTTGTCACAGGACTATGAGAGCCTTGTACAGACATATCTGGACACCGGCAGGATTGATTATGACCTGATCGCAGAACGGGCGCTATCCGGCATTCGATGGATTCCATACCGCTCTGTCGGAAAAGAACAGGGAGAATTATTGGGGATCATATGTGACGCAATGATCATAAAACAGAAACACCTGGAAAGCATTCATAGAAATGTAGTAATAGCCATCAGTCCGACTCCGCTTTCCGGGGATGGACGATATCAGCTTCTGTTGCAGAAAAAGATCATAGAATGGGAGGAAACGGTATGTTGCAGGTAGTTAGTAATGAGCAGTTTAAATTTACAATGGTAGGGAGATTTGCGGGGCTTTTCTTTCCGCCAAAGAGTGAGATCCATTATATAGGAGGGTCAGAAATTCTTCCACCACCGCTGGAAGCGGCACAGGAGCAGAAATTATTAAAGAAGATGGGAACGCCGGAGGAAGGAGAAGCGAGAAGTATTCTGATCGAACACAATCTGCGTCTGGTTGTCTATATAGCAAAGAAATTTGATAATACGGGAGTTGGGGTGGAAGATCTGATCTCAATCGGCACGATTGGTCTGATCAAAGCAATCAATACATTTGCTCCGGACAAAAAAATCAAACTGGCAACCTATGCTTCGCGTTGTATTGAAAATGAGATTCTGATGCATCTGCGAAGGAGCAACAAGACGAAGATGGAAGTATCGATTGACGAACCGTTAAATGTGGATTGGGACGGAAACGAGCTGCTGTTATCCGATATTCTGGGAACGGATGAAGATGTGATTTACCGGGACATTGAAGACGAGGTGGACCGGACAATGCTTCGGAGAGCATTGTCCGTACTGACACCACGGGAACGTCTGATCATTGAACTGCGGTTTGGACTGACTTCCGAGAGCGGAGAGGAGCTGACACAGAAGGAGGTGGCAGATATGCTTGGGATATCCCAGTCCTATATTTCCCGGTTGGAGAAGAAGATTATCAAGCGTTTAAAGCGAGAAATGGTCTCCTGATAAATATTTTTTCATATGCCGGAGGGCTCCTTTTTCTAGACGGCTGACCTGTGCCTGGGAGATGGAGATTTCTTCGGCCACCTCCGTCTGGGTCCTCCCTTCAAAAAAACGCAGCCGTATGATATCCTTTTCTCTTTCGGGCAGTCGTTTTACAGCTTCTTTTAAGGAGATTTCTTCCAGCCAGGCATCCTCTGTGCATTTTTTGTCCCGTACCTGATCCATCAGATACAGGTGATCGCCGCCATCCTGATAAACCGGTTCATAAAGAGAAAGAGGGCTGGAAATAGCATCCAGGGCAGTGGTAAGAGTTTCTTTATCGGAACCGACAGCCTCTGCCAATTCTTCAATGGTGGGTTCCTTGTCATAGATTCTCAGAAATTGTTCCTTTGTATAAATAGCTTTATAAGCAATATCCCGCAGAGAACGGGAGACGCGGATAGAATTGGAATCCCGGAGATAACGTTTACATTCGCCCATGATCATGGGAACTGCATAAGTTGAGAATCTGACATTTAAGGAGCGGTCAAAGTTATCGATAGCTTTCATAAGACCGATGCAGCCGATCTGGAACAGGTCATCGGCACACTCGGAGTTCCCTGAAAAACGCTGGATCACACTTAAAACAAGACGGAGATTTCCTTCAATCAGATGCTCTCTGGCATACGGATCTCCCTGCTCCATCTGTATAAATAGCTGCTCTTTTTCCTCATTGCTCAGTAATGGAAGCTTGGAAGTGTTTTTTCCGCATAAATCCACTTTGTTCAGTGCCATAAGATTTTCCTCCAGATGAATGACTTCTAAATATAAGGATTTACGTAATGAAATAGATTTATACGATGGAAAAAATGGAAAAACCGTGTTATACTACCTCTAGCAATTGAACCAGTATGGAGGAAACAGAATGTCTCATATAGATCAGAGCAAGATTCGAAATTTTTGTATTATAGCACATATTGATCACGGAAAATCAACACTGGCAGACCGGATCATTGAAATGACCGGCCTGCTTACCAGCCGTGAAATGCAGGCGCAGGTGCTGGATAATATGGATCTGGAGCGTGAACGTGGCATTACGATCAAAGCACAGGCAGTTCGTACTGTGTATAAGGCGGATGATGGAGAAGAGTATATTTTTAATTTGATCGATACGCCGGGACATGTGGATTTTAATTATGAGGTATCCAGAAGTCTGGCGGCATGTGAGGGTGCTGTTCTGGTGGTGGATGCGGCACAGGGCATCGAGGCACAGACCCTGGCGAATGTTTATCTGGCACTGGATCATGATCTGGAGGTTATGCCGGTCATTAATAAGATTGATCTGCCAAGTGCCGAGCCGGATCGGGTCAAGGATGAGATCGAGGATGTGATCGGACTTGAGGCACAGGATGCGCCGCTGATTTCAGCTAAGACCGGATTAAATGTAAAAGAGGTGCTGGAGCAGATCGTGACGAAGATCCCGGCACCGGCCGGAGATCCGGAGGCACCGTTACAGGCATTGATTTTTGATAGTATTTATGATCCGTATAAAGGTGTTATTATTTTCTGCCGGATCAAGAACGGTTGTGTGAAGAAGGGAACCCGGATCCGTATGATGGCAACCGGAGCGGAGGAAGAGGTCGTAGAGGTCGGCATTTTCGGTGCCGGTCAGTTTATTCCGGGCGAAGAGCTGTCAGCCGGTATGGTAGGATATATCACAGCCAGCTTAAAGAATGTAAAGGATACACAGGTAGGTGATACGGTAACGGAGGCAGGCCGGCCTTGCACGGAGCCTCTTCCGGGATATAAGAAGGTCAATCCGATGGTATACTGTGGTCTTTATCCGGCTGATGGAGCGAAGTATCCGGATCTGCGAGATGCACTTGAGAAGCTTCAGTTAAATGATGCAGCACTGCAGTTTGAGCCGGAGACGTCCATTGCACTGGGCTTCGGTTTCCGGTGCGGCTTTCTGGGACTTCTGCATCTGGAGATCATACAGGAACGTCTGGAGCGGGAGTATAATCTGGATCTGGTAACGACAGCTCCGGGTGTTGTTTACCGGGTGCATAAGACCAATGGCGAGATGATCGAACTGACGAATCCATCCAATCTGCCGGATCCGTCGGAGATTGAGTATATGGAAGAACCGTTTGTATCGGCGGAGATCATGGTGACGAAAGATTTTGTCGGACCGATCATGCAGCTGTGTCAGGAACGGCGCGGTATTTATATCAGTATGGAATATATGGAAGAAACACGTGCATTGTTAAAATATGAGATGCCGTTAAATGAGATTATCTATGATTTCTTTGATGTACTGAAGTCCAGATCACGCGGATACGCATCCTTTGACTATGAGATGAAGGAGTATAAGCAGTCCAAGCTGGTGAAGCTGGATATCCTGATCAACCGGGAAGAGGTTGATGCCCTGTCCTTTATTGTACATGCGGATGGCGCATATGAACGGGGAAGAAAGATGTGTGAGAAACTGAAGGAAGAGATTCCACGTCATCTGTTTGAGATTCCGATTCAGGCAGCGATCGGAGGTAAGGTGATCGCACGTGAGACTGTAAAGGCGATGCGTAAGGATGTTCTTGCCAAGTGCTACGGCGGCGATATTTCCAGAAAACGGAAATTGCTCGAGAAGCAGAAGGAAGGCAAGAAACGGATGCGGCAGGTAGGAAATGTCGAGATTCCGCAGAAGGCATTTATGAGTGTCTTAAAGCTGGACAGCGAATAAGATAGAAAAGAAATACGCAGGAAGGAGATAGGAGAAGAATGAGACAACCGATCAGTCTATATCTGCATATACCTTTCTGCGTGAAGAAATGTCATTACTGTGATTTTCTGTCCTTTCCGGGATGCAGTTTGTCCCGGCAGGCGGAGTATGTGGATGCAATGATACAGGAAATTCATGCATACCGTGAAGCGGCAGAGGATTATGAAGTAAAGACTATATTTCTGGGAGGCGGTACGCCATCCCTGTTGGAGAAAGAGCTTGTGGAACGATTGTTCCATGAGCTTTATTCCGTCTGGAGAGCGGCTCCGGAAACGGAGATTACGATTGAAGCGAATCCGGGAACGCTGAGCCGGGAGAAGCTGATAGGTTATCATATGATTGGAATCAACCGTCTAAGTCTTGGACTGCAGAGTACGATCGCGCAGGAACTGGCAATCATTGGCCGGATCCATAATTATGAACAGTTTTTGGCGAACTATTATCTGGCAAGGGAAGCGGGGTTTGACAATATAAACATTGACATTATGTCAGCACTGCCCGGTCAGACACTGATCTCATACGGAAAAACCCTGGAACGGATCCTGAAGCTGCAGCCGGAGCATATCTCTTCATACAGTCTGATTCTGGAAGAGGGAACAGACTTCTGGGAAAATGCGGAGATCGAGCGTGCATTGCCTTCGGAACAGACAGAGCGGATCATGTATCATTATACGAAGAAATGTCTGCAGAATGCGGGATATGAGAGATATGAGATCTCGAACTATGCAAAGCCCGGTTATGCATGCTTACATAATCAGGTATATTGGACAGGAGGAGAGTACCTGGGTCTTGGACTTGGAGCAGCTTCGTACTGGAAGGGCGCACGGTTTTCCAATACACCGGATATGGAAGAATATATGGAAAACTGTAGCCGGGCGAGGATTACAGAGAACCGGAAAGAAATCGTGACTGCAACACAGAAAAGCCGGATGGAAGAGTATATGTTTCTGGGGCTGAGGATGATCCGGGGCGTTTCAATCCGGGAGTTTGAACGACGTTTCGGAATTCCGATGAACCGGATATACGGAACGGTGATCCGGTCCTACATCGGACAGGGATTGTTAAAAATCGAACAGGATCGCCTGATGCTCACGGAAAGAGGAATTGATGTGAGCAATTCGGTAATGGCAGATTTTCTACTGGAAGAATGAAATATAAATAAGTAAAAAAATTAAAAAATTCCCTTGACAAAGGTTAAGGGGAGTGTTAAGTTATACCTAGATGTTAGCACTCGGAATAAATGAGTGCTAATAATCCAAGAAAGGTTGACGAAGAATTGTTTTCGAGGAAAGGGTGATTGCATGGAGCAGTTAAGCGAGCGAAAGATGAAGATTCTTCAGGCGATTGTTGCTAACTACTTGGAAACAGGCGAACCGGTTGGTTCTCGTACAATTTCAAAATATACGGATTTGAACCTAAGCTCTGCTACGATCAGAAATGAGATGGCAGATCTGGAGGAAAGCGGATACATTGAACAGCCACATACCTCTGCCGGACGGATCCCGACAGATGCAGGATACCGGGTTTATGTAGACCAGTTAATGCAGGAACGGGATACCGAAGTGGCAGAGATGCGGCAGGAACGGGAAGGACTTTTGGAACGGGTAGACCGGATGGAAGTCATGCTGAAACAGGTTGCAAAGGTATTGGCATATAATACCAACTATGCAGCTATGATCACAGCCCCGCAGAATCAGCAGATCCGGGTGAAATTCCTACAGTTGACAATGGTAGATGATCATCATATTCTGGCGGTTATCGTAGTAGACGGAAATGTGATCAAGAATCAGCTGGTGGAAGTGGAAGAACCTCTTGGCAATGATGAGGTTTTGAAACTGAGTATTCTGATGAATTCATTCCTGCAGGGAGCTTCGCTTTCCGATATTAATATCGAAATGATACAGACGATGAAGGTTCAGGCAGGAATATATGCCGATGTATTGGACAGAGTATTAAACGGAGTTGTAGAAGCTGTTCGGGAAGCAGATGAACGGCAGATTTATACAAGTGGAGCAACAAATATTCTGAAGTATCCGGAAATCGGAGACGCAGAGAAGACCAGCGTACTGCTAGATGCCTTTGAAGAGAAGAAGATGTTAAATAAACTGGCAGATGAGACTCTGAGTAGTGATGAGAAAGGCATTCAGGTATATATCGGAGATGAAACTCCGGTACAGAATATGAAAGATTTAAGTGTGGTAACTGCCACTTATGAATTACAGGAAGGTGCCAAAGGTACGATCGGTATCATTGGGCCGAAACGTATGGATTATAAGAAAGTGGTAAACACATTAAAAGAATTGACAGTTGAGCTGGACGAGATATTTAATAAGAAAGAAACATAGAAGCAAGGAGATGAGTCACTGAATGAACGAACTTCAAAAAGAATATTTTCAAAAACTGGAAAAAGAACAGGCAGAAGTGGAAGCGGCAGAGGAAGCAAGACTGAAGGCAGTCATGGAAGCGGAACGGAAGAAAGAAGCCGTGAAGAAAGAAATGGAAGCCAAAGCCAAGGAAGAAGCTGAACGCAGAGCGGAAGTGGAGGCTCAGGAAATCATTGATCGCGTAAAGGCGAATATAGCAAAGGAAAAAGAAGAAGGCAAGAAGCCGGATGCAGATAAGACGAAGAATCCAGAAGCCGGAAAGAAGAATAGTAAGGCAGAGAATGGAAAGACAAAAGCACCGGAGAAGCCGAAGGCAGAGACTGCAAAACAACAGCCGGAGACAGCTGAAGAGAAAAAGGAAGAGGATGGAAACATCTACGAGCGGGAACCGGTCGGAGAAGCATCGATGCCGAAGAAGAGTCCAAAATTCAAGAAGGGTGCTCACAAGAAGCCTGTAACAGGAACCACCGGTTCACAGGCAGTAAAAGAAGCAGCGGCGACCGCTGAGACACCGGAGGCAGAGGAAGCTCCGAAGGAGACCGCAAAGTCGGAAGAAAAAGCAGCAGAAAAGCCACAGGATGCGGCGACTACGGAAACTGCAGAGGCAGCAGAAACTGCAGAAGAGACAGAGGCAGCAGAACCGACGGTTAAAAAAGCAACACCGGAGAGCAAGGCGGCTTCTGATAAAGAAGCGAAGCTTCAGGAGCAGCTGGAGGAAGCACAGGATAAATATAAACGTCTTCTGGCTGAGTTTGAAAATGCAAGAGCCAGAGAGGCGAAGGAAGCATCCCGGATGTATGATGTGGGTGCCAAGGCGGTACTGGAGAAGTTACTACCGGTAGTAGATAACTTTGAACGTGCGATCCAAACCATCCCGGAAGAGGATAAAGACAGAGCCTTTGAACAGGGTGTGGATAAAATATATAAGCAAATGATGACCATTCTGGAAGGCATCGGTGTAGCGCCGATGAACGCAGAAGGCACAGAATTTAACCCGGATCTTCACAATGCGGTTATACATGTGGAAGATGATGCATATGGCGAGAATGTTGTGGCAGAAGAGATGCAGAAGGGTTATATGTATAAAGATTCTGTATTACGATACAGTATGGTAAAAGTTGCAAATTAAAATATGGAGGTAAATAAACATGGGAAAGATTATTGGTATTGACTTAGGAACAACAAATTCATGTGTAGCAGTTATGGAAGGTGGTAAGCCGGTAGTTATCACCAATGCAGAAGGTGCAAGAACAACACCATCTGTTGTAGCATTTACAAAGACCGGTGAGCGTGTCGTTGGTGAACCTGCAAAGCGTCAGGCTGTTACCAATGCAGATAAGACTATCTCTTCTATTAAGAGACATATGGGTACTGATTACAAGGTAACAATTGATGACAAGAAGTATTCTCCACAGGAGATTTCAGCAATGATCCTTCAGAAGCTGAAAGCCGATGCAGAAGCATACTTAGGTGAGAAGGTAACAGAGGCAGTTATTACAGTACCTGCTTACTTCTCAGATGCACAGCGTCAGGCAACCAAGGATGCAGGTAAGATTGCAGGTCTGGATGTAAAGCGTATTATCAACGAGCCTACCGCAGCAGCTCTTTCATATGGTCTTGATAATGAGCATGAGCAGAAGATCATGGTATACGACTTAGGTGGTGGTACATTCGATGTATCTATCATTGAAATCGGTGACGGTGTCATTGAAGTACTTGCAACAGCCGGTGATAACAAGCTCGGTGGTGATGATTTCGATAACGTAATTACAGACTATATGTTGAGCGAGTTCAAGGCAAAGGAAGGCGTTGACTTATCAACCGATAAGATGGCAATGCAGAGATTAAAGGAAGCAGCAGAGAAAGCTAAGAAAGAGTTATCTGCATCAACCACAACCAACATCAACCTGCCATTCATTACGGCAACTGCAGATGGTCCAAAGCACTTTGATATGGATCTGACAAGAGCTAAGTTTGATGAATTAACAGCAAGCCTGGTAGACAAAACTTCAGGTCCTGTACAGACAGCATTAAAGGATGCAGGCTTAACAGCAGCAGAGCTTGACAAGGTATTACTGGTAGGTGGTTCTACACGTATTATCGCAGTACAGGATATGGTTAAGAAGTTAACCGGTAAAGAACCATTCAAGGGTATTAACCCGGATGAGTGCGTAGCAATCGGTGCATCTATCCAGGGTGGTAAGTTAGCAGGTGATGCCGGTGCCGGTGAGATCCTTTTGCTGGATGTAACACCATTGACACTGTCTATCGAGACTATGGGTGGTATTGCAACACATCTGATCGAGAGAAATACAACAATCCCTACCAAGAAGAGCCAGATCTTCTCAACAGCACAGGATAATCAGGATGCCGTTGATATCAATGTTGTACAGGGTGAGCGTCAGTTCGCAAGAGATAACAAGAGCTTAGGACGGTTCCGTCTGGATGGTATTGCACCTGCAAGACGTGGCGTTCCGCAGATCGAGGTTACATTCGATATTGATGCAAACGGTATTGTAAATGTATCCGCTAAGGATTTAGGCACAGGAAGTGAGCAGCATATTACAATCACATCCGGTACTTCAATGTCAGATGATGATATTGAAAAGGCTGTAAAGGAAGCTGCCGAATACGAAGCACAGGATAAGAAGCGTAAGGAAGGCATTGAAGCCAGAAATGATGCAGACTCTATGGTATTCCAGACAGAGAAGGCATTGGATGAAGTTGGTGATAAGTTATCAGATTCCGATAAGTCACAGGTACAGGCAGACTTACAGGCATTAAAGGATGTACTGGCTAAGACAGATACAGAGAACCTGTCAGATTCTGATATTGATGAATTAAAGGCCGGTAAGGAAAAACTGATGACCAGTGCACAGAATCTGTTCGCTAAGTTGTATGAGCAGAATGGCCCTGGAGCAAATGCAGGTACCGGTACAGGTACTCCAAATTACTCTTCTGATGACGGCGATGTTGTAGACGGAGATTATACAGAAGTTTAATACTTGCGAATACGCACAGATGTATGCTATTATACATCTGTGCGTAATTTAAATAAGTGATAAGGTGATAGACGATGGCAGATAGTAAGAGAGATTATTATGAGGTTTTGGGTGTACCCAGAACGGCTGATGAAGCAGAACTGAAAAAGGCCTATCGTACTCTGGCAAAGAAGTATCATCCGGATATGCATCCAGGCGATAAGGAGGCAGAAGAGAAATTCAAAGAGGCCTCTGAAGCGTATGAGGTTCTGAGCAATCCGGAGAAACGTGCGAAATATGATCAGTTTGGTCATGCGGCATTTGAACAGGGCGGAGGTCCGGGCGGCTTTGAAGGCGGCTTTGGATTCGATATGAACGATATGGGCGATATATTCGGTGATATATTCGGGGATATGTTTGGCGGCGGTGCGAGCCGCAGACAGGCCAACGGTCCGATGAAGGGTCAGAATATTAAGACAACTGTTCGTGTGAAATTCGAAGAAGCTGTATTCGGAGCACAGAAGGAACTGGAGCTTCCGTTAAAGGATGAATGTGAGGTATGTCATGGTACCGGTGCACAGCCTGGTCACAGTCCCGAAACATGTCCGAAATGTAACGGTAAAGGACAGGTGGTTACAACCCAGCAGTCCTTGTTTGGTGTGGTACGTAGTGCGACGATTTGTCCGGAATGTTCCGGAACCGGTAAGGTAATCCGGTATAAGTGCAGCCACTGCGCAGGAACCGGATATGTAAAGAGCAAGAAGAAGATTCAGGTAGTGGTTCCGGCCGGTATTGATAATGGACAGAGCATCCGGATCAGAGGAAAGGGTGAACCCGGCATCAATGGTGGTGAACGTGGCGATCTGTTAGTATCTGTATTGGTAGATAAGCATCCGAAGTTCCAGAGACAGGAATATGATTTATATTCTTCTGAGCCGATTACATTTACGCAGGCAGCACTTGGCGGAACGATTCAGATCAATACCATAGATGGTCCGATGGATTATAATATCAGTCCGGGAACCCAGACAGATACGAGGATTACTTTAAAGGGCAAAGGTGTACCGACATTACGGAATAAGAATGTCCGTGGTAATCATTATGTAACACTGGTTGTTCAGGTGCCGGATAAACTGACGGCAGAGCAGACGGATATACTGAAGCAGTATGATGCCGCAACCGGCTCAACAGCAAGAAGATCTACCGATTCCGGTGGATTCAGTTTCGGAGATCATAAGAAAAAAGGATTTGGTGGTAAAAAGAAATGATATGGAAGAAAATAACCATAGAAACGACCACTGAAGCAGAAGATATGATAAGCTATACCCTCGGCGAATTAGGCGTCGAGGGTATTGAGGTTGAGGACAAGGTTCCGTTATCGGAGGAAGATAAGAAGGCGATGTATATTGATATCCTTCCCGAACTTCCTCCGGATGATGGCATTGCCCTCATTTCGTGTTATATAGACAATCCGGAAACGGATGTAGATGCTTTGGTGAAAGAGATTGAAACTGCCCTGGAAGATATGCGGCAGTATATGGATATCGGGACCGGTAAGATCACACTGGACGAGACAGAAGATAAGGACTGGATCAACAACTGGAAAGAGTTTTTCCATCCGTTCTGGCTGAACCGGATTCTGATCAAGCCAACCTGGATTCCGGAGTCTGAGGTGGAACGGAAACCGGGAGATATCATGATAGAGATTGATCCGGGAACTGCATTCGGCACCGGCTCCCATGAGACAACAAAGCTGTGTATAGAACAGCTTGAGAAGTATCTGACAGGAACGGAAACGGTTCTGGATGTCGGCTGCGGAAGCGGAATTTTATCTATTATTGCGGCGAAGCTGGGAGCAGCGCAGGTGTTTGGCGTAGATATCGATCCATTGGCAGTGGAAGCAAGTGTGGAGAACTGCCATGTAAACCATATTCCGGAGGCGCAGGCCGCATTTATGCGCGGCGATGTGATTGGAGATGCGGATTTTCCAGAAAAAATGGCACGGGAAACGGGCAGTCTTCCGCAATATGATATTGTTGTGGCGAATATCCTGGCAGATGTGATCATACCGTTATCCGGAACGGTTGCTCCATATATGAAGCCGGATGGAATCTTTATATCCTCCGGTATTATCAACACAAAGGAAGAAGCGGTCCGACAGGCACTGCTGGATAACGGATTTGAGATTATAGAAACAACCTATATGAAGGACTGGGTATGTTTTACGGCAAAACAGAAATAAGCAGGAGAAACTATGTATCGTTTTTTTGCAGAGCAGTCTGCCTGTAAGGGTGAGTATATTAGTATCGGTGGTGCAGACTGGAATCATATGAAAAATGTCCTCCGGTTGAAGACCGGAGAACAGGTGACAGTCAGTGATGGCAGTGAACGGGAGTATATTTGCGAGATCGCAGAGTATCTGGAGGATGAAGCCAGACTCCGGGTTCTGGACATTCTGGACAGTGCAGCGGAGCTTCCGACAGAGATTACGCTGTATCAGGGCTTCCCGAAGGGAGATAAATTAGAATTGATCATTCAGAAAGCGGTAGAACTGGGTGCGGCCCGGATCGTCCCGGTTATGACGAAACGATCGATCGTAAAGCTAGATGAGAAGAAGGCGGCGAAACGGATTGAACGCTATAATGCAATTGCATTAAGTGCAGCGAAGCAGTCGAAGCGCAGCAGGGTTCCGGTAGTTGAGCCGGTGATGACCTATGCACAGGCATTAAAGGATGCGGAAGGATTGGAGATGAACCTGATTCCTTATGAGGATGCAAGGGGAATTCAATATGCGAAGGAAATCATACATCAGGTATCCGGAAAGAAATCATTGGGGATATTTATAGGCCCGGAAGGCGGATTTGAAGAGGCAGAGGTTGAAGCAGCGAGAAAAATCGGAGCAGAATGTATTACGCTTGGACACCGGATCTTAAGAACAGAGACAGCAGGAATGGCAGTGTTGTCGATTCTGATGTTTGAACTGGAGCAGGACTGAAAGCGGCTTTGACGACGGATAAGCAGACAAAGGAGCAGATCAATGGAAGCATATTTTGATAATGCAGCGACCACACGGGTGGCACCGGAGGTACAGGATATTGTAAAAAAGGTTATGGATCTGGATTACGGCAATCCATCTTCAAGACATCGGAAGGGTGCAGAGGCAGAAAAGTATATAAAAGAAGCACAGGACATCATTGCCGGCACGCTGAAAGCGGAACCAAAGGAAATCATATTTACTTCCGGAGGAACAGAGTCTAACAACATGGCGTTGATCGGGGCTGCTTTTGCCAATCGCAGAAGAGGAAATCATATCATATCTACGAGAATTGAGCATGCATCTGTATATAATCCATTGCTGTTTCTGGAAGAACAGGGATTTCGGATCACATTTCTGAATGTAGACAGACAGGGGCATGTAGATCCGGAAGAGTTAAAACAGGCGATTTGTCCGGAGACGATTCTGGTATCGGTTATGATGGTGAATAATGAGATCGGAGCGATAGAGCCGATCGAGGAGATTGGAAAAATCATAAAAAAAGCCAATCCGGATATAGTATTTCATGTTGATGCCATCCAGGCATACGGAAAATTGAAAATCTCCGTAAAACGGTGTAAAATTGATTTGTTATCAGTCAGTGGACATAAGATACACGGACCGAAGGGAACCGGATTTCTGTATGTGCGGGATAAGGTGAAACTGCGGCCGATCATTTATGGCGGAGGACAACAGCGGGATTTCCGCTCCGGTACGGAAAATGTTCCGGGAATTGCGGGACTTGGAATGGCGGCGAAGCTGATCTATACGAATCATGCAGAAAAAATAGAAAAGATCAGACAGGTGAAAGACACCTTTTTAACCGGTGTAAGGAAGCTGGACGGAGTGGTAGATAATTCAGGCGAGGCACCGCATATTGCGAGCGTGAGCTTCCGGGGAATCGAACGGAGCGAGGTACTGCTTCATGCGCTGGAGGCAAAGGGTGTATACTGTTCTTCCGGCTCGGCATGTTCGTCCAATCATCCGGCAATCAGTGGCACATTAAAGGCAATCGGTGTGGAAGATGAATTGTTGAATGCGACCTTGCGGTTCAGCTTCTCGGTGTATTCGAGCGTAGAAGAAGCAGAGTATGCCGTGCAGGTACTGGCAGAGGAACTGCCGAAGCGACGGGAGTTTGTGAAACGCTAGGTATTCGTGACACGTCAGGTATTTGTGAAGCGTCCGTCATTTCTGAAGAAAAGAGATAGAGAAAAAGGAAAGCGATAAGAATATGGAATATAAATCATTTTTGATCAAATATGCAGAGATTGGAACCAAGGGAAAGAACCGGTATGTATTCGAGGATATTTTATGCAAAAATATCCGGTCTGCCATGAAACGGATCGAGGGAAAATTCCTGGTGCGTAAGGAGTACGGCAGAATTTTTGTGGACTGTCTGGAGGAATATGATTTTGATGAAGCAGTCGAAGCACTGCAGCATGTGTTCGGCATTGTCGGTATCTGCCCGGTGCTGGTAGTTCCGAATCAGCCGTGGGATGAGTTAAAAGAGCAGGTGGTTGAGTTTGTACGCGAGAATTATGAGGACTGCCATTTTACATTTAAGGTGAACTGCAGACGTGTGAACAAAGAGTATCCGATGCATTCCATGGAAGTGAGCCGGGAGGCAGGTGCAGTGCTTCTGGATGCGTTTCCGGAGCTTAAGGTAGATGTACATCATCCGGATGTGATGATCCAGATAGAACTGCGTGACAATATTTATATTTATTCCGTTACGTTACCGGGACCGGGTGGTCTGCCGGTAGGAACGAACGGCAAAGGCATGCTGTTGCTCTCCGGTGGTATTGACAGTCCGGTAGCAGGCTATATGGTATCGAAACGTGGTGTGAATCTGGAGGCAGTTTATTTTGATGCACCGCCGCATACCAGCATTCAGGCGAAACAGAAGGTCATTGATCTGGCAAGGCTGGTTTCTAAATATGCAGGAGCAGTCAGATTGCACATTGTGCATTTCACGGATATTCAGGAGGCTATCTATCATAAATGCCCGGAGGATGAGATCACGATTATCATGCGCCGTTATATGATGCGGATCGCACAGATTCTGGCAGAGAAGAATGACTGTCAGGCGCTGATCACCGGTGAGAGCATCGGACAGGTAGCGAGTCAGACGATCTATAGCCTGCAGGTAACCAATGCAGTCTGCACATATCCGGTATTCCGTCCGTGTATCGGCATGGATAAGCAGGAAATCGTGGATATCTCGGAAAAGATCAAGACTTATGAGACATCGATCCTTCCATATGAGGACTGCTGTACCACCTTCGTGGCAAAGCATCCGGTGACGAAGCCGAAGCTGGAAGACATCGAAGAGTCTGAGAAGCTGTTATCCGATGTGATCGATGATATGATGAAGCAGGCATTAGAGACAGAAGAGGTTATGAGTGTATGGTAAGACAGGGCCTGGCAGGTGTCCGGATCGGGACGCTGACCCTTGGATGCAAGGTAAATCAATATGAGACAGACAGTATGCGGGAACTGTTGGAGGCAGCCGGTGCCGAGCTGACAGAGTTTGAGGATGAGGCAGATGTTTATCTGGTAAATACCTGCTCTGTTACCAATATGGCAGAGCGGAAGTCCAGACAGATGCTTCACCGTGCCAGAAAAAAGAATGCAGATGCACTGGTGGTAGCAGTAGGTTGCTATGTGCAGACCACACCGAAGGAAGTATTGAATGATTTATCGGTAGATATAGTTGTTGGAAATAATCGTAAGAAGGAGATTGCGACGATTCTTGAGGATGCGATCGCAAAGAGGAATCCGTCCGGAGAAGCCTGCCACTGGCTTGATATTAACAGGAAAGCAGAATATGAGTCATTGACAATCTCACACATGACGGAGCATACCAGAGCTTATATAAAGATTCAGGATGGCTGCAATCAGTTCTGCTCTTATTGCATTATTCCATATGTCCGGGGAAGGATTCGGAGCAGGGCGCCGGAAGAGGTTCTCGAAGAGATCGAGCATCTGGCGGAGCAGGGATGCAAGGAAGTTGTCCTGACGGGTATTCATCTAAGCTCCTATGGAAAAGATTGGGAACAGGAGACGGCTTCCGATGGAAGATTAAATGGAGTTCCGTTATTACAGTTGATTCAGAGGATAGATAAGATTAAAGGGATCTGCCGGATACGGCTCGGTTCACTGGAGCCGAGAATCATGACAGAAGCATTCGTGACGGAGCTGGCAAAGGTCGAAAAGCTCTGCCCGCATTTTCATCTGTCTCTCCAGAGCGCCTGTGATGAAACGCTGAAGCGCATGAACCGGAAGTATACAATCGAGGAATACATGGAAGGATGCGAACGACTCCGAAAAGCATTTGATCGGCCGGCACTGACGACCGATGTGATTGTAGGATTTCCGGGAGAAACGGAGGAAGAGTTTGAGACGACTTATGAGAATCTGAAAAAGCTGAACTTGTATGAGATGCATATATTCAAATACTCCAGACGACGGGGGACCAGGGCGGAACAGATGCCGAACCAGATTCCGGAACCGGTGAAAACGCTCCGCAGTGACAGATTATTGGAGCTGACGGCAGAACAGAAGAAACGGTATGAAGACAGCTTCTGTGGAGAAATACAGCGTGTGCTGGTAGAAGAATGCCTGGATACGGAGAAGAAACGGCTGGCTGAGGGCTGCAGAGAAGAAGCAGAAGCCGGAAAGCAATGGTATGTGGGACATACAGAGCGATATCAGAGAGTGACGCTGCAGTCTGAACGGGATGTAAGAAATCAGATTGTGGAAGTGATCGGAAGCTAAGACAGAGGTGGAAAAGATGGATATAACAAAGGTGGAAGAACGTGAAGTAGGAAAGAAAAGCCGTAAACGGAGCGGTGGATGTAAGAATTGGTGGAAAGAATATTATGTATATGTGATTTCCAGCCTTCTGATCCTGATTACAGTTGCAGTGACAATGATGCTGAAGCATTACTGGCCGTTTGGAGATATGGTTCTGTTGGATGGAGATTATATTTTACAGACATGGCCGTTTGTGGCGGATTTGCAGGAGAAGGTCCGTTCCGGAGAGAGTATTCTGTATACGTGGGGGGCCGGATTAGGAACAAATCTATACAGTATTCTGGCATACGGACTATTGAGTCCGGCTACTTTGTTATATCTGATCGTTCCGGTGCGGTATCTGCTTCGGCTTGGAACCATTGTGTTTGTGCTGTCACTGATACTGATGAACATTTCCATGCTGTATTTTCTGACACACCGGCCGGGAATCCGTCTGGCACAGAATAATATTGCAAACATGTTGTTTTCACTGTCTTATGCGTGCTGTATGTATAATGTGGCAAATGCGAACAACTGGACGTTTCTGACCTGTGCGGTGATGTTCCCTCTGATCATTCTCGGACTTGAGAATTATGTAGCCGGAAAAGGATATAAAATATATGCAGTTTCATTGCTCCTGGCATTTATTTTTAATTTCTATTTTGCGGCATTATTTTGTGTATACATCATTTTATATTATTTTACATTGGAATTCGACGGGTTCCGGGATTTCTTTAAGAAATCCGTGAAGCTGCTGGGGATTTCTGTCCTGTCCGTTCTGGTATCTTCCGGAATATTACTTCCTGCAGCAATCCAGATGCGGGGACAGAGTTACACAACGAGCAGCTATCAGAACACAGTCTGGTATACCGGATTTTTTGATATCATCAAGAATTTCTTTGTGTTTAATAAGAATAAGAGCATGGGTACGTCAGCCACCAGCTATGGGGAAGTGAATCTGTATTTCGGTCTGTTGGTACTTATGTTTACAACGTTGTTTTTCCTAAATGGCAAAATAAGACGAGGAATCCGGATCAAAAAACTGATTCTGGTAGTGGTATATATTCTGGCATTTAATTTAAATGGACTGAATTATATTATGCATCTGTTCCATTATCCGAGCTGGTATCCAAACCGGTTTTCGCTGTTTTTCATATTATTATGCATTACTCTGGCGTATGAAGCATGGGGAATCATGGAGCAGGAGATTTATCAGAATATCTCGGTTATCAAGACGGTTCTGGTGGGAATCGGCTGGACTGCAATTACGATTGCCTGCTTTGCGTTTGCAAAGACGATTGATTATCAGTTCACCTATTATTACAGTATGATGATTTTTCTGTTCTATATGGTTGCAATCCTGATTCTTCAGGTGGCGAAGAAAACATGGGCAAGGATACTGGTGGGAATTGGGTGTCTGGAGCTTTGCCTGAACTTTGTCTTTGCTTTAATATTTAAAGTGGCATCTGTGGAGGAGACATCCCTGTTGGCACAGTTGGATATAGAGACAACGGTACTGGAGAATGCGGAGCTTCCGGAGCATGCCGGATTTTCCAGGATCAATACAGGACAGGATATATTACAGGGACTGAACAGTGGGATGATGTTCGGATATAACGGAACCGGTATTTTTTCAAGTTCTATAGGAAATGCGGGCAACTTTCTGAAGATGACCGGTATCTATGGCGGTGGGAATGTAGTCCGACCGTATACCTATAATCAGGCATTGGCTTCCATGATGGGAATCCAGTACCAGATAACAGATGACGGATGCGTTCCGAGAATGTATCCAAGCCAGCTTTACTCACAGTGCGAGAATCTGTATGGCGGATATGAAATAATAGAAGAAACAGACGGTATCCGGATCTATGAGAATCCGACGGTTCTTTCTCTGGGCTATATGATTCCGGATGCAGCAAAAAGCAGTGCAACTAATATGAGCGTGCAGACACAGAGCGCAGACAGAATGAATATATTGCTGCAGGAAATGACCGGAGTGGAAGACGTACTGGAGCCGGCAGATATAGCAGTGGAAAAGCTTCGGAGCGTTAATTGCTATGCAGTGCTGGATGGAAATGATTTTTATATGGCATCGGATCAGCATATATTTGATACCAATATCGGAGATCTCCCGAAAGACGGAATCTTGACAGCACAGAGTGAAACGGAGGAATATCTTTCAAATGAGATTTCTTTGATCCGGCTCGACTATAAAGCGCCGGAAGACGGCAACTATTATGCATGTGTCGGTGATCTGGTTGCAAATCTGGGAGCAGTAAAAAAAGGAGACTTGTTAAATGTATTCTTTTCCCCGAGTGAGATGGTATCGGGAGATGCATGGACCTTCCGGAGTCAGATCCGGATCTATCGGTTTGATGATGAAAAGTGGCAGCAGGCATATGAGAAGCTGGCATCACAGCAGCTGGAAGTGACCGGTTATACATCAACTTCTGTGGATGGAACGATTGATGTAACGGAGGATGGAATTATGTTTACCAGCATTCCGTATGATAAGAACTGGCATCTTTATGTTGACGGAAAAGAAACGGAGATAGAACCACTTTGGAGCAGATCTTTTGTATCCGTGTCATTACCGCAGGGGAGTCATACGATCCATCTAGAGTATAGGCAGAGAGGTCTGATACCGGGAATCGTGGTTTCTGTGATTGCGGCATTGGCGCTTGGTTACTTGCTATTTCGGAAAAATCATAGTATAATGACATCTAAGTATGGAATGAACGGATTTGACGGAGAATGAAGAAAAGGACGTGAGAGAATGGATAATACACAGCACATTAGTGTGATTAAGGAGAACGGGCTGGAAGTAACGGATATCTTAGCTCAGGTATATGAAGCATTGTCAGAGAAGGGCTATAATCCGGTGAGCCAGATCGTAGGATATATTATGAGCGGTGACCCGACCTATATTACCAGTTATAAGGGCGCCAGAAGCCTGATCATGAAAGCAGAACGGGACGAAATTATAGAAGTTCTGTTGGAAAATTACATCGATACGAGATTGAAATAGGGAGCAGGGCAGAGGTACAATATGAGAATCATGGGATTGGATTTTGGAACAAAGACAGTTGGTGTAGCGATCAGCGATCCGTTAATGGTAACGGCACAGCCGGTTGAGACTATCACCAGAAAGTCTGCGAACAAGCTCCGCCAGACATTGGCAAGAATCGAAGAATTGATCGTGGAGAACTGTGTGGAACTGATCGTACTTGGATATCCGAAGAATATGAATAATACGGTCGGTGAACGGGCACAGGCATGTGAAACATTTAAAGAAGATTTAGAACGGCGGACGGCACTTCCTGTGATCCTGTGGGATGAACGTATGACGACCGTGGAATCTGAGCGGATCCTGATGGCCGGTGGCGTGCGGCGTGAGAACCGGAAGGCGGTGATCGACCAGATGGCAGCTGTGTTGATCCTGCAGAGCTATATGGACGCACAGAACCGTGATACAGAAAAAGAATCAGATATAACAGAATAACAGAGAAAGTCTAATTCAAATATTGGAGGAAATATGGAAGAAAATCAGGAATTGAGAACCGTTCCTTTTGTAACAGAGGACGGTGAACAGGTAGAAATGTATGTTCTGGAGGAGACGACTCTTCAGGGAATTCATTATATATTAGTTACGGAGGATCTAAGCGATGACAGCGAGGAAGCGGTCGTGATGATCATGAAAGAAGAAAAACAGTCGGATGAGGATGAATTTGCATTATATGATATGGTTGAGGATGAGAATGAGCTTCAGGCAGTGGCAAAGGTGTTTGCCGAGCTGATGGAAGACGTTGATTTCGAACTGTGATCACGCGCAAATGATTCATAAATGGACGGAAACAGTGTTGACAGAGCGTGAAATGGAGGTTTTTATTTAAATGAAAAAAATGGAAAATACGAAGCCGGTTAAGATTATCCCATTAGGCGGATTGGAGCAGATCGGCATGAATATCACGGCAATCGAGTATGAAGACACGATTGTAGTGGTCGATTGCGGTCTTTCGTTCCCGGATGATGAGATGCTGGGAATCGATCTGGTTATCCCGGATGTGACCTATCTGAAAGAGAATGCAGATAAGGTAAAGGGACTGGTGATCACACATGGTCATGAGGACCATATCGGAGCAATTCCGTATGTAGAGAAGGAAATCAATATGCCGATTTATGCAACAAAGCTGACAATGGGTATTATTGAAGGAAAATTAAAGGAACATAACCTGATGCAGAACATTAAGCGGAAGGTTGTAAAGCATGGACAGATCATTAATCTGGGATGTCTGCGTGTGGAATTTATTAAGACAAACCACAGCATTGCAGATGCATCGGCACTGGCAATCTATACACCGGCCGGTATTCTGGTGCATACCGGAGACTTCAAGGTGGATTATACACCGGTATTCGGAGAAGCGATTGATCTGCAGCGGTTTGCCGAGTTGGGTAAGAAGGGCGTACTGGCCTTGATGTGCGACAGTACGAATGTAGAACGACCGGGCTTTACTATGTCGGAACGGACAGTCGGAAAGACCTTTGATAATATCTTTGCAGATAATCAGGATCATAGAATTATTGTAGCAACCTTTGCATCTAATGTGGATCGTGTGCAGCAGATTGTGAATTCTGCTTATAAATATGGCAGAAAAGTGGTGGTAGAAGGAAGAAGTATGGTAAATATCATCACAGTTGCACAGGAGCTCGGATATATCCGGATACCGGATAATACATTGATCGATATAGAAGAACTGAAGAATTATCCGGATGAGAAGACTGTTCTGATCACGACCGGAAGTCAGGGTGAAAATATGGCGGCACTTTCAAGAATCGCAGCCAATATCCATAAGAAAGTATCGATTAAACCGGGTGATACGGTAATTTTAAGTTCGACTCCGATTCCGGGTAACGAGAAAGCGGTTTCCAGAATTATTAATGAGCTGGAGATGAAGGGCGCAAAGGTGATTTTCCAGGATACTCATGTATCGGGACATGCGTGTCAGGAAGAAATCAAGCTGATCTATACATTAACAAAACCGAAGTATGCGATTCCGGTACATGGAGAGTACCGCCACTTAAAACGGCATGCTGAGCTGGCAGAAAGTCTGGGAATTGATAAGCAGCATATCTGCATTCTTTCCAGCGGCGATGTACTGGAAATCTGTGATGATTATGCGGAGGTTGTTGATTCTGTTCCGGCAGAAGGAGTTCTGGTAGACGGACTTGGCGTAGGAGATGTAGGAAATATTGTTTTACGGGATCGCCAGATGCTTTCCCAGAATGGTCTGATCATCGTAGTGGTAACACTGGAGAGCGGCAGCAATCAGGTGCTGGCAGGACCGGATATCGTATCCCGCGGCTTTGTGTATGTGCGGGAAGCTGAGAATCTGATGGAAGAATGCCGGGATGTAGTAGAGGATGCACTGATGCGGTGCCTGGATCATAATATTACAGACTGGGGTAAACTGAAAACAACCATGCGGGATGATCTGAGCGAGTTCTTATGGAGGAGAACCAAGCGGAATCCGATGATTCTGCCGATTATTACGGAAGTATAAGGGGGAAGATTCATGCAGGCAGCGATTAATATGGCACAGGAATTGAACAAGGAACTCTTGGGCAGTGAGGAATACCGGCGCTACCGCGAGACGAATCAGAGACTGAAAGAAGATGCAGAATTATATGGCCGGTATAATGAGTTCCGCAGACGGAATTGTGAGATGCAGACCAGTGAAGGTGACAGTAATCTGTATGATGAAGTCTTTAATTTGGTGAAAGAATATGATACAATTCTACAGGATACCCGTGTGAGTGATTTTATGATGGCTGAGCAGCATCTGTGTAATCTGATGCAGGAGGTCTACAATGCAATGGCACAGGGGTTGGAGCTTGATTATGAGTATTTAGAGAAGTAGGTGTGGTCATGACGGATAAAAACATGAAAAATGCATTGCGGATTGTATTCCGGGTATTGATTAACATTGTTATTATATTGCTGCTGATCCAGGCATTTACACTGGCATATAATTTTGCTTATAAAGTATTTACAGATAGCTGTATGGATCCGAGAGATAATAAAGAGATTGAATTTGTAATAAAACCGGATACATCTACAGTGGAGATTGTAGATGGTCTGGTCACGGATGGCCTGGCAGAAGGCAAATATGTGATGTTGGCTAAAATATATGCATCCGGTTATTATGGTAAGATGAAGCCGGGAACATATATATTGACGCGTTCCATGACACAGGACGAGATCTTAAAATCAATTACAGGTACAGTGGAGGAAAAGAAGGATGATAGTCAATGAGAGAGTGGTATCTTTCATTAATTCACTGAATCCGGAAATAGATGACCTGGTTTACCGGATTGAACGGGAAGCCAGAGAAGAAGAGGTTCCAATTGTTCGTACTGAAACACGGGAATTATTAAAGGTGCTGGAATTGATACAGAAACCGCAGAGAATTCTTGAGGTCGGTACGGCAGTTGGATTTTCTTCTATTTATATGAGTCAGTATTTGCCGGAGGGTGGAAGCATAACCACAATAGAAAAATATCCGCCACGGATCGAGGCTGCGAAGAAGAATTTCATAAGAACCGGGACAACGGATCGTATCACATTGCTGGAGGGTGATGCGGCGGATATTTTAAAAAGTCTGACGCAGGAATATAATATGATTTTTATGGATGCGGCGAAGGGCCAGTACATTCATTTCTTTCCGGATATCATGAGGCTGTTGGCACCGGGCGGAATGCTGGTTTCCGATAATGTGCTGCAGGATGGTGATGTTTTGGAGTCTCATTATGCGATTACCAAAAGAAACCGTACGATCCACAGCAGGATGCGGGAATATCTGTATACATTAAAGCATCATCCGGCATTAGAGACGGCAATCATTCCGATTGGTGACGGAGTGGCGGTCAGTACCAGGATAGAAACCCGGAGGGAAGGAGCAGAGCAGAAATGAGACCAGTAGAATTGTTGATTCCGGCAGGAAGTTTGGAAGTATTGAAAACAGCTGTCCGTTATGGCGCGGATGCAGTATATATTGGCGGCGAAGCGTTTGGGCTTCGGGCTAAGGCTCATAATTTTACAATTACGGATATGAAAGAGGGAATTGCATTCGCACATGAACATGAATGTAAGGTATATCTGACAGTGAATGTGTTCGCACATAATCGTGATATAGAGGGAATTCGGGAATATTTCCGGACTCTGCGGGAGGTGCCGGTCGATGCGCTGATCATATCGGATCCGGGTGTGTTTATGATGGCAAAGGAATTACTTCCAAATACGGAAATCCATATCAGCACGCAGGCGAATAATACGAATTATGAGACATATCGTTTCTGGTATCGTATGGGAGCCAAACGTGTGGTGTCTGCACGGGAATTATCGTTAGAAGAAATCGGTGAGATCCGGAAGCATATTCCGGAAGATATGGAGATAGAGTCTTTCATCCATGGAGCCATGTGTATATCATATTCCGGCAGATGTCTGCTGAGTAATTATTTTACGGGCAGGGATGCCAATCAGGGGGCTTGTACACATCCGTGCAGATGGAAATATGCGGTTGTGGAAGAAAAAAGGCCGGGAGAGTATCTGCCGGTGGAGGAAGACGACCGGGGGACCTATATATTTAATTCCAAGGACCTGTGCATGATAGAATATATTCCGGAGATGATGGAAGCGGGGATCGACAGCTTTAAGATCGAAGGAAGAATGAAAACAGCGCTATATGTGGCAACGGTAGCCAGGACGTATCGGAAAGCGATCGATGATTATAAAACATCACCGGAGCTGTACCAGAGTAATATGGACTATTACAGGGAGGAGATATCAAAGTGTACCTATCGTCAGTTCACGACTGGGTTTTATTTCGGAAAAACCACGGAAGAATCTCAGATTTATGACAGTAATACGTATATTCGGGAATATACATATCTGGGAATGGTAGAGCAGACGGATACACAGGGACGAATAGTTCTTGAACAGCGTAACAAGTTTGCGGTCGGTGAGACTATAGAAGCTATGCTGTTTGATGGGAGAAATCAGGAGCTGGTCGTACAGGAAATCCGGGATGATGAGGGGAATATTATGGAATCGGCACCGCATCCGAAGCAGCGCCTTCATGTGGATCTGGGCGTGCAGCTTCCGATCGGCTGCATATTACGGAGGAAGGAAGCTTAGCCTTCCTCCAGTCTTTGGCGTAGCTTTTCAAGAGCACGTTTTTCTATACGGCTGACATAGGATCTTGAAATGGCAAGACGGCCGGCGACATCCTTCTGTGTCATCACTTCCCGGCCATATAAACCATATCGCAGGATGATCACTTCCTGTTCCCGCGCAGATAATGTAACGGAAAGAAGGCGGTAGATCAGACTGATATGATTGTCGGTGATCATATGCTCCAGAATATCTTCGTCTTTACTATCGATAATATCCATCAGATTGATCTCATTTCCCTCCTTGTCGGAACCGATCGGCTCATAGAGCGAGATTTCTTTGGATGACTTGCGTTCCTGCCGAAGCAGCATAAGCAGTTCGTTTTCAATACAACGGGAAGCATAGGTGCCGAGTTTGTTGCCTTTTCCCGGGTTGTATGTGTTGATGGCTTTGATAAGTCCGATGACTCCGGTGGAGATCAAATCTTCCATGTCGCGCTCACCGGTATTGTATTTTTTGACAATATGTGCAACCAGCCGAAGATTCCGTTCTACTAAAATATTGCGGGCGGTCAGATCTCCGGTCCGGCTCTGTGCCAGATAGAAAGTCTCTTCTTCCGGTGTAAGCGGTTTCTGAAAAGTTTGCAAAACATACCTCGGAAGGAGTGATATTGATATAATGTATGAAAATTGTTGAAAATAAGTGCTTTTCCCATAGGAGAAAATAGAAGAAATAGAAAATAACTATGAAAATATACAAAAAATCAAGACGATTATTGTGCAAAATGATGAAAACAAATGGTAGTAATTAGAAAAACATTGTGCTAAAATTATAGTAATAACGGTGAATGAGAGGTAGATTACGTATGCGTATATCAGCAGGAAGGAAGAAGATAAGACTCGGTGATCTGCTTGTAGCAGCAGGAGCGATCACAGATGAAGAATTACAGGAAGCCATTGCATACCAGAAAGAAAAGGGGATGAAGCTGGGACAGGCACTGGTGGAAATGGGATTCGTCAGCCAGGAGCTTTTGAATCTGACGATTTCACAACAGTTGGGAATCGAATACATAGATCTGAAAGCATGTAAGCTGACAGAGGATGTACTCCGAATGATTCCGGAGAAAGAGGTTATGCGTTACCGGGCAGTTCCGGTTGAGATTGATGAATATAATCCGAATGTACTGAAGGTAGCGATGTCGGATCCTATGGATATCATTGCAATTGATGACCTTGCTATTCTTACAAATATGCAGATCGAGCCGATGCTGACCAGCGATGAAGAGATTACCGAAGCAATCGGTAAGTATTACGGCAATCAGCAGGCGATGGAAGTAGCGGAGCAGTATCGGAGAGAGCGTGAGCAGGAAGGACTGACTCAGGCAGAGGAAGAGGCGGTTAATGATGAGATTGATAATTCACCGATCGTATTGCTGGTTAAACAGATTCTGGAAGGCGGTGTCCGGCAGAGAGCATCCGATATTCATATTGAAGCATTGGAAACCAGCGTGCGGGTACGGTATCGTATCGATGGTTCATTAAAGAAGGTTATGACCTATGACTACTCACTGATGTCTGCAATCGTAGCACGTATTAAGATTATCGGCGGTATGGATATTTCGGAAAAGAGAAAGCCACAGGATGGCCGTATTTCCATATTTGTTGATCGGAAGGAGTTCGATATCCGTGTATCTATACTTCCGACTGTATACGGCGAGAAGGTCGTAATGCGTCTGACGGCTAAGGATGGTCTGACGAAGCCAAAGAGTGCACTGGGTCTCGGACCGGTCGAGATGAAAGTATTTGACGGTATTTTAAGTAATCCGCATGGAATCATTCTGGTTACGGGTCCTACCGGTTCCGGTAAGTCAACAACACTGTATACATCCTTAAGTGAGCTGAATACAGAAGATGTTAACATTATCACGGTAGAAGATCCTGTCGAGGCGAATATCGACGGTATCAATCAGGTACAGGTTAACGTAAAGGCGGATATGACATTTGCGGCAGCCCTTCGATCTATTCTGCGTCAGGATCCGGATATTATTATGATCGGTGAGATTCGAGACGGTGAAACTGCGAAGATTGCCGTACAGGCCGCTATTACCGGTCACTTGGTTGTATCCACACTTCATACCAACAGTGCGGCAAGTACTGTTACGCGTCTGATCGATATGGGTATTGAACCGTATGTGGTCGGCGATGCACTGGTAGGTGTTATCGCACAGCGACTGGTTCGCCGTCTGTGCAAGTGCAAGCAGGGACGATATGCAGAAGATAACGAGAAGAAGCTGCTGGGAGTTCCGGAAAATGAAGAGTGCGGTATTTATGAACCGACAGGATGTGCATTATGTAATGATACCGGATTTGTAGGACGAATCGGTGTTTATGAGATCATGCCGGTATCCAGAAGTCTTCAGGCGGTAATCGCAAGCGGAGCGACTGCGGATGCAATCGAGAAACAGGCCCTGTCGGAGGGTATGCTGACATTGAAGCTCGGAGCAGCCAGACTGGTCAGGGAAGGAATTACGGCAATCAGTGAGATGAAGAAGATCGTATACGAGGCCGGAGACGAATATTAAGGAGAGATTGAACTATGTTAAATATGAATGAATTACTTGCATTTGCAGTAGAGAACAAGGCATCAGATATTCATTTTGCAGCAGGTATTCCACCGAAGCTCAGAATCAATGGTAAGTTAGTCGGACTTGAAATGGATCCGCTGATGCCGGCAGATGTTGCAGAGCTTTTAGGCAGTGCAATGAATGATAAGCAGCGGAAGGTACTGAAGGAACGGGGAGAAGTCGATTATTCATATGCGCATCCGGAGTGCGGTCGATTCCGTGTAAATGTATTTATGGATCGTGGAAATATGGCTGCTGCATTCCGACGGGTTGATACGATCATCCCGAGACCGGATCAGCTGGGTATTCCGAATGCGGTGGTAGAACTTTATAAGAGAAGACGAGGACTGGTATTGGTTACAGGTCCTACCGGTTCCGGTAAGTCTACAACACTGGCATCTATCATCAATAAGGCCAATGAGAATCGTACCGATCATATTATTACACTGGAAGACCCGATCGAGTATGTGCATAAGCATAAGAAGTCCATTGTAAATCAGCGGGAAGTCGGCATGGATACCCTGAGCTATAACAATGCACTTCGTGCAGCACTTCGTGAGGATCCGGATATTATTCTGGTAGGAGAGATGCGTGACTATGAGACAATCTCAATTGCGGTAACGGCAGCAGAGACCGGTCACTTGGTATTTTCAACCCTGCATACCATTGGTGCAGCCAGTACGATCGACCGTGTTATCGATGTATTCCCGCCGCATCAGCAACAGCAGATCCGGACACAGCTTTCTATGGTATTGACTGCGGTTATTTCCCAGCAGCTGCTTCCGACTGCAGACGGCAAGGGCCGTGTGGCTGCATTTGAGGTCATGATTGCCAATCCGGCGATCCGGAGTCTGATCCGTGACGGTAAGACACATCAGATTCAGGCAACTGTTCAGACTAGCCGGGCACAGGGCATGATCACCATGGATGATGCACTGTTTGACCTGTATCAGGGCGGTGTTATCACCAGGGATATGGCATTGACATATGCGCAGGAGATTGATGTGCTTCGGAAGAAGCTTGGTTAATCGGTTTTGTGCATTTTTCACAAAAATAACTTAAGAAAACGAAAAAAACTAAAAAAAGTTGCAAAAGAGATAATTTTAATGTATTATCAGTTTAGATGAATGTTAATACTTTGTTCATATTCGCAACAGGGGAGAAGAGAACGACTGTATTGACGAGAGAATATTGTGCGGAGGAATGGCGATGGCAGTATATAAGTATAAGGTCGTAGATGCGAACGGTAAGAATCTGAAGGGCGATATAGAAGCGCAGAGTCAGGATCAGGCAGTCAACAAGCTGAAAGCAGACGGTTATACCGTAGTTTCATGTAACGAAGCTGGAGCATTGGACAAAGATATTCAGATTGGCGGCGAACGTAAGATCAAACCAAGAGATTTGAGTGTGTTCTGTAAACAGTTTGCCAGTGTGTTAAATGCAGGTGTAACCATTATATCAGCATTGGATATGATGAGTGAGCAGATGGATAATAAAACCCTGCAGGCGGTATTAAGAGACGCTAAGACCTATGTAGAAAAGGGTGGTACCTTAGCAGATGGCTTCCGCCAGCATGCGAAGGTGATTCCACAGATTATGATCAGTATGATCGAGGCCGGCGAGATGTCCGGTAATTTGGAAGTCTGTTTTGAACGATTATCCATTCAGTTTGATAAGCAGTCGAAGTTGCAGGGCAAGATTAAAGGAGCCCTTACATATCCGATCATCGTTTTGATCGTAGCGGTTGTTGTAGTAATTGTCATGGTTGTAGCGGTTATTCCGGCATTCTCTGATATGTTTGCAGATATGGGTATGGATCTTCCTGCGGCAACCAGGTTGCTGCTGTGGTTATCGGATCTGTTCCGTTACCGCTGGTGGCTGGTTGCAATTATCGTAGTTGCTGTTGTAGCTGTTTATAAGATGTTTGCGGCTACGGATGTAGGAAAACATGTGCTGGGTAAGGTCGCCATGAAGATGCCAATCTTCGGTAAGCTGAATGTTATGCAGGCTGCAGCAAATACATCCCGTACATTAAGTACTCTGATGGCTTCCGGTATTTCACTGGTAGAAGCTGTGGAAGCGGTAGCGAATATGATGACCAATGTATGGTTCAAAGAAGCATTATTGAATGCAAAGGATCAGGTAATGAAGGGCGTGCCTCTGTCAAAGCCGATCCGTGATGCGGGTATTTTCCCGAACATGTTACCTCAGATGATTAAGATCGGTGAAGAAACCGGTAATATTGAGGACATGATGGATAAGGTAGCAGATTACTATGAAGAACAGGTAGATATGACTACCGAGCAGGTAACAACTGCTATGGAGCCGTTAACTATGGTAGTTATGGCTGGTATCGTCGGCATTATTGTTGCCGGTGTATATGGTCCGATTCTTTCTATGTACCAGAATATGGACAATCTTTAAATCGGTTAATCTCCGCGGAAGCCGAAACCGTTCGCGGATGTTAATAAATACATATAATAAAGGAGAGATTATTATGAAAAAAACAACAAACAAAGGTTTCTCAATGGTCGAGCTGATCATCGTAATTGCTATCATGGCTATCTTAGCTGCTGCATTAGCACCATCCCTGATCAAGTACATTAACAAGTCAAGATTAAGTACCGACCTTTCAACCGGTAACTCAATTGTAAGCGCAGCTACTTCCGCAATGGCAGTAGAGAAGGCAAATGATGAGGTTGCTTCTTATGCAGCTTGGACAGATGTTAACTCTGTATTAAATCAGAAGGGCTCAAACAGCTTCGCATCTGAGTTCGCTAACGTAATGGCTGTTGACACTGTAACAGGTAAGTCAAAGAAGGATGTTGCTGGTAATGCAATTCCTAATGCTGGTGTATTCTATATGCAGATCAGTGGTAATGCAGTTAATGTAGCATATGGTGCTACTGATGCAGATCACATGATTTCACCTACAACTGGTGCAAGCTTAGCTGAATAATTAGGATTATTTATAACACATGTCCGGAAAGCCGGACGTGTGTTATATGTATATAGGTGGTATATGATATGAAGTGGCTGAATCTATTGATTGTTGCGGTTTCGGGGCTGGTAACAGGGCTGGTATTCCGTCGTGCGTACGGATGTATCCGTTATATCCGGAAGATGGACGAAGAGGAATTGACATGTAATACCTGTGAACAGAAGGATGGATGTATTGCCATGAAGAGCATCGGTTCATCGAACTGGGTGACAGAATTTACATATACAACTTATTTACTGATGCAAAAGAAATGTACGTATGCACAGGCACAAAAGCCTGCATATATGATTCCTTTTGCTATTTTAAACAGTGCATTGTATGTGGTGCTTTACTTAGTCTATGGCTGGTCTGTGGATTTTGTAACCTACGCACTCAGTACAACCGCACTGATTTATGTGGGAATCATAGACTGGAATACCCAGTATATCCCGGCAGAGTTTAATTTGATAATATTTATACTTGGACTGATTCGACTATGCGTTCGGCCGGAACACTGGGTGGAACAGGTCGTAGGTCTATTTGCGGTCAGCGTTTTCTTATTACTGATCGATCTGGTCGGGACGAAGATCCGGCATGGAGATCATGTAATGGGTGGCGGCGACATTAAGCTCATGGCAGCGGCTGGCTTACTTATAGGCTGGAAACTGAATATTGTAGCATTTATGATGGGATGCGTCTGCGGAAGCATTCTGCATCTGATTATCATGAAGATAGGTGGACGGGAGCACAAGCTGGCTTTCGGACCGTATTTGGCACTCGGGATCTATCTTGCCATGATATGTGGTGAACAGCTGGTGAGCTGGTACCTAGGTATTATGGGCTTGTAGCCCTAAATATATTTTACACTGATTAGCGAGGGAGGCTACGAAAATGGCAAACAATAAAGTCTTAACCATAGACATTACGAATGAAAGCATTACAATTGTTGAAGTTACAGCTTCACAAAAGAAACAGACGTATATACATAATGCGTTGATTTTTGAAACACCGGAAGGTGGATATGAAGACGGTTATATTCGGGATAAGGACCTGATCGGTTCGACCATCAGAGAACAGTTGGCATCGAACGGAATAACGAATAAGAATGCAATATTCGTTCTGTCTTCAAGCAAGATCGTGAGCAGAGAGGTTGTTATCCCATATGTACCGGATAAGAAGATCCCTGCAATTATTAATTCGAATGCATCAGAATATTTTCCTGTTAATATAGAGGATTATGTTGTTGCACATTCTGTACTGGAAACTGTAGTTGGTGAGGATGGTGCGAAGAACCGCAGAGTCCTGGTTGTTGCGGTGCCACAGCAGATGCTGCAGACATATTATGAGGTAGCAAGCGTTGCCGGACTGACGGTTCAGTCAATAGATTATATCGGTAATGCAATGTTACAGCTGATCAAGACACAGACGAATGATATCTCAACCACCATGGTAGTTGAGATCGGCGGAGAGTCTACAGTCTTGAATATCGTAAAGGGTGACACCCTTCTGTTACAGAGAACTGTACCATATGGTATCAATGCAGTTGTAGCGGAAGTAATGGAAAGCAAAGAAGTAGATGCGGCAACAGCACTTACCATGTTGCAGACAGATCGTATGATCACAGTTGATTTTGATGATGATCCGATCACCGGAGCATTCCGTTATCTGATCAACAACATCGGACGAGTTATGGATTACTACGGCTCCAGAAATCCGGATAAGCCGATTGAAGATGTTTATCTGACCGGTGATGGCGCATTGATCCGTGGTATTGACGGTCTGTTTAAGATTCAGCTGAACGTAGCAACAAAAGTTATGGACAGCTTATACAATGTAAAGTTTGACGATAAGATCAATACCCAGATTTACAATCCGGTATATCTGATCGGTTCGATTGGTGCAGCTATGGCACCTATGGGATTCCTCCTGAAGGAACAGGCTGCCAAGAAAGCCAGTCAGGGAGCTACAGCAATCTTTGTTGTAATTCTGGTTCTTGCAATTATCGGAACCGGAACAGGCTGTGGTATTGCATTAGTTGCTAAGCAGGCGGCGAAGGCCGGCAAGCAGGCAGTACAGAGACAGATAGATGAGATTAAGGATATTGAAGATATATATAATGAGTATTTACAGAGCCAGGCAGAGTACAATGATATGTTAACATTGTATGATTCAACCAAGATCTCTAATGAGTACATGATGCAGTTCTGGAACAAGCTGGAGGAATGCCTTCCTACTAATGTAAATGTAAAGAGCATTTCGTCATCTTCTGACAGTGTTTCAATCGTGATGCAGAGTACAGATTATGATTCAATCGCAAGACTGGTTGTTGATCTGAGAAGCGTAGACTGTATCCAGGATGCGTTCATCGCAGCCATTGAGCAGAAGGAGGAAGATAATTCAGATGCGGTTGTTTATGAGTATACAGTAACCTGCAACTATGTTCTTCCTGAATATGAAGCAGCATCGGCTGACGATACAACAGCAGCTGACGGAAGCAGCACAGAAGAAACAACAGAAGCAGCACAGTAAGGAGGGAAGAATCATGAATGAGACATATAAGAAGTTATTGTTAGGTGTATTAAGTGTATTGATCGTCTTTTTGGGAATCTTCTTCATTATCCGTCCGGCGAATGAGGAGACGAAGAAGCTTGTAAAAGAAACAGCTGATATGACAGCATATCTGAATGACTTGAAGAGTAAAGAAGTAAATCGTGACCAGTATGTAGCAGATACAGCAGCGAATTATGAGATGTTTGAAGATAAGTTAAACGAGTTCCCATCTAATCTGGATCAGGAATATCAGATTGAATTCATTCAGGGAATTCGGAACAATCCGGATATCAATTATGATGTATCTTCTTTAGGAATGGTACAGCCATCCATGTTCTATGTGCTGGGTGGTGATACTTCTACTGATGCGGCTGCAACTGATACAGCAGCGGATACAACTGCAGCTGCTGATACAGCGGATGCAACTGCGGCTGCTGATACAACGGATGCAACTGCGGCTGCTGATGATAAGTATACATGCTACACAGCAACCATGGCATTACAGTACAATGGTGATTATAAGGGCGTAAAGGCATTTGTAGACTATGTATCTTCTTATGCATACCGTATGACGATTGATAATGTAACAGTTGAGAATGATAAGGATAATCCGGATAAATTCAGCGGTGAAATGCTTGTTAACGTATACTGTATTACCGGCAAGGGCAGAGAAGAAAATGCAGAGATCAATCTGGATGAGATTCAGACCGGTGTAGATAATCTGTTTACATCAGGAAGCTCTAACGGTGTGGTTTCTAAGTATGCATCTGATAACGGTGAAGCAATCAAGGCTGATTATGATTTATATCTGGCTGTAAACCCTGCAGGTAGTGATGCATCAGCTAAGGTATTAGGATTAAAGACCGGCGGAAGCAATGTTACCAGCAGTAAGTCAGAGTCTGAGCAGGTAACTGTCAGTGTATCAAAAGATGGCGATAAGTATGTTGTAGAATATGCGATCGGCAATAATAAGCAGAGACAGGAATTTGACCCTGGTGAGGATCTGACAATGCTGATCCAGTCTTCAGATTTGAAGGATGAAGCTGCAGACCAGAATAAGGTTGTAGTATCTCTGGAGAATTCTACAGATAAGACATTATATGTAAAGATTGCAGATGATGCATCTGCAAATCGTGTAAAGATTGCAAATCGGGCAGGTAATGTTAGCGTTTACAAGTAGAATGGAGTGATCACATGAAGAAAGCAAATAACAAAGGTGTCAGCTTGATCGAGATTCTGATCGCCGTCGTTGTTTTTACTATCTGTATAACTCCTATTGTAATGCAATTAACGACAGGTATTCGCATTGGTAATAAAGCGAAAGACCAGCAGGCGGCTACCGATTATGCAAGATCAATTGCAGAAACTATGAAACAGATGCAGCTTCAGGAAGGATATGATTCCACGAATCTATCCGACCTGGAGTCGGCATTAGATATTACAACCGGTACAATGATTGCAGAGAATACATTCTATTCCGTAAAACAGGATGGGACAACAGGCACAATCATTCCTGCCAATTCTACGCTGAAATCATATCCCGGTAATTCCATAGCCGGCGGAACAAATTACAGTTCGGTAACAGATATGTACCAGCAGCTGAATGCGGCTAATAAGAGCTTAGGTGCAGCAAGCAAGGAAGCATTAGTTCGGCAGTATGTATTTAAGGGTGATGCAAATGTAGAGTATCGTGATTATGATGTGGAAATCACAATGAATACGAAGCCATATGCAATTGAATCCCTGACAAATGCAAGCTATAAAGATCCTAACTCGGTAAATCTGAACAATTTATCCGATCTGGATGCAAATAATGAAGCATTGATTACCAGAGCATCCAATTATGATGCAACAGCGACAGTATCGTTCTACAATGCCACGATTGCAGCACTGCAGCGCTCAGATAGTATAGAGGATCAGCAGAAGGCGGTACAGATCATGAACGGAAATGCGACCATTGGTGATTCTGCTACAAAGGAAACCATCATTGAGATCAATCCGATTACAGATGCAACCGGAAATAAGTATGAAGTGTCCTGCAGTATTGTATATACAAACACGGATCCACTGGGAGTCCTTGGTTCCGAAAAGAGTCATAAATATGGCGTATTTGATCAGAAATTCAAAGAGCTTCCGGAAGTTTACCTGATGTATAACCAGTTTGTATACGGTACATCATTTCAGGATGATCTGATTACGATTAAGAATAATGTAAGGGAAAAAGCGAAGGTATATGTGATCAGAACAGTTGCGGATGATTCTAATATTAATCGTATTACAACACTGGAAGGTGCTGATGGAGGAAACCTGATTCCTACCGGTAAGGCACAGTACCGGGATGATATGAACGGCACGAAATATTTGTATCAGACACAGTTTGTAATTGAGAATGATGCTACGATCTATCCGGTAGAGGTTTATACCAATATTCCGATGCATAAGGATGATGGTACATTGAATGTTGGAACAAAGGGTGTAGCGGGAGATCGGAATTATAAGATGGTGGTGAAAGCAAACCTGGCTGCGACTTATATTGTTCGTCCGTTAAGTGAAGATGAACGGTATTCGGCACAGGGACGTATGTATGAGATTGTTGTGAAATTAACAAACAAGGATACCGGTGTTGAAACAACATTTGATACTTCAAAGGGGGATTACTGATGCGGAAATTACTTAGAAAAAAATTAAATAATGAAGGTAATACTTTCATCGTAATCATGGTAACCCTGGCATGTATGGGCATCCTGGTTGGAGTTATTCTGGCAACTGTTGGATATTATCAGAGAATGCGCTATGTAGATATGAAGAATAAGAATAACTTCTATTATGCAGAAAAAGCAATGGATGAGATCTATACAGGTGTTGGTAACGATTCGGTACAGTATCTGGTATCTGCATATTCCGATACAGTAGAGGTATTGTTATACTATGGTAAAGATAAGATGACCGGAGAATACCGGTATATGTCGATTGATCCGAAGCAGGCGAATGAGATCATGAAACAGAAGTTCCTGGAGAAAATGGCAACAAATGATGCATATAAGTCACAGCAGAAATTATATGAGCATTTGAGTGCATTTATTTCAACTCCGGGTGTGGAGCTGGTGGATCCTGCAACTCTAGCAGCAACAGAACCAAGACTTTATATGGAAGTTGTAACAACAACGAAGGGTGTTGGACCGAGTGCAACGAAGACATATGATAAGCTGGTGATTCATAATGTGACGGTAAAGCATACAAATGCAGAAGGTTATACACAGTCAATCACAACAGATATTACGATTACAGAACCGGAATTTAATGTAGCATTCAGTAATGTAGATGCGGCAGTTAACTCCTTATATAATTTCTCCATGATCGCAGATATGGGTATCGAGTTTAACAAAGCAACAACGGAAAATCAGAGTGTTACGATTACCGGTGATGTCTATGCAGCATCTGATTATTACAATAAAGCATATAATGAGACTGCCGGTACACGGGTATCCAGTCATGCGGCTGATGCGCTTGATACAACTACGGATAACAGCCGGTATTCAGGTTTCTATGCATATGAAAGTAATGTCAATGTAATGGCACAGAAATTTATTATACCGGGAAGTATTGCACTGGTAAATAATTCAGCAGTCAGTATTGCAGGTAATTCAGTGACAGGTGATTCCAACGCTGAGGTCTGGGCAGATAATATTATTCTGACACCGGCATCTACCAGAACAATGAGTGTAAATAATGCGGGTGGATCGCTTACCATGTATGCGAATGCATATATCGCTGATGATATGGAAGTAAACAATGATGATGCAGAAGTGACCTTATCCGGTAATTATTATGGATATAACTTCTCACAGACCAGTGCTTCACAGAGAACCTTATCCGAATATGCAAGCTCCGGAAGAAAGCATTATGACAGTAGTGCAATTATTGTAAACGGTAATGATGCTTATCTGGATTTTACCGGTTTAAGAGATCTGTGGGTAGCGGGTCGTGCTTATATTGAAACGACCAGACAGCAGCAGGTAACAACCAGTGATGATGGCAAGACTGCCACAACCAGTTATGTAACATATGCAGATAATACTGATGTAAGAACCGGTGAATCTATCTCAGTTAAGAGTAATCAGCTGGCATATGTGCCATATGGCATTGAAGAACAGAAGGCAGGAGGAAAGGTAGTAGGAAAGAAGCCTATTTTCACCAAAGCATATCCTGCATTCAATAACTACATATATATTCAGATGACCAGTAAAGGCTGGGTAGAGATTGGTGATGAAGTGGCTGAAAATACAGTTTCGGATAAAACCTATTACTATCTGAAGTTTACCAGTGCAACTGCAGCAGCAGAGTTTTTTGACTGGTATGCCAACGAATTACCTAACGAGCCTGGATACGAGCTTGCGACTGATATAGCAAATATCCGTCAGTATTCGGATTTCAATGTTAAGGGTATTAATATTACAGAGAGCGGAAGTAATATAACCAGAGTTACTACATCCGGTGCATATACAACCGGCGCTTTGAATGTAGCGAATAACAAATATCTCAAGGTGAGCGTACCGAATTATGCGAATGGTAATAGTCTGATCGACGGTGAAAATGAAAGTACGACAATCGCAGATATCAGTTCCAAGGCTACACAATACAATGAATCATATAATGAAATGAAGTATGTATTACAAACCATTGATCTGAGTCTTTATACGGGCGACCTGCTGACGGAGATGACATCAATGAAGGATACTATTAAGACAACAGATGCAAAGGATATTACACCTATTAATCAGTATCTGGATTTCTCAAAGTTAAACGGTAAAAGCTTAAATGGTGTCAAGCTTGGTAATTATTATGTATGGATTTCGGATGGTGATGTAACAGTAAATGCACCGACAGGAACCGGTGGTAAGGTAATGGGTATTATTCTTACAAAGGGTGATGTGACATTTGCATCGGATGTAAAACGGTTCGAAGGACTGATCGTATCCGGTAGTAAGATTAAGGTTGATCATCCGATGGATTTCGTTGCAAATGCTGAAATCGTAAAGACAGTACTTGCGACAGCAGATGCAAGTAAGGGTGATGCAGATGATTATTCTGACATATGTGAGATCTTTAAGGATTATACTGCAGATTCTACAACTACAGAAGATAAATCGGTAGGAAGCATTGAAATTGGCGATGTACTCCAGTATGAGAACTGGAAGAAGAATGTAGAGTAGGTGGTGAGCGTATGAGAAAAGGACTGAGAAATAAAAATCAAGGATATTCTATGGTAGAGATGATAATCGTGATTGCGATCATCGGAATCTTATCAGTGATGTCACTCATTACCTGGCAGGCAGTTGACAGTGCGGCAAATAAGAAAGCAGTTTCTACCTTTGAGTCAGAGCTGTCAACACTGCGAACAACCACAATGGCTCAGGATTCTACATTGGCTATGCGACTTTACTATGATACGACACTGGAAAGTTATTGTCTGGAACGGGGAATCATTTATATGGGTATTTTCGTAGTGCCGGATCCTTCGGATCCGGTTGCGAGTCTGGATTATTTCAGCTATAAGGGAACATCCAATCCGGTTATGGTTATGAAGAAAGGTTCTATTACATACGACGGACAGGACGTAAAGGATATAGCGGATGGAGTATATATTCACTTTAACAAGAGTGATGGTTCCATTGATACAGCGTATGGTGCTGCAACTAAGTATATATTCAGAGATAAAAGCGGTGATCTGATCGCAAATGTTAAGCTGAATAAAGATACAGGTCTTTACAAAGAGACCTATGAGAACTGATGGAAGGGGAGGTTGAGTGATGAAGAAAACGAACAATCGAGGCTTTTCATTAGTAGAACTGATTCTTGCAATTGCAATTTTAGCAATTATTATGGTTGCAGCAGCAAGTTTCATGGGAACAACAACAAGGACTTACACAAGGACTAAGAATGATATTGCAATACAGGAAAAGGGACAGGAAATATTTGATTCTATTTCGGATAAACTGATGCAGGCAACCTGTGTTAAGATCGGTACCTCTGACGGTAATGTATATTATTCTTATCCGAGTGAAGGTAAGTATGAGTTTAGCGGCATTGATGGCGTAGATAAGGAAACAGATATTTCTTATATATGCATTGCTTATGAACGGAAAAACGGAGCCGGGGAATATGAAACGGTTGCCGATACTTATTATTATAATAGTACGGACAAGAAGCTGTATATGGATCGGGTATCCGGAACTGTACGAACAGAGGCTGTATCAACAGCAACGGATATGGTCGAGACTCCGTCAAGTGCTATTGTAGCTCCTCCGGGAGAAACATTATTAAAAACAGCAGTAAAAAGTACATCTGTAATTTTTGCAAATCAGGATTTGTTAGTCGGAAGCGATATAGAAGGATTGAAGGGGTATGTGATATCGAAAGATAATTCCGTACATTTACTTCTGAGTCTGAAGAAACAACAGGCAGAAAATGATGTGGAAGGAATCATTACAATCCGTAACAACTATGTGCTGAAGGCTAAGAAGGAGCCGGCTTCGACATCGGAGTCGTCAACCCCGTAAATGACGATAGAATGAAAGAAAGGAGCAAGTTATGTTAAAAAGCAGAAAGCTAAAAATCATAATCGGAGCATTGGTAGTTATCGGTGTTTTGATTGCGTCTTCTATCTGGGTATCTATGTCATTAAAAACGAATGCGGTGGATGAGTTTGGCTATACGAAGCTGGCAGATAACAATAGTGCCACATCAACAAAGACGCAGATTGATTACATTATTGAAAATGCAAATGCAGCAAACACCAGTGACAAGGCCGGATATGATACCAGTAATTATTACATTACGATCATTGTTCCGTCTGCCGGAGATGCAGCAAATGCAACAGCAAGTTTAAACGACTTTTTGGTAAATGGCGGTTTTCAGAAATATATTATCAACGATAACCGTACGATTGCAGCGACTATGCCGGATGGAAAGATTGTCCTGAAGATTCAGACAGCAGCTGAGTTAGGTTCGGTGGATGCGGCAGAGACTCTTTCAGATGCAGATCTGATTTATGTTTATGCTGAAAAGGCTGCACAGTATAAGGATAATCCGATTTCAGAGGATTTGTATGAATCTTTACGGAATTTCGCTTTTGGTAAGAATAAACCTCTGATCATGAATTATGATCTGAAGAATGACGGTAGTAAGGATGATAAGACAGATCCTGTAGTTTCAACAGCATCTAAGGTTTTCTATATGACAACCGTAGACTTTAAGAACAGCTGGAAGAGAACCAAAACTACCAAGGCAAGCGCATGGATAAAGGATACAACAGATGTAATGGGAACATTACAGGCTTATATGTCATCCCTTCGTTCTACATATTCTACCTATCAGTTGAATAACCTGACAATTCCGAGTGGATATGCTAGCTGGTCTGATTACTGGATGCGTACTGAAACAAGTGATCCTACATTGAATGTGTTATACATTTATGGCGATGGCACTGATAAGAAGTCTGAAATCCAGAACCTGGCAGACTGGATGATCGGTGATGGTAAGACAGCTGTATTTGGTAACAGTATTGAAAGTAATATTCCTACAAAGGCGGTAGCGGAGACTGCGGTTGCAGCAGATCTGACACCGGATTCCCTGTATTATACACGTGGGGATGGAACAAAGGTGAAGAAGTATGATTATATCTTTATTTCACCGGAAAATTATAGTGCCGCAAATGATATTACAGATGAGGTCCGGGCAGAGTTAAATACGATTTCCGAAGCAACGGATACACAGACCTATATTATCTTTGGTACTATGGAAGCACAGACATCAGAGCCGGGCGGCGGTTCAACTACAGATCCGGAAAATCTGGTAATCGATACTTCTACAAACTTTGGTAAGCTGGTTGATTTATCAATCACAACCACCGGATATGCAAAGAAGAATAATGTGCTGGTTGTTGGTAAGGCTTATATGCAGACACTGGCAGCAAATCCGGACAAGAACCCAACTAAGATAGCACAGATCGTAACCTTGATCAATAAGAGTACATACCGGAATTATTCAAATGGCGGTGGCGGAACCAGCGGTTCTACATCAACAACTGCATTCCGGGTACTGGAATTACAGCCATGCTATCCGATTGATCTGGAGCTGGCGTTGCAGTCAACGATTACAACAAATGGAAGCAAGTATACAGCATATGGAAAGCTCGGAAACTATTACACAGTTCCAGCGAATGTATTAAACAGTACAGAGATTGATAACTACACGGATGAGAACGGAAATGTTAAGACAGAGTATTATCAGTGGGATTTGTCAAAGGCAAAGCTGGCATACGCATTAAATATGCCGGTAGATAATATCGAACTGGTGCAGATGTCAACGGAAGAGTTTATTACTTCTAAGGCAGATGCAGCTGATAGTTATGATTTGATTTATATTGGTGGCAATAAATCTGCATTAAAGCCTTCTACAGTATATAATATGTATCCGTTCTGGGAAGTGACAGCCAATGTAGCAGATAATACGGCAGCTTTTTCTATGTATGCACATACAGGTGAATTAAGTGGTTTCCTTGGTAAAATGGCAGGAACCAGTGAGTATACTTCTTCAGTCATGAACGGAAATGATATTACCTTTGATCGATTGAACTCGCTGAAGGAATATATCGATGCAGATATGCCGATTGTATTCAGTAATGAGGTATGGAGTGCATATGAAGATGCAGTGGCAAATAAGTATGCAAACAAATTTATTGATCCGGATTCGAATATGTATAAATTGATGACTTATGCGGATGAACATAAGAAAGCCGGAGCAACGAATGTATTAGAGTCTTGGGAAAATAAAACAAAATCAACGAATACCACATTGAGTGAATACTGGGTTATGAATCAGACAACCGATGGAACGGATGGACAGATTCAGAGAATTGAAAATCCGGATGGAGCTTATGGAACTGCAGCTAAAGTGACAGTATTTACAGATGTATTAAGTAACGAACTGTATACCTTAGTGTATAGTACTGGTGTAGCAACAAGACCAAAGTATACAATCACAACAAATGCGATTGAGTATTCGGATAAAGATGCAGCTACAAAGCTGACAGATCGGAATCTGACCTGGACAGTGGAACTGATAAATCCTATTGAAGGACATACGTATCAGGGAGTCCTGTTAAGGGATAAGGATGATAATGCCGAATACGATCTCTCATCAGAGGTGGTCGGAGATCCGGTTACATTTACAGGTGGTAAGGCAGATTTTGCATATTCATATCCTAGCAGTGAGTTTGGAGCATTCAGCTGGAAAATCGTAGTTGCGGATGTGACAAATGCAGAAGGTAAGAGTATGTTGAATCCTTGTCCATCCAGAGGATATTCTGCGATCAGTGCGATTGCAAGATCAGAGGATCAGCCAAAGAAAGAAGCATCAATTCTGGAAATCATGCCTATGAAGACGTCGCAGGTAGGTGGACAGGATGGACAGGATGGACATACTTTGTATCTGGATAGCAATTATCAGCAGGCGAGAGGTAGTCAGTTCCTGTATTCAAAAGCTTTTAATGATGATGGAACCATAAATAAAAATGTTACCTATGGATATGCACCAACACCGAAGTCCGGTGGTAGCGAGAAGAATTATTATGATACAAAGGATATCAATTTTACTGAGCATGGGTATAACTGGCAGAAAGATGTATATCTTGGAAAATATCAGTCAACATTGGGATTGAATCGATATGACAGTGATATGGGGCATGAAGATTGGACTTATAATTATGTTGATTCAATTACAGATGATTTTGATCTTTCATTAGATATTATGTATATGGATGATATCGAGTATTATGCGGAGGCTGTCAGAAAGGCATCCGATGAGGATCGCGCAAGATATGCACAGTATGCAGAAGATGCAAAGGCAGTTTATGATGCATATAATACCAGTGGTACTGTAGAGTATAAAGCATTAAATGATGCAGAAACAGCGTTAAGAAATGCTTTGTTGACATTAAAAGATGGTAATAGTATTACAGTTACAAACACTATGAAGAGTAGTCAGTATGCGCCGGATACCTTTACTTATACAGCAGATAAGTTTAATCTGTATGATATAGATGGTATTTTGGATTCCGGTGAATATTTCCGGTTCTTCTATATCAACTCGACCATGGGTGGAGCAGGAGAGTGGAGCTTCCCGCCTGCATATGGATTCTATAGTGAGTTCTATAAGCCATACATCACAGAGAATGATAAGAAGATAGATGCATATCGCAAGTATCGTCATTTCAGTATGCTGGCATATGGCCCGGATGAATATTTAAGAAACAATTATGATGTAGTAGTAATTGGTTTCTATGATGATTATATGAGTGGATTTACAGACTTTAGTACTAATTCATGTGCAGATCTGGAGAGCTTCTTAGATAAAAACGGCAGCTTACTGATGACGCATGATAATATGACAAAGTTTGCAAATGATACAAAGTATTCAGTAAATCTTACAAAAACGTTACGATCTTATGCAGGAATGGAACGATTTGGTGAGATTACGGTAGCGGGTGGTACAGATTCTTCTGACTTACCGAAATATGTTACTACAGATTCTGATAGATACTTCTTCAGTAATCTGAGTAATGGTAAGGGTGGAGTTGATTTAAGTAAGAATAATACAGCTACTGGTTCTGCATGGGTTTCGCAGGCAGATAGGTGGTTAAGACAAAGAGGAGCTAACTTAGGTAAGATTGGATATCCTGGATATACGGATGCGTTTATGATTTATGAAACAAATCAGACACGGTCTATGCCGTATGTATTTGCTGAATTCCAGATTGAAAATCAGATTAAGTACAACTTATCATATGGTCCGCTGGATATTACAGGTACGACCAAAGCAACTCAGGTAAACCGTGGTGTTGTTACAACTTATCCATTCTATGTTGTTTCCGATCTGCGTATATCGCCGACACATAACCAGGCATATTCGCTGAATCTGGAAGATGATCAGGTGACAGTATGGTATACATTCGCAGCTGACAGTCAGTCAGGAACCGGTACTTCCGGTGGTAGTGATTATCAGACATTGAAGGAGAATTCTTCTATGTATGCAGCATCACCGAAGGATGGTATGGATAGTTACTTCATTTATTCGATTGGTAACATTACATACTGTGGTGCCGGACATGCAATGGTAACCGGTGATAAGCGTGATAACAATGATGAAAGAAAGCTGTTCTTAAACGTATTGGTTAATATGGCAAAGAAGAGCGGTAAGACGATCGAGAGAGAAAAGGATATTATCCTTTACGATCCGGACGGAACCACAAAAGCACCTGGTAATGTAGTAAAACGAGATGCAGAAAGCGGTTATTATATGGAGGCAAGTTCAGGTGTAACTTATCCGGAATTTGCATTTGGCATGGATATGTCACCAAGTGATACTGTAACCGATGTTAAGATTTTCTATGATTTGGACTACAATGCAGCAAACGGTGAAGCAAATGATGTTTATACGGAGTCGGATAGTCATATTCTGGTTCCGACGACTGAGGATACGATCAAGAAGTTAAACGCTGGAGAAGTATATAAGGTAAATAAAGTCAGTGCACCGGCATTGGTAACAAAGCATAGCTACTTTGATGAATATGACGGAACCTATACATACCTGGTCGTTCAGGCGACTGTAAAGGATAATATGGGAACCGAGCATATTATTACAAAACGAATCAAGATCAAGCTGACCAGGGAGATGTTAAATCTGACCTAATGAGCAGACCTTGGTAATGAATTAAAAACAGACTGCTGTATTCGAAAAACGGATACAGCAGTTTTTGTGTGAATAGGTTGAAATCCATGGAAGATATGGTGTATAATGACCAGGTAGCCGGTAGCTGCGTTCATATCGTGTAGGAACCGGTGGTAAGAGAAGAGAAAGGATTATACAATACGGAGATGTTTAATTCAGTTGGAAATACAATTTTTACTGTCTTTCTTGTAGTGATTCTGATATATTTAATTATCTGGACAGTAAAGTTTTCGGGAACACAGTTGGATAAAAAACGAGCAAGGCAGAGCATAGAAGTTCGTGCTAAACAGAATTCAATCCGGCAGAGGACGATCGCATGTTCTAAAAATTACTGGTATAATAACCGGGAAGTAGAAGATTGTCCGGAGGATGTACCGGTAGAACGATATTATCATTATTTCGAGACAGAGCAGGAGTGTATCAAGGCATTGATCATGGAGATGTATGATTGTGCATTGGTCCGGACGGAAGAGATTGAGAGAATTGCGTTTGGAGAGGTCAAGCCGGTAGAGCTTAATTTCAGCAGCTCATATGAAGTAGATGATGAATATGATGATTTTGATTATGATTTTGATGAGGCGGTTGAAGAACTGATGAATCAGGATGATGATGAGGTCGCTGCTGCAGCGGAAGAGGCAGATGACAGTGAGATACGGGCCGAGATTTATGACTGTTGGACAGGATATGTCATGCAGTTATATGACATGGTCTGTGTTAATTGTAATGAGGAAATGAAGAATCATATCCGGAATAAGATTATGGTCTATGGACATAAGGATCCGGAGATTTTAATTCACAGTCCGGAATAATATGCTTGTATTTTGCATATGAATAAGATATAATAATCTCATGAAGAACGAATGCAGGCCAGATAGAAGCTGGCTGTTCCATGAGTTATTAATGCCTGAAATGTACGACAATTTCCTTAATTTTGAACCTACATTTTTTGATACGGGAGTTTTATATTCATAACAGGATGTCAGGCCTCCGTTTGCAGTGGAAGACAGGAATGTTATATGCGGACACCCACCTAGCTATGCTAGGAGTCAAAAGAGGAAACCGGCATTTTGGGTATTACTTAGGAAGAAAGCAGCAGAAATGCTGCTTTTTTCTTGGTTGGAGCTTTCAAAGGATCAGGTAAGATTTCTGTATTTTCCACAGAATATTTACAATACATAATAAGGTGCGTATATTTATGAAATATCAATCAAAACAGATCAATAATTCAATAAAAAGAAATTCAGCACCGGGCAGACGGATCGGACTGGTAATCGGACTGTTGTGCATACTTGGCGGTTGTGTGGCCGGAGTGATTCTGCTTCGATCTAAGCTGACAAGGCTCATACAGCCGGAGTCTTATTATAGCAGATATGAGGCTGAGAATTTATTGGAACTTCTAAATCAGGGAAAGACGGTATTGGGAGCAGAGGAAGGAGATTTATCCGGGTTTACACAGGCGGATGCACAGATGGCAGTATTGCAGTTAATGGATATTGATCTGGAAGAAGAACCGGAGTATTTTCAGGAAACAGAGCTTTCTTTTCTGGAAGAGCAGAAGCCGGAGCAGATTTTAACCAGATCGGAATTCCAGACATTTTATGAGTATTTGGTCGCAGAATTAAAGCCGGAACAGGTAGCAGTAGAAGAACTTCTGGTTCTGGATTCCATTTCAGATGAAGAGAACGGAACTTTTACACTGGTGACCCCGGAGCAGAATTATATTGTTCGGTCATATCAGGAATCAGAACAAGAAAATTTGTGCCGTCAGTTACAGGCATGTGAAGATAAGATCATCCGTGTATATGTAACAGAGGATAGAATCATAGAATATACCGGGGAGGGAAAAGAGGGCGTGACATTGGCAAATGTCTGGCTCGAGCAGACAGACGAATCACAGGCCCGGATCTTCCTGAAAGGATATCATAAAAGCTATGCCTGCCATCTGGATTCTGAAAACGGAGCGTCCTCAATCGGTAATTCACTGGCGGATGTAGTTTTAGGACCGCAGGGCGTGACAGATATTGTACTGAAATCCGATACGATTTCTGCTAAGGTTTTGGCGGTTTATGATGATGGTGTCGAAGTGGAAGGGTACGGGAAACTGGCGCTTTCCGAACAGTACCATATCTATAAGATATATGGAGAGCTGGCGGTAGAGCCGACTTCTCAGATATTGGTAGGATATAAGACGACTAACTTTGTAGTGGCAGATGGAGTGATTGAGGCGGCTCTGATCACAGAGCCTATCCGGGCAGATAAGATACGTGTGGTACTGGGCAACTCGGATTATACATCCTTAATTCATCCGGTAGTGCGCTTAACGGCGAACTGCCCGTATACAATGAATTTTCATGGTGAACAGAAGACCTTTGCGGCAGGTGAGGAGCTGGAGCTGACGATGTCCTGCGGATATCTGGCAGGCGGCCGGGTACAGATTACGCCGGATGAGGAGAATGGCAGGATACAGATATTAACGATATCCAGAAACGGACAGAATCCATCGTACCGGGGAAGCATTGAAGTGGCACCGTATGAGGATAGCGGTCTGACTATCGTAAATGAGCTGAGTATGGAAGAATATCTGTATACCGTTGTACCGAGTGAAATGCCGATCTCATATGGACAGGAAGCATTACAGGTGCAGGCGATTTGTGCCAGAGGCTATGCGTATGCCAAGATGCAGGATGGTACATATGCAAAATATGGTGCTCATTTAGATGATAGTACCATGACACAGGTATACAATGCAGTCTCTGAAAGTGATGAGTCAGTTTTGGCAGTGAAGGATACCTATGGGATGGTTCCATTCTATAATGGGGAAGTGATTCAGGCTTATTTCTTCTCTACATCCTGTGGAGTAACCTGTACCAATGCAGATGTATGGGATGGAGAAGCACTGCCGTATCTGACAGATAAGCTGGAGAATGAGCAGGGAGGAGAGTTCGATTTCTCGGATGAAACGGCCTTCCGGAGCTTTATAGATGACTATAGTGCATATCAGTGCTATGAACAGAATTATCCGTTGTTCCGGTGGAATATCGTATTTACGCCGGAGGAAATGACTGCAGCTATTAATAAAACGATCCAGCAACGTTATGAAACCAATCCGGATAAAATCCTGACGAAACAGGCAGATGGTTCTTATATCAGCCAACCGATCAAAACCATTGGACAGGTGACTTCTGTAGAAGTAACAAAGCGTGGAAAAAGCGGAATCGTAAAAGAAATAACGATCAAGGGAACAGAGGCTGAAATCCTGGTGACCGGACAGACCAACGCAAGAGCATTGATCACACCGGCGGATGTGGTGATACATCGGAAGGATGGAAGTGAATCGAAAGGCTGGGCATTGATTCCGAGTCCGTTTTATTATATAGTGCTATCAGAGGATGGTAATTATCATATGATCGGCGGAGGATTTGGTCATGGTGTCGGCATGAGCCAGAATGGAACCAAGGTAATGACAGAACAGGGGCATTCCGCTGAGGATATCATAAGACACTATTATACTGGTGTAGAGATACATAATATATATCAGTAAATAGCAGATTAGGAGTTAGTTAAGAATGAAACGGTTAATAGAATTGATTGAAGATTTTTCAAAACGATCAAAGGAAGACAATATATCGGCATATGCAGCGCAGGCAGCATTTTTTCTGATATTATCTGCATTTCCATTTATGATATTACTATTAACGCTTACCAGATTTCTGCCGGTGGAGCAGGAGGCATTTATCCATATCTTAAAAAATGTAGTAACAGAAGAAATGGAGAGCTATGTAATAAATATTCTGGATGAATTGATCAGCCGCTCCGGAAATACGATTATGTCATTCTCCATTATAGCAGCATTATGGTCGGCATCCAGGGGATTGCTGTCTATCAGCAATGGACTGAACTCGGTTTATCATACCAAGGAATCCCGTAATTATTTTGTCCTGCGGTCAATAGCAGCTTTTCATACCTTGATCGTACTGATGGCAATGATTATACTGTTGGTTGTATTCGTATTCGGTAATTCGCTTTATGAGCTGATTTCGGTTCGCATACCGTTTATGAATGATATTGCTACTTTGATCATCAGTATTCGGGTCGCAGTTGGATTTGTATTACTTTTTTTAATGTTCATTGCAATGTATAAAGGACTTCCGAGTCATAAGATCACAGTCCGTCAGGCAACGCCGGGAGCCTTGTTCTCTGCACTGACATGGATTCTGGTATCGTTTGGCTTTTCCATTTATATCAACCATTTTAATAATTATTCCAGCGTTTACGGAAGTCTGGCGGGGATTGCGATTGCTATGGTCTGGGTATATCTGATGATGAGCATTGCTTTGTGGGGAGGAGAACTGAATGCTTATATTATTGAATTTTATCCGGAGAAAGTAGAGAAAAAGAAGAAAAAAGAGAAGGAAAAGGGAAAGGAGAAAAAGTAAAAAGCTTGTATTGAAGTTTAGTTTTTCTTTTGATATAATGTAATGTAAATAAAAGTTCATAAAAATTAAAGGTTTTTTTGTGAAATATGAACCATACATATATGAGATGAACAAATAGGAAGGGAGATTATTATGAATGATATTGTAGTCTCAAGTGAGAAACAGTTTGGACGGGCATTGTTTGGACTTAACAGAAACGAAGTTTATACATATTTGAATCAGGTACGTAGTGCATATGAGGAATTGCAGTTACAGATACAAGTATTGAAAGAGCAGAATGATAAGCTGTCTGATTCTAACCGGGATAATGCATTAAAGCTTTATAACCTTCAGAATGATATTACTGAAGCGAAGCGTAAGGTAGATCGTTCCAATGTTGAAGTTGAGTCCTTAAAGAAAGAGAATCGTTCTTTAAGACAGGAGTTGGATGCGGCAGAACGGAGAATCCAGAAGCTGACGGATGAGCTGATCAAGAACGGTGGAGAGCTGAAGACGGAAGAGCCGGTTAAACGGGAAGAGCCGCATAGTGCAGCTGTTAAGCAGGAAAGACCGGAACCGATTTTTGCAGAACCGGTACAGGAAGAGCCAAAGGCCGGCAATATTAAGGATATATTTGCGGATCTGAGAAAAGAGGCTGCACAGGAAGCAGCAGAGGAGAAGAAGCCGGAGCCGGTTGTACAGGAAGCAGAACCGATTACTTCAGAAGACGGAGAAGAAGTATATGCCGGTGAAGTAGAAGTTAAAGTCGATGAGAGCATGCTGATCGGAAACGATGATGATGAGGATGAAGGATTTAACTTCTTATAAGTGATGAAAACCGAAGTGTAACAGCTTCGGTTTTTTTTCATATAATGCAATAATGATAAGCTGCAGGGATAAATGATGATTCAGGAATGGAGAAAGACTTGCAGAGACCGGATCACAAGCAATGACTATGCCGATTATATTGTTTCTTATTATGAGAACCGGAGACTGTTAGAAACATATTTTAGAAATGAATGCCTGAAATTTATTGATAATAACCTGGCTATCGTGACAATCGACAGGGCTGATATTGATATGATGAGTGTGATCGCTACATTATATTATATGGTTCCGAAGTGTTATGGACTAATGGATACCGGCAGTATAGAAGAGAGCGGGATCTATAAAGTACAGAACCAACCGGTACTGAATCTGCGGGGGCGGAATGTTCTGGTCGGAATTATCGATACAGGAATTGACTATCAGAATCCATTGTTTCGTTGGTCTGATGGGAGTACGAGAATAGAAGCGATTTGGGATCAGACAATCCAGGCAGAAATACCGCCGGAAGGCCTTTTGTATGGAAGTGTATATAGTAGGGCACAGATAAATGAGGCTCTTCAGACAGAAAATCCACTGGAGCTGGTGCCAAGTCAGGATACGAACGGGCATGGGACGTTTGCTGCAGGAATCATTGCCGGGGGAGAAGATCCGGGAAATGACTTTATAGGTGCCGCACCGATGGCGGATCTGTTAGTTGTTAAACTGAAGCAGGCGAAGCAATATTTAAAAGACTTTTATTTTCTGAATGGAGATGAAGTATATCAGGAAACAGATATTATTCAAGCTGTTTCCTATCTGGTTTCCGAGGCGGCCAGACTGGAGAAACCGCTGTCTATCTATATAGGAGTCGGAACAGCGAGCGGTGATCATGCGGGACAGGGAAGCTTAAATCAGCTGCTGAACCGAATCAATCTGGCACCGAATTTTATAGTGTCTGTTCCGGCAGGTAACGAAGGGAGTGCAAGACACCATTTTTCGGGTGTAGTAACCGATGATAAGGCATACCGGGAGGTAGAGCTGAATGTCGGAGCCGATGAGCCCGGATTTGTCATGGAATTATGGGGAGAAGTCCCAGGCACATATGCGATTGGAATTGAATCGCCGTACGGAGAAGTGGTTGAACGGATTCTGCCGTTGTTTAACCGCAGGCAGCGGATAGATTTTATTTTAGAGAGGACGCTGGTGGAAGTAGCCTATGTTCTGGCGGAGGAATTGTCGGGGAAGCCGTTGATATTTATACGGATGGTGACACCAAGGGAAGGAATATGGCGATTCCGTGTATTTGCATCCGGTAACAGCAGAAATGAGTTTCATATATGGCTTCCGATCCGGAAATTTCTTTCGGAAAATACATTCTTTCTAAGGCCGGATCCGTTTATAACATTGAGTGATCTCGGAACCGGAGAAGGTTCGATTACGGCAACAGCATATAATCATACAACAGGAGCACTTTATCTGGAGTCCAGCCGTGGATATACAGATGATGGAAGAGTGAAGCCGGATCTGGCGGCCCCGGGAGTAAATGTATATGGCCCGGCGGTTCGGGAAAGGCAGGATGCTCCATATGGTTATATCAGAAAGAGCGGAAGCAGTATAGCAGCGGCACATGTGGCAGGTGCAGCAGCACTGTTGATGGAATGGAGTGGCAGGCTCAGATTGAGCGGTACACAGATCAGGCGGTATCTGCTCCGGGGAGCCGGACGGAATCCGGAGCAGGAATATCCGAATCCGTCATGGGGATATGGAACATTGGATCTATATGGAACATTTGAACGATTAACGCAGAATCGAAGCTAGGAGGAAGGAAACTATGCGTAAGAAGATATTAAAGTATAAGGCAGAGATTGATGAAATGTTGAAAAATCCGCCGAAGGACATTGATTATGCGGAGGAAGAGCGGAAGCATCTGATTCAGATTCAGTTTTTTATGCATGAAAGACTGGTACATGAGATCATTATGGTATTATTTGCACTTAGCACAATTCTGGTATTTATAGAAACCGTGCGGACTGCAGAAATCTTATTTGCAGTTCTGCTGGTGGCACTTCTTATATTACTGGTTCCGTATATTATGCATTATTACGTATTGGAAAATAGCGTGCAATATATGTATGAACAATATGATGAAATGGAACGCCGGCGAACCGGCGCCCATTAAGGAAACGGTATTATCTGCCTTTGCTTTCGGTGCTGTTGTTTGTTTCGGATGTAGATGAATGGGTCCCGTTTGTGACGTCCTTGATCATATTTCCGGCACCGTCAGCAGCATCATCGACAATGTTTCCGGCATCGTCAACCATGTTTCCGATATCATTTCCGACATTATTGATGGTGTCGCCGACATCCTTTCCGACATTTGTGCCGGAGCTATTGTTTGAACTGCCGGTAGAAGGATTGCCTGTATTGTTTGGCATTCCGGTGTTGGTCTTGTTTCCGCATCCGGTGAATGTGAAAGCAATGGTGATCAGGCAACAGCATAAAATCAGACTTTTTTTCATCATTTTCATAATCTGACTCCTTTCCATATGTGAATTACACATAGTTAGTATGGACGGTTTTAAAACGAATATACGGAAAGAAAGTGGAAAGTATAATAAATGATGCAATCAGTCAGAAAACTGACGGCCGGTATGGTCTAAGGTATAATGATCCGGATAAACAAGGTCGCTGATCGTAACGAATCGATATCCCTGAGCTTCCAAACCGGTAAGAAGGCGGTCCAGTGCATCACGTGTATATCTGGTTCCGTTATGCAGCAGAATAATAGCACCGTTATCCAGATCTGGGTCGGATAAAACAGTTTCTATGATATGATCTGCACCATACTCTTTCCAGTCAACGGAATCTACGTTCTGATTGATACAGGAATAATTACAGGAATGAGCAGCCGAGACAACCCGGTCGTCCCAATCGCTGTACGGAGCCCGGAAAGCCGTCATGGAATATCCGGTGAGGTCAAGGACCCTCTGATGACAGGTCATGATTTCGTCAAGGATTTCTGTATCGGACAAGGCGGGCATATGCTTATGATTCGTACCATGATTGGCAAGCTCATGCCCATGTTGATAGATGGAGTGTATGGCATCCGGATATTTTTCCACCCAGTCACCGGAGACAAAAAACGTGGCTTTTGCATGGTGGGCATCTAAAATAGCCAGAATATCGTCAAGATCCTCATCACCCCAGGCGGCATCAAAAGTAAGTGCAAGAACCGGCTCCTCTGTTTCAACGCTGTATATGGGTAATTCGTTTTGTATGATGGCAGAGACCGGTGTGAAGATTGCAGGATTGTGTAGATAACCGGCACAAAAATACAGACAGACAGCGAATAGCAGAATACCGGTCATACAACGCATATATTGGATATTAATATCTTCAACAACTGTAAAAAGCTTTGATTTCATAAAAATCCATCCGGATGTTCTTCGTAATAGTGTATGTACAGAAGCTATAGATTAGTACAGGAAAAGAATGGACTTAAAATCAGAGCCGGTACAAGCGGTCGGAGATCGTGAGTTCATGGTAGATCTGATGGTATTCTTCTGATGATAATTCGGAAATGTAATTCCTGATAAAATGTTTGTCAATCCCGTTTCGGGCTACAATGTCGGCAGCTTTGTTGTAGGCGATTGCGGCCCGGATCTCATCCGGATATCGTCCGATGATATAGTTTCCCTGTATATGAATTGCAGCCTGATAACAGGCTCTGCCTTGCTTCTGCTGCAGGGTTACCCCCATATAATGATTCAAAACCTTGATATTCTGGTAGCGGTAGTCTGTGTCATCTCCGTTTACGAATATATAATCCCGGCCGGCAACGGCGAACTGCCGGATTCCATAGCGGGACAGAATGCCGTATTGGCTGCCGTAATGGCAGACGAACCGGTAACCACCGCGCTGCTGGATAGTATGGGAAGAATAAAAAAACAGATCATCCCGGTCGAATTTTAATGCAAGATCCGGCTCCAGATAGTATAAAAAATAATCCGGATATAGGAAAATCGGTGTTTTTATATAGATTCCGTTGCATCGGAGATTGATCAGAGATATGAACTTGGAAAAAGAAAGTGCCATCATAGAATTATAATGGCTGACAGAAATCGACGGATCGGCTAAAATAGTTCTGGCTTCTTCATAAGCCCGGCTGCCGGTTTCGGGTGTTGGATAGCTTCCGAGACTGATGTGTTTTCGATTATGTGTCACGGATGCGCGATAATAAATGCTTCCGTCATTATGATATGCAATTGTAATTCCCGGATAATAATTCATGTAAAAAACTCCTGATAAATTCTTGTATAGATTGTAGTATATTTTTTGTGCTATCGCAACCGAAATCGTCAAAAAACCATAAAGATTATGTTAAAATTATTAAAAAAAGTGGATTTTTTTGTTAAAAAGTCATACAATTATTTTATGGAAAAGTGTCATAAATCGTAAAGAAGCAGAATAAGATGTAATGTGAAACTATATAAGGAGGAATGTATATGGGAATTGAAGAACCAAAATTCAACCTACACGAGATGCAGATGTATCTGGAAGAAAAGATACATGATGTACGAACTATTTGTGATCTGGAACTTAGTGAAAATGACTATAGACGTTTAGGAATCAAGCTAAAGTCCCTGTTTGCATTCGCCAACAATCGTAATTTCGCAGAAGATTTTATGCTTTGTATAGCGGTATACTGGACATATGATTTTATTTACTGGAATGAGAAATATGCTAGATTTGATACGGAGCTGATACAGATGTATGAGGAGCTGTCGCAATATACACAAAGATATCAGCTGATGATGCTGAAGGAATGCTTCCATGATTTTGGCTTGAACAGTTATCAGGTAGATTCAGGAAATCTGATGCAGGATTGCTTCCGCATCATTGTAAGACATGCAGGTATTCCGAAAGAGGAAACAGCAGCTGTACTGGATCTGATTGACCGTTATATTTCGGAGGACAGTGATGTGATCATACATACGGTTCAGCCATTTCTTCCGAGGAAAACCGCACATATTTTCTCTTATATGGATGAGGCTATGCAGCTGGAAGTACTGGATGAACTAAAAGAATTATTGACAGCAGTAGAAGAATCGGATCAGGATGAAATAAGTTTATGTCAGAGATTTCCGGCAAGCTCGTTATTATTGATCCGGGAAACTGTCCGCTGGCAGAAATGCCGGGAGTTAAGGAAATGTAGTGTTTAATATTCGTATTTATATTTTATATTATTTTGGAAGAAAAGGATTGCTGCCTGTCTGTGAAAACAGGTGGCAGTCTTTTTTTATGAGTCGGACGATAAGCCGGGTTATGTCGTTGAGTGATCATCTATCTAGTCCGATCGTTGCCGATCGGCTCGAGCAACCTACCCAAAAGCACAGCGGGCAACTGTATTGCTTTTTGTTCGGTCTTGCTTCGGGTGGAGTTTACAGAGCCTTGACTGTTACCAGTCAAGCGGTGAGCTCTTACCTCGCCTTTCCATCCTTACCAGCAGTCTGGCGGTTTATTTCTGTTGCACTAGTCTGGGAGTCGCCTCCACCGGACGTTATCCGGCACCCTGCCCTATGAAGCCCGGACTTTCCTCACCTGCGGCCTTTCGGCACATGCAGCCGCGATCACTTGTCCGACTCATTCTTTCAAGGATTGTAACATTTAAAATATGTGAAAAACAATAAAATTTTAAACAAAATTCTTAAAATTTACTTGTTTAAATTGGCAAAAAGCTGGATATGAACTTGACCTTTTCGTTGAATACGAATATAATGACAACGAAATGTAACATTTGTGTAACATTTCGCAACAAGTAAGTAATACTTGAAAGGACCCATGAATTATGGAAAAGCAACTGACACAACTAATGAAAAATATTAAGACGTACTGCAAGAAGATCATACTGCTGGTAATTGCTATTTCGTTTGCATGTGCTTCTTTAATAACAGTAGAGGCAGAGGCAGCGGACCATGTAAAACCGTTCAGACAGGTTGCGCTTGGCACATGTACAAAGGATGTACAGACATATGCACTGGGTGATGTACAGTATGAGGACTATGGAACTTTGCAGAACAATATTCTGGTATTAAACGCATTGGCAGATGCGGGTGCGATCGAACCGGAAGTATTGGATGTGGAAGTCAAGAATACAGAAGTAGTAGCACAGAGCTATGGATTATCAGCATCTCCGGTCTATGCAGATCCGTCAATGAACGGATATGAGTTTCTGGGGACTTATCTGACAACCGGTTATTGTTCCTGTGCAAGATGCTGCGGTAAGACAAATGGCATAACAGCAAGCGGTACGGTTGCACGGGCAAATCATACGATCGCAGCGGATACCGGAGTGCTTCCGTTTGGAAGCCAGATTGTGATGAATGGCCAGGTTTATACAGTGGAGGACCGGGGAAGCGCAATCCGGGGACATCGGATCGATATTTATTTTGCAAGCCATCAGGAAGCACTGAATTATGGAAAACGTTATGTGGATGTGTATCGTTACGTAGGGGTTGGAGAGAATTCGTCTACTGTAGTGGTGGAAACGATTTCTGAGACACCGGATATTAAAGATACGACAACGGAGGCAAGTACCGAAGAGACCGAAGCTGCGACTGAAGCACCAACGACAGAAGCTACGACAGAATCTACGACTGAAAAAGCTACAAAGATGGAACAGGAGATTTCTACTGAGGCTCCGATTTCCAGAAGATAAGAAACGTACAGGACAGTGAACGGAGCGTCACTGTCCTTTTTTTATTTCCTGCATTGTTTCCTTGAATGTTTTATGCTACAATACTTAGGTATATTATATTTTTGGAGGACGGATTGTGATTTATCCAAAAGAAGAGTATGGGTCTGTATATCAGATTCCATTTGACGAATATTATAAGAACGGCTACCGGGCTATTATTTTCGATATTGATAATACTTTGGTTCCACATGGAGCACCGGCGGACCGGAAGTCTATACAATTGTGTGAACGGTTGAAGAAGATGGGCTTTAAGATCTGCTTTTTGTCAAATAACAATAAAAAGCGGGTGGAACCGTTTGCAAAAACGATGGACGCAGGTTATAGATGCAATGCAGGTAAACCATTTAAGAAAGGATATCTGGAGATGGCGGAGAATCTGCAGGTAGAGAGAGAGAAGATCTTATTTATCGGAGATCAGTTGTTTACGGACATTCTGGGAGCGAACCGGGTAGGTTATTACAGTATTCTGGTAGGACGGGTAAACAGGAAAGAGAGTGTGTTGGTTGTATTAAAACGGATTCCGGAACGGATCAGTATGTACTTCTATCACAGAAAACATAAGCGGCATGGAGATAACAGCGAGGAGCGAAAGGAAGCGAACGCATCATGAAGATAGATGGACGGACCGGATTATTAGGGTTAATGGGAAACCCGGTAGAGCATACATTATCTCCGGTAATCCATAATACATTGAGTGAGATTCTGCATAAGAATCTGGTGTATGTACCATTCCATGTAGAGAACGGAAATGTAGCAGATGCAGTCAGAGGGGCATATGCATTAAATATTCAGGGGATGAATGTTACGGTTCCGCATAAGGAGCGGGTCATGGAATCACTGGTGTCTGTAGATCCGGTAGCAGAGGCGATTCAGGCAGTGAATACGCTGGTGCGTGTGCCGGGAGGCTTCTGCGGTTATAATACGGATATGCCGGGACTCTTGCGTGCAATACAGTCAGAAGGAGTGGAACTGGCCGGAAAGACCGTTCTGATCCTGGGAGCCGGAGGAGCATCCAAAGCAGTTGCCTATATGTGCATGCAGGAGCGGGCGGAAAAGATTTATATGTTGAACCGTACTGTGGAGAAAGCACAGGAGATCGCAGACAGTATGAACCGGATTTTTCAGGAGGAGCGGATGCATGCCATGGCACTTGATGCATGGAAGGAGATCCCGGAAGAGTCATGGATCGTATTCCAGTGCACATCTGTGGGATTAAGTCCGAATGTGGATGCGGTCGTACTGGAGGACCGGGAGTTTTATCAGCGGGTGACGGTTGGAATCGATCTGATCTATAATCCGGCACAGACGAAGTTTATGAGACTGGTATATGAGGCCGGTGGCAGAGCTTTTAACGGCTTGAAGATGCTGTTATATCAGGGAATCATTGCATATGAACTATGGAATGATCTGGCAGTTACCGATGAGCAGGCAGAGATTGTATATGACCGACTATATGAGGCGATTCATCCGAGCGGTGATAATATTGTTCTGATCGGATTCATGGGTTCCGGAAAGACGACAATCGGGCATGAGTTGGAGAGAGGATACGGATATTCATTTCTGGATACGGATGTATATATTGAGAAACGGGAAGGATGCAGTATATCCGATATATTTGAAAAGTACGGAGAAGCTTATTTCAGAAAACTGGAGACAGAGGTTTTAAATGAGCTGATCCGGACAATGACACATACCGTGATCTCTACAGGCGGTGGCATGCCGTTGCGGAGAGAAAATGCCAGACTGCTCCGGGAGCTGGGACAGGTAGTGTATCTGAAGACCGGAGAGGAGGAGATCTGGGATCGATTAAAGGGCTGTACAGACCGCCCGTTGTTAAACTGCGATGATCCCAAAGGGAGAATCCACACATTATTGGAGGAACGGAATTTCCGGTATACGGGAACTGCACATAGCGTGATCAACACCGATGGAAAGGCACCGGAGGATATTGCGGAAGAGATCCATCGGATGACGGAGAAGGAGAGACAGGTGCAATGAAGATATTAGTAATGAACGGACCGAATATTAATTTTCTGGGTATTCGTGAAAAAGGAATCTACGGAGAAGAGAATTATGACAGCTTGTGTGAACGGATCCGCAGAAAAGCAGAGGAGCTGGAGGTAGAGGTTGCAATCTTTCAGAGTAATTCCGAGGGTGCATTGATCGACCGGATCCAGGAAGCTTACGGAGACGGTACGGATGCGATCATTATCAATCCGGGGGCTTATACGCATTACAGCTATGCATTGCGGGATGCACTGGCATCGGTTCAGATACCGAAGATCGAGGTGCATATATCCAATGTACATCAGCGAGAGGAGTTCCGCCATACATCGGTGACGGCTCCGATATGCAACGGGCAGATCGTAGGTCTTGGGTTTGCGGGATATGAGCTGGCAATGGAAGCATTGACCCGTGCATAAAAGAAATTAAAGGATAGACAGGAAAATAGTTGAAAAATCTTCCGTTCTATTATAAAATAACAGAATGAGAGATTTCACATGATTTAAGGAGGATTATTTATAATGGTTACAGCAGGCGATTTCAAGAATGGTCTTACAATTGAGTTTGAGAATAATATTTATCAGATTATCGAGTTTCAGCATGTAAAGCCAGGTAAGGGTGCTGCATTTGTTCGTACAAAGATTAAGAATATCAAGACCGGTGGTGTAGTTGAGAAGACTTTCCGCCCGACAGAGAAGTTTGAGAATGCACAGATTGATACCAAGGATATGCAGTATCTGTATCAGGATGGCGATTTATATAACTTCATGGATATGGAGACCTATGATCAGATTGCACTGAGTGCAGATCAGGTTGGCGATTCTCTGAAGTTTGTAAAGGAGAACGAGAACGTTAAGATGAAGTCTCACAAGGGAGATATCTTCGCAGTAGAGCCTCCGATGTTTGTTGAGTTAGAGATTACCGAGTGTGAGCCGGGTGTGAAGGGTGATACAGCGACAGGTGCTACCAAGCCTTGTACCGTTGAGACCGGAGCAACTCTGATGGTTCCGTTGTTTGTAAACCAGGGTGATGTGATCAAGATTGATACCAGAACCGGTGAGTATTTATCAAGAGTATAAGTCGGAACGTATATTGATTCCGTTCATAACGGAATAGAAGAAAGAATCGAAGCACTGTATTTGATTGAGGATATTCAGTCATGTACAGTGCTTTTTTTGACTGTTCTATTTTGAAAGGAATCTCATATATTTAGAAGAAAGGAGGGGGGAGCATGGACAAAAACAAAGAGCTGTGGAAGGTGTTTTCCTTACGGCTGCGCAAGGTTCTGGGTTCGATGAATATTGAGTTTGAGCAATTACAGGAAATCCGGCTCCGGGTGTGGGAACCACTGTTGATCATATATGATAACCGGGAGTTTTTTGTGGATGAAAACGGAAAGCTGACTACCTGTATGAGCCATATATACATAGTGACTGCGGAGGATATTCAAAGTACGTTGGATTCCATCAGCCAGTATTCCCTGTATGCATATGAGGATGAGATCCGTCAGGGGTTTATTACGATTCAGGGAGGACACCGGGTCGGAATTGCAGGTAAGGTAGTGATGGAAAACGGAAAAATAAAGACGATCCGTCATATTTCTTTTTTAAATATCCGATTATCTCATCAGGTAAAGGGCTGCGGAGAAGCTCTGCTGCCACGGATCGAGGGAGCGGACGGAATCCGGCATACCTTGATCATTTCACCGCCGCGCTGTGGTAAGACAACGCTGCTTCGGGATCTGATCCGGCTGATCTCGGATGGCAGCCCGGGAAGACCGGGAGTAACGGTTGGAGTTGTGGATGAACGATCGGAGATAGGAGCCTGCTATCAGGGAGTTCCGCAGAATGATCTGGGAAAACGGACGGATATTCTGGATTGTTGTCCGAAAGCGTACGGAATGCTGATGCTGATTCGTTCCATGTCTCCGGTGGTAGTAGCCGTGGATGAGATTGGCAGCCGGGAAGATATTGAAGCGATTGAATATGTGATCAATGCCGGGTGTTCAATTCTGGCAACGGTTCATGGACAGTCTATCGAAGATATCCGGAATAAGCCGGTATTACGAAGACTGGTGGAGGAACGGATTTTTGAACGATATGTTTTATTAAATAACCGGGGAGGAATCGGACATATTGAACGGATTTTTGATGCACAGGGAAATGTTTTGTAAAATAGCCGGTATTCTCTGTATCCTGATTGCCGCTGCAGGATTGAGTGCCGGGAATAACCGGAGACTGCACAGACAGGTCAGAGAGATCCGACAGCTGCAGCAGTTGTTACAGCTTTTGCAGGGGGAACTGGAATATCAATGTGCAGCACTGCCGGAGGCATTCAGACGCTGCGCGGCGCATCTGCAGGGAGAATGTGCGATATGGATGCAGAGGATGGGACAACGTCTGGAGGAATATGAGGGACTTGGATTTCAGGAGATCTGGGAGCAGGAGCTGGAACGATTTTACGGAAATACGGTATTATCGGAGGAATGTCTGATGAATCTGAAGCAGCTGGGCAGTCAGTTTGCATTTGTGGACAGGGATACACAGCTTCGGGGAATCCGGCTGTGTGCAATGCGGCTGGAGGAAGAGGAAAGCAGACTGACGCAGGAACTGCCCCGGAAATTAAAAATGGGAACCGGGCTGATGCTTCTTGCGGGATGCTTCCTGGTGATATTACTGATTTGACAGAATAGAGATAGGAGGAGCCGTTATTGACAATAGGATTGATTTTTAAAATCGCGGCAGTGGGAATCTTAGTCGCATTGCTGAATCAGATATTAAAACATTCCGGGCGTGAAGAACAGGCGTATCTGGTAAGTCTGGCAGGGCTGATTCTGGTTCTGACCTGGGTGGTTCCGTATATTTATGATCTGTTTGTGACAATCCAAAAGCTGTTCCAGATATGAAGGGAGTCATATGGAAATTTCGATTGTTCGTCTGGCAGTACTGGCAGTGATCGGGATTCTGGCAGCACTTCTTTGCCGGAGCCGAAATACAGAGTTTGGAATTCTGATCAGTATTGCCATCTGTCTTCTGATCATAGGGTTTATATTAAAGGGCTTTGAACAGCTGGCCGATTTTCTGAGACAGCTGACCGGAAACCTGAATCTGACATATATAGGAGTTCTGTTAAAGCTGATCGGAATTGCCTACGTGTGTGAGTTCGCATCGGGGCTTTGCAAGGATGCGGGGTATCAGGCAGTATCCGCACAGGTTGAGATGGCCGGACGGGTGGCTATGATGATCGTCAGCATTCCGGTAATGGCAGCAATCATTCAGACGATACAGGCGCTGTTAAGTTAGCGATTCCGGAAGAAAAGAGGGTGGACAGAATGCATGGCATAATTGGAGCGGGAATCGGAATCTGGTTATTTCTGACCGGTCTGAGTGGAAATGCGGTTCCGGAATATGGACAGGTCATCCGGCAGGATGCCGGTCAACAACCGGTGATGGAGCAACCGGAAACAGTCCGGCGGGGAACGAAACAGCAGGAAACAGTCCAACGGGGGACAGTGCAACCGGGAGAAGCCGGACAGAATACAGCACAGCAAGGCTCGGATCAGTCAGAATCGAACGGGGAGCAGACACCGCAGGCAATTCAGGAGGAATTGCTGCAGTCCTATGATTTCGGAGAGCTGGATCGGCTCTTAACGCAGGACTGGAATGTTTCCGGGTATGATTTTAAAACCATTGTACAGGGACTGCTCACAGGAGATATATCAGAGGAAACCGGGTGGCAGGAGGCTTTTTATGAGTTGTTTTTGCAGGAGATAGATGCGAATAAGGCAATTATGCTAAAACTGCTGCTATTGGCAATGATCACAGCTTTTTTTACGAATCTGGGCGGCGCTTTCGGAAAAAGTATGATTGGAGAGAATGGGTTTTATGTAACCTATCTGTTAATGACCGCATTGTTGCTTTATTCTTTTTCGATTGTATTTCAACTGGCGCAGGATACAGTGGAAGAATTACGCAAGATTATGGAAACTCTGATACCGGTCTATATTATGGCAGTGAGTATTACATCCGGCATTACTTCTTCGGTAGTATTACAGGAGGGAATGGTACTGGGACTGACGGCAGTATCCTATGGAATTCAAAGGATCATTTTTCCGTTTGCGGAACTGTTTGTTGTATTAGGATTGGTGAATAATCTGATGGAAGAGGATTATTTCTCCCGGTTCGGTGATCTGATCAAAACCTGGATCCGATGGATGCTAAAGGGGATTTTGGCAGCAGTGGTCGGTGTGAATACAGTAAAAAGTATGCTGGCACCGGCAGCAGATTCGGTAACGGCAACCGCTTTACAACGTGGACTGGCAATTATTCCCGGAGGGCAGGCTGTAAATACGGTGTCCGGTGTTATGATCGGTTCCGGTATTCTGATCAAGAATGCGATTGGTGTTGGCGGTATGCTGGTTTTGATCATGGCAGTCAGTATGCCGATCCTGAAGATGAGTGTATTTGTCCTTGGGTATAAATTGACAGGAGCATTGTTGCAACCGATCGCCGATAAGCGGATGCTGCGGGGGATTGAAAGTGTCAGTGAAGGCGGCAGGATATTGATCTCAACGGTTCTGACCGTGATCGCTTTATTCCTTCTGTCGATCGCAATCATCGCAGTATCAACCAATGTGATGTATTATGCAGGGTAAAAGTGTGGATCGGATAGCGGCATGACGGATGAATCGGGAGAAGGAGTCAGGAGAAGATTATATGTGGCAGATCGAAAAAATCCGGGCATTTATGCAGGAATTTATTATTTTTGCCGTAGTATCGGCATTTTGTATGCATTTACTTCCGGATAAAAAGTATCAGAAATATGCCAGATTTGTAATCGGACTGGTTTATATTTGTATGATTTTATCGGTAATGGGAGAGATTATGGGAAAAACCGTGTCCGAAATTCATTTTTAGATTCTAGCAACGGCAACCGGATAATATACATGAATAAGGCAGGTGAAAGAATGAAGGAATGGTTTTCACTGAAAAAACTGAAAACGCTTGGGATGGATAAGCTGCTGATTTTTCTGCTGGCCGGTATATTTCTGCTGGTAATCTGTATTCCCACCGGGGCAGGGGGAAATGCGGATAGGAAGAATGAAACGATGGCAGAGGCGGGGACTGAGACAGGGACGCTGGAGCAACGGCTGCAGAGTACGCTGGAGCAGATTCAGGGAGTCGGGAAGGTACAGGTCATGATTACCGTGACTACAGATACGAATGCCATAGAAGGCGTTGTGGTGGTTGCACAGGGGGCCGGATCCCCCCAGGTGGAGCAGGACATCATAGAAGCAGCACAGGCATTATTTCCTATTGCAGCACATAAAATCAAAGTATGTAAAATGACAGAATGAAAGTCCGGAGGTTAGAAATGAAAAAGATGGTGAAAAAGAATCAGATCATTATTACGGCATTGGCGGTGATGGTTGCCATTGCGGGATATTTCAGCTTTACAAGTAAGGAAGTCAGCATTATTGATGAAGACGGTAATACCGTAGAACTCTCCCAAAATAAGACCGAAGAGGCGCAGGAGACCATGCAGACGGCAACAGAGACAGAAGGAGAAACAATCGCAGCAAATGAAGGAGCGGCGGGAAATCAGGATGATGCGGAAGTGAGTGCTCCGGTGGATGATACGATCGGTGAGGCAGTACTTACGAATGCAGGAGCGGTGTCGGTGACATCGGATGCTATCGTGAATGCTAAGCTGAACCGGGAACAGACCCGTTCAAAATCACAGGCCATGCTGATGGAACTGGTAAATAATGAGTCTCTGGATGCTGAAACGAAGCAGAAGGCAGTGGATGAGCTGGTAGCCATGACCGCTGTTATGGAAAAGGAATCCATCTGTGAGCAGCAGCTTCTGGCAAAGGGGTTTGAGGAAACCGTAGTCCTGATCAGTGACGGCTGCGTGGATGTTACGGTAAATCGTTCTGAGCTGACGGAGATTGAAAAAGCACAGATTGAAGATATTATTACCAGAAAAGCCGGGTGTGATGTGTCGGAAATTATCATAAATACAGTAGATTAGCAGAGGATTCCGGGATTCTGACGGAAAACCTTGTTGCAAATGCGTATAAATTTGATATAATAAAGGAAATGTTATAGGTAAAGTACGTTAGGAGGATGGAGTATGGCAATCAATATGGAACGACAGGATGGATATAGCTTAAGAGAAGCCGGTGCATTTGGTGAAGTACAGATTGCAGATGAAGTCATAGCAATTATTTCAGGGCTTGCCGCTGTTGAAGTAGAAGGCGTAGCGAAGATGAGCGGCAATGTATCTAATGAATTGATCAGCATGCTTGGCATGAATAATTTGTCAAAGGGTGTTAAGGTAGAAGTAACACCGGAAAGTGTTGCCATTGATCTGGCACTTGAGATGAAATACGGATACAGTATTCCGAAGGTTTCTGAGCAGGTTCAGGAGCGTGTTAAGAATGCGATTGAGAGCATGACAGGATTAACAGTGGAACGTGTAGATGTGAGAATTGTCGGCGTTGCAGTTGACAAACCGCAGAAACCGCAGAAAACACAGAAGGCAGTCCGGATAGTAAGAAAGTAATCAGTATGAAATTCCATGGATGAGGACAGATCTGCTTGGGTGGATTTGTCCTCATTCCATGAAAAAGGAAAGATACAGATGGAGGAACATTATGACAAGACGACAGTTACGGGAAAGCATCTTTAAATTATTATTTCGAATTGAGTTTGTGAGCCGTGAAGAATGTATGGAGCAGCAGGAGATTCAGCTGGAAGAGCTGACACAGATGAACCGGGAAGAGGAAGACATGCTGCCGGAAGCAAACGAGAAAGAGGCTGCACAGATGCAGGAGAGACTGGAGGACATATTCTCACATCTGGATGAAATAGATACTATTATCGCAGCGCATTCCGAGGGCTGGAATCTGAACCGAATCGGCAAGGCGGAATTATCGATCCTGCGGCTGGCAGTATATGAGATGAAATGGGATGATACCATTCCGGAAAAGGTAGCGATCAATGAAGCGGTAGAGCTGGCGAAGACCTATTGTTCGGAAGAAGCAAAGGGCTTTGTAAATGCAATCCTTGGTAAAATGGCTTCCGGACAGGATTGATGGCATAACATCGGAGGAAGACTGTGCAGAAGCGGATTTATTCAGTAGGACAAATCAATGTATATATTCGAAACCTGTTTGACGGAGATTATCTGTTGTCCAATCTATGTATTAAAGGCGAAGTGTCGAATTGCAAGTATCATGCTTCCGGGCATATTTATTTCAGCCTGAAGGATGAAAAAGGCGCAATCAACTGTGTTATGTTCCGTGGAAACCGGAGCGGACTGGCTTTTCAGCTGCGGGACGGACAGAGCGTGGTCGTAACCGGGAGTATTTCTGTCTATGAACGGGACGGAAAGTATCAGATCTATGCGAAGGAGATTCAGCTGGACGGAACCGGAACCTTATATGAAGAGTATGAGCGGCTGAAGAACCGGTTATATGAGGAAGGTCTGTTTGAGTTCGAAATCAAGAAACCGATTCCGAAGTATCCGAAACGGGTAGGGATTGTGACAGCGTCTACCGGAGCTGCGATTCAGGATATACGGAATATAGCAAGGCGCAGGAATCCTTATGTACAGCTGATCCTGTATCCGGCGAAGGTGCAGGGAGATGGTGCGGCGGCAACGATCGTAAAGGGAATCCGGGTGCTGGATGCTATGAACCTGGATACGATCATTATCGGTCGTGGCGGCGGTTCGATTGAGGATCTATGGGCATTTAATGAAGAATGTGTGGCACGGGCTATTTATGCAGCGAAAACACCGATCATTTCAGGAACCGGACATGAGGTGGATACAACGATTGCCGATTATGCGGCGGACCTAAGGGCACCGACCCCATCTGCGGCCTGTGAACTTGCAATCCCGGACTATATGAGCATGTGCCGGGAGCTTGAGGGAATGGTCGGCCGGATGAAGAACCGGATGCAGCAGAGGATTGCACTGGCAAAGAGCCGGTGGCAGCAGATGAATCTTAGATTGGAACATCTGAATCCACAGACAAAGCTGGGTGAGAATCAGATGTATCTGGATGAACTGTCAGACCGGATGCGGAGAGCTATGCAGCATAGACTGGAGCAGTATCAGCATCGGTATGCACTGCTGGCGGAGCAGCTGCATAGATGCTCACCGACTGCGAAGCTGATTCATGGATATGGATATATTGAGACAGGAGAACGACCTCTTTGCAGTATCGGACAGATAGCGGCCGGGGACGAGCTGGTCATTACGATTCATGACGGTCAGGTGCAGACGATGGTAACAGAGATACGGCCGGCCCGGAGATCCGGAATAGAATAAGGAGGAACGCAGGTTTGGAAGAGCAGAAGGAAAACAGCCAACCGCTTAATATAGAAGAAGCATTTTCAAAGATAACATCCATTGTGGAGCAGTTAGAGGCTCCGGAGATAACCTTGGAGGAATCGATGAAATTATATCGTCAGGGAGTAGAGCTTCTGACAGAGTGTGGAAAATCATTAGATCGGATCGAAAAAGAGATGATAGTTCTGACAGAGGAAGGAGAAATTAAAAATGGAACGCTTGAATGAGAAAGTAACTGCTGTTGAGGCAGTTATCCATAAATATATGCCGAAGCCGGAGGGATATGCAAAGACGGTACTGGCGGCCATGAATTATACGATGGATGCCGGCGGTAAGCGTCTGCGTCCGCTTCTGATGCAGGAGGTATATAAGATGTTTGGCGGCAACGGAGAAGAGATCGAACCGTTTATGGCTGCAATCGAAATGATACATACCTATTCTCTGGTACATGATGATCTGCCGGCACTGGATAATGATGATTACCGGCGCGGAAGAAAGACGGCACATATTGTATATGGAGAGTCAATGGCCATTTTAGCCGGAGATGCATTATTAAATTATGCATATGAGACAGCAGCAAAAGCGTTTGATCTGACAGAGGATCTGAAGAAGGCGACAGAGGCATATAAGGTATTGACCCGGAAACCGGGTATCTACGGAATGGTCGGCGGACAGACTGCGGATGTGGAGCTGACAGGTAAAGCATTGACAAATGATGAATTAGAATATATTTATGAGAATAAGACCGGAGCTTTGATCGAAGCATCCATGATGATCGGAGCAATTATGGGTGGAGCGGCAGATGCAGAAGTCGCGAAAATCGAACGGTTGGCGGGACTTGTAGGAAAGGCATTCCAGATCCAGGATGATATTCTGGATATTGAAGGAAATGAGGCAGAGCTCGGTAAACCGCTGCACAGCGACGAAGAGAATGGTAAGGTCACCTATGTGACTCTTCACGGTCTGTTGCAGGCGAAGGAAGATGCAAAGGTATTATCAGAAGAAGCAGTTGCGATTCTGGATGCATTTCCGCAGCAGAATACATTTTTACATGAACTGATTTTATCTCTGGTAAATCGTAGAAAATAAGAGAGGCTATTAGAATGAGTACATTAGATAAGATCAAAAAACCGAATGATATTAAGCGTTTGGATAAAAGTGAATATCCGATCCTGGCGCAGGAAATCCGGGATTTCTTATTAACTCATATCAGTCAGACCGGAGGACATCTGGCATCCAATCTGGGCACCGTAGAGCTGACAATGGCTTTGCATCTGGTTCTTGATTTCCCGGAGGATAAGCTGATCTGGGATGTTGGGCATCAGTCTTATACGCATAAGATCCTGACAGGCAGAAAGGATGAGTTTGAGCATCTGCGGGAATTCGGCGGCATGAGTGGATTTCCGAAGCGGGGAGAGAGCTCGTGTGACAGCTTTAATACAGGACATAGCTCGACGTCTATTTCTGCAGCACTGGGATTTGCGGAAGCGAAGGAGATCATGGGAACCGATGAGTCAATTGTAGCCGTGATCGGGGATGGCGCATTATCCGGAGGGCTGGCTTATGAAGCATTGAACAATGCTGCCAATCTTAAATCCAGTCTGGTGATCGTTTTGAATGATAATGAGATGTCGATTTCTAAAAATGTAGGAGGTATGAGCCGTTATCTGAATAAGATCCGCGCAGGACAGGCATATAATGAGTTTAAAGCAGGTGTGGAAAATACGATCCTGAATTTCCCGATCGGTGGATATGACCTGGCGAAGTCTGTGAAACGCTCCAAGGATAGCATCAAGCATCTGCTGGTTCCGGGGATGTTCTTTGAGGATATGGGAATTACTTATATTGGTCCGATTGACGGACATAATATCAGTGAGATGGTAGATTCTCTGGTATCGGCGATTGAGCTTCAGCGGCCGGTAGTGGTTCATGTGAAGACGAAAAAGGGAAAAGGATATCGGTATGCCGAGAAATATCCATGCTATTTCCATGGTGTGGCACCGTTTGATCTGGAGACCGGAAAGGTCCTGAAAAAGAAGGAAAAACCGGATTATACGGATATTTTTGCAAGAAAAATCCTGACTCTGGCAGAGCAGAATCCGCGGTTGATAGCAATTACGGCGGCTATGGCAGAGGGCACCGGATTAAAAAGGTTCCGGAGCCAGTATCCGGAGCGGTTTTTTGATGTAGGAATTGCGGAGCAGCATGCTGTTACTTTTGCGGCAGGACTTGCCGCAGCCGGAATGCTTCCGGTTGTGGCCGTTTATTCATCCTTTTTACAACGTGCTTATGATCAGATTCTGCATGATGTGTGTATTCAGAATCTGCATGTGGTCTTTGCGATTGACCGGTCCGGTCTGGTAGGGGCGGATGGCTCGACGCATCAGGGAATCTTTGATATTACGTATCTGTCCGGAATCCCGAATATGACAATTCTTTCCCCTAAGAATCGGTATGAACTGGAAGATGCTCTGGATTTTGCAGTTAGTTATTCCGGACCGATTGCGATCCGGTATCCAAGGGGAACAGCAAATGATCATTGGGCAGAAAGCAGAGAGCCGATCATTTATGGCAGAAGTGAATGGCTGAAAAAAGGCGAACAGGTAGCAATCCTGGCAGTCGGGAATATGCTGGAGGAGGCAGAAAAGACCTGTGAATGTCTGGAACAGGCAGGCATTCATCCGTCATTGATCAATGCAAGATTTGTAAAGCCGTTAGACAAGCAGCTGTTAGATGCACTGGCGGAGACACATTCCCTGATCTGTACGATGGAAGAGAATGTATACTCCGGAGGATACGGAGAGGCAGTTGCGGCTTATTTATCTAAGAAACAGGCAAAGGTTCAGATATACGGAGTTGCGATACCGGATCAGTTTGTGGAACAGGGAAGTATTCCGCAGCTAAGAGCAATGCTTGGAATGAATGGTGAACATGTAGCAAAAGAGATTCAGGAGAGACTGGAAAAATGAAACAACGACTAGATGTCATGTTAGTAGAACAGGGATTTGCCACATCCCGTGAAAAAGCAAAAGCGATCATTATGTCCGGAATTGTGTTTGTAGACGGGCAGCGTGAGGATAAAGCAGGGACAACCTTTGATTCCGAGAAGGTGAAGCTGGAGGTAAAGGGACATACCTTAAAATATGTGAGCCGGGGCGGGTTGAAGCTGGAGAAGGCCATGGACCGCTTTGGAGTGCAGCTGGAGGGAAAGGTCTGTATGGATGTCGGTGCATCGACCGGAGGTTTTACGGATTGTATGCTTCAGAACGGAGCAGTAAAGGTATATTCTGTAGATGTTGGTCATGGACAGCTGGATTGGAAGCTGCGCAATGATGAACGGGTGGTATGTATGGAGAAAACCAATATCCGTTATGTAACTCCGGAAGATATTGCGGAGAAGCCGGCATTTGTATCCATTGATGTGTCATTTATCTCCCTGACCAAGGTGTTAGGTCCGGTAAAGGAACTGATGACAGAGGATGGAGAGCTGGTCTGTCTGATCAAGCCACAGTTCGAGGCCGGAAGAGAAAAGGTTGGTAAAAAGGGTGTAGTCCGTGACAAGAGCGTGCATCTGGAAGTGATCGAGATGGTTATGAGCTATGCAGAATCAATCGGGTTTAAGCTTTTGCATCTGGACTATTCACCGATTAAAGGTCCGGAGGGCAATATTGAATATCTGCTTCATATGACAAAGAATGAAGCGGTAGAGGCAGCCGCACTGAATGCAGCTGAGGTAGTAGAGGAATCACATCGCGACCTTGCATGATCGACCGGAAAGGAATGTTCGATGAAGACGTTTTTGATTGTGGCAAATTCCACAAAAGACGAGAATTTAATACTGGCCGGAAGAGTTCGGGACTATATTGAGATGCATGGCGGAAATGCACAGATCTGCGTAGATGGTGATAATATTCCGGTGGATTGTAAGGTGGATATAGCGATCGTTCTGGGTGGTGATGGCACGATGCTTCTGGCAGCCAGTCACTTAAGCAGCCACGGCATTCCGATGATAGGGATCAATCTCGGTACGATGGGTTTTATGGCAGATGTGGATCCATGCAATATGGAAGAAGCTCTGGATGCATTATTGAAGGATCGGTACCGGATCGAGGAACGGATGAAGATTCAGGGTAAGATATACAGAGGTTCCAGAGAAATGGCAGCAGCAACTGCCCTGAACGATATTGTAATTGCCAGATCCGGATTTTCAAGAATCATCTGTCTGCGGATCTATGTGAACGGAGAACTTCTGGACGTATATGAAGCAGATGGCGTGATCATTTCGACACCAACAGGCTCCACAGCATATAATATGTCAGCCGGCGGACCGATTGTCAGTCCGAGAGCCAGCCTGATTCTGGTAACACCGGTTTCACCGCATTCGCTGACCAGCAAGAGTGTGGTTTTTTCGGCAGAGGATGTGATTGAGGTGGAGATCGTACCGAAGCGTAAGAGCCAGAAAGAGGAAGCAATAGCGACCTTTGATGGCAGAGGTTATGAAGAATTACAACCGGGTGACCGGATCGTGATCCGGAAATCAGAAGAAACAACACGATTGGTAAAAATATATGACACCAGTTTCTACGAGATACTTCGCAGTAAAATGGGGGAACGGGAGCGTTAGATGAAATCAGCAAGACAATCAAAGATTATTGAGCTAATCGAACAATATGATATTATGACACAGGAGGAGCTGTCTGAGCTTTTAACGCAGGCAGGATTCCGGAATACGCAGGCAACGATATCCAGAGATATCCGGGAACTGAAGCTGACGAAGATCACCACAGACTCCGGGAAACCGAAATATGCGCTGCAGCAACCGCAGGACATCGATATCTGGAAGAAATATCGGCAGGTACTGGCAGCCGGTATCCTGACTATGGAGTCCTCTGAAAATTTAATTGTGATCAAAACGGTATCCGGTGTAGCGATGGCAGTCGCAGCGGCACTGGATAATTTAGATATAAACGGCCTAATGGGATGCATTGCAGGTGATGATACGATCATTGCAGTTGCAAGGTCAAAAGAAATGTCTGCCAATGTCATTGCCAATATAGAGAAAACTGCATACAGTGACCTATAGGAACTGGAGGAAAATATATGCTACAGAATCTACATATTAAAAATATGGCACTGATCGATGAACTAGAGGTGAATTTTGAAGAAGGATTGAATATTCTGACCGGTGAGACCGGCGCAGGAAAGTCCATTATTCTGGGGGCAGTCACAACGGCATTAGGTGGCAGAACCGGAAAGGAAATGCTGCGAGAGGGTGCAGAATACGGACTCGTGGAGCTGTTATTTGAAATTACAAAACCACAGACAAGAATGGCGTTAGAGTCAATGGAGATTCCAATGCCGGAGGAAAATGTCCTGATCATCAGCCGGAGGATTTATCCGAATCGTACAGTCAATAAAGTAAATGATGAAATGGTAACGGTTGGAAAATTAAAAGAGATTGCAGGACTTCTGATCGATATTCATTCGCAGCATGAGCATCAGTCATTGCTGAAAAAATCAAACCATCTGAATATTTTGGACCGGTTCGGTCATGATAAGATTGATGAATGTAAAAAGAATATGGAGCAGAGCTATACTGTATATGCTGCATTACGGGATGAGCTGAACAGTAGTGAATTGGATGAAGAAACCAGAAAACGGCAGATGGATTTTGCGTTGTTTGAGATTCGAGAGATTGAAACGGCAGATCTTCAGCCGGAGGAAGAGGAGCAGCTGGAAGCAGATTACCGGAGAATGGTCAACGGCAGGCAGATCATGGAGCGGATCAGTCAGGTTTATGGGATTACCGGATATGAGCAGCCGGAGAGCAGCGGCAATCAGATCGGTCGTGCCTGTGGTGAGCTGAATAAGGCGGCTGAGTATGATCCGGAGTTGCTTGGCCTGCAGGAGCAGCTTGCTACGATAGACAGTCTGTTAAATGATTTTAACCGGGAACTGGCGGATTATATGACAGAGATGACCTTTGATGCAGAGCAGTTTCAGACAGTAGAGACCAGACTGGATCTGATCCATAATCTGGAAGCGAAATATGGTCGGACGATTCCGGATGTCCTGGACTATCTGGAGAGAAAGCAGGCAGAATACGAGAAGTTTGTTGATTATGAAACCTATCGGGAGACATTGAATGCTAATTGCGAAAAAGCATTGCAGGATTATATGCATTATGCGAAAGAAGTATCCGATGCGAGAAGAGACGCAGCAGATGCTTTGACGGAAATGATCACGGAAGCGTTACAGGATCTGAATTTTCAGAATGTAGATTTTCAGATGGAGTTTCTGGCATTGGAGCATCCGACGCGGAATGGTATGGAGGAAGGATATTTTATGATCTCCACAAATGTGGGAGAACCGGTGAAACCGCTATGGGAGGTTGCCTCCGGTGGTGAATTATCCAGAATCATGCTGGCGGTCAAATCCTGTCTGGCGGAAGAGGATGATATCGATACATTGATTTTTGATGAAATTGATGTAGGAATCAGCGGAAGAACCGCACAGAAGGTATCCGAGAAATTATCGGCAATCGCAATGAGACATCAGGTAATCTGTATCAGCCATTTACCACAGATCGCAGCCATGGCAGATGCTCATTTTAAGATCGAAAAACAGGTGGTTGGACAGAAGACGATCACCGGAATTGAACGACTGCAGGAAGAAGCATCCATTACAGAAATTGCCAGAATGTTAGGCGGTGTGGAAATCACGGATTCTGTGCTGGAAAGCGCAGCTGAAATGAAAGAACTGGCAAAACGTACAAAAATATACTGATTGATTTTCAACAGAATCGAAGACACTAAGAACAGATGGAACCTGAAAAAGGCATCTGTTCTTTTTTATCGTAATTAAAAAACAGGAAAGGAGTCAGGATAGCATGAAACGTAATATAGTCTGGGCATTCGTATTTGCGGCATTACTGCCGCTGTCGGGCCTTGGATGGATAGAGTATTACAAGACCTGTATTCCCAGTCATATACAGATTATCGCGGGGGATAAGGAAGAGTTTGACTTCTCGATTCCGGCAAATGCAGAGGTGAAAACCGCAGATGCCAGATGGAACCTGCAGGATCCCTTCACACTGACAGCCTGGAATACCGGATCCTATGAAATGCAGGTGCGGCTGTTTGGCTGGATTCCGTTAAAGACGGTTCAGGTGGAGGCAATAGAAGAGGCCTATGCAATACCGTGCGGATGCTCTGCCGGTATTTATATGAATACCGATGGTGTTATGGTAATTGATACCGGAAAAATTCCGGGAGCAGACGGAGTGGAAACGGAGCCGGCAGAGAGTATCTTACAGCCGGGTGATTATATTAAGTCCGTGAACGGAGAAACCGTGTCAGATAAGGAAGCATTGATCGAGGTGATCAAGGAGTCGGCAGGCGAGGATCTATGTATGGATGTACAGAGAAAGGATGCAGAGATAGAAGTAAAGGTAAAACCGGTATTATCCGCAGATGGGAGCTATAAAGCAGGCATCTGGGTGCGGGATGATCTACAGGGAATCGGAACCCTGACATATATTATGGGTACCCGGTTCGGGGCATTGGGACATGGAGTCAATGATGTGGATACCGGAGAATTGATCCGGCTGGAGCATGGAGAGCTGCGAAGAGCCGGTGTGCTTGGAATTGTAAAGGGAAGCAGCGGTACGCCCGGTTCCGTAACTGGATGTGTGGATTATTCGGAACAGGGGTATCTCGGAGAGATTCAGGGAAACTCGGAAAGTGGTATTACAGGGATCATTACAGAACCGGAGCATCTCCCGGCATTTACCGGTGGGAATGCCATACCGATCGCATTGAAGCAGGAAATCCGGCCGGGAACGGCGTGGCTGCATTCGGATATATCCGGTGAGATGAAGGATTATGAAATAGAGATCACAAAGGTCAACATGAGCGGAACCAACATGACGAAAGGGCTGGAAATCCGGGTGACGGATCCGGAGCTTTTAAATCTGACAGGCGGTATTATTCAGGGAATGAGCGGAAGTCCGATTCTGCAGAATGGGAAGTTTGTCGGAGCGGTGACACATGTATTTGTCAATGATCCGACCAGAGGCTATGGGATCTTTATTGAGAACATGTTGTAGCAGAGGAGATAAAATATAGAAGGCAGAAAATCGGGATTTGAAACAGGGTAGAACCCGCCCTTTTTCAAATCCTTTTTGTTGCCGTGGAAACAGGAATCGAAAATACGGTAATATTATATAAAATAGCGGATATAATGCAAGAATAACCGCCGGGGGGAAGATTATAATAGAACTATATAAAATGGAATGCATACGGAAGGAGAAAACAGAGATGATAAAAAAATATACATATGGAAGACCATTTCCGACGGAATCGGTCGTTGTACCCTTTGAGTCAGAAGAGGGCATGCCGGAGTATGGAAGGGTCGAAATCGATCAGGAGAAAGGTTTTTCTTTTAGCTGTGATCTGGAAGTGGAGACCATTGTGTATGGACTGGGGGAGGCCAACCGCGGAATCAATAAGCGTGGGTATCGCTATATAAGCAATAATACTGATATTCCGCACCATCATGAGGATACATATTCGTTATATGCGGCGCATAACTTTATCATTGTAGCCGGTGAGGAAACCTTTGGATTATATATTGACTATCCGTCGGCACTTACCTTTGACATCGGTTATACAAGATCTGACAGACTTCATATTTTCTGTGAAAGAGCGGACCTTGATCTGTATGTAATTACCGGAGATACGCCTTATGATATTACGAAACAGTTCCGTAAGGTGATCGGAAGAAGTTATATTGCACCGAAGTTTGCTTTTGGGTTTGGACAGAGCCGCTGGGGATATAAAACACCGGAAGACTTTATAACGGTAGTAAAGAAATACAGGGAAAACCATATTCCGATCGATACGGTATATATGGACATTGATTACATGGACAATTATAAGGACTTTACCATAAATGAAGAATTCGGAGATTTCTCACGGTATGTAGCTGACATGAAAGAGGAACAGATCCATCTGGTTCCGATTATTGATGCAGGAGTAAAGATTGAGGAAGGCTATGAGATATATGAGGAAGGCGTGGCAGACAATTATTTCTGCAAGAGACAGGACGGAAGTGATTATGTTGCAGCCGTATGGCCGGGATATACGCATTTCCCGGATGTGTTGAATCCGGATGCAAGGAAATGGTTCGGTGGAAAATATAAAATCCTGACGGATGCAGGGATTGAAGGCTTCTGGAATGATATGAATGAACCGGCAATCTTCTACACACCGGAAGGAGTCCGTGATGCAAAAGAGGCTATGCGGGAATTTCTGGATAAAGAGGAAACGGTGGATGAAGTCTGGGCAATTGGCGGGCAGATGGCAGACCTTGCAAATAACGCAAAGGATTATGCATCTATGTATCATAATGTAAATGGAACGATGATACGGCATGACAAAGTACATAATATCTTTGGATATAATATGACGCGGGCTGCAGGAGAGGCGCTCCGGGAGCTTTCACCGGATAAACGCTGCCTTCTGTTCTCACGTTCTTCGTATATCGGCATGCATCGTTATGGTGGCATCTGGACGGGGGATAATAAGTCCTGGTGGTCACATATGTTATTGAATCTGAAGATGCTTCCGTCATTAAATATGTGCGGATTCTTATATATTGGCGCAGACCTTGGCGGATTTGGATGCAATACAACCAGAGATCTGTTACTCCGGTGGCTTGCACTTGGTATCTTTACGCCACTTATGCGGAATCATTCCTGTCAGGATACGAGATACCAGGAATGCTATCGGTTTGAACATATAGAGGACTTTCGACATATCATTGAGATCCGGTACCGGCTGATTCCTTATATTTACAGTGAGTATATGAAGGCAGCCTTAACCGATGATATGATGTTCCGGCCGCTGGCATTTGATTATCCGGATGACAGAATTGCAAGAAATGTAGAGGATCAGCTCATGCTTGGAAATGAAATCATGATCGCACCGGTATATACACAGAATGCAATCGGAAGATATGTATATCTGCCGGAGGATATGATGCTTGTCCGTTTTAAAGCAGATAGCGGTCTGGAACAGACAGAGATGCAAAAAGGACATCATTTCATAGAAGTGCCGTTGAATGAGGTCATTTTATTTATCCGGAAAGATAAATGTATTCCGCTTGCGGATGTTGCGGAAAGTGTTGTGGATATTGATATGAATACGTTGCAACTGATCGGATATAAGAATAGCAGCTATCAGTTGTATGATGATGATGGTTATACCAGGGAGTATGATCTGGAAAAGCATTCCATAACATTGCGGCAATAAGGAGAACACGGGTTATGAGTAAATGGACAGAATTCGGCAGTTTTGAATCACACAGATGAAGTGACCAGCCGTGGCAGTCTGACACCCAGTCGGCTTAACACCTCATTGGTAATGCTTCCGGACTGCTCGGCGACCTCCTCTGCACGGATCTGCAGAGCTCCGGAGGTTCCGATGAGGACCGCAATCTCTCCGGCAGATACCTCTTCCGGAATACCGGAGATATCAACCAGTGTCTGATCCATACAGATCCGGCCTATGATAGGTGTCCGGTGTCCGTGGATCAGGACGGAGCCGGTTCCGTTGGAAAGATTGCGCGGCAGACCGTCTGCATAACCGATGGTCAGGGTCGCAATCCGCATATCCTTCGGGGCATGATAATCAACTCCGTAACCGGCACAGTCTCCGGCCTTCAGATCCCGGACAGATGCAATCCGGCATTTCAGGGACAGGACAGGAGATAAGTACCGGCTCCAGATTAAGGAATCTTCGGCAGTGCTGACAACACCGTATAAGGCAATGCCGGGACGGGCATAATCGCCACCAAGCTCCGGATAATTTAAGATGCCATAGCTGGCGAGCATATGAACTTTCGGCAGGGGGAATCCCTGCTTTTTGATTGCAGTTAAAACCTGTTCAAAATGTTCAACCTGCATCCGGGTAAAGGCGCATGCCTCCGGAGCGAGAGAATCATCTGCGGATAGATGGGTAAAGATACCGTCTATGTTAAGATGCTTTAACCGGAATAGCTGGCAGATGGTATCTGTTCGGTCAAAAGGCTCACCCAGACGGTGCATTCCGGTATCAATCGCAAGATGAACCGGGAAAGTATAAGTGCATTCTTTTCCGTATTGATCAAGAAGAGCAGCATAAGATGCATCAACGATCGTCTGACTTAAATGGTATTGCTGCAGAAGCGGAAACTGTACCGGATGGGTATAACCGAGGACCAGAATTTCGCTTTCAATACCATGAAGACGCAGACTGACGGCCTCATCCACACAGGCAACACAGAAAGCATCGATGCCCATTTGGGTCAACTGTTCGGCAATCAGATTGGCACCATGGCCATAGGCTTCTGCCTTGACTGCCGGCATGAGACGGCAGCCTTTTGGGAGGCGGGATTGTAGAAATTCTACGTTCTGTTTCAGGGCTTCCGGATCAAGCTCGATCCAGGCGCGGGAGGTAGAAGGAGAAGTGATGTTCATGAAAAATCCCCTCCTTGCAGATATTCTTCCAGAGTAAGTCCCTGCTCTTTGATGATTTCGGCATGGGGCAGACCGACATACCGGAAATGCCATGGCTCATGCCCGATGCCGGTAACGGATTCTTTGCCCGCCGGATAACGTTCAATGAAACCATAATCGGCAGCCAGATCACGGAAGGTCTGGCAGATGCCGCTATATGGGAAGTCCGGACGGATAAAATCAATATGATCCTGTTTCAGTCCGAGATCAATCGCAAGGCCGGTCTGGTGTTCACTGTGATCCGGATATGCAACATAGGTCTGGGTAAAGAGCAGTCCGTTCTCTGCCATAGAATCATCCCAGATCTGCTGTTGTTCCTTTCTGGAACGCCATCCGCTGACAGGTACGATAGAATCCCAACCATTGATTTTACGAATAAGGGCTTCTAAGGCTCTGGCAGCAGTGACTTCCATCAGAATGGATTTCTGACCACATACAGGGACCAGAACCGGTGTAAAGGTGCGTGGTATCGCGTGGTCGGAATTAACAAGGACTAAATAATTATCTGAGACTGCAGATGTATCTGCAGGTGAAACACATAGAGTATTCATGATTGGGTTTCCTTTCTTACTTTTCTAACTGATTCTGATAGAAGTCTATCAGAACCGGTCAGTCAGTGTTTGAAGGAAAACCTATAGAAATATTGAGAATTGCTGGATACTTTCTTACAAAAAGGTGAAGAAATATTACAGGGCGGTAAGGTTGATCGGCAGAAGAATCGTAAAGGTAATGGTATCCTGCCCGCTAGCTGCCGTGATCGTACCGCCGTGGAGTTCTACGATTTCCTTGGAAATCGCAAGACCGAGACCGGAGCCGCCAGTTGCCGTGGAGCGGGAGGAATCCAGCCGGAAGAACTGTTCAAATATCCGGTTTAATTTCTCCGGAGGGATGGTTTTTCCCTGATTCTGAACGATGATCTGTACATTCCGGTCCTGTTTTTGCAATGTGAGCATAATCTCTGTTTCCGGGAAGCTGTAATTAATGGCATTCCGGATCAGATTATCGAAAACACGCTCCAACTTATCACGGTCGCAGGAAATCTCAATCCCCGGAGCCAGCTCGGTTACGATGGTCAGATCCTTATCCAGAAGTAACGGTTTAAACTCATAGGCAGTCTGCTCCAACATCCGGGTCAGATTCGTAAGCTCCGGTTCCAGCGTCAGAGTAGTCAGGTTGAATCTGGTAATATCAAAGAAATCGTTGATCAATACCTCCAGACGTTCCGCCTTTTCCAGTGCAATTCCGGTATATCTGGCACGCAGCTCCGGTGAGATCTGCGGTTCATCCTGAAGAAGGGTAAGATAACCGATAACACTGGTTAACGGTGTCTTTAAATCATGTGCGAGATATACGATCAGATCATTCTTCCGCTGCTCGGCCTCTTTGGCCAGCATTTCATTCCGGATACCCTGTTCCCGGAACAGATTCAGCTCATCCTCGATATCCTGAATGGCAATCGGAAGATGAATTGGAGTCTCCTTGTCTGTGATCATTCTGCCGGCAGCTTCCACGATGGAATCCATATAGCGGAGCTGCTTGGTCATATAATAATATGTGATCAATAAAAATCCGATCAGAAGCGGAATCCCGGCGAAAACGATAATGTAGTCCCGGATATAGGACAGAATCCAGTAAATCGGATTATCGGCCTGCCAGTAGACGGCATGGCAGAGGGTCCAGCAGGTGACGATAAACAGAAAGAATAAAATCACGAACCCAATCAGAGTTCCGAAATACTGCATGAGGATCTCTCTGGAAATCCGTCCTCTTCGTTTTTTCTGTGCTTTCTTATTCAATGGTATAGCCAACCCCCCATACTGTTTTGATATATTTCGGATTCCGTGCAGGCTCATGCATCTTTTCGCGCAGATGTGCAATGTGGGCCATGACAGTATTGTTGCTGTTCTCATAATAGTGCTCGCCCCAGAGCGCTTCAAAAAGCTCCTCGGAGGAGACAACGGTTCCCTTTCTCTGGCACAGGTACCAGACGATAGAGAATTCTAACGGAGTGAGTGCCAGATCCTTTCCGTTTAATGTGCATTTATGGCTGGATTGCGAGATATGTAATCCACGGATATCAATGCTGTCATCGGTGGCAGAAGCTGAATCATCGGATCCGGATTTTGGATTGTATCGGGTATAGCGCCGCAGCTGGGTCTTAACTCTGGCAACCAGCTCCAGTGGATTAAACGGTTTCGTGATATAATCATCCGCCCCAAGGGTCAGACCGGTGATCTTATCCATATCCTCTACCTTGGCGGTCAGCATGATGATCGGATACAGGTGCGATTGGCGGATGCGCTGGCAGAGTGTAAAGCCGTCCATATCCGGCAGCATGACATCCAGGATCGCCAGATCCAGATTCTCCCGCTCTACGCAGTTTAAGGCATCAGTTGCATTATAATATTTGAATACCTGAAAATTCTCATTGGATAAGTAGACCTCTACTAAGTCGGCAATTGCCGCTTCATCGTCTACGATCATTATTTTTTCATTCATGACAGAACCCTCTACTCATTATATATAGCTCCAAGTGTAGCAGAAGCTGAAATGAAAAACAATCTTTTCTGTCTAAAATGGCAGGTATTGGAAAAAACTATAGCGGACATAAGGAAGAAAGAATTACGCAATATGCGGGATATCCTGTATAATAAAGCCTATAAATCATACTAAAATGATAGGAATAAACAAAAGACGAGAGACAGACGAATGGAGGAATTTCAATGGAAAGAGGTCTTGATACCAAGTGTCTTCACTTAGAAGAAGACGAAGGAAATGTAAATCATTATGGAGCAATCAGTTATCCGATCTATCAGACAGCTACGTATGCACATCCGGGTGTAAATCAGAGCACAGGCTTTGATTATAGCAGACTTCAGAATCCGACCAGAGAGCATCTGGAGAAAATGGTAGCTTCTCTGGAAAACGGAATCTCAGCACTGGCATTTTCAACCGGTATGGCGGCGATCACAACCTTAATGGAACTCTTTCAACCCGGCGATCATATTGTAATGGACTCCGATCTGTATGGCGGAAGTATCCGTCTGTTTCAGCATATATCCGCAAAGAACGGAATTACATTTTCCGGTCTTGACTGCAGTCAGGGAGACGTGGAAGACTATATAAATGAGAAAACAAAGGCAATCTACGTGGAAACACCAACGAATCCGATGATGCGTGTGACAGATCTTGTAGCGCTGGCAGAGAAGGCAAAGAAGCATAATCTGCTTCTGATCGTGGATAATACATTTCTTTCACCGTATCTGCAGAATCCGTTAAGCCTGGGTGCGGACATTGTCGTACATAGCGGAACCAAATATCTCGGAGGCCATAATGATACGCTGGCAGGTTTTCTGGTCACGAACCGGGAAGATCTGGATGAAAGACTGAGATTTATCATTAAAACCAATGGAACGGGACTGGCTCCGTTTGACAGCTGGCTGATCCTGCGTGGGATTAAAACGCTCGGTATCCGTATAGAGCGGGCACAGGAGAATGCCATCCGGATCGCCGGATGGTTAAAGGAACAGTCGCTTGTAGCAGAGGTGATCTATCCGGGTCTTGAGGAACACCCGGGACATGAGATCATGAAAAAGCAGGCACGTGGATTCGGTGCAATGCTGACTTTCCAGATGAAGGAAGCAGAGGATGCGAGGGAGATATTAAACCGGGTGTGCATGATCAAGTTTGCAGAGAGTCTTGGCGGTGTGGAAACCTTGATCACATATCCGGTGACACAGACCCATGCGGATGTACCGAAGGAAATCCGGGAGAAAAACGGAATTACGGAATGTACGCTCCGGTTATCTGTCGGGATTGAGAATGCCGAGGATCTGATCGGAGAGCTGGAACAGGTATTTCAGGGAATAGAAGGAGAAAGAAATGGCAGAACGAAATCTTGACTTTGATACAATTATAGATCGTAAGAACACTGATTGTCTGAAATATGATTTTGCAAAGCGGCGCGGGATGTCGGAGGATGTGCTTCCACTCTGGGTGGCCGATATGGATTTTAAGACCTCCTCGTATGTGGAGGACGCACTGGCTGAACGTGCAAGACATGGAATCTTCGGATACAGTGAATCGCAGACACCGTATTTTGAGATTGTTCGAGACTGGATGAAGCGTCACCATGACTGGGAGGTAAAGGAGCCATGGCTGATCAAGACACCGGGTGTGGTATTTGCTCTGGCAATGGCAGTGAAGGCATATACGGAGCCGGGGGACGGAGTGCTGATCCAGTCGCCGGTTTACTATCCGTTTTCTGAGGTGATTGAGGACAACGGAAGAAGAATCGTCAGCAATACACTGGTGCTCGGCGAGGATCATAAATATCATATTGATTTTGAGGATTTTGAACGTCAGATAAAAGAGAATCAGATTAAGCTGTTTTTCCTCTGCAATCCGCATAATCCGGTCGGAAGAGTCTGGACCACAGAGGAGCTGACAAGGATTGGAGACATTTGCCTGAAATATCAGGTTACGGTAGTGAGTGATGAGATCCATTCGGATTTTATCTTCCGGGGGAGACATCAGGTATTCGCAGATTTAAAGAGGGAGTATGCAGATATTACGGTCACTTGTACGGCACCGAGCAAGACCTTCAATCTGGCAGGCTTACTGCTTTCCAATATCTTTATTTCAAACCGGGAGCTGCGGCATAAGTTCCGGCAGCAGGTAAACGCAGCCGGTATCAGTCAGCTCAGTCCGTTTGGACTGGTGGCATGCGAGACTGCATATACGCAGGGCGAAGAATGGTATCAGGCAATGCTTGCATATGTTGCAGAAAATATTGCATTTACGAAGGAATATGTGGAGAAACATCTTCCGGGTGTGGAAATGGTTGAGCATGAGGGCACGTATCTGGTGTGGCTGGATTTTAGAAAGACCGGACTCAGTGTGGAGGAGCTGGAGGATCTGATCGTAAACCGGGCAAAGCTCTGGCTTGACAGCGGTAAGATTTTCGGCAAGAGCGGAGAAGGCTTCCAGCGGATCAATGTGGCATGTCCGAGACAGATTCTGGAGGAGGCATTGCATAGGATCAGAGAGCAGTTACAGGCTGTTTAGGATCAGTGTTTGCTCCGGAAAAAAGCCGTATATTTGAAAAAGTAAAAGATATTTACACGAACACACGTTTGAAAGAACGTGTGTTTTTTTCGACTGCAAAGGAGTGTGCTTCGATAAAATCAAACGGAAAAAACCTCGAAATACATGTGAATTATACGAACTTCTGCCGCTTTGTTTTTATCCTGTCAATAATTGCGGAGAATACCCCCTTTTCACTTATTTTTAATTCTACTATAATTTCAAAGGAAACAACAAATAGGGAGTAAAAAGTACAGGAGGCGAGCCATGAACGACATAAAAATAGCAATTGTAAATCATGATAAGACGGCACTTTATAATATTCAGCAATCCTTAAACGAGGAAGAACGAGTGCAGATCGTTGGAACGGCGCAGGATGGGAAGGAAGCTGTAACAATGATTCGGGAGCGGAAGCCGGAGGTTGTTGTGCTGGATCTGATCATGCCGCATCTGGATGGAATGGGAATCATGGAGCAGGTAGAATATCAGTCCGGGAGAGAGGAATGTCCGAAATATATCATTGGCATGATGCGGGGGCAGGAATGCATGTTTCGGCTGGCGGCGGAAAAACAGACTGTGGTAGGTGTCGGTCAGAATTATGCACAGGCGGAATTAAAGCATGCGATCCAAATGCTGAATAATGGGAAAAAATCAGCCAAATGGGGGGCAATCCAGAGCGCGGCGATTACAGTTGCACCGGCAGAGGACAAGCTGGAACTGGTGGTGACAGATATTATTCATGATATCGGAGTCCCTGCACATATTAAGGGATATCAGTATCTGCGCAGTGCTATCCTGATGGCGGTTGCCGATATGGATATATTGAATTCCATAACAAAGCAGCTGTATCCGGAGATAGCCCGGCAATATGAAACGACACCGAGTCGGGTAGAACGGGCAATCCGGCATGCCATTGAGGTGGCATGGGGACGCGGGCATATGGATACGATCGATGAATTATTCGGATATACGATCCATGCCGGGAAGGGGAAACCGACCAATTCGGAATTTATTGCATTGATTGCGGATAAAATCCGTCTGGATCAGAAGATGAAGAGTGCATAAAAAGCAGATCGTTACAGATAGAATATGAAAAGACAGGAAAGATGGGGAGAAGTATGGAACAGGAAAAGAAAATGACAGTTATGGCAGCAGACCAGGATTTGATCCGGGAATTAGGCAGATATGATTTTATTTCTAGGGATGGAAGCATGGAGATTGTCGGGAAGTATCTGGATGGGGATGAACTTATGACAGCCATTATCAGACAGAGACCGGATTTGGTTGTGATGGATGCCCTTCTGAGTCACATAGATGGAATTGAGTTGATGCGGAGAATGCGGGAGGAGCATCCGGAAGTGCAGACCCGATATATTCTGCTGACGACGATCGGAAGCGAGAGTGTGATCGAAACAGCATTTATGATGGGAGCTTCCTATTATATGTTAAAGCCGTTTGATAATCAGATTCTGAAACGGAGAATGAAACAGGTTTTGAAAGCAGAGGAGGAAACAAGGGAAGAGCGGGTGGTAGAACTGGGAGAAGAACTGGCTCCGCTGTTGAAAGAACGGAATCTGGAGGGGGAAGTGACGGAAATCATAAGAGAGATCGGAATCCCGGCACATATTAAAGGATATCAATATATCCGGGAGGGAATTATGATGGCAGTGGAAGATCCGAATATGTTAAATTATATTACTAAGCTGTTATATCCGACCATTGCCAAGAAATATAAAACGACATCATCTAGTGTGGAACGGGCAATCCGGCATGCCATCGAGGTGGCATGGAGCCGGGGGAAAATGGATATCATACAGGAACTGTTCGGATATACGATCCATGCCGGAAAGGGAAAACCGACGAATTCAGAATTTATTGCACTGATTGCCGATAAACTGCGTCTGGAGTATGAGTTGTAGAAGCAAAAAATGTAGTTCCATTTACGGGGGAAGTATGCTATAATTTTCTTATTCATTTATTATTTCCGAATAAGGAATACGGGAGGGTTATTGGCATGAAAAAAGTTGCTTATATTGCGTCAGAGTGTGTGCCGTTTATTAAAACCGGCGGACTGGCGGATGTAGTTGGAACATTACCGAAGATGTTCGACCGGAATGAGTATGATGTACGTATTATTATTCCGAATTATTTGTGTATTCCACCGAAATATCGTGAGAAGATGAGATATCTGACTCATTTTCAGATGGATATCGGCTGGAGACAGCAATATGTGGGTGTTATGTATCTGGAATATGAAGGCGTACCGGTATATTTTATTGATAATGAGTATTATTTTAATGGATTTACACCATATGGTGATGTGAAATGGGATATTGAGAAGTTTACATTTTTTTCCAAAGCAGCGTTATCGATTCTGCCGGTGATCGGCTTCCGTCCGGACATCATTCATTGTCATGACTGGCAGTCAGGATTGGTGCCGGTATATTTAAAGACACTGTTTGCAAGTAATCCGTTCTATCAGGGCATTAAGTCTATCATGACGATCCATAACCTGAAGTTCCAGGGAAACTGGGATATCAAGACGATTCAGGCAATTTCTGGGCTTCCGTCCTATGTTTTTACACCGGATAAGTTGGAGTTTAAGAAAGATGCCAGTATGCTAAAGGGCGGATTAGTCTATGCAGATAAGATCACAACCGTCAGCAATACGTATGCCGGAGAGATCCAGACACAGGAATATGGAGAAGGCCTGGAAGGACTGCTTTCCGCAAGACACAATGATTTATGGGGCATTGTAAACGGAATTGATTATGATGTATATAATCCGGAACGGGATCCGATGATTTATAAGAACTACTCTCTGAAAGCATATAAGAAGGCAAAGGCAGAGAACAAGCGTAAGATGCAGGAAGAGTTTGGTCTTCCGGTTGATGATAAGCAGTTTGTGATCGGTATTATTTCCCGACTGACCGATCAGAAGGGTCTGGATTTGGTTGATTGTGTGATGAATGAGATCTGCCAGGACGGTGTACAGTTTGTTGTACTGGGAACCGGTGAGCAGAGATATGAGGATATGTTCCGGTATTATCAGGGTATTCATCCATATAAGGTATCTGCGAATATTTACTATTCCGATGAGCGGTCTCATAAGATGTATGCCGGCTGTGATGTGATGCTGGTACCATCCAGATTTGAACCATGTGGTCTGACACAGCTGATGGCACTGCGCTACGGTACGGTTCCGCTTGTTCGTGAGACAGGTGGTCTGAAGGATACGGTACAGCCATACAATGAGTATGAGAAGACCGGTAACGGATTCAGCTTCCGGAATTATAATGCACACGAGATGCTGAATACGATCAATTATGCCAAGGAGGTTTATTATAACGATAAGCAGAGCTGGTATGGTATTATGGAACGGGCAATGCAGGCAGATTATTCATGGCAGAAGTCCGCAGAGAAATATCAGGAGTTATATAACTGCGTATAGATGCAATAGCAGCGTATAGGCAGCGGAAATCATAAGAATAGTGCGGTGCGGGCGGCGATACTATCAGGTAGTTTCAGGGCCTGCACCGTTTTTTCGCTTGAAGGAAATGACGGTAGATAAGGTGAGAAAGAATGGCATTCGATGGAATTGTAATTGCAAATATAATAAAGGAATTGAAGGAGCACATACTGAACGGCAGAATCTATAAGATCTATCAGCCGGAGCCGGATGAACTGAATCTGGTGCTAAAGACCCCGCAGGGAAATTACCGGCTGCTGTTATCGGCCAGTGCGGCACTTCCGCTTGTATATCTGACAACCGAGAGCAGGAATAATCCAATGACGGCGCCGAATTTCTGTATGTTGTTACGAAAGCATATCGGAAACGGAAGGATCATGGATATCAGACAGCCCGGTTATGAACGGATTGTGGAATTTTCCATTGAGCATCTGGATGAGCTGGGAGACCTTTGTACCAAGAAACTGATCATAGAGATCATGGGAAAGCACAGTAACATCATTTTCTGTGATGATCAGGGTACGATCATTGACAGTATTAAGCGGGTAGGAGCACAGATGAGCTCCGTGCGTGAGGTGCTTCCGGGAAGAAGCTATGAGTATCCGCCGAATCAGGAGAAAATCAGTCCACTGGAACTGACGGAAGCTTATTACCGGAGTCAGATGCTGACGAAGCCGTTAAATCTTACGAAGATGATTTATACATCATTAACCGGAGTAAGTCCGGTGGTTGCCAATGAGCTCTGCTACCGGGCAGATCTGGATGGGAATCAGAGCACTGCCAGTCTGACAGAGGAGAATGCGGATGGACTATGGCAGGAGCTGGAGAAATTCAGGGATCAACTGCAGAAAGAGATATTTGATCCGGCAATCTATTATGACAAGCAGGGAGTTCCGGTCGAGTTTTGCAGCATTCCGCTGACGATGTATGCGGACTATGTATGTGAAAAGGAAGCTTCCATATCAACTGTTCTGCAGACTTACTATGCGGCAAGAAACAGCTACAGCCGGATCCGACAGAAGTCTTCCGATTTAAGAAAAATCGTAAGTAACGCGATCGAACGGACCGCAAAGAAATACGATCTGCAGTGCAGTCAGTTAAAGAGCACGGAGAAACGGGATAAGTACCGTGTCTATGGAGAATTGATCAACACCTATGGCTATGGAATCGAGCCGGAGGCGAAAGAATTCCGGGCATTGAATTATTATACCAATGAGGAGATTACGATACCGTTAGATCCACTGCTGACACCGGGAGAGAATTCCAAGCGTTACTTTGCCAGATATAATAAACTGAAGCGTACCTATGAGGCACTGACAGAGCAGGTAAAGGAGACCGGCCGGGAGTTAGAACATTTAAGATCCATCCAGACAGCACTGGATCTGGCACAGGAGGAATCGGATCTGGCTGATATTAAGCGGGAACTGACAGATTACGGCTATATCAAGCAAAAGGGCGGCGGACGGAAAAAAGAGAAGCAGGAGAAGAGTAAACCGCTGCATTATATATCCTCCGATGGATTCCATATGTATGTGGGCAAGAATAACTATCAGAATGAGGAACTGACCTTTAAGGTCGCAAATGGCAATGATCTCTGGTTCCATGCCAAGCAGGCACCGGGCTCCCATGTGATCGTAAAGACGGAAGGGCAGCAGGAACTTCCGGATCGTACCTATGAAGAAGCCGCAAGGCTGGCCGCTTACTATTCATCGGCAAGGAGCGGTTCTAAGGTGGAGATTGATTATACCAGACGTTCCAATCTGAAGAAGACACCGGGCGGGGCACCCGGATTTGTAATCTATCATACAAATTACTCCATGAGTATTTCTCCGGATATCCGCGGAATAAAAGAGGTTGACCATTGACTTTTGCAGGTAGATTACTTTATAATAGATTGGATTGTAAGAAACATAAGAAAAGGTGAGAGTTATGATTCGCAGCATGACCGGCTTCGGAAGAAGCGAAACGGTGACAGAAGGATATAAGTTAATAGTCGAGATGAAGGCTGTTAATCACAGATACAGTGAGTTCAGTATTAAGATGCCGAAGAAGCTGAATTTTTTTGAGGCAGGAATCCGAACCTTACTGAAAGAGTATATTAACCGGGGAAAGGTTGATATCTTTATCACATATGAGGATTACCGGGAATCGGATGTGTGCATTAAATATAATCCGGAGATAGCAAAGACATATCTGGATTATTTGAGACAGATAGAGTCTGAATTCGGAGTACGGGATGATATTACGGTTACGAGATTGGCAGGAATGCCGGATGTACTGACCAGAGAGGAGCAGACCGTAGATGAGGATGCACTCTGGGAAATCCTGGAGGCCGGGATCCGGAAGGCAGCAGAGAAATTTGTCCAGACCAGACAGGTCGAAGGAGAACATCTGAAGGAAGACCTGATCGGCAAGTTAAACGGTATGCTGGATATGGTAGATCATATTGAGCAGGAGTCGCCGAAGCTGGTGCAGCAGTATCGTGAGAAGCTGGAAGCGAAGGTGCAGGAGCTGTTAGACGGCAGTAATATAGATGAATCCAGAATAGCGGCTGAAGTGGTGATTTATGCAGATAAGATCTGCGTGGATGAAGAGACTGTTCGGTTGAGAAGTCATATCAACAGCACGAAAGAGATTCTATCCGGTGGCGGAAGTGTCGGACGGAAGCTGGATTTCATAGCGCAGGAGATGAACCGGGAGGCGAATACGATTCTGTCGAAGGCAAATTCCCTGGATATTTCCAATACAGCAATAGATTTAAAGACCGAGATTGAGAAGGTCCGGGAACAGATTCAGAATATTGAATAAGGCCAGGTGAGCATATGGACAAAAAAGGATTTTTAATCGTAATATCCGGATTTTCCGGTGTAGGAAAAGGAACCGTAGTTAAACGGCTGGTTCAGGATTACGGATACAGTCTGTCTATTTCGGCAACGACCAGAGCACCGCGGGAAGGGGAAGTAGACGGCAGAGAATATTATTTTAAGACCAAGGAAGATTTCATGAATCTGATCGATTATAACGGATTCATTGAATGGGCGGTTTATGTGGAGAATTATTATGGTACGCCGCGTGCCTTTGTGGAAAAGGAGCTGGCAGCAGGACATAATGTAATCCTTGAGATCGAGGTACAGGGTGCCATGAATATCAAGGAGCAGTATCCGGATGCGATTCTGATCTTCCTGACAGCACCGAGTGCGGCGGAGCTTCGGAACCGTCTGGTCGGACGCGGCACGGAAGAAGCGGCTGTGATCGAGAAACGGATGCAGAGAGCCGTAGAAGAGTCCGCCAATATGGAATCATATGAGTATATAGTTGTAAATGATGATCTGGATCAGTGTGTAAAAGATGTAAATTCTGTCATTGTGGCACGAGGCTGCATGATTGAAGAAAATAAAGAGTTTATGAAACAGATGAAGGCAGAGCTTAAGGCTCTGTAAGAAAGGAGTTTATTATGATACATCCATCCTATACTGACTTAATGGCAGTTGTTAACAGTGAGGTAGAGCCGGGCGAGCAGCCGGTTGTTCAGAGCCGTTATTCCATCGTATTAGCATGTGCAAAGCGGGCACGTCAGATTATTGCAGGGTCTAAGCCTTTGGTAGAATCCAAGGGTAAGAAGCCGTTATCTCTGGCTGTAGAAGAGCTTTACAGTGGCAAGGTTAAGATTGTCGGCGATGAAGAAGATGAGAATTAAGGAATGAATGAGAGGAGCTGTTAAGAGCTCCTTTCCTTTTCCTTATCGTTTGTAAGGAGGGTCAGACATATGAAGTTAGCGGAGTTGGTTTCTTCCCTGGATTATCAGTTGCTTCAGGGAAGTCTGGATACAGAAGTAACAGAAGTAGAGAATGATTCCAGAAAGGTACAGGAAGGATATCTGTTTTTCTGTATCAGCGGCAGCGTCCGGGACGGACATTCCTTTGCCGGAGAGGTGGTAGAAAAGGGTGCCTCTGTCCTGGTGGTAGAGAAGCCGGTTGAGGTGCCGGAGACGGTGACTGTGATTCAGGTGCCGAGCTCCCGGTATGCGATGGGAGTCATGTCTTCTTATTTCTACGGAGAGCCGTCAAAGCAGTTAAAGGTGATCGGTATTACCGGAACCAAGGGTAAGACCACTACGACCTATATGATACAGTCCATGCTGGAAAAGACCGGTCATAAAACCGGACTGGTCGGTACGATCGAGGTACAGACAGGAAGCAGAACCATCACTTCAGCACAGACAACACCGGAATCCCTGGCATTGCAGAGATATCTGAAAGAAATGGTGGAAAACGGGCTGGACAGTGTGGTAATGGAGGTATCTTCTCAGGCATTAATGCTTGACAGGGTAGCGGGCGTAGACTTTGATTACGGTATTTTCACAAATCTTTCCGAGGATCACATCGGACCGAATGAACATGCAAGCTTTGAGGAGTACCGGATGTGGAAGAGTAAGCTGTTCCAGATGTGTAAGGTCGGTATTTTTAACGAGGACGATGATAATTACAGGGAAATCTTAAAGGGACATACCTGCCGGGTGATTACATACGGTGTCCATGACACAGCCGATTATCAGGCAAGGGACTGGCATCTGTATCATGAGAACGGGCATCTGGGTATCCGGTATCAGCTGACCGGACGGATCCGGGGCGAGATGAAGGTAAATATTCCGGGAAAATTCAGTATTTATAACTCGCTGGCAGCTATTGCGATTGCAAATGAGCTGGGAGTTCCGGAGAAGAATATTCAGGAGGTTTTAGAGACCATCCGTGTCAGAGGACGTGTGGAACTGGTGCCGATTTCGGATCAGTTTACCATCCTGATCGATTATGCACATAATGCGGTCAGTCTGGAGAGCATTCTGGAGACCTTGAAGGAGTATCATCCGAACCGGCTGATTTCTGTATTTGGTTGTGGAGGCAATCGGTCCAAGGTGCGCAGATACGAGATGGGTGAAGTATCCGGTAAGCTTGCGGATTTTACGATCATTACTTCGGATAATCCACGATTTGAGGAACCGCAGGATATTATCAATGATATTATTACCGGTATTTCAAAAACCGATGGTAAATATATAGAGATTATAGACCGGAAGGAAGCATTCCGGTATGCGATCATGCATGCACAGCCGGGCGATATTATCGTTCTGGCCGGTAAGGGACATGAAGATTATCAGGAGATAAAGGGTGTAAAGTATCACATGGATGAACGTGAGCTGATACGGGAAGTGTTGGAGGAAGAGGATGTCAGCAAAATATGTGGATATAATAATCGATATTTCTCATGAAGCCATCGATCGGGCATTTCAATATGAAGTGCCCTTTTCTTTGTGTGATAAAATCGCAGTCGGTATGCAGGTAGAGATTCCATTCGGAAGAGGCAATCATATGCGGACCGGATATGTGATAGGGATCAGTGACGAGCCGAACTATGATGTAGACCGGATCAAGCCGGTACACCGGATCATAGAGAATCAGATACCGGTAGAAGGACAGCTGATCCGGCTGGCGGCGTGGATGAAGGAGACCTACGGCTCAACCATGTATCAGGCATTAAAAACGGTCATGCCGGTAAAGGAGACCGTGCGGCCGGTGGAGAAGAAGACGGTTCAACTGGCGGTGGATGCAGAAGAGGGCAGACTCCGGCTTCTGGAGTATCAGAGGAAGCATAACGGAGCAAAGGTAAGGCTAACAGAAGCACTGCTGGAGCACGGAACGGTCCCATATGAGCTGGCACGCAATAAGCTGAATATTAGTCCGGCGACCTTTGAACGGCTGACGGCGGAAGGAACCATAGAAATCCTGACCGAGACACAGTACCGGCAGGCAGGTACGAAGCGGTACCTGACCGAGCCGGAGCCGGAGCTGAATCCGGCACAACAGGGCCTGATCGATGCTTTTCGACAGGATTATGAAGCCGGTCATTATCAGACCTATCTGCTGCATGGAGTGACCGGCAGCGGAAAGACAGAGGTATATATGCATGCCATGGATGTGGTTCTGGCACAGGGCAGACAGGTCATTATGCTGATTCCAGAAATATCCCTGACATTCCAGACGGTGATGCGGTTCCGCAGACACTTTGGGGAACGGATCACAATCTTGAATTCCCGGATGAGCAAGGGGGAACGGTATGACCAGTTCGAGCGTATCCGGAAGGGCGAGGTGGACATTGTGATCGGACCCCGGTCTGCACTGTTTGCACCGTTTTCCAATCTGGGCCTGATCGTGATCGATGAGGAGCATGAGAGTAGCTATAAGAGTGATAATATACCGAAATATCATGCCAGAGAGACCGCAATCAAGCGGGCGGATATGAATCATGCCAGTGTGATCCTCGGCTCTGCAACGCCGTCCGTCAGTTCCTATTATCAGGCAGAGCAGGGGAATTACCGGCTGTGGAAGCTGACGGAACGGGTACAGAAGCGGAGCCTGCCGAAGGTAGAAATTGTAGATCTGCGGGAGGAGCTTCAGAAGGGCAACCGCAGCCGATTCAGCTATCGTCTGCAGGAACTGATCGAGGACCGGCTTAGCCGGAAGGAGCAGTCGATCATCTTTATGAACCGGAGAGGCTATGCCAGCTTTGTATCCTGCAGAAGCTGCGGAGAGGTAGTGAACTGTCCGCACTGTCAGGTGTCACTGACCTATCATGATCATCACAGCGCAGTGCCGAAACTGGTCTGCCATTATTGCGGCTATACAGAACCGTTTATAAAGAAATGTAAGGTATGCGGATCCGGCATGATCGGGCGGTTCGGATCCGGCACCCAGATGGTAGAGGCAGAGCTGCAGGAGTTTTTTCCGGAAGCAAGGATTCTCCGCATGGATGCAGATACTACAAAGGGAAAGGACGGACATGAGCGGATTCTGTCCGCATTCGCAGAGGGAAAAGCAGATATTCTGGTAGGTACGCAGATGATTGTAAAAGGCCATGATTTCCCGAATGTAACACTGGTAGGGATTCTGGCGGCAGATTTGAGCCTTCACAGTCAGGATTATATGGCAGGGGAACGGACCTTTGAGCTTCTGACACAGGCTGCAGGCAGAGCCGGGCGTGGCGAGCGGCCGGGGCAGGTTGTGATCCAGACCTATGATCCGGAGCATGCAGTGATCCGGGCAGCAGCGGCACAGAATTATGAGCTGTTTTACCGGAATGAGATCACGTATCGGAAGATATTAAAGTATCCGCCGGTGGTATCCATGATCGCAGTTCTGATCACAGGCGAACAGGAGGAACAGGTTCAGAAATGTGCGGAGCGTCTGGCAGACTATATGCGGACGACTGTGCCGGGAGAAGTTATACGGGTTATCGGTCCGTCCACGCCGGTCATCGGTAAGATCCATGATGTGTATCGCAGGATATTATATTTAAAGAGTGAGCAGGAACAGGCACTGCTGGATGCAAAGGTACAGCTTGAGTTGTATGCAGAGCAAAGCGGAGTGCAGGAGGCCTGCAGGCTTTATTTTGACTTAAATCCCATGAAGGGATATTGATAAAAAAGAAAGAAACCGTTATACTAAAACGAAGCAGCCGGATATGAGGATCCGGCATAAGAAAGGCAGGAATTAGAATGGGAATACGTAAAATCCGTTATGAAGGCGATCCGGTTTTGAGAAAGCAGTGTAAAGCCGTAGATAAGATGACACCGAGGCTGTTACAGCTGATCGATGATATGTTTGATACCATGTATGAGGCAAACGGAGTCGGACTGGCAGCTCCGCAGGTAGGAATTCTAAAACGAATCGTAGTAATTGACATTGGAAATGATGAACCATTGGTATTGATCAATCCGGAGATTCTGGAACAGTCCGGAGAGCAGACCGGAGAGGAAGGATGCTTAAGCCTTCCGGGTAAGGTTGGTACCGTGACCAGACCGAACTATGTAAAATGCAGAGCCTATGATGAGAATATGGAGCAGTTTGAGGTAGAAGGTACAGAGCTTCTGGCACGGGCAATCTGCCATGAGCTGGATCATCTGGACGGCATCCTGTACCGGGATCACGCAGAAGGCGGATTACGGGAAGTAGAATAGGCGGTGAGCATATGCGTGTAATATTTATGGGAACACCGGATTTTGCAGTACCGGTATTAGAAGCAATCATTCAGGCAGGACATACTGTTATCGGTGTGTATACACAGCCGGATAAGCCGAAGGGCCGGGGAAAGAGTATGCAGTATACCCCGGTAAAGGAAAAAGCATTAGAGCATCAGATCCCTGTTTACCAGCCGGCACGGGTACGGGAGCCGAAAGTCATAGAGGAAATCCGGAATCTGAAGCCGGATATCATTATTGTAGTAGCATTCGGACAGATTCTTCCGGAGGAGCTGCTTGCAATCCCGCCATATGGCTGTGTGAATGTACATGCATCGTTACTGCCGAAATACCGTGGCGCGGCACCGATCCAGAGAGTGATCATGGACGGAGAGAAGGAAAGCGGTGTTACGACCATGTATATGGCGAAGGGACTGGATACCGGAGATATGATCGAACAGCTGGTGGTACCGATCGATGCAAAGGAGACCGGCGGTAGTTATCACGATAAGCTGGCGGAAGCAGGAGCCGGGCTCTGTATCTCAACGATGGAGAAGATCGAGGCGGGAACGGCACCACGGATTCCGCAGGATGATTCCAAGAGCTGTTATGCCCATATGCTGCAGAAATCCATGGGAGAACTGGACTTTGAACAGCCGGCAGAGGTACTGGAGCGACTGGTTCGTGGTCTGAATCCATGGCCGAGCGCATATACACAGTTACAGGGAAAGAATCTGAAAATATACGAGGCGGATATAGTAGAGATACCGGAAAATCAGCAGAGAGAACCGGGTGTGATAATTGCGGTGGATAAGAAGTCATTTACGATTCAGTGTAATCCGGGAGGACTTCGGGTAACACAATTGCAGTTAGAAGGTAAAAAACGGATGAATACCGATGCGTTTCTTCTTGGGTTTGCGGTAGAAGAAGGAATGCGGTGCGGAAAGCAGACACAGGAGTAGCACGGGAATATAGGAAAGGAACGGGCGGATCATGGCAGGCAGCAGTATCAATGTACGGGAACTGGCGATGGAGACACTGACCGATGTGGATCGGGAGAAAAAGACAGCCAGTGAAGCAATGAATATTACGCTTCGCAATTATCAGTATATGAGCAAGCAGGAGCGGAGCTTTTATACCAGATTGTGCAATGGCACCTTGGAGAACCGGATCCAGCTGGATTATAAGCTCGACCGGATATCTAAAACACCGGTGCATAAATGTAAGCCATATATCCGCAGCATTCTCCGGATGAGTGCGTATCAGATCCTGTTTATGAACAGTATACCGGATTCGGCAGTCTGTAATGAAGCAGCGCTTCTTACTAAGAAGAAGGGCTTCCGGCAGTTGACAGGATTTGTAAACGGTGTCCTGCGGAATCTGATTCGTCAGAAGGACGCTCTCACATTGCCGGAACGGGAAGCTGATCCTGTGAAAGCAATGTCTGTACAGTATTCCATTCCGGAATGGCTGGTAGATAAAATGCGGTCATGGTATCCGGAAGAGATTACGGAACGGATCTTCCGGGCATTTTTACAGGAACCGCCACTGACAGTCCGGATCAATCTCTTACGGACGACCAAAGAAGAAGTAAAGACAGATCTGGTGGCAGCCGGAGTAAAGGCAACCGATGGACATTATACGGATAATACCTTACAGCTGACCGGGTATAATTATTTAAATCGGATCCGGGCATTCCGGGAAGGCCTGATAACGGTTCAGGATGAGAGCTCTGTATTGCAGGGATATCTGATTCGTCCGAAGCCGGGAGACCGGATTCTGGATATCTGTGCGGCACCGGGCGGTAAAAGCATGCAGGCAGCAGAGCGTCTGGGGCTGGCAGACCCGAATCGGAAGAGGCAGCCGGGCAGTGTGCTGGCACGGGATGTCAGTGTATCCAAGGTAGAGCGGATTCAGGAGAATCTGGAACGGATGCAGTATTCGAATATAGAAACACAGGTATGGGATGCGGTGCAGCCGGATCCGTCTCGGAAAGAGCAGTTTGATTTTGTGATCGCAGATGTACCATGTTCCGGGCTGGGTGTGATCGGCAGAAAACAGGATATTAAATACCGGATCCGACCGGAACAGCTGACAGAGCTTGTGAATCTGCAAAGAGAAATTCTGCAACAGGCGGTCACTTATGTAAAACCGGGCGGGATGCTGGTCTACAGTACGTGCACGATTCATCCGGGAGAGAATGAGGAACAGGTTGAATGGCTGACGGAGAACTACCCGCTGGAGCCGGAAAATCTGCATCAATATCTGCCGGAAACACTGGTTAACGAGGTGAAAGATCAGCCGGGGACAGAACTTGAGCAGGGATATACAACATTACTGCCCGGTCTGCAGAGTTGTGACGGATTCTTTATGGCAGCATTCCGGAAGAAGAAAAACTGAGGTAAAACTATGGATATTCGTTCAATGACATACGAAGAACTGCAAGCGTATATAAAGGAACTGGGATTGCCGAAATTCCGGGCAGATCAGGTGTATCAGTGGATTCATCAGAAGTTGGTACGATCTCCGGAGGAGATGAAGAATCTTCCGGGCGAGTTACGGAAGAAACTCGCAGAGGACTGGATCGGCGTAGAGGAAGAGACCAGACTGGTATCCAAAGAAGACGGAACGAATAAATTCCTGTTTCGGTTATGGGATAACAATCTGATCGAGAGTGTCTGGATGCCGTATAAACATGGAAATTCTGTCTGCATATCCTCACAGGTCGGCTGTCGGATGGGGTGCCGGTTCTGTGCATCGACCATTGACGGCGTTGTGAGAAATTTGACCGCATCTGAGATGCTGGATCAGGTCTATGCCATGCAGTATGCAATGGGAGAACGGGTATCGAATATCGTAGTGATGGGATCCGGAGAACCGCTGGATAATTATGATTCCCTGATCCGTTTTTTACATCTGGTATCCGGTGAGCGGGGACTGCATATCAGCCAGAGAAATATCACCGTGTCCAGTTGCGGCCTGGTTCCGCAGATACGGGCACTTGCGGAGGAAGGACTTCAGATCACCTTTGCACTGTCTCTGCATGCATCTACGGATGCCGAGAGACAGGAACTGATGCCGATTGCAAGACGATATTCCCTTCATGAGACTCTGGAGGCCTGTCAGTATTATTTTGAGAAAACGGGGCGCCGGGTTACCTATGAATACAGTCTGGTACAGGGAGTCAATGACTCTTCGGAGCATGCGAAACGGCTGGCAGAGCTGCTGAAACCATATCGGCCGTGTCATGTAAATCTGATTCCGATCAACCCGATCAAGGAGCGGGATTTTCAGCGCGGAACAGATAAATCGATACAAAATTTCAAATATCTACTTGAAAATAATCAGATTAATGGTACTATAAGAAGAGGTATGGGTAGAGATATAGACGCTGCCTGCGGGCAGTTAAGGAGAAATTATATGCAACAAAATCAATAGGAGGAAGCGGATTTGTTATCTTTTGGAAAAACAGATATCGGTAAGAAGCGGAGTATGAATCAGGATAATCTCTTCTTCAGTGATGAACCAGTGGGGTGTCTTCCGAATCTCTACATTGTAGCAGATGGCATGGGCGGACATAAGGCCGGCGATTATGCTTCTTCTTACGCAGTGGATCGATTTGTAGAATTTGTAAAACAGTGTGAAGGATCAAATCCCATTACGGTCATGAAGCAGGGAATCCGGACGGTAAATGAAGGAATCCTTGCAGCATCGAAGGAACGGGAAGAATTAAGCGGAATGGGAACTACGTTTGTTTGTGCAGTGGTAGATGCAAGCCGTTTATATGTGGCCAATATCGGAGACAGCCGGCTATATGTACTGGATAGAGATACTATCCGGCAGATAACATTGGATCATTCACTTGTAGAAGAGCTGATCCGGACCGGACAGCTGGATCCGTTAAAGGTCAGGAACCATCCGGAGAAGAATATTATAACCAGAGCTTTGGGAGCAAATGAGGAAGCAATTCCGGATTTCTTTGAAATCGAGCTGCATATGGATGAAAAGATTTTAATGTGCTCTGACGGATTATCCAACATGGTAGAGGATGATGAGATCCAGAATATCATTATTGAGGCAGAACAACCGGAAGCTGCGGTAATACGCCTGATCGACCGGGCAAATTATTACGGTGGTAAAGATAATATAGCAGCCCTTGTGGTGGCACAGTAAATAGAGAGGTGTAAAAATGTTAAAACCAGGAATGATGTTAGGTGATAGATACGAGATAATCGAGCTTGTAGGCTCAGGCGGTATGTCTGAAGTATATAAGGCAAAGGATCATAAGCTGAATCGCTATGTTGCGGTCAAGGTACTGAAAAGGGAATTCAGTGATGACCGGAATTTTGTATCCAAGTTCCGGGTTGAGGCACAGTCAGCAGCAGGACTGTCCCATCCGAATATTGTAAATGTATATGATGTAGGTGAGGACGAGGGCATTTACTATATTGTTATGGAGTTCGTTGAGGGAATTACCCTGAAAGAATATATCATGGACCATGGTAGATTATCAGCGGAGCAGGCGTTGGATTTTGCACTGCAGATTGCATCCGGTATCGAAGTGGCTCATCAGAATCATACGATTCACAGAGATATTAAACCACAGAATATTATTGTGTCGAAAAACGGAACGCTGAAGGTGACGGATTTCGGTATTGCGCGAGCAGCTACCTCCAATACGGTAGCATCCAATGCCATGGGAAGTGTTCATTATATTTCACCGGAACAGGCAAGAGGCGGTTATAGTGATGAAAAGAGTGATATTTATTCCCTTGGTATTACCATGTATGAGATGGTGACCGGACGGGTACCATTTGAAGGTGATAACAATGTAACAGTTGCATTGAAGCATATTCAGGAAGAAATGATCCCACCGAGAGAATATTATCCGGATATACCTGCAAGTCTGGAGAAAGTCATTTTAAAATGTACACAAAAAAAACCGGAACGCCGTTATCTGACAGCCAGTGCTTTGATTGCGGATCTGCGCAGAGTTGCAACAAATCCGAATGGGGATTTTGTAGTAATGGGAACGAATACTTCCAATAATGCGCCAACCGTTATGATGTCGCAGGCGGAATTAAGCTCCATCCGGGAATCAGCCGGTAAGAAGGCATATGATGATACAGATACTATGACCGGTTATGAGGAGCCGGGACAGTCTGTTGCAGATACAGGTAAATATCAGGAAGCACCGGCAGGAGAAGAACAGCCGGAGAGACCTAGATATCAGGAACCGGTCAGAACGCAGAAACCGGAAGGCAGAACAGAAGCGGCAGTCTCTGCCGGCAGAGCAGTGACGGAAAGCAGTCGGTATCAGGGTGTGGATGATGATTTTGATCCGGATGATGACGATTATAAATATGATTATAGCGATTCGGATGATGGTGATAATGAAACAGGTGACATTACAGATGAGGATATTGACGATATCGATCCAAAGCTTCAGAAAATCGTGATGATCGGCGGTATTGTAGCAGCTGTTATTATTGCAATGTTTATCATGCTGTTTATCGGTAAAGCAGCCGGATGGTTTAAGTTCGGCAGCAATAAGAATACCGAAGATAAGAACAACGGTGCAATTGAAATGACCGTGAATGTTGTGGGTAAGAAGCAGCAGGATGCAGAGAAAGAGCTGACAGATGCTGAGATTCCATATGAGATTGAGAAGAAGAATGATGATACGATTGATGCAGATATTGTAATTTCCCAGAGCTATGAGAAGGGCGATATGATTCCTGCAGATACCAAGGTTAAGATTGTAGTCAGTGCAGGTAAAGCAGAAGTACCGGTACCGAATGTGGTAGGATTTGAAGTTGCACAGGCGGATGAAACAATAAAGGCAGCCGGTTTTCAGGTAACACACAGCTATGAATACAGTGCGGATGTTGAGAAGGATCATGTCATCCGTCAGGATCCGTCCGGAGATCAGAAGGCTGCAGATGGAAGTACTGTAACGGTTGTTGTCAGCAACGGACCGGAAATGAAGGAAGCAGAGGTTCCGGATTTAAGAAATAAGACACAGCAGGAAGCAGAAGCAGAGCTTACAAATCATAACTTAAAACTTGGTAATGTAACAGAAGAATATAGTGCTACCGTAGAAGCAGGTCGGGTAATCAGCCAGAGTACCAGCTACGGAACAAAGGTACTGGAAGGTTCCAGCGTAGATATTACGATCAGTAAGGGACCGGAACCGACAACGGAGGCAACAACAGCTACTAAGACCTATACAGCAACCTTTAGCGGAAGCATTTCATTTGTAGGTGCTGGTGATTCCACGAATAGTTACAATGTAACGGTTGTGTATGTGATTGGAGATACCAGTAGAACGATTGCAAGCGGCTCCATTTCCGCGCAGAATAAGACTTTGACCATTCCGGCAGGGTCTACACTGACAGGTCTGCCGAATACCGGTACACTTCAGATTTTATATAACGGTGTACCGACCAAGCCGGAGGATGTATCGGAATCTGTTAATGTCCAGGTCGCAGAAGAGTAGGGCATCTATGCAGGGAAGGATCATGAAAGGCATAGCCGGTTTCTATTATGTAGAGGTGCCGGACTATGGATTATATGAATGCAAGGCGAAGGGGAGTTTCCGTAATCAGAAATTAAAACCTTTGCCGGGAGATCTGGTAGATATTGAAGTTCTGGATCCTGAGAAAATGACAGGAAATGTCGTACAGATCTATCCACGTAAAAATGAATTAATACGGCCGGCAGTTGCAAATGTAGACCAGGTTCTGATCGAGTTTGCAGCTGCAGAGCCGAATCCCAATCTTAACCTGCTGGATCGGTTTCTGATCTTGATGAATCGACAGCAGGTTAAAACTATCGTATGCTTTAACAAGGTGGATCTGGTAGAAGAAGAGATGCGTAACCGCCTTGCGGAAGTATATGCAAAGAGTGGAAATCAGGTCTGTTTTACCAGCACATATTCCGGAGAAGGGATTGCAGAGATAAAACAGCTGATTGCAGGAAAGACTACGGTTCTGGCCGGGCCGTCCGGTGTAGGCAAGTCTTCATTGTTAAACTGCCTGCTTCCGGAAGCGAATGCAAAGACCGGTGAGATCAGTGAAAAGATCAAGCGTGGCAAGCATACAACCAGACATTCTGAGCTGATGCCGGCAGGTACGGATACGTATTTTATAGATACACCCGGATTCAGTACCTTATATCTGAGTGGAATTACGAAGGAAGAATTAAAGGATTATTTTCCGGAGTTTCATTTGTATGAGGGACAGTGCCGGTTCCTTGGGTGCTCGCACACCCATGAGCCGGAGTGCAGAGTAAAACAGGCAGTTGCAGAAGAAGAGATCAACAGGATTCGATATGAACATTATGTAGAATTCTATGAAGAAATAAAAAATACAAGGAGTTGGTAACATGAAACTATCACCATCTATATTATCGGCAGATTTCACACAATTAGGCGCACAGGTTCAATGTGTAGATAAGGCAGGAGCAGATTATATACATCTGGATGTTATGGATGGTCAGTTTGTGCCAAATATTTCGTTTGGAATGCCTGTGATACAGGCAGTACGGAAAGTGACAGAGAAACCGCTGGATGTTCATCTGATGATTGAGGAACCAATCCGTTATTTACAGGAGTTTAAGGATGCGGGTGCTGATATTGTGACCGTACATGCAGAGAGTTGTAAGCATCTGCATCGGACCATTACCAGAATTCGTGAACTGGATATGAAGGCAGGTGTTGCACTGAATCCCGCAACCTCTGTGAATGTATTGAATTATATCTTTGATGATATTGATATGGTACTAGTTATGAGTGTGAATCCGGGCTTTGGCGGGCAGGCATTCATTCCGGGAGTTCTGGATAAGATTAAAAGGGTACGTAAAATTGCAGAAGATAAGGGACTTAAGAATCTGGAGATTGAAGTTGACGGAGGAATTACACTCAATAATATTTCCACGGTTGTAGATGCAGGAGCAGATGTTATCGTGGCAGGCTCTGCAATCTTTAACGGAAATCCGGCAGAGAATGTAAAAGAGTTCCTGAAGCGGATGTGTTAGGAGATCATCAATGGGAAAGCATTGTGTTATGATAGCCGGAGGCGAATTTGATGTCGAATTCGCCTCTTCTTATATCAAAGATAAATATGGCAACGAAGGACCGGAATTATTTATAATTGCGGATCACGGACTGGATGGAATGGCAGAGCTTGAAAAGAGGAATCCGGATATGCAGGCAGAGCTGATCGTAGTCGGAGATTATGATTCCGTAGAACCGGGGGAACTGCAGAAATACCGGGAAAGACCGGATGTCCGGATCCTCCGTTATCCACCGGAAAAGAATTATACAGATTCTCATCTGGCACTCTATACGGCCCTTGAGGAAGATATTGAAGAGATAACGATTCTCGGAGCGACCGGGACCAGAATTGATCATATGCTGGCGAATCTGGGACTTCTGCAGATCTGCATGGAAAAGGGAGTTGCGGCAGAGTTGGTAGATGCCCATAACCGGATTCATATGATCGATCATGAGCTTCGTCTGGAACGGGAGAAGCAGTTTGGAACTTATGTCTCTTTGATCCCGTATACAGAGCTGGTAACCGGTGTGACACTTACGGGGATGAAATATCCGCTGGAGGATTATACTTTTCATATCGGAATTGCATGGGAAGGTGGCAATAAGATTACCGACAATGGAGTGAGCCGCGGTATCAGCAATGAGATTGAAGATGAAGAGGCATTGATTCAAATGAAGACCGGAAGTCTGTTGGTCATTGAAAGCAGAGATTAATAGAAATAAATAAGCACTCAGCCGAACCTGAGTGCTTGTTATATGAGGGGAGAGAAAATTATTAGTTAAATGCTAAATCTTTATTTACCTGTATTATAATCATCAAATATGAACAAATTATGAATGCAAAAAGAATTTTATGTGAAAGATATAGAAAACAGTATCTATTTATAAAGTAGGAGATCGGGATTGAAAATACGAGTGTTATGTGTGGGAAAAGTAAAAGAAGAATTTTACCGAAACCGGATCAGGGAGTTTTCGGAGCAGTTGAATCGTCAGGTAAAAACAGTAATTACTGAAGTGGAAGATGAACGCACACCGGATGGAAGTAATGAGTTGAACCTGAATAAAATCAGGGAGGCAGAGGGAGAACGGCTTCTGCATTATCTGCCGAAGAATGCAGAGGAGCTTGTGATAGCTCTCTGTATTGATGGTAAAAAGTATGATCAGGACCAGATGAGAGGGTTGATTAAAAGGTATGAAACCGAACGGGGAATCTCACAGGTAACATATATTATCGGAGGTTCGGTTGGACTGGATGAGAGAGTTATACGGCGGGCAGATGTCAGACTGAGCTTTTCGGATATGACCTTTCCACATCAGCTGATGCGAGTAATGCTGTTAGAACAGCTAATGTCCATCCATTATTTATGATATGGCTGGTGATTCAGAATCCGATAACTGCGATAGAGCTGTTCATATAAAACAACACCGGACAGACCGGTAGAAAGCTCCATGGAGGACAGATGGATCGGAGACATGGAGATACATACCGGATAGCCGATAAAAAAATAAACAGAGGAAGTACCATGGATTCCAAGTTGATCCAGATTCCCGGCAAAGTCTTCGGAGGTATATGTGTCTATGCCGGGCAATACCTGATAACAGCAGGTATGATCGGAAAAATTCTGCTTTATCAGAAACGGTTCCAGTGCTTTTATGGGTTTGCAGACCAGTCTGATAGTGCAGTAGGCACTTAATCGTTTGGAATATTCAGCAATCGCAGCGGCATCATTTGGATTCAGTTTTTTGGTATTCAGGTAAATAGAATAGTTCATTTTGTTTGATCCTGTACTCCGTATTTATAGTTCATTTCGTTGCATTTTTATAAAGGATTATGAATAAAAGAACCGCAAACCCTTGAAAATACTGGGGGCTGCGGTTCTCTTATATAATTCTTACGACAATAAAAAGTGCACCAGATAGGAATCGAACCTACGCACCTGGCTCCGGAGGCCAGTGCTCTATCCACTGAGCTACTGGTGCATCGACTAGTATTATACATCAAAATACTGGAAAGTGCAAACACTTATTGATTTTTATTTTGCGGTTTGCTAAAATAGCTATGTTGCATAAGATTCCATGGTTAAAACGGATGTACTATGCCTGATAGGAGGAAGATGAATTATGCACAGTGATTTTTGGAAAAAGTTAAATGAACAGTTTGACCGTATTCATTTACAGGATACAGAGATAAAGACAAAATCAGGAACGATTTATATCAATCCGAATCTAAAGCTGATTCTGGGTTGGCTGATATTTATGATTCTGGTAGTTATTTTCCTTGCAGTCTGTAAGCCATTTTCGAAAAAAGATACAGACAGTCAAGCGGGAGTTCCGGAAAAGGAACAGAGCAGTTCAGAGCTGGGACAGTCAGATGCGGAATTTCTCAGAAATGAATATCCTGAGGTAAATTCATTTATAGAAAATTATATGCAGGCATTGACCAACTGTGATATTAATCTGCTTGGCACGATGGTGGTAGATTCCAGTCAGTTTAATGAAGAGATGTTACAGAAGCGGAAACAGTTTATCGTAGGATATTCAAACATTGACTGTTATACAAAGCCTGGGTTGTCAGAAGGCTCCTATGTAGTATATGCGGTTATGAATACACAGATTCAGGGCGTAAATGCGCAGCCGTTAAGCCTGCATCAGTTTTACCTGATACCTAGCGAGTATGGTGGTTTTCTACAGGATAATACATCCAGTACGGATCCCGATATTGAAGCGTATCTGGATAAGGTAAATAAAGAACCGGATGTAAAGGATCTGATGGACCGGGTAAATAAGAATAACGATGATGCTGCACAGGCAGATGAGACGCTGAAAGCGTTTTATGATATGATGAATGGCACAGCTGAGTAGCGTTTGACAAAAAGGCGGGCGGCAGAGCCTGCCTTTTTGAATATGGATAGAACCGGAGGAGACAGGATGGAGCAGGAAGCAATACGGATTAATAAATATTTAAGTCAGGCAGGCGTTTGTTCCAGGAGGACAGCAGATGTTTGGATTGCTGATGGACAGGTTCAAGTAAACGGAGTTCCTGCAGAAGCCGGAACCAGAGTGCAGACGGGAGATAAGGTGACGGTCCGTGGCAGGGAGATTCATTTGCAGGAACATAAGGTAGTGCTTGCTTTTCATAAACCGCGGGGGCTGGTGTGCTCAGCCAATGGACAGGGAGCAGAGACGGTTCAGGAATATCTGAATTATCCAATGCAGTTATATTATGTCGGACGGCTGGATAAGGATTCTGAAGGACTGCTGCTGATGACGAATGACGGAGAGCTGGTCAATGAGATCAGCCGGAGCAGGAATTATCATGAAAAGGAATACGAGGTCTGGGTAAATCAGCCGATTACCGGAGACTTTATACAGAAGATGGAGCATGGGGTGCGGATTCTTGGGACCGTTACGAGACCGTGTAAGATCATACAGACGGGCAACCGTAGCTTCCGGATTATTCTGACACAGGGACTGAACCGGCAGATCCGCCGGATGTGTGAGGCTTGCGGATATCGTGTGAAACGACTCCGGAGAATCCGGGTCATGAATATTGAACTTGGAGATCTGCCGGTCGGACAATACCGGAAACTGGAAGAACGGGAATTAAAGCAACTATATGAGCGATTGCGGAAGAATGGGTGAGTAGTATGGAAGAATTGATCAGACGTATGAAAGAGTTGGTAGCACTGCTTAATAAAGCGGGACGGGCTTATTATCAGGAAGACCGGGAAATTATGAGTAACCGGGAATATGATGAATTATATGATGAGTTATGTGCACTGGAGCAGGAGACAGGAATCACACTGGCAGACAGTCCGACGATTCATGTCGGATATGAGGTGGTCAGTGAGCTGGTAAAAGAGGAACACAGTTCTCCGATGCTTTCTCTGAACAAAACAAAGGATGTAGAGGAACTGGCAGCCTGGCTTGGAGATCAGGACGGCTTACTGTCCTGGAAGATGGATGGACTGACCGTGGTATTGACCTATCGGAACGGAGTGCTTGAAAAGGCAGTCACCAGAGGAAATGGTGAGATCGGAGAGGTAATTACCAACAATGCCAGGACGTTTAAGAATATACCGGGCAGGATCCCATATACCGGCGAGCTGGTTGTCCGTGGAGAGGCTGTGATCAAATATTCTGACTTTGCGCGGATCAATGAGACAATCGAGGATGTAGAGGCAAAATATAAGAATCCGCGAAATCTGTGCAGTGGTACAGTACGTCAGCTGAACAGCCGGATCACAGCAGAACGAAATGTGTATTTCTTTGCATTTAATCTGGTGGAGGTAGCGGATGTGGACTTTCATAATTCTATGGAGGAACGGTTTCGGTGGCTGGGACAGATGGGATTTGAAGTAGTAGAATACCAGCGGGTAAATCAGGCATCTATCCGGGATGCGGTGCAGGCATTTGCCGGACGGATTGAGACGAATGATTTTCCTTCTGATGGACTGGTGTTGCTCTATAATGATATTGCATATGGCAGAAGTCTTGGAACAACGGCGAAGTATCCGAGAGATTCCATTGCATTTAAATGGGCAGATGAACTGGCGGTTACACACCTGCGTTATATCGAATGGAGTCCGTCTAGAACCGGACTGATCAATCCGGTGGCGGTATTCGATCCTGTGGAACTGGAGGGCACCTCTGTCAGCCGGGCCAGCATGCATAATATCAGTATTTTGGAGAGCTTTGAGCTGGGAATCGGTGATGAGATCAGTGTGTTTAAGGCCAATATGATCATTCCGCAGGTGGCGGAGAATCATACGAGAAGCGGCGGGATTGAGATCCCGAAGCACTGTCCGGCGTGCGGCGCACCGACGGAGATCCGGCAGGTCAATGATGTGCGGGCACTATATTGTACGAACGAGTTCTGCAGTGCGAAGAAATTAAAGCTGTTCAGTCATTTTGTATCCAGAAATGCAATGAATATCGATGGATTATCAGAAGCAACACTGGAGAAGTTTATAGAAGAAGGTTTTCTGGAGGAACTGTATGACATTTACCGGCTGGAGCCATATCGGATGCAGATTGTGGTTATGGATGGGTTTGGTGATAAATCCTACGAGAATCTTCAGAAGTCGATAGAAGCATCCAGAGAAACGACTGTGGACCGGCTGTTATACGGACTTGGAATCATGAATATCGGCAGTGCAACAGCAAAGCTGATCTGCAAGTATTTTCGTAATGATCTGGATGCAATCCGGCATGCGACCACCGAGGAGCTGGTGGAAATCGAGGGAATCGGTCAGATCATTGCAGAATCTTTCGTAGCATATTTTGCCAATCCGGAGAATGAGAAGAGGATTGATGAGCTGTTAAAGGAGATTCATTTCGTGCAACCGGAGGGAGAAGGACAACCACAGAGCTTTGCGGGCGTGAATTTCGTAGTGACCGGAAGCGTGAACCATTTTGCAAACCGGGATGAGGTAAAGGCAGTGATCGAGGCGAGAGGCGGAAAGGTGACCGGCTCTGTGACATCCAAGACCAATTACCTGATCAATAATGATGTGACCTCCAACTCATCTAAGAATAAAAAGGCAAAGGAGCTTGGAATCCCGATTATTTCAGAGGAAGAATTCCTGAAAATGCTGGAGGACTAGCAGATTCTGTCTGACAGGGGCTTGAAGAAACCGGGAAGAAATAGTAAGATACAGAAGGACACAGGTAAGAAGGAAGGAAATAACTATGCCAATAAGAATAGCAAATGATTTACCGGTAAAGAAGATATTAGAGGCAGAAAATATATTTGTGATGGACGAATCCCGCGCAATGAGTCAGGAGATCCGGCCACTTTCGATTCTGATTTTGAATCTGATGCCGTTAAAGGAGGATACGGAGCTTCAGCTGATGCGCAGCTTATCCAATACTCCGTTACAGGTAAATATCACACTGATCCGGACGGATTCCTATGAGTCCAAGCATGTGGCAAAGAATCATATGGAACGGTTTTATACGACATTCGATGAGATTAAGGATAAAAAATACGATGGTCTGATCATTACCGGGGCACCGGTGGAGCAGATGAAGTTTGAAGAGGTAGAGTACTGGAAGGAGCTGACCGAGATCATGGACTGGTCGGAGCGGAATGTAACCTCTACCCTGCATATCTGCTGGGGGGCACAGGCAGGACTTTATTATCGATATGGGGTTCCGAAGATCTTGCTGCCGGAGAAGATATCCGGTGTATATAAGCATTACACATTCCATAAGAAGACTCCGCTGGTACGTGGGTTTGATGATTCGTTTTTTGTACCGCAGTCACGGTATACAGGCGTACGCAGAGAGGATGTTCAGGCGAATGAGCATCTGGAGATCGTGGCAGATTCGAATGAGACCGGGCCATATCTGATCATTGGAGATGGCGGAAAGAATATATTTGTGACCGGACATCCGGAGTATGATACCATGACACTGGATCTCGAATATAAGCGGGATGTGGGACGGGGACTGGAACCGCAGATTCCGCATAATTACTATCCGGACGATAACCCGGAGAATCCGCCGGTTAAATCCTGGAGATGCCATGCCAATACATTGTATGCGAACTGGCTGAATTATTATGTATATCAGGATACCCCATATGACTGGTCAGATCGGGATGGAAATAACCAATATAAGGAGCGGTAGAGATGAAGAAGTTAGAGGATTACGTTGTAACAATTCCGGACTTTCCGGAGCCTGGAATTATGTTCCGGGATGTAACAAGTGTATTGCAGGATGCAGACGGACTGCAACTGGCAATTAACAGTCTGCAGGATCTGTTAAAGGATGTAGAGTTTGATGTGCTGATCGGAACAGAATCCAGAGGATTTATTTTCGGTATGCCGATCGCATATAATCTTCATAAACCATTTGTACTGGTACGGAAGAAGGGAAAGCTTCCGAGAGAGACCGTATCCAAGGAATACGATCTGGAGTATGGAAAGGCTGTGATCGAGATGCACAAGGATGCGATCAAGCCGGGACAGAAGGTAGTTCTGGTCGATGATCTGATCGCAACCGGAGGTACGATGAAGGCTGCCGCAGAGCTGGTAGAAGAGCTGGGCGGTGAGGTTGTTAAGATCATTTTCCTAATGGAGCTGGCCGGCTTAAAGGGCAGAGATGCACTGAAGGGCTATGATGTGGCATCTGTGATCAAGTACGAAGGAAAATAATCAACATAAGAGAAATGCAGGAGGAATCAGGATGGCAGGATCAATATATGGAAAACTGTTTCGGGTATCTACTTGGGGAGAATCGCACGGAAAGGGTGTCGGTGTTGTAGTAGATGGATGTCCTGCCGGACTGGAGCTTTCTGAGGAAGACATTCAGGTATATCTGAATCGGAGAAAGCCGGGACAGTCGAAGTTTACAACTCCGAGAAAAGAGGATGACTGCGTGGAGATTCTTTCAGGTGTGTTTGAGGGAAAGACGACCGGAACACCGATTTCCATGGTAGTTATGAATTATACCCAGCGCTCCGGAGATTACAGTGAAATCGCCGGATATTACAGACCGGGACATGCGGATTATACCTTTGATGTGAAATACGGATTCCGGGATTATCGCGGTGGTGGCAGATCATCTGCACGAGAGACGATAGCAAGGGTTGCGGCAGGAGCGATTGCAGCCAAGCTGTTAAAGCAGTTTGGAATCGAAATCCTGACTTACACGAAGGCAATCGGGCCGGTAGAGATTGATTATCAGCGGTTTGACAGAAATGAAATTCAGAAAAATGCACTGGCAATGCCGGATGCAGAGGCTGCAGCGCAGGCAGAGGCATATCTGGAGAGTGTTATGAAAGGACATGATTCCTCCGGTGGAATGGCAGAGTGTATTGTGACCGGTGTGCCGGCAGGAATCGGAGAACCGGTATTTGATAAGCTGGATGCAAATCTTGCAAAGGCAATCGTGTCGATCGGCGCCGTAAAAGGATTTGAAATCGGAGACGGCATGGCTGTGGCAAAGGCAATCGGTTCCGAGAATAATGATGGATTTGTAATGAAGGACGGTACGGTTGCGAAGCTGAGCAATCATGCCGGTGGTACGTTAGGCGGCATCACTGATGGGGCACCGCTCGTTATCCGGGCTGCTTTTAAGCCGACACCATCGATTCTTCATGAGCAGAGTACCGTCAATAAATCAGGTGAGGATATCACGGTATCGATCAAAGGACGGCATGACCCGATCGTTGTACCGCGGGCCGTGGTAGTTGTGGAAGCAATGGTCGCACTGACCCTGATCGATCTGCTGTTTGAGAACATGACCGCCCGGTTAGATAAGATCCGGGAGTTTTACGGAATCGAAGAAACAGAAAAATAGGATTTACAGACATATAAGACAAAAGAAAATACCGACCTCTGAAGTCAGATGGGACTGACGATTAGAGGCCGGTATTTTTATGGTTTATAAACCGTTATGAAAGATTAGTTGTCTTTATTCTTATTACGTTCCGCATCTAACATCGCACGAACCTTCATAGACAGACCGAAGAGGTTGATAAAGCCGTTTGCATCCTTGTGATCATATAAATCACCGGTGGTAAAGCTTGCCAGCTCTTCGCTGTATAATGAGTAAGGAGAAGTAGTGCCGGCCTTGATGATGTTACCCTTGTAAAGCTTGAACTTCACTTCACCGGTAACACGATCCTGTGTGCTCTCAATGAATGCCTGCAGAGCTTCCCGTAATGGACAGAACCATTTTCCTTCATAAACCAGATCAGCGAACTTGCTGCCGACAGTCTTCTTAAATGCCAGAGTGTCACGGTCTAAGATCAGTTCCTCTAACTGCTTATGAGCTGCCATAAGGATTGTTCCGCCGGGAGTCTCATAAACACCACGGGACTTCATACCTACTACACGGTTCTCAACGATATCAATGATACCGATACCATGCTTACCACCCAGACGGTTCAGTTCCCGGATAACATCGGAAACCTTCATATTCTTTCCGTTTACGCTGGTCGGAACACCCTTTTCGAAGGTAAGAGTTACGAACTCACCCTCATCCGGTGCCTTTTCCGGTGTATTGCTTAATACTAATAAGTGATCATAATTTGGCATATTTGCAGGAGATTCCAGCTCCAGACCTTCATGGCTGATATGCCATAAATTACGGTCACGGCTATAGCTGTTATCTACAGAGAACGGAAGGTGAATACCATGCTGTCTGCAGTACTCAATCTCAGCATCACGGGAATCCATAGTCCATTCCGGCTGTCTCCATGCAGCAATGATCTTGATGTCAGGAGCTAAAGCCTTGATGGTAAGCTCAAAACGCACCTGATCGTTACCCTTACCGGTAGCACCGTGGCAGATTGCAACGGCACCTTCTTTTCTGGCAATCTCTACCAGTTTCTTTGCAATGACCGGACGAGCCATGGAAGTACCTAATAAGTATTCGTATTCATATACGCCGTTTGCCATAACGGTTGGTACAACATAATCATCACAGAATTCATCAACAACATCTTCTATATATAACTTTGCTGCTCCGGATAATTTCGCACGCTCGTCAAGACCATCTAATTCGCTTTCCTGTCCGACATCGATGCAGACACAGACAACATCATAATCATAGGTCTCCTTTAACCATGGAATAATAGCGGTAGTATCCAGACCACCGGAGTAAGCCAATACAACTTTTTCTTTCATAATGTTCCTCCTTGAATTTGTCCTTCTTATCAATTTAGCCATTGACTAAATACAAATATACAACTATAATGCATATTATGCAAGCAGTTTTTCAAAGAATATTTACGTCTTCATGCAAAAATGAACGAATAATATACATAATATATGAATAAATATTCATTCTAACTGCGGGAAAGAGGAAAAGAAATGATTAAAGTAGGAATTATTGGCTCTACCGGATATGCAGGGCAGGAAATTGTAAGACTGATCTTAAACCATAAGGATGCAGAAGTAGTATGGTATGGTTCCAGAAGCTACATTGATAAGAAATACTATGAAGTATTCGGAAATATGTTCCGGATCGTAGATGACAAGTGTCTGGATGATAATATGGAAGAACTTGCAAAAGCAGTGGATGTGATCTTCACTGCAACACCACAGGGACTGTGTGCCTCTCTGGTAAATGAAGAGATTCTGAATAAAGTAAAGATTATCGATCTGAGTGCGGATTTCCGTATTAAAGATGTAAAGGTATATGAGAAATGGTACGGACTGGAGCATAAGAGCCCACAGTTTATTGACGAAGCAGTGTATGGTCTCTGCGAGATCAACCGGGAGAAGATAAAGGGTGCAAGACTGATTGCCAATCCGGGATGTTATACCACATGTTCCATCCTTTCCTTCTATCCGTTGTTAAAGGAAGGATTGATCGATCCGAATTCTATCATCATTGATGCAAAGTCAGGTACCTCCGGAGCCGGTCGTGGTGCAAAGGTAAACAATCTGTTCTGTGAGGTGAATGAAAATATCAAGGCATACGGTGTTCTGACCCACCGACATACCCCGGAGATCGAGGAACAGTTAGGGTATGCGGCAGGCGAACCGCTGAAGATCATATTCACACCGCACCTGGTTCCGATGAACCGTGGTATTCTGGTAACCGGTTACGCAAATCTGAAGCAGTCTTTAACCTATGAAACGGTTCGGGCAGCTTATGATAAGTATTATGCAGATGAGAAATTTATCCGGGTTCTGGATCAGAATGTGTGTCCGGAAACACGCTGGGTAGAAGGCAGTAATTATGTAGATGTGAATTTCAAGATTGATGAGCGGACCAACCGGATCGTGGTAATGGGCGCTCTGGATAATATCGTAAAGGGTGCAGCCGGACAGGCAATCCAGAACATGAATCTGATATTCGGGCTTCCGGAATCAGAGGGTCTGGAACTGGCACCGATGTTCCCATAAAAGACTGGAGGAAAAACTATGAGTCAGACAGAAGAGATCAAGAAAATAGAAAATGGATGTATCACGATGCCGAAGGGATTTCAGGCGGCCGGTCTTCGCGCCGGGATTAAGCCGGGAAAGACAAATAAGGATATGGCGCTGGTGATCAGTGCGGTTCCATGTGCAGCGGCAGGTGTATTTACCAGAAATCTGGTAAAGGCGGCTCCGGTACAATGGGATTCCGCGATGTTACAGAAGAACGGAGTTGCACAGGCAGTTGTGATCAACAGTGGAATTGCCAATGCATGTACCGGTGAAGAAGGGTATCGGAACGTGCAGACAACCGCGGAATGTGTGGCAAAGGAATTTGGCATTCAGACAGAGCAGGTTATGGTAATGTCAACCGGAGTCATCGGTCAGCCGCTCCCGATGGACATTATCTGTCAGGGAGTAGGAAAGCTGCATCAGGCACTTGGAAATGATGAACAGTCCGGACATGATGCGGCAGAGGCCATCCTGACAACCGATACGCATGCGAAGGAGATTGCGGTTTCCTTTGAATTAAACGGCACACCGGTTAAGATGGCAGGTATGTGTAAGGGATCCGGTATGATCCATCCGAATATGGGAACCATGCTCGGTATCATTACCACGGACGCTATGATCAGCCAGCCATTGTTAAATCAGGCGTTGAAGGAGCTGGTAGAGGATACCTTCAATATGGTATCGGTAGATGGTGATACCTCGACCAATGACAGTGTGATCGTTCTGGCGAACGGACAGGCAGAGAATACCGTAGTGAAAGAAGAAGGACCGGCATATGAGGTATTTAAGCAGGCATTAAAAGAAGTGATGACATTCCTGGCACAGAATATTGCCGGAGATGGAGAAGGCGCGACCAGATTGCTGGAAGCAATAGCAATTCATGCATCCTCTAAAGAGCAGGCAAAGATTCTGGCAAAGGCGATCATCACATCCAATCTGACAAAGGCAGCCGTATTCGGTATGGATGCAAACTGGGGAAGAATCCTCTGTGCAATGGGCTATTCCGGAGCCGACTTTGATCCGGAACAGGTCGATATTCAGATCAGCAGTGAAAACGGCACTGTGAAGCTGGTAGAAAACGGCAAGGCTGCAGAATATGATGAAGCATTTGCAACGAAGGTGTTGTCACCGAAAAAGGTGACTGTGCTGGCAGATGTGAAGCAGGGAGAAGCTTCGGCAACCGCATGGGGCTGTGATTTGACCTATGATTATGTAAAGATCAATGCAGATTATCGTTCATAAAACGATTACAGGAGAAATGTAATAGAACGATATAGGATAGAAGAAAGGTGAGAATTAGAAATGATTAATAATGAGAACAGTATGGATCAGGTGCTGATCAAGGCACAGACACTGATAGAAGCAATGCCATTTATTCAGAAATTCCGTGGCAAGAAGATTGTAGTAAAATATGGTGGAAGTGCCATGCTGGATGAGGAACTGAAGTATAATGTAATTAAGGATGTGGCACTGTTAAAGATGATCGGTATGCAGCCGATCATTGTACATGGCGGTGGTAAGGAGATTAGCAAGTGGGTAAAGCTGACCGGCAAGGAGCCTGAGTTTGTAAACGGACTCCGGGTTACAGATGCGGACACTATGGAAATCGCAGAAATGGTACTTTCCAAGGTGAATAAAGGACTGGTTCAGATGATGCAGAAGCTGGGTCTGAAGGCAGTCGGGATCAGCGGTAAGGATGGCGGACTTATGACCTGTAAGAAGAAGCTGGCAGGCGGTAAGGACATCGGTTATGTCGGTGAGGTATGCAAGGTAGACGGACAGATTCTGGATACCCTGCTTGAGAACGATTTTATTCCGGTTGTTGCCCCAATCGGTATTGGCGAGGATTATATGTCCTATAATATTAATGCGGATGATGCAGCCTGCGCGGTTGCACGGGCGATCAAAGCCGAAAAGCTGGTATTCCTGACCGATATTGAAGGTGTGTTTGTGGATCCGATGGATAAAAACACGCTGATCTCGGAAATGACCGTGGAAGAGGCAGAAGAATTCATTGCCAAGGGCGTTGTTGGCGGCGGTATGCTTCCGAAGCTGACGAATTGTATAGAAGCGATCAACAATGGTGTAGCCAGAGTCCATGTGCTTGATGGAAGAGTAGAACACTGTCTGTTGCTGGAGTTCTTTACGACCAAGGGTATTGGTACCGCTATCTTAAAAGAACCATTATTTTAATGAAAATCCATACATCTGAATAAATCTGAGACGGATGGATTTTGAAAAGAGGAAGTTTTATGGAAAAGAGAATAAAAAAGCATTCGGCAAATATGCTGCGAAAGCTGGCTGCCGGAGGCATGAGCCTGTTGACTGCCGGACTTTTACTGACCGGATGCGGCAACGGAGAACCGGAGACACAGACAGAGGCAACCTATGCATCCTTTGAGGAGACTGTCACAGGTCTTCCCGTAACGGTAAAAGGTGAGGACGGAAATGAGGCTCCGCTTCAGCTGAATGTCTGGTACTTTGATGAGGCGGCCGGACCGTATTATGAGGCGGCTGCAGCTGAATTTCATGACCGATATGGGGTAGAAGTTGTCTGTACTAAGAAGGATGAAGTGAATTATCTGGAGGATATAAATAAGGCAAATCAGTCAGGATCCGGACCGGATGTGCTGATCGCATCCAATGATGAGATCCGGAAGCTTCATCTGGCAGGTCTGGTACAGGAAAATACACTGTATACAGAGGGATTCTGGAAATCACATTATCCGGAAGTGGCCTGGAATGCCAATAGATCCGATGAAAAACAATATGGATATCCGATCTATATGGATACCTGTCTGATGATCTATGATTCTACGATCACCACAAAGCCGGAAAGCTTTGGAAGTATTACGGATTTTGCTGTAAACTTTGTGGATGAGACGAATACGAAAACGATTTTTAAATGGGACATTGCGGATCCGTTCTGTGATTATCTGTTTTTGGGAAAGAACGCTCAGATACTCGGAACCTATGGTGAGGACACAGATACCTTTGAAATCAATAATGAGAGTGTTGTTCAGAATATGACCTATTATCAGTCACTTCATGAGTATTTCTCCATGGATGCGGACAGCAGTTCCTATGACAGCATCAAGGGAGCATTAAAGGACGGAACGCTGGTTTACGGAATCGTAAAGACAGATGTTCTGGGAGAGCTGAGTTCCTATGGAACGACCTATGCACTGTGCCCGGTTCCGGATCTGTCTGCAGAACTGGGCGTACAGAATCTGTCAGTGACTTATTCGGCGTTTGTAAATCCGTTTACAAAGACATCCGAATATGCCAATCTGTTTTCTGCATTTTTATCTTACGAATATGCAGGTAATCAGTTTGGAATCAGCAGGAAGGTGGCGGTCCGGTCCGATATTGATCGTTCGGATGCAAACGATGCCCTGGCTTACGAGCAATATTGTAATACGGTTCCATTGCCAAAGGCATTGGAGAATGGTGATTTCTGGATTTATTCGGAAATCTGTTTTAAGAACATTTGGAATGGAAATGATGTAGCAACCGAATTGAATGCATTGCAGGAGAAGATGGATGCGCGTCTGAAATAAAACGAAATAAAATGCCCTGCATATACTTGGAAATCCTGCGTATCCTATTACTATCACCAGAAAGGAGATTTAGAGTATATGTGGGGCATTATTATTGCATTGATTTCCGGTGCACTGATGAGTATTCAGGGAGTTTTTAACACAGGAATCACGAAGCAGACCGGAAACTGGCTGACAAACAGCTGGGTACAATTGACAGGATTTTTGGTCTGTATTGTTATCTGGCTGATCAAAGAGAGGCAGACGAATCCGGTCGCCGGTCTGTTTCAGGTGGATCATAAGTATATGCTGGCCGGAGGTGTGATCGGTGCGTTTATTACCTTAACGGTTATGGTCAGCATGGAAAAGCTCGGACCGGCACAGGCCGTGCTTCTGATCGTGATCGCTCAGGTGGTTGTGGCATATCTGATTGAATTGTTTGGCTGGTTTGCGGTAGAAAAAACCGGGTTTCAGTGGAGTAAATTGATCGGTATGATCGTAGCTGTGGCAGGACTGATAATATTTAAGTGGAAGTGAAAAAAGTAGTTGTATTCAAAAGGAAATATGATAAAATGATTCTGTGTGATGTTATAATTTGAGCAGGAGAAAGAAGGTTATATGCGCAAATTATACAAGAGGTTTCAGGTGGTTTTTATGCTTATGGGTCTGCTATGGACATTATGTGGATGTGCGGACCGGAGAGAAAGCGGACTTCAGCTCGAAACAGAAGAATGGATGAGTACGCAGGAAGCGGAAGCGCAGGCAGATTCGCAGACGGATTTACAGAGTCCGGGCAGTACAGAGACAAAGAGTGAAATCTATGTGTTTGTATGTGGTCAGGTAAGGAATCCGGGAGTTTATTGTCTGCCGGCCGGCAGCCGGGTATGTGATGCAGTGGATGCGGCCGGAGGCTGTCTGGAGACAGCGGATCCTTATACAGTGAATCAGGCTGAAATCCTGACGGATGAGAGCCGGATTTATATTCCGGAACCGGGAGAAACTATAGATTCCGGCACGGATACCGGAGCCGTGGATGCAGATGGAAGAGTGTCCCTGAACCGGGCATCGAAAGAAGAACTGATGACACTTCCGGGGATCGGAGAGTCAAAAGCGGATTCTATTCTGGAATACAGAGAAGCACATGGCGGCTTTCGGACAATAGATGAATTAATGAGTATTCCCGGAATTAAAGAGGGAGTATTTCAAAAGATACAAGATTGCATAAAGGTTGAATGAGGTGAATTATGAAAAGGGTACTGGTAGTCGATGATGAAAAGTTGATCGTAAAAGGAATCAAATTCAGTCTGGAACAGGATGATATGCAGGTGGATTGTGCATATGATGGTGAAGAGGCACTGAATCTTGCAAGGCAGACGGAGTACGATATGGTGCTGTTGGACGTGATGCTGCCTAAACTGACAGGATTTGATGTGTGTCAGCAGATTCGGGAATTTTCCAATATGCCGATCATTATGCTGACGGCAAAAGGTGAGGATATGGATAAGATTCTGGGACTGGAATATGGAGCAGATGATTATATCACCAAGCCGTTTAATATTTTGGAGGTTAAAGCCCGTATCAAGGCTATCATGCGACGTAACAGTAAGAAACCGGAAGTGTCAGAACCGGTTCGTAAGAAGACATCCGGAGACCTGAGCATTGATTGTGACAGCAGACGGGTTTATATCGCAGGCAGGGAAGTGAATCTGACGGCGAAAGAGTTTGATGTTCTGGAGCTTCTGGTATTTAATCCAAATAAAGTATATTCCAGGGAGAATTTGTTAAAGACGATTTGGGGAAGTGATTATCCGGGAGATGTCAGAACCGTAGATGTGCATATCAGACGATTAAGGGAAAAGATTGAATCCAATCCTGGAGAACCGAAATATATTCATACGAAGTGGGGTGTTGGATATTATTTCCAGGGATAAACCGCTGTTCAGACATATCAGGAGCCTTAGGTTCTGTATATTTGTGGCAATATTTCTGACAACTGTTGTGGTTATACTGGTAAGTGGCAACATTTTACAGAGAACCTATCATAAGCAGGCGTTACAGAATAAAATTTCCCAGGTACAGAGCCAATGTAATATCCTGGCAAGTCAGATACAGTTGAATGAGTTTAATATTAATAGTAATACAAACAATCTGGATATTGAAATCGATCAGCTGGCCAATGTACTGGAAGGACGGTTGATCGTAGTAAATGCAGATTACAGAATAATAAAGGATACATATACCATTGAACAGAATAAGTATATGATTTCAAATGATGTTCATAATATCATGCAGGGAAAAAACTCCAGCAATTGCGAGATCAAAGAAGGAAACCAATATGCAGAGATTATGGTGCCGATCCTTGATTCATCTGCTGTGACTACGACGATAGAAAACAGTACCGTAACTACCAAAAGTGGAGATTCTGCCCAGAATGCGACGAAACAGGCGCTGGGAGTGATCATATGTATGGTATCGATCCGTGATCTGACGGAGACCGATGCATATATGGAAGTACAAGGCAGGATATTATACGCATTGTTTATTTTTGTGGCACTTCTTCTTTCGCTGCTTCTGGCATATCTTCTGCCAAGACCGCTTAAGAAGCTGAACCGGCAGCTGGTACGGGTCTCAGAAGGCCATCTGGACGAACAGATTGAACTGGAGGGAGGTACAGAGATCACGGATCTGAAAGAAACCTTTAACCGGATTTTACGGAAGATCCAGTTGCTGGAAAGCTCCAGACAGGAATTTGTATCAAATGTCTCCCATGAGTTAAAAACACCGATCACCTCCATGAAAGTTTTGGCGGATTCACTGCTGATGCAGGAGGATGTCCCGGCTGAGATGTATCGGGAATTTATGACGGATATTGCGGATGAGATCGATCGGGAGAATAAGATCATTAATGATCTGCTGACACTGGTAAGACTGGATAAGCAGGCATCGGATCTGAATATAGAGACAGTGAATATCAATGAATTACTGGAACTGCTGCTAAAACGGATCCGGCCGATCGCGGAAAAACGGAATATTGAGATCGTATTTGAAAGTATGCGGGAAGTATTGGCAGAAATCGATGAAGTAAAGATTTCACTTGCATTCACAAATCTGATTGAAAATGCCGTGAAATACAATGTGGATGATGGCTGGGTACGTGTAACCCTGGATGCGGATCATAAGTTTTTCTATGTCAAGGTGGCAGATTCCGGCGTCGGTATTCCGGAGGATTGTCAGGATCAGGTGTTTGAACGGTTTTACCGGGTGGACAAAGCACGGTCGAGAGAGACCGGAGGTACAGGACTTGGTCTTGCGATAACAAGAAATGCTATTTTAATGCATAAGGGTGCGATCAATCTGTATAGTAAACCGGGTGAAGGAACAACATTTACAGTCCGGATTCCGCTGACATATATCAGTTAACAGGAGGAAGACAGAATGAAGAAGTGGATCACTTATATAGTTATTGCAATATTATGTCTGACTCTGACAGGATGTGATTCGGATAGTAATGCATCTACTGCAACAACAGAGCTTCCGGAGGGAAGTATCCTGATCTATTATATCAATGATGATACGTATGAGTTCGGAACGGAGACCTATGCATTAAATCAGGAGGCTTCAACACTGGAACAGGTTCAGGATATTCTGGATATTATGTTTAGCAGTACGAATGGTATAAATACAACCAGTACAACGAACCAGCAGCGGGCAAATGTGATTGCATCATCCATGAAAATGATGGATGTCAGATTCCGGGATGGACAGGTAACGATTACCGTAAATATTACAAATGAGCAGCCGGATACCTATCCGGTAGTATTGAGCAAGGCGGCAATTACACAGACCTTATGTCAGCTTGACGAAGTAGAACAGGTAGCATTTACGATTTATGATTCTTCGAAGGTGCTGGAAGGCGGAACTGCGATTGAATATTATAATGATATATCGTTTGTGGATAACGAAAAAGAAGGCGGTTATCTGCAGAAAGGTATTATTACATTATATTTTGCGGATGAGACCGGAAATATGTTATTGGAATACGATAAATCCGTTGAGATTACAACAGATGTGTCACTGGAACAACTGGTGATCGAGTCTTTGATCGCGGGACCGATGCGGGATGGCTATTACAAAACGATTCCGGACGGAACAACCTTGAAAAAAATATCGATCAAGGATGGTGTATGCTATGTAGACTTGTCCGGTGAATTCAATAATACGTTGGATAATTGTATGGATGCGGTTACGATTTATTCGGTTGTAAATTCTCTTTGTGAGCTGCCGACGATCAATAAGGTGCAGTTCCTGATCAACGGGGAAAAACAGGAATTTTACAGAGAAACGATTCCGTTTGACGGAATGTTTGAAATGCAGAGTGATATCATAAAAAAAGAAACAACAGAGGAGGAATGATTATTTGCTGAAACGTCCGCTGCTATGCGGAGTCCTGGCATTTGTGATCGGCCAAATTATTATAAGCAGGGGAAACATGACATGGGGGCTTGGCATGATTCCGATTGGGTTTGTTATCTGGTGCATCAGAAAAAGAAACCAATCCGGGATCATGCCCTTTTTGTTGTGGCTCTATCTTATTTGTCTGCTGCTCGGCGGATTGAACGGAATGCGGTGCCGTATGTTGTCGCCGTTGCAAAAATATATGGATGCCTGTTATGAGGAAAATGGACAGGAAGAAGTTCTATGTGAGATGGAGGGAAGAGTGGAACGTGCAGAAATACAGAAAGGAAAGTGGATATTTCTGATCAGGGCGAACCGGATTCGGAATGAGCGATTCCAATATCAAAGTCCCTGCAGAGTGAAATTATATAGCAAGGAAGGTGATATAAAGATCGGAGATCGGATTACCTGTGAACTGACATTGAAACGCTTACCGATTCCGACGAATCCGGGGGAATTTAATAGCCGGCAATATTATCTGGCAAGAGGCATCGAGTTCACAGGTTATGCAGATACGGTCCGTGTTTTGGATGAAGGAAGATATATGGGAAAACAATGGCTATGGAAGCTTCGGATGCAGACACAGAAAGTATTTCAGATGCATATGTCAGAGGAATATGCTTCAGTGATGAATGCAATGCTGCTCGGAGATTCCGGGAATCTGGATCCCGAGATAAAACAGTTATATCAACGGAACGGAATCGCACATATCCTGGCTATTTCAGGGCTGCATGTGTCTATTCTCGGCAGTATGCTTTATCGGCTGTTGCGGAAACTGGGACTGCCATATGGAGCTGCAGGGCCGCCTGTGATCGGACTGCTTCTGGCATATGGCTGGCTGACAGGACAGAGCGGGTCTGCCAGCCGGGCAATTACAATGTTAATACTGGCGATGGTTGGTGATATGATCGGACGGACTTATGACATGCTGACGGCAATTGGAATCGCAGCAGTACTGCAATTGGTGGAATATCCATATCGGCTGTTTGATGCGGGATTTTTGTTGTCATTTGGGGCAGTACTTACGCTGGGCCTGGTGATCCCGGCGTGGAAAGAGCTGATAAAGGAAAGCTGCCCGGCGGTTATCTGTCGGAGCGTGGAGAGGGAAAAGACAACAGAGAAAAAGCTAATAGGAAAACTGTGGGCGAAAGGGAAACAGAGAATAGTGGAAATCATCCGAAAGGTACCGGATACGTTAATAACCGGAATTATTATTCAGATGATCACCGGGCCAATCGTGATCTTCTTCTACTATGAATATCCGGTCTATGGAATACTGCTTAATTTTTATGTGATTCCCATGATGACACCGTTAATCCTGCTTGGTCTGGGATGTCTGTTTCTGACACCCTGGTTTTATGGGGGAGCCGGCATTCTGGCAATTGGATGTGAATGGATTCTACGGAGCTTTTCATTCCTATGTCTTCGGGTACAGGAACTACCCGGAGCTGTATGGCATGTGGGGAATATTACCGTCTGGATGGCGGCCGGTTATTATGGAATGCTGGCCGGGATATATGTTCTCTTGAAATATAAGAAAAAGCATCCGGCAGGAATGCTTGCAATGGTATTAACCGGAATGCTCCTGATTGGAAAGGCGGACCGCTTTCGGATTACAATGCTGGATGTCGGGCAGGGAGATAGCACTCTGATAGAAACACCGGAACATCAGCTGCTACTGATCGATGGGGGAAGTACCAGTCGGTCTTCTGTAGGAAAATATGTGATCGAACCGGCTGTGAAATATTATGGCTATGGAAAGCTTGATTATATATTTATAAGCCATATGGACAGTGATCATGTGAACGGTGTTTATGAACTGATTGGAATGATGGAGACCGGAGAAGTGGAAATCGGCTGTCTGGTATTACCGGAGGCCGGAAGAGATTGTGTGGATTCCGGCTATCCGGAGCTGGCGGAAACGGCAGAGGCGGCCGGGATATCCGTTATATATTTACAGGCAGGAGCAGGCATGAAAAGCGGAACCGTAACGATCCGATGCCTGTATCCGGGGCAGGAGTTTCTGTATCCGGATGCCAATAATAATTCCATGGTATTGGAGCTTTTGACAGAAGAATTCCGTATGCTTTTTACGGGAGATCTGGAGCAGGAAGGAGAGCAGAGCCTGGAATCTGAGGCACAAATGGAGCAATACGATGTACTGAAGGTTGGACATCATGGATCTTCCGGGGCATCGTCCAAAGAGTTTATACAGAAAATCTGTCCTCAATATGCCTTGATCTCCTGTGGAAGGAATAATTCCTACGGACATCCGCATGAGGAAACACTGGAGCGGTTCCGGGAAGCGGATATCGGGATATTCAGAACGGATGAGCAGGGAGCAATTATGCTGGAGCCGGATGGAAAGAGGAGAAAAATTACATATTTTAAAAAGCAGGAAGCCGGTGAATAATTAGGACTATATCTTTTAAGAAAAGTGTAGTATAATTTTTATGTTATGTGCTGAAAAGACCGGGTAGAAAGTAAGGGATTCATGACAGATGAAAGTGTTGAATGAAGATATTAAGAAGCAGCAATTTAAGAATGTATATCTTCTTTACGGAGAGGAAATGTACCTGTGCCATCAGTACCGGGATCGTCTTCAGAAGGCATTATGTCCGGAGGATGATGGGATGAATGTGACCCGGTTTTCGGGCAAAGGCATCCCTATGCCGGAGGTGGCAGAACTGGCAGAGACACTTCCGTTCTTTGCGGACCGGAGAGTAATCGTGATCGAGAACAGCGGTTGGTTTAAGAATGGTTCCGACGGATTTGAAGATCGCCTGAAGACATTTCCGGACACTACGTATCTGATTTTTGTGGAACAGGAAGTCGATAAGCGGGGTAGGTTATATAAAACCGTAAAGGATCTCGGCTATGCCGCAGAGATGAAGCTTCCTAAGGATAAGGAACTGTTATCATGGATCACGATTCAGTGCAGACAGGAGGGAAAGCAGATTACAGAAAGTGCGGCGAATCTGTTGCTGGAACAGGCGGGAAGCAGTATGAATCTGCTTCAGATGGAGCTTGAGAAGCTGTTTTCCTATGCAATCGACCGGGATGTGATCACGCAGGAGGATGTGCAGGAGGTTGGAAGTGCACAGGCGGAAAGTCAGATTTTTGATATGCTGGATGCCATCGGAAATCAGAACCGGGAGAAGGCTTTAAAGCTATATCATGATCTGTTGGAGGTGCGGGAACCGGCAATGCGGATTCTGTATTTGCTGACCAGACAGATCAATATTTTACTGCAGGTATCAGAGATGGTTCGGCTGGGCATGGATAATTCTTCCATTGCAGGTAAAGCGGGAATTCCCCCTTTTACGGTCGGAAAATATAAGAGTCAGATCGGACATTTTTCCTATACACAGCTGTTGCAGATGCTGGAATCCTGTCAGAGTACGGATGCCGGGATCAAACGGGGACTGTATCAGGATATTGTCGGCGTTGAGCTTTTGATCGTTGCGTTTTCTACGAATTCAAGGTAAGCAGTTTACCTGAAGATAAAAGAAGTGATAAAAGAGGTTTTTAAGGAGGTTTCACTACAATGGGTGGATTTTTTGGAGTTGCAGCTAAGGATGATTGCGTGTTTGATCTGTTTTTTGGGACAGACTATCATTCGCATCTTGGAACCAGACGGGCAGGAATGGCAGTCTATGGAGAACAGGGATTTGAAAAATCCATTCATAAAATCGAGAATGCTCCTTTTCGGACGAAGTTTGAAAAAGAAGCAAATTCCATGAAAGGTCATTATGGAATCGGATGTATTTCGGATTATGAAGCACAGCCGATCCTGGTGCGTTCCCATCATGGATCCTTTGCTATTACAACTGTCGGAAAGATCAATAATTCAGAAGAGATCATACAGATGATTTTAAAGAATAATACACATTTTTTCGAAATGTCAAATGGTGAGATCAATTCCACGGAGTTGGTTGCTGCAATCATTAATCAGAAGGAAAATTTTATAGAAGGTATCCGGTATGCACAGGAGATCATAGAAGGCTCTATGTCTATGCTGATCCTGACTCCGAAGGGAGTTTATTGTGCCCGCGATAAATACGGAAGAACACCGATTGTCATTGGTAAGAAAAAGGATGCCTACTGTGCTTCCTTTGAGAGCTTTGCATATCTGAATCTGGGATATACCGCAGTGAAGGAACTGGGACCTGGAGAAGTGGTAGTTATGACTGCGGATAGTGTGAAAACACTGGTTGCACCGGGCAAAGATATGAAAATCTGTACTTTCCTCTGGATCTACTATGGTTATCCTTCTTCTTCCTATGAGGGAGTCAGTGTAGAAGAGATGCGCTACCGTTGTGGTAAGTTGCTTGCCAGACGGGATCATGTAAAGCCGGATATTGTGGCCGGTGTTCCGGACTCCGGAACGGCACATGCGATCGGTTATGCCAACGAGTCGGGAATTCCGTTTTCAAGGCCATTCATTAAATATACACCGACCTGGCCTCGTTCTTTTATGCCGACAATGCAGAGTAAGCGTGATCTGATCGCAAAGATGAAGCTGATACCGGTAGAACAGCTGATCAAGGGTAAGAAGCTCCTGTTAATTGATGACTCGATCGTCAGGGGTACACAGCTTCGTGAGACTACAGAATTCTTATATGAAAGCGGGGCAAAGGAAGTTCACATCCGTCCGGCATGTCCGCCGTTGATCTTCGGATGTAAATATCTGAATTTCTCCCGCTCGAAATCAGAAATGGAGCTGATCACCCGGGTAGTTATTCGGGAGTTGGAAGGTGGAGAGGTGTCGGAGGATACACTTCGGGAATATGCAGATTATAATTCTGAAAAATATGAGAGAATGGTAGAAAAGATCTGTGAAAAGCTGAAATTCACATCACTCAGATTCCATCGTCTGGATGATATGATCGAGGCAGTCGGGATTGATCCGGATAAGCTCTGTACTTATTGCTGGAGCGGAAGAGAATAGAATAGAGAAACCAGAAAACCCCATCCGGATGGATGGGGTTTTCTGTGGGTTAATATAAAAATAATATAATGAATTGCTTAAGCCATCTTATTAACAGCAGCAGCCATACGGGAAACCTTTCTTGAAACAGTGTTCTTGTGGTAAACTCCCTTAGAAGCAGCCTTGTTCATTTCAGATGTTGCTGTTACTAATAATTCCTGAGCTAATGACTTATCACCGGCAACTACGGCAGCCTCGAGCTTCTTGATGATAGTTTTAACCTTGGACTTAATCATTTTGTTTCTTAAAGTTTTGCTTTCGATAACCTTAATTCTTTTCTTAGCAGATTTGATATTAGCCAAATCCTACACCTCCATACGTATTAATTTATCTGACTACAGATTGTAATTACTGTTTGCAGCTTACATAAAAACCGGACACGGACAATTTCACGTAAACATACTATTACATGATAAACAGGGAAGGGGGTTTTGTCAATATTTTTTTGAAATTAATTTCCGGTATTTTTAAGGATATGGTGATTTCTGAATTATACAGGAAAAAGCATTTTTTGAAAAGTACGCATATTCCGGAAAAAAGTACAGATACTGAGTATGAGGTGATGAAATTGATATCCATGCAGAGAACAGATCTGGCTGTAGAATTAAGGGAAAATCTGGACAATACGAGAGAACTTTCCGGGGTGAAGGTGTCAACGAAGGTGAATCGGGATAATGATATAAAAGAAACTGAGATTGTTATAGAAACGAAAGAGGGAGCAGATAAGATCGGCAAACCGATCGGAACCTATATTACAATTGAGAGTGAAGAGCTGCGATGCAGCGATGAAGAGTATCATGAGCCGATGAGTGAAGCCCTTTATCAAAGCCTGAAAAAGATGCTGAAAGGAAAAACAAAAATCCTGGTAGCAGGACTTGGCAATCGGGCAGTGACGCCGGATGCATTGGGACCGATGGTCATTGATAATCTATATGTGACCAGACATCTGATCCGGGAGGATATTCTGTTCAGTGCATATGAGATCAGTGCAGTGGCACCGGGTGTTATGGCACAGACCGGAATGGAATCCCAGGAGATATTAAAGGGTGTTGTAGCCCAGGTGAAACCGGAGGTGCTTCTTGTGATCGATGCACTTGCAGCCGGGACGTCCAATCGTCTGAACAAAACCATCCAGCTTGCGGATACCGGGATCGCACCGGGATCCGGTGTAGGGAATCATAGAAAAGCGATTAATTATGAGAGTATGGGAGTACCGGTGGTTGCAATCGGAGTTCCGACCGTGATTTCTGTACCGGCGATCGTAGATGATGCCATGGATGTCATGCTGGATGCATTCGGAAAAAACGGAACGCGAGAGGTCATGGAGACATTTACGGAGCAGGAACGGTATCAGCTGGCCTGTGAAATGGTAGAACCTTATCTTGCCAATATGTTTGTGACACCTAAAAACATTGATGAGGCGATTAAAAGAATCAGTTTTACAATTTCGGAAGCAATAAATCGGCTGCAACATTCATATAATGAAATATGAGAAAATGGATACATGCAGTAAAACAGGTAAAAAATGAATATAAAAAAAGCAGGAGACTGCGGGAGGGAATGATTGGCATTTTACTCTTTGCAGGAATGTTATATCTGTTTTTATTTGCCGGAGAGCGGGTGGTTGCCGGATATTTTCCGATGTTGGAACGGGAACAGAAATCAGACAATCCATGGGAAACCGGTTCCCGTATTTTTATGCGGCAGTTGTTTCCGGTCATGGCATATGCGGAGATTTATGGGAATCCGGAGGATTATCTGAGCAGAGGTAATTCCGTGCCGGAATATTTCTATCAGGATGATGAGACGGGAGAGACACAGGGCGGAGAAAAGAATCCGGAGGAAACGGCGACAGAGGAAACGCTTACAGCATCGGTTCCGGCTGTCGGGAACGGCAGGAGTTTTTCCAGAGAACAGTTGTCGGATTTTCAGTTTCTGATCGACAACTGTTATATTGTAGATTCGACCACGTATGTGGAACGGGATGAAATGAATGCGGATACCTTGCTATCCATGGATATGACAATGCAGCAGGATGATACCGGATATCAGATTCTGATTTATCATACCCATAGCTCTTCGGAGATGTTTGCAGACAGCAGACCGGATGTGCTAGAGGATACCCCAATCGGTCTGGGAGATACGCTGACCGAGCTATTGGAAGGATACGGATACCGGGTATATCATGACCGAACAGTTTATGACCGGATCGATGGAAAGGTTGATCGGAATTATGCTTATACGGCATCCGGTGAGGGCATTGACCGGATTCTGGCAGAGCATCCGGAGATTGAGGTTGTGATTGACCTGCATCGGGATGGATTGAATGAAAATACACATCTGGTAACAAATATCAATGGAAAGCCGACCGCAAAGATCATGTTTTTTAACGGTGTCAGCCGGACGGTAGCGAACGGAGAGCTTGAGTATCTGGCGAATCCGAATCGGCAGGCAAATCTGGCATTCAGTCTTCAGCTATATCTGGAGGGAACCGCAGATTACCCGGATTTCCTGCGCCGTACATATATAAAAGGATATCAGTATAATCTGGACCGGAGACCGAAGGCAACACTGATCGAAGTAGGCGGGCAGACCAATACATTGGAGGAGGCAAGAAATGCAATGGAGCCGCTGGCATATATTTTACATCGGGTATTGTCCGGAGAAAGCAGGAATTGAGTGGCAGGCAAAGGTCAGACTGGACAATGCGGAAAAATAAGAATATAATACTAGGGATAGTTTGGAACACTATATCAATCGTACATGGTGTACAAAAGGGAGAGCTGCCGCTTGTGCAGACTGGATATAGAAGATACCTGCATGGCAGGATGAACAAATGGAGGCGTTTTAAAATGACAAAAGTAGACATTGTTTCAGGATTTCTTGGAGCTGGTAAAACAACCCTGATAAAGAAATTGATCGCAGAAGCATTTCAGGGAGAAAAGCTGGTGCTGATCGAGAATGAATTCGGAGAGATCGGTATTGACGGTGGATTTTTAAAGGATGCGGGCATTGAGATCACAGAGATGAATTCCGGCTGTATCTGCTGTTCTCTGGTCGGTGACTTCGGCGAGGCTCTGAAGAAGGTTCTGACACAGTATGCACCGGATCGTATCATTATTGAACCATCCGGAGTCGGTAAACTATCGGATGTTATCAAAGCCGTTCAGGGTGTGGCACAGGAGACAGAGCTGGAACTGGACAGTTTTGTAACGGTTGCAGATGCAACCAAGGCTAAAATGTATATGAAGAATTTCGGCGAATTTTTCAATAACCAGATTGAAAGTGCAAGCACGATTATTTTAAGCCGGACACAGAAGATGGCACAGGACAAGCTGGAAGCAATCGTAGCTCTGTTAAGAGAGCATAATGAGAAGGCTGCAATTATCACAACAGCCTGGGATGAGATTAACGGTTCTGTTATCCGTAAGGCTATGACAGAGGGCAATTCACTGGTTGCCGAGCTGATGGAAGAGGCTGAGCTATGTCCGGAGTGCGGACATCATCATGAGCATGGAGAAGAGTGTCATCATGACCACGACCATGAGCATGACCACCACGATCACGACCATGAAGAGCATGATCATGACCACGATCATGATCATTGTGACCACGATCATCACGACCATGACCATGATCATCACGATCACGACCATGGTGAATGCGGATGTCATGATCACCACCATCATCACCATCATGCGGATGAGGTATTCTCAAGCTGGGGTAAGGAGACACCACATAAATATACAGATTCTGACATGGAAGCAATCCTTAAGACCTTATCCGAGAGCGAGGAGTATGGTATTATCCTGAGAGCAAAGGGCATGGTTCCGAATGTAAATGGCGAGTGGATCTACTTTGACCTGGTACCGGGTGAATATGAGATCCGAAAGGGAAATCCGGATTATACCGGTAAGCTGTGCGTGATCGGCAGCAAATTACAGGAGGATAAGCTGGAGAAACTGTTCCGGTTATAGGAGCCGGGCGAAATCAGTTTTGAAGGACAGTAGGAGGAATTACTATGGCAAAAGAAATACCGGTATATCTGTTTACCGGCTTCCTGGAAGGCGGTAAGACGACATTTATTCAGAATACACTGATCGGGCAGAATTTCAATGAAGGTGACCGTGCATTGCTGCTGGTATGTGAGGAAGGTATGGAAGAGTATGACCCTGCCGAGCTTGCAGCACATAATATTATGCTGGAAATGATCGAGGAACCGGAAGATCTGACGACAGAACGGTTGATGAAGCTACAGGCACAGTACAAGCCGCAGCTGGTGCTGATCGAATATAACGGAACCTGGAAGCTTCAGCAGCTGTTTGATCTGAATGTTCCAAAGGGCTGGACGGTAGTACAGATCGTGGCAAATATTGATGCAAGTACCTTTGACAGTTATCTGAATAATATGCGTGCCATGATGATGGAGCAGGTATCCGCTGCTAATCTGGTTATATTTAACCGTTGTACGGAGGAGACCAAGCGGGGCGAGTACCGGAGAATCATAAAGGCCAATAACCGTATGGCAACGATCGTATTTGAAAAGGAAGACGGAAGCACGGATTTTGAAAATGCAGATGATGATCTTCCATATAAGTTAAATGCAGATGTCATTGAGATTGAAGATGACGACTTTGGTATCTTTTATATTGATGCCTCAGATAATCCGGATAAATATGTCGGTAAGACCATTCATTTTAAGGGAATGGTATATAAACCGAAGAATTATCCGAAGAATGCATTTGTACCGGGCAGACATGCCATGACCTGTTGCGTAGAGGATATTGCATTTGTCGGCTTTAAATGCGTCAGTGATATGGCGGCCATGCTGAAGGATCGTCAGTGGGTAGAGATCACAGGAACGATAAAGAAGGAATATTACCGGGAATTCCGCGGAGACGGACCTGTCATTTATGCGACGAAGGTGGTACCGGCGGAGAAACCGAAGGAAGAGGTTGTATTATTTAATTAATACCGACCGGAACAATACAAAAACAGCGGCAGGATCTGCCGCCGTTTTTGGTTATGGTTTATTATAGTTGTGGTTGCGGAATGAGGAATACGAATGAGTGAGCATATCAATAATTTGACAACATTATGTTATATTGAGAAGGACGATCAGTACCTGATGCTTCATAGAGTTAAAAAGAAGCAGGATGTGAACCGGGATAAATGGATCGGTGTCGGTGGACACTTTGAGGCCGGTGAGAGTCCGGAGGAGTGTCTGCTTCGGGAAGTGCGGGAAGAGACGGGACTAACGCTTACCGGATGGCAGTTCCGGGGCATTGTTACATTTACGTTCCGACAGCCGGATGTGGATACGGTCGGATGGATGAAGGACGGAAAGCTGGTAAAGGATGATATCGTGCAGGCAGATATGGAATATATGTGTCTCTATACAGCGGATGAATATCAGGGAACGATTAGTGACTGCGAGGAAGGGACACTGGAATGGGTGCCAAAGGATGCTATTTATCAGCTCCCGATTTGGGAAGGAGATAAGGTATTTTTTCATCTGTTGGAAACCCGAAAGGATTTCTTTTCTTTGAAGCTGGATTATGTGGGAGAAGAGCTGGTCCGGGTAGTGCTGGACGGGCAGGATATTCCCGGAGATGTGTATAAACAGGATGGAATCGGAAAGGCGGTTTACAGATGAATGAATATATGCAAAATGAAACACAGGATGTGAATGCAGCGGCGGAGGAACCGAAAGAAACAATGCCGGAAGGAACGGGGCCGGAAAAGAAGGTCCGGGGATTCGGGATTGCCGCTATGATTCTTGGAATTCTTTCAATTCTGTTAATCTGTGTTCAACCATTTGGAGTGGTACTGGCGGTCGCAGCGGTCGTGCTTGGTATCCTTGGGGTTGTGAAAACACAGGGAAAAGGAATGGCAACTTCAGGAATTGTCATGGGCGGTATCAGTCTTGTAACGGGCGTTATAATACTGATATTTTTCGGAAGTATTTTTCAGCATGCCTTTGGGGCTGCGGATGAACTGTCCGGAACGGCATGGAGAAAGGGCGCGGATGGCAGTGTACTTTATCTTTATAAGGATGGTACCTTTATTCATGTGGACCGGGAAAATGATTTTACGGATAATTTCTATTCCGGTACGTATATGGTATGTGATTACAAGGATTCCGGAGCCCGTTCACAGGAAATCGAGAACACATATGATACCGATTCGGTATATGAATTAAAATTATATGTAACAATGTATGTAGAGGATGGTAAGGAGCAGGAAAATATCTCCGGGACCATGCAGTACATGTATGCATTCCAGAAGAAATATCATAAAGGAGATGTTGTACAGGTTTGTGCACATGATCGGGAGATGTTCGGCAGCTTCTATCCGGTTGTAGAGACAGAACTGAAGAAACCGGTGATTGGTAATCAATATGTACCGGGGCTTACGGAGGACTCCTCGGAAACAGAAATTTCAACAACCGAGGCAGGAACGACTGGGACAGTAAGTACGGAGGTTCCGACCACCGGAACAACGACCGAGGCACCGGAGACAGAAGCTCCGACTACAGAGGCAGTGACGACGGAGACAGCAAGTACGGAGGTTCCGACCACCGGAGGAACAACCGAAACACCGAAGACAGAAGCTCCGACGACGGAGGGGACGACCGAGGCACCAACGACTGAAACTACAGAGACCACGGAAACACCGGCAACTGAGGATACTGCGACGGAGGGAACGACCGAGGCTACCGAAGAGGCATCTACCGAAGAGGCATCTACCGAAGAATCAACAACTGAGGAAGCATCTACGGAAGAGGATGATGGTAAAGAGGCAGCGAAACAATGGCTGAAAGACCTGTTTGAGTCTATCAGACGGTGGTTCGAGGATATATGGAATCAACTGGGATTATAGGAGACCGGAGGGCTTGGATGGCAATAGAAAAACTTGACAAGTCCGGGGCTTCAGTCCATAATGAACAGTAATGTAAGAAAGAGAAAACAGGAAAATAACAATACAGAGGTGCAAACAGCATGTGTGGATTTGTAGGATTTGTAGATCATCTGCCGGAAAAGGCAGAAGTAATAGAAAAAATGAAGGATGCGATCATTCACCGGGGACCGGACAGTGACGGTACCTTTTTGGATGATGATATTGCATTGGGATTCCGCCGGTTGAGTATTATCGACCTGAACTCCGGAAGCCAGCCTATTTATAACGAGGATGAATCACTGGTGTTGATGTTTAACGGTGAGATTTATAATTATCAGGATATCCGGGAAGAACTGGTGAAGCGTGGTCATGTATTTAAGACGCAGACAGATTCTGAAGTACTGATCCATTCCTATGAGGAATACGGTTATGATATGCTGAATATGCTGCGTGGTATGTTCACATTTGTGATCTGGGATAGAAATGAAAAGAAAATGTTCCTGGCAAGAGATTTCTTTGGTATTAAGCCGATGTATTATGCACAGATGAACGGCACTCTGATGTTTGGTTCAGAGATCAAGGCGTTTTTACATCATCCGAATTTTGAAAAGAAGTTAAATCATGATGTTTTAGAGAATTATCTGACATATCAGTATAGTCCGTCGGCAGATACCTTTTTTGAAGGAGTAAAATGTCTGCCACCGGCACATTATCTGGTATATGAAGATGGTAAGGTTACGATTACAAGATACTGGGAGCCGGAGTTTAAAGAGCCGGATGAGAGTAAGAATCTGGATGAATGGGCACAGGAGATCCGAACGGTTATGGAGGACTCTGTAAAAGCACACAAGATCAGTGATGTGGAGGTAGGCTCTTTCCTGTCCAGTGGTGTGGATTCCAGCTATATTGCATGTCTGGCAAATGTAGATAAGACCTTTACGGTCGGGTTTAAGCAGAAGAAGTATAATGAGATTTCCTATGCAAAGGAATTATCCGATATTATTCAGGTACAGAATATCAGTAAGGTCATCTCACCGGAGGAATACTGGGAGAAGCTGCCGATGATTCAGTATTATATGGATCAGCCATTGGCCGATGCTTCTGCGATCGCACTGTATTTCCTTGGAAATGAGACCGCAAAATACGTTAAGGTTGCTATGTCGGGAGAAGGCTCGGATGAGTTGTTCGGCGGTTATAATATTTACCGGGAACCATTGGAAAACAAGGCTTATGATGTGATTCCGTTCCCTATCCGCCGGCTGATCGGTAAGTTTGCATCCCTGTTCCCGAAGAAGCGGGGCTTTAACTTCCTGGTTCGGCATTCCAAGACGTTGCAGGAGCGCTATGTGGGAAATGCATTTATCTTTGATGAAAAAGAGAAGGATAAGCTGCTAAAGGAACGAAACGGAGTGAATCCGTTGGATGTTACAAAGCCTTACTGGGCACGGACTAAGGGAAAAGATACTGTAACACAGATGCAGTATCTGGATATTAATGTATGGATGGTACATGATATCTTGTTAAAGGCAGATAAGATGAGTATGGCGAATTCACTGGAGGTCCGGGTACCGTTCCTGGATAAAGAGGTATTCGAGGTAGCATCCAGAATTCCGAGACAGTATAAGGTAGAAGGTGAAGTGACCAAGCGTGCATTCCGGAAGACTGCACTGGAGGTTCTGCCGGAAAAGGTTGCAGATAAGAAGAAGCTGGGATTCCCGGTTCCGATCCGTGTATGGATACGGGAGGATAAGTACTATAACCGGATCAAGGAAGCATTCACCAGCAAGGAAGCAGCACAGTTCTTTGATACTGAATATCTGGTGAAGCTGTTGGAACAGCATAAGGCAGAGAAGTTTGATAACAGCCGGAAGATCTGGACGGTATTCATGTTCCTGCTTTGGTATAATGAGTATTTTGTAAAAAGAGCATAATAGAGAATAAAAGGCTTACGAAAGGGATTCTTTTCGCAAGCCTTCTTTGTACAGAAAGAATTGAGGTTCAGGAAATATGTGGAAGATCGGAATCTTGTATTTACTGCTCATAAATCTTGCAGGATTTCTGAGTATGGGAATTGACAAACGGAAGGCGCAGAAACAGAAATGGCGGATACCGGAGAAGGTATTGTTTTTATTTGCAATTCTGGGAGGAAGTACAGGCAGTCTTTTGGGCATGTATACTTTCCGGCATAAGACAAAGCATCGGCAGTTTGTGATAGGGATTCCGGTGATTCTGGTATTACAGCTGCTCCTTGCCGGATTTCTGATTTATCGGAATATGACAGCAGTAAATCACTATACCGGAATTGGCATGGGAACGGTTGTTACAGCAGATGTATATGGAAGAGACAGTAAACAGGCAGTGGAAGAGCTGCCTGCATTGATCACAGAGTTGAATGATCATGTTCTGAGCTGGAGAGAACCGGAATCCTCCATATCTTATCTGAATCAGCAGCTGCAGAAGGAGAAAGACTGCAGGCTGTATCCGGAAGAACAGGTATGGCTGACGGAAGCGTGGAAGTTATGTGAGGATTCCGGCGGAGCATTGGATATTACATTGCGTCCGGTGCTGGATCTATGGGGAATCGAGGGAGAGCATCCTGCGATTCCGGATGGTAAGGTATTACAGGAGACATTAGAAAAGACAGGATATACGAAGCTCCATATCTCAGAGGACGGAAACCTAACTGCCGATCAGGCAGGGATGACTCTGGATCTGGGGGCTTTGGGTAAAGGGATTGCCTGTGATAAAATTGCAGAGCGGTTGGAAACAATGAAAATCTCCGGAGCAGTGGTTTCGATTGGCGGTTCCATTCTGACATATGGGAAAAAGCCGGATGGCAGTGCCTGGAATATCGGGATACAGGATCCACGTGGCGAACAGGGAACAGCGGTCGGATATTTAAAAGTAATGGATAATACGGTAGTGTCTACATCCGGTGATTATGAGAAATATTTTATGGAAAACGGAGTCCGGTATCATCATATTATGGATCCTGTGACCGGTTATCCGGCAGATTCCGGATTGGTTTCCGTAACGGTTCTTTGCTCGAGTGGAATTGACAGTGATGGATTGTCTACCGCTTGTTTTGTGCTCGGCAGAGAAAAATCCGTGGAATTGCTGGAAAAATATGGAGCAGAAGCGGTGTTTATTACAACAGATAAGAAAATCTATCTGACGGATGGAGTTACGGATGAGTTTCAATTGGTGAATCCGGAATACAGTATTGTCAGTGAGTAAAAATAAATGGAGAATGAATTATATGAAAAAACAGGATATCATTCTGATCACTGGACTTCTGATTGCAGCTGCAGTTGTGACATTGGGGTTTCGTTTGTTTGCCCGAAACGGCGAAAAAGCAGTGGTAACGCTGGATGGAACGGTGATTTTGGAACAACCGTTGCAGGAGGACTGTAACATGCCGATCCGGAGTGAGAACGGAGAAAATGTACTCCGGATAGAAAACGGAAAGGTGCGGATCACAGAGGCGGACTGCCGGGATCAGATTTGTGTGAATCACAAAGAAATTTCAAAGGCAGGAGAAAGTATTGTATGCCTGCCACATGGACTGGTGGTGGAGATTAAAAGATAAGGAGCACATTCTATGGCAAAAAAAGTATCCATATTAGGAGTCATGACTGCATTGGGAATCGTTCTCGGCTGGCTGGAATCCTGTGTTCCGATCACATTGGGGATTCCGGGAGTAAAGCTTGGAATTGCCAATCTGACAGCACTTTTGGTGTTATACCGGTTCTCTTATAAGGAGGCAGTCGCCGTCAGTATCCTGCGTGTATTGATTTCCTGCATTCTGTTCGGTAATCTGGCTATTGGCATCTACAGTCTGGCAGGATCCATACTCAGTCTGGCTGTTATGGCTGTTTTAAAAAAGAAAAATGTTTTTTCTGTTGCAGGAGTCAGTGCAGCAGGCGGAGTGGCTCATAATTTTGGACAGATTCTGGCTGCATGGGTCTTGATGGGAACGGCGGCAATTTTTTATTACCTGCCGGTACTGATCGTATCAGGGGTGATTGCCGGAGTTTTGGTTGGTCTCGCAGGGGCATGGCTGCACCGGCATTTACCAATGGAAATCAGTTGAATAATAAGAAAAATTGTATTAAAATTAGGATAAATCTTAAGAAACGAGGTATTACGTATGAGTTTGCTTACATTTAAGGGTGGCATCCATCCTTACGAGGGCAAAGAACTGACCATGGATAAACCGATCGAAACATATCTGCCAAAGGGAGAGTTGGTTTATCCGTTGAGTCAGCATATCGGAGCACCCGCAAAACCAGTTGTGAAAAAGGGCGACCGGGTTCTGGTCGGACAGAGGATTGCTGAGGCGGGTGGATTTGTTTCAGCGCATATTCATGCATCAGTTTCCGGAACAGTTAAAAATATTGAACCGCGTCTGACAACCGGTGGTACCAAGGCAGAGTCTATTATTATTGAAAATGATGGCGAATATGAAGTGATGGAAAGACCTGCACCCGCTAACTGGCAGGAGATGGATAGGAAAGACCTACTGGAGGTTATTCAGGATGCCGGAATTGTCGGTATGGGTGGTGCCGGATTTCCGACACATGTGAAGCTATCACCGAAGAATCCGGATTCTATCGATTATATCATTGTGAATGGTTCTGAGTGTGAGCCGTATCTGACCTCCGATTATCGGAGAATGCTGGAAGAGCCGGAGAAAGTGGTGACCGGGCTGGAGATTGTTCTGCATATGTTTCCGCAGGCGTCCGGTATTATTGCGATTGAGGATAATAAGCCGGAAGCAATCCGGATCATGAAGGAACAGACGGCAGATCATCCGAAGATTCAGGTTAATGTTATGAAGACGAAGTATCCGGAAGGAGCAGAACGTCAGCTGATATATGCGAATACCGGACGGTATATTAATTCCGGTATGCTGCCGGCGGACGCAGGCTGTATTGTACATAATGTTGATACAGTCACTGCGATTTACAAGGCAGTTGTGGAAGGCGTTCCGTTGATCGACCGGATTATAACGATCAGTGGAGATGACATCGTGGATCCGAAGAACTTTAAAGTATTACTGGGCACCAGCCTTCAGGAACTGATCGAAGCTGCCGGTGGATATCTGGATGGTGAACCGGAAAAGATCATATCCGGCGGCCCGATGATGGGAAAGGCTATGTTTTCGACAGAGGTTCCGGCAGTGAAGGGGTCTTCTGCGGTTTTATGTATGAAGAAGGATGAAGTAGCTGCTTGTGAGCCGTCGAACTGTATTCGCTGTGGCCGGTGCGTGGCAGTCTGTCCGGGCAGAGTGAATCCGACAAAGCTTGCAAGCCTTGCAGAGCATGGAAAGCTGGATGCATTTGTAGAGCAGGATGGAATGGAATGCTGTGAATGCGGCTGCTGTTCCTATGTATGTCCGGCCAAACGGCATCTGACCCAGACGATTGCAGCAACCAGAAAAGCAATTCTGGCCGGCAGAAAAAAGTAGGAGGTGTGCTATGGATACTAAGAAAGGAATATCATCTTCTCCGCATATTCGTCATGAGGATAGTACATCAGGGATTATGTTAGATGTGATCATTGCATTGCTTCCGACTACGATTATGGGAATTTATAATTTTAAGCTCCGCGCGGTTTTGCTGATTGTGGTATGCGTACTGACCTGCGTGCTGAGTGAGGGGCTTTTTGAATATCTGATGAAACGTAAGGTGACGATCGGAGACTTCAGTGCAGTGGTTACCGGTCTGTTACTGGCGTTGAATCTTCCATCAACCTTACCGTGGTGGATGGCGATGCTGGGCAGTGTATTTGCAATTATTGTTGTAAAGCAGCTATTTGGCGGAATCGGACAGAACTTTGTGAATCCGGCACTTGCGGCAAGATGTTTTTTACTTCTTTCCTTTGCAAAGCCGATGACGAATTTTGTATATGATGCAATGACAACGGCGACACCGTTAGCGGTTTTAAAGACCGGTGGTGAAGTGAGTCTGCTTCGGATGTTTATGGGAAGCACGGCCGGAACTATTGGTGAGACCTCGGCGGTTGCGATTTTATTAGGTGGTGCATATCTGATTTTCCGACGGGTGATCGATATCCGGATTCCACTTACGTATATCGGCAGCTTTTCGGTCTGCATACTGATATATGCACTGGCCAGTGGCAGAGGTTTTGATCTGAGATTTCTGGCAGCCCATTTATGCGGCGGCGGTCTGATGCTTGGAGCATTCTTTATGGCAACCGATTATGTGACATCGCCGATTACTGCAAAGGGACGCTTGGTATATGGTGTACTGCTCGGAATCCTTACCTTTGTATTGAGAAGCCCGTGGAATACGACCACCGCAGCAGAGGGTGTGTCTTACTCGATTTTATGTGGTAACCTTTTAGTGCCGATCATTGAACGGTTTACGGCTGAAAAGTCCTTTGGAAAGGGGGCAGTGAAGCATGAATAAACAGATGATCAGGGATTCGTTGATTCTGTTTGCAATCACGTTGATCGCCGGACTGCTTCTGGGTGGCGTTTATGCGATCACCAAAAATCCGATTGCAAAGACTCAGGAGGATAAGAAGAATGAGGCGTATCAGGCAGTATTTACGGATGCGGCAGAGTTTACAGAGGTAACAGATGCGGCAGATGCACAGCAGATACTGGCAGATGCCGGATATACAAAGGATCGAATCGATGAAGTGAAGGCTGCTATGGATGCAGATGGAAATATTCTGGGATATGTAATGACGATTACCTCTTCGGAAGCATATGGCGGCGAACTGCAGCTAGCGATGGGTATCCGGATGGATAGCACGGTCAATGGGATTTCCTTCCTGTCATTATCGGAAACAATCGGACTTGGAATGGAGGCAAAGAAGCCGGAGTTCCAGGAACAGTTTGCAGGGAAGCAAGTAGAACAGTTTGTCTACTCCAAGACCGGAGCAGCTGCGGATAATGAGATCGATGCATTAAGCGGTGCGACGATCACGACCAATGCGGTAACGAATGCAGTCAATGCGGGAATCTGTTATGCAGGAGCGCTGGGCGCAGGCTCAGCAGAACAGGGAGGTGACACAGATGAATAAGGCGCTGGAGCGAATTAAGAATGGTATTATCACTGAGAATCCGACTTTTGTCCAGATCTTAGGTATGTGTCCGACACTGGCAGTTACGACATCGGCAATGAACGGACTTGGAATGGGTCTCAGTACAACGGTTATTCTGATCATGAGTAACCTGATGATCTCGGCGTTGCGGAATATTATACCGAACCGGGTAAGAATTCCGGCATATATTGTAATTGTGGCTTCGTTTGTTACGATCATTGACTTTTTGCTGCAGGCATTTTTGCCGGGACTTTCCGAAAGCCTTGGCGGTTATATAAAGCTGATCGTTGTAAACTGTATTATTCTGGGACGGGCAGAATCCTATGCCTCCAAGAATCCGGTTATTCCTTCTATCTTTGACGGTGTCGGAATGGGCCTTGGATTTACGGTAGGATTGACCGCTATCGGAATTGTAAGAGAGCTGATTGGAGCCGGTTCTGTTTTCGGAATAGCCATTCCGGGCTATCAGCCGATCGGTATCTTTGTGCTTTCACCTGGAGCATTCCTGGTGCTGGCATTCCTGATCGCGTTTTTGAATTATCGGAAGCTGAAGAAGAATAAGAGCGGACAGGCGAGTGATACCGTATGCAGAATGGAAGACTGTATGCACTGCGGAAATACCTCCTGTGGCGGCAGGTTCTTTGATTTTGACGGTGGTGATGATGTCGTAGGACATACGAAGGAAAAGGAGGAAACCAGTCATGAGTGAAGCAACGAAGATTATTCTGATCGCAGTCAGCGCGGCTTTGGTAAATAACGTTGTACTGAGTCAGTTTCTGGGATTATGTCCGTTTTTGGGCGTATCAAAGAATATGAAATCGGCTGCAGGTATGGGCGTTGCGGTTATATTTGTTATCGCGATTTCTTCGGCAGTGGCCAGTCTGATCTATCAGTTTATATTGACCCCTCTGCATATAGAATATCTGCAGACCATTGTATTTATCCTGGTAATTGCAGCTCTGGTGCAGTTTGTGGAAATGTTTTTAAAGAAAGCAATGCCGGCACTGCATAAGACCCTTGGTGTGTATCTTCCATTGATCACAACCAATTGTGCAGTATTAGGTGTTGCATTGAATAATGTAACAGATAACTATAACTTTCTGGAAAGTGTTGTAAATGGTGTCGGTACTGCAGTCGGGTTTACGATCGCCATCGTAATTCTGGCCGGTATCCGGGAAAAGATCGAAGACAATGATATTCCGGCACCGTTTCAGGGAATGCCGATCGTGCTTCTGACAGCAGGACTGATGTCAATCGCATTTATGGGCTTTTCCGGTCTGATCCGGTTATAGGGGGTGCGTAGATATGTCATCAGTAATAGTTGGAATTTTGATTGCAACCTTGGTGGTAGGACTTACCGGTATTATTATTGCGGTACTCTTAAGTATTGCAGGAGAAAAGTTTAAGGTTGAAGTTGATGAGCGGGAAGTGGCTGTCCGGGAAGCACTTCCGGGAAATAACTGCGGTGGCTGCGGATTTCCGGGTTGTGATGGTCTGGCAGCGGCAATCGTAAAAGGAGAAGCGTCTGTATCCGGCTGCCCGGTAGGCGGTGAGGCAGTTGCAAAGGCAATCGCACAGATTATGGGAACAGAGGTTGACGAAGGTGTTCGGATGCGTGCAGTCGTGCAGTGTGCCGGAACCTGTGAGAAGGCAGGAGAGCAGTATGAGTATATAGGACCGAAAAGTTGTCGCCTGGCGCAGAATAATCCGGGTGGCGGCGCCAAGGCCTGCACATTCGGCTGTACCGGATATGGAGACTGTAAGGCAGCCTGTCCGTTCGGGGCTATTGAGATCATTGACGGAATTGCAGTTGTAAATCCGGAAGCGTGTAAGGCATGCGGAAAATGCGTGGCGGCCTGCCCAAAGCATCTGATCACATTGATCCCATATGATTCCACGCAGGTAGTTATGTGTAGTTCCAAGGAGAAAGGTGTTCAGGTGAAAAAGGTATGCCAGGCAGGGTGTATCGGTTGTGGCTTATGTGCCAGAAACTGCCCAGAGGGTGCAATCGAAGTAACGGATAATCTTGCAAGGATCGATTATGAGAAATGTACAAGTTGTGGGACCTGTAAGAGTAAATGCCCGGTAAAGATCATATCATGAGATAGCCGGTTATTGAAACATAAAAGCGCCTGCAGAGATTACTCTGCGGGCGCTTTTTCTTCCATATCTAAGACCATTCGGATAAAGTTAAATGCAATTTCACGCTTTTCATCATCCAGACAGGTCGGAATACATAAATATGGCTGTTCTAACCGGATGCCGGCCTCTTTGGTAAATTCCATACCGGAAATATCAATCGCATAGTAATCGGAATCTTCGACAGGGCCGTCACATTCATATAAGCGGTCTGATACCTGCTCCCAGATATCTTCCGGGAGGCCGTGTTTAAGTTCGAGAACATAGCCGTCTACCGCATAATAATCAATAATGGGACTATCACAGATGACGATATGGGTAGAGCCGTGAGAAAATGCAGACATTAATTCTGTATAGTAACTGGAGTTCTGAGTAGTGATGCCCTCGCTGGGATCCAATATACAGCTGGAATCAATATAAAATCTTGCATCATCGGGAACTTCATAATAACCTTTATACATGGATTCTACAATGTCCGAAAAATCTGTGTTTTCACTATCGTTTACCAGAACGAGATCCAAGGCAACCGGGCGGGTGGCAATATATACACGTTGGACGATAAAAATCAGAGCAACAACAGAGGCAGCGATTGCGATAAATTTCCAGGTATAATACATCAGAATGTATTGGACTTTTCTCCAAAAGGAAAGCTCAGCCAGTTTTTCCTTTTCTTGTTTCCATTTATAACGTCTGCGTTCTTTTGGAGACATATCATGCAGTTCCAGTGCATCTTCGGTTTTGACAGCAGTGGATGGGGTATCAGAGGAAAGATTCTGTTCGTTCATAAGTAACTCCTTAATAATAAAAATACAGGATACAAAACATATCCTTACTTATATTGTAACATAAAATATAGAAAAACAAGGAAGAAGAATCTGAAAAAAGTGTGTTTTTTTATAAAATACCGCTGGAAAGATAAAAAGCTTTTCAATGCCTGGGAAATCATGTATACTTATGAACACAGGAAACCTGAATGAAATCCGGCATATTATGATACAAACAGTGTTTGAAGGATACGGTGTTATGAGGTTTTCTGATTTAAAACAACGGGAAGTAATTAACTGTAAGGATTGTAAACGTCTGGGCTTTGTGTCGGACATGGTTTTCGATTCCTGCAGTGGCAGAGTAGAGGCATTGATCGTTCCGGGACCCGGTAAGTTATTTGGCTGCTTCTGCTCCTGTACGGAATATGTGATTCCGTTTTGCCATATTATAAAGATCGGCCCGGATATTGTTCTGGTTGATATTGATCTGGTTACAGCTTCTGAAAAAAAGAAGGAACATATATAAAGGATACGGAGGAAGAAGTATGAAATGTCCATTTTGTGCAGCTGATAATACAAGAGTTATTGATTCCAGACCGGCAGATGAGAATAATTCCATTCGAAGACGGCGGGAGTGTGATGCCTGTGGCAGAAGATTTACTACTTATGAAAAAGTAGAAACGATTCCTTTGATCGTAATTAAAAAGGATAAGAACCGCGAGCCATATAATCGTTCCAAAATAGCATCCGGTATTGTGAAATCCTGTCATAAGCGTCCGGTTTCTGCAGAACAGATCGAACAGTGTCTGGATAATATCGAGACAAAGATATTTAATCTGGAGGCGAAAGAAGTAGAGAGTACGGTAATTGGTGAAATCGTTATGGACGAGATTGAAAAGCTGGATCCGGTTGCCTATGTCCGGTTTGCTTCTGTATACAGAGAGTTTAAGGATGTCGGTACTTTTATGGATGAATTAAAGAAATTACTTGATAAATAAGTATAAAATAAATTTACATATCAATTGACAGAAAATGGTTCTTCGGGTTACAATCTATACGAGGCCTGTTCCGAAGTGAGGAAGGAGCAGTATGTATAGTAGTGTAACAAGTGGAACCATTTCCGGTATTCAGGGATTGATGATCCATGTCGAAGCGGATGTGTCAGACGGCCTGCCGAATTTTCAGATGGTAGGATATCTGGCTAACGAGATCCGGGAATCCGGAGAACGGATCCGGACCGCCATCCGGAATGCCGGATTTGAATTATATCCCAAACGGGTCGTTATTAATCTGTCGCCTGCCGATGTGCGCAAGGGCGGTTCAGGATTTGATCTTCCAATTGCAATCGCAATGTTGGTTTCCTATGGATATTTATCGCAGAAAAGTGTAGAAGGAGCAGTGTTTTTAGGAGAACTTGGACTGGATGGAAGCATTCTGCCTGTCAATGGTGTATTGTCAGTTGCAGATTGCGCCAGACAGTCCGGATTTCGTAAGCTGTTTCTTGCAGAAGAGAACCGCCAGGAGGGGGCAATGGTTCATGATCTGCAGGTGTATGGTGTGAAACACTTAAAACAGTTGGCGGAAGTACTGCAGGATGACAGATTGACAGTACCGGAGCCGGGAGAAGAAATTTGCGAGGAGCATGAGGCAGAGTCCTGGGACTTTAGAAATCTGAAAGGCCAGCTGTTAGCGAGAAGGGCATTGGAGATCGCGGCATCCGGGATGCATAATGTACTGATGAGCGGGCCGCCGGGAGCCGGTAAGACCATGGCTGCCAGATGCCTGACGGGGATTCTGCCACCACTGGAGTTCGAGGAGAGTATGGAACTGACGAAGATATACAGTGTACGTGGAATGCTTGGTGATCGGAAGGAGATTATAAGACAGAGACCGTTCCGTGCACCGCATCATACGATTACAACAACAGCTCTGATCGGCGGCGGTGTGATTCCGAAACCGGGCGAAGTGAGTCTGGCGCATAACGGTGTGTTGTTCCTGGACGAATTGCCGGAGTTTGGTAAGGGAACAATTGAGGCAATGCGCCAGCCATTAGAAGAGAAATGTGTGGTGATCGGCAGGCTGAATGCGGCTTATCGCTTCCCGGCAAATATTATGCTGGTCGGGGCAATGAACCCTTGTCCGTGTGGCTGCTATCCGGACCGGAATAAATGCAACTGCACAGTGAATCAGATCCGGACATATCAGGGAAAAATCAGCCGGGCAATGCTGGACCGTATGGATATTCTGATGCAGTTACAACCGGTTTCGTTTGAAGCCATGAATGATAAGGCTGTATGTGAAGACAGCCGGACAATCCGTAATAGGGTTGAACGGGTACATCAGCGGCAGCGGGAACGGTATGCAGAGGAAGGCATTCGGTTTAATTCGCAGCTGAGTCCGGAACAGCTGCAGATATTCTGCAGACTGACGTCAGAAGAAGAAGCATTTATGAAGCAGGTCTTTGAACAGAAGCAGTTGAGTGGCAGAGGGTATCATAGATTGTTACGAGTGGCCAGAACGATTGCGGATATGGAGGACTGCGAAGAACTTCGGCTGGAACATCTGCAGGAAGCGGTGGCATATCGGATTAGTCTGCCCGGAGAGGAGCGGATGATATGAAAGAAAGAGAGACAAAGGAAGTATTTGCGGCGTTCTGGCTGACGCATCTGACAAAGATACCGTTGCTTAAACTGAAACAATGGGTAGAGGCTTGTGGCGGAATGACGGCATTTTATGATGAAGGATGGAAAAGGCTGAAAGGACTTCTGCCCGAAGAACAGGTCTATATTGAAAAGAAAATAAAGGATCCGGAAATCTATCGCAACTGGGAGCGATTGAAAAGGGGAGAATTCCGGTTCGCATCCCTGAAAGATGCTGATTACCCGCAGGCATTGCGAAAACTGCCGGATGCTCCGTTCGGTCTTTATTGGAAGGGAAAGCTGCCGAATCCGGGACGAAGCTGTGTGGCTATCGTCGGAGCTAGAAAGAGTACAATTTATGGGCAGGAGTTTGCATATGGACTGGCACGGGAGCTGGGTGGAAGTAAGGTTGATGTCATCAGCGGACTAGCAGCCGGGATTGATGCTGCCGGCCACCGGGGGTGCATCGATGGGGGAGGAATAACATATGGAGTGCTGGGATGCGGTATAGATCGTATTTATCCAAAAGAGAATATTTCATTATATGAAAAAATGTCAGAGACGGGTGGAGTGGTTTCGGAATACTGTCCGGGAACAGCACCGCTTTCGATTTTGTTTCCGAGAAGAAATCGTATTATCAGTGCACTTTCCGATATGGTGGTTGTAGTAGAGGCGAAGGAACGGAGTGGTTCACTGATCACAGTGGATTTTGCACTGGAGCAGGGAAAGGAAATCGGAGCAGTTCCGGGACGTCCCTGTGATCCGCTCAGTCTTGGCTGCAATCGATTGATCCGGCAGGGAGCAAAATGTATTCTTGAGGCAGAGGATGTTCTGGAAGAGCTTTCCGGCATTATAACCGCATCAGAAGCGGTAATCAGACCCATAAAGGTAAAAAAGGATTTAGGTCTTGCACCCAAAGAAAAAATGGTGTATAGTTGTCTGCGTTTAGAACCTAAATTTATTGATGATATATTATGCCAGATTGACCTTCCGGTATGGGAGGGAATTCAGATACTGGCAGAATTGGAAATAAAAGGAATCATTAAGCAGAATCCGCATCAGTATTATTATCGATGTCCTGAATCATGAAAGCAGGACAATATCAGTGATTTGAAAGGGAGTTTTTTATGGCTAAGAATCTGGTTATAGTTGAATCACCTGCAAAAGCAAAGACGATCAAAAAGTTTTTGGGAAGTAATTATGAAGTGATTGCATCCAACGGTCATGTACGGGATTTGCCGAAAAGTCAGATGGGAATCGACATAGAACATGATTTTGAACCAAAGTATATTACAATCCGTGGAAAAGGCGATATTCTTGCGAAATTAAGAAAAGAAGTAAAGAAAGCGGATCATGTATATCTTGCAACGGACCCGGACCGTGAAGGAGAGGCAATTTCATGGCATTTATCCCAGGCACTGAAGCTGGATCCAAGTGAATATAAACGAATCACATTTAATGAAATTACAAAAAATGCGGTAAAAAACTCATTAAAGCAGGCACGTGATATTGATATGAATCTGGTAGATGCACAGCAGGCCAGACGTGTGCTTGATCGTATGGTTGGATACAAGATCAGTCCGATTTTATGGGCAAAAATAAAAAGAGGATTAAGTGCAGGACGTGTACAGTCGGTTGCCTTGCGACTGATTTGTGATCGTGAAAATGAAATTAATGCATTTATTCCGGAAGAATACTGGACACTGGATGTTGCACTGGAGCCGAAAGGAAGTAAGAAAGGATTTGTAGCCAGATATGCCGGTGAACTGAAGAATCAGGAACAGCTGCAGGCATTGATGCAGAAGCTGGAACATGCACAGTTTAAAGTTACGGAGCGTAAAGACGGCACCCGGAACGTAAAGGCACCGAATCCATTTACAACCAGTACGCTTCAGCAGGATGCATCGAGAAAGCTGAATTTCTCGACGCAGAAAACGATGCGCCTGGCACAGCAGCTGTATGAAGGTATTGATATCAAAGGACGGGGAACGGTAGGTCTTATTACCTATTTAAGAACAGATTCGATCCGGATTTCAGAAGAAGCGCAGACAGCTGCCGATGCTTATATTTCAGAACATTATGGAAAAGAATATATTGGCACCGACCGACAGCCGGATAAGAAAGGAAAGCGGATACAGGATGCGCATGAGGCTATCCGGCCTACGGATGTAACCCTTTCTCCTGTGATCATAAAGGAAAGCCTTCCGAGAGATCTGTTTCGATTGTATCAGCTGATCTATCAGCGGTTTCTGGCAAGCCAGATGCACGGGGCTGTTTATGAGACTGCTTCACTTAAGCTGGAGGCACAGGGAGAGCGTTTTACAGCATCGGCATCACAGCTGAAATTTGATGGTTTTATGTCTGTTTATAAGACAGATGATGAAAAGGAAGCAGTGGCTTCCTTAAAGGGTATAGATACCGATACTGAGCTGACAGTGAAGGACTTAGACAGTAAGCAGCATTTTACCCAGCCACCGGCTCATTTTACAGAAGCATTACTGGTAAAAACATTAGAAGAATTAGGGATAGGAAGACCAAGTACCTATGCACCGACAATTACAACGATCATGAATCGCCGGTATGTTGTAAAAGAACAGAAAAATCTGTATGTCACGGAGCTCGGAGAAGCGGTGAACCAGATGATGTTAAAAGCATTTCCGGTAATTGTGGATGTTGAGTTTACTGCCAATATGGAGTCACTGCTGGATGGGGTGGAAGAAGGAACCATTTCATGGAAAACAATTATAGAAAATTTTTATCCGGATCTGGAAAGTGCGGTAAAGAAGGCAGAGGCAGAGCTGGAGCATGTTAAGATTGAGGATGAAGTTACAGATATCAGCTGTGATCTCTGTGGCAGAAAAATGGTGATCAAATATGGTCCACATGGAAAATTTCTGGCATGTCCGGGATTTCCGGAATGCCGGAATACCAAACCATATCTGGAACGGATCGGGGTTGCCTGTCCGAAGTGTGGAAAGGATATCGTGATCCGGAAAACAAAAAAGGGACGCCGGTATTATGGATGCGAGAATAATCCGGAGTGTGATTTTATGAGCTGGCAGAGGCCATCAGAGAAGGCATGTCCGAACTGTGGCGGTGTCATGGTAGAAAAAGGGAATAAGCTGGTCTGCATCAATGAGAACTGTGGATATATTATGAATAAATAAAGGAAATTAGCGGATATTGCTGATATTTTGACGTAATTTACTGATTATACTGAATTTTCGGTTGTTATTTCCGAGGGTATGTGTTACAATTTCTTTATGTGTGAGAGCGGTTTTGACATTAAAAAATCAAAAAGTTAGAAGACACTATGGGGAGTGCATATCGGAGGAGATTATGAGTGTACAATTATTAGATAAAACACGAAAAATCAATAAACTATTACACAATAATAATTCTCATAAGGTTGTATTTAATGATATCTGCGAAGTTTTGTCGGATATTATGGCGTCGGATGTTCTTGTAATCAGTAAAAAAGGAAAAGTGCTCGGTATTAAGAACAGAGGCGATATCAACGGAATCCATGAACTGATCGTGGATGAGATCGGCGGTCATATTGATACTATGCTGAATGAACGGTTGTTGGGAATTCTATCAACCAAAGAAAATGTGAATCTTGCAACTCTTGGATTTGAGATGGAAGGAGTAGAGCAATATCAGGCATTGATCACACCGATTTATATTGCGGGCGAGAGACTGGGAACAGTCTTTATGTATAGACAGAATCAGCAATATGAGATAGATGATATAATTCTGGGTGAATATGGAACCACTGTTGTAGGTCTGGAAATGATGCGGTCTGTAAATGAAGAAAATGCAGAAGAGAATCGTAAGATCGCAATTGTAAGATCTGCAATCAGTACACTATCATTTTCGGAACTGGAAGCAATTACATATATATTTGATGAATTAGATGGCAATGAAGGTATCCTGGTAGCGAGTAAAATTGCTGACCGGGTAGGAATTACCCGTTCGGTAATCGTAAATGCACTTCGGAAGTTTGAAAGCGCTGGCGTAATAGAGTCACGTTCATCCGGCATGAAGGGAACCTATATCAAGGTTATGAACGATGTTGTATTTGATGAACTGAAGAAATTAAAGAATGAGTGATTCGGATGAATCGGCAGGAAATGGATTTCCATGCATACAAAAGGATTTGTGAGAACTCTCATAAATCCTTTTTGACTTATAAAATAAAGTTTTATTTACATGTTTACATAAGGAGGCGGAATTGTGATCAATTCGAATATATTCAATTATATTAATGTTCTGGATAAAGCAGCAGATGCAGCATATACCAGAAATGATATTTTGGCAAATAATATTGCAAATGATAGCACACCGAATTATAAACGGCAGGATGTACAATTTGAGTCATTGCTTCAGGCATCGCTGGCGGGGGGCGGAAAACTGGATGATAAAGTTGAGCAGCTCAATCAGAATCTTGGGGATCTGGAGGGGTTTGTATATACAGATCATTCATCTCTTTCGTATAGACTGGATGGAAATAATGTGGATATCGATCAGGAAGAGGCTTATCTGGCGGAAAATCAAATCCGGTATCAGGCTTTGATCGATCAGATGAATCAGGAATTTTCGAGATATGATGTCGTGTTGAAATCATAATAACGGGGGGATAGATTATGAGTATATTTAGTGGAATGAATGTAAGTGCGACCGGTATGACGGCTCAGCGGTTCCGGATGGATGTTATCTCTGAGAATATTGCGAATGTGAATACGACCAGAGATGAAAATGGGAATGTTTACCGGCGTAAAACAGTTGCGTTCAGTGAAAAAAACGGCTTGAATTTCGGAGATACACTGTATAACAGTCTGAATGTATATAAGCCAAACGGAGTTCGCGTGTCACGGGTTGTAGAGGATCCGTCTGACTTAAAGATGGTCTATGATCCGACCCATCCTGATGCAGATGAGAACGGATATGTCAGTTATCCGAATGTGGATACCGTAACTGAAATGACGAACCTGATTGATGCAAGCCGCGCATATGAAGCGAATGCTACTGCATTTAATGCGGCGAAGGCAATTGCGGTCAAAGGTTTGGAATTGTTACAATAACACTTAAGCAAAGGAGACGGATAGAATGGATATTTCGGCAATATCATCCCTGAATGACAGCATTGGAATTTCAGGCGAGAAGAAGCGGCAGGTTACATCCAATAACACAGAGGCGTTTAGTTCCTTATTAAATTCTGCAATCAGCATGTATTCAGAGGCTGATCAATTGCAGAAGAATGCAGAGACAGCAGAGTTGAATTTTGCAATGGGATATTCCAACAATACGCATGATCTGGCTCAGGCACAGAGAAAAGCATCCATTGCATTGCAATATACAGTAAAGGTGACGAATGGATTTCTGGATGCGTATAAAGACATCATGAATATTCAATTATAGTTAGAAATTCATTCGGGGGAAAAACATGGATAAGGTACTTGACTTTTTTAAGGGACTTCCGGCAAAATTTCTGGAGTTCTGGAACAAATATACAAGCAAACAGAAGACGGTTATCATATCAGTGCTGGCAGCGGTAATTCTTACCCTGGTAGCTTTGGTTTGGTTTAGCACGAGGACAAGATATGTAACGTTGCAGACGTTTGAAAGTACAGCAGATGCGGCTGCTGCAAAAGGATATCTGGATGACAGTGATACAACATTCAATTACAAATTATCCAATGATGCACTAACATTGATGGTGGATGAAAAACAGGTATCGGAAGCACGTCTGATCCTGGGTGAGAACGGAATTGTATCCGGTGCAACAAAAGAGGATAATTCCTTGTTGTTTGACAATAGTATAACCACGACAGATACCGAGAGGCAGCAAAAAGCCAGAATTACATTACAGAATACACTTGCAACCGACTTAAAAGCGATGGATGGGATCAAGTCTGCGGCAGTAAGGATCAATCTTCCGGATAAGAGTTCCACACTCTTTGATGATGAGAAGGAAGCATCTGCAAGCATCATGCTGACAACAACCAAAGAATTGTCGACAGAGAGCATAGAAGGAATTGCTAATTATACGGCCAATTCACTTGGAAATAAAAACACAGATAATATCCGGATCGTAGACCAGACAGGACAACTGCTTTTTGAAGGCGGGAACGGAACCGGAGGAACAACCGGGACGAATAATAAGATTCGGAATGAAGTATTAAACAGCATTGAGAATAATATTCGTTCGTTATTAGTATCCGGAGTTTATGATGATGCACAGGTAATGGCCAATCTGGATATTCAGTTGGACGAAACAACCATTGAGAAGACAGAATATGACACTTTCCAGGATGGAGCGAATGGACCAAAATCCAATTATTATCTGTATAAAGCACAGAATGTAGATGGTGTCGGCGGTGTGGTCGGAACCGATGCCAATACAGAGGATATCAATAGTTATGAGATTACGGACGGTAATTATGGTAATTCCCAGATTCAGGTAATCCGGGAAGAGTATGACACAGATAAAACCGTAACAACTACAAAGAAGGCGATCGGAGCTGTTGATCCGGCGGATTCTTCTGTTTCAATCATATTGACACAGTATGTGGAATATGACGAAGCAAAGATGAAAGAGCAGGGATTGTTAAACGGAACAACATTTGCGGAGTTCCAGGCACAGAACAGTGATAAAGTGCAGATTGACGTGGATGACAGCATGTATGATATTGTATCAAATGCAACCGGAATTAAGACAAACTCTATTTCCATTATTGCTTATCAGGTACCGCTGTTTTATCCGAAGGAGAAATCACAGGTCGCAGCCTCAAATATATTGCAGATCATACTGGCTATATTAATTGTGGCATTACTGTTATTTGTGGTGATCAAGGGAATGAAGCCTGCAGAAGTAACAGAATTGGAACCGGAATTATCAGTGGAAGCGTTATTGGCAACAACAAAAGAAAATCAGAATCTGGAAGATATTGAATTTAATGAAAAGACGGCAACCAGACAGAGAATTGAGAAATTCGTGGAAGAAAATCCGGAAGCCGTGGCACAGCTTTTGCGGAATTGGTTAAATGATGATGATTGGGAGTGATAAACATGGCAGCAAGTGAAAATAATTTATCCGGTGTCCAGAAAGCGGCAATACTTCTGATTGCGTTAGGCCCGGAAATGTCGGCATCTGTATTCAAGCACTTGAAAGAGGATGAGATAGAACAGTTAACATTAGAGATTGCAAATACCAGAAGTGTTTCATCCTCCCTTAAAAATGAAATTCTGGATGAATTTTATGAAGTATGTCTGGCTCAGCAGTATATAGCAGAGGGCGGTATCGGATATGCCAAGACGTTACTTGATAAAGCATTGGGTGAAGACCGGGCACAGGAAGTGATCGGAAGACTGACTGCTTCCTTACAGGTGCGGCCGTTTGAATTTGTGCGAAAAGCAGATGCCAGTCAGCTTTTAAATTTTATTCAGGACGAACATCCACAGACAATTGCACTGATTCTTTCTTATTTGCCGGCAGCACAGGCTGCGGCTGTTATTGGAGCATTGCCTCCGGAAAAACAGTCGGATGTGGCAAAGAGAATTGCGACCATGGATCGTACATCTCCGGATGTGATCAAGGAAGTGGAAGATATTCTGGAACGGAAGCTGGCATCCTTGGTAAATCAGGACTACACCATTGTTGGCGGTGTTGATTCTATCGTAAATATCCTGAATACGGTTGACCGAGGTACAGAAAAACATATTATGGAGACATTGGAAATCGAAGAACCTGAACTGGCAGATGAAATCCGTCGTAAGATGTTTGTATTTGAAGATATTCTTACACTGGATAACCGGGCAATACAGACAGTTCTTCGTGAAGTTGATAACAATGAACTGGCAATTGCACTTAAAAATGCAAACGAAGATGTACAGAATGTTATTTTCAGCAACCTGTCATCCCGCCTGGCAGATATGATCCGGGAAGATATGGAATACATGGGTCCTGTTCGTCTGAAGGATGTAGAAGATGCACAGCAGAAGATTGTAAATATTATTCGAAAGCTGGAAGACTCAGGAGATATTGTAATTTCCCGTGGCGGAGGTGACGAAATCATTGTCTAATCTGTATAAAAATGGGTTTGTAGCATTTTCAAAACAGAATACATTGGTGATTGATGCAAACCACAACCGAATCATTCGGCAGATGGAGGAGCAAAAAGAAAAGGAAAACAAGCAGGAGGAGACGGAAGAAGGAGAAACTTCAGAAAATGAAGATTTCCGCTCCTTTGAAATTGAAAATATTGATATGACAAATGTCCGTGAACAGGCGAATGCGGTTTTTGAAAATGCAAGAGAAGCGGCAGAGAAGATTCTGGAAGAAGCTAGGGCAGAGGCACTGATGCTGAAAGAAGAAGAAAAACAGAATGGGCATGAAGAGGGATATCAGAAAGGCTTGGAAGAAGCTCAGAAGCAGCTGGAAGCACAGGAAGCAGAACAGCTGGATCATTTTGAAAGGATGAAACAATCATTAGAAGATGATTATGCAAAGCAGATACAGACGATTGAACCGATGTTGGTAGATGTTATCTGTAAGCTTCTTCATAAAATAACCGGAGTGATGGTTTCGGATTATCATGATGTCCTGGTACATATCATCGATAATGCGGTGAAGGATGTTGAAGGTAGCAGCCGGCTGGCAATTAAAGTATCGGAAGATGATTATGCGGATGTTTACAGCCAGTTTGACTTTCTGAAACAACAGATGGAGTCTAATACGGAGCTGGAGCTGATTGCAGATCCCAAGCTGCAGAAACTGGAATGCCTGATTGAGACTGATACGGGGATTATTAATTGCGGACTGGATGAGCAACTGGATAATCTTGTGAAAGATTTGAAACTGTTGTCAATTACTTGATATCAGGAGATTATATGATTGATATTACAAAATATGAGGAACTGCTTTCAAAATCTTTTTCAAAAGAATTAGGAAGAGTGACAAAAGTAGTAGGACTTACAATTGAATCGGCCGGACCGTCGGCGAAGCTGAATGATCTGTGTATTATAACATCAAAAGACGGGAACCAGCGGGTCACGGCAGAGGTGGTAGGGTTTAATGATAATCGGATTCTGCTCATGCCGTTCCGGTCTGTTGTCGGAATCGGAATCGGAGCAACTGTGGAAAATACAGGAAATCCGTTTCAGGTCTATGTGGGCCCGGAGCTGCTGGGGCAGGTATTAGACGGTCTGGGACAGCCGTTGAATGGAGAGGCACTCGTGCTTCCCGAAACGTATCCGGTAGAGGCTGAGCCACCGGATCCGATGAAGAGAAAGATTATATCTGAGATCCTTCCGCTTGGGGTAAAAGCAGTAGATGGATTACTTACAATCGGAAAAGGGCAGAGAATTGGTATTTTTGCAGGAAGCGGTGTAGGAAAAAGTACATTGCTTGGAATGTTTGCCAGAAATACAAAGGCAGATATCAATGTAATTGCTTTAATTGGAGAACGAGGAAGAGAAGTAGGGGAATTTATTGAACGGGATCTTGGGGAAGAAGGCATGCAGCGATCTGTTTTGGTGGTGGCAACTTCTGATAAACCGGCATTGATCCGGAATAAAGCTGCGAAAACAGCAACTGCGATTGCTGAGTATTTCAGAGATCAGGGGAGAGATGTACTGTTAATGATGGATTCCTTAACACGATTTTCAATGGCGCAGAGGGAGATTGGACTTGCATCCGGAGAACCTCCGGTAACCAGAGGATATCCGCCGAGCGTATATTCGGAAATGCCGAAACTGCTGGAACGGGCAGGAAATACAGAAAAAGGTTCTATTACCGGCTTATATACGGTTTTGGTTGATGGAGATGATTTTAACGAGCCAATCACAGATACTGCACGTGGGATTCTGGACGGACATATTGTACTATCCAGAAAGCTGGGACATAAGAATCATTATCCTGCAATTGATGTACTGCAAAGTATTTCAAGATGTATGAGTCAGATTGCGTCCAAGGAACATAAACAGGCGGCATCAAAACTAAAGAATGTGCTTGCGACTTATCAGGAGGCGGAAGATCTGATTAATATCGGTGCATATCGGGCCGGTTCTAATTCGGAAATTGATTATGCAATCTCCAAGATCAATCAGGTGAATGAGTTTTTGATCCAGGATGTTGACAGCCGGTATCTTCTGGAAGACGAACTGAAGCAAATGGAACAGATTTTTGAGACACCGGAGACTGCACAGTAGAAAGAAAGCGGGTTAAATGGCAAAATTTCAATATCGTATGCAGAGCATATTGGATATCAAGTATAAATTGGAGGAACAGGCGAAACAGGAATTTTCGGCAGCACAGATCCGGTATCAGGAGGAGACAGAGCGTCTGGAGACCTTGCGGAAGAGGAAAGAAGCATATCTTTCGGAAATGCGTACATATGCGGAGAATCGGTTGAATGTGCCGGAATTGGAACGATGTAATCAGGCGGTTGCGATCATGGAAGAAAAGATAAAGGAGCAGAAAGAGGTCGTGTTCCGGGCAATGGCAGAGGCAGATAAAGCCAGGCAGAAACTGAATCAGTGTATGCAGGAACGGAAAACGCATGAAAAGCTGAGAGAACATCAATTTGAAGAATTTTTGCAGGGGTTGAATGCAGAAGAACGAAAAGAAATCGACGAACTGGTAAGCTACCGTTACAGCCGGTCGGAGGAAGGAGACTAGATCATGGCAAAAGGAAAAAATGATGAGGAGAAGGCAGGGGGAAAGCTGCTGTCAGCTGTTCTCATTTTTATGATTATCATAGTGTGGCTGGCAGCTATGGTGATTCTGATTAAATTGGATGTAGGCCATTTCGGAAGCAGGATTTTGCGTCCGGTTCTGAAAGATGTGCCGGTGATCAATATGATCCTGCCGGCGGCATCGGATGATGAGGCAGCCAATGAAACATCGTTGCCGTATAAAAATCTGGCAGAGGCATTGGCACAGATAGATGCTTTGAATGCAACTGTGGCTGCAGATCAGGAAAAAATACAGAGCATGACAGAACAGATTCAGGAAAAAGATAATGAAATTGTGCGTCTGAAAGGGTTTGAAGATGATCAGGAGCGATTTGTACAATTAAAAAATGAATTTTATAACGAAGTAGTCTATGGAAATTCGGCACCGGATGCCGATACATATATTAAGTGGTATGAGTCTATAGATCCGGATGCCGCAGAAGAAATATATCGTCAGGTAGTGGCTCAGCAGCAAGCAAGTTCAGAGATTAAAGATCTGGCTACTACTTATGCGGAAATGGAGCCGGCTTCGGCTGCAAAAATCCTTGAAACAATGAAAGGGGATCTGGATACCGTAACAAAGATCATGCAGGAAATGGCATCTTCTGACAGAGCAGAAATCATGGCGGAGATGGATCCGGATTTTGCGGCGAACATAACCAAAAAGCTCATGCCATAAGAATGATTCTTATATGCTTATGCATATTAGAATAAATAGAATATAGGAAAGGAGGAACATGGATGACAACACAGAGTGCAGGTGGTTTAAACCTGATAGGAAACCTGCTTGCGGCTCAGCCTGTACGAAGCCAGATGACAGATATGTCAGAATCTTTTCAATCCTATGTGGAAGCAAGCGGAAAAACACAGAAGGGTTATAAAGACGGACAGAGAGTGTCTGCAACCACCGGACAGAAGGATATTTCACACCGGGATGCATATGCGGCCGGATATCCGGATGGTGAACGTTGTGAAACAACCATCAGAGATAAACAGGTGGCCGGGACACAGATGCCGGAAGGTGTATCAGCAGGAGATGGTATTTCAAAGGAACAACTGAAAGAATTCATATCTGAAATGCGGGATACATTAAAGAAAAGCCTGAATCTGGATGATGAACAGCTGGATGATTTGCTGGCTCAGCTGAACCTGAATGTATTGCAGCTCCTGCAGCCGGAGAATCTTCAGAACCTTTTGCTGACGGCAGCCGGAAAAGAACCATTGGATCTGGTTACGGACAGTTCACTGGCAGACTTGTTACAGAATATGCAGCAATCGTTAGATGTGCTTGCAGGTAAACTGGAAATCAACGCACAGGATATGGATTCGGAGCAGATGACAGAACTGCTGAAACAGCTTTCTGAATCGGACGGAGAAAACGGTGTATGGGCACTCAAGGCGGATGAGGCTGTAGACGGCGAAAACCATACAACACCGGAGATGAAAGAACCGGCAGCGCAGAAGAATGATTTGCCGGAGCTTAAGAATCAGACAGAAGAATATACGGTTCATGAGGAAAATACCGGAATTGATGTGACTGTGAAAACCCAGGCTGAAACTGAAGAATCGGGAACCGGACGTGGAGAAAATTTCCAACAGGAGATAGCAGGCGGAATTGTAAACCGGTTATCACAGGCGGTTCAGGATACGGAATCGATACCGGCGGCTTTTCAGGCAGATGTACAGCAGACAGAGATATTGCAGCAACTGGTAGAGCGCATTCGTGTATTTCAGGGGAATGACGTTCAGAAAATGGAAGTTCAGCTGTATCCGGAACATCTGGGTAAGGTGCAGATACAGGTGGCAATGAAAAGCGGAGTGATGACAGCACAGATCACGGCGGAAACTGAGATTGCAAAGCGTGCGATTGAAAGTCAGCTGGTACAGCTGAAAGAAAACTTTGAACAGCAGAACCTGAAGGTGGACGCAGTTGAAGTCAGCGTGGCAACATCCGGTTTTCAGAGTGAACAGGAACGTCAGGATGGAATGAATAAGCAGGAAGAAAAGACGACAGTCCGGAGACGGGGATTGCGTGGAATGAACCTTGAGGAAGAAGAGCCGGAAGAGGAAGCGGAAGCTGAAGTGCTGAAAGCACAGGGAGCCAGTGTGGAATTTCGGGCATAACAGAAAGGAGGAATAAAATGGCAGTAAGTGGAATCGATACAACAGCAGCGGCAGCGCTGACCAAAAAGACAACCAATACGACAAGCAATGCATTGGATAAAGATGCGTTTTTACAGCTTCTGGTGACCCAGATGCAGTATCAGGATCCGTTAGCACCAACAGATAATACGGAATATATGTCTCAGCTGGCACAATTTTCGGAAATGGAAGCAATGAATAATCTGAATACTTCCTATGAAAATTCACAGGCACTGGGACTGGTAGGTCAGTATGTTCTGCTAAATACAAAGGATGCATCCGGTAATCCGAAACAGGTTGGCGGACTTGTACAATATGTGACGATCAGTAACAATCAGGCATTGCTTCGCGTGAATGATGAATATTATACAATGGACGAGTTAGATTCGGTAGTGGATTACGACTATATCCAGTATCTGAATAAGAAGGCACAGGAAACGGCCGGCGAGACAACCGATGATACGGATAAGAAGGATGAAACAAATACTGACAACAAGACGCAGGAAAAGGAGTGAAGCTGAATGAACCAGATTGGAAATCAGATTTATTCCATGGATCAGATTGCGGGAGAGTATCTGAAGACAAAGAAATCATCCGCAAATGCTTCGGCGCAGAAGGCGGAGACGTCCTTTCAGGATATCCTGCAGCAGAAAAAACTGGGACTGGAATCAACATTGCAGACCGGGCAATCGGTCACATTTTCCAAGCATGCGAATGAACGGCTGAATCTTCGTAACATACACCTGACGGATATGCAGATGCAGAGGCTGAATCAGGGTGTTGAGCAGGCGAGAGGACGGAATATTAACGAGTCACTGGTAATGCTGGATGATTTGGCATTTATCGTGAATGTCAGAAACAATACGGTGGTAACTGCGTTAGATCAGAGCGGAGAAGCCGGACATGTATTTACAAATATTGATGGAGCTGTAATTATTTAGCTGGACCGAAAAGGGAGCTATAGAATTCCTGACTGACAGATGGAATTCGTTACAGACAGAATAAGGAGGTCATGTAATATGATGCGATCATTGTATTCTGGAGTGGCAGGACTTAAGACACACCAGACCAGAATGGATGTTATAGGTAATAATATTGCAAACGTTAACACAGTTGGATTTAAGGGGAGCTCTGTGCAGTTTATGGATGTACTGTATCAGACAACCCAGCGCGCAACGGGATCAAATGCGGCGAATGGTGCCGGTGGTACCAATGCCAAGCAGATTGGTCTTGGAACAACAACCGCTACGATCACAAAAGACTTATCGGGAACCGGTTCTGCAGAAACTACAAATAATCCATACGACCTGATGCTGAACAGCGACGCATTCTTTATCGTAAGCCGCGGCAATATGAATTATTTTACAAAGGTAGGATCATTTAAGACAGATAATGCCGGTTATCTGGTTACCGGTAACGGTGAAATGGTTATGGGCTGGCAGGTGGATCCGGACGATCCTTCAAAAGTCCGGAAGGATACCGTGTCACCATTGCAGATTGAGTCTGCGGCAAATCAGTATTCAGAGCCACAGGCAACTACGGATGTATATATTTCCGGAAATATTGATAAGACAGATGAAGTGTTCAAGGATGGCGGCTCACGAGTGATGAATGTAACCATTTATGACGAGAAAGGTTACAGTTATAATGTCAAACTGAATCTGAAGCAGAATAATACAGCAGATAAGAATACATATACCGTCAGTGTAGAAAGCATTACAGACAGCAATAATAAGCCGATTAATGCGACTTACAGTCTGAGCGGAGATCAGCTGGTATTTGATAAGGATACCGGTGCATTTAAGAGCGTTGGCGGAGGTAATGCAATCTCGCTGACAATTAATGATAAGGCATTCTCAAAGATTAATATGGATTTCAGTACCGCAACGATGTATGCAACCAGTGCGACTTCAACCATTAAAGCAAATCGCGGTGCCTTAAGCGGATTGGGCGGAGGCCGTAAGGTTGGTAAGCTGAATGAAGTGAGCATCAAAACAGATGGTAAAATCTATGGTGTATATGATAACGGAGAAGAGAAGCTGCTCGGACAGATTGCAGTAGCAAAATTTACCAATCCGGCAGGTTTGGAGGCAATTGGTAACAACTTGTACCAGACAACCCAGAACTCAGGTGATTTTGATGGAATCGGTCAGGAGGTTACAGAAGGCGGCGGAACCATGTCTCAGGGCGTTCTTGAAATGTCCGATGTAGATTTGTCTAACGAATTTACGGATATGATCGTAACGCAGAGAGGTTTCCAGGCTAATTCCAGAATTATTACAACCTCTGATACTATGCTGGAAGAACTGATCAATCTGAAGCGATAATTTATAAAAGAAACGTCGAAACCGGTCGGTTAGAAATATCTGACCGGTTTTTTTAGTTTGAAATCCCCGGAAATGTAAAAAAGGGATGGCGAAAAGTTAAAGATTGTAGTAGAATATACATAATGTAATTGTCTTAGGGAAAGGAGTAAGTACAGTTGATTGAATTAACACGCTTTAATGATACACAGTTTACATTAAATGCAGACATTATAGAGACTGTAGAAGAGACTCCGGATACAGTGATTACATTGACAACCGGGAGAAAAGTCATTGTAAAAGAGAGCAGACAGGAAGTGGCACATTTAGTAAAAATATATAAAAATGAAATCTTTACCGGTAAGAATCTGGGATAAAGTGTGAGGTGGCAGTGTTGGATATAGCAAGTATTATTGGTTTGATCATGTGTGGTATTCTGATTGTGTTCGGTGTTACATATGACCATGGGACATTTATATTTTCAAAATTACAGAATTTCTTTGATATTCCATCTATTATCATAACGATCGGCGGTACATTTTCGTGTGTATTGGCATCGAATTCCATGAAGGATTTTATAAGTGGTATCAAGTCTTTTTCTTTGGCGCTGAAAGTGCCGAGATTTGATGAAGCGGCAATTATCCGACAGATTATTGACCTGTCAAATATTGCCAGAAAAGAAGGGCTTTTGGCCTTGGAGGAATCTGCTAACTCTTTGGAAGATGAATTTATGAAGAAGGGTATTCTTCTGATTGTGGATGGCACGGATCCGGAACTGGTGCGTAATATTCTGGAGACAGAGTTGGTCAATATCGATTCCAGGCATAAGCGATTGATTTCATTCTGGAAGAATATTGCAGCTATGGGACCTGCATGGGGTATGATCGGTACCCTGATCGGTTTGATCAATATGTTGAAGAATCTGTCCGATCCGGATTCAATCGGACCGAATATGTCGGTTGCATTGGTAACAACCCTGTACGGTTCTATGCTCGCGAACTGGATATCAACGCCGATAGCAACCAAGCTTTCGACGAACAATGATATAGAAATCATGATGAAAGAAGTTATGATCGAAGGATTATTATCAATTCAGGCGGGAGAAAATCCGCGTGTAATTGAAGAAAAATTAAAGTCCTTCCTTTCTCCGACAAAGAGAAATGAAATGGCAGAGGGAGTGGGTGAAAATTAATGGCAAAGTTAAGACAGGAAGAGCCGGATGAGGGGTTGCCGGCATGGATGTCTACCTTTAGTGATTTAATGAATCTTTTATTATGCTTTTTTGTTTTGCTGTTTGCCAGTTCTACCATGGATGAAGGAAGAATCCAGCAGATAGCGGCTTCATTTCAGAATGTGTCATTTTCGATATTTAATCAGACATCACAGATGCTTCAGAATGGTGAGATGGTAAGTGGTGGAGTTACACAGCTGGAAGGTGTGCGGTCACTCATGGAAGAAGTGGGAAAAGCAGTTGACAGCACGGATGGAGATGATTCAAAAGCAAATGAGGATAGTGAAGGGAAAAATCCGGAATCTACAGAGGCAGGACAACCATCGGATGCGGAAACCACAGAACAGGGCAATATGACGCTTGATCAGTTGCAGAACCAGATGGAGGAAGCCGGTCTGGAGCAATCTAAGGAGATGTATCAGGAGATTTCTACGGCACTGGAGAGTTACACCATTGATGAACGTGTGCAGATGGATTATAATTATCAATATGTGGAACTGGATATGAACGGTGCCTTGCTGTTTGATACCGGTAAAGCGGAGCTGAAAGAGGATTCCTATGCATTTATGCAGAAAATAGGCAGTGTTCTGGAAACATACAAAGACAGTATTATTGAGATAGAAGGGCACACGGATAATGTTCCGATTCATAATTCAAAATACGAGAGCAACCGATATTTGTCAACAGCGCGGGCAACGAATGTATATGAGTATCTGATGGAACATTCCAATCTGGTGGATGCAAATATGAAAGTTGCTGGATACGGAGAAAGTCATCCGGCAGCATCCAATGACACACCGGAAGGAAGAGCCCGTAACCGTCGGGTTGTAATTAAAATATATAATCAGTTGAGTTCGTCGCAGGAGTAAGGAGAGTTATTATATGAGAAAGAATTTGATCAGTGTTATTATATTAGCACTATGTATTGTGAACCTGATATTGAATGCATTGATGGTGTTTGTGTTTGTACCGTCAGCTAAGAAAACAGATAATCTGGTGACAGAGATTGCATCAATCCTGAATCTGGAACTGCAGAAGGACGGAACCGAGGATACTCAGAGAGCCGATGTGGACATTAAAAATGCGCAGAATTATACACTTTCTGAAGCAACAACGATCAATCTTAAAAACGATGGCTCCGGAACAAATCATTATGCAATGATCGGGATATCTATTTCTATGAACGGAAAAGCAAAAGATTATAAGGATGTCAGTACGAAGCTGGCAGAAACAGAGAGTTGGGTATATGATGTGACGAGGAGTGTTGTTCAGGAATATACATATGCAGAGATAAATGATGCAGAGATTCAGAAGCTTGTAAAGCAGGAAATCACCAAAGGCTTGCAGGATAAATATCAGACGGACTGCATTTATGATGTGAACTTTAGCCAGTTCAATACGCAGTAGTTATGAAACATGATATTGAGACCGCCAAGGAGGTGAGCAGGCGTGGGTGAAGTCCTCTCACAAAATGAGATAGATAATCTTCTGAAACAGTTAAGTTCGGGAGAGTTGGATGTAGATGAATATATTGATAAACCATCCCAGAAGATAAAGGATTATGATTTTGCCAGACCGGCAAAATTTTCAAAAGAGCATCTGAGAACTCTGGAAATTATATTTGAACATTTCTGCAGATTGGTATCCACGAATCTGCCGGCATATCTTCGAAAAAATGTCCAGATGGAGGTTGTAAATTCGGAAGCAGTTACCTACTCTGAATTTACAAATGCATTGTCTAACCCTGTATTATTGGGAATTGTAAATTTTGAACCATTAAAGGGCAATATAGTGATAGAGCTTGCATCGAATCTTGGATATAGCATTGTAGATCGAATGCTCGGTGGAACCGGAGAACCGCTGGAAAAAGTCCGGGATTATTCGGAGATCGAGCTGAGTATCCTGGAAAGAATATTTACAATCTGTATAAATCTTTTACGGGAACCATGGAAAAATGTAGTAGAGATTGAACCAAGGCTGGAACGGATCGAAACAAACTCACAGTTTGCACAGATCATATCACCAAGTGAAATGATCGCGATCGTTACGATAAATATGAAAATCGGTGATGTGGTGGGTCTGATGAATATCTGTCTTCCGTTTATAACATTGGAAGATGTGATGGACAAGTTAAATACAAAGTATTGGTATTCTACGATGCAGACCAGTGATGACGGAAGATATGTGGATGTGATTGAAACAGCAATTTCAAAAGCACAGATTCCGGTCCGCGCAGTATTGGGAAACAGCACAATATCCGTAAATGATTTTGTAAATCTGCAAAAAGGTGATATAATTAAAATCAACCGTCAGTATGAGGCTGAGTTAGATGTATATGTTGGTAATATGTTGAAATTTAAAGCTTTGCCCGGTTCTTCTTCAGAGAACTATGCGGTAAAGATTACGAAAGTTATAAGAGAGGAGTAAAGTATGGACGGTATGTTATCGCAAGAAGAAATAAATGCTTTGCTGGGTGGATTATCCGGAGATACAGATATACCTTCAAATACTGGAGAAACTGTAGAACTGTCTCCGGAAGAGAAGGATGTGTTAGGAGAAATTTCCAACATCTGTATGGGAACAGCAGCGACAACTTTATATTCTCTTGTTAATCAAAGAGTTTCAATCAGTACCCCGAAGGTTATGGTCTGTACGTGGGAAGAATTGTCAAAAGAATACTCCAGACCGTGTGTTTTTATCAATATAGATTACGTGGACGGAGTAAAGGGAAACAACCTGTTAATCTTAATGGAGAATGATGTTAAGATCATTACGGATCTTATGATGGGTGGTGATGGAACTAATCTCGTAGATCAGCTGACGGATCTGCATCTGAGTGCAATCTGTGAAGCAATGAATCAGATGATGGGATCAGCCGCAACTTCTATGTCATCCATGCTGAATCGGAAGATTGATATCAGTCCACCGGAAGCAGAGCTGACAACACTGGGATCTGAAGGCTCCGGGAAAGTGGAAGAACGACTGAAGGGCAAGAGCTTTGTAAAGGTCTCTTTGAAAATGGAAATTGGAGATTTGGTAGATTCCAATATCATGCAGTTATACCCGATAGATTTTGCAAAAGAATTATATCAGGTATTCTCATCCAGTCTTAGCAAGGAAGAGACACCGGCATCGCAGTCGCAACCGGGACCGGCACAGCCGCAGATGCAGCCGCAGCCGCAACCGCAACCGCAGGCTATGCCACAAGCAGCTCCGGCTATGGCACAACCGCAGATGCCATATGGACAGATGCCATATGGGCAGGCTGCATATGGATATGCAACTCCGATGCAGGATGTAAATGTTCAGCCGGTTCAGTTCCAAAGCTTTGCTCCGGGTATTAATCCGGCTGCCCAGCAGGAAAACATTGACCTGATCATGGATGTTCCACTGGAGGTTACAGTCGAACTTGGAAGAACTAAAAAATCAATAAAGGAGATTCTGGAATTTGCTCCGGGAACAATTGTTGAACTGGATAAAATTGCCGGAGAACCGATTGATATATTAGTAAATGGTAAAATGGTTGCCAAAGGTGAGGTAGTAGTTATTGAGGAAAGCTTTGGTGTCCGGATTACAGATATAGTGAAGTCAAAAATGAACGAGTAGTGAAGAGGAGATAAACAATGGCGAAAAATATTTTGATTTGTGATGATGCAGCATTTATGCGGATGATGATTAAAGACATTCTTACCAAGAACGGCTATAATGTTGTAGGTGAGGCTGAAAACGGATTGAAGGCAGTTGAAAAATATCAGGAGACTAAGCCGGATCTTGTTCTGATGGATATTACCATGCCGGAGATGGATGGTATACAGGCATTAAAGAAGATTAAACAGGCCGATCCGAATGCCAGCGTTGTTATGTGCTCGGCTATGGGTCAGCAGGCTATGGTTATTGAGTCAATTCAGTCCGGAGCCAGAGATTTTATCGTAAAACCATTTCAGCCGGATCGGGTACTGGAAGCTGTAAAGAAAGCAGTTGAGTAGGATGCTAACGATATTACTTAGCAAATCAGGCCCCCTGGAGGGAATCATTCAGTTGGTTGTTGTTCTGATCATGTTTCTGTTCGTGCTTGCACTGGCTTATTTAACGGCCAGGCTGGCAGGACGGTTTCAGAGTAATGTTCAGAGCCGCAGTAATATGCGGATTATGGAGACAATGCGGATTGGCAACAATAAGTATATACAGATTGTAAAAATTGCAGATCATTATATTGCAATTGCAGTCGGAAAAGATACCGTTACATTTTTGACGGAACTGGATGAGAATGAGTTGAATCTAGAAGCTATGGCTAATATAGATAAAGGAAGTTTTAAAGATATTTTGTCACAGTTTCAAAAGAAGAAGGATGAAAATGACACAGATGAAACAAGAGACACTTCGAATGACGATTAAAACATGTCTGGCAGTGTTTGCTGTGGTGTTCGTTATTTTATTGACTTGTAATCAGCGGACAATGGCAACAGAAGTAACAACAAGCACAACTGAGTCTATTGGAACAGAGGATGCTACACAGCCATTAAATCTGAGCCTGACTATGGATACCGGTAATGATGAAGGTGCATTATCCGGAACTTTGCAAATGTTGTTGGTTATAACCGTAATTTCATTAGCTCCATCAATTCTTGTTATGATGACCTCCTTTACGCGCATTATTGTAGTATTGCATTTTGTAAGGACGGCTTTGGGGTTGACTTCGACACCTCCTAACAATGTACTGATAGGGCTTTCCTTGTTTTTAACGCTTTTTATTATGTCACCGGTATTTACTAAGATTAATTCGGAGGCATTACAGCCGTTATCAGAAGGAGAATTGACACAGGAAGAAGCGCTAGAGGCAGCTATGAATCCATTACGGGATTTCATGATCAATCAGACAAGGGAACAGGATGTACAGTTGTTTTTGGATATTGCAAATATAGATTCTGTGAATGATTGGGATGATGTACCGACGACAGTAATTATACCGGCATTTATTATCAGTGAATTAAGGGCGGCATTTATTATTGGATTTTTAATTTATATACCATTTATTATTATTGATATGGTCGTAGCATCAACGTTGATGTCAATGGGTATGATGATGCTGCCGCCGACTACAATATCTATGCCATTTAAAATTCTGCTTTTTATTATGGCTGATGGATGGAATCTGATCATAGGACAGCTGGTTCAGTCCTTTGTGCTCTGAGTATAGGAAAAGAGGTTATATAAAGTATGACAGCTGATATAGTAGTAGACATTGCAAGAGAGGCTCTTTGGTTTATTATAAAATGTTCGGCACCAATGCTGCTGGTATCCTTAGTAATCGGTTTGCTGGTCAGCATATTCCAGACAGTTACGTCCATTCAGGAACAGACACTGACTTTTGTGCCTAAAATGCTTGGGATATTTCTGACATTAATGATATGTGGGGGCTGGATTTTAAATAACTTAGTTGCCTTTACAAAAGAATTATTTGGTTTGTTTTCCACCTATGTAAATATGTGAGGTAAGGCATGCTTTCAACCAATTTTTCTATTTACCATTTGGAGTATTATCTGCTTATTTTTGCAAGGATTGCAGGAGTGGTCAGTCTTGCTCCGATATATGGGACGAAAGGAGTTCCACGTAAAGTCCGGATTGGATTTGGGTTATGTGTGGCACTGATCGTGGCATCAGTAACAGAATACACGCCATTAAATTATACTACTTTATTCGGATTTACATTGTTATTGCTGAAAGAATTAGTAATGGGATTGTCAATTGGCCTGGCATCATCATTGTGTATGACGATTATTAATCTGAGCGGTATGTTTATAGACCGGGAAATCGGTCTGACTATGGTGACAGAGTTTGATCCGACCATGAATGCAACCAGTACGATCTCAGCTGATTTTTATAATTATTTTGTATTAGTGGTAATGTTATGTTCCAATATGCATTATTTCATAATATCGGCAGTGTGTGATTCGTTTCGGGTAGTTCCGGTAGGCGGAGCGGTTTTTCGAGGAGATGCGGCATATGAGGTTGCCTTAACATTCATACAGCAGTATTTTGTGATTGCATTCCGGATTGCACTTCCAATCTTTATTACAATCATGTTATGTAATATTATTCTCGGAATATTGGCCAAAACGGCACCACAGATGAATATGTTTGCAGTTGGTATCGAGTTAAAACTGCTGCTTGGCTTAATGGTTATGGTGGCAACTGTGATGTTTATTCCGAACATCACGGAATATGTATATGATATTACAACGGATGTTGTCAGAAGCCTGATCCGGACAATGTACTGATATGAGGTTGCAGGATGGTATTAGAATATAATCTTCAGTTTTTTGCTAAAGAAGGACCGGGCGGAGAGAAAACCGAAGAGGCTACGCCAAAAAAAATTGAAGAATCCAGAAAAGAAGGTACCGTTGCCAAGAGTAAGGAATTGGTAAACGCAGTCGGTATTTTGGCACTGTTTTTGATTTTGAAGTTTGGCGTCAGGTTTTATGGTGTCCGTCTGGTTGAAATATTTGATAAATATTGGAAAATGTTGGATTGGAATCTGCTGGATCAGTTTGATGTTCCAAAGGTAATGAGTCTGCTGAATGAGATTGCCAAGGATACACTGATGATTTCGGCACCATTTCTGATCGGTGGATTTGTTGTTGCATTTCTGGTGACTAAGATGCAGTTCAAATGGAAGGTTACAGCCAAACCGATGCAGCCGAAATTCAGTAAGATCAATCCCATCAGTGGGTTTAAACGGATGTTTTCAGCCAGAGCATTGTTTGAATTGTTAAAAGCAGTTGTACAGGTCCTGCTGATTGCATATGTGGCCTATTCCGTATTAAAATCCAATATGAATGATCTGTATCTGCTGTATGACATAACGATACAGCAGGCGCTGGCCTTAATGATGGACATCATATGGACGCTGGGAATTCGGATCACAATGGTAATGCTGGTGATAGGAATCGTTGATTATATGTATCAGCGGTATAAATATAAACAGGATCTGAAGATGACCAAACAGGAAGTCAAGGACGAGTTTAAAAACACAGAAGGAGATCCGCAGATCAAAGGTCAGCAGAAACAGAAAATGCGACAGGCATCTCAGCGTAGAATGATGGCAAGTGTTCCGGAAGCCGATGTGGTAATTACCAATCCGACGCATTTTGCAGTAGCATTAAAATATGATGCGGAACAACATTCTGCTCCGGTTGTGACAGCAAAAGGTACCGATTTTCTCGCAAACAAGATTAAAGAAACTGCAAGGGACCATGGAGTAGAAATTGTAGAAAATAAGGCATTGGCACGAATGTTATATTATAATGTGGATGTAGATAAGGAAATTCCGCCGGAGTTATATAAAGCAGTTGCTGACATTCTGGCATATGTATACAGCCTGAAAAAGGCAGGATAGGAAGCAGGAGGTAAAGGATGAAAAACGTGAAATTTAGCAGTAGTATTTTCCTGGGAATATACTTACTGGCTGCTGTTATTTTCATGATCGTACCATTGACCTCCGGGTTGCTGGATGTATTGATTACATTTAACCTGTCCATTGCGATGATTATATTATTTAATTGTATATTTGCGAAGGAAACATTATCCATGTCCAGTTTCCCGACAATCCTGCTTTTTACCACAGTATTTCGGATTGCACTGAATATTTCATCGACAAGACTGATCTTGCTGACCGGTAATCCGGGTAATGTAGTTACAACCTTTGGACAGTTTGTAGGCGGCGGTAGTCTGGTAGTAGGAGCAATCATTTTTATTGTTCTGATCATTGTGCAGATGCTGGTGATCAATAAAGGTTCGGAACGTGTTTCAGAAGTGACTGCCAGATTTACGCTGGATGCAATGCCGGGTAAACAGATGGCAATTGATGCGGATTTAAGTACTGGTGCGATTTCTGATAAAGAGGCAATAGAACGGCGGCAGAAGATACAGGCAGAATCATCATTCTTTGGCTCGATGGATGGTGCAACCAAGTATGTAAAGGGAGATGCCATTGCCGGTCTGATCATTACCGGTATTAACTTTGTGGGTGGACTTCTGACCGGCATGCTGATGCAGGGAATGTCATTTCAGGAGGCAATTTCCAAATATACGATTCTGACAATCGGTGATGGTCTGGTATCCCAGATCCCTTCTCTGATGATTTCTCTGGCAACCGGAGTGATCGTAACGAAGGCATCCAGGGAAGCAGAAATCGGAGACATAGTATTCAATGAATTGTTTCAGTCAAGCAGAGTCATGTATGTGGTTGGCGGAGCCCTTATTTTTCTTGGTTTGTTTACTCCGTTAAATCCGGTTATTTATGTCGGTTTTGGTCTGGCACTGGTAGTGCTTGGCAGAGTTCTGACTACCAGAAAAGAGACAAAAGAAATCGAAGAAGAAGTTGCGGAAGAAGAGGTTGAAGCAGACCAGATACGCAGGCATGAGAATGTAAATACCTTGTTACAGGTAGATCCGATTGAACTGGAATTCGGTTATGGAATCATACCACTGGCGGATGTAAACCAGGGAGGTGACTTGCTGGATCGGGTTGTCATGATCCGGCGGCAGATTGCACTGGAGCTTGGAGCAGTTGTACCAATTATCCGGCTGCGTGATAATATACAGCTGAATCCGAATCAGTATGTGATTAAAATTAAAGGAATCCAGGTGAGCGAAGGAGAAATCTTATTTGATCATTATATGGCAATGAATCCCGGGTATGTGGAGGAAGAGATTACAGGCATTCCGACCTTTGAACCATCTTTCCATTTGCCGGCGGTTTGGATAACGGAAGCACAACGGGAACGCGCAGAGTCCTATGGTTATACTGTTGTAGATCCTCCATCCATTATTGCGACGCATTTGACAGAGGTTATTCGGACTCATATTGACGAGCTTTTGACCAGACAGGATGTTCAGAATCTGATCAACAATATTAAAGATAAGAATACGACACTGATAGAAGAATTGATTCCAAAGTTGTTGAATGTTGGTGAGATACAGAAGGTATTGCAGAATCTGCTGCGGGAAGGAATTTCAATCCGGGATCTGGTTACGATATTTGAAATACTTGCAGATCATGCGGCTACTACCAGAGACACGGATGTGTTGACGGAATATGTACGTCAGGGATTAAAACGGGCAATTTCCGGTAAGTTTTTTGGAGGCGAGGAGACAACAACGGTTGCAACTCTGGATCCAAAGATAGAACAGGAAATTATGGCTTCTGTAAAACAGACGGAACAGGGAGCATATCTGACGCTGGATCCGGATCGGACGAAAAAAATTCTGGCAGCGACCGAGAAAGAGATTAAAAAACTTGAAGATGCGGGGCATACGCCGATTATTATTACATCACCGATCGTGCGCATGTATTTTAAAAAGCTGACGAATGATTATTTTAAGAATCTGATCGTAATATCCTATAATGAGATAGAGTCAGAAGTGGAATTACAGTCAATAGGGATGGTGACAATCGATGATAATTAAAAAATATCAGGGAGCTACGGAAAATGAAGCTGTAGTAAAGGCAAAAGAAGATCTTGGATCAGATGCTGTCATTATGAATGTGAAATCAGTGAAACAAAGAGGACTGTGCCGTCTGTTTAAGAAGGATTATGTGGAAATAACGGCAGCCGTAGATGAACCGGATACCAAAGAAGGCAGAAAATCAGGCAGGGTGCCGTTAAAAGATTCGGAATTAAAGAACAGACAAAAGCCGGATGAAACGGAACAGCTTCCAAATAGGATAGAAACATCGGAGTTGAAGGAGCCGGCAGTTACTACCGCAATTCAGGAGCGACTGGAGAATCTGGCGCAGCTTTTGGAACGTCAGATGCAGGAAGAACCGGAACAGGATGCTTTGGAGCAGGAGAAGGAAGCTCAGGATCATAACTCCAGGATGGTGAAACTGGTATACGAACAGTTATTGAACAATGAAGTTACAGAGGAAAATTCCAGGGAAATCATGAGGGAGATTGATAATACGGATAACCTGCAGCTGGATGATCTACTGGCAAGTGTCTATCAGAAGATCGTATTAAAGCTGGGGCAAATGAAAACTGTCGAATTATCGGAAAAAAAGCCGAAGATTATATTTTTCATAGGCCCAACCGGTGTTGGAAAGACGACAACCATAGCAAAACTGGCCTCTAAGTATAAATTAGAAAAGAAGGCAAAGATTGCGATCATTACAGCCGATACATATAGAGTAGCTGCGGTGGAACAGATTCGGACCTATGCGAATATATTATCTGCCCCGATCGAAGTAGTATATCATGCAGGAGAATTAAAACCCTTATATGAAAAATATCAGGAATATGATTTGATATTGGTAGACACTGCAGGAAGGTCTCATAAGAATGAAGAACAGAAAGAGGATATTCAGAAACTGCTGGAAACGGCTCTGGATTATCCGCATGAGATATATCTGGTGGTAAGTGCGACAACGAAATATAAGGATTTAGTCAGAATTACACAAACCTATTCGGATATTTCGGATTATCGTTTGTTATTTACGAAGATTGATGAAACAGATGCACTCGGAAACATTTTGAATATCAGAATGCTGACACAGAAGCCATTGTCTTATACAACATTTGGCCAAAATGTGCCGGAAGACATTAGTGTGACCGATGCACAGGGAATTGCTAAGCAGTTATTAGGAGGAAACGAGTCATGGATCAGGCAGAACAACTGAGAAAATTAGTGGGTCAGCAGATTCAGCACAGTGGTTCTACCAGGGTAATTGCGGTAACCAGCGGAAAAGGCGGCGTTGGAAAAACGAGTCTGTCTGTGAATCTGGCAATCCAGTTTAGTAAAAAGGGAAAGAGAGTTGTTATCATTGATGCGGATTTCGGATTGGCGAATGTTGAGATTATGTTGGGAATCAGACCTCGATATACAATGTCGGATCTGATTCATAATGATATGAGTATTGATGAAATCATTACAGAGGGACCAATGGGGATTGGATTTATTTCCGGTGGATCCGGTGTTCAGGATATGGTAAATCTGGATAAAGAACAGTTGCGGATTTTAATAGGTAAACTGGTTCGACTGGATACACTGGCAGATATTGTTATTGTTGATACCGGTGCAGGAATTTCAGACTCTGTGCTGGAATTTGTTTTAAGCAGTCCGGAGGTGCTGATCGTAGCAACACCGGAACCGACTTCTATTACAGATGCATATTCGTTATTAAAGACAGTTAACCGCAATAAGGAGTTTATACCGGAAGAAAAGAAGATACAGATCATAGCCAACCGAGTTTCTTCAAAGGAAGAAGGTCGGGAGATATATGAAAAGCTGAATATTGTTGCAACCAAATTTCTGAATATACATTTGGAATATCTTGGGGAGATTTTTCAGGATGCGAATGTATCAAAAGCAGTGATAGAGCAGAAACCGGTCTCTCTGGCATATCCGAATTCCGTTTCAGTAAAGAGTTATCAGGAAATATGTAATCGAATGACAGAGGAAGAAGAAAGTCAGGATGAGGAAAAAGGCGGAATTGCCAAATTCTTTTTGAACTTTATCCGGCAAAAGAAAAAGAAGTATTAGGAGAGTATATGCAGAACATTATTTCGATTGGTGATAAACTGGATATGGAGCTGTTGATCCATGGGGAACCGGAGACAGATAAGCAGAAACGGCGGGTGTTTAATTGCCGGATCATGGATATGCCGGATGGGAATGTGTTACGGATCACGATGCCGTTTTATGAGGGAAGATTGGTTCCGTTGGAAATAGGCACCCGGTACCGCATTTCAATATATGCCCAGAAGGGAATCTATGAGGGAGATTTTGTAGTGATCGACCGGATGAAGGATGGCAATCTGTTTATGGCTGATATGGAGTTACAGGGGAACTTAAAAAAGGTTCAGCGCCGGGAATATTATCGTTATGGTTGCCGGCTGGAAGCTCTGTATCGTTTGATCGCACCCGGAGAATCAATTGAGATGCCATCGGAAGAACCGGATATGCAGGAATGGAAAAAAGCAGTGATTCTGGATATCAGTGGAGGAGGAATCAGGATGGTTTCGGAATATAAAGAAACCACTCCGGTTCTGATTCAGATGCGATTTACATTACCGGTAAAAGATCAGACGCTGGAGTTTCTGCCTTATGGCAATCTTCTTTCATCTGCACCGAATGTGAATAATCCAATACTCCAGGAACATCATGTTATGTTTGCTCAGTTAAGCGAGAAAGAACGAGAGCAGATTATCGGTTATATTTTTGAAGATGAGCGACGAAAAATATTGAAAAATAAAGGTTTGGAATAATGAAGAAAAATATTATGATTATTGATGACTCTGCACTCATGAGAAGAGTGTTGTCTGATATAATTAATACAACAGAACAATATCAGGTAGTTTATGCGGCTGTAAATGGAAAAGATGGATTGGAAGCTATGCAAAGGTTAACTCCCATACATTTTATTTTTCTGGATATCAATATGCCGGTTATGGATGGGGTAGAACTGCTTCGTAAAATGAAGCAGAATAAAATACGGATTCCTACGGTTGTATTCAGTACAGTAGCGGAACGTTCCAGTGCAGAGACGATTGAGGCGCTGTCGCTTGGAGCAATTGATTTCCTGAAAAAACCCGAAAATATCCTTGTAAATATGGCATATTTTCGGGAAAAAGTGTTGAAGGCATTAGCGATTATCGAAACGGATCATGAGCCCTCCATTGTTGTAAAGGAAGTCAGACAGCGGAAACGCCGGCAGAATGATCTGGGCAGAGGAAAACTGGTAGCAATTGCATGTTCGACAGGAGGTCCGAAGGCTTTGCAGGAGATAGTTCCTTATTTACCGGCAGATTTGGATGCGGCAGTTGTGATTGTACAGCATATGCCCGAGGGCTTTACGGCATCCTTGGCAGAGCGACTGGATGACCGCAGTAAGATGCCGGTAAAGGAAGCTGCAGACGGAGATGTTCTTCTGAATGGCCATGTGTATATAGCTAAAGGCGGAAAACATTTGCGGATCCAGCAGGCGGAGCGAGGTCAGCATATTATCAGACTGGGAGACGACGAACCGGTCATGGGCCTGCGTCCATATGCCAATTATATGTACGAGAGCCTGATCCAGTCCGGTTACTATGAGATAATATGTGTTGTTTTAACCGGAATGGGTGCAGACGGAACCAAAGGTATTGGAAAACTGTGTCAGGAGAAAAATGTATATGTCATCAGTCAGGATAAGGAAACATCCACGGTATATGGAATGCCAAAGATGGTAGCACAGTCCGGGCTTTCCGATGAGGTAGTACCATTGGATCAGATGGCAAAAGCAATTATAAATTATACGGGGGTATGCTAAATGGATTTAAGTCAATACTTGGAAATATTTATTGATGAATCGAAGGAACATCTGCAGACATTAAATGACCAGGTGCTGATCATGGAACAGGATCCGGAAAATATTGATACGGTGAATGAGATATTTCGTGCAGCACATTCATTAAAGGGAATGGCAGGAACGATGGGATTTAAGAGAATGCAGCGCTTAACCCATGATATGGAAAATGTATTTTCCGAGATCCGTAATGGTAAAATGTCAGTAACTCCGGATATTGTGGATATTGTATTTAAATGTCTGGATGCGTTGGAGGGATATCTGACAAATATTCAGGAAACAGCAGACGAAGGTACGGAAGATAACGAAGAGGTTATTCAGCTTCTAAATGATGCATTAAAGGGCAGTTCATCAGAGGCGGAACCTGTAAAAGAAGCGGTGCCGGCATCAGAAGAGTCTGCGAAGGCACAGGAAGCTTCCGATGGAGATAAACGCAAATTCTTAAAGCTGCCAATTGCAGATTTTGAGCAGAATGCCATGAAGGAAGCAATTGCAAATGGAATGAATGTGTACGGAGTTACGGTCTATATTCAGGATACCTGTATTTTAAAAGCAGCCAGAGCATTTCTGGTATTCAAAGGTGTAGAATCGGTTGGTGAGGTTATTAAGTCAGAACCGAGTGTCCAGGATATTGAAGATGAGAAATTTGACTTTGATTTCAGTATGTTTATTATTTCTGATAAACCGGCTGATCAGGTGCGGAAAGTGATTTCTAATGTTTCTGAAATTAAAGAAGTTGTGCTGGAACCATTTACACCGGAAGAAATTGTGACACATGCACAGCAGGAAGATACTCCGAAAGAAGCAGCGGCTACCGCAGAAATAAAAGAAGAAAAGCCAAAAGAATCTGCTGATTCCAAGAAGAAGCCGGCAGCGGAAGCAAAAAAGAAACCGGTTGTCAACCGTTCCGTACGTGTGGATATTGAGAAATTGGATGATCTGATGAATCTGGTTAGTGAGCTGATCATTGCTAAAAATGGCCTGGTATCTGCCAGCGCCAGTGAAGAAGGAAGCCAGACACAGCAGTTTAATGAGCAGATTGAATATCTGGAGCGGATTACAACGAATCTTCATGAGTCAGTTATGAAGGTCCGGATGGTTCCGATAGAAAGTGTAGTAAACCGGTTCCCGCGAATGATCCGCGACCTGTCCAAAAAGCTGAACAAGGAGATGGAGCTGATCATGACCGGTGAGGAGACCGAGCTTGATCGGACTGTTATTGATGAGATTGGTGATCCATTGATGCATATGCTCCGGAATGCTGCCGATCATGGATTGGAGTCTACTATTGACCGTATTAAACTCGGTAAGCCACAGGTTGGTACAATTCGTCTGAATGCATATCAGGATGGAAATAATGTAACGATTGAAGTGGCAGATGATGGTGCCGGCATTAATGTGGAAAAGGTAAAAGCATCTGCAATCAAAAAAGGAACTATTACAGAAGAACAGGCAGAAATGATGTCTGATAAGGAAGCAATCGATCTGTTGTTCCAACCGGCATTCTCTACCTCGGAAAAGGTATCCGATATATCCGGACGAGGTGTTGGTTTGGATGTTGTTAAGAGTAAGATTGAAGGACTTGGCGGTGATGTGGAAGTAGATACGGTTCTTGGAGAAGGAACGACATTTATTGTCAGGTTGCCGTTGACGCTTGCAATCATTCAGGCATTGATGGTGGAAATCAGAGATGAGAAATATGCAATTCCTTTAAATTCCATTGTTACCGTTGAGGATATTATGGAATCCGATGTAAAATTGGTACAGAATAAAGAGGTTATTAATCTGCGTGGAACAGTGATTCCTTTGGTTCGATTAGATCAGGTTCTGGATCTGGAACCAAGCGAGGAAGAGAATGAAAGTCTTGTTGTAGTCATTGTGAAGAAGGGTGACAAGCAGGCAGGACTGGTGATTGACAACCTGATCGGACAGCAGGAAATAGTAATCAAACCTCTGGGCAAATATATTTATATACATAAGATGTTCAGCGGAGCAACCATCCTGGGTGATGGAGAAGTTGCATTGATCATAGATGCAAATACATTGGTTTAGGGGGTGAAGACTATGGCAGAAGTACAAAAGCAGGAAGAAAATAAACAGTATATAGTTGCTAAGATTGGATGTGAGCAGTATGGAATTGATATTGCTTATGTAGATAATATTGTCAGAATGCAGAAGATTACAAGGGTACCGAAGACACAACCGTATTTTCTCGGGGTCATTAATCTTCGTGGAGAAATCATCCCTGTTATGAGTATGCATAAGAAGCTGGAATTAGGAGAAGATGAAATCAGTAATACAACAAGAATCATTATTATTAAACCTGAACAGAGTGCATTGCTGGGGCTTCTGGTTGATGAGGTGCGAGAAGTGGTAACTATGCCGGAAGAAGATATCGAAAAGGTTGCTTATGATAATGGAAGAGATGATAGTAATTATTATATTACAGGAATAGGAAAATATAAGGATACATTGATTTCCTTGGTGAATATTAACGGAATTATAACAGACTAGAAAGGAGAGAGGGGAAATGTCACAGATGGATGCAACAGAACTGGATGTCCTTACGGAATTCGGTACGATCGGTGCAGGAAATGCGACAACTGCCCTATCTGTACTTTTGAATTCCAAATTAACCATGAAAATGCCGAAGGTATCTTTTATGAACCTGGATGAGTTCGTAGAGAGTATAGGCGGTGCCGAAAATGTCATTGCAGGCGTTATGAGCAATATCAGTGGAGAAATCGAAGGATTTGTATTGTTTGCACTGGATATAGAAGATGCTCATCGTCTGGTAAACCGGTTAATGGGGCTGGAATTATCATCCATTGATTTGTTTGATGATGTGGATTTGTCTGCTGTTAAGGAAATTGGCAATATTTTGATCAGTTCTTATCTTGCTTCGTTAGAAACACTGACCGGAATCCGGATGCGGCCGTCTAATCCAATGCTGGCAATTGATATGGCAGGCGCAATTTTAAGCTTCCCGGCAGTTGTAAACAGCCGGGAACGGGATGAGGTGCTTCGGATAGAATCACAGTTTGAGGGAGAGGATCTTTCAATCGAAGGTCATATTATGATGATTGCAGATTCTGAATCGTATAATACGATTCGAAAAAAACTGGGGATATAAAGTGTGAAAGATTATGGATTCAATGATTAAAGTTCGAATGGCAGACTATGGAATATGTAGTGTGCCACAGAAAATTACGACAATTGGCTTAGGGTCCTGTGTTGGAATTGTGATATTTGATTCAAAAACAGGCAGATGCGGACTGCTTCATGCAATGCTTCCGGATAGTACAAGAATCCGAAACAACAGCAATCGTTCGAAATTTGTTGATTCCGGACTGGAGGATATGTTGCAGGAGATGTTGAAACAAGGTACAAATATGAAGAACCTGACAGCTAAGATGGCAGGCGGTGCCGCTATGTTCGATTTTTCAGAGGAGAATGATATTACCAGTATAGGAGCCCAGAATGTACAGGCAGCTAAAGAATTGCTGGCACAGTTTAAGATTCCGCTACTGGCGGAAGATACAGGTAAAAATTATGGGAGAACCATTATATTTAATCCTGAGACGGGCGGTCTGACCATTCGGGCAGTCGGGCAGCCTGAAATTGTGATTTAAGGGAAATGAGGCAGAAAAATGAAATTAAGGTGGCTGAGGCCGTTTATTGTTCTTTTGGCAGCCATGATTGTGCTGATCAGTAATTTTGTGTTGAAGAGACCGATTATATCAGCTCTGATCTGGCTTTTGGGAACAATTATTGTTTTTTATATTATTTCCTCTATTGTAATACGCGTGATCGAGCGTGCTATTCATTCTGAAAAGAAAGAGGAAACATCAGATCAGCCGGAAGATGATCAGACAAAGGAAACGGGAAAAACGGAACAGGATGAGTAATAACGAGGTGGCTACATGGACGAAGCAAAGCGGTCAAAACTTTGGGAAAAGTATTCGCAAAAACAGGATTCTGAAACCAGAGAAGCACTGATAATTGAATATGTTCCATTAGTAAAGCTGGTGTCCGGAAGGTTGAGCATGTACCTGGGATATACCGTGGAGTATGAGGATCTGGTCAGTTACGGGATTTTCGGATTGATTGATGCAATTGATAAATTTGATTATAGAAAAGGAATTAAATTTGAAACATATGCCAGTTTAAGGATTCGCGGAGCGATTTTAGATCAGATTCGGAAGATGGACTGGATTCCAAGGTCTGTCAGGCAGAAGCAAAGGCAGATTGATGCAGCAATCACAAAGTTGGAAAGCGCAGAGGATAAAACAGCAACCGATGAGGAGATTGCAAAAGAGTTAGATATTTCATTAGAAGAATATTATGTATGGCAGGGACAGACAAAAGTGACCGGAATTGCATCCATTGATGAGTTTGTGGAGCAGGGAATAGAAGTCCGGGCGTTTGATAATCAGAAATACGCAGACAATGAACCGGAAAAGGTTTATGAAAAAGAAGAATTGAAAAATCTTTTGAAGGAATCATTGGATAAGCTTACAGAAAAGGAACGGATGGTGGTAGTCCTTTATTATTATGAGGAATTAACATTAAAAGAGATCAGTTCAGTTTTGGAAGTATCTGAATCCCGGGTGTCGCAGCTTCATACAAAAGCGTTGCAGAAGATGAAACAGATATTGGGCAGTCAATATGGCATATTGATGGGATAGTGAGGTGAGCGCATGACAAAACGAAATGGATATTTTCAATTGCATCTGGAGGAAGAAGGTACATATATCCGGCTGTTTCCACAGCAGGATGGCGGAATGCCGATTGATTTGTCAGAGGTCATGTCCTATCTGAATGATGTTAAGATTTATGAATATGATTTGGAAACATTAACGAAGACACTGCGTATGCTCAGCAGCCCGGTTACTATTAAGCTGATGGAGAAAAAAATCAGTCCGGTAGCCGCATATGTACAAGTACAGATAGCTAAAGATCGTATGACAGCAGCAGTCAGATTGTATCCGCCATCCAATCATGGTGCACCGTTAAGTCAGGAAATGATTCTCGGAAGTTTGACAAGAGCTAAGGTTGGATATGGAATCGTGGAGCCGATCATTGACCGGCTTGTGTCAACACCTATTTACTGTCAGACAATACCGGTGGCAAAGGGAAAAGCAGTAGTAGAAGGATCGGATGCTGTGATTGAGTACCTCTTTGATACAAATCCGCTGGCAAAGCCAAAGATGAATGAGGATGGTTCTGTTGATTTTCATCAGTTAAATATATTTACGGAAGTAAAAGAAGGACAGCTCCTGGCAACTCTGACACCGGAAAAAGAAGGAATTCCGGGTATGGATGTGTTTGGAAATCCATTAAATCCACATAAAATCAGAAAGAAGACGTTGAAATACGGAAAAAATATTCGTATTTCGGATGATAAGCTTCAGATATTCAGTGAAGTTTCCGGTGATGTAAAGCTCGAAGGGGATATGGTATTTGTATCAAATTCATATACAGTAGCAGCTGATATAGATGCATCTACCGGTGATATTGTATATGAAGGAAATGTGATCGTAAACGGAAATGTCCGTACAGGTTTCAGCATACATGCAAAGGGAGATATCCAGGTGAAAGGCGTTGTGGAAGGCGCCAGTCTGTATGCGGGAGGAAATATTGTACTCAGCCGTGGAATCCAGGGAATGAACCGGGGGCTGCTCTTTGCGGAAGGGGACGTTCTGACAAAATTCATAGAGAGCGCAACTGTAAAAGCAGGAGGAACTGTACGTTCCGGTTCGATTCTGCATAGTACGGTGGAAGCGGGTGATAAGATTTTATGTGAAGGACGTAAATCATTTGCAATTGGCGGAACTTTAAGTGCGGGAAATCTGATCCAGGTAAAAACCATCGGAAATCAGATGGGTACGGAGACGAATGTTAAGATTGGTGTGGATCCATTAGTGTATGAGCAATTAAAAGATGCACAAAAAGAATTAACTGAGAATCAGGATATGATTGAAAAATGTATTCAGGTACTGGTTTTATTCAAAAAAAGAATGGAGAGCGGTCAGGGAATTCCGCAGGATAAGATCCCAATTATAAAAAAGGCCGGGGAAGACAGGGCACAGCTGGAGGAACGACAGACAGAGCTTAAACTTATTATTGAGAATGCGACAAAGGCAATTGAAGCGAATGCGAACGGAAGATTAAAAGTCAGTGATGCCATTTATTCCGGAGTTCGGATTCAGATTTCCAATAGCATGTATGTTGTGAAAGATACAGGAAAGTACTGTCAATTTTACTTAGAGGATGGCGAGATAGTCATGTCCGGATGCTGATAGGAGGCGAGAATTTATGATTCGACCTGTAGATATGCAGATGATTCTTCCACAGACGAATAATGTAAGCACACAACAGCATAATGCGAACCAGCATGCTGTATTGCAGAATGCACAGGGAAGTGCGGAACTGGCAAAAGAAGTAAGGCAACAGTCCGAGGCAGTGATTTCCAAAGAAGATTCCGAGCTGTTGGAATATCGATATGATGCCAAAGAAAAAGGAAATAATTCTTATGATGGAAGCCGGAAACGGAAAAAAAAGCGGGATGAAGATAATACTTCCGAGGAAAAAAAGCAACAGCCAGGAGAATCCTGGGTCAATTTTGATATAAAAATCTGACAGGAGAAGAGACATATGTTACCGGTAATAATTGTAATAATAGTTGGAATTGTCTGCATTGTTATCAGCGTTGCAGGCATGAAGAGGACGGAAGAAACGGATACGGAGAACAACACTGCGGAAATTAATCGGATTACGGATGAATATGAGTTGAATGAGGAAGAAATCGCAGTGTTGCAGCGCAGAGTCAGTGATAAGATTTCAGGAGATGTTGAAGAAATCTTATATAATGCGGATCAGTCGCTGTCAACCATGAGCAATGAAAAAATGATGGCACTTGGAGATTATGCGGTTACTGTCTGTGATGAAATAGAAAAAAACCATAAAGAGGTCATGTTTCTATATAGTATGCTGACAGATAAGGAAAAGGAATTGAAAGCACTGGTGTCGGAAGCAGAAGCCAGAAGTGCCGAATTAAAAAAAGCAAATGAACTGGCAATAGAGGCATATGCAGAGACAGAGCCACAGCTACAGCCGGAAGAAGAATTCGGCGAGCCGGAAGAGACAGAGTTTGAAAAACTGGCAGAAATGCCGGTACAGCAGGAGGATAATACGAATGATATTATCCTGGAAATGAAACGAAACGGAATGAGTATTATGGAGATTGCCAAAGAGCTTGGCCTTGGTGTGGGTGAAGTGAAATTAGTGGTGGATTTATATCAAGGAGAGGCAAAATGAAACGGAAATATTACTTGCGAGGGATTGGAGTAGGGATTCTGTTTACGGCAATAGTCTGGTTGACCACATTGCTTGTCTCCGGGAAACCGAAAATGACAGACGAAGAAGTGATTACACGGGCACAAGAGCTGGGTATGGTAAAACAGGAGTCTGTACTTGAACAGCTTGAGAAACCATCAGATACGGAAACAGAGGAGACGGATACGGAACAGACAGCATCGGCGGATAACAGTACGGATGCTGCTGCAGATAATCCAACGGAATCTGAGTCTGTATCCGGGACGGAAGCATCGACAGGTGAAACAACAGAGGAATCCAAAGAAACAGTGGTGACATTTACAATCGTTAGTGGGATGAATTCCTGGAACGTAGCAACCTTGCTTCAGGATCAGGGTGTAGTAAATGCTTCTGAATTTGACCAATATTTGGAACAGAATGGATATTCATCCAGAATTGTTACCGGCGAATATTCGGTTGCAATAGGTACAGATTATGAAACAATTGCCAGAATGATAACCGGAAAACAGTAGAAAAACCATAAAAAGCAGAAAGTAATTACGAAAAGTTAGAAAATGGTATTGACAAAGGGTGGATACTTGTTATACACTAACTTAGTGCTAAAAATACCCAAACAGTTATGTATTGCACAATACACAATTGGAGGGAGGTAAGGTGTGAGGTCATGTCAAACGTAGTAGTTAAAGAAAACGAAACATTAGATAGTGCTTTACGCAGATTCAAAAGAAACTGCGCAAAGGCAGGTATTCAGCAGGAGATTCGTAAAAGAGAGCATTACGAAAAACCAAGTGTAAGACGTAAGAAGAAGTCTGAAGCTGCTAGAAAACGTAAATTCAAATAAGAAATTTTGAAAAGCTGTTACGGATGTAGCAGCTTTTTCTTTTGCTACGGAAACGAGGAGAAGATATTATGCGGTTAACAGATCCGATTGATGAACTAAAGGGAATTGGCGATAAAACCAAAACTCTATATCGAAAGCTGAAAATCAATACAATCGAAGATCTCCTGGAACATTATCCAAGGACATATTTAAAATATGATGAACCTGTGGAAATTGCAGATGTACCGATCGGAGAACGGGTTGCGATCCGTGCGACTGTAAATTCTTACGTGGAATTAAAAAAAATGCGGACATTAACGGTAGTCAGCTTTCAGGCAAAGGATTATACGGGAAGTCTGAAACTGGTATGGTTTAATGCACCTTTTATAAAGCAAGTATTTCATATTGGACAAACATTTATTTTCGTAGGTACTGTAGCAGTTCGAAATTATCAGAAAGTAATGGAGCATCCGGAATATTATTCAGAAGCACAATATCTGGAGAAACGTAAAGAATTGCAGCCGGTATATCCATTAACAGAAGGCTTAACCAACAAAAGGATACAAAAAGATATTAAAGCTGCCGGTGGTGTGATCCATGAGATGCAGGAATATTTGCCGATTGATATTCCCAAGCGGTATCAGCTGATGGCGTATCCGGATGCGGTAAGGCAGATTCATTTTCCGTTAAATTATGAAGAACTGGAAAAAGCGAGACATAGATTGGTTTTTGATGAGTTTTTCCTGTTTCTGCTTGCGATGCGAAGACTGGAAATCCATCGATCTAAGATTGAAAATCAGTATTTGATCGGAAAAGGTACCTGGAGTCAAAGACTCATTGATGGACTTCCGTATGAGTTAACCGGAGCCCAGAAAAAGGTATTTGGTGAAATTGCCGACGATATGGCAGGAGCTTCTGTTATGAATCGGTTGGTACAGGGAGACGTTGGATCGGGAAAAACAATCGTAGCGGTACTTGCACTGCTGATGACGGCGGAAGCAGGCTATCAGGGTGCTATGATGGCACCGACGGAAGTATTGGCATCCCAGCATTATGAGACTATCAGTAAAATGCTGAAACCGTTTCCGGTAAAAATCGCATTATTGACAGGCTCCACACCGGCGAAAGAAAAACGAAAGATTGTAGAAGCTCTAAAAACACAGGAAATACAGATTGTGATCGGAACACACGCATTGATTCAGAATACAGTGGAATTTGCAGACCTGGCGCTGGTGATCACGGATGAACAGCATCGATTTGGAGTTCATCAACGAGAGGAACTGGCGGAAAAGGGCAGAGAACCGCATATATTGGTAATGAGCGCAACACCAATTCCGAGAACACTGGCAATTATTTTGTATGGAGATCTGGATATTTCGATTATGGATGAAATGCCGGCCTCCAGATTACCGATTAAAAATTGCGTTGTAGGGACAGAATCGCGAGAAAACGCATATCACTTTATCGAAAAAGAAATCGGCAATGGACATCAGGCATATGTAATATGTCCAATGGTGGAAAGCAGTGAAGGAATGGAAGCCGAAAATGTTATCGATTATGCTGAACAGCTACGGATGAACTTAAGTCCGTATATTCAGGTAGCATATCTGCATGGAAAGATGAACCAGAAAGAAAAATCACAGATTATGGAGCAGTTTTATGCCAATGAGATACAGGTTTTGGTTTCAACGACGGTTATCGAAGTCGGAATTGATAATCCGAATGCAACGGTGATCATGATAGAAAATGCGGAACGATTTGGCCTGGCACAGCTCCATCAGCTGCGCGGACGTGTCGGAAGAGGAAGGGCACAGTCATATTGCATTATGATCAATACATCCGATAAAGAAGAAGCAAAAGAGCGTTTGGATGTACTGTACCATTCCAATGATGGATTTCATATAGCAAATGAAGATTTACGGTTACGCGGACCCGGCGATTTTTTTGGCGCGGCGCAAAGTGGAGAGTGTCTGTTCCGGATTGCGGATATTTATGCAGATGCGGACGTGCTGAAAGAGGCGCAGTCAGCAATCCGATATCTGGAACGCAGACAATATGACTTTGAACATATCGAACATTATAAACTATCCGAAAAGCTGGACATGGCATTAAATCTGTAAAAAAATCTAGTGTTTTGATAACGGAAATGATATACTGAAAGCTAATAATGTAAGGGAGAAGATACGTATGTGGTTAAAAGAACATAAAAAACAGGTGCTGATAGTGGTAATTGCGGTTTTTGCAGTGGCAGTGGCTTTGGTTTGCGGCATTTTGATCGGAAAAGGAAAGAAGACGACACCGGTTTCCGATATAGGAACACAGTCAGAGACGGAGCAGAAAAGCGAAGATACTACGGAACAGGCGAAAGCAACGGAAAAATCCGTGAAAAACAGTGACTATCAGCTGAAGGTTACAGTAAGTTCCAGCTGGGAAAGCGGAGATGGCTATGGCGGAACGTATAGTCTGTCATTTACGAACCGGAGTGCTGCAGATGTAAAAGCCTGGGATGCACAGATTGAAGTGCCGGAAGGAAGTAAAGTAACGGAAGCTTGGGGCTGTGAGACCGGTATTGACGGAACGATACTGACAGTGACTGCAAAGGACTGGGGAGCTGCCGTCGCAAAGGGTTCTACTGTAGAGATAGGATTTAATATGGATACGCCGGAGAAGCTTCAGCCATCCATTCAGTCATTTACGGTTGACGGTAAGAAGCAGGACGGAAGTCAGGCAGAGGATACGGAAGAGAAGACGACAGAGGCTGTAACAGAGGCTGAGAAAACGGTTATTGAATCAGGGACTCCGTTGGAGAATCATGGTGCTTTGCAGGTAAAAGGAACACAGCTGGTGGATAAGAACGGAGCTCCATATCAGTTAAAGGGTGTCAGCACACATGGTCTGGCGTGGTTTCCAGAGTATGTAAATAAAGATGCTTTTCAGACCCTGCGGGATGACTGGGGAGCGAATGTTGTTCGTCTGGCAATGTATACGGATGAGAATGGCGGATATTGTACAGATGGGAATCGGGAACAATTGAAGCAGTTAGTCAGTGATGGTGTAGAATACGCAACAGAACTCGGCATGTATGTGATCATTGACTGGCATATTTTACATGACCAGGATCCAACGGTATATCAGGGAGAGGCGGAGGACTTTTTCGCAGAAATGTCGGCAAAGTATGCAAAGTATGATAATGTAATATATGAAATTTGTAATGAACCGAATGGCGGAGCTACCTGGGATGGAAGTGTAAAACCATATGCAGAGACAATTATTCCAATCATTCGGAAAAATGATAAGGATGCGATCATAATTGTCGGAACGCCGACCTGGTCACAGGATGTGGATGCAGCTGCGGATAATCCGATTACCGGACAGACGAATATTATGTATGCCATTCATTTCTATGCTGCAACTCATACAGATGGTATCCGGAGCAAAGTAAGCTATGCATTAGATAAAGGATTACCGGTATTTGTTTCAGAATTCAGTATCTGTGATGCCTCCGGAAACGGAAGCAATGATTATGATCAGGCAGCAAAATGGTTCGATCTGATTGATGAAAATCAGCTCAGTTATTGCTCGTGGAGTCTTTCAAATAAGGCAGAAACATCTGCACTGATCTCTTCCGGATGCTCTAAAACTTCCGGATGGAGTGAGGATGATCTGTCTGAGACAGGAAAATGGATCCGGGATCAGATTCTGGGAAAACATTGATAAAGAACCGGGTATGGAAGGAGAACAGAAATGAGAGTGATTGCCGGTACGGCCAGAAGCTTACAATTGAAAACAGTTCCGGGAATGGATACGAGGCCGACAACAGATCGGATCAAGGAGACATTGTTTAATATCCTGGCACCGGATATCCCGGGATGTATATTTCTTGATTTATTTAGCGGAAGCGGTGGAATCGGAATCGAAGCCCTGAGCCGGGGAGCTGAATATGCAGTTTTGGTAGATAATAGCCGGAACGCTGTATCTGTGATCCGGGAAAATTTAAAACATACCGGTTTGAATGATAAGGCACAGGTGTTGGCTTGCGATGCAGTCGGCGCTATCCGTATGCTGGCGGATCGGAAAAAGCAGATAGATATTATATTTATGGATCCACCATATAACCATGCACTGGAACGGGAGGTGCTTTATGCACTGGCGGCTACCGAACTGGTCGGTGAAGATACGTTGATCGTTGTGGAATCCAGCCTGGAAACGGAATTTGATTATCTGGAAGAATTGCCATTTACGATACAGAGGGTGAAAGAATATAAAACCAATAAACATACTTTTATTATGAGGTGACAAATATGAGACGTGCAATTTATGCCGGAAGTTTTGATCCGGTGACGTTGGGACACCTGGATATTATTAAACGTTCTTCAGAGATTTTTGATGAAATTATAGTGGGAGTTCTGAATAACAGTTCGAAATCTCCATTGTTTTCTGTGGAAGAACGTGTTAATATGTTAAAGGAAGCAACGACTTTGATTAAAAACTGTTCCGTACAGGCATTTTCCGGTTTGTTAGTGGATTTTGCCAGAGAAACCGATACACATGTGATTGTGCGTGGGTTACGGGCAGTGACAGATTTTGAATATGAGTTACAAATTGCACAGAGTAATCGAATCGTGGCAGAGGAGATCGATACCATATTTTTAACGACGAATATACAGTATTCTTACTTAAGTTCCAGTATGGTTAAGGAGTATGCCAGTTACGGAACCGATGTATCAAACTTTGTGCCGGCAAATGTAGTGCCGCTGCTGGAAGCAAAATATAATACTGAGAAATAACGGACTAAATATAGAATCAGGAGGATAATCATGGGTAAGAAAAGTGTAGAAGATATGATCAATGAGATTGAAATATATATTGACAGCTGTAAGTTCGCTGCATTTTCATCAGACCGGATTGTGGTGCCAAAGAGTGAACTGCAGGCATTGTTAAAAGAGTTAAAATTAAAGCTGCCGAGTGATCTGGAGCGCAGTAAAAAAATAATGCGGAATAAGGAAGGTATTATGACTGATGCCAGAACCCGTGCTGAAGCAATCGTTGCCGAGGCAAATGATCAGGCACAGAAAATGGTAGAGGAAAGTGAAATCGTAACACTGGCAAATCTGCAGGCAGAAGAGATTCTCCGCCAGGCCAATATGGAACGGAATTCAATTATTGAGCAGGCAAATGCAGAAGCAACAGAGATTCGTCTGGGTATGATGGAATATACAACCGGTATGTTAAATGATATTGAAAAGTATATTCAGACTACAATGGAAGTTGAGAAGACAAATTATGAGAATCTGATTGAGTCTTTACAGAACAATATTGCTGTTATCGGAGCAAACAGAAGCGAAATAGAAGAACAGCATGAGGCAATGCTGCGTGCACAGGAAACAGAAATCACACCGGAACCACAGTATGTGGACAGTGCATTTGCACCGCAGGAGAATTATGAAGAGCAGGCATCCTATGCACAGTCGGAGCAGGAGGAAGAGAATATACAGCCGGCACCGAAAAATGTCCCTGCCGAGAGCGATGATGATGAAGTGTTCGAGTATGAGGATGAAGAGGATGACTTATTCGGCGAATAAGTGAGTTATGTAGAACAAATGTACAAGCAGATAACTGGAAAGTCCCATGCATAACTTTATAAGACTATAATGAAACACAGACAGCTCGTGGCTGGTGATCACATGCTTAGTCTGCAGAATGCTGCAGATGCCGCCGAAAGATGTGAGACCGGCAATCAGAGCTGTTTTCTGTTTTAAAGAGATAGGGAAGGCTGTAATTAAATGAATTCCGTTTGTAATCTCCAGCCCGGAAATTATGGTTCGGAGAATGATATTTGAAGGTGGGATGATCTTCAGTAAGAATTGTATACCAATGCAGAATAGCATGATAGTAATTCCAATCGTTAAAATGATCTGAAGTGATTGATGAACAATCTGATCAAAAGAGAGCGGAAGGGCCGATGTGGATTTAGGACTTAAATGCTTTTTGTTTTCAGAAGCGGAAACAAGCAAAAAAACAAGAAAATACAGGAAGACAGGCAGATAGACGGAGAGCAGAAAGGGAAGGACGGCTATCTGATTACGGAGAGTATGGTGCAGAACGTATCCCATGATAAACATAGGGCTGGTAATGTTACAGATGCAAAGCAGGATATTTGCCTGTCGTTTTGTCCATAATTGTTGAGTAAATTGAATATTTACCAGATTAGCACCAATAGGAAGACCGCATAAAAGGCCCAGAAAACAGATGAAACGGCCCGTGCTTTGCTGTAACAGAAGAGTGGTAATGATCATAAAGGGCAGGATGGATGGCAGAACAGCTTCGTACCATAACTCAAGACCGGTATGTGCCCCCTGAATGACACAAGGGGCCTGAAATAACATCATCGTCAGCAGCATAATTAAAAAGGCTGTAATAAAAAAATGACGAAAAAAGGCTATGCGCATATAAAGTGTCCCAAGTGGAATTGGTATAGTTTATGACTGGGAATCGATAAAAATACCGGCACGGAAATCATTGACCGGATTACGCTGATAATGCCGGCTGGCAGCCAGTTCATATAAATGTGCACTTGCAATATCCTGTTCCAGCAGAGAAGCTCCGAGAGAGTCGGTATTTTTTAATTGCCGGAGTCCGGTGGACACCTTATTGATAACAGGAATAGAAGAATGCGCATTAATATATTTAAGTAAAGGCGCTGCTTCCTGACGGAAGGCAAGCAATCGGGCATAATGCATGCTATTACTTTTGCGCTGAAGCATCATCTGTTCACTACGGATATCCAGTAGAATATGCAGCAGGGAACGTAGAATCCTGGTTTTTGTATAAGACTTATTAACAAGAAGATCTAAAAATTCCGAGCAGGATAATGCCGGGTCATATAAAGTCTGAATCCGGTTTGATAACTCGGTATTGATATCCAGATATTCTGTGAGCGGACGAGCCGGATTCCAGAGACAATACTGGAGATAAGGATAGAAGTCATCAAGCGAAATAGGAGACTGCATATGACAACCAGATTGAAGAATGCTATATGTGCTTGCTGGCAGATAATGAAGCAGATTTTCGGTGCAGCCATGAGAAAGTAGAGCTTCGCGGATAGCGGTGGCTGAGCAGAAACGGCCGGTCAGTGCAGTATTATGGTATCCGGTATCCGTGCGGAGACAGATAGCAGGTGTGATAGAACTTTGAAGCTGCCGGAGTGCTTTTAAATATTCAATACCAAGAATGGCATTGGGAGAGGTTAGCAGAGTATCCAACTGTTCTGAGGAAGCGTCAGAGGCCTGAAATGTGGCATGGAGAGCATGCTGTCTGGCTTTTGGAAAGGAGAGTCCGTCGGATAATGCCTGATTCAGGATACAACGATAATTTTCAGGTTCTTCAATCAGAAAATCAGCCAGTTGCTGCAGAAGCTCAAGGGAGGTATCCTCACATCCGAAACATAAAGCAGAAATACAATTTAAATCATCAAGTAACCGAACGCCGCCGTAAGCAAAGAATTCAGCGCTTGCAGTCCCGTATAATGTCGGAAGCTCAAATACGGCATCCGCACCCTGGGCAACTGCCATCGCAGCCCGTTGATATTTATTTAAAATGGCAGGGACACCGCGCTGCATAAAATTCCCATTTAAAATAACAACAATATAATCGGCATGAGTCTGTTCACGCGCCTGTGACAGCTGGTAGGCATGACCGTTGTGAAATGGATTATATTCAGCAATAATACCTGTAATCTGCATAGAAACGCTCCTGATCAAAATTATCATATATAATTTACTATAAAGGAAAAAAGAATAAAAAACAAGATGATAAAAAAACTTTTATTTATTGACAAAGTGTGATACAATATAGAAAATGTGTGAAATGATAATGTGGGAATATAGTGAAAGGATCTGTTTATGGGGAGGAGAGAAACGGGAATTATAAAAAGCAGTTGACAGAACAGAAAAAATATATTAGGATTAGAACAGAACGAACGTATGTTTTGCTTAGGAGGATATTATGGCAAGTGAAGAAAAATTAAAAGCATTGGATGCCGCACTGGCACAGATTGAGAGACAATATGGTAAAGGATCCGTTATGAAACTTGGCGATAGCGGAAATGGGATGAATGTAGAAACGATTCCGACAGGTTCCCTGAGTCTGGATCTTGCACTGGGACTTGGCGGATTACCAAAGGGAAGAATTATAGAGATTTACGGACCGGAGTCCAGTGGTAAGACTACGGTTGCATTACATGCAGTAGCAGAAGTACAGAAACAGGGTGGTATTGCAGGATTTATTGATGCGGAGCATGCGTTGGATCCGGCATATGCGAAGAATATCGGTGTTGATATCGATAATCTGTATATTTCACAGCCGGACAATGGTGAGCAGGCACTGGAGATCACGGAAACTATGGTACGTTCCGGAGCCGTGGATATTGTAATTGTGGATTCGGTAGCAGCGCTGGTCCCAAAGGCAGAGATTGACGGTGAAATGGGCGATTCTCATGTAGGGCTGCAGGCAAGACTGATGTCTCAGGCACTTCGAAAGCTGACAGCGGTTATCAGTAAATCCAATTGTGTAGTGATTTTTATTAACCAGCTTCGTGAAAAAGTAGGTGTTATGTTTGGTAATCCGGAAACAACAACCGGAGGACGTGCTTTGAAATTCTATTCTTCTGTCCGGTTGGATGTACGGAGAATCGAAACATTGAAAAAGGGAACAGACATTGTCGGAAACCGTACCAGAGTAAAAGTAGTTAAGAACAAGGTCGCTCCACCGTTTAAAGAAGCAGAGTTTGATATCATGTTTGGTGAAGGTATTTCCAGAGAAGGTGATATTCTTGATCTGGCTGTTGCGAATGAGGTGGTTCAGAAATCCGGTGCCTGGTTCGCGTATCAGGGAGAAAAAATCGGTCAGGGAAGAGAGAATGCGAAGACATACCTGAAGGAAAATCCTGCGGTAATGGCAGAAATAGAAACAATAGTCCGTGAGAAATGCGGAATTGGAGCAGAAGAGGCAGAGACTGCAGAGGAAACAGACAAACCGGGTAGAACGGCAAAGAGTAAAGCAAAAGAGGAGTAGGCTGTGGAACGGAACCGGACAGAATATGTACAGGCAAAAGAATATGCACTTCGGAGTCTGACCTGTCTGGAACAGTCGGAATTCCAGATCAGGCAGAAACTGAGTCGAAAAAAATATACAGAAAAGACAATAGACGAAGTTCTGTTGTTTTTAAAACAGTATGATTTTGTTAATGATCAGAGATTTACGGAACAATATGTGGCAAGTCATTGCCGGCGGTTGAATCGTAGGCAGATTCTCGATAAATTGTATATGAAAGGAATCCGGCAGGCAGAGATTGATGACTATCTGGAACTGTATCAATATGACGAAGAACAGATATTGAAACGGGCAGTGGAAAAGTATATGAATTCTCATGATATGGAAAAAGACGGCCAGTATGATAAATGCATCATATACTTTATGCAGAAGGGCTATGCGTACGCAATGATAAAATCTGTACTTGTACAAACTGCTATTGTACAGGAAGAATGAAAAACATCTGTTTTTTGATGAAAAGTGTTGAAATTGATTAGGCATTTATACAAAAATGCGAGAAGATTTTTTCAGAGCACTTGACATAATGCACAAATAAGTATAGAATTGTTATGTTGTATTCGTACAATGAAAACTAAATAAGGAGGTGCTCCTGTGGACCCGATTCAATATATAATTTGTGCTATTATAGTATTAGTGGTTGCCGTTATTACGTGGTTTGTTGCGATTGCATATCGCAAGAATGTCGCAGAAAGTAAGACCGGCAAGGCTGAAGATAAAGCTCGAGAGATTATTGATGAAGCCCTCAAGACTGCCGAAGCAAAGAAGCGTGAAGCATTGTTAGACGCAAAGGAAGAAAATCTTCGGATCAAAAATGAATTTGATAAAGAGATTAAAGAGCGTCGAAATGAAGTACAGCGTATGGAGAAGCGAGTTCTTTCAAAAGAAGAAAATCTGGATCGTAAATCCGAACAGATTGAAAAGAAAGAAGCTTCATTAGCTGCCAAAGAGGCTTCGCTTGAAAAGCAGAAGGCAAAGGTTGAGGAACTCCAGGCAAAGCGGCTGCAGGAACTAGAGAGAATCTCTGGATTAACCTCTGAACAGGCAAAAGATTACTTATTAAAGACTGTGGAAGATGAAGTAAAGCATGAAACTGCAGTCATGATCAAGGAAATGGAAAGCCGGGCAAAGGAAGAAGCCGGTAAGAAGGCGAAAGAATATGTGGTAAATGCAATACAGAAATGTGCTGCAGACCATGTTGCAGAGGCAACAATTTCGCTGGTTCAGTTGCCAAACGATGAAATGAAGGGAAGAATTATCGGTCGAGAGGGAAGAAATATCAGAACCCTTGAAACTTTGACAGGTGTAGATTTAATTATTGATGACACACCGGAAGCAGTCATTTTATCAAGTTTCGATCCGATTCGTCGTGAGGTAGCAAGAATTGCGCTGGAAAAATTGATCATTGATGGAAGAATCCATCCGGCCAGAATTGAAGAGATGGTTGAGAAAGCGCAGAAAGAAGTTGAGACGGCAATGCGGGAAGAAGGCGAGGCAGCTACATTAGAAGTGGGTGTACATGGCATTCATCCGGAGCTGGTTCGGTTACTGGGAAAGATGAAATTCAGAACCAGTTATGGTCAGAATGCATTAAAGCATTCCGTTGAGGTTGCTCAGTTATGTGGATTGTTAGCCGGTGAGATCGGTGTTGATATCCGTATGGCAAAGAGAGCAGGTCTTCTTCATGATATTGGTAAAGCCTTAGATCATGAGATGGAAGGTTCCCATATTTCAATTGGTGTTGATTTATGCCGGAAATATAAGGAATCTCCGATTGTAATTAATGCAGTAGAAGCTCACCATGGTGATGTTGAACCGGAATCCTTGATCGCATGTATCGTGCAGGCAGCCGATACGATTTCAGCTGCAAGACCGGGTGCCAGACGTGAAACGTTGGAGACATACACAACAAGACTGACACAGTTAGAAGCAATTGCAAACAGCTTTAATGGTGTTGATAAAACTTTTGCTATTCAGGCAGGTAGAGAGATTCGTGTAATGGTAGTTCCGGAGCAGGTCAGTGATGCGGATATGGTTATTCTTGCACATGATATTGCAAAGCAGATTGAAAGTGAATTAGAATATCCAGGACAGATTAAGGTCAGCTTGATTCGTGAATCCCGTGCAACTGATGTTGCAAAGTAGTCCAAAACATTGAGTCATTGAAGCATAATGCTGAAGACATCCGCCATAGTATCAATAGTGATTGGTATTATGGCGGTTTTTTATTTGCAGATTCGGATGATATATATTACGATGGTGATTAGAAACACAGGAGGATAGAATGAATGGCAAAATATAAGAAATTAGGCGAAGAATTAGCATATCGCGGGGGAATTATTGAGGTTTATCGGGATAGACTTCTGCTTCCTGACGGAAAAAAAGTAGTATATGATTTGATCAGGCATTCCGGCGGAGCTGCCGTATTGCCGATCACAGAAGACGGAAGGTTGGTAGTTGTCCGGCAATATCGCAACAGTGTCGATAAAGAAGTGTATGAAATCCCGGCCGGGTTATTAGAGCCGACGGATAAATCCGGTGAAACCTGTGCCAGACGCGAATTACAGGAAGAAACCGGCTATATAGCCGGAAACATGGAGTTTATAGCACAGGTGTATGGAGCAATCGGTGTATGTGATGAAAAAACAGATATTTATTTGGCGGAAAAGCTGACTCCTTGTGAGAGACATCCGGATCCGGAAGAATTTATAGATATTTGTTATCTGAAACTGGAGGATGCGGTGCGAATGATAAAAAATCGTGAAATCATAGATGCAAAAACAGTGATCGCCATACAGTATTATCAGTTAAAGAGCGGAGACAATACGAATAAACTCTGATACTACAGCATATATAGTATAAGCCGGATGTTGTCCGGATTTATGAAGTATCCGGAGGTGGCACATGAGTGAAAAAAGGATTTCATGGCTGATATTAACATGCTTTACAGGTATTATAACAGGGACGGTTCTGGCCAATACAGCCGGTCTTATGAAATCTGATTTTCTGTATATATTTGCAGTGGATCAATACTCGGCAGCTGGATGGCTTCAACAGGCAAGAAAAGATTTTCTGTTTTATCTGCTTCGCCAAAGAGGAATCCAGTTTGTGTTTTTTTGTGTGCTTGGCTTTTTGGGAAATCCGGCAATTATTGTGCTGCTGGGAGTGTTTTTTGGCGGAATGATATGGGGAATGATCCTTTCGTTGGAAACAATACGGCTGGGTATTCAGGGAATGTTGTTTGCAGTGAGTTTGTTTTTTCCGCATAGTTTGCTTTATATTATAGCATTTGGAAGTTTTATCCGGATGCGATGGAAGATGGAAGAACAATCACAGCATATATTCAGCTATGGGGTGAAGTGTATTGTATTACCACTTTTGTTTACAATGATCGGCATTTTGGCAGAAGGGTTTGTCTCACCATTACTCATCCAGTGGGTTATGAGAAGTTAAGACAATTGAAAATGCATATTTTGTATATTGATTTTTAAGGAATTACTGATTATAATAAAAACAATATCGGCGAATTGTGAAAGGTATTGTTGAATGGGTGAAGAGATTGGTTACTTTGAGACCTATTTAAGAGATGTGAAGCGTTCGAGTATAAATACAATAGCGGCATATCGCAGGGATCTGGTGAAATTTGAAAAATATATGGAAGAACAAGGACGTACTTCAGTTGATATGGTGACAGCTACCAGTTTGACGAGCTATGTTCTTTATTTGGAAAAGCAGGGGATGTCTACAGCTACAATTTCCAGAAGCGTAGCGTCTATTCGTGCTTTTTTCGTGTTTTTATTACGAAAAGGAAGAATCCGGCAGGATCCGTCTGAACAATTGAAGCCGCCACATGTAGAAAAGAAAATACCGCAGATTTTATCTGTGGCTGAAGTAGAATTGCTATTGGAACAGCCATCCGGCAATTCACCGAAGGAATTGCGGGATAAGGCGATGCTGGAATTGCTTTATGCAACCGGAATTCGGGTATCGGAATTAATTTCGTTAAAGGTTCAGGATGTGAATCTGCATATGAATTATATCTGTTGTCACGATGGAGAAAAGGAACGTGTAATTCCGTTTGAGCGGGTGGCAAAGGAAGCTATCTTGCGGTATTTGCAATTGGGACGGGATTCCCTGAATAAAGAAAGTGAGTATCTGTTTGTGAACTATCAGGGTGGCGTGATGACCAGACAGGGTTTTTGGAAAATAATCAAACATTATGCCAATATGGCAGGAATTGAGAAAGATATTACACCACATATGATCCGGCATTCATTTGCATCACATCTGGTTGAAAATGGGGCAGATCTAAAGGCAGTGCAGGAAATGTTAGGTCATTCTGATATTTCAACTACCCAGATTTATGTAAAAAGAAATGCTGTCCGTTTAAAAGAAATATATGATCAGGCTCATCCAAGAGCTAAAAAGGCATAAGGAATATTTATATGATAGAAGAGAGTAAATTATCAAATGGAATCCGGACTATAATCGAAACAGTGCCCAATGTACGTTCAGTTGCATTGGGCATTTATGTTGAGGTCGGTTCGGCATATGAAACAGAACAGAATAATGGAATATCGCATATGATTGAACATATGTTGTTTAAGGGAACAGAGAAAAGAAGTGCCCGGGAAATAGCAATCGAGACAGCACGGCTCGGAGACGATCTGAATGCATATACAGCAAAAGAGGTGACCTGTTTTTATGCCAGAGTATTGGATGAACAGCTGCCATCTATTGTAGAAATTCTGGGTGATATGTTGTGCCATTCTGTGTTTCGTGAAGATGATCTGGAAAAAGAGAAGGGTATTATTCTGGATGAAATCGATATGTATGAAGATTCTCCGGAAGATATGGTACAGGAACAGTTTCAGAAATTGGCATGGAAGGGCAGCCCGCTTGGATATATTATTTCCGGAAAAGAAGAAAATGTCAGACGGATTACAAGAGATGAACTGGTAAGGTTCTGGAAAGAATCTTATGTTGCGGAGCGTGTGCTGATATCAGTGGCAGGCAATGTTGATGTACAGAAAGTAAGGGAATTGCTTGAAAGCAGTTTCTCGGAAATTCCGCATGGTAAGGGTATAAGAAAATCAGATGCTCCGACATATTATCCGATACGACAGGTTTTTCAGAAAGAAACCGAGCAGATGCATTTATGCATGGGTTTTCCGGGAATTAGCCATACAGACTGCAGAAGTTATATCCTTTCTATGGCAAATAGCATTTTAGGCGGAAGTTCCTGCTCCAGACTATTTCAGCAGATACGGGAGGAACAAGGTCATTGCTATAGCATTTATTCGTATGGAAGTTCCTATCGGAATGCAGGAACGATTCAGATATATGCAGGCATGAATCCGGAACATGCAGGTGATGTAGGTGAAGGAATCTTAGATGTTATCCGGAAATTACAGAAAACAGGGCCGACAGAGGAAGAAATCCGACAGACATTATCGCAGATCCGTTCGGAATTGTATCTGTCCATGGAAAATACACATAACCGCATGAATCATAATGCACGTAGTTTTCTTTATTATGACCGGTTTATTTCTCCGGAGGAAATGCTTTCTGAACTGGAGCAGATAAAAAGAGAGGATCTGATCCGGTTCATGCAGGAGTTTTTGAACCATGAGCGGCTTGGAATTACGTTGATGGGAGATATTCAGGCTCATCCGGAAATAAAAAATATTATTTATGGTATTTAAAACACAATTTAGACGTATTTTTTCGGTATTCTATTTAGAAATAAATGTCCATGAGAAATATAAGGAGGGACAGATATGCTGCTTGTAAAGAATTTGGTAAAAAACTATGGGAAACATGAGGCGTTAAAAGGAATCAGTTTTCATATAGAAGAGGGACAGATCGTCGGCCTTTTAGGCCCGAACGGTGCCGGGAAATCAACTACGATGAATATTGTGACCGGATATTTAGCACCGACATCAGGTGAAATTAAAATTCATGGGATTGACCTTTTGGAAAAACCAAAAAAAGCCAGGAGTGAACTCGGCTACCTGCCGGAGCAACCACCGCTTTATACAGATATGACAGTAGAAGAATATCTGAAGTTTGTCTGTTGTCTGAAAGGAAGTAAAAATACACATACAGCAGCTGACGAGACTGAGAAACTAATGCAACAGACCAATCTGGTGGAATATAGGAACGTAATTATAAAACAGCTATCCAAAGGCTATCGGCAGAGAGTCGGACTGGCACAGGCACTGGCAGGGAATCCGCCATTGCTGATTCTGGATGAGCCGATGGTTGGACTGGATCCGAATCAGATTATTGAAATGCGGGAATTGATCCGGTCATTGGCCGGTGAACACACCATAATTATCAGCTCCCATATATTGTCAGAGATAGAATCTGTATGCGACCATATATTGATTCTGAATCAGGGGCAGGTGATGGCTGAAAGCGAGACCAGAAAGCTGGAAGATGAAAATACGGACGCCGGACATCTGCGGATGGTTTTAAAAGGTGATAAGGCAGAAATCAGCCGGATATTGCGAAGTACGGAGCTGTTAAAGGAAATCCAGTCTATTAAAGAAACAGAATCCGGAGTATATGAAGTTAGGGCATTAGCGGAAACAGGAAATGAAGATGTCAGGGATGCCTTGTTTGTGCTGCTGGCGCAGAATCAGATAGTTGTCTATAGTTTGAATATAGAGCATCTGTCGCTGGAAGATATTTTTATTAAGCTGACAGGTAAGGAGGAAGAAAATGAAAGCAATTTATAAGCGGGAACTTGGAGCATATTTCCACTCTATGCAGGCTTACATATTCCTTGCACTATTTGTCTGCATTACGGGTATATTTTTTTCAATCGTAAATATTTCTTATGGATATAATGACTTTGCCGGATATGTTCTGAGTAATAGTTATTATATGATGTTTATTTATGCGATTGTTGTACCGATTCTTACCATGCGCATGTTTGCGGAGGAAAAGAAGCAGAAGACGGATCAGTTGCTTTTGACAGCACCTGTATCAGTTTGGGAGATCGTACTTGGAAAATATTTTGCATGCATGACAGTATTTATGATAGGTGTTGTGATCATCAGTATTTTCCCTGTAATAATTGGTATTTTCGGGAATATTCCGATTGCCAATACGATTAGCGGCTACATTGGAATGATTTTGTTTTCTGCCTGTATGATGGCAATTGGTACTATGATCTCCAGCCTGACAGAAGAACCGGTGATATCCGGAATCGTAAGTGCCGTAATCGGACTGCTTGTGATGTTTTTTGGCAGCCTTGTTTCAATCTTACCGGATGGAGCAGTGCCAACACTGATTTTCTTTGGGATTGTGATAATTGCAGTTGCGGTTATATTTTATCTGGATACCAGAAAGATACAGATAGCAGGGATTGCAGTTCTGGCCGGTGCAGTGATAACAGCCGGACTTTATTTTTTGAAAAAGGACTGGTTTGTTTATGGACTGACCTCCAGTCTGAACTGGTTATCTCTTGAAAAACGATACGAGGAATTTCTGAACGGGATCTTAAACTTTTCATCTGTTATTTATATGCTGAGTGTGAGTGCGGTTTGTCTGTTTCTGACAACCCGGATCATCAGAAGACGCAGATGGAGATAGGAGGAGAATATGGAAGACCAAAATAAAAAGATGAAAAAAAGCGATCAGAAGTTCCGATTAGGATTAACTTCATCCATTGTAGTTGTACTGGTACTGACAGTGGCAATTATCGGAAATCTTCTGGTTGGAAAGCTGAATCTTTCGTGGGATTTGTCACAGGAAGGGGTTTATACGATCTCAGATCAGACAAAGAGTATTCTGAAAGGTCTGGAACAGGATGTCATGGTCTATGTGCTGGATTCCGAGGAAGGGTTTCCAATCGGATATGCACAGATACTGAAACAGTATACAAAAACCAGTTCTCATATTCAGGTTGCATATCGGGAATTGAGTTTATATCCGAATTTCGCTTATGATTATATAGATAGTTCTACTACAATCAACAAAGACAGCATTATAGTCGTATGCGGTGAGAAGCATGTGTATCTGGATTCTGACAAATACACCAGTGTGGGAGCCGGAGATGACGGAAAGTATAAAACATCATTAAACTTTGAACCATTGCTGACATCGGCGGTTAATTCCGTAAATGACGGAGAATCATCGATTATATATCAGACAACCGGTCATAATGAACTGGATCTGTCATCATCTATACAGACAGCGATATTACGTGATAATTATACGCTCAAGGATCTGTCACTCCTTAATCTGGATACAGTTCCGGAGGATGCAGATATTGTATTGATCAATGCGCCGACTTCGGATTTTTCAAAAGAAGATTGTGATAAGATCCGGACTTATATTGAAAATGGCGGCAATGTATATTTCATTATGGAAGCTACGATTGTGTTGGAAAATCTGGAAAATCTGATGGAAACATATGGAATCCGGGCAGAAGACGGAATCGTGATGGAGCAGGATAGCTCCCGGATCTACGGTGAGACACCGACTTATATGATTCCGGTTATAAATGATACGGAAATCACCCGAAAACAGTATGAAGCCAATCTGGCACTTCTGGTTCCAATCGCAAAAGGACTGACAGAAAAAACCGGAACTGGCCGGACGGTCACAGGATTATTATCTACTTCGAATTATGCATTTTCCAAAGTGAATCTGGATTCGGAGTACCTGTCGAGGGAAGATGAGGATATAACCGGACCGTTCTATCTGGCTGCATTATCGGAAAAAGAAGGCAGTGGCAGTATGATCGTACTGGCATCATCCAATATGTGTACGGATCAGGTAGATGAAGTTGTTTCCGGAAATAATATAGATTTCCTTTTGAATGGATTTAATTATCTGGTCGGCGATGCTGACAAAATGTCTATCCGCAGTAAAGATATACAGTATGATGCAAATGTATATACAACAATGCAGACACGCATTATCAGCGCCGTTGCGGAATGGGGTCTGCCGGCTTTGATTCTGGCAGTCGGAATCGTTCTGGTTTTTGTGCGGAAAAGACGGTCCAGACCATTAAGTACAGAAGCATAAGTCAGGCACTGCGATGACGGATACTGATCAGAAGGAGACCGGTTTGTAAAAGATAACTGAGCATCATTCCCCACATATAACCTGTTAATCCGATCTGAGGAACCAGGGTCAGGATGCAGATGATTCGAATCGCAATACTGATTATGGAGTATAGCAGGTTTTTACCGGCCAGTCCCAGACCATTCATAATGCTGGCAAGACATGCAGAAAGATAAATAAAAGGACATAGTAATGCAAACTGGAAAAGAAGTTCGCCGGCAGTGGCACTTTGAAATAAAAACTGTCCGGACCAATTTCCGAAAAAAAGCAGGAATAAACTGCTGAAAATTCCGATGATCAGACAAAAGCAGATGCTTTTTCGGATGATGCCGGAAATTGCATGACTATGTTCTTTTGTATGTTCGGAAGAAATTGCAGGCAGGAGCATGGTGGACAGGGAAGCTGTCAATGTCGTAGGAAACATAATACAGGGCAGAACCATGCCTGTCAGAGTGCCATACAGGATCAATGCCTGATCACCATTCTTTAAATATAAGTTCAGCATATGCGGAATCAGGATAGATTCCAAACACTGCAGACCGGTTAAAGACAGGCGGTTAACGGTGAGCGGAACGGCATCGGTTAATAGCTCACGGCAATAAAAACCGGAAGAACGGGGACAATGACCGGAGCCGGCAATAGTCTGCTTTGAATTCTGTTTATGATGATATAGATAACAGGATAACAGCAGGAGGCATGAAACTATTTCTCCGGCTACGATTCCCCAGACTGCAAAATATGCTTTTGGAACAACCATGGAGAAAAAAGTGACGGATAGAAGATAAACGCTTCCGATTTTTGCAATTTGCTCGACCAATTGTCCCCATGCGGTTTCAACCGACTTCTGAATGCCGATAAAATAACCGGAAAGACATCCCTTCAAAGAAACAAAAGGAAAAGCCAGTGACAGGATCTTTAAACATGGTATACATTCTGTGGCACGTAAAAGCTGATAACAGATAGGCTTTGCAAGAAAGAAAGTAACAAAGCTGCATAGTATGGAAAGAAAAAGAGAAATCCGGACGGCGTGTTTCAGTAGACAGAAACCGGCGGAGATATTATGATTCGGACGGGCAATTTGTCTGGTCAGCGCTGTTTGAATACCCTGACAGCAGAAACTGAAAATGACCATATAGACAGGAAAAATCATCTGATAAATTCCTAATTCTCTGGCACCGAACAGGTTTGTAAGGAATATTCTATTATAAAATCCTAAAAAACGGGAAAGAATTCCGGCGATGGTAAGAATCAAAGTCCCTTTGATAATTGATTTTTGAGTGGAAGCAGACATAATGGGATACCTTGAAGTTACTTATTTATCATTATATGGAATTTCAGTGGAAATATGCAGAATCGGGAGTTGATATCTTATGGAAATCTATATGGATCATGCGGCGACAACGGCCATGCATCCATCTGTGCTGCAGGAGATGGAACCTTATTTTACAGAGAAATATTATAATCCTTCCGGGAATTACAGACCCGGTCAGAAAGTGAAACAGACGTTGTTTCAGATGCGGGAACGGATTGCGGCTGTGATAGGAGCAGAGCCGGAAGAAATATTTTTTACAAGCGGAGGTACGGAATCGGACAATTGGATAATCCGGTCATTTGGTAATGAAAAACCAAAGAGCCATATTATTACAACCGGCCTGGAACATCATGCAATCGGGCATTCGTGCAGGCAGTTAGAACAACAGGGGGGAAGTGTAACCTATCTTCCGGTTGATGACAGAGGAAGAGTACACATATCGGAGCTGCAGAAGGCAATCCGGCCGGATACGGTATTGATTTCGATTATGTATGCAAATAATGAAATAGGAACAATACAGCCGGTTTCTGAAATAGGTGAGACGGCACAGGCACACGGAATACCATTCCATACAGATGCGGTTCAGGCATGTGGACAGATTCCGATTCATGTTAAAAAACAGAAAATTAACCTGTTGAGTGCAAGTGCTCATAAATTTCATGGACCGAAAGGAATCGGATTTCTATATGTTGAAAAAGGGATAAAATTATATAATCTGTTAGAGGGAGGTGCACAGGAAAACGGAATGCGATCCGGAACAGAAAATGTTCCGGGAATTGTAGGAATGGCAGCCGCACTGGAATTGGCAGCACACACCATGGAGAAAAATATGAAAAAAGAGAGTGCGTTAAGGGATTATATGATAACAAGAATTTTGAAGGAAATACCATATTCAAGATTAAACGGACATTCCTGGTACCGATTGCCGAATAATATAAATGTAGCATTTCGATTTGTAAACAGTGCACCACTGCTGGTATGGCTGGATATGAATGGAGTCTGTGCATCGGGAGGATCCGCATGTAATTCCGGTTCGGCGGGACCGTCGCATGTGATCAAGGCGATTCGGGTACCAGATGAATATAAACAGGGAGTTCTGCGGTTGACATTGGGAGAAGAGAATACAAAAGAAGACGCAGATCGTGTAATTGATCTTCTAAAGACCAAAATACAGGAACTGCGTCTGCAATCACCGGAATATGAAGATTTTATAAGAAACAGTCAAAAATCAGGTGAGTGAAATGAATTCCGGTTTCCGGTTCTTGAATACACAATAGTAACGAAATCCACAATCCTTCAGCAGGTCTTCTGCAATATCGAAACCGTAAGCAAAATATTGAGGCTGGTGAGCATCGCTTCCGACAGTGATGATCTCACCACCCATGTCTTTATACATGGACAGGATATCGCGGTGGGGATGCGGATATCCAAGTCCTTTGTACAGACCGGCAGTATTGATTTCGATTCCCTTTCCCTGGTGAATCAGATTTTTAAAGATCGCTTCGAAAACATCGGCATAATCCCTGAAATCCCAGCCTTGATTCTGTGTTGGACCATAGCGGACCACATAATCCAGATGACCGTATACATCATAATTCTGAAAGTTTTTTGTGTTTTCGTAAATAGATTCAAAATATTCCCGGTAAGCCTCGGTCTGGGAACGGCCTTCATAGTAAGAGGGATAATAAGGATCCATACCGCGTACCAGATGAGAAGAACCAATGATAAAATCAAAGTTATAATCAGAGACATAAGTCTCCAGTTTATCTGCAATATGAGCCATTAATCCGAGCTCTACTCCGGTTCTTACAGTGATCTGCTCCCGATATTGATCGGTTAATTCCGCTATCCTGGTCAGATAAGACGGAGTATCAAGCTGAAAATCCATACCATTTTCTGCGTCGACCGGAAAATCAATATCATGATGATCGGTCAGATAAAAATATTTCATTCCACAGGCAACTGCACGATTTAACATATCTGTAACGGGTGTCTCGGAATCACTTGAAAACTCGGAATGAACATGACAATCTGCAAGCATAATGAAAACCTCCTGTTTGATAATTCTATTTATAAAATTAATTTTTGTAATCCCACAGGATTCAGTTTATCATAAAAAGAAGAATGGAAAAAGCACAAAAAAAATCTTTTTATAAATAGACTTGAAATTTTTTCCCAAAGACGGTATTATTATGAATGTAAAAGCCATGTTTAATAACCGTCATTCGACGGTATATTATAAATTAATATTCACTTTATAGGAGGAATTTTCAAATGGCAGTAAAAGTAGCGATTAATGGTTTTGGACGTATTGGCCGTCTGGCATTCAGACAGATGTTCGGAGCAGAAGGATATGAAGTTGTTGCAATCAACGATTTAACAAAGCCTTCCATGCTTGCAGATCTTCTTAAGTATGATACAGCACAGGGTGGATACTGTGGTAAGATCGGTGAGAACCTTCACACAGTTTCAGCTGATGATGAGGCTAACACAATCACAGTTGATGGTAAGACTCTTACAATCTACAAGGAAGCAGATGCAAACAATCTTCCTTGGGGTAAGATCGGTGTAGATGTAGTTCTTGAGTGTACAGGTTTCTACTGCTCAAAGGATAAGTCTATGGCTCATATCAATGCAGGTGCTAAGAAGGTTGTTATCTCAGCTCCAGCTGGTAATGATCTGAAGACTATCGTATTCTCAGTCAACCAGGATACTTTAACAGCTGATGATCAGATCATCTCTGCTGCATCTTGTACAACAAACTGTCTTGCACCTATGGCTAAGGCATTAAATGATTACGCTCCAATCCAGTCAGGTATCATGTCTACAATTCATGCTTACACAGGTGATCAGATGATCCTTGATGGACCACACAGAAAGGGCGATTTAAGAAGAGCAAGAGCAGGTGCTGCTAATATCGTTCCTAACTCAACAGGTGCTGCTAAGGCAATTGGCCTGGTTATTCCAGAGTTAAATGGCAAGTTAATCGGATCAGCTCAGAGAGTTCCTGTTCCAACAGGTTCTACCACAATCTTAACTGCAGTAGTTAAGGGTGCTGATGTAACAGTTGATGGAATCAACGCTGCTATGAAGGCTGCTTCATCAGAGTCATTCGGTTACAACACAGATCCAATCGTATCTTCAGATGTTATCGGTATGAGATATGGCTCATTATTTGATGCTACTCAGACTATGGTATCTAAGATTGCTGATGACTTATATGAAGTACAGGTAGTTTCTTGGTATGATAACGAGAACTCATACACAAGCCAGATGGTTCGTACAATTAAGTACTTTGCTGAATTAGCATAATCCTGGTTGAATATTAATTGACCTTAAGGGTCCGGTCTTCATGGACCGGGCTCTTTTTTTCACGAAAGCATGAGCCTTGCACGAACATATATATCACGTGCGTCGGGTGCTTGCACACAGCGCGCACGTGATATATATGTTCGTATAGGGCGAAGCCCGTGACCGAGCCGAGAACGGCGAGGTTGCAAGGCGCAAAAGGCGGCGAAGCCCGTGACCGAGCCGGGAGCGGCGAGGTTGCAAGGCTATATTACTGTACTTTGAACATTCCTCCGGAATACTCCGGAGAAGAATAATGTAATAATGAAAGGAGCATAAATATGCTGAATAAGAAATCCGTAGATGATATTAATGTAAAAGGAAAAAGAGTCCTGGTTCGTTGTGATTTTAATGTACCTTTAAAGGATGGACAGATTACAGACGAGAATCGTCTGGTTGCAGCTCTCCCTACAATCAAGAAGTTAGTTGCAGATGGTGGAAAGATCATCCTTTGCTCACACCTGGGTAAGGTTAAGACAGAAGAAGATAAGAAGACCAAGACATTGGCACCGGTTGCAAAGCGTCTGACAGAGCTGTTAGGACAGGAAGTTAAGTTTGTAGCTGATCCTGAAGTTGTAGGACCGAATGCAAGAGCAGCTGTAGAAGCTATGAAAGATGGCGAGATCATTCTGCTTGAGAATACTCGTTTCAGACCGGAAGAGACCAAGAATGGTGAAGCATTCAGCAAGGATCTGGCAAGCATCTGTGATGTATTTGTAAATGATGCATTCGGTACAGCACACAGAGCTCACTGCTCAAATGTAGGTGTTGCTTCCTTAGTAGATACAGCAGTTGTTGGTTACTTAATGCAGAAGGAGATTGACTTCCTTGGAAATGCAGTTGAGAATCCGGTTCGTCCATTCGTTGCAATCTTGGGCGGTGCAAAGGTAGCAGATAAGTTAAACGTTATCTCAAACCTGTTAGAGAAGTGCGATACCCTGATCATTGGCGGTGGTATGGCATATACCTTCTTAAAGGCAAAGGGCTATGAGATTGGTAAGTCTTTAGTAGATGATACCAAGATCGATTACTGTAAGGAAATGATGGAGAAGGCAGACAAGCTTGGAAAGAAGTTATTACTTCCTGTAGATTCTGTTATGATCACTGACTTCCCGAATCCAATTGATGCACCTGTTGAGACAACTATCTGTGATGCTGATAAGATGGACGCTTCCAAGGAAGGCTGCGATATCGGACCTAAGACAATTGAGCTTTATGCAGAGGCTGTTAAGACAGCTAAGACCGTTGTTTGGAACGGACCTATGGGTGTATTTGAGAACCCTACACTGGCTGCAGGTACAAAGGCAGTAGCAGCAGCATTGGCAGAGACCGATGCTACAACCATTATCGGTGGTGGTGATTCAGCAGCAGCTGTTAATCAGTTAGGCTATGGTGATAAGATGAGCCATATTTCTACCGGTGGCGGTGCTTCCCTTGAGTTCTTAGAGGGTAAGGAGCTTCCTGGTGTAGCAGCAGCTAACGATAAGTAAGAACGCAGGCAGATAAGGAGATAAGAAAATGGCAAGAAAAAAGATTATTGCAGGTAACTGGAAGATGAACAAGACTCCGAGTGAGGCAGTTGCTCTGGTTAACGAGTTAAAGGACTTAGTAAAGAATGATGATGTAGATGTTGTATATTGTGTACCGGCAATTGACATTGTTCCTGTAGTAGAAGCTACCAAGGGTACAAACGTCGCTGTAGGTGCAGAGAATATGTACTTTGAAGAGAGCGGTGCATACACCGGAGAAATTTCAGCAGCTATGCTGATAGATGCAGGTGTTAAGTATGTTATTATCGGACATTCAGAGCGTCGTGATTACTTCAAGGAAGATGATGCATTACTGAACAAGAAGGTTAAGAAGGCATTTGAGGCTGGTATTACTCCGATTCTTTGCTGTGGTGAGTCATTAGAGCAGAGAGAGCTTGGCGTAACTATGGATTGGATCCGTCTTCAGATCAAGTCTGATCTGGCTGGTATTACAGCAGATCAGGTTAAGAGCATGGTAATCGCTTATGAGCCGATCTGGGCAATCGGTACCGGTAAGACAGCCACTTCTGACCAGGCACAGGAAGTATGTAAGGGTATCCGTGATCTGATCGCTGAGATTTATGATGCACCGACAGCAGAAGCTGTTCGTATTCAGTATGGTGGATCTATGAATGCCGGAAATGCAGCAGAGCTGTTAGCAAAGCCTGATATTGACGGTGGTCTGATCGGTGGCGCATCTCTGAAGGCTGACTTTGGTAAGGTAGTTAACTACAACAAGTAAGATCTTGTAATTTTGTAGGAAAGAAGCAATAAAAATAAACTCTCGTCTGTGAGCGGATACTAGGGATCAGGAGCAGATGAGAGTTTTTTGCGTTGAAATCAGCAGTTATAACCGTTTGTCACAAAAACATAACCGTTTGTCGGATGAATGGAGCGGATAAAATATAATATGATATACTGACAGAGTAGGAAGCAGATTTCCGAACATTATGAAGAAAACAAAAGAAAACGGAGGAATGGGAAATGAAGGATTGTAAGAAGATAAAGGCAAACAAGAGTTACACAACTGCAGAATTGTTTGAAGTTATAAAGGATTGTAACTTCACTGCAGGGAAGCCGGAGTATAAGGAAATGGGAATTATTAAGTTTATCAAGCTTCCTGCAGTCGGAAGATATTGTCTGCATATTGTTGCCGGAGGAAACTGGATTCAGATTTCGATTACCGATGATATGGCACAGACCGGTACATATGTAGCGAATTCTATGGTAAGCAGCAGACTGGGTATTTTTGCAAAAGCACTGGATAAGGATAAGAAACCATCCAGAGATGTGCTGGAGAAAACAACCGAAGAGTTGGAGCGGTTCCTGAGCTTATAGATTCTTTTAACTCCTTATGGATATGATGGATAATTTTCTTGAATGCGAGAAATGATTATGATAAGATAGTTACGGTTAAATAGTAATTTTTATATTATGTATTCAAAGGAGATAGAACGATGAGTAAAAAACCAGTAGTATTAATGGTTCTTGACGGTTATGGATTAAGTGATAATCCGGACGGAAATGCAGTAGCCATGGCAAATACCCCGGTCATGGACAAATTAATGAAGGAATGCCCGTTTGTAAAAGGAAATGCATCCGGTCTTGCGGTTGGATTGCCGGACGGTCAGATGGGAAATTCAGAGGTTGGGCATATGAATATCGGTGCAGGCCGTATTATTTATCAGGAACTGACCAAGATTACAAAGTCGATTCAGGACGGAGATTTCTTTGAAAATGCAGAACTGCTCCGTGCCATTGAAAACGTAAAGAAGAATCATTCAGATCTTCATTTATGGGGTCTGTTATCAGATGGCGGTGTACACAGCCATATTACACATTTATATGGATTACTGGAGCTGTGCAAGCGTCAGGGGATTGAAAATGTATATGTACATGCATTCCTGGATGGCCGTGATACTCCACCGGCATCTGGAAAGGATTATGTTGCACAGTTAGAAGCGAAGATGAAAGAAATCGGTGTTGGTAAGATTGCCTCTTTATCCGGCCGTTATTATGCAATGGATCGTGATAATCGTTGGGATCGTGTTGAGAAGGCATATGCGTCCCTGGTATACGGTGAAGGCGAAACTGCTACAGATGCAGTTCAGGCTATGGCTGATTCCTATGCAAAGGATGTTACAGATGAGTTTGTACTTCCGACAGTCATCGTTGACGAGGCAGGTAAGCCTTTGTCTCTGGTAAAGGAGAATGATTCCGTAATCTTCTTCAACTTCCGTCCGGACCGCGCCCGTGAGATTACCCGTGCATTCTGCGATAAGGAATTTACAGGCTTTGAGCGGAAGAATGGATTTATGCCATTAACCTATGTATGCTTTACAGATTATGATGAGACGATTGAAAACAAATATGTTGCATTCAAGAAGGAGAGCATCACCAATACATTCGGTGCATATCTGGCAGAAAACAATCTGACACAGCTTCGTCTGGCTGAGACAGAGAAATATGCACATGTTACATTCTTCTTCAATGGTGGTGTAGAGGAACCGAACAAAAACGAAGAACGGATTCTGGTAAAATCTCCGGCAGTAGCAACCTATGATCTCCAGCCGGAAATGAGTGCACCGGAGGTGTGCAAGAATCTGGTTGAGGCAATTACATCGGATAAGTATGATGTGATTATTATTAACTTTGCAAATCCTGATATGGTAGGTCATACCGGAGTGATTCCTGCAGCTGTAAAGGCTGTTGAAACAGTGGACCAGTGCGTAGGAGAAGCGGTGGAAGCAGTAAAGAAGATGGACGGTGTTCTGTTTATCTGTGCCGATCATGGTAATGCAGAGAAGATGATCGATTATGAGACAGGAAAGCCGCATACGGCACATACAACCAATCCGGTTCCGTTTATTCTCTTTAATTATGATCCAACGTATACTTTACAGGAAAATGGATGTCTGGCAGATATCGCACCAACCTTATTAGAAGTAATGGGACTTCCACAGCCACAGGAGATGACCGGAAAGTCACTGCTGGTAAAGAAAAATTAATGAATAACAATCGTATTGATAATTATATAATATAATTCAGATCATGAATACAGACCCTTATGATTTTTGACCGAAACAGTCAAAGATGAATAAGGGTCTGTTTTTTGTGCATACTTTTTACTAAGCCTAATTGCATATAGGAGGAATGAAAAGATGCGAGAAGTAAAAATTCTGGATGTACATGCTAGAGAGATTTTGGATTCCAGAGGAAATCCGACCGTAGAAGTGGAGGTGCAGCTGGAGGCCGGAATCACGGGACGTGCGCAGGTGCCGTCCGGTGCATCAACCGGGGAGCATGAAGCATTGGAACTGCGGGATGGTGAGAAACGCTACGGAGGTCTTGGGGTTCAAAATGCGGTCTTAAATGTGAACACAAGAATTGCAGATAAGATTATAGGAAAGAATGCATTTGAACAGGCAGAAATAGATCGGATCATGCTGGAGGCGGATGGAACGGATAATAAATCCAGATATGGAGCAAATGCGATTCTGGGAGTGTCCCTGGCTGTGGCAAAAGCAGCGGCAACTGCTCTGAAAATGCCGTTATACCGATATATTGGAGGGGTAAATGCACGAACAATTCCGGTTCCGATGATGAATATCTTAAATGGTGGCAAGCATGCGGATAATACGGTTGATCTGCAGGAATTTATGATAGCTCCGGTAGGAGCGGAAACCATTAAGCAGGGTCTGCAGATGGCCTGTGAGATTTATCATGCCCTGAAAAAACAGTTAAAGGAACGTGGTCTGTCTACCGCAATCGGAGATGAAGGTGGATTTGCACCGGATCTGGCAAGTTCGCAGGAAGTACTGGACATAATTGTGGAGGCGATTCAGGCGGCCGGATATAAGCCGGGAGAGGATATACAGATTGCAATTGATGCGGCGGCTTCTGAGCTGTATCTGGATACACAGGACCTGTACTATTTTCCGGGAGAAAGCCGGATGTCCGGAAAAGAGGTATATCGGAATGCAGAGGAAATGGTACAGTATTATGAAGATCTGGTGGCAAAATATCCGATCTATTCGATTGAGGATGGACTGAATGAAAATGATGTAAAAGGCTGGAAAATTCTGACATACCGGCTGGGCGATAAGATACAATTGGTGGGTGATGACCTGTTTGTAACAAACACCGGTCGACTGAAAATGGGAATTGATGCACAGATTGCAAACTCTATCCTGATTAAATATAATCAGATAGGGACTCTGACAGAAACCTTAAATGCGATTCATATGGCAGCAAATGCGGGATATACAACCGTAATTTCTCATCGTTCCGGCGAGACAGAAGATAGCTTTATCTCGGATCTTGCAGTAGCGGTCAATGCAGGGCAGATTAAGACCGGTGCGCCCTGTAGAGCAGATCGGACAGCAAAATACAATCAACTGCTTCGAATAGAAGAAGAATTGGGAAAAGTTGCTGTTTATCGCGGCTGGTAAAAAATAACTTGAATTTCATAATACACTATGCTATTATAAGCTCTAGTTGAACGTTTGGAACGGAGGTGTAATTATGAAATTAGCACTTGAAATTGTTTTTTTACTTGTATCAGTTGCGATGTCAGTATTTGTATTATCACAGGAAGGTAAATCAGACGGTCTTTCAAGTTCACTGGGCGGAGGTGCCGGGGAGACCTATTGGAATAAGAATAAAGGACGATCAAAGGAATCGGTATTAACTACAGTTACCACTGTATTAGCTGTATTGTTCTTTGTAATATCCCTGGTTTTGACCTTGTTCTTTTAATAAAAAGCTGTCGCATGTACGACAGCTTTTTATTTTGCTGCAATGGCGGGAATGATCTGGCTGATGTATGTCCGTAAGTGGCTGTGAACAGAGGATGGTGAGCAGGAGGCTGTAGATTACAGGTTGGAGAATTATGGAAGAGAAGGAATTATATTTAGAACGAAAAGAAAAAGTAAAAGATGTTATATACAGTCCGGAATATAAGCCGATGAAGTATAAAGAACTGGCATTCCTGTTTCAATTAACAGAGGATGAGAAGCCGGTTTTATCACAGATTCTGAATGAATTGACAGAAGAAGGAAGGATTGTTAAGACTCCGAGAGGAAAATATCAGAGGCTGGATGCCGGGATTTTATGCGGTACCTTTACGGGAAATAATCGCGGATTTGGATTTGTGACGGTAGAAGGCGATGATGAGGATTATTTCATTCCGGAAAAAGCCTGCAATGGTGCACTGCATATGGATACGGTTCTTATGCGGGTGACGAATGCCGAAAGCAGTGCAGGGAGAAGACGGGAGGGAGAAATCACTCGAATCCTTTCACATGGCATCAAAGAACTGGTTGGAACCTTTGATCCGGGCAAAGGATATGGATTCGTGATTCCGGACAACCAGAAGTTTAATCAGGATATTTTTATACCTAAGGCACTGACCAAAGGTGCGGTCCGAGGACATAAAGTGGTCGTACAGATTACGGATTATGGAAATAAGAATCAGAAGCCGGAAGGGCGTATCACAGAGATATTGGGACATATCAATGATCCGGGAACGGATGTGATATCAATTGTAAAAGCCTATGATCTTCCGGTGGAATTTCCGGATATGGTTATGCGGCAGGCTGAGCGGACTCCGGAGGAGCCGGATGCAAAAGATTATGCCGGACGTAAGGATCTCCGGGACTGGATGACGGTTACGATCGATGGTGATGATGCCAAGGATCTGGATGATGCGATTACATTGCGGAAAACAGAAGATGGCTATGAGCTAGGCGTTCACATTGCAGATGTTTCGGAATATGTGACAGAACATTCACCGCTTGACGAGGAAGCTTTAACCCGTGGTACAAGTGTATATCTGGTTGACCGGGTGATTCCGATGCTTCCGCATCGGCTGTCAAACGGAATTTGTTCCCTGAATCAGGGAACGGATCGCCTGGCATTAAGTTGTATTATGCAGATAAATGAGAAGGGAAATGTGGTTCACCATGAGATAACGGAGACGGTAATCCGGGTGGATCGAAGGATGTCCTATGCAAATGTAAATAAGATTCTGGAACAGAATGATGAAGCGGTAAAACAGGAATATGCAGAATTTCTTCCGATGTTTTATCAAATGAAGGAATTGGCGGACATTTTGCGAAAAAAGCGGGATAAGCGTGGATCTATTGATTTTGATTTTCCTGAGACACAGATCATATTGGATGAGAAAGGATTCCCGGTTGATATTCGACCATATGAAAGATTAACTGCAAACAAGATTATAGAAGATTTTATGCTGCTGGCAAATGAAACAGTGGCAGAAGATTATTTCTGGCAGGAACTGCCTTTCGTGTACCGGACCCATGAAAGTCCGGACCCGGATAGAATCCGTAAGCTGGGGATTCTGGTTTCAAATTTCGGCTACTGTTTAAAAGCAAATCCCGAGAATATCCATCCAAAGGAATTTCAAAAGCTGTTAGAACGGATATCAGATTCACCGGAAGAGGCAATGATCAGTCGATTGACATTACGGTCTATGAAGCAGGCAAAATATTCTACAATCTGTTATGGACATTTTGGACTGGCAACGCATTATTATTGCCATTTTACATCTCCGATCAGACGCTATCCGGATTTGCAGATTCATCGGATCATAAAGGAAAATCTGCATGGAAAACTTTCAGATAAACGGATCACACATTATGAGAAGATATTACCTGAGGTTTCTGAAAGCTGTTCTAAACTGGAACGGCGTGCAGATGAAGTAGAACGTGAAGTCGAAAAGATGAAAAAGGTTCAGTATATGTCCCGTAGAATCGGAGAATGCTACGAGGGTGTGATTTCCGGTGTGAATGCATGGGGAATGTATGTGGAACTGCCGAATACAGTGGAAGGTCTGGTTCACGTGACGAATATGGTAGATGATTATTATTACTATGATGAAGAAAAATATGCTATGATTGGAAAAGATACCGGTAAAGAATATACCTTGGGGGAAAAGGTATGGGTTATGGTAAAGGCTGCAGACAGAATTTCAAAAACAATCGATTTTATATTAGTTCAAAATATGGAGGAATAATATGGCAAAGGAAAAGGGAAGCCGTTTGATCGCAAATAATAAAAAAGCCTATTTTGATTATTTTATTGAAGATACTTATGAGGCCGGAATTGAACTGGTCGGAACGGAAGTAAAATCATTGCGGCAGGGGCATTGCAGTATCAAAGAAGCGTTCATAGGAATTGACAATGGCGAAATATATATATATCATATGCATATCAGTCCGTATGAAAAGGGAAACATTTTTAATAAGGATCCGTTGAGGACCAGAAAACTGCTGCTGCATAAATCAGAGATCAATAAGCTGATGGGACAGTCAAAAGAAAAAGGTTATACCATTGTGCCGCTGAAAGTATATTTTAAGGATAGTCTTGTAAAGGTAGAAATCGGGTTGGCCCGCGGTAAGAAATTATATGATAAGCGGCAGGATATTGCAAAGAAGGATCAGAAGCGAGAAGCGGAAAAGGAATTCAAAATTCGGAATCTTCAAGTATGACAGACAGGAAGGAAGCAGTTATGAGTCAAGAAAAAGTAGCGAGAAATAAGAACGAAAAAATCAAGAACAAAAATCGTCAGAAAAAACAGAAAAATCGTAATCTGGGATGGATTATTGCAGGATGTATCGTATTTGGAATCGTTGCGGGATTCTGTATGGGTAAATATTGGCTTTATCCCAAATATATGGGTACATCAGAAACGTTAGAAAATACCAGCTATGATTCGCAGGATCGTTCCGGAGAATTGCAGGATTTGAATGATCAGATTAATTCACAGGATGAGCAGCAGTAATTGATCGAAAAGAATGAATAGAATCGTTTTGGATATTAGGACAACAGAAGATTCGATTGACAAAAAAACAGGATAGGTATATTCTGATATTAGCATCGTCTGTAACCATACAATCATGTCAGCGTTTGAGCTGTCAAAAGTTGAGGGGTTGTACTGGTTTCGACGGGGATTTAGAAATTATGGAAGCCATCCGTGGACCAGAGCCACGTTAAAAGCTGGAAATCTAAATATAAACGCAGACGAAAAATTTGCATTAGCTGCCTAAGGGCGGCAGTCGGCCTTGAGTCTCCCGTAGCTTAAGTTTACCGGCTTCATCCATGCGGGGCACTCGATTGCCTAAGCTTTGCGGCAGTCGAAGACTTATGAAGCTACTAAAACAATCAGCCCGTTCGTAGGCGGTTTGTTGAGGGAATGAATGTATGCGGACTGTGATGGAAGAAACTGTAATGGAAGGATCTTCGGACGCGGGTTCGATTCCCGCCAGCTCCATATTTTGTACTAAGGAGGGACCCATCGTAGATGGGAGGATACCTTAGTGCCTGCGCAGACGCCAACGAACGAAGTTCGTTTTGAATGCGTCTGCTCCATAATCAGTACTAAGGAGGGACCCATCGCAGATGGGAGGATACCTTAGTGCCTACGCAGACGCCAACGAACGAAGTTCGTTTTGAATGCGTCTGCAGAATTTAATAAACGAAAGATGCAGAGGGTTATATTATGAAAAGAGCGGCAAAGAAGTTACTCGTCCTGACGTTACTGATTGGGACAATGGTCTGCCTGGGGGCATGTGGTAAAAAAGATGAAGTGAAAGATGATTTGTGTACATATATTAATGATATGACAGAGGCACAGAAGCTTCAGCAGGAAGCAATTAATACATATAATTCCTATGTGGATGATCCGGAATTGGATTCGCAGGAATTATTGACTGCATTAAAGGATACGATCATTCCGGAGTATTCTCAGTATTTGGATGCAATTAATGCAGTGTCTCCTGCAACGGAAGATGTTACAAATGTAAAATTGAAGTGCATAGAAGGGGCAAATAAGCAGTATGCAGCACTTACAAAAGTAAAAGAAGCAATCGAAGCATGCGACTCAGAAATGCTGACGGAAGCAGACGGATTGATTCAGGAATCCGTACAACTGTTCCAGGACTATGAGACACAGTTGAATACATTAGCTGAAGAACATGAGGTTACTCTGATTAATGGAACTGGAAGCAGTACTGCAGAATAAATGTATGAGTAAAGGTGTTCAGACCTTGTGTTTGAACACCTTTTTTAGTTTTAGTTATTGCAGAAGGAAAATAATATGAGAGTAAATATGGATTGGAGGAAGGTATATGGGAGAACAGGAAAAAGAGATAGTACAAAAACCGGATGAAATGAATCTTTTAGTAGCCGGCTACGAATTTGCAACTATAAGGGAAGCACAGGAAGCCAGAAAAGAATTACGGAATATTCAGGCATTAAAAGAAAAAATTGATTTCAGCAAAAAGAAAAATCTATTTGAGATATACAAAAGGCTGGTAGAAAAACGGGCATTCCGGACTCCGGTTGGACTCCAGTTTTTAGGAGAATTCAGGGATTATCTGATTGATACCATGAAATATAAGGCGGAAGAAGTACCATATATTCAGGCTCCGTCCGGGAACGGAAGGTTTCGCGAGGAGCAGGAGGAATTCCGGTTACTGCAGATAGAGAATGAAGCATTTCGAAAGAAACAGCATTATACAATAGCAACTATAATTGCTTTAATTATAGTGATTATAGCGATGTTTGTGATTACAGCACTGAATCCGAATGTGGGATATATCAATACCGAAAATAAGATATTGAATCGGTATGCGGGATGGGAAGAGGAGCTGACAAATCGGGAAAAACAGATTCAGCAAAAAGAGCAAGAACTGGGGATTACGCCATCTACACAGGAGGAACCATAGTGTTCACAATTTTATCATATTCCTTTGATAAAATATAATGAAATAAATGATCAGGGGTGCCGGTATGGAAAACTTAAAAATATTAGTAGTTGATGATGAAAGCAGAATGCGAAAGCTGGTAAATGATTTCTTGAGCCACAAGAATTTTAATGTAGTAGAAGCCGCAGATGGAGAAGAAGCTCTGGATATTTTTTTTGAAAATAAAGATATTGCTTTAGTGATTTTGGATGTCATGATGCCGAAGATGGATGGATGGCAGGTATGCAAAGCAATCAGACAATATTCCAAAGTACCTATTATCATGTTGACGGCGAAGGATTCGGAACGGGATGAACTGTTAGGGTATGAGCTTGGAATTGATGAATATATTACCAAACCGTTCAGCCCGAAGATTTTAGTTGCACGGGTAGAGGCAGTATTGAGAAGAACCAGTAATCTTCAGGATTCCGATGTTATACAAGCAGGAGCCATCGAGATGGACGTGAATGCCCATATGGTGAAAGTAGATGGAGAGCCGATCGAATTGAGTTTTAAAGAGTTTGAACTGCTTCACTATTTTGTTATGAATCAGGGAGTGGCACTGTCTAGAGAGAAGATCCTGAATAATGTCTGGAATTATGATTATTTTGGGGATGCCAGGACGATAGATACCCACGTCAAAAAATTGAGAAGTAAGTTAAAAGATCGTGGAGAATATATTAAGACTATTTGGGGAATGGGTTATAAGTTTGAGGTAACACCATGAAAATGAAAAATACAATTCAGTTTCGTCTGACCATAGTGTCCATTTCGTTTATAGCATTGATCATAGCAATCAGCTGGCTGTTATATCACAGGAGTTCTTTTGTATGGTTTGAAGCAAAGGCTGAAGATAATCTTGAAAGTCTTTACCGACAGGTAAATGACCTTTTTCAGAACGAAACTATCAATGATGATGAACTGGCAATCGGTTTCGAGGGATTGAATAATCCGTTAAATGCAATTATTGTTGTAAGCGATGGCGAGAGTAAAATATATACGACTACCAATGAGAAAAGCATGATGTTTGATAGCTTAAATGCTATGACAAAGTTGATTCAGAATCCGAATTTTCTGGAGAGCGGGAAAAATTATGTGATTGAAATTCATCAGGATGATCGGATGAAGACCGGTTATTATGACTTGACCGGATATCTGAGTAACGGATATCTGATCGTAATACGTACCTCTATGGACTCCATAAACACCAGTGCACGGTTTACCAACCGGACATTTTTATATTTCAGCCTTGCGATTCTGGTTCTGGCTGCTATTGTAATATCCTGTATCAGCAGGTATTTCTCAAAACCGATTCATGATATGGCAATTGTTGCAAAGAGAATGTCCAATCTAGATTTTGATGCAAAGGTTCAGGTGAAATCGAAGGATGAAGTAGGGGAATTGGGTGAAAGTATGAATGTGCTTTCAACAAAGCTGGAACGTACGATTTCGGAACTGAAGACGGCCAATAGTGCCTTACATCATGATATAGAGCAGAAAACACAGATTGATGAAATGCGAAAAGAGTTCCTGTCCCATGTATCGCATGAATTAAAGACTCCGATTGCTTTGGTTCAGGGATATGCGGAAGGTTTGAAGGAGAGCATTAGTGATGATCCGCAGAGCATGGAGTTTTATTGTGATGTAATTATTGATGAAGCGAATAAGATGAATAATATGGTAAAAAAGCTTCTATCATTAAATGAATTGGAATTCGGACAGGAACAGGCACAGGTAACGCGATTTGATATCAGTGAATTGATCCATAATATCTGCAGTTCTTCGAATATACTATTGGAAGAAAGCGGTGCAGAACTGATTCTGCCACCGAAAGAACCGGTATATGTGTGGTCAGATGAATTCCTGATTGAAGAGGTAGCAACTAATTATCTTACAAATGCGATTCATTATGTGTCCAAACCGGGGAAAATTGAAATACGATTTGTTCAGCTGGAAAAGGAATTGCAGGTCGTTGTATATAATACGGGAAACCAAATTCCGGAAGAAGAGCTGAATAAGCTTTGGATAAAATTCTATAAAGTTGACAAGGCAAGAACGCGGGAATATGGTGGCAGCGGAATCGGATTGTCGATTGTAGCGGCGGCAATGGAGGCACTCGGAAAGTCCTATGGAGTGCGAAATGTGAAAGGCGGAGTGGAATTTTATTTTAACCTGGATACGGATATTTCTTGATGGGAGACCGTAAATGTGATAAAATTAATCTATTGATCATGAAATGTTAATGGGGGTGTCATTGTGAAGCGAATCGGATGTCTGCTTGTGATTTTTATGATGCTGGCAGGATTGACCGGCTGTGGCAGGGAATTGTCTACCGAAGAAAATCGAGTAATTGCAGAGTATGCGGCAGATTTGTTGTTAAAATATGACAAGAATTATCAGTCTAAGTATATGAATACAGAGGATGAAACGGAAGCCGTTACAACAACGGAGCAGGATACAGAGGCAACAACGGAAGAGACTGTTACAGAAGCAGTAAACGCTACAGAGACGGTAAATACCACAGAGGCAGAAGGTGAGGATTCGATCATCCCCCCCTCTGATGGTGGCAGTGTGCAGGACATTGCCGAGATTGCAGGTCTGGATGGCATTTCCATTCGATATAATCGGTGCATGTTTTTAGATCGTTATCCATCGATTGATCAGGATGGAGCATTTATTTATTTGGATGCGGACGAGGGCTATAAGCTTGTTGTGGTGAAATTTAACATTGCAAATGAAACGGCAGAGGATAAGGTGGTAGATTTATTGAATACGGATCTGAGTTATCGTCTGGTCATGAATCAGTCCAAGGCTGCAAAACCAATGCTGACAATTTTAATGGATGATCTTGGAACTTTTTCAACGACTATATCGGCGAACTCGGAGCAGTCGGCGGTTCTGGTATTTCAGATATCGGATGGACTTATAGATAAAATCGAACACCTGGACATTCGTGTGACATATCAGAATGAGGAACATACAATTCCGATACAGTAGGAGGTAAGCGAGAGTGAAAACAGATATTTTATTAGAGAGTGGTACAAATGAATTAGAAATTTTAGAGTTTATTGTCGGAAACAATCATTATGGTATTAATGTGGCAAAGGTGAAAGAGATTTTGACCATGCAGCCGATCACACCAATTCCAAACGCTCATCCCTGTATTGAAGGAATGTTTATGCCGAGAGGTGACATTATAACTGTAATGAACCTTTTTGCAATTCTCGGGTTTGATGATTTGGAAGATCCTTCGACCAATATGCTGATCGTAACGAACTTTAACAATTTAAATATTGCGTTCCGGGTACAACAGGTGCTTGGAATCCATAGGGTTTCATGGACAGAAATCGTAAAACCGGATGTAACTATCAATGCAAACGGAACCGGAATGGCAACCGGAATCATTAAGAGAAATGATTCCTTGATCCTGATTCTGGATTTTGAACGGATTGTAGAAGAAATTTGTCCTGAGACCAGTTTGCGTATTTCAGAGATTGATGAACTGGGTGACAGAAAGCGGAGCGATGTTCCGATTCTGGTGGCAGAGGATTCTCCGATGCTGGAGGCAATGATTCAGGATGCATTAAATCGTGCAGGATATACGAATCTTACAATTAAAGCAAATGGTCAGGAAGCATGGGATGTGATTTGTACATTAAAGAAGAATAACGGATTAAAATATGGTGTACAGCTGTTGATTACAGATATTGAAATGCCGCTTATGGATGGACATCATCTTGTAAAACTGGTGCGGGAAGATGATGAATTAAAAGATCTTCCGATTATTATTTTCTCTTCCCTGATTAATGAAGACATGAAACGGAAGGGAGAGCATCTGGGTGCCAATGCACAGGTCTCAAAACCGGAAATAGGAAATCTGGTTCATATCATTGATCAGTTGGTTGGTTATGATGCTGAAAAGGATGTATAAATAATAACAAAGCAGCCGCATATGCGGCTGCTTTGCTATTTTATGAATTCGATTTAATCTAATGTGAATTTTTCTTCAATATCCTGATTAAATACACAGTAAACGGTATTGTCTTCCGGCTTGATGTATAACTGCAGGGATTTTAACTCAGATGCCTTATGTCCGTTGTCAACCCAAATTCGTTTAGCGGTTGCAACCAATTCGTTTTCTGCAATCTGCTTTTCAGAGAATTCTACGTAAATTGATGACTTCATATAACTTCCTCCTTTACTGGATAATCATTGAAACATCCTTAATATATAATATTTCTGTATGAAATGCAACTTGTTTTTTAAGGTGGCTTATTGTATAGTTATGAAAGAGTGCTCATGAAGAGGGTGAAATTATGGATGAAAATTATTTGGATCAATTATTGAAAAATGTAGAAGAAGATGACGTGGTCACCGGTTCCGGTCGGACGGGCATTACAGAGCCGGAAAAAAGTGATATGGGTCTGGATATGGAGAAAAATCTGGAGACGGATTCGTCAAATATTCAGGGTGTAGCATGGTCAGATGCGGAAATTCCAACAGAAGAAATATCTGAGCTGGATGAATTGGACAAGCTGGCGGATATGGATATGAACGATATGGATTTTGCGGATATTGATTTTGATGATATTGATGTTACAAAAATGGATTATGATGAGTTGAAGAGCCCGTTAAACACAGAAGATATAAACGATTTGCAGATAGATGAAAAATATCTGGATGAGCCGGCAGATAATGATTTTGAACAGGAATTTCTGGAAAAGAAACAGGATGAAAATGCAGTGGACCCACAATCTGAAATTCCGGATGATACGGATATCGATGCAATGTTTAAAGAGGTTTTTGGGGACGAAGGACCGGATCTGCAATCACCGGAGTCTGTAGAAATGCAGCATATAGAAGAACCGGAGGTAATGGACGAACAAGAAGTGCCGCTGGAAACAGAAGAAGCAGTTTCAGAGACAGAGCAGAAGCTGCCGGCAGAAGATACAGGGGACGCTTCATCCGGTGCAGATATGGATGATTTATTTGCAATGCTTGGATTGGATGCAAATACTGAAATGACGGCAACTGTTCCGGATAAGGATGAGATTCCGGATTTCGAGATTCCACCGGAAATGGAAGATTTGAAAGATCTTGGGGAAATTGAACCGGAAAAAAAGAAGAAAAGTTTTATGGATGTTTTGTTTGGGGAAGATGATTCTGATGAACCGACTCCGGAAGAACTGGAAGAAAAAAGACAGAAAAAAGAAGAAGCTAAATTAAAAAGGAAAGAAAAAAACAAAGAGAAAAAAGCAGCTCAGAATGAAAAGAAGCAGAAAGATCAGAAGGAAAAGCAGGCAAAACTGGCATCGAAAAAGGCAGCCAGAAAGGCAGAAGAAGCGAAACTGCTGGCGGCAGAAGGTCCGGAAAAGAAGCTGAACAAGCCATTATGTGTGATTGTAATTTTGTTCTTTCTGTGCGTTGGCGGTGCAGTGATTCTTGGTACAAATGTGTTTGATTATACTCTGGTGATTACAAAGGCTACTACATACTTCGAACGCCAGAAATACGGAATGGCATATCGAGAGATTCTCGGAGTAAATGTAAAGGAACAGGATAAAGATCTGGAATCCAGAATCTATACTGTTATGTATGTGGAACGGCAGTACGAGGCTTATGAGAATTACAGAGTAATGGATAAACCGGATAAAGCATTGGATTCATTGCTTCAAGGATTGGCCAAGTACGATGATTATTATCAGGAGGCACAGACATTAAATATTCTGGATGACTATAATTATGCGAAGAATCAGATTGTGACTGCCTTAAACGAGGCTTATGGTATGACAGAGGCGGATGCACTGGAGCTTCTGCAATTGCCGGATCAGGAATACACAGAGCAGATCAAACTTCGGAGTGCGGATGTTCAGTTCAATAACAGCAGCGAAACATCTTCCGGTAATGCTGTCAGTACAGAAGCGGGAACGGAAAGTGAAAATACAGTAGAGGATGTGACACAATGATAGCGATTATCGACTATGATGCAGGAAACATTAAGAGTGTGGAAAAAGCAATCCAGTACCTTGGCGAGGATGCGGTCATAACCAGAGACAGAGATCTGATCCTGAACAGTGATAAGGTGATCCTGCCCGGGGTCGGAAGCTTTGGCGATGCAATGGCTAAGATTCGGGAATATGATCTGGTAAATACGATCTATGATGTTGTGGACAAGAAGACCCCGTTTCTCGGAATATGCCTTGGTCTGCAGCTTCTGTTCAAGACAAGCGAGGAAAGCGAAGGAGTAACAGGACTTGGACTTCTGGATGGACGGATCATAAGAATACCGGATGCTCCCGGATTAAAGATTCCGCATATGGGCTGGAACTCTTTGGATATAAAGCAGGGTGCAACACTGTTTCAGGGCATAGAGGATCAGTCGTATGTATATTTCGTACATTCTTATTATCTTCAGGCGGAGCATGAAGAGGATGTTGCTGCAACGACGGTATACTCAACAAAGATTCATGCATCAGTGGAACATGAGAATATATATGCATGCCAGTTCCATCCGGAAAAGAGCAGCCGGGTTGGCTTACAGATACTTAAGAATTTTATTCAGTTATAGGAGGCGGAATAAATGCATACAAAACGAATTATTCCCTGCCTGGATGTTAATAAGGGACGGGTGGTCAAAGGCGTAAACTTTGTTGATCTGCGGGATGCCGGTGATCCGGTAGAGATTGCGGCAGCGTATGATAAGGCCGGTGCGGATGAACTGGTATTTCTGGATATAACGGCATCCTCTGATGCCAGAAATATAGTGGTAGATATGGTGCGGCGTGTAGCTGAGACAGTGTTTATACCATTTACTGTTGGCGGAGGCATCCGTACAGTAGATGATTTTAAAGCAATCCTGCGGGAAGGTGCAGACAAAGTATCAATCAATTCTTCAGCAATTGACCGTCCACAGTTGATTTCAGAAGCAGCTGAGAAGTTCGGCAGCCAGTGCGTAGTAGTTGCAATTGATGCAAGAAGAAGACAGGATGGAACCGGCTGGAGCATCTATAAGAACGGTGGAAGAGTCGATATGAATATGGATGCGGTTGCGTGGGCAATGAAGGTTGAAGAACTGGGTGCCGGTGAGATACTTCTGACAAGCATGGACTGTGATGGTACCAAGGCCGGATATGATGTTGAGCTTACCAGAATCATATCGGAAAATGTAGGGATTCCGGTCATTGCGTCCGGTGGTGCGGGAACGATTGATCATTTTGCGGAAGCGTTAACGGATGGAAAAGCAGATGCGGCACTGGCAGCATCCCTGTTCCATTATAAAGAGCTGGAAATTGCAGATCTGAAAGAAGCATTAAAGCAGCGGGGAATACCGGTGCGTATATAAGAAGGTCAGAATATGAAAGAAGTAACATTAAAACACAATGAACTGGATGTAGATGAATATCTGTTGCTACGGAGTGGTGTTCATTGGAAGGTGTTAGGTCGTGAGCAGGCGAAGCTTGCACTGGAGCGAAGTTTATATATTGTAACTGCCTATGTGGATGGTGAATGTGTAGGTATGGGACGGTTGGTCGGTGATGGCGCAGTCATCTGCTATGTACAGGATCTGATCGTATTACCGCGTGTTCAGCATTTGGGAATCGGGTCTAAAATATTAAATGAACTGAAGCGGCATGTAGAAGAGCTGCGGCTCCCGGATACGGAAATGATGTTTTGCCTGATGTGTGCAAAGGGACGAGAACCGTTCTATGAGAAACACGCTTTTCTTGCAAGACCGACCGAAAATCTGGGACCGGGTATGATCCAATACTTAAATAATACTACAAAAAATCAGGATACTATGTTATAATTTATGAGCAGTAATTTGAAAAGATACAATGGAGAAGGAATATGTCAGAAACTATAGAAGAAAAACAGATGAGGCGCAGACGGATTGAAAGAATGAAAAAGATTCTGCTGATAACAGCGCTGGTTCTGATTTTAATTTCACTGATTTTGAATATTGTTCTTCTTTTCCGGGTGATTCATCTGAGTCAACTGGTAGAACAACTGAGTATGATTCAGATTCTTATGGTCTGATTTAATATATTGTCGGAGTATGGCGGCTACAAAGGAGGTTAACATGGGATTTTTTAAAGATTTCAAGAATGACATGAAGCAGGCGGTCAATGAATTGATGCCTGGTGATGAAGAAATGGTAAATGAATATGATGATGATGATATGGTGAATACTCTGGAAGAGAAACCGGAGGATTCCTATGTAAATACAATGGAACCGGAGACTGCATCCGCTTCGGAGGAGCCTGTTTCAGACGGAGAGGACTTCTCAGAGCTGGATGCACTTGAGGATCTGGATATTGATGAAGAAGATCTGCAGGATGAAGCAGCAGAGGAGACTGTTACAGAGTCGCCGGTTGCAGAAAGCACTGCGGAGCCGGAGACAGAGACGATTTCCGAAGCGCTGGAGCGTCAGGAATATGAAGAGACGGTTGCAGAGAGTGCTCAGGAACCGGAAGAAATACAGAACACAGAGATTGAGGAGGAGCCAGAAATGTCAGAGGACAAGATTATTGAGATGCAACCTGTGCAGGAACCGGAAAAAGAGGAAAAAGTGACTGCAGCGGTACAGGAAGCAGAATCTGCCGCAGAAGAAGTCAGTGACAGCACAGCATATATTACCAAGGGCACCAGAATTGAAGGAAATATCATGACAGACGGTTCTCTGGACATCATTGGTACTGTAGAGGGTGATGTCAGCAGCTATGGCAAGCTGATTGTAAGCGGTGTAGTTAACGGTAAGGTAAACTCCAGTGAGATTTATGCAAATGCTGCAAAAATTACCGGTGATATTTGCAGTACAGGCAGTGTGAAAGTTGGTGTCGGCTCTGTCATCGTGGGTAATATTGAAGCGCAGTCTGCGGTTATTGCAGGGGCAGTAAACGGAGATCTGGATGTAAAGGGACCTGTGATCGTGGATTCTACAGCTGTTATCATGGGCAATATCAAGTCCCGTTCCGTACAGATTAATAATGGGGCTGTAATTGAAGGCTTTTGTTCACAGTGCTACTCAGATATTGATGTGAAGAGTTTCTTTGCATAAAGAATATAGTCAGGAGAAAGATAGAATGGAAGAAACACGTATCTTGTTAAAGTTAAGTGGTGAAGCTCTGGCCGGTGAGAAAAAGACCGGTTTTGATGAGGCAACCGTATTAGAGGTTGCAGGGCAGGTAAAGCAGGTGCTGGATGCCGGTAAGCAGGTAGCCGTTGTGATCGGAGGAGGAAACTTCTGGCGCGGACGGACCAGTGAGCATATGGATCGTGTAAAGGCCGATCAGATCGGAATACTGGCAACGGTTATGAACTGTATTTATGTAGCGGAAATGTTCCGGTTAAAGGGAATTTCAACTAAAATCATGACCCCGTTTGAATGCGGAAACATGACAGAGTTGTTCAGAAAGGATGAGGCAGTAAAGGCACTGGAGGCAGGAACGGTTGTATTCTTTGCCGGTGGTACCGGTCATCCGTATTTCTCGACAGATATGGCAACCGTATTGATGGCAATTGAAATCGAAGCCGATGTCATTCTTTCCGGAAAGGCAATCGATGGTGTTTATGATTCCGATCCGAAGGTAAATCCGAATGCAAAGAAATACGACAAGATGGAGATGCAGGATATTGTAGATCAGAAGTTGGGAGTGATCGATCTGGCATCAGCAGTTCTGGCAATGGAGAACCATATGCCAATGAAACTGTTTGGCTTAAATGGAGAAAATAGCATTGTGCGTGCCATGACAGGGGAATTTACAGGCACATACATTCATGCATAGAAACCAGAAAGACATAGAATTTAGGAGGAATAACAATGTTAGAACAATACGAAGAGAAAATGGATAAATCCTTAGACAGCTTATTAAATGAATTTGCAAGTATTCGTGCAGGACGGGCCAATCCGCATCTATTGGATAAGATTCGTGTGGACTATTACGGTCAGCCGACTCCGTTACAGCAGGTAGCGAATATTTCGGTTCCGGAGGCAAGAACCCTGATGATCCAGCCATGGGAGTCCTCTCTGATCAAAGAGATCGAGAAAGCAATTCTTTGTTCGGATCTCGGAATCACACCGAACAACGATGGAAAGTCTGTCCGCTTGAATTTTCCGGAACTGACAGAGGACCGTCGTAAGGAAATGGCAAAGGATGTTAAGAAGAAGGGTGAAAACGCAAAGGTTGCAATCCGGAATGTCCGTCGTGATGCCAATGATGCGTTTAAGAAACAGAATAAGGCAAGTGAGATTTCAGAGGATGAATTAAAGGATCTTGAAGACAAGGTACAGAAGCTAACAGATAAGTATATTGATAAGGTTGATAAAGCGGTAGAAGAAAAGACAAAGGAAATTCTGACGGTATAGGATTATCAGCAGTTCGAATACAGCGAGAACGGGGAGAGACAGGCAGAATGTCTCTTTCTGTGTTTTAGAAGGCAGAATAAGGAGGGCAGTATGGGACAGAAGTTAAATGAGAAGGAATGGAAGGTTCCGGAGCATATAGCAATTATACTGGACGGAAACGGACGGTGGGCAAAGAAGCGTGGAATGCCACGTAATTTCGGACATTTACAGGGAGCAAAGAATGTGGAGCAGATCTGTAGTGATGCCTATGATCTTGGCGTGAAGTATCTGACTGTATATACGTTTTCAACAGAGAACTGGAAACGGTCTGTTGAGGAAGTTAACGGAATCATGAATATTCTGCGTCAGTACCTGAACTCCTTCAAGACGCATGTGAAACGGGAAAAGCTGACGGTCCGTGTGATTGGAGACCGGAGCAGATTGGATGATGATATTAACGAGCTGATTGATGAACTCTGGGAGATGAGTAAGGATCATAAGGGTCTTACGCTGACACTGGCTTTGAATTACGGCGGAAGAGACGAGATCACAAGAGCAGTCAGAAAGCTGGCAGATCAGGTAAAGGAAGGTGCCCTATTACCGGAACAGATTGATGAAGCGGCGATTTCAAAGGAATTGGATACATATTATATGCCGGATCCGGATCTTCTGATCCGAACCAGCGGAGAATTGAGGCTGTCTAATTATCTGTTATGGCAGCTGGCGTATACAGAGTTCTATTTTACAGATGTATTGTGGCCGGATTTTGATAAGAAGGAACTGGAAAAGGCAATCGAATATTATAACGGAAGGGATCGGCGATATGGCGGAGTCAAGTAAGGAGAAAAAAGAAAAAACAAAGAGCTTTATGGTGAGACTGGCAAGCTCGATCGTTCTGTTGAGCATGGGAGCAGCGGCCTTATATCTTGGTGGCTGGGTAGTAGCTGTTTTTATGCTGGCAATTTCGCTCGGTGGTGTTTTTGAACTGCTTCGGGTGTTTCAGCTTCACAAATCTTCACTGGCGGTTTTGACTTATATTTTTACTGTGCTTTATTATCTGGTTATACAGCTGCAGAAAAAGGAACTGGTTCTGCCGGTTATGGTATTATACCTGCTTTTATTGCTGACAGTGTATGTATTTAAATTCCCGAAGTATGAGATAAAGCAGATGGCCTGTGTATTCTTTGCATTCTTCTATGTGGCGGTTTTGCTGTCTTATATAGTTCGTCTGAGACAGTTAAAGCATGGTGCATTATTTACGGCATTGATTTTGTTGTGTGCTTGCGGAAATGATTCTTTTGCTTATCTGACGGGAATTCTGATTGGAAAGCATAAAATGTTTCCGAATCTCAGCCCAAAGAAGAGCGTGGAGGGATTTATTGGCGGTATTATAGGAGCAGCTGCCTGTGGACTCGGATACGGGTTTATTTTCCGGCAGTATGCATTGTATGGTGATTACAATTATCCGCTGATGTTTGCGTTGATCTGCGGAGTCGGTGCTCTGCCTGCAGTTGTCGGAGATCTGGCAGCTTCTGCGATCAAGCGGAATTACGGAATTAAGGATTACAGTAATCTGATTCCGGGACATGGCGGGATTATGGATCGGTTTGATAGTATGATATTCACGGCACCGATCATATACTATTTGGTAACGTTCCTGTTACAGAACTACTTTTAGGAGGAAACAGACGTGAGAAAGATTGCAATATTGGGTTCTACCGGTTCTATCGGAACACAGACACTGGAGGTAGTAAGAAATTATTCAGAAGATCTGCAGGTGACGGCTCTGGCGGCCAATTCAAATATAACCCTGCTTGAAAAACAGATCCGGGAGTTTCATCCGGAACTGGTAGCTGTATGGAAGGAAGAGAATGCGGCAAAACTAAGAACAATGGTTGCGGATTTGTCCGTTCGGATCGTATCCGGAATGGATGGACTGTTAGAGGTGGCAGTACAGCCACAGAGTGATATCCTGGTAACGGCAATTGTCGGTATGATCGGAATTCGTCCGACGATCGCAGCAATTCAGGCGGGTAAGGACATTGCACTGGCCAATAAAGAGACGTTGGTAACTGCGGGACATATCATTATTCCGCTGGCAAAGGAATATCATGTAGATATACTGCCGGTAGATAGTGAACATTCTGCGATTTTCCAGTGCCTGAACGGAGAAGACAGAAGGACGATCCATAAGATTCTGTTAACGGCATCCGGAGGTCCGTTCCGTGGTAGAAGCCGAAAGGAACTGGAACAGGTAACATTGGCAGATGCGCTAAAGCATCCAAACTGGAGCATGGGAAGAAAAATAACCATAGATTCTGCCAGTATGGTGAATAAAGGACTGGAAGTCATGGAAGCCAAGTGGCTCTTTGGTGTAGAAATGCAGGATGTTGAGGTTGTAGTCCAGCCACAGAGTGTGATTCATTCTATGGTAGAATTTAACGATGGTGCAGTGATCGCACAGCTTGGAACACCGGATATGAAGCTTCCAATCCAATATGCCCTGCTATATCCGGAGCGGCGGTATCTGCCGGGAAAACGGCTGGATTTTGCACAGCTGGCATCCATTCAGTTTGAAAAGCCTGATATGGAAGTATTCCGTGGATTGAAGATGGCATATGAGGTGGGCACCCAGGGCGGTACGATGCCTACGGTATTTAATGCAGCAAATGAGTATGCAGTAGCATGCTTCCTGGAGGAAAAGATTCGATTCCTTGAAATCTATGATATTATAGAATCCTGTCTGGAAGCACATCAGAAGAAAGAAGCTCCTTCCGTGGAGGAGATTCTGGATGCAGAGCAGTGGACCTATGAATATATTGAGAGCAGGTGGAAGATTGAACACAGTTGTTAATATTCTGGTAATTATACTGGTTTTTGGCATTATTATTATGATTCATGAGTTGGGGCATTTCCTGATGTGCCGCTGGACCGGCATAGGAGTTACAGAATTTGCAATTGGTATGGGACCTTGTATTTTTAAGACGAAACGGGGAGAAACGCAGTATTCGATCCGGTGTCTTCCGATTGGCGGTTATTGCATGATGCTGGGTGAAGACGAAGAAGGCAATGAGGATCCGCGGGCATTCTCCAACAAGTCTATATGGGCAAGAATCGCGGTAATTATAGGAGGCCCGTTGTTTAACTTTATTTTAGCATTTATTGCCTCAGTGGTGCTGATTGGAATGGCAGGGTATCTGACCGGAGAAATCAATTATGTTGCGGAAGATTCTGCCGCACAGGAAGCAGGGCTTAAGGAAGGTGATGTGATCACCCGTTTAAATCAGACGAAGGTCTATGATTTCCGGGATGTTACGATTTATACACAGTTCTATTCGAGTGACGATCCGATTGCTATAACAATCGAGCGGGATGGAGCAGAAAAGACCATTCAGGTGGTGCCGAAATATAATAAAGACCTGAATCGGTATCAGATCGGAATCAGCGGTGGTTACCATTATGATGCTTCTACCGGTTATTATGAGCGTACAAAGGCGAACCTTTGGACGAATTTGAAATACAGTGCACTGGAGGTACGATACTGGATCAAAACAACCTTTATCAGCTTGAAGCAGTTGATTCTCGGTAAGGTTGGAGTCAATCAGGTATCCGGTGTGGTTGGTGTAGCAGACATGATGAATGATACCATGCAGGAGGCAAAGGAAACCGGTGGGATTTATACCGTGGTTCTGAATGTGATTAATTTTGTGATTTTGATCAGTGCCAATCTGGGTATTATGAACCTGTTACCGTTTCCGGCACTGGACGGAGGACGGCTGTTGTTCCTGCTGGTAGAGCTGATTACCGGAAAGGCAGTACCAAAGGATAAAGAGGCATTTGTGCATGGAATCGGTTTTGTACTGCTGTTTATTCTGATGATTCTGATCACATTTAAGGATATTCGGAATCTGTTTATCAAATAAAAGAACCGACATAACGTGAAAATGACATGGTGCTGATAGGTAGCATGATAAAACAACGGAGGATGGGAAAATGACAGATATGCCATATAGAAATAAAACAAAAGTCATAAAGATCGGCAATCAGGTGATCGGTGGAGGCAACCCCATTCTGATTCAGTCAATGACTAATACAAAGACCGAAGATGTGGAAGCGACAGTTGCACAAATCCGGAAGTTAGAGGAGGCAGGATGCCAGATCATCCGATGTACTGCCAATAATGAGGCGGCTGCGAGAGCCATTGGTGAGATTAAGCAGCAGATCCATATTCCGATTGTAGCGGATATTCATTTTGATTACCGGCTGGCAATTCTTGCAATAGAGGCCGGTGCAGATAAGATCCGGATCAATCCGGGTAATATCGGAAGTCCGGATCGGGTGCGTGCCGTGGTTGAAACAGCAAAAGCACATCATGTGCCGATCCGAGTAGGTGTTAACAGTGGCTCTCTGGAAAAGACACTGGTTGAAAAATATCATGGCGTGACACCGGAGGGATTGGTAGAAAGTGCTTTAGACAAGGTACATATGATTGAAGATCTGGGATATGATCAGATGGTGATCAGTATTAAATCATCGGATGTCATGATGTGTGTGAAAGCACATGAACTGATTGTAAAGCAGACAGATTATCCGCTGCATGTAGGAATCACGGAGGCTGGTACGCTGATTCGTGGTACGATCAAGTCTTCGGTAGGACTTGGAATTATTCTGAATGAGGGAATCGGTGACACAATCCGTGTTTCATTAACAGGAGATCCGGTCAGTGAGATCGTAACAGCAAAGCAGATTTTAAAGACACTTAATCTGAGGAAGGGTGGTATTGAAGTGGTATCCTGTCCGACCTGTGGCAGAACCTCTATTGATCTGATCGGACTTGCAAATCAGGTAGAGACTATGGTTGCAGATTTTGAGAATCTGGACATTAAAGTAGCAGTTATGGGCTGTATCGTAAACGGACCGGGAGAAGCGAGAGAGGCGGATCTCGGAATCGCAGGTGGTAATGGAGAAGGTCTGCTGATTAAAAAGGGGGAAATCGTGAAGAAGCTTCCGGAAGATCAACTCTTACCGGCACTGCGTTATGAATTAGAACATTGGGGGAAATAGGGTTTCAGGAAATTGAAGACCGGGAACCGAATGAGTAACAAACAAGGAGGAGATTACATGCAGAATGATAAAATCTGCATTTTAGATCTGTTTCAGACATATAAACCGACAAAGGTACTGCAGGATAATTTTGATGATGTATGGGTGGATAAGGTGAGATTTAGTAAGCGTTCAAAATGTCTGCGTATTTTTGTGGTATCTGGACATATTATACATTATCAATATGTAGAACAACTTCAGAAGGAATTATTAAATTATGCAAAGGGGGCGGTTCCGGGAACAAAGGAACTGCGGATTTGTCTGTCTTTTCAGTTATCGGATCGTTATGGCTTCCAGGATATTTTAAATGAATATGGAGACAGTATTTTATATGAGATAAAGGCAACCGATCCGATCAATTATCTGTTGGTAAAGGATGAAGCATGGTTTGTAAACGATTCAGTTCTGACGATTCCAATGCCGGATTCCGATCTGGCAAAGTGCCGGTTCCATGAGATCCAGGAGCTCTTGATTACTATGTTCCGAGAACGATTTCAGATGGAAATCCAGGTAGGCTTTAATTTTAAAGAGGAAGATAAAGAGTCGCTGTGGGAGGCACATGAGAAGCGCCTGAAGAAGGAACAGGAGCAGTATCAGCAGCAGCTGGAACAGTTGCGCGCCATGGATGATTATAAGGATGCGACAGAGACACCGGCTACATCAGATAAGACGGCAGATAAAGAGAAAACGGCAGGCAGTAAAGGAAAGACTGCAACCGGAAGGAAAGCAGGAGCCATACAGATGGGCAGTGCAGCCGGTAAAACAGTTGCGGCGGCTGCGGAAACAAAAGAGAAACCGGCTGGAAAAGAAGCCGGCAAGCGGGAATTCCGTCGATCTGCTTTACATGCTGCAAAAGATCCGGATGTATTCTACGGCAGAAACTGCGAAGGTGAGCTGATTGGTATTTCCGAGATTCAGGGCGAACTGGGCGAAGTGGTAGTTCAAGGGCAGATCATAAAGCTGGAGACCAGAGAAATCCGGAATAATAAGACGATCGTTACATTTAATATTACGGATTTTACGGATACAATCAGCGGCAAGGTCTTTTTGTCCAATGATGATCTGGAGATTTTTCTGGATCTGTTTAAGACCGGTGAATTTTATCGCATTAAGGGTATTGTTTCCTTTGATACCTTTGCAAATGATGTGACGATCGGATCAATTGTAGGTATTAAGAAATCCGGAGATTTCCGGACGGTCCGGGTAGATCAGTCCGTGGAGAAGCGGGTAGAACTCCATATGCATACCGTCATGAGTGATAAGGACAGTGTGGTTGACATTGCCAAAATCATCAAGCGGGCAAAGGCATGGGGACATAAGGCAATAGCCATTACGGATCACGGAGTGGTTCAGGCATTTCCGATTGCAAATCACGTACTTGATTCCAAGGATCCGTTTAAGATCATATATGGAGTGGAAGGGTATTTTGTAGATGACTTAAAGCAGCTGGTTATCCGGTCACACGGTCAGTCCTTTCGTGATACCTTTGTTGTCTTTGATATAGAGACAACCGGAAAGAATGCAAAGTTTCATACCATTACAGAGATAGGCGCGGTTAAGATTACGGAGGGAAGAATTGTAGACCGGTTTTCCCAGCTGGTGAATCCGGAACGTCCGATTCCGTATAATATAACCAGATTAACGGGGATTTCCGATGATATGGTAGCGGATAAGCCGAATATCAGAAAGGTGTTGCCGGAGTTTCTGGAGTTCTGCGGGGATGCAGTTATCGTAGCGCATAATGCGGCATTCGATACCGGATTTATCGGGAAGGCTGCCAGAGAGCAGGGGTTAAAGTTTGATAATACGATTCTGGATACGCTTGGAATGGCACATATCCTGCTGCCGCATTTAGGTAAATTTACACTGGACAGATTGGTAAAAGAGTTAAAGATCGAATTAAATAACCATCACCGGGCAGTCAATGACGCAGAAGCAACTGCGGAGATGTTTCTGAAGTTTATCAATATGCTGATGAAGCGGGATGTAGATAATCTGGATCAGTTAAACTCCATGGCAGCCGGTTCTGCGGATAGTATCCGGAAATCCAGACGATACCATGGAATCATTCTGGCTAAGAATGAGGTCGGACGGGTAAACTTATATCGCCTGATTTCCATGTCACATCTGGATTATTTTAACCGGTTTCCACTGATGCCGAAGAGTATGATCAATAAGTATCGGGAAGGCCTGATCATTGGGTCTGCCTGCGAGGCGGGAGAGCTTTATCAGGCAATCTTAAATGGAGCGGATGACGGAGAAATCACCAGAATCGTAGATTTCTATGATTATCTGGAAATCCAGCCGCTGGGAAATAATGCATTTATGATAGAAGATGACGGCTATTCCATCGAGTCAGAGGAGGATCTGCGGGAGAATAATCGGCTGATCGTCCGGTTAGGTGAGGAATTTCATAAGCCGGTTGTGGCAACCTGTGATGTACATTTTCTGGATCCGGAGGATTCCATTTATCGTGCGATCATTCAGGCATCCGAAGGCTTCAAGGACGTGGATAACCAGAGTCCGCTTTATTTCCGGACTACGGATGAGATGTTAAAAGAGTTTGAATATCTCGGTATGGATAAGGCGAGGGAGGTTGTGATCACCAATACGAACCGTATTGCAGATATGATCGAGTATATAAAACCGGTGCGCCCGGATAAGTGTCCTCCGGTAATTGAAAATTCGGATGAAACACTGACCAGTATCTGTTATAACCGTGCACATGAGATTTACGGACCGGATCTTCCGAATGTTGTTGTGGAACGACTGGAGCGTGAACTGAATTCTATTATTTCCAATGGATTTGCCGTGCTTTATATCATTGCGCAGAAGCTGGTATGGGATTCTAATGATCACGGCTATCTGGTTGGCTCCAGAGGATCGGTAGGTTCTTCCTTTGTAGCAACGATGGCAGGTATTACAGAGGTTAATCCGTTATCGGCGCATTATATCTGTCCTGAGTGTCATTATGTTGACTTTGATTCTCCGGAGGTGCAGGCATTTTCCGGTAACTCCGGATGTGATATGCCGGATAAGACCTGTCCGAACTGCGGACATAAGCTGCTAAAGGAAGGACATGATATACCGTTTGAGACCTTCCTTGGATTTAAAGGCGATAAGGAGCCGGATATTGACCTGAACTTTTCGGGCGAATATCAGGCAAATGCCCATCAGTATACGGAGGAGCTGTTTACGAAAGGACATGCGTTCCGGGCGGGCACCATTGGTACAATTGCAGAAAAAACTGCCTATGGTATGACATTGAAATATTATGAGGAACGGGGCATTAAGAAGCGCAGTTGTGAGGTAGAGCGTCTGGCAGTCGGTTGTACCGGTGTTAAGCGGACGACCGGACAGCATCCGGGTGGTATGATCGTATTGCCAAAGCATGAGGAGATTTATTCCTTTACACCGATCCAGCATCCGGCCAATGATCAGCATACACCGATCATAACGACACATTTTGAATACCATTCCATTGACCATAACCTGTTAAAGCTGGATATTCTGGGTCATGATGATCCGACTATGATAAGACGTCTGGAGGATCTGACAGGAGTAGACTGTAAGACGATTCCACTGGATGATAAGCGGGTAATGTCATTATTCCAGAGTACGGAAGCACTTGGAATTACACCGGAGGATATCGGCGGCGTGCCGCTTGGCTCTCTGGGTATTCCGGAATTCGGTACCGAATTCGCTATGCAGATGCTTTTGGATACCAAGCCAACCATGTTTTCTGATCTGGTACGAATTGCCGGTCTGGCACATGGTACGGATGTATGGCTGGGAAACGCACAGGATCTGATCAAATCCGGGACTGCCGTGATCTCTACAGCAATCTGTTGCCGTGATGATATTATGGTATTCCTGATCCATAAAGGTCTGGAAAAAGGACTGGCATTTACGATCATGGAGAGTGTCCGGAAAGGAAAGGGCCTGAAGCCGGAATGGGAAGAGGAGATGCTGGCGCATGATGTACCGGAATGGTATATCGGTTCCTGCAAAAAGATCAAATACATGTTCCCGAAGGCACATGCGGCGGCTTATGTTATGATGGCATGGCGGATTGCCTGGTATAAAATTAACTATCCGTTGGAGTACTATGCGGCATACTTCAGTATTCGCGCAGATGCATTCAGCTATGAGACGATGTGTCTGGGACGCTCGAAGTTAGAGTATCATATGGAGGAAATCAGTAAATCCGATGATCTAAAGAATAAGGATAAGGATAGTTTAAAAGATATGAAACTGGTACTGGAAATGTATGCCAGGGGCTATGAGTTCCATCCGATTGATATTTATAAGGCAGATGCGGAACGGTTCCAGATCATAGACGGAAAGATCATGCCGGCACTTTGCAGCATTGAAGGTCTGGGCATCAAGGCTGCCATTCAGGTTCAGGAGGCAGCGAAGGAAGCATTGGCAAAGGGTGGATTTTCATCCAAGGATAATCTACGAGACATGGCGAAGATCGGTAAATCGACGATTGAGAAGTTTTCACAGCTGGGACTTCTGCAGGATCTTCCGGATTCCGATCAGTACAGCCTATTTGACTATATGGTGTCAGGCTCCTGAGCGGGGAGTACCGGAAGGTATAAATAAAATTAAAATAAAAACAATATAAATATATGCTTAGGTTTCTCTTGACAGAGGAACCTGGGCATGTTACTATGATTATAGTAATTTGCATGTTACTGTTCGGCAGGCATTAGCGATACATAAATGGTGGAGGTTTATGTGTGGTTGATGCTTTTTTTCATGCATAAAAGTAATCAAAGAACTCCGGACTCATGATACTTTCACCATGGAATAAGAAAGGAGAATGAGTTATGAAAGACAAAATTTTTGGAGTTTTACAACGGGTTGGACGATCATTTATGCTACCAATCGCATTGCTGCCGGTTGCAGGCCTATTATTGGGACTTGGCAGCTCTCTGACAAACACGACAATGTTGGAGACGTATCATTTGATGGGGATTATGGGTCCCGGCACAATTCTGAACATGATATTTACGGTTATGAGTGAGGCCGGAAATGTTATCTTTGCGAATCTTCCGATTCTGTTTGCTATGGGTGTAGCCATTGGTATGGCGAAGCAGGAGAAAGAGGTTGCAGCTTTGGCATCCGTGGTTGCATTCTTCATTATGCACGCATCGATCAGCGCTATGATCACGATCAACGGTGGTGCAGAGAAGATGTTAGAGGGTTCGACCACCAATGTTTTGGGCATTACATCTCTGCAGATGGGTGTATTTGGCGGTATTATTGTAGGACTGGGTGTTGCAGCACTGCATAATAAGTTCTATAAGATCGAACTGCCACAGGTATTATCCTTCTTCGGAGGAACCAGATTTGTACCGATCATCAGTGCACTGGTATTTACATTGGTTGGTATCTTAATGTTCTTTATCTGGCCTGTAATCCAGCAGGGAATCTATGCTGTCGGTGACCTGGTTATGAGATCCGGATATGCAGGAACCTGGGTTTATGGTTTCATGGAGCGTCTGTTGATTCCGTTTGGTCTGCACCATGTATTCTATCTGCCATTCTGGCAGACCGGAGTCGGTGGAACCATGGAGGTTGCAGGACAGGTAATAGAGGGAGCTCAGAATATTTTCTTTGCACAGCTGGCAGATCCATCAACAAAGGAGTTTTCTGTATCAGCTACCCGGTTTATGTCCGGTAAGTTCCCGTTAATGATTTTCGGCCTGCCTGGTGCGGCACTGGCTATGTACCGGACAGCAAAGCCGGAGAATCGTAAGAAGGTAGCCGGTCTGTTATTCTCAGCAGCACTGACATCCATGTTAACCGGTATTACAGAGCCGCTGGAGTTTACGTTCCTGTTCGTAGCACCTGTATTATACGGTGTTCACTGTGTATTGGCAGGTCTGGCTTATATGCTTATGCATATCTGTAATGTAGGTGTCGGTATGACATTCTCAGGTGGTCTGATCGACCTGACGTTGTTTGGTATCTTGCAGGGTAATGCCAAGACACACTGGATTTGGGTTGTGATCGTAGGTATTGGTTATTTTGTAGTATATTACTTCTTATTCAGCTTCCTGATTAAGAAAATGAACTTAAAGACACCTGGACGGGATGATTCTGAAGAAGTGAAATTATATAATCGGGCAGATGTAGAGGCAAAGAAGCATACAGGCAAGGGAGCAGATGCTGCATCTGATGAGGATGAAATGTCCAGAATGATCACAGCCGGACTCGGTGGAAAGAAAAACATTTCCGATGTTGACTGCTGTGCTACTAGACTGCGTTGTACGGTATTTGATGCAGATAAGGTAGATGAGGCCTTATTAAAGAGTACCGGGGCATCCGGCGTAATTAAAAAAGGTACCGGTATTCAGGTTATTTACGGGCCACGAGTATCTGTGATCAAATCCAACCTTGCAGAGTATCTGGAGCATGCACCGGAAGAAGAGATTATGAATGAGACAGCCGAAGCTTCAGAATTGTCAGGCTCAGAGACTGCAGGAAAGAATACTGGAAATAAGAGTGGGAATGTGATAAAATCTATCATAATTAAAAGTCCGATGACCGGACTGGCAGGCGGTATTGAGACGGCACCGGATGAAGGCTTTGCTCAGAAAATGATGGGTGATGGTGCTGTCGTAGAACCGACAGAGGCACAGGTGGTCGCACCGGCAGATGGCGAAATCGCATTTGTATTTCCGTCCAAGCATGCAATCGGATTTGTAACCGAGGATGGGGTAGCCATGCTGATTCATGTAGGCATTGATACCATTAATCTGAACGGTGAAGGTTTTGAAGTTTTCGTACAGGATGGCGATAAAGTAAAGGCAGGCACACCGTTGATGAAGCTTGATCTGGCATATATCAGAGAACATGCACCGTCATTGGTATCACCGGTTATTTGTACGGAATTAGAGGATAATCAGTCTATCCGGCTGATCGCAGAAGGAGAAGTAAAGGCAGGGGAAGATTTATTTGCCATTGATATTACAGAGTAATTCACTGTCAGAAAGATAAGAAAGTGATAGGGTGAGGGAATGTACCGGATTATTAAGACATTAAATCATAATGCTGTGCTGGCAACAGATATGAACGATAATCAGGAATATATTCTGCTTGGAAAGGGTATCGGATTCGGAAAGAAGGTATCGGAACGGATCGATGCACCGGAGGATGTCAGGATTTATTCGTTAAAGCATGTATCGGAGCGCGGAAAAGCCAAAGATCTGCTGCAGGATACACCGGCAGAATATCTGGAGATATCCAATCAGATTTTAAATCTGGCAGAGCAGGAGTTCGGGGCAGTTGACCGGGACATTCTCTTCCCTATGGCAAATCATATTGCTTATGCAGTAAAGCGGATTCAGGCCGGAGAGCAGATCAGTAATCCGTTAAACAGTGATATACGGATTTTGTTTTATAAAGAATACAAGATTGCAGACACGGTTCGTCCGCGGTTAAAGGAGCTGCTAGGCGTCGATATTATGGAAGATGAGATTGGTTATATCGCCTTGCATGTACACTCCAGTATCCAGGATGAAAAGGTATCGGTTTCTATGCAGATGGCAATGGTAGTGCGCGAATGTGTAACTCTGATCGAGGAGCAGGTGGGAAGAAAGATTGATATCCTGTCTTTAGATTATAATCGTTTGATGAATCATATTAAATTTATGTTTGCGAGAGCGATTAATAATGAGACTCTGAAGCTGGATATGAATGCTTATATAAAAATGAATTATCCGAAGGCTTATGAGATTGCGGAAATTGTCTGCGGGCATATTGGAAAGGCACTGCAAAAGCCATTGGAAGAGATAGAGATTGGATACCTGGCACTGCATGTTCAGAGAGCTTTAATGAAAGAAAATTAAAAAACGCAAAAAAGTTTAAAAAAGTACTTGCTTTTTTTGGATCTCTTTGTTATACTAACAAAGTCGCGTGTGACAAGTAAGAAACAAAGAGAATATGGTTCGTTGGTCAAGCGGTTAAGACGTCGCCCTCTCACGGCGAAAACAGGGGTTCGATTCCCCTACGAACTGCTAAAAGGATTCAGAAAGATTCTGAGTCCTTTTTTTTGTGTGCCGGTTCCTTTTTCTGACTTCAGCATATACTAATCGTAATGACATTCCGGGAGTAATTCTATGGATTTAACAATTAATAATGAAGAACATCAGGAGCAGGGGAATATCCGGGTAGAAGTGAATTCTTCACTCGGTCGGATTCCGATTGAAAATGCAGAGATACAGATATCCTCAACTGATGGAACCGGTGGAGTTCTGGCAGAAAGCAGAACTGATGCCAATGGTATGGCAGAGATACTTTCTCTGGATGCACCACCCGCTGCGTATTCTATGACGCCGTCTGAGAATCAACCATATGCGGAATATAATCTACGGATCCGAGCCACCGGATATGAGGGACGGTTGTTTTCGGGAGTTCAGATTTTTTCGGGAAAGACAGCTATACAGTTTTCGGAACTTCGACCGGGGCCGGATGCAGAGGAATATGATCCGATCGTGATCGGTGGGCATACACTCTGGGAGGAATATCCACCGAAGATACCGGAGGCAGAAATAAAGCCGCTAAGCGAGTCCGGGGAAATTGTATTGAATCAGGTAGTGATTCCGGAATATGTTGTGGTTCATGATGGTGCGCCGACGGATTCGACAGCAGAGAATTATTATGTACGGTATAAGGATTATATCAAGACGGTTGCTGCCTGTGAAATTTATGCAACTTGGCCGGAAGCATGCATTGAAGCTAATGTACTGGCAATTATGTCTTTTACATTGAACCGGGTCTATACGGAATGGTATCGTAATCAGGGGTATAGCTTCACAATTACCAGTTCGACTGCTTTTGATCACAAATGGATATACGGGAAGTCAACCTATGATAGCATTGATGCGGTGGTAGATCGTCTGTACGGATCTTATCTATCCAGACCGAATGTGAAGCAACCGATTCTGACACAATACTGTGACGGCAGAAGGGTAACCTGTCCAAACTGGATGAGTCAGTGGGGCAGTAAATATCTGGCGGATCAGAATTACACAGCAATACAGATTCTTCGCAACTATTACGGAGAAACGATTTATATCAATGAAACCACTGCAGTAGCAGGAGTCCCAATGTCCTGGCCGGGGGAGAGCTTGCAGAACGGTTCTTCCGGTGAGGCAGTACGTACCATTCAGGAACAGTTGAATAGAATTTCCCGGAATTATCCGGCAATTCCGAAGGTCGCTGCAGATGGCATCTATGGTCCGGAAACAGAGGAAGCTGTCCGGACGTTTCAGAGAATCTTCAAGCTTCCGCAGACCGGAGTCGTGGATTACAGAACCTGGTATAAAATATCCGAGATTTATGTTGGCGTAACCAGAATTGCAGAATTGGATTAAATCTGATATAATATATCAGCTATTGTCAGAATCTATATGCAAGGAGACGAAAAAGGTGAAGAAACTATTAGTATACCTGAAGGATTACAGGAAGGAAAGCATTCTGGCACCGTTGTTTAAGATGCTGGAGGCTTCCTTTGAGTTATTTGTGCCTCTGGTAATGGCAGCGATCATGGATCATGGGATTGCCGGACAGAATATGCCATATATCTGGAAGATGGCAGGAATTTTGATCCTGCTGGCAGTTGTAGGACTTACCTGTTCTCTGACGGCACAGTATTTTGCCGCAAAGGCTGCCGTTGGATTTTCAACCGGTGTGAAGCATGTGTTGTTTAAACATATTCAGAATCTGTCCTTTACGGAGCTGGATGAAGCAGGAACTCCGACATTGATCACCCGTATGACCAGTGATATGAATCAGGTCCAGAACGGTGTGAATATGGTGCTTCGCTTGTTCCTTCGTTCACCATTTATTGTATTTGGCGCCATGATCATGGCATTTACCATTAATGTGAAGGCTGCACTGATCTTTGTGGTAGCAATTCCGTTATTATCGATCGTTGTATTCGGCATTATGCTGGTCAGCATTCCAAGGTTTAAGAAGGTTCAGGAGGCACTGGATAAGGTGCTTGGAACGACTCGTGAGAATCTTACAGGTGTCCGTGTGATCCGGGCCTTTAATCAGGAAGAAGAAGAGCGGGAGCGGTTCTTTGAAGAAAATGAGTTTCTCACCCGCCTGCAGCTGGTAGTCGGAAGGATTTCCGCAGTCATGAATCCGGTTACGTTTATCATTGTAAATGTTGCGGTAATCGCACTGTTATGGACCGGAGCGATTCAGGTAGATCATAACATCCTGACACAGGGTGAGGTTGTGGCACTGGTTAATTATATGAATCAGATTCTGGTAGAGCTGGTAAAGCTGGCCAATCTGATCATCACGATCACCAAATCCATTGCCTGCGGAAACCGGATCGAAGCAATCCTGGAGATGAAGCCGACCCAGACCTTTGCAGAGCAGCCGGTGAAAGAGGAAGAAAATCCGGAGTATGCCGTAGAGTTTCAGGATGTATCGTTTGCATATAAGAATGCCGGTGATAATGCACTGAGCCATCTGAATCTTCAGGTGCGGAAGGGAGAGACGATCGGTATTATCGGTGGTACCGGTTCCGGAAAGACAACCTTTGTCCATCTGATCCCGAGATTCTATGATGTGACCGGAGGAAGGGTACTGGTGAACGGAGTGAATGTCAATGACTATCCGAAGGAGCAGCTCCGCAGTAAGGTCGGCATCGTTATGCAGAAAGCCGTATTGTTTAAGGGTACAATTCGCGAGAATCTGAAATGGGGCAATGATTCGGCAACGGATGAAGACATTGCTCAGGCACTGGAGATCGCACAAGGTACTGAGGTAGTTGCCAAGAAGGACGGTGGTCTGGATGCCATGATCACACAAGGCGGTAAGAATCTGTCCGGCGGGCAGAGACAGCGGCTGACCATTGCACGGGCACTGGTCCGGAAGCCGGAGATTTTGATCCTGGATGACAGTACATCAGCACTTGATTATGCCACAGATGCTAAGCTTCGGAAAGCATTGCAGGAGATGGAGAATAAACCAACGATATTCATTGTGTCGCAGAGGACCGCATCCATTCAACATGCCAACCGTATCGTGGTATTAGACGATGGAGAGGTCGTTGGCATCGGAGGTCATGAGGAATTATTAAAGAGTTGTCCTGTATATCGGGAGATATATGATTCACAGTTTAAGAAGGAGGGGCAGAGAGCATGAGTACACAAAAGACAAAGCAGAAATCAGACGCAAAGAAAACACAGTCTGTAAAAACACTGAAACGTCTGATGGGTTATCTGAAGCATTACTGGTTCTTCCTGGCTGTATCGATTCTGATGGCATTTATCAGTGTGGCACTGACCCTGTATCTTCCAATCCTGACCGGTAATGCAGTGGATTGTATCTTGGGTCCGGGTGCGGTTGATTTTGCGGGAATCAGACACATTCTTCTGGTGATGGCTGTTTGTATCGGCATTACAGCAATCGCACAGTGGATTATGAATGTATGTAACAATAAGATGACCTATTCAATCGTCCGGGATGTACGACGGGATGCATTTGATAAGATTGAAAAGCTTCCGCTGAAATATCTGGACGCACATACCAGCGGTGAGATCGTGAGCCGGGTGATCGCGGATGTGGATCAGTTTGCGGATGGTCTGTTAATGGGATTTACACAGTTTTTCACCAGCATTGTCACCATTCTCGGAACATTGATCTTCATGCTGACGATCAATCCGTGGGTAACACTTGTGGTTGTCTGTATTACACCGGTATCCTTATTTGTAGCGGCATTTATTGCGAAGAAGACTTATCATATGTTTCAGGTACAGTCTGAGACGAGAGGGGAACAGACCGGTTTCATTGATGAGATGATCGGGAACCAGAAAGTGGTGCAGGCCTTTGATCGGGAAAAGGAGTCTATGGAGACCTTTGATGAGATCAATGGCCGGCTTCAGAAATGTTCCCTGAAAGCAATCTTCTTTTCATCCATTACCAATCCGTCTACCCGGTTTGTAAACAGTCTGGTATATGCCGGTGTCGGAATTGTCGGTGCTGTAATTGCAATCAAGGGCGGCATAACGGTTGGTCAGCTGACATCCTTTCTTGGATATGCGAATCAGTATACAAAGCCGTTTAATGAGATTTCCGGCGTTGTGACAGAGCTTCAGAATGCACTGGCATGCGCCGCCAGAATTTTTGAATTGATCGATGAAGAGGCACAGGTTCCGGATGCAGAGGATTCGGTTGTTCTGGAACATGTAGCTGGAAATGTAGGCATTCAGGATGTCAGCTTCTCCTATGTTCCGGATCAGAAGCTGTTAGAGCATGTAAGCCTGGATGTAAAGGCAGGCCAGAGAATCGCGATCGTAGGACCGACCGGTTGCGGTAAGACCACTTTGATCAATCTGCTGATGCGGTTCTATGATGTGAATGACGGGAAGATTCTGGTAGAAGGAGAGGATATCCGCAATGTGACGAGAAACAGTTTGCGGAATTCCTACGGAATGGTATTACAGGAGACATGGCTCAGAACCGGTACGGTCCGTGAGAATATTGCTATGGGAAGACCGGATGCAACGGATGAGGAGATTATTGAGGCGGCAAAGCTGTCACATGCCCACAGCTTTATTAAGCGATTACCACAGGGATATGACACCATGATCACAGAGGACAGTGACAGCTTCTCACAGGGTCAGAAGCAGCTGCTCTGTATTGCAAGGGTTATGCTTTACAGACCGCCGATGCTGATTCTGGATGAGGCAACATCTTCGATTGATACCAGAACGGAAATCCGGATCCAGAAGGCATTTAATCACCTGATGGAGGGCAGGACCAGCTTTATCGTAGCACACCGTCTGTCAACGATTCAGGAAGCAGATGTGATTCTGGTCATGAAGGACGGAAATATCATCGAACAGGGAAATCACGAGGAATTGTTGGAGAAGAAGGGATTTTATTATAATCTGTATAACAGTCAGTTTGCAGTATAATTGCTTGTACCATGGAAGATAGTGTGGTATAGTTGTACCGAATCCGTGAGGATTTCAGGATAGAGGAGATTGGAATGGAATATCAGTGGCCTGTAGGGATAAAACGAACAAGACAAAGAGAAGATGTGTTCCGCGTACTGACAGAGGCAGAGGAACCATTGACAGCCATGGAGATTTTCAGGCGGGTGATTGCAAACACGCAGGATTCCAATTATGCGATTTCAACCATTTACCGGTCGCTGGCTGTATTTGAAGAGAACCATCTGGTGGAGAAAACGACGCTGATGGGAGAGGATATGGCAGTTTATGAGTGGAAGCGGGAACAGCATAAGCATTATGCAATCTGTTTAAATTGCAGAAGAAAGATTCCGTTGTCGGAATGCCCGATGCACGATCTGGATATTTGCTCCGATATGGATGGATTTCAGATTACCGGACATAAATTAGAATTATATGGATATTGCAAGGAATGTCAAAAGAGAGAATGTCAGAAGAAAAACGATGAAGGGATAAGGAGGCATTGATATATGAACAATCAGACAATGATGGAGCTGGACGAAGAACTCAATGCACAGTTTGATGACCTGGTAAAGTACTGTATGGTATCGGGTGCGATCAATCAGGAGTTATATGCAGAATATGATGTAAAGCGGGGACTCCGTGATGCAAATGGTAAGGGTGTTCTGACCGGTCTGACCGAGATTGCAGATGTAGTAGGAACAAAAATCGAGGATGGTGTCCGGGTTCCGTGTGATGGTAAATTATATTATCAGGGATATGACGTAAAGGAACTGGTAAGCAGTTATGCCAGTCGGAGATATGCATTTGAAGAGGTAACGTATCTGTTGTTATTCGGTGATCTGCCGAACCGGCAGCAGTTAAACAGTTTTATTAATATTTTGAAGAGCCTGCAGGAATTATCTGGTTATTTTGTCCGGGATGTTATAATGAAGGCTCCAAGTGCCAATATTATGAATGGACTGCAACGATGTGTGCTGATGTTATATTCTTATGATGAGAAGCCGGATGATATCGCAGTTCCGAATGTACTGCGCCAGTCACTGCAAATGATCGGAAAACTGCCATTGATCTCCGTATATTCTTATCATGCATACCGTCATTTCCATTACGGAGAGAATCTGGTTATCCGTACACCGGATAAAGAGATGTCAACGGCAGAGAATATTCTTCAGATGTTAAGGCTGGACGGTAAGTTTACAGAGCTGGAGGCAAAGGTACTGGATATCGCATTGGTACTGCATGCAGAGCATGGTGGTGGTAATAATTCCACATTTACGAATCATGTGGTTACATCCTCCGGTACCGATACTTATTCTGCAGTGGCTGCATCCATTGCATCCTTAAAGGGACCGCGTCATGGTGGAGCGAATCTGAAGGTACAGCAGATGTTCCGGGATTTACGGGAGCATGTGACAGACCTGAAGGATGAAAAGCAGATTAAGGAATACCTGCTTAAAATTCTGAATAAAGAGACCTTTGACCGGGCAGGACTCATTTATGGTATGGGACATGCTGTTTATACAGAATCAGATCCGAGAGCAGTGATCTTAAAGGATTATGCAGAGCGCCTGGCATATGAGAAGGATCGTCATGATGAGTTTGAATTCTATGAGAGAGTGGAACGTCTGGCAGCAGAGGCGATTGCCGAGAAACGTCGTCTGTTCAAACCGGTATGTGCCAATGTCGATTTTTACAGTGGATTTGTATATACCATGCTTGGAATTCCGGAAGAATTGTTTACACCTATTTTTGCAATCTCAAGAATCTCAGGCTGGAGTGCACACCGTCTGGAAGAGCTGGTAAATAAGGGTAAGATCATCCGTCCGGCATATAAGTTCGTAGGCGTGCATAAGAAGTTCTCCGATCTGGAGGAACGTTATTGATCAAAACGGTTTGTGCAGAGGATGCAGGAACATTAAGAACAGATAGAAATATTAAAGTTTGGAAAGGTATCAGAACAATGCTGGAATTAAAGCATATAAATTACCAGGTGGAGGAGAATCATCTGGAAATCTTAAAAGATATTAATCTGACCATTGATGAACGGTTCGTGGCAGTAACGGGACCGAATGGTGGAGGAAAATCAACGTTGGCAAAGATTATTGCCGGGATCGTAGAGCCGACTTCCGGTGAAATCCTGTTAAATGGCGAGGATATTACGCATTGCAGTATTACAGAGCGTGCCAGAAAGGGAATCAGCTACGCATTTCAACAGCCGGTCAAGTTTAAGGGAATTACCGTACAGGATCTGATCACGCTGGCAGCCGGAAAGCAGATTACAGTGGCAGAGGCATGTAATTATCTTTCAGAGGTCGGCCTCTGTGCAAAGGATTATATTCACCGCGAGGTAAATGCCAGTCTATCCGGTGGCGAGCTGAAGCGGATCGAGATTGCGATGACGATCGCCAGAGGCGCAGAGTTTACGATTTTTGATGAGCCGGAGGCAGGAATCGATTTGTGGAGCTTCAATAACCTGATTCAGGTATTTGAAGACATGCATGAAAAAATCAATGGATCAATTCTGATCATTTCCCATCAGGAACGGATTTTAAATATCGCAGATAAGATCATTGTGATTGCGGACGGAAAGGTTGTAAAGACCGGAACGAAGACAGAAGTGCTTCCTGAATTACTGAATGCTACAGACGCAGCATGTAAAACATTAATGGACAAGATTGTTTAGGAGGGGTTGCTATGGATAAGATTCAACAATCGCTGTTGGAGCAGGTTGCGGATCTGCATACGATTCCGGAAGGAGCGTATAATATTCGTGCCAATGGCAAGCTTGCCGGACGAAACACAACAGCCAATATAGATATTGTAACTAAAGAGGATAAGCCGGGAATCGATATTATCATTAAGCCGGGTACCAGAAATGAAAGTGTGCATATACCGGTCGTATTAAGTGAAAGCGGCTTAAAAGATATGGTATATAATGACTTTTATGTAGGCGAAAATGCAGATGTGACCATCGTCGCAGGCTGCGGAATCCATAATTGCGGTGTGGACACCTCAGAACATGATGGTATTCATACCTTTTATCTGGAGAAGAATGCGAAGGTTCGTTATATCGAGAAGCATTATGGTGAAGGAGACGGAGCCGGGAAACGGATTTTAAATCCGACTACGATCATTCATGTCGGCGAGGGTGCATATTTGGAGATGATCACAGTGCAGATCAAGGGTGTCGATTCTACTGTCCGGACGACCTCCGGAGATCTGGCAGAAGGTGCGACACTGGTGGTCAAAGAAAAAATTATGACACATGGAGTCCAGCACGCAGAGACGAATTTCAGCGTGGATCTGAACGGAGCCGGCAGCAGTGCCAGTGTATCGTCCCGTTCAGTAGCCAAGGATGACTCAACCCAGTGCTTCAAGTCTGTTATTAACGGAAATGCACCATGCTCCGGACATACGGAATGCGATGCAATCATTATGGATCATGCAAAGGTAACGGCAAAACCGGAGCTGACAGCCAATCATATTGATGCCGGTCTGATCCATGAAGCGGCAATCGGAAAGATTGCCGGAGAACAGCTGATCAAGCTTATGACACTCGGCTTGACAGAAAAGGAAGCAGAAGAGCAGATCATCAACGGCTTTCTGAAGTAACCATAGAGAACAGATCATAAAAAACAGGAATCCGTGACTCCGAGGATTGGAGAGAAGATTCCTGTTTTATTGTTTATGAGTTGTTAAAATGCATGCAAGGGAATGAATCAGCGGTCTGCAATGGCATTGACATACATGTAAAATGTAATCAGATAGAGACCGGATAATCCGACCAGTGCATAAATGATCCTGGAAATCCAGGACATGTTTCCGAAAATAAAAGCGACCAGATCAAAGCTGAAGAAGCCGATCAGTCCCCAGTTTACTGCACCGATAATGGTGAGAGTAAGTGCAATACAGTCTAAAACCTTATTATGCATGGATATTTACCTCCTTTTAGCTTAGTATGAAGCCGGAGGATGAAAAATATGCAAAAAGAAAATAAATCAACTTAAAAAATTACCGGATTCATCACCGTAGATCTGATACTTTATGATCTGCATCCGCTGGTCGGTAGCAGAAATAATATCGGCGCAGTCTTTCAAATCAGCAGAAATCTGCTCGGCATGTTCCACGTCCTTTTTATAGCGCAGCTGGTGATCCAGACTTGCCCAGAAGTCCATGGCAATCGTACGGATCTGGACCTCGACCTTCATCGGTTGTTTACGGTCGGAGAAGAAGACCGGAATCTCCAGGATTAGGTGCAGGCTGCGATAACCGTTTTCCTTTGGATTCTGAATATAATCTTTGGTCTCGATCAGAGCCACATCATCCTGCTTGGTCAGCATCTGTGCCACTTCATAAATGTCATCAATAAACGGACAGATCACTCGGATGCCTGCAACATCATGCAGATTCTCAATGATGCTTTCCAGAGAAATATCATAACCCCTGGTGTGAAGCTTTTTCAGAATACTTTCCGGAGATTTGATCCGGGATTTGATGAAGGAGATCGGATTCCGCTGATAACGGATGGAAAACTCATCGTTTAAGACCTCCAGCTTGGTCTGTACTTCGCGGATCGCTCCGCGATACATCATCATCAGCTCCATGTACATATGGGCCTGGTCGGAGAATGCTTCCGGGATGGTAAAAAGTTCGTTTTCCGTGCTTTGTATATTCTGTAACTGGGTAGTGCCTGTATCCATAAAAGTACCTCTTTTCGTCTGATTCTTACAAGAATAATTCTAGCATAACCAATATAGTCGGTCAATGAAACGGATATGAAATTTTCCTTGCTTTTTTCGCAAATTAATAATACAATAAACTCGGCAGAAATTGGTTTTTCAATAAAAAACCATGAAATAAATTTACAACGGAGGGCTTAATATGAGCAATAATTCTCAATTGTCTGCAAGACAAAGAATTGATGCACTTCTGGATGAGTCCAGCTTCGTAGAAGTTGGTGCATATGTCACAGCCAGAAGTACTGATTTTAACTTGTCAGACAAAGAAACACCTGCTGACGGTGTCATTACCGGATATGGAGTCATTGATACAAATCTGGTATTTGTATACAGTCAGGATGCATCAGTAATGAATGGTTCCATTGGCGAAATGCATGCCAAAAAGATTGCCAATATCTATGATATGGCAGTCAAGATGGGTGCACCGGTCATTGGATTGATCGATTGTGCAGGTTTACGTCTGCAGGAGTCTGTAGATGCCTTGAATGGTTTTGCATCCATTTATGCAAAGCAGGTAATGGCATCCGGAGTTATTCCGCAGATCACAGCCGTATTTGGCAGCTGTGGCGGTGGTGCAGCCGTAATTCCTGGGTTAAGTGATTTCACTTACATGACAAAGGAAGAGGCTAAGTTATTTGTAAACGCACCAAACGTATTGGATGGTAACCACGTATCCAAGCTGGATACCGCCTCTGCAGAATATCAGAGTGCTAATTCCGGAAATGTGGATGGCGTATTTGAAACAGAGACAGAGGTTCTTGGACAGATCCGCCAGTTAGTTTCTGTTTTACCTGCAAATAATGAAACAGATTTATCTTATTCTGATTGTGAAGATGATCTGAATCGTGTTGTAAATGTTGAGGGTTATGTATCAGATGCAAAGTCATTACTGATCACAATTTCCGACAATCAGGCATTTATTGAGACCAAGAAGGATTATGCAAAGGATATGGTAACCGGTTTTGTACGGTTTAATGGTACAACCGTTGGTTGTGTAGCCAATCAGGGAACCGAGGGCGGTGACGTGTTATCCGTAAAGGGTGCTTATAAGGCAGCTGAGTTTGTATCCTTCTGTGATGCATTTGAGATTCCGGTACTGACAGTTACCAACGTTAAGGGCTATAAAGCAACTGTAGAAGAGGAAGCAGGTATGGCAAAGGCTGTTGCTGCCATGACTGCCGCATTTGCAGGAGCAACCGTACCGAAGGTAAATCTGATCACCGGAGAAGCATTTGGTTCTGCTTATACAGCTATGAATTCAAAGGGCATCGGCGCAGATATCGAGTATGCTTGGCCAAAGGCTAAGATTTCTATGATGGATCCGGAAGCAGCCGTTAAGATCATGTATGCAGATGAGATTGCAGCCGCAGATGATAAGAATGCGTTGATCGCAGAGAAAAAGAAAGTATTTGCAGAGGAGCAGGCGAGTGCAATGACAGCTGCAAAGCGTGGCATTGTAGATGATATTATTGTTCCGGATGCAACCAGAAAGAGACTGGTGGCCGCATTTGAAATGCTTTATACCAAGTGCGAAGAAAAGCCGGCCAAGAAGCATGGCTCAAAGTAGTGAGGTGACAGCAGAATGAAGAAAAAACTATTAATCGCAGCTTTGTTTGCTGTTATGCTGTGCCTGTCTGCCTGCAGTAAGGAAGTTGTTTTTCCGGAAAATTTCAACGCAGAGACTTATACCAATGCGGCAGTTGAGGTAACTAAGGGCGTCCTCCAGCTTGACACAGAAGCGCTGACGATTTTTTCCAAGGATGCAGATGATTATGTGTCAGAGAGCAATCTTGGATTTGATGTAGACGTATATAAATCAGCTTGTTCCGGAACTTTAACAGCCATGGATGAGGCCGGAGAGCCGGTTGGCATTCTGGATGATATCTCTTATGAGGTATCCGGAATAGACAAGGACATTGTTACGGTAACGATTCCTGTTCAGTTTACAGATTATGTGGTAGATTATGAGTTTACGTTTGAACCGAATGAAAAGGCAGAGTATAATCCATACGTAAATACTTATAATCTGACACAGGTTGTTGTATCCGCAGAGCACACTATGGGTGAACTGATGGAGCAGGCCGGAATGAATACTTTGACCGGTATGGGTGTTGTATTTATTGTTCTGATTTTCATCAGCTTTATTATCAGTCTGTTTAAGTTCCTGCCGGGAAGCGGGGCAAAGAAGCAGGCTAAGAAAGAAGCAGAGAAGAAAGCAGAAGTTACGGTAGCAGCACCGGCAACCGCTAAGCCGGCCGCAGAGGATCCGATGAAGGATCAGGAACTGGTAGCAGTGATCACCGCCGCTGTGATTGCAGCAAATGGAAGTGGCTCTGCAATGGTAAGCAGTGACAAGTTAGTTGTAAGATCAATCAAGAGAGTATCTCGATAATATAGGAGGACATTAGAATGAAGAATTATAGAATTACCGTAAATGGTACCGCATATGACGTAGCAGTTGAAGAATTAGGCGCAGGTGCAGCACCAGCTGCAGCCGCTCCTGTAGCAGCACCGGCAGCCACTCCGGCACCGGCCGCAGCACCGGCTCCTGCAGCAAGCACAGGCGCAGGAAGCATTGCAGTAACCTCTCCAATGCCTGGTAAGATCCTTGCAGTTAAGGCATCCGTAGGACAGGCTGTGAAGAAGGGTGATGTTGTATTAGTTCTGGAAGCTATGAAGATGGAAAACGAAGTTGTAGCACCGGAAGACGGAACGATTGCAAGTATTGATGTAGCCGTAGGTGCAGCAGTAGAAGCTGGCGATACTTTAGCAACTTTGAACTAAAGCACTGTCAAAAACAAAAACTGACAGGAGGAAAATAAATGGATTATATTATTTCAACCTTGCAAAATCTTGCCGGTCAGACAGCATTCTCTAATTTGTATTGGGGAAATTACGTTATGATACTGGTTGCACTGGTATTCCTGTACCTGGCAATTGCAAAGGGATTTGAACCATTACTTTTAGTACCAATTGCATTTGGTATGTTATTATCAAATATGTTCCCCGGCATTATAGAGGAGGGCGGTCTGCTTCATTTCTTCTACTTGCTGGATGAATGGAGTATCCTGCCTTCCCTGATTTTCCTGGGTGTAGGTGCAATGACAGACTTTGGACCACTGATTGCAAATCCGAAGAGCTTCCTGCTTGGTGCGGCGGCTCAGTTCGGTATTTATGCAGCATATTTCCTGGCAATCTTTATGGGATTCTCAGGAAAAGAGGCTGCTGCAATCTCTATTATCGGTGGTGCCGACGGCCCTACCTCTATTTTCCTGGCCGGTAAGCTTGGAATGGGTGGTACTCTGATGGGACCGATTGCCGTAGCGGCATATTCCTATATGGCACTGGTTCCTGTTATTCAGCCACCGGTTATGAAGCTTTTCACAACTGAGAAGGAACGTAAGATCAAGATGGCACAGCTTCGTCCGGTTTCAAAGCTTGAGAAGATTCTCTTCCCGATCGTTGTTACCATTGTAGTTGTATTGATTCTTCCTACAACAGCACCATTGGTAGGTATGTTGATGCTTGGTAACCTGTTCCGTGAGTGTGGTGTTGTTAAACAGTTAACAGAGACTGCGTCCAATGCATTGATGTATATCGTAGTTATCCTGCTGGGTACTTCCGTAGGTGCAACTACAACTGCGCAGGCATTCTTAAAGATCAGTACCTTAAAGATTGTTGTACTTGGTCTGATCGCGTTTATCTTCGGTACAGCAGCCGGTGTATTATTCGGTAAATTAATGTGCTGGTTAACAAAGGGTAAGGTAAATCCTCTGATCGGTTCTGCCGGTGTATCTGCAGTACCTATGGCTGCCCGTGTTTCCCAGAAGGTTGGTTCAGAAGCTGACCCTACAAACTTCCTGTTGATGCATGCAATGGGGCCAAACGTTGCAGGTGTTATCGGTACTGCGGTTGCAGCCGGAACGTTCCTGGCAATCTTTGGAGTAAAATAGCAATGAGTTTGATGTTATAACATCATGATTATATGAGACAAAAGGAGGAACTATTATGGCAGATCAGGTAGCGGCTAAGCCGGTTAAGATTACTGAAACTGTATTACGTGATGCACATCAGTCACTGATTGCAACTCGTATGACAACAGAGCAGATGTTGCCAATTATTGATAAGATGGATCAGGTGGGTTATCATTCTGTAGAGTGCTGGGGCGGTGCAACATTCGATGCATCCCTGCGTTTCCTGCATGAGGACCCATGGGAAAGACTTCGTAAGTTAAGAGACGGATTCAAGCATACAAAGCTGCAGATGTTATTCCGGGGACAGAATATTCTGGGATATAGCCCATATGCAGATGACGTAGTTGAGTACTTTGTACAGAAGTCAATTGCAAACGGTATTGATATCATTCGTATTTTTGACTGTCTGAATGATCTTCGGAATCTGGAGACAGCTGTAAAGGCAGCCAACAAGGAAAAGGGACATGCACAGGTTGCACTTTCTTATACTTTAGGTGATGCTTATACTCTGGATTACTGGAAGGATATGGCAAAGAGAATTGAGGATATGGGTGCAGATTCCATCTGTATCAAGGATATGGCTGGTCTTTTGGTTCCTGTTAAGGCTACAGAACTGGTACAGGCATTAAAGGAAGGAACCAAGCTTCCAATCCAGCTGCATACACATTATACTTCCGGTGTAGCTTCTATGACATACATGAAGGCAGTAGAAGCAGGTTGCGATATCATTGATACTGCAATGTCACCACTTTCTATGGGTACTTCACAGCCTGCAACTGAGGTTATGGCTAAGGCATTTGAAGGAACTCCATATGATCCGGGATTTGATCAGAACCTGTTGGCAGAAATCGCCGATTACTTCCGTCCACTTCGTGAGCAGTGGTTAGAGAGCGGTCTGTTAAGTCCAAAGGTTATGGGCGTTAATATCAAGACCCTTTTATATCAGGTACCTGGTGGTATGTTATCCAACCTTGTTTCCCAGTTAAAGGAAATGAAGGCTGAGGATAAGTTCGATGCCGTACTGGAAGAGGTTCCAAGAGTTCGTAAGGACTTTGGTGAGCCACCGCTTGTTACACCAAGTTCTCAGATCGTTGGTACCCAGGCTGTATTAAATGTAGTTATGGGCGAGCGTTATAAGATGCTGACCAAAGAGTCTAAGGATCTGTTAGCAGGCAAGTATGGTCAGACTGTTAAGCCGATGAATCCGGAGGTCCAGAAGAAGGCACTTGACAGCCTTGGTATGAAGGAGCCGATCACATATCGTCCGGCCGATGATATTGAACCACAGCTTCCTAAGCTTGAGAAAGAAATGGCTCAGTACAAGCAGCAGGATGAGGATGTATTATCTTATGCACTGTTCCCACAGGTAGCAACGGACTTCTTTAAGTACCGTGAGGCACAGCAGAAGAAGGTAGACGAGTCTGTAGCAGATACAGAGAATAAGGTATATCCGGTATAATTATTAATAATCAGAAATTACCCCGTGAAACGGGATAGAATCATGAGGCTGTCGCAGAAACAGGAACTGTCAATGTGGCAGCCTTATCTATTTATGATATTTATTTTGTAAAATGGACTTCTCATAATATAGGAGATTAATATGTCAAAGGTAATTGTGGTAGGCGGCGGTGCTGCCGGTATGATGGCGGCGATTGCAGCTGCACGGAAAGGACATTCGGTCCTTTTGCTGGAAAAAAATGAAAAGCTCGGAAAGAAACTATTTATTACAGGAAAGGGAAGATGCAACCTGACGAATGCCTGTGATACGAATGAATTATTTACGAATATTATAACGAATCATAAGTTTTTATATAGTGCGGTGTATGGATTTGATAACTGGATGACCTATTCTTTTTTTGAAGATTTAGGAGTATATCTGAAAATAGAACGTGGCAACCGGGTGTTCCCGGAGTCGGATCATTCCTCAGATGTGATCCGTGGACTGGAACAGGAGCTGAAACGTCTGAAGGTACAGATCCGATTAAGAACAGTAGTAACGGCACTCTGTGCAGAACAGGGAGTGGTTACCGGTGTGAAAGTGAAATCGTTCTGCCGGGATGGAAAGGATGGCAAAAATGGAAAACAAAAGAGCGAGACTCTTTCAGCAGATGCAGTGATCCTGACAACCGGCGGTTGTTCTTATGCAAGCACCGGATCAACCGGAGATGGTTATAGTTTTGCAGAAAGGCTGGGACATACATTGTCCGTACCGGAGCCGTCTCTGGTACCATTTGTAATGCAGGAGCAATGGTGTAAGGACTTAATGGGCTTAACGCTTAAAAATATTGCGATTCAGGTAAAAAACGGTAAAAAAACCATTTATGAAGGCTTTGGAGAGCTGTTATTCACTCATTTTGGTGTCAGTGGTCCGCTGGTTTTGACTGCCAGTACCAGATTAAAGGGATATCTGAAGGAATATGATTTCAGGGCAGAGGATCGTGGCAAGCTGCAGGATACGATCAGACAACAGGATATGATGTTGAAACAGCCGCTGGACCTGTTCGTGGATCTGAAGCCGGCATTATCGGAGGAACAACTGGATGAACGGTTGCAGAAGGATTTTTTCCGTTATCAGAACCGGCAGCTTCAGAATGCAATGGATGATCTGCTTCCAAAAAAATTAATTCCAATCGTGATCAGTCTTAGCGGTATTCCGGCAGATAAAAAGGTGAATATTCTGACGAAAGAAGAACGGTTGACACTGGTTCATACTCTTAAAAAAATGCCAATGCATATTTTGGGATGTCGCGGATTTCAGGAAGCGATCATTACCAGAGGCGGTATAAACGTAAAGGAAATCAATCCGCAGACGATGGAGTCAAAGCTGGTATCCGGACTTTATATTGCAGGAGAATTACTGGATACGGATGCGGTAACCGGTGGCTTTAATCTTCAGATTGCCTGGAGTACCGGATATGCTGCCGGTAATGCCATTGAGTAGAAGGGTGGAAAATCAATGTATAAGATCATGCTTATAGAAGATGATGAAAATATGGCAAATGCAATGCGGACACAGCTGCAGGCCTGGGGCTATGAGGTATATTGCATTCAGAATTTTCAGAAGGTTACGGAGGAATTTCTGGCAGTAGAACCACAGCTGGTTCTGCTGGATATTATGCTGCCGTTTTTCAATGGATACCACTGGTGCAGTGAGATACGGAAGCATTCCAATGTCCCAATTCTCTTTATATCTTCGGCATCGGATAATATGAATATCATCATGGCAATGAATATGGGTGGAGATGATTTCATTGCAAAACCATTTGATCTGAACGTGCTACTTGCCAAGGTACAGGCAATCCTTCGAAGAACCTATGATCTGACGGGTTCAATCCCGGTACTGGAACACAAGGGCGCAATTTTAAATCTGAATGATATGACATTACATTACGGAGAACAGATACTTGATCTGACCCGGAATGAGTTCCGGATCCTGCAGACCCTGCTAGAGCAAAAGGGAAAAGTAGTCAGCCGGAATACATTGATGATGCGGCTCTGGGAGATTGATTCTTATGTAGAGGAAAATACACTGACTGTAAACATTAACCGTTTACGGAAAAAACTGGTGGAGATCGGTTTGGAGGATTATATTAAGACAAAGGTTGGATGTGGCTATATTATTGAATAGTGATGCATAGAAATGTGGAGGGGTACAGTGAAAGACAGGTTTCGGATTCTTGGAAAATATATAAGACAACACCGGAATGGCGCTATTCTGTTGTTTGTCTGTGCAGTGGTTTTACATATAGTTCTTTATCTGTATAAGATTAATCCGGAGATTATTCTGTATGCGGATGCAATCTGTCTGTTGATCCTTCTGGTAAGTGCAGGGGTCGGATTCGCCGGTTATTACCGGAGATGGAAGACGATTCATATGATAGACAGCAGGGAAACCGTAGCAGAGAAAATTCCGGCACCTGAGACTGCCATAGAAGAGGAATATAGTCGGATCATAAGTATGATACAGGAGCAGTATGGAACGGATATGCAGAGCTGGAATCAGGAACGTAAGAACAGTCTGGAGTTTTATGCGACCTGGGTGCATCAGATCAAGGTTCCGATCGCGACGATGAAGCTGGTATTGCAGAGCGAGGATACAGAGGAGAACCGGGAGCTTCTGGCGGAGCTTTTCCGGATAGAACAATATGTAAACATGGTCTTAAATTATTATCGTCTGGAAGGAACCGAGACGGATTTCGTGTTCCGGGACATGGATCTGGATGACGGCATCCGACAGGTGATCCATAAATATGCAGGACAATTTATTCGGAAGAAGATTCGCCTGGATTTTCAGGAAACAGGACAGACGATCCTGACGGATGAGAAGTGGTTTCTGTTTCTGCTTGAACAGATTATTTCCAATGCGGTTAAATATACAAATGCCGGAACGATTACGATCCGTGGAGAAGGCGAAGGTGTTCTGAATGTTACAGATACCGGAATCGGCATTGCACCGGAGGATATTCCAAGGATTTTTGAAAAAGGATTTACCGGTTATAACGGAAGAATGGATAAGAAAGCAACCGGTCTCGGACTATATCTGTGCAAAAAGACAGCAGACAAATTATCGATACGGTTACAGGTGACCTCGGAGGTCGGTGTCGGAACGACCGTCCGGATCTACGCAGGAAAGGAGTCACTGTTAACGGATTAAAGGACATTTTGTATCTTACAAAAATGTCACATGGAACGGAAAAGTGTCACCGGATCAGATGGAGAACCTTTGCCCGAAAAAATATAATAGAGTCATAAAACAACGGTATGACAGAATACCGGACAATCAGGAGGTTTCTATGACAATATTAGAAGTAAATAATCTGAAAAAAGTCTATACCACCAGACTGGGTGGCAATCAGGTGCAGGCATTAACGGATGTCAGCTTTTCTGTGGAACAGGGCGAATATGTGGCGATTATGGGCGAGTCCGGATCCGGTAAGACGACGCTGCTTAATATTTTGGCTGCACTGGATAAACCAACGGCCGGAGAGGTATTGCTGGATGGAAAGAAATTATCGGATGTAAAGGAGCGACAGTTATCTGCCTTTCGGCGGGACAATCTTGGATTCGTATTTCAGGAGTTTAATTTGCTCGATACTTTTTCGCTAAAGGATAATATTTTATTGCCGCTGGTGCTGGCAGGTGAGCGGTATGCTCAGATGCAGATCCGGTTGAAGCCGCTGGCAAAGAAACTCGGTATTCAGGAGCTGCTGGGGAAATATCCGTATGAGGTATCCGGCGGACAGAAGCAGAGAACTGCGGTCGCACGGGCACTGATCACGAACCCGAAGCTGATTCTGGCAGATGAACCGACAGGTGCACTGGATTCCAGATCGACCTCGGAGTTGTTAAAGGTATTCGATCAGGTTCATGAGGAAGGACAGACGATCCTCATGGTAACACATTCCGTGACGGCGGCCAGTCATGCAAGCCGGGTTCTGTTCATTAAGGATGGTCAGGTGTTCCATCAGCTGTACCGGGGCAATAGTACGCTGGAGGAACAGTATCAGAAGATCACCAATACATTGACAATGCTTCTGACAGGTGGTGATCAGTATGAATAAAGTGTTTTATCCGCGTCTGGCAGCAAGGAATATCAGAAAGAATATGCAGGTCTATCTGCCATATATCATCACTTGTATATTATCGATCGCAATGTACTATATCATGCATTCCATATCCGCTAATACAGATATTATGGATATGGGAAATACCGGTGTGTTTTTGTTAAGGATTCTTGGATACGGGCGATATATCATTGCTTTATTCGGAGCGATATTTCTGTTTTACACCAACAGCTTTCTGATGAAACGCAGGAAACAGGAAATCGGTCTGTTTCACGTGCTGGGAATGGAGAAACGGCATATTCTGATAGTTATTGCATTTGAAACCCTGTATATTGCCGGAATCAGTCTGGCCGCAGGACTTCTGGCCGGAAGCTTATTTGAAAAGCTGGCATATCTGATATTGCTGAAACTGGTTGATTTTGACATTGTATTTGGGTTCCATATTTGTAAAGAAGCGCTGCTTACAACACTTGTTTTATTTGCAATTGTATTTGGATTGATCTATATAAAATCCGCGTTATCCGTGGTATGTTCCAAGCCGATTGAACTGTTAAAGGGGAATGCGGTTGGAGAGCGCGAGCCGAAAGCCAAGTGGGCACTGGCGGTACTTGGTATCCTCTGTATCGGAAGCGGCTATTATATTTCAGTTACGACACAGAATCCACTGCGGGTTCTGGGGCTGTTCGCACTGGCTGTGCTGCTTGTAATTGTCGGTACGTATCTGCTCTTTACGACAGGAACGATCACATTGTTAAAGCTGCTTAAGAAAAATAGACACTATTATTATCAGACGAAGCATTTCGTATCGGTATCCGGTATGCTCTATCGAATGAAACGGAATGCGGTCGGACTGGCGAATATCTGTGTACTGTCAACCATGGTACTGGTCATGTTGTCAACGACTATCAGCATGTGGTTTGGTCTTGAGGATGCTATCCGTAAGATGTATCCGAGTGATATCATGATGACGGTGGAAGCAGAGCAGATTCCGGAAGATTTGAATGACGCCATTAATCAGTGTATCGAGGAAGAGTCGTTGGAGGTAAAGCAGCAGTATGCGTATCCATATTATGATTTTGCGGCCTTGAAGGAAGAGAATTTGCTGGAAGCAGACATCAATGCGTTTTCATCTGTCGGGGAATCTAATATATGCTACTGTTTTCTGATCAGCATTGATGATTATAATCGGGTATCCGGAGAGAATATCAAGCTGCAGGATGGGGAAAGTCTGGTTTATTGCCGGCAGGATCCGTTTAAGCAGGATACATGGAAGCTATATGATGAGACCTATCAGATTAAAGAACATCTGCAGGATTTTATTCCAATCTATTCAAACAGTATCTTTACAGAAGCGTATATGGTAATGACAGAGGCAGATATTCAGAGAATCATGGAAACCATGCAGGCGAATCAGGGAGATCTGACCGGCGGCGTCAGCTGCCTGGAAGGCTTTGACTTTGCCGGCACCACACAGGAAAAGCATGCACTTTATCAGAAGATAGAACAGAAATTTGCAGATCAGGGATGGTTTGAGGGAAACTATGTCCAGTTGTTTGAACAGAGCAGTATCCGGGAAACGTTCCTGAATGCATATGGCGGACTTTTGTTTATCGGTATATTCCTCGGGATCCTGTTTACGGTGGCAACCATTCTGATCATATATTATAAACAGATATCAGAGGGCTATGAAGATCACGATCGATATGTTATTATGCAGAAGGTAGGAATGAGCCGGGAGGAAGTGAAAGCATCTATCCGGTCACAGATTCTGACGGTATTTTTCCTGCCACTGGTGACAGCGGCCATTCATGTCCTGTTCGCATATCCGGTTATTGAACGGTTATTGCGGATGGTACAGCTGGATAATCGGATGCTGTTTATCGGATGTATTTTTGGATGTGTACTGGTATTCGGCATTTTATACGCATGCGTCTATGCAATTACGTCCAGAGTATATTATAAGCTGGTACAATGGTCATAGAATATAACGAAAAAGACAGGAAGGGTAGTATTATCTGCCATGATAACAGCATGGACAGAAATGCAGAAATGCGATATAATCAAAAAAGTTAGTACAATAAGGCAGGAATCCATATGGATTCCTGTTTTTCAAGGAGGATATATAAGTTATGGCAAGTGTGGCAATTGACGGACCGGCAGGGGCAGGAAAAAGCACGATTGCAAAGCTGGTAGCGAAAAAACTGGGGGCAGTTTATGTGGATACCGGTGCGATGTATCGGGCAATCGCAGTTTATTTTCTCAGAAATCATCTGAATCCGGAGAATCCGGAGCAGGTAGCACAGGCATGTCAGAAGCTGGAGGTAGCGATCAGCTATGAGAATGGTGCCCAGCAGGTATGGTTAAATGGCGAGAATGTGACCGGAGAGCTTCGGACAGAGGCAGTCGGAAATATGGCATCGAAGTCCTCGGCAAAACAGCCGGTACGTGATAAGCTGCTGCAATTACAAAGAGATATGGCGGTTCGTCAGAATGTAGTAATGGATGGCCGGGACATTGGTACCAATGTCCTGCCGGATGCAGAGGTGAAGATCTTTCTGACTGCATCTTCCGCAGAGCGGGCAAGACGTCGGTACGAAGAGCTGGTGGAAAAGGGAGAAACCTGTGATATTCATCAGATCGAAGCAGATATCATCAAACGGGATGAGCAGGATATGAATCGTGCGATTGCTCCGTTAAAGCAGGCAGAGGATGCCTATTATCTGGATAGCTCGGAGCTTACGATCGATGAGGTTGTGGACTGTATTCTGAAGCAGTGTAAGGAGAAACGGATATGGAAATCATAATGGCGAAAACAGCCGGATTTTGTTTCGGTGTAAAGCGGGCCGTGGATACTGTTTACGAAGAAGTTGAGAAACATAAAGACAAGCCGGATCACCCGGTTTATACCTATGGGCCGATCATTCATAATGAAGAGGTGGTCAACGATCTGGCGGATAAGGGCGTAAAGGTTATCTATAACCTGGAGGAACTGCGACAGATTCATAAGGGCAGTATTGTAATCCGGTCACACGGAGTAGAAAAGAAGGTTTATGACCTGATCAATGAGCAGGGACTGGAGCTGGTAGATGCGACATGTCCGTTTGTCCTGAAAATCCATAAAATCGTCCGGGAGGAGTCCGAAAAAGGAAACCGGATTTTGATCATTGGAAATGATTCCCATCCGGAAGTAGAGGGAATCAAAGGGTGGTGTAAAACCAGACCAATCGTGGTGGAAACGGAAGAAGATATCGATTCTATCGACATAAAACATGGGGAGAAACTGGTAATTGTATCCCAAACGACATTTAATAACAAGAAATTTCAAGATTTAGTTGAAATTATTTCAAAAAAAGGGTATGATATATGTGCTTGTAATACGATCTGTAATGCGACCGAGGCAAGACAGAAAGAAGCAGCGCTGATTGCCGGAGAAGTAGATGCAATGATCGTTATAGGCGGTAAGAATAGCTCAAACACACAGAAGCTATATGCTATCAGCAAACATGAATGTGCAAATACTTACTATATACAGACACTCGTTGATTTGGATTTGACTGCTTTTGAATCCGTAAGTAGGGTAGGTATTACTGCAGGGGCATCTACCCCAAATAATATTATTAAGGAGGTTCATGACAGCATGTCAGAATTAAGTTTTGAAGAATTATTACAGGAAGATGAAAAGAATCGTACCCAGGTAGCTCCGGGTAAATTAGTGGAAGGTGAAGTATTAAGCGTTAAGCCGGATGAGATCATTGTAAATATCAATTACAAGTCTGAAGGCGTGATCACCAGAGCTGAGTATACCAATCAGCCAAATGCTGATCTGACTACCATGGTTCAGCCGGGCGACAAGATTACAGCAAAGGTAATCAAGAATAACGATGGTGAAGGACAGGTTGCTTTATCTTATAAGCGTGTAGCACAGGATAAGGCAAACGATATGTTAGAGGCTGCTTGTGAAGAAGGTAAGGTATTAACCGGTAAGGTTGTTCAGGTTCAGGACGGCGGACTGACTGTTCTTTATGAAGAGAGCAAGATATTCATTCCGGCAAGTCTGGTATCTGATACTTATGAGAAGAATCTTGAGAAGTATATGGATCAGGAAATTGAGTTTGTAATTACAGAGTGCAATCCTCGTAAGAGAAGAGTGATCGGTAACCGTAAGATGCTTCTGGTTGCTAAGAAAGAAGAGGCTCAGAAGGCATTATTCGAAAGAATTGAAGTTGGCATGACTCTGGAAGGTACTGTTAAGAATGTAACAGACTTCGGTGCATTCGTTGATTTAGGTGGTGCTGACGGTCTGCTTCACATTTCAGAGATGTCATGGGGCAGAGTTGAGAATCCTAAGAAGGTATTAAAGGTTGGCGATGTTGTTAAGGTATTTATTAAGGATATCCAGGGCACAAAGATCGCACTTAGTATGAAGTTCCCAGAGGCTAACCCATGGGCAAATGCAGCTGAGAAGTATGCAATCGGTACCGTTGTAACCGGTAAGGTTGCAAGAATGACAGATTTCGGTGCATTCGTTGAATTAGAGCCGGGTGTTGATGCATTACTGCATGTTTCACAGATTGCTAAGGAGCACATTGACAAGCCATCATCTGTATTATCAATCGGTCAGGAAATCACAGCTAAGATCGTTGACTTCAAGGAAGCAGACAAGAAGATCAGTCTGAGCATGAAGGCATTACTTCCGGATGATGAGGAAGCTGAAGAAGAGACAACTGAAGAGTAATCAAAATTCTCATAGTAACATTGGATAGGAGGGAAATCATTCAGATTTCCCTCCTACTCAGTTATATAGGAAAACAGGGTGGGGCGAGATATGACAGATTATGAAGTATTTAAGAAGCAGATACTGGAGTTGACCGGAATTGATCTGAATGCCTATAAGGAGCGGCAGATGAAGCGGAGAATCACAACGCTGTCCTTAAAATACGGCTTTCAGACCTATGAGGAGTTTTATCAGGATTTAAAGAAGAATGCAGAACGCAGGAAACAGTTTCTGAATTATCTGACAATAAATGTATCGGAGTTTTATCGGAATCCGATGCAGTGGCAGACACTGGAGGAGAAGGTGATTCCGGATCTGATTGAGGAAAATAAGGGTGAACTGAGAATCTGGAGCGCAGCCTGTTCAACCGGGGATGAGCCGTATACCATTATTATGATGATGAAGGAGAAGTTTCCGAAGGTTCCGGTGAAGCTGTTGGCAACGGATTTGGATGATGAGGTGCTTGCGTTTGCAAAGCAGGGATTATATCCTCAAAAAAGCCTGACAAATCTGCCTGAAAAATATGTCCAGAAGTATTTCCGGGAGGTAAAACCTGGATATTATCAGATTGCGGAATCTATTATGAAGGAAGTGGAGTTCCGGCAGCATAATCTGCTGGCAGATCCTTATGGTAAGAATTATGACTTGATCGTATGCAGGAATGTATTGATCTATTTTACAGAAGAGGCCAAGATCGAAGTCTTTAAAGAGTTTCATAAGTCTCTGCGTAAGGATGGCTATCTGTTCATTGGCAGTACCGAGCAGATTCTGCAGGCACGCTCCATTCATTTTGAACCGGAGTACTCATTTTTTTATAAAAAAGAAGAGATAAGATAATCCATCCAGAAGCGGATATTTTCAGACAGTTCCGGCTTCCATTCGGCATAAGAAATGGAGTCGGAGCTGTTCTTTTTATATAGCTTATCGGGTCTGCAGGCGAGTCCCTGCGGACAGGGAAAGAAAACAGAGGTGAGTCTTAAAAAACCGTTTTCTTTGGTTGCTTTCTGTTTATAATCGGTATCTACGAATGCCGCAATACTTTTATGCATAATGGTATCTTCAACCGGAAGATAGTAATAATCCTTCCAGTTCTTCAGATAATAACGAAGCTCTCCTTTCCATAAAGGAATGAACAATGCTCCGTAAGTGCCGGAAATCTGAAGGCTGCCATATACAGTTTCCTTCTTGTAGCAGAGCGGAATCGACTGCGGAAAGGTCAGAGTCAGAGCGAGGCAGGATGCCTGTTCCTGTACTGTGATCAGTTGAAATTCATGGGCTGCCAGTGATTCAAAGGATAATAAACGCAGCATGGGAATCATAGCCAGAATATCGTCATAGTTGTGCTGTAAAAGCATTCTCTGCAGATCTTTGCTCGGTTCTTTTAAATATGTCTTATAGATCTTTATCAGTTCTCCGCCGGAATACGGATCGGTTCTTGGAATATCAAGAGCTTTCTGCACGGTCTTCAACTTTAGATCAGTCAGAGCAAGACCGGAACGGTAAGGCTTGATCAGCTTATATAAATCAACACTTTCAAGTGACTCCAGAGATGGAATTGCATGCTTGAAATACTGACCGGAGGTTAAGGTCTGATACTGGATATATTTTTCTTTCAGATACCGGAGATCAAAGCCGTCTCCGTTGAAATGGATCAGAGTATGAAATGAGGAAATAACATGCAGGAAAGTATCCAGGATGGTCAGCTCCGAACGTCCGTCATCATTGAAGAGCAGCTGGTAATGCCAGGAATCGTCTGAATAGAAACACATTCCGATCAGGTATAGCATCGTATTCCCGGCTGAAAAACCGGTTGTTTCAATGTCAAACAGCAGGACATCTGTCGGCTGGTATCGGAGCTCCAAGTTGTAAAGTTCAGATTGATTTAGGGTTCCTGTGTATGTTTTCATGCTTATTCCTCGGTCTGTCAGATCAATAAATTACTATCGTTCATTATAACAAACTATCAGGTGTTTTGCAGTTATTTTTTGCTTAATGAGGATTTCTATGCTATACTAATGTACAAAAAGAACTGGAGGCGGCTATGTTAGCATATATATGTGGAACATTGGAAGAAATGTCTGAGGATTCTGTGATTCTGGATCATCAGGGAATGGGATATCAGATTTATATGTCGGCATTGGATATCAGTGAGCTTCCCGGTATCGGCCGATCCGTTCTCATTTATATACATATGAATGTCCGGGAGGATGGAATCAGTCTGTACGGATTCCGGACGAAGCAGGCGAAAGAAATCTTCCGGCTGTTGATCGGGATTTCGGGTGTCGGACCGAAGGCTGGTATGGCATTGTTGTCGGCATTGTCAGTCGCAGATATTCAGATGGCAGTATTAAGCGGAGATGCGAAGTCATTAACAAAGGCTAACGGTATCGGAATGAAAGGCGCACAGCGTATTATTATGGAGCTACATGATAAGATTGAGCTGGAATCTATGCTGGAACCAAGAGAAGATCAATCCGAGGCAGAGTCTGCAGGGGCAGTGACCGATGAAGATATTACCGCTTCGGTTGCGATGGCACTGGTGAGTCTCGGGTATTCGCAATTGGAGGCAATGCAGGCAATCCGTAGAGTGGATGCCGCACAGGAAATGAATACGGAAGAGCTGCTGAAGGCGGCATTAAAGAAATTAATATAACGGCGCAGACCGGGAATGGATAGAACAGAATGAACAATCGGATTATTACAACTGAATTTACGGAAGAGGATGTGGCGATCGAAGGAAGCCTGCGGCCGAAATATCTGGATGATTATATCGGACAGGAGAAGGTGAAGAATAACCTGAAGGTATTCATTGAAGCGGCAAAGCAACGCGGGGAATCGCTGGATCATGTTCTGTTATATGGACCACCGGGTCTTGGCAAAACAACGCTGGCATCGATCGTAGCCAACGAGATGAAAGTAAACCTAAAGATTACTTCGGGACCGGCGATTGAGAAACCGGGAGAGCTGGCGGCGATTTTAAATAATTTATCGGAACATGATGTTCTTTTTATTGATGAGATCCACCGGTTGAACCGTCAGGTGGAAGAGGTTTTGTATCCGGCGATGGAGGATTTTGCAATTGATGTCATGATCGGTAAAGGAGCGGCTGCGAGATCTATCCGGTTGGATCTGCCGCATTTTACATTGATCGGAGCGACAACCAGAGCAGGCATGCTGACAGCGCCGTTAAGAGATCGGTTTGGTGTGGTAAATCGTCTGGAGTTTTATACCGTGCCGGAGCTGACGGATATTCTGGAACGTTCCGCTTATGTACTGGGAATCGAGATCGATACTGCCGGTGCGGTCGAAATCGCGAAGCGGTCGAGAGGAACTCCGAGACTGGCCAATCGTTTATTAAAACGTGTGCGAGATTTTGCAGAGGTGGAATATCAGGGCGGTATCACCTATGAGATTGCACAGAATGCCCTGAACCGGCTGGAGGTAGATACGTTGGGGCTGGATGAAACAGACAGGAACCTTCTATGGACTATGATTGAGAAATTCGGAGGAAAGCCGGTCGGACTGGAAACATTGGCTGCAGCGGTCGGAGAAGATGCCGGAACAATTGAGGATGTATATGAACCATATCTGATTAAAAACGGATTTATAAACAGGACCCCACGGGGACGGGTGGTAACAGAACTGTGTTATCAGCATTTCGGATTACAGCATGAAAACGCAAAGAACGAATAAGGAGGAACAGTATGGCAGAGAAAAAAGACACACCGGTAATTATTAACGGAAAGGTTTATACCCTGAGTGGATACGAGAGTGAGGAGTATCTGCAGAGTGTTGCATTGTATATCAATAACAAGATTACCGAATGTAAGGGAAGCGAGCATTACCGGAAGCTGAGTGCAGAACACCAGGGAATCCTTCTGGCTCTTAATATTGCAGATGATTATTTTAAGGCAAAGAAGCAGGCTGAAGCCAGTGAGAAGCAGGAAGATGAGAAGGAAAAACAGCTTTATGATCTGAGGCATGAGGTGATCGAGACCAGAATCAAGCAGGAATCCGCATTGAAACTGGTAGAAGAATATAAAGAGCAGGTGAATGCACTTCAGCGTAAAATCATCCAGCTGGAGGCAGAGCATGGAAGAAATGAGGAAAAATAACAGACAGCCGGAAATATTGGCACCGGCAGGCTCCTTTGAAATTATGAAGCAGGCCTTTCAGGCAGGAGCAGATGCCGTGTATCTGGGAGGACAGGCGTTTGGAGCCAGAGCATATGCGTCTAATCTGTCAGACCGGGAGCTTGTTCAGGCAATCGAATATGCCGGAATGCATGGAAAGAAATTATATCTGACGACGAATACACTGGTGAAGGAATCAGAGCTGGAAGCGTTGCGAATATTCCTGCGTATTCCATATGAAGCAGGTTTACATGCGGTAATCGTTCAGGATATGGGTGTATTATCCATGATCCATGCAGAATATCCAGAGCTGGAGCTTCATGCGAGTACCCAGATGAGTATTACAACACCACAGGCATGTCAGATGTTAAAAGAGCTTGGGGTATGCAGGGTAGTCCCTGCCAGAGAATTATCCATGCAGGAGATTTCGGTGATCAAGGAGCAGGGTGGTGTTGATATTGAAGTATTTGTTCATGGGGCACTCTGCTATTCTTATTCGGGCAGATGCCTGATGAGCAGTCTGATCGGTGGCAGAAGCGGAAACCGGGGACGCTGTGCCCAGCCGTGCCGACAGTTATATAAAGACCGCAGCGGACGGGAGCAGTATCTGTTAAGTCCGAAGGATCTCTGTGCTTTGGATACCGTTCCGCAGCTGATTGAAGCGGGTGTGGATTCCTTCAAGATAGAAGGAAGAATGAAACGGGCAGAATATGTGATTTCTGCTGTGCAGGCATACAGACAGGCTGTTGATGCATATATGGATCAGAGAGTGTTTCAGACAGAGCAGAGAAAGCAGGAACTGGCAGATATATTTAACCGCGGAGGGTTTACGGACGGATATTTTTCCGTGCATAATGGAAAAGCTATGATGTGTATGGAGCGGAATAACCATAACGGCATTTGCCTCGGAGCAGTACAGGCCGTTCAGGGAGGTACGGTGACCATCCGGCTAAGAGAGGATTTAAATACCGGAGACGTATTGGAAATCCGAACACGGAGCGGTGAGAATATCGAGCTGACATCCGGAAAGACAGGCAGAGCAGGACAAGAGGTTATATTAAATGCATCCAGGCTGCGGCAGATCCGGAACGGAGATCCGGTCTACCGTACGAAAAACAAGCAGCTTGCAGAAGCTTTGCTTGAGGAAAATGAGCGACATCAATTGAAAGAAAAAGTTCACATTTCCGTTATTCTGCGGAAAGACTTATCTGCTACAATCAAAATGTCAAGTGATAATGAAACAGTAACGGTCACCGGCGGTATCGTAACGACGGCAGAAAAGCAGCCGTTGACAGAAGCCGTGATTCGTGAGAAGCTTGGAAAGCTTGGAGATGCTCCGTTTGAGATAGTGCAGATTAAGCTTGATATGGATGAGAATATATTCTTTTCCATGAAGGAGTTTAATCAGCTGCGACGGGAGGCATTAAGCCGGCTGGAGAAGCAATGCAGAGAACGCTGTCACAGAAGCGGTACGGTATTATCAGAGTTCCCGGATGTACAGAAGCAGAATGCAGAACCGGAGATTTTGGAAATGAAGGACTGTGAAGAGAACGCACAGGTGAGAAGACTGGCTGTCACGATTGCAACGAAAGAACAATTTCGGGCAGCAATGCAGACAGAAGCGGTATATCGAATTGATATCGAGCTTGAGTCATTTCCGGATTCAGATATCGCTAATATGATCGGGCAGATCCGGGAACACGGAAAGCTTGCATATCTGGCACTTCCGCATTGCTATCGGCAGAACATGAAGGAACGAATCTGCCGGATGTTCCGGACAGAAGCAGATGGCTGCCTGTTAAGAACCATTGATGAAGTGGCACTTTGGAAGGAAAACGGCAGACAGATGCCGGCAGTGCTTGATTATTCTGTTTATACATATAATCATGAGACGGCCAGAATCTGTCAGGAAGCGTTTGGCTGTCATGCTTTGACACTTCCGATGGAATTAAATCGGAAGGAACTGGAAGATCTGATAATGCATACACCTGAAATACACTGGGAATGGGTGTTATATGAACAACCGGCAGTCATGATTTCCGCACAGTGCGTTTATAAGAATAGGGATAAGTGTGAGAAGAGAAATGCGGCTGAGCTGGAGTTTTTCAATGCACATGGCGATACTTATATTGCGAAAGCAGTTTGTAAGGAATGTTATAATATCATTTATCAGAAGAAACCGATATCTCTGCTGGACAGAAGATATGATCTGGCGAAGATCAGAGACTATCGGATCGTACTGACGACCGAAAACGGAAGTCAGGCGGAGAAAATACTGGCATTCAGGCCGGAGGGAAACAGCCAGGAGGGCCACTACAGGAAAGGAATCGAGTAAGAATGATTACGGTAATCACGATCATTTCACAATATATAGGGATTGTGCTGCTGACCATTTACGGATGGTTATGCTTCAGTGTATTCAGGTCGACCGATAAGACTGTGAGAGAACGCAAGCTGACCAAGCAGATCATTTTGATTTTTGCGGTTCATTTTCTCTGGTATCTGACGTTGTTCTTAAAAACAGAATCCATAAAGATTTTAATCCTGTATGGTGCGCAGATCCTGATGGCGGTATTATATATGGTGCTATATCATCGGTATTATCCGCGATCCTCCAGATTGATCACCAATAATATGTGTATTCTGTTGTTGTTCGGTTATACAATGCTGACACGGCTTAATTTCAGTCTGGCGATTAAGCAGTTTTTGATCGCGACAGTCACGCAGATCCTGGTCAGTTTCATTCCATGGATCATGTTGCAGAAGCTGGAACTCAGAAAACATTATTATCTGTATGGCATATTAGGAATTCTGACACTGCTGACGGTATTTATACCGGGCAATGGGCTGATACATGGAATTTCACAGTACGGTGCCAGAAACTGGCTGGCATTTGAACTTCCATATGATATCACGATTTCACTTCAGCCATCGGAATTTGTGAAGATATTGTTTGTATTCTTTGTTGCCAGTATTCTGGCGAAGAGCACGGAGTTTAGGCAGGTTATGATCGCTACCGGATTTGCGGCGGCACATATCGGGGTGCTGGTACTGGAAAAAGATCTGGGTGGTGCACTGATCTTTTTTGTAATCTATGTCACGATGCTATATGTAGCGACCAGAAGACCGCTTTATTTCTTCGGATGTCTGGGTGGTGTCTGCGTCCTGGGCGGCTTTGCATTTCTGTTGTTCCGAAAACAGCTGTTCCAGCATGTTATGGTTCGTGTACAGAATTGGCTGAATCCATGGGCGGACATTGATAATAGTGGATATCAGATTGCACAGTCGTTATTTGCAATCGGTTCCGGCGGATGGTTTGGCTCCGGACTGATGGATGGCATGCCAGAGAAAATTCCGGTTCGGGAAAGCGATTTCATTTTTTCGGCAATCGCAGAAGAAATGGGCGTGTTTACAGCATTGATCCTGATTCTGATCTGCTTTAGTGTATTTATCGGATTCATAGATATTGCAATGCACTCCAAGCATATTTTTTATAAAAATATGGCATTTGGATTTGCTGTCTGTTATATATTCCAGATTCTGTTAAATATCGGTGGAGCGACCAAGTTTATTCCTTCAACCGGTGTGACACTTCCACTTGTCAGTTACGGTCTGAGTTCTGTAACCAGTACGCTGATTATTTTCCAGATCATACAGGGAATTAACATTATTACGACCAGAGAGGCTGAGAAAATTGAACGAGAAAAAGAAAAAATCCTCCTCGCCGGTGAATCCCCGGAGTTTTCTCCAACGGGAAAAGCGAAGAGGCGAGCAAAACAAAATAGCTAATAGACCGATCCTGCTGGTGACCTATGTCATAACCGGAATTTTTCTGCTCATGATAGGCTATATCTGTAAATTCATGATCGTGGACAGCCAGACGGTGATTGCCAATTCCTATAATACAAGGCAGGATAAGCTGGCCGAGCGGGTGATCCGCGGAGATATTGTATCCGGGGACGGCGTTGTCCTGGCAACGAATCAGTATGCGGATGACGGTTCCTATATCCGGTATTATCCATATGGAAATATGTATGCACATGCCGTCGGATATGATAAATACGGAAAATCCGGAGTGGAATTGACAGCGAATTATTATCTTCTGACGTCAAATACAAATATTTTTGAACGAACCGTCAAGGCATTAAAGGAAGAAAAAAATATGGGCGATACCATTGTAACAACTCTGGATACCAGACTGCAGACTGCTGCCTATAATGCCTTGGGAGACGGCAGAGGAGCCGTAGTTGTTATGGAGCCGGATACCGGAAAGATTCTGGCAATGGTCTCCAAACCGGATTTTGATCCGAATAGTATCGATGATGTATGGCAGGCGGTTTCCAACGGAACTGCCTGGGATAATTCGATCCTTTTAAATCGGGCAACCCAGGGATTATATCCGCCGGGATCTACCTTTAAGGTGTTGACTGCATTGGAATATATGCGTGAGAATTCGAACTGGGAAGGCTATCACTTTAATTGTCAGGGAGAAGATACTTTTAATAACGTAACGATTCACTGCTATAACAGCACGGTACACGGAGAAGTATCTCTGGCTGACTCTGTGGCATATTCCTGCAATACTTCATTTGCAAATATCGGAATGACCCTGAACATGGACAGTTTCCATAAGCTGTGTGAAGATTTTCTGTTTAATCAGAATCTGCCGTATGGCGGTACATATACTAAAAGCAGTTTTGTACTGAATGGCAGTTCGGATAAATCGCTGATCCCGCAGACCGTGATTGGACAAGGAGATACACAGATTTCACCATTACACAATGCATTGATCATGTCTACAATGGCAAATGGCGGTGTTATGATGAAACCATATCTGGTCGATAGTATTGAAAACTATCAAGGAGTGAATGTAAAACGATTCTCTCCATCCGCATATAAGCGAATCATATCCGCAGATGAGGCGGCGCAGATGACAGAACTGATGAAAGGCGTTGTCACATACGGTACCGGGTCGGTATTGAATACCGATGCATATACCGTAGCAGGAAAGACAGGAACCGCAGAATATAACTCTGAAGGAAAATCACATTCCTGGTTTGTAGGATTTTCCAATGTAGAGAATCCGGATATTGTTGTTTCGGTCGTGATTGAAGACGCAGATACCTCCGGAATCCGGGCGGTGAATGTAGCAAAGCAGATTTTTGATGCATATTACCAATAATGTGGTTGAAAAGGTACTGTAATCTTGGTATACTATAGAAGATTTAAGTCACACCGGGAGGATATTGCAATGATTGAGGCAACAAGCTGTGGTGGTGTGGTAATTTTCAGAGGTAAAATCCTTCTGTTATACAAGAATTACAGAAATAAGTATGAAGGATGGGTATTGCCAAAGGGAACGGTTGAAGAGGGCGAGAGCCATACCCAGACCGCTTTGCGTGAGGTCATGGAAGAGACCGGAGTACGTGCGACCATTATGAAGTACGTTGGCAAGAGTAATTATATGTTCAATTCATCAGTGGATGTTGTTTGCAAGGATGTGCACTGGTATCTTATGATGGCCGACAGTTATTACAGCAAACCACAAAGAGAAGAATATTTCGTGGATTCAGGATACTATAAGTATCACGAGGCATATCACTTGTTGAAGTTCCCGAATGAGAAACAGATTCTGGAGCAGGCTTATTCTGAATATACGGACCTGAAGCGGTGTAACCAGTGGGGAAGTAAGAAATATTTTTAGAAAAGAGGTCGAGGGACCTCTTTTTTCTAATAATACGGCATATAATGATGTAGATATACAGCGATTGGAATGAACATGGATTTGATAACAGAGGCTTGAAAGAGAGGTGGATGAGATGAGCAGGGAAGAAAAAACAGAAATGCAGGAAGATAAGCAGACAGTAAAAAAAGGGGCCGGAACAATTGACTGGATCCGGATGATCCTTGGAATTATCTGCATCTGCATTGCTGTCGGCTGTATCATTTATCTGGGAAGTTATTTTCTGAAATCAAAGCATAGTCAGGATCGGGTGAAAGAGCTAAAGCAGATAGTATCCGATGTAAAGACGGATGATACAGAAGAATCGGGTGATATGCAGGAGCAACGGATAGAGTATGAAAAGATCAACGGAAGACTGGTGCAGAAGAAGTTTGCGGAGCTTTACCGGCAGAATCCGGATTTTATCGGGTGGCTGACGATTCCGGGAACAAAGGTAGATTATCCGGTCATGCAGCATGAAGGCGATAATGAATATTATATTCATCGTAATTTTGAGGAGGAATGGGATGGTTCCGGACTTCCGTTTATGGACCTGCGGTCTAATTATATGCTGCCGACCGACAACCTGCTGATTTATGGACATAACATGAAGTCGGGAACCATGTTTGCGGGAATCCTGAAATATGACTCAGAGGAATATTATCAGACACACAAGACATTAACGTTTGATACACTGGATGCAGATGGGGAGTATGAGGTGATCGCAGCATTTTATTCCCAGATCTATCCGGAAGAAGATACGGAGCATTTTAAATATTATGAGTTCTTTGATGCCGGTTCTGAGGAAGAGTTTAACGCATATGTAGAGCAGGTGCAGGCATTGACTCCATATAAGATTGATACAGAGGTTTCTTACGGTGATACATTGCTTACATTATCGACCTGTGCCTATAACACAGAGAATGGCAGATTTGTATTGGTTGCAAAACAGATTTTGACAGATTAATAGTTGACAATCGACCGGTTTTCATATATACTATCAAATGTTGACGCAAAAGTTAAGGACTTTTGTAAGGCATGCCGGCGTGTCGGAATGGCAGACGAGGCAGACTCAAAATCTGTTGCGGGCAACCGCGTGCGGGTTCAAGTCCCGCTGCCGGCACTAAAAGTGAGAATCGGAAATGTTGAAAACCAATATTCCCGGTTCTTTTTTTGAGTTCATGATCTGCGTTTCTTGCATTCGAATCTATAATCGCATATAATAAATACAGTATGGAAAAAAGCAGCAGTGGGATACAGGAGATAATATGGAAAGTTTAATATTATTGATAGTTGCAGTTGCACCGGTAATTGTATTTATGCTGGTGATCAATTTCAATGACAAAATAGAAAAGGAACCGTTCGGATTGCAGCTCGCATTAATGGGAATGGGGGTTTTGAGTACGATTCCGGCTATGCTGATCGAACTTCTGGGAGCTGCAATCTTAGGATTTGTATTGCCGGAAGATTCAATTGTTTATGTTTTTATTGAAAATTTTTTTATAGTTGCAATCACGGAAGAAACCTGTAAATTCCTGTTCATGCTGATGATCACATGGAAGAACAGGGCATTTGATTATGCATTTGACGGAGTGGTCTATGCGGTTGCAACCTCGTTGGGGTTTGCTTTGCTTGAAAATATTATCTATGTATTTTCTGATACGATTGAGCTTGGAGTGATCCAGGGCTTTTTGCCGGGACTGGGGGTCGGAATCAGCCGGGCATTTCTGGCAATTCCGCTGCATACTTCGGTTGCAATCTTTATGGGATTCTTTTATGGAAAAGCGAAGGAGGCAACGTTTCAGCACAAGCTGGGAAAGAGTGCCGGCTTTTTGACTCTGGCACTGGCGGTTCCGATGCTGATCCATGGTATTTATGATTATGCATTATCTGTCGGCACAGTGGTGATGATAGTATTTTTTGGATTTTTTGTTGTATTCATGTATATTTTTACAATCTGTATGTGCATTTATTTCTCAAAGCATGATCACAATATCACAGGACGATTGAAGGTAAAGATTACAAAAGATGGATGGCTTCGCTATGCAATTACGGATCAGCGGGAAATCGTAATTCTTGGCTTGACAAGACCGTTTCAGGGACAGATACTGGTGATTCCGGAAGTAATTGAACATTATCCGGTCAGGATTATTGCACGACGGGCATTTGCTTATACAAATGTTGTAAATGTAAAATTACCATCGGGTCTGAGGTTGATTGATGATACGGCATTTTTCAATTGCCCGTATCTTCAGACTGTTATTATGCCGGAGCGGTTGATGGGAATCGGAAATTATGCATTTGAATACTGCTATAATTTACGTCAGATTCTGCTTCCGCATGTAAATTTTCTGGGAAATCATATTTTTGATGGATGCAATAACCTGACAGATATTTATTACCTCGGGAGTCAGCAGGAGTGGACACGGATCCGGATGAATATTTATGAGAACCTGACATTTTTACAGGTACATTTTTATTATAATACGATTAGAAAATAAAGTTGGTGATATAATATGAATTGTCTGGAAGCGCAATCAAAGATAGTGGCATTTATAGAAGATAAATTGGATAATGGAGAAAAACTGGAATTTATCCGGCATATCCGGAGCTGTAATAATTGTGCGGAAGAGCTGGAGATTTATTATACATTGCTGGTTGGAATGAAACAGCTGGATGATGATATTGTTCCGACGACTAGCTATAAGGATCAGATGGAAGAGAAATTAAACAGTGAATATAAGCATCTTCAGAATCGCAGAAAATTAACAGGATCGACAGTCATATTGATTATCGCTGCTTGCTGCACCATGGGATTCTTTGCATATGAGAGCCATAAAGAAAGACTATATCAGGAGGCTCAGGCAGAAATCAAAGCGGCGCAGTCGGAATATTATTATGATGATTATTTTGGGAAAAAGCTGTTTCACCCGGATGATTATAAGATGTTTGATCTGCCGGAATATCTGGAACAGTCCAAAAATAAAGATACGACCAGTTATTATGAACGGCTGCGGAAATATTTACAGGAGCAGGATACACAGATAGAGGAAGGAGAGCCGAATGGAGAAGAAACTACTACTGATTGATGGACATAGTATTTTAAACAGAGCATATTACGGACTTCCGGTTCTGTCAAATTCACAGGGACTGCATACCAATGCAATTCTTGGCTTTTTAAATATATTATTTAAACTGGTGGATGAAGAACAGCCAACGCATCTGTGCGTAGCATTTGATGTGCATCAGCCAACATTCCGGCATTTGCAGTATGAAGCATACAAAGGGACAAGAAAACCTATGCCGGAAGAATTACGTGAACAGGTTCCGGTCATGAAGGATGTTCTGCATGCAATGAAAGTTGAAACAATTGAACAGGGAGGCTTTGAAGCGGATGACCTGATCGGAACATTATCCAGAAAGGGACGGGATGCCGGATATCGTGTGACAATCGTTTCCGGAGACAGAGATCTGCTTCAGCTGGCGACGGATGATATTTTAGTCCGGATTCCTAAGACCAAAATGTCCGGAACCGTGATTGAAGACTATTATGCAAAAGATGTAAAAGAACGCTATCTGGTATCGCCAACAGCATTTATCGACGTGAAAGGCTTAATGGGAGATGCTTCGGATAATATTCCGGGAGTGCCCGGAATTGGTGAAAAAACAGCAACTAAGATCATTGAACAGTATCAGTCAATTGAGAATGCATATGCTCATGTAGATGAGATAAAACCCAATAAGGCGCGGGAAAATCTAAAGGAATATTATGATCAGGCACTGATGAGTAAGCAGCTTGCAACGATTAAACTGGATTGTCCACTGGATATCAGTCTTGATTCTATGAAAATTGAAGATATGTTTAATGATCAGGCCTATCAGTTATTTAAACAACTGGAATTGAAGAGCGTGTTAAAACGGTTTACAGTTCCGGCAGAGGTGCCGGAAACAATGACGGTTGATGTGAAGGTGCTGGAAGATTTTATGGAAGTGGAGTACTTCTTTCAACAGTTGTCTGAATGTCAGTATTCTGCGATCCAATGCGTGATCGGAGAGCAGGGGTTGCTTGGAGTTACGATAGCAACAGAGACAGAAAAGTGCTATCTGATTCCGATCGGCGGATTTGTAACAGAGGAATACTTGGCGGAACAGATAAAGAAACAGATGGCGTCAACAGGTAAAAAAGTGACGATTGGCTGGAAGCGTCAACTGCATGGTCTGGAACATGTTGTGACCGGGGGAGAAATCCTGGATCTGGCAATTGCCTGCTATCTACTGAATCCGCTAAAGGATACGTATTATTATGACGATATTGCAAGAGATGTACTGAAAATTACATTGCCTTCCCGGAAGGAATTGATCGGGAAACAGGAAATTACGGCATTGAACCTTCAGACAGATGAAATCAGAAAAATGCTGGGATATGAGGTGGGTACAGCTTTTCAGGCGGGACTTCGTATAGAAGCTATGCTAAAAGAGAAGAATATGCTTGACCTATACTGGCAGGTTGAATGTCCGACAATATATGCATTATATGATATGGAATATTATGGGATTCGTGTGGAGCGTGAGGCATTGCAGGAGTATGGTGTGCAGCTGGCAGAACGGATCCGGCAGCTGGAGATGCATATTCATGAACTGGCCGGTGAAGAATTCAATATTCAGTCTCCGAAGCAATTAGGCGAAGTTCTGTTTGAACATATGAACCTGCCGGGAGCAAAGAAAACAAAAACAGGATACTCTACCAATGTGGAAGTTCTTGAAAAAATAAAGCAGGAACATCCTATCATATCAGAAATCTTAGAATACCGACAGTTAACGAAGTTAAAATCTACCTATGCAGATGGATTGGCTGCTTATATTGCTCCGGATGAGAGGATACATGGCAGATTTCATCAGACGATTACTGCTACCGGAAGAATCAGCAGTACAGAACCGAATCTTCAGAATATACCGATCCGGATGCCACTGGGGCGTATGATCCGAAAGGTATTTATACCAAAGGATGGATTTGTATTTGTAGATGCAGACTATTCTCAGATCGAACTGCGGGTACTTGCACATCTTTCCGGGGATGAAACGTTGTTAGATGCATTCCGGCACAACCGGGATATTCACGCGACAACTGCTTCCGAAGTGTTTGGTGTCCCGCCGGAAGAAGTAACACCGTTACAGAGAAGAAATGCAAAAGCGGTTAATTTTGGAATCGTATATGGAATCAGTGCATATGGGTTAAGTCAGGACCTGGATATTTCAAGAAAGGAAGCGGCGGATTATATCGAACGTTATTTTCAGACATACCCGAGGATCAAGGCATTTCTGGATGCACAGGTCGCACATGCAAAAGAAACAGGAAGTGTAGAAACCATGTACCATAGAGTACGTCCGGTACCGGAAATTCAATCCGGCAATTTCATGCAGCGCAGTTTTGGTGAACGAATCGCCATGAATTCACCGATCCAGGGAACGGCGGCCGACATTATAAAAATAGCCATGAACCGGGTACGCAAACGCTTGATCCGGGAGGAGCGGAGCTCCAGATTGATTCTTCAGATCCATGATGAATTATTGATAGAAACAGCAAAGGATGAAGTTGAGGCAGTTATCCGGATTCTTCATGAAGAAATGGAGAAGGCAGTAGAACTTTTGGTGCCGTTGGATATTGATATTCATGAAGCGGATAATTGGTATGATGCAAAGTAGGGGATGGTACAAATGAAGATAATTGGAATTACGGGAGGTATCGGCTCCGGAAAGAGTACGGTTTTAAAACTGCTTCGTGAAAAATATCAGGCATATATCGTAGAAGCAGATAAAGTTGCTCATGAGCTGATGGAACCGGGGCAGGAAGCTTATGAGAAAATAAAAGAAACATTTCCTGAAACGATCTTTAACGCAGATGGAAGAATTAACCGGACAACCCTCGGAAATCTGGTCTTTCAGAATCCTGATTGGTTGAACCGGTTGAATGGAATTGTGCATCCGGCAGTAAAAACGTGGATTTTAAATGAAATCGGACAGCAGAAGCAGAATCATATATGCAAGTTGTTTGTAATCGAAGCGGCCCTGCTGATTGAGGACGGCTATACCGAAATCTGTGATGAAATCTGGTATGTCTACGCAGAAGAATCTGTCCGGGTGAAACGATTGATGGAGAGCCGTGGATACTCTTTGGATAAATGCAGAGCAGTAATGCAAAATCAGTCGGAGGAGGCTTATTACAGAAAGAATACATCTGCCCGGATAGACAATTCTTTGACTTTTGCGGAGACGGAAAAACAGGTGGATGCTTTATTGAAGTCTTGATTGAATTATGATAAAATAGAGAAAGTATTGGAATAACAGGAGCAGGTATGGAAGCAATATCAAAATATCCACAACCTTTGGTTTTCGGTCTGGATATCGGAACCAGAAGTATTGTGGGCACAGTTGGATATCAGGATATCACGGGATTTCATGTTGTTGCACAGGCAGTGCGGTTTCATGAATCGCGTGCTATGATTGATGGTCAGATTCATGACATCGCACAGGTTGCAGAGTCTATTCGGCTTGTAAAACAGGAGCTGGAGCTGCAGCTGGAACGGCCACTTCATGAAGTGAGTATTGCAGCGGCAGGACGAGTGTTAAAGACTGCGGTGGGATATGGGGAATATGAGTTCCACGATCAGACGGTTGTGAATCTGGAATATATTCATTCTCTGGAAATGCTTGGTGTAGAACGTGCACATGAGCAGCTATTGCAGGAAATCGGAACCGAAGATAAGTTTTTTTGTGTTGGATATACCGTGATCAAATATTATCTGAATGGGTATGAGATTACCAATCTTGAAGGGCATAAGGCATATAAGATTGCAGGAGATGTACTGGCAACCTTTCTACCGGAAGAAGTTGTAGATGGTCTGTATGCAGCTGTTGAACAGGCCGGTCTGGTAGTGTCAAACCTGACCTTGGAGCCGATTGCTGCAATGAATGTGGCGATTCCCCAGAATTACAGATTATTAAATATTTGTCTGGTAGATGTCGGAGCAGGAACTTCGGATATCTGTGTAACGAAAGATGGCAGTATTATCGGATATGGAATGATTCCTTCTGCCGGAGATGAGATTACGGAATTACTGGTAAGGGAATATCTGGTTGATTTTGCGACGGCAGAGAAGATCAAGATGATCTCGCCGAAGAGAAAAAGCCTGACATATAAAGATATTATGGGAATTTCGCATAAGATCACACCGGCAGAAGTATATGCCAAAACAGAAGCGGTAATAAATGACATTACTCAGAGTATTGCAGATAAAATTAAAGAGTTGAATGGCGGTAAAGCGGTAAGCGCAGTGTTTGTAGTAGGCGGCGGTGGTAAGATCAAAGGATTCACAGCTGCATTGGCCGCATGGCTGAAACTTCCAGAGGAACGGGTGGCTCTTCGAGGAGAGGAAGTTATGAAGAATATACATATGCATGTGCCGAACGTTAAAAAGGATCCGTTGCTGGTAACTCCGATCGGTATCTGTCTGAATTATTATGAACAGAAAAATCATTTTATATTTGTGTTGGTTAATGAGTCAAGAGTCAGACTTTATAATAATAATCATCTGACGGTGTTTGATGCGGCGATGCAGCTTGGCTTGAAAAACGAAGATATATTTCCGAAGCGGGGGGCAGATTTGAATTATACCCTGAACGGAAAGAACCGCTTTGTGCGCGGAATGCAGGGAGAGACGGCAGAGATTTCGGTAAATGACAGAGAAGCATCCATTAATACAACAATAGAAGCCAATGACCGGATCAATATTCAGATATCGACCAGAGGGGAAGATGCAGCACTTGCATTGAGTCAGATATCGGAGCTTCAGAAAACGATAGCTTTTCAGGTAAATGGTCACATGGTTTCCTGTCCTAAATTTGCCAGTGTGAACGGACAGCTTCAGTCGGAATATTATCAGATTCAGGATCGGGATCAGATTGAGATTTTAACTTATTATACGCTGGATCAGTTGCTTCAGTTTCTGGATGTTCATCCGGAAGGAAGAGTGATGGTAAATCATGAGCCGGCAGCCGGAGATACAAAGGTATATGAGAATTTTACCGTGGACTGGTCTCAGGAGCTGCAATATCGTGATCTGATAGAAGAACCGGAACAGTCTGTCCGGGAGGAATCGTCAGTGACAGAAACACAGAGCCCGGAAATAACGCAGGAACAGGTGGAAACCTCGAATACCGGAAACAGTATTTCAATTCTGGCAAATGATAAGCATTATACATTGACGGGCAAGGAGAAATATGTCTTTGTAGAGGCGATTGATGCAATGAATTTTGATACTTCAAGCGTACAGGGGACAGAGCTTATCATGCGGTTGAACGGTCGTAAGGCAGAGCCTTTTGATGAATTACATAATGGAGATGTTGTGACAATTTACTGGAGGAAATAAAGTATGTTAGATGAAGAAATCATAGAACATCATCAAATTCAGTTAAAATTTCATCGTATATTGTATGGATTATTACTTGTGTTTCTATTTGTGTTTTTCTGTGGAAAACAGGAAGGATTCCGTACGTGGTATATGATATTACCGATTGGCACGGTAGTACTTGCGGTGCTTGAAACAGTTATGCTGAAATTTTCATTTTGGAACCGCGTGTGGGTGTTACAGCTTTCAACATATATACAATATCTGTTTTTTGTGCTGATGGCATATTTGCTGTATCCGTATGATTTATCGCTGTCGCTTGGATTGTCTGCATTAGTTATAATTTTTATGTTTGAATTTTCTTATTACAGCAATATTGCAGATGATCTGGTGAATGTTCGGACAATTGTATTTTTAACAGCACCGGTATTCATTTATCAGGTTTTGAATTTTTCATTTCGTGGTATTACGATAGATGGCTTTTTAATGTTGTTTGCATATGGAATGTTGTGTGCGTTTGATATTGCCATCGTACGGCTTTATTATCTGAATGAACGGAAATTATCAAAACACATTGATCTTTTGTTGTCAGAGATTGATTCTATGGAAGATAATAATCAGGAATTGGTTGATTTTAAGAACCGGGTCCAGAAGGTAAATGATGAATTAAATCTACAGAAAATTAAACTGATTCAGATGAATGATGAGATCAAGCAGTATAATGATGAATTATCGGTTCAGGCGGATATCTTACAATATCTGAACAGTTCGCTTTCGGCAGATGTTTCAGAAGTTATGAACTATATGATAAATACGATTATTCGTGTCCGTCATGTGGAATTTTGTGGAATTTATATTGATCAGGGCGTTTTTTACAACAAGCATCCGAGATGCCACTTTAAAAGCGTATCGAATCCGGATTTAAAAGCTGTTCCGGAGATGCAACGGCTTTATCGGGAGGTACCGGATACCAATCAGCCGGTAGTGATCACATATCTTCCTCAGGATCAATATCCGGGAATCCGGAAGACCAGAGCCGCATCTATATTGGTACTGCCGTTGATCCTGGATGAGAAAAAATACGGGATCATAGTCAGCGGTTCGATATATCGAAATGCATTTGATAACAAAATCACGTTTTATGATACAGTCGTGCCACAACTAAATCTGGCAATGCGGAATATTAAATTACTATATAATACCAGACATATTGCGGAAACAGATGGCTTGACCGGCATTAATAATCGTATGCATTTTAACAAATTATTTGAAGAACAGACGAACCGGACATTGGAGAAGGATGAGAATCTGACAGTTGCCATGTTTGATATCGATCATTTCAAACATATTAACGATACTTATGGGCATCTGGTGGGAGACGAAGTGATCAAGGCGATTGCACATATGGCATATGAGAAGGTAGAAGGACCGGATCTGGGATTCATATGTCGGTATGGCGGAGAAGAATTTGTTCTGGTATTTCCGGACTGTGAACTGGCAAAGGCATTACCGGTAATCGAAGAACTTCATAAAGAAATAGCCACGACAACAGTAGAAGCCTACGATCAGAAAGTTTCCATGAATGTGAGCATCGGAGTGTCCAGTTATCCGGCATTATGTAAGGATGTAGATCAGTTGATCAAACGTGCGGACTGGTCTATGTATTATGCAAAAGAACACGGGCGCGGACAGATTAAAGTAGATGGTCCGGATGTGAAGCGGATCGGCTAGATTGTATTCATAAAAAGACAATTTTTTTACGGATTGTGTATTGTATACAAAGTTTGAACTTGTTATAATATTGATACAACATCGAAAGGAGAAATTGGCAGTGGGGTTTATAGATAAGATTAAGGCCCGGGCAAAACAGAAGAAAATGACAATTGTTTTACCGGAGACCAGCGACAGACGAACAGTGGTAGCGGCACATAAAGTATTAGAGGAAGATTTGGCAAATCTGATTCTGATTGGAAATAGAGAAGAAATCTTACGGACGGCAGAAGGCTTAAATTTAAACAAAGCGCAGTTTGTTGATCCGCATAAATGTGATAAATTAGAAGTATATTCTCAGTTATTGGCTGAGATCCGGAAAAGCAAGGGAATGACGGTTGATGAGGCAAGAGAGATCCTGCTGACGAATCCATTATTTATGGGTTGTATTATGGTAAAGGCCGGAGATGCAGATGGTATGGTAGCCGGAGCGATTAATTCATCCGCAAATGTATTACGTGCTGCATTGCAGGTATTAAAAACAGCACCAGATATTAAGCTTGTATCTGCCTTTTTCTTAGTAGTTGTTCCAAATTGTGAATATGGACACAATGGTACCTTTATTTTTGCAGATGCAGGTCTGAATCAGACGCCAAATGCAGAAGAGATTGCATATATTGCAGAAAGTTCGGCACAGTCGTTCCGGTTACTGGTAGAAGATGAACCGATCGTAGCGATGTTATCGCATTCAACGAAAGGGAGTGCTAAGCATCCGGAAGTTGATAAGATGGTGGAGGCTACAAAGCTGGCAAGAGAGTTGGATCCAACCCTGAAAGTGGATGGAGAGTTACAGTCGGATGCGGCAATCGTTCCGGAGGTTGCAAGATCCAAGGCTCCTGGAAGTGAAGTTGCAGGTCATGCGAACGTATTGATCTTCCCGGATCTGGATGCCGGAAATATCGGTTATAAATTGGTACAGAGACTTGCCAAGGCAGAAGCATACGGACCGATCACACAGGGAATTGCAAAGCCTGTCAACGATTTGTCAAGAGGATGTTGTGCAGATGATATTGTCGGTGTAGTAGCAATTACAGCAGTTCAGGCACAGGCGCAGCAGTCAGGATGTAAAATTGTATAAGATACATAAGATGCCGGGTGAATACAGAGTTGTATTCGTTCGGCACTCTCTTTTATAAATATATATGGAGGACAGAGTATGAATGTTTTAGTAATTAATTGCGGTAGTTCATCCCTGAAGTATCAGTTGATCGATTCAGAGACGGAACAGGTAATGGCAAAAGGATTGTGTGAAAGAATTAAGATCGACGGAAGATTAAAGCATACACCTGCCGGTAAGGAGACCATTGTGTTGGATTCTCCGATGCCGGATCATACCGCAGCAGTAGAACTGGTATTGAAAATGCTGACAGATGAGAAATATGGTGTTATTTCGTCTTTGAGTGAGATTGGAGCTGTGGGACATAGAATTGTACATGGTGGCGAGAAGTTTGCAGCTTCTACGATCATTACAGATGAGGTGATCGCAGCAATTACAGAATGCAATGATCTGGCACCACTTCATAATCCTGCCAATCTGATCGGAATTGATTCCTGTAAGAAACTGATGCCAAATGTTCCAATGGTAGCCGTGTTTGATACCGCATTTCATCAGACAATGCCGGCAAAGGCATATTTATATGGTATTCCGTATGAGTATTATGAGAAATATAAGATTCGCAAATATGGGTTCCACGGAACCAGCCATAGTTTTGTATCCAAGCATACGGCTGAGCTGCTTGGAAAGAAACCGGAAGACTTAAAGACCATCGTATGCCATCTGGGAAACGGAGCAAGTATCTGTGCAGTTCAGAACGGAAAGAGTGTAGATACCAGTATGGGACTGACACCGTTAGATGGTCTGGTTATGGGTACCAGGAGCGGTACTGTTGATCCGGCAGTGATTGAGTTTATCGCACAGAAGGAAAATAAGACAATTTCTGAAGTGATGGATATTCTGAATAAGAAGTCAGGTGTTGCCGGAGTATCCGGAGTGTCCAGTGATTTCAGAGATCTGGATACAGCAATTGCACAGGGGAATGAACGGGCTAAGATCGCAATGGATCTGTTCTGTTATCGGGTAGCACAGTATATCGGTTCTTATACAGCCGTAATGAACGGAGTGGATGCAATTGCATTTACAGCCGGTGTCGGTGAAAATAATTCCACAGCAAGAGCAGGCATTTGTTCTTATCTTGGGTATCTCGGGATTGAAATCGATGCTGAGAAGAATCAGGTGCGCGGCGAGGATCAGGTTATCTCGACAGATAATTCCAAGGTTCCTGTTTTGGTGGTCCCGACAAATGAGGAGCTGGCAATTGCCAGAGAAACCGTTGCACTGGTATCTGCTTAAAGATAAAATTTATTGTTGACAAACAGGTATCAACTATGTATAATTGACAAGGTGTGGCAGAGAATTGTTACAGGTAATCGGATTTTCTGTTCGCAGTTATGTCAAGTTAGGCGAAGTTATGAGCTTTCATTTATGATAGATTCATAGATCAGTTCGGATTAAGGAGGTGTACACTATGTCAATTTGTCCAAAGAATAAGTCTTCAAAAGCCAGAAGAGACAAGCGTAGAGCAAACTGGAAGATGAGCGCTCCTACATTAGTTAAATGTCCAAAGTGTGGCGAGTTAATGATGCCGCATCGCGTATGTAAGGCTTGTGGTTCTTATAATAAAAAAGAAATCATTGCTGTTGATTAATCAAGACAGACGAAAGGCTATCAGCATTTGCTGGTAGTCTTTTTTTGCTTGATTTTCTTTACAACATCTGGATAATTTAGTATTATATATAAATGGGTTTTTCTGTACTGAAAAAGGAGGATATAAATGGAAGATAGAATTAAAATCGTAATTGATGCCATGGGTGGTGATAATTCGCCATGGGCTTTAGTAGAAGGTGCAGTGCTTGCAACAAAGGAGCATGAGGATGTATTTCTTTATGTAGTAGGTCCAAAGCAGGAGATTGAGGCAGAACTGGCCAAATATGAATATAATAAGGACCAGATTGAGGTTGTAGATGCACCGGATGTTATTACCTGCCATGATCATCCGGTAGAGGCAGTACGGAAAAAGAAGGATTCGTCTCTGATCGTAGGACTGAATCTGGTTAAGGAAGGCAAGGCGGAAGGTCTGATTTCTGCCGGAAGTACAGGAGCTGTTTTAGTTGGCGGACGTATGATCGTCGGAAGATTAAAAGGAATCCGTCGGTCACCACTGGCACCGTTGATTCCGAGAGAAGGCGGTGTATCGATTCTGATCGATTGCGGTGCCAATATGGATTCAAGACCGACAGATCTGGTACAGTTTGCACAGATGGGTTCTATTTATATGAAACATATCGTTGGAATTGAGAATCCACGGGTGGCAATCGTAAATGTAGGCGCAGAGGAAGAGAAGGGTAATGCACTGGTAAAGGAGACATTCCCATTATTAAAGGCCTGCCCGAATATCAACTTTATCGGAAGTGTTGAGGCAAGAGACATTCCGGCCGGTGCGGCAGATGTTATTGTCTGTGATGCCTTTGTCGGAAATGTTATTTTGAAGTTATATGAAGGAACAGCCGCCTTCTTAATGAAACAGATTAAGGGAGCCATGACATCTTCTCCGATCAGTACGATCGGTGCTGCCATGGTAAAGCCTAAGATCAAGGAAGCGGTTAAGGAATTTGATTCATCCAATTACGGCGGAGCACCACTGCTTGGAATTAACGGACTGGTTGCAAAGGTTCACGGAAGCTCCAAGGCCAGTGAAGTAAAAAATGCCGTTACACAGTGTATGGATTTCAGTAAACAGCATATTAAGGAACTGATTGCCGAGAACATAACGACAGGATCAGAAGAGTAGGAGATGAAGGTGCGCAATGCCGGCAGAATTGAATAAATTAATGGATATCATCGGATATCATTTTAAGAAACCGGAACTTTTAAAGCAGGCGTTTACACACAGCTCTTATGCAAACGAATGTAGAATCAACCGGATTTGTGATTATGAGAGACTGGAGTTTCTGGGAGATGCGGTGCTGGAGATGATCACCAGTCACGCCTTGATCCTCAGATATCCGGACAAGCATGAAGGGGAATTGTCTAAGCTTCGGGCATCCCTGGTCTGTGAATATTGTCTGGCGCAATGTGCGAGGGAGCTTCATTATCCGGATTATGTATATTTGAGCAAGGGAGAACGGCAGACCGGCGGAGCACAACGTGATTCGCTCCTGTGTGATCTGTTTGAGTCGGTCCTCGGTGCCATTTATCTGGATGGCGGGCTGGAACCGGCCACCCGGTATGTGGAGAGTTTTCTGTTGTCTGATATGGAGAATAAGCGGATGTTTTATGATGCCAAGACCAGATTACAGGAGATTGTGCAGCATCTTGAGCTGGGAGATATCGATTATGAATTACTGGATGAGCGGGGGCCCGATCATAATAAGCATTTCTTTGTGGAGGTCCGGATCGGAACTCAGAGCTATGGACAGGGGGATGCGCAGAGTCGTAAGTCTGCAGAACAAAAAGCCGCATATGCAGCGCTTCTGAAGCTGCATGCACAATATCCGGAGGCTGCTATGCAGCTCAATGGTGATAAATAGAATGGGTAGGTTTCGATATGTACTTGAAGAGTATTGAAGTATACGGCTTCAAATCTTTTGCAAATAAAATATTATTTAAGTTTGAGAACGGAATTACAGGAATTGTAGGACCAAACGGAAGTGGTAAGAGTAATGTAGCGGATGCAGTGCGCTGGGTATTAGGAGAACAGAGTGCCAAGCAGTTGCGTGGTGCGAAAATGGAGGATGTTATTTTCGCCGGTACAGAGATGCGGAAGCCACACGGCTCGGCTTATGTGGCAATCACATTGGATAACAGCGACCATGTGCTGCCAATCGATTACGAAGAGGTGACTGTTGCCAGACGGGTATATCGTTCCGGAGAGAGTGAGTATCTGATCAACGGTACACCATGCCGGTTAAAGGATATCAATAATATGTTTTTTGATACCGGTATCGGTAAGGAAGGATATTCAATCATCGGGCAGGGTCAGGTCGAGAAGATTCTGAGCGGAAAACCGGAGGATCGGCGGGAGTTGTTTGATGAGGCAGCCGGAATTGTGAAATATAAGAAGAACAAGGCTGCGACCGAGAAGGCACTGGAGTCCGAACGGCAGAATTTATATCGTGTAAATGATATTTTGTCTGAACTGGAGAAGCAGGTAGGACCGTTGGAAAAACAGGCAGAGACGGCGAAAAGGTATCTGCTGTATAAAGAAGAAATGAAGAAGCTGGATGTTAACGTATTCCTGCTTGACAGTGACCGGATTCAGACAGCAATGAAAGAGGGCCGGGACAAGCTGGCAATTGTAACGAGCCGGACGGCGGAATTAAATCAGCAATATGAGTCTATCCGGGCAGAGTATGACCGACTGGAGACAGAGCTTGAGCAGTACAATCAGAAGATTGATATTGGTAAAACACAGATTACGGAATTAAAACTGGCTGTGGAACGAGCAGAAGGAGAAGTCCGGGTATTGAATCAGAAGATTGACAGTGTTCGATTGACAGATGAGCATGTCGGGGAACAGATCCGACGGGTTCAGGATGCCCTCTTAAAGCAGACAGAGGAACAACGGGCATATCAGGCGAAGAAAGCTGTACTGGATGAACGACTGGATACGGCAGATGATGTGGTCGAGGAAGCAAAGGCAAGAGCACAGGAAATCCAGGATGAGATTACCAGACTGGAAGAAAATATCGAGAAAAACAAGGCGGACATCATTGACCTGATGAATGAGAATTCCAGCATGAAGGGAAAGGTTGCCCGCTATGACACATTGCTTGAGAATATTGGTTATCGGAAGACACAGATCAATCAGCGGTATGTCCAGTTTAAGAGTGATGAAATGGCAGATCAGGAGCAGTATAAGACATTGCAAGAGGAGCTTCAGACTCTGGATGAAGAGGTTGCGAAGCGACAGGAGGCATTAACGATCTGTGATCACCGTCTGGATGAAAATACAGCCGGTACAAGAGAAAACCGGGAGAAATTATCGACTCTGCGGAATGCATATACGTCTGCGAAGGCAAAGGCGGAATCCCTGCGGAATATTACAGAGCGGTATGACGGCTACGGTAACAGTATCCGCCGTGTCATGGAACAGAAGGAACGGGATCCCGGAATTATCGGTGTCGTTGCGGATATTATCTCAGTACCGAAAAAATACGAGATAGCGATTGAAACTGCACTGGGTGGCAGTATTCAGAATATTGTAACGAAAGACGAGCTGACAGCAAAGCGTCTGATCCAGTATCTGAAGCAGAATAAATTCGGTCGTGCCACCTTCCTGCCGCTGACCAGTATCAGTAGCAGCAGTGGATTCGGAAAGCAGGAGGCACTGAGAGAACCGGGAGCAATCGGGATTGCCAGTGAGCTGGTAGAAATATCAGAGAAATATCAGGCAGTTGCCGGACACCTGCTCGGTAGAATCCTGGTAGTGGATCATATTGATCATGCACTTGCAATTGCAAGAAAATACAAATATTCGATCCGGATCGTAACACTGGATGGCGAATTACTGACACCGGGTGGTGCAATGACCGGAGGTGCTTATAAGAATTCAAGCAATCTGCTGGGACGGAAGCGGGAATTGGATGAGCTGAATCAGACCGTAGAAACCTATAGTCGGCAGATCCGGGAAGAGGAAAAGCTGGAACAGGAGCTGCGTTCTATCCGGGATGAGTTAAAGGAAGAGAAGGAGACACTTTCTAACAAGCTTCAGGAACTGTATCTGGCAAAGAATACGAACCATCTGAATCTGGAACAGGTTAATGCCAGATTGTCAGAGCATGCCAGTATTTTTGCTTCGTTGCAGAACGAAAGCAAAGAGCTGGATGCACAGGTGGAAGAAATCAACCGGAACAAGGATCAGTTATTTGAAGGAAATAAGTTCCAGGAGCAGGCCAGGCAGGATTGTGAAGCACGGATTGCCAAATACGAGGAAGACATTCAGGAACAGAAGAGTCTGCTTGAAACTGCGAATGCAAAGGTTTCCGAGCTCCTGCTGGAGTTTAATACGATAAAGCAGCAGGACGATTTCTATATTGAGAATATCCACCGAATCCGGGTGGAGAATGACAAGTTAAAAGCGGAGCTGGAGGAATACAACCGTAGAACGCATGGCGCTGCAGAAGAAATCATGGAGATCAATGAGCAGATCAATGGAATCCGGAAGGAGATGAACCGGCGGAAGGCTCAGATACAGACCATGGAAGAAAGCCTGAATGCGGATATAGCATTAAAGGAAGAACGCACAAGCTCCCATAAGGAGTTTTTCAATCAGCGGGAAGCTTTGCGGGAAGAGTTATCCGGACTGGATAAGGAAGGTTATCGTCTGAACACGCAACTGGAAAAGATTACCGAGCAGTCAGATGCTCTGAACAATTACATGTGGGAAGAATATGAGCTGACCTATAACCGGGCAATGGAGCTTAGAAATCCGGAGTTTACGGATCTTGCACAGCTTAAGAAGGAGCTGGCAGCGGTCAAGAGCAAGATCAAGTCTCTGGGTGACGTAAATGTAAATGCGATTGAAGATTACAAGAATGTATCCGAACGGTATGAGTTCTTAAAGACACAGCATGATGATATTGTAAAGGCAGAGGAGAATTTGAAACGGATCATTGCAGAGCTGGATACGGCAATGCGGGATCAGTTCAGCGAGAAATTTGCAGAGATTCAGGTTATGTTCGATAAGGTATTTAAGGAGCTGTTTGGCGGAGGAAAGGCGAATCTGGAACTGGTAGATGACACGGATATTCTGGAGACGGGAATTAAGATCATTGCGCAGCCACCGGGAAAGAAGCTACAGAACATGATGCAGTTATCCGGTGGTGAAAAATCACTGACCGCAATCGCGTTACTGTTTGCAATTCAGAACCTGAAGCCGTCACCGTTCTGTCTGCTGGATGAGATTGAGGCGGCACTGGATGATTCGAATGTAAACCGGTTTGCACATTATTTACATAAGCTGACGAAGGATACACAGTTCATTGTAATTACGCATCGAAAGGGGACCATGGAAGCAGCGGATGTCCTTTACGGTATTACCATGCAGGAGAAGGGTGTATCGACGCTGGTTTCTGTCAACCTGATTGAGAATGAGCTGGATAAATAGTCTGAAAATGGAGGCGACACTATGGGATTGTTTGATTGGAAGAAGAATAAAAAAGAGTCCAAAGAAGAACTGGAGGAGAACGCAGTTCTGACCCCGGACAATGCGGAAGTTTCTGCGGACGGGAAGAACGAACAGGATGCGAAAGCGGAAAAGGATGAGAAAAAGGCGAAGCATGCAGAGGAAGGCGGTTTCTTCAAGCGTCTGGTCAATGGAATGACAAAGACCAGAGATCAGCTTGCAGAAGGATTAAACCGGATATTCCACGGACACACCGAGCTGGATGATGATTTCTATGATGAGCTGGAGGAAGTGCTGATCATGGCAGACCTTGGGCTGGAGACAACGGATAAGATCATTGCTGATCTGAAGGCAAGGGTAAAGGAATATAAGATCCGGGAGGTAGAGCCTTGCCGGGAATTATTAAATAATATTATCAGAGATCAGATGATGGTAGATGATTCTGCTTATGATTTTGAAGACCGGAAAACGGTCATGCTGATCATTGGTGTAAATGGTGTCGGTAAAACGACTTCCATCGGAAAGCTGGCAGCACAGTATAAAAAGCGTGGAAAAAAGGTTCTGATGGCGGCCGGAGATACATTCCGGGCTGCAGCCATTGACCAGTTAAAAACCTGGGCTGACCGGGCCGGTGTGGATATTATTGCACATCAGGAGGGCTCAGATCCTGCAGCTGTGGTATATGATGCTGTTCAGGCGGCAAAGGCCAGAGGAACGGATATCCTGTTGTGTGATACGGCAGGACGCCTGCATAATAAGAAGAATTTGATGGATGAGCTTGCCAAGATGCGCAGAATTATCGAAAAGGAATATCCGGAGGCACATTGTGAGACACTGATCGTACTGGACGGCTCGACCGGACAGAATGCATTGGAGCAGGCAAGACAGTTCAGTGAAGTGACGGATCTGAACGGTATTATCCTGACAAAGCTGGATGGAACGGCAAAGGGAGGCATCGCCATTGCGATTCAGGCGGAGTTGGATGTTCCGGTTAAATATATCGGTGTGGGAGAAAAGATTGATGATCTGCAGAGATTTGATCCAACCCACTATGTAGAAGCGTTGTTTGCGGATTTTGATGTCCGTTCAGAGGTAGAAATGTTAATTGAGGAGGATAACGAAACATGGCAGTAAAGGAATTGTGCCTGGAAAAATTTGAAGAAGCATATAATATCGTGCAGAAGGTGGTGCTTCCTACAAATCTGGTATATAGTGAGTATTTTAGTGATCAGACCGGAAACAGAGTATATCTGAAACCGGAAAACATGCAGCTGACCGGTGCTTATAAGATTCGTGGTGCTTATTATAAGATCAGTACCATGTCAGAAGCTGAACGTGCTAAGGGACTGATCACGGCATCCGCCGGAAATCATGCACAGGGAGTAGCATATGCGGCAAAGGCATATGGTGTGAAAGCAACAATCGTAATGCCGACAACCACTCCGTTAATTAAAGTAAATCGTACCAAATCCTATGGAGCGGATGTGATTTTATACGGAGATGTTTATGATGAGTCCTGTGCATATGCACTGGAACTGGCAGAAGATCGTGGCTATACATTCATTCATCCGTTTGATGATCTAGATGTAGCAACCGGACAGGGATCGATTGCTATGGAAATAATCAAAGAGCTTCCAACAGTTGATTATATTCTGGTTCCGGTAGGTGGCGGCGGACTGGCAACCGGTGTATCGACCTTTGCCAAGATGTTAAACCCGAATATCAAGGTCATCGGTGTAGAACCGGCAGGTGCTAATTGTCTTCAGGAATCCTTAAAGCTTGGGAAGGTAACTACTCTGCCGATGGTAGATACCATTGCCGACGGTACGGCAGTTAAGACACCGGGAAGCAAGATTTTCCCATATCTGCAGAAGAATCTGGATGATGTGATCACAATTGAAGATTCTGAACTGATCGTTACGTTCTTAGACATGATTGAAAATCATAAAATGCTGGCAGAAAATTCCGGCCTGTTATCAGTAGCAGCCCTGAAGCATCTGGGTGTGAAGGACAAGAAGGTGGTCAGCATTATCAGTGGCGGTAATATGGATGTTATCACGCTGGCTTCGGTTGTACAGCATGGTTTGATCGCAAGAAACCGGATCTTTACGGTATCGGTTCTGCTGCCGGATAAGCCGGGAGAATTAATGAATGTATCATCCGTAATTGCAAAGGCACAGGGAAATATTATCCGGTTAGAGCATAATCAGTTTGTCAGTCTGAACCGGAACAGTGCGGTAGAACTTGTGATCACCATGGAGGCATTCGGACCGGAGCACAAGGATGCGATTATGAAGGAACTGGCAGAGCGTGGCTATCGACCAATCGAGAAGACACCGAAGAGCATTTTCTAAAATGGCAAACATATATATTGATCAATTTCATACAGGTGTATTTAAAACCCGAATTACCGGAATTAAGGGCGAAAGTCTTTATCAGGCATTGGGACGTCATCAGATAGCACAGCCGGGAGCGGTTTGCCGCGGGGCCGGTGTCTGTCGTGGATGTATGGTTCAGATTCTGGAAGAAGGAATGGAATGTCTGGCATGCAGATATATCATAGGCGATCGGGATCTTCATATTGTGATGGACCAACCGGTATCAGAGCAGGGAATTCTGCTTTCCGATATGAAGACAGATGATTCTCAGGAGGAAAACTGGCTGTCGGAGCATTTGGATGAACTTGCATCCTTTCAATATGGACTTGCAATTGATATCGGAACGACTACGATCGCATCTGCGCTGATGGAGCTTACATCCGGCAGAATCATATTACAGCATGGATGTATGAACCGACAGGCAGGCTATGGAGCGGATGTCATATCCAGAATCCAATATGCGACGGAGCAGCATGGCACGGGAAGCGGTCTTGAAATTCTGAGCCGGAGTATCCGGGAGGATCTGCAGCTGCTATACCGGTGCTATCTTGCGGACGGCGTACCGGAACAGCAGATCTGCAGAGTGTCAATCAGCGGAAATACAACAATGATCCAACTGCTGTTAAAGCTGGATGTCAGCGGTATGGCAGCATATCCGTTTACACCGTTACAGCTGGATGGTATCCGGCTGGAATGGCAGGAGAAAGATATCTGTATTCTTCCCGGGAAATCCGCATTTGTCGGCGGAGACATCGTGTCAGGTGTCCAATCTCTTGAAATGGGACGCTCAGAGGCTTATGAGCTGCTGATTGACCTTGGAACCAATGGTGAACTATGGCTTTTGAACCGGGAAACAGGTGTCTGTACGTCAACGTCCTGCGGACCGGCATTTGCAAACAGTGTGTCGCAGGGGACTGTTTATGGAACAACCCTGCTGGATGAGTTGGCAGAGGCTTATCACCATGGGGTCGTCGATGAATCAGGACTGCTTCAGGGAGATGCTTTTGAACATGGTATTCTAAAGGATGATATCGTTATCACACAGGATACGGTTCGACAGCTCCAGCTGGCAAAGGCTGCGATCCGGACAGGCATAGAGCTGGCCGCTTATGAGCTACGGTTACCACTGCAGGAGATTTCACAGGTATATCTGGCGGGAGGTTTTGGCTTTTATCTGAATCCGGAGTCTGCGTACTGTCTGGGACTGTTACCGGAAGAATTCCGGGGAAAACTGAAGATTGCCGGAAATACTTCATTAAAAGGTGCAGTACTTGCATTAACAGAACCGGAACGGATGCTTAAATTGCCGGAAAATATGAAAAACAGCAAGGTGATGGATTTATCGCTGAATAAGAATTTTCAAGAGTTTTTTGTGCATCGGCTTTCATTTCCGCCGAATCATTGAAGTCAACCGTATGAAAATCACAATATTTGTTTATATTATTACTGAGGAGGAGACTTATGTTAGAGAAATTATTTCATCTCAAAGAAAATAATACCACCGTTAAAACAGAGATTTTAGCCGGTATTACAAGTTTTATGACAATGGCGTATATTCTGGCTGTTAACCCAAGTATTTTGGCGGCAGCCGGCATGGATCAGGGAGCTGTATTTACTGCAACAGCACTGGCTTCCCTGCTTGGTACGCTTTGTATGGCATTGTTTGCCAATTATCCGTTTGCACTGGCTCCGGGTATGGGCTTAAATGCATATTTTGCATATACCGTTGTTATCGGTATGGGATATTCGTGGCAGACTGCGTTAACAGCTGTATTTGTGGAAGGTGTTATCTTCATTATTCTGTCTGTGACCAATGTCCGGGAAGCGATTTTTAATGCCATTCCTGCCAACTTAAAAGTAGCAGTCAGTGTTGGTATCGGTCTGTTCATCGCATTTATTGGTCTGCAGAATGCAAAGATCGTAATCGGTGGTTCTACCCTGGTTCAGTTATTCTCAGTTGCAAAATATAATGAAGTAAATGGCGTAAATGCTACCTTCAATGATGTCGGAATTACGGTATTGCTGGCAATCATCGGTGTTATCATCACAGCAATTCTGGTTGTTAAGAATGTAAAGGGAAATATTCTCTGGGGCATTCTGATCACCTGGGTACTCGGTATTATCTGTCAGCTGACCGGTGTATATGTACCGAATGCAGAACTTGGTTTTTATAATCTGCTGCCTGATTTCAGTAATGGTATTTCGATTCCGAGTCTTGCACCCGTTTTCTGCAAGATGAATTTTTCAGGTATCTTATCCCTGAACTTTATTGTTGTAATCTTCTCGTTCCTGTTTGTGGATCTGTTTGATACGATTGGTACTCTGATCGGTGTCTCATCCAAGGCAGGTATGCTGGACGAGAATGGAAAGCTTCCGCGGATCAAGGGCGCGCTTCTTGCAGATGCTGTAGCAACGACAGCAGGTGCCGCTTTAGGTACCTCTACAACGACTACGTTTGTGGAGAGTGCTTCCGGTGTGTCTGAAGGTGGTAGAACCGGTCTGACCTCTGTAACAACAGCTGTTTTGTTTGGACTTTCATTATTGTTATCCCCTATTTTTCTGGCAATTCCGTCCTTTGCAACAGCACCGGCTCTGATCATTGTTGGTTTCTATATGCTTACCAATGTAGTAAATATTGATTTCTCTGATTACAGTGAGGCAATCCCTTGCTTTATCTGCATTATTGCAATGGCATTCTTCTACAGCATTTCAGAGGGTATTGCAATGGGAGTAATCTCTTATGTTGCGATCAACCTGATCACAGGTAAGGTAAAGGAAAAGAAGATCAGTATACTGATGTATATTCTGGCAGTATTGTTTATCTTGAAATATATTTTCCTATAAGCTACAATAATATAGGATAAGAATTCAAACTAAGACCATCGTATGATACGGTGGTCTTAGTTTTTGCACAGGTATTTCACATAGTTAGATATAGGAGAAGCATATGAATATATTGACATTGGAGCATGTTTATAAATCTTATACGGACCGCAATCTGTTGGAGGATGTCAGTCTCGGCATTCAGGAGCATGATAAGATCGGTGTGGTTGGTATTAACGGTATGGGAAAATCCACGCTGCTTAAGGTGGTTGCTGGTGTGGAGGAATATGATTCCGGTAAAATCAGCATGGGAAATCATGTAACAATGCGGTATCTGCCACAGAATCCGGTGTTTCCAGAAGAAATGACAGTCTTAGAGGCGGCATTACAGAATAATTATGAGGAGGATGCCTACTGGAGCCGGGCGGCAGAAGCAAAGGCACTGTTAAATCAGCTGGAGATTAAGGATTTTGATCAAAAAGTCAATGAATTATCCGGAGGCCAGAGAAAACGGGTGGCACTGGTGCAGGCAATTCTGATCCCGGCGGAGCTATTGATCTTAGACGAGCCGACCAACCATCTGGATCATGATATGGCGGAATGGCTGGAAAGCTTCCTGAATAATTATCGCGGTGCTGTGCTTATGGTAACACATGACCGATATTTTCTGGACCGGGTATCCAATCAGATTCTGGAAGTAGATCAGGGACATTTATATCAGTATACAGGAAATTTCTCGGATTACCTGACCGGAAAAGCAGAACGGGAATCACAGGAACTGACAGCGGAGCACAAGCGGAAAAGCCTGCTTCGAACTGAACTCGAATGGTTAAAGCGTGGTGCCAGAGCCAGAAGTACGAAGCAGAAGGCACATGTTGACCGGATTCATGCCATGCAGGAGATCAAGGACATTCAGGAGAAGCGAAAGCTGGAGCTGGACTCCATTACGACCAGAATGGGAAATAAAACGATTGAGCTAAAACATATTTCAAAGTCTTATGGAAATCGAAGTTTAATTCAGGATTTTTCCTATCATTTTCTAAGAAGTGACCGGATCGGCATTATTGGGAAAAACGGATGCGGCAAGACAACACTGATCAAAATGCTGACAGGTGTGCTGGCACCGGATTCCGGTGAGATTGAAGTGGGGCAGACCATTCAGATCGGATACTTCTCGCAGGAATCGGAATATATGGATCACTCAATGAAAGCCATCGATTATATTAAGGAGGCCGGTGAATATGTAACCACAACGGATGGCAAGATTACGGCATCTCAGATGCTGGAACGGTTTTTGTTCGACGGTGCCAAACAGTGGGCACCGATTGAAAAATTGTCCGGTGGGGAGAGACGAAGATTATATCTGCTGCGTATTCTGATGGCATCTCCGAATGTTCTGGTTTTAGATGAACCGACAAATGATCTGGATATTGAGACACTGAACGTACTGGAGGACTATCTGGACCGATTTGAAGGTATTGTAATTGTGGTATCTCATGACCGATATTTTCTGGATCGTGTTGTGAGCCGGATCTTTGCCTTTGAACCGGACGGCATCCGCCAATATGAGGGAAATTATACAGATTATTATTGGAAGCATCGGGAATTATATGGAGATACGGATTCAGGACTGATGACGCAGGATAGTTCCGGTGAGAAAGGAAGAACCGTCGGTAAATCAGACAGTGGAAACGCATCAGAAGATGGCGAAACGGGCAAGAGCTGGAAAAAGCCGGATACCCGTTTGAAATTTACATATAAAGAACAGAAAGAATATGAAACGATAGACGAAGATATTGCGAAGCTGGAGAACCGGATTGCAGAGCTGGAACAGCTGATGCCGAAAGCAGCCACGGATTTTGTGAAGCTGACAGAGTATACCAATGAAAAAGAGGATCTGGAGCAACAACTGGAAGAGAAGATGGAACGTTGGGTATATCTGAATGATCTGGCGGAAAAAATTAAAAACGAACATATGTCCAATCACTGAGGGATGTTTTTTGGACAGGTAAATCGATTATAATACAAATTGTAATTCAGCACAGCATGGTAATTGATAATAATAGCAATTGACAGAAATTGTTTTATCAGTTACCATGCATTTATAGAGTCTAAAATAATAGCAGAATGGGAGAGAAAGCATGAAAAAACGAGCAGAAGAGGTATTAAAACTATTATTGGGGATTGTTCTTGGACTGTTGGTAATCTTTCAGTTTTCGGAAGACCGAGATGTCAGATCGTTCTTTGAATTTGATTTGGGAATACAGAGAACATGGCAATGGGACTTTGCGGGTAATGGGTATATTCCATTGTTGATTTACGTTTTATGCAGTATGGTTGGAGTATTGATTATTACATACATCATCCGGAATTTTACAAATACGCGTAATATAAAAAAGACGGCCGGTTTTTTGAATGTATTTATCCAGATATTTCTTGGCGTTCCGGTAACAACGATGCTTTATGTACTGGCAGATCCATGGATCCAGAAAATAAACCTGGATGTTTTGTTTCGAGTCTGCATCGGTGCGATCATATACTCTGTAGTCTTTGAAATGCTATGTCTGTTCTTTGAAAAAGCCTTTTATGAGAAACTTCAAAAGGGACATAAACGTTGTAAACTGATCGTTTGTACTGTTTTGTCCGATGACAATTATGAGGAGGGCACGGTTATCGTTGACAGGATGACCTATGAAGATTGTTATTCTGCGATGAAGAATAATCAGGAGCAGTTGACAATCCGGCAGTTCTTTAAGATTGTGGAAATGAACTGGAATGGAAAAAAAGAAGTTGATTCTTGGAGATATTATCAAAATGGAGATTTTATCAGGATTACAGATCAGGAATTATGCAAGAAGCTGATGGTATCCGAATATTCATCCCAGGTACAGTGGCAGGGATAAAAAATAAGATCATCTGAACAATCAGGTGATCTTATTTTTTTATAAGGATTCAAAATAGAATTTGCGTAATCTCCCTGCTTGTGCTATAATATTTAACAATTATGGGCAAGTGCGTCCATTTACAAAAGAACAGGAGCTGAAATTATGCATTTATGCAGTTTATCAAGCGGAAGCAGTGGCAATTGCATCTATGTGGGAACCGAGGAAACCCATCTGCTGGTGGATACCGGCGTAAGTAAAAAGCGAATCGTGGATGAACTCCATGCAATTGATATGGCACCGGAGGACATTCAGGGAATCCTGATCACACATGAGCATTCGGATCATATTCAGGGATTGGGAGTATTTACCCGTAAATATTCGGTTCCGGTATATGGCACAAAGGCCACACTGGAGGCAATTAAACAGACCAAAGCATTAGGGGAACTGGATACTTCAAAATTCATTGAAATCCAACCGGATGAACCATTTCAGATACAGGATATGACGATAGAGGCATCCAGAACCTGGCATGATGCAGCCGACCCGGTCTGCTATCAATTTTTCCATCAGGGACATAAGACCAGTCTCTGTACCGACCTTGGTGATTATAATGATTATCTGGTTGAAAAACTGAAGGATTCTGACCTGCTCTTTATTGAATCGAATCATGATGTTAATATGTTATTGGTCGGTCCATATTCCTATCCGCTGAAACAACGGATTCTGGGAGACCATGGTCATTTGTCGAATGAGCGCTCCGGACAGTTTATTAAGGAGCTTCTGAATGATCACATCCGTGGAATCATGCTTGGTCATTTAAGCAAAGAAAACAATATTGCGGAGCTGGCATATGAAACCGTTGCACAGGAACTGACAGAGAATCCTTTTACGAATGATGTAAGAGATTTTCATTTATCTGTGGCACGCAGAGCAGAGCATTCAGAAGTGTTATACGTCGGATAGAAGCAGCATTGAAATCTATCATTGATCCCACATGGAAGCTGTGGAAGCGGATCAATGACAAATACATAAATTAAGGAGATTACCATGAAAAAAGCAGTCATTACAGTCGTAGGAAAAGATACCGTAGGAATCATCGCAAAGGTATGTACATATTTGGCAGATAATCAGGTGAATATTCTGGATATTTCTCAGACCATTGTACAGGGTTATTTCAACATGATGATGATCGTAGATACCGGAGCATCTTTAAAGGAATTTAAAACTCTTTCTGAAGAGCTGGTAAAGCTTGGTGAGGAAATCGGCGTTGTGATCAACCTGCAGAAGGAAGAAATTTTCGACATGATGCATAGAATCTAAGATAACGGAGGCAGACTATGATTAACATACGTGAAGTAAATGAAACCAATGAAATGATCCAGAAGGAGAATCTGGATGTCAGGACGATCACAATGGGTATCAGCCTGTTAGATTGTACCGGCAGCACATTAGACGAAGTATGCGATAAGATTTATGATAAAATTACGACTTCTGCAAGAGACCTGGTAAAGGTTGGCGAAGATATTGAGCTGCAGTATGGTATTCCGATTGTAAATAAGCGAATTTCCGTAACCCCGATCAGTCTGGTAGGCGGTGGTGTATGCCATAAAGTGGAAGATTTTGTGACAATTGCCAAGACACTGGACAGAGCAGCCAAGACTGTTGGTGTGAATTTCATCGGTGGTTACTCCGCACTGGTAACCAAGGGTATGACACCGGCCGATGAGCTGCTGATCCGTTCGATTCCAAATGCCCTGGCAGAGACTGATGTGGTATGTAGTTCGGTCAATGTTGGTTCTACCAAGACCGGTATTAATATGGATGCAGTCAAGTTGATCGGTGAAATGATCAAAAAGGCTGCAGAGCTGACCAAGGAGCAGGATTCCTGTGCCTGTACAAAGTTTGTTGTGTTTTGCAATGCGCCGGATGATAATCCATTTATGGCAGGTGCCTTTCATGGTGTTACAGAGGCGGATAAGATCATTAATGTCGGTGTCAGTGGTCCGGGTGTAGTTAAGACTGCGCTGGAGGCGGTTCGTGGTGAGAACTTTGAAGTATTGTGTGAGACGATTAAGAAGACAGCATTTAAGATCACCCGTGTCGGACAGCTGGTTGCACAGGAAGCATCCAAGCGTCTGGGTGTGCCTTTCGGTATCATTGATCTGTCACTTGCGCCGACACCAGCAGTTGGTGACAGTATTGGTGAGATTCTGGAAGAGATTGGTCTGGAATATGCAGGTGCGCCCGGTACAACCGCAGCACTGGCATTATTAAATGATCAGGTAAAGAAGGGCGGAGTTATGGCGTCCTCTTATGTTGGTGGTTTAAGCGGTGCATTTATTCCGGTCAGTGAGGATCAGCGCATGATCGATGCTGCAAGCTGCGGTGCACTGACACTTGAAAAGCTGGAGGCAATGACCTGCGTATGTTCCGTAGGTCTGGATATGATCGCAATCCCGGGTGATACAAAGGCAACCACCATTTCTGGTATTATTGCGGATGAGATGGCACTCGGTATGGTGAACCAGAAGACAACTGCAGTTCGAATCATTCCGGTGATCGGTAAAAAAGAAGGCGAGCATGCAGAGTTTGGCGGATTGCTCGGACATGCACCAATCATGCATGTAAATCCATATAATTGTGATGCATTTATTAATCGTGGCGGACGAATTCCGGCACCGATTCATAGTTTTAAGAATTAAGCACTGATAGGAGTATTATGATCATGGGTGTGTTAAGTCATTTAAATCCGAATAGAGTTTTTTACTATTTTGAAGAAATATCGAATATACCACGTGGTTCCTATAATACAAAGGCAGTAAGTGATTATTGTGTTGCGGTGGCAGAGGGACTTGGTCTGACGGTCAGACAGGATGCATGGAATAATGTTGTAATCCATAAGCCGGCATCCAAAGGCTGCGGGCAGGCACCGACTCTGATGCTGCAGGGACATCTGGATATGGTCTGTGAGAAAGAATCCGGATGTACTCATAATTTTGAAACAGACGGGCTGAAGCTCCGGATCGATGGAGATTATGTGACTGCAAATGGTACGACCCTTGGCGGGGATGACGGCATTGCTGTAGCAATGGCACTTGCCATACTGGAGGATGATAGTCTGGTGCATCCACCGCTGGAGGTGGTATTCACCACAGAGGAAGAGGTTGGTATGGATGGAGCCATGAATCTGGATACCACAGATCTGCAGGCAGCATATCTTCTGAATCTGGATAGTGAGGATGAAGGGGTTCTGACGGTTGGCTGTGCCGGTGGTTCGACTATGGAGCTTCATCGGAAATATCAGAAGCTGCCACAGACAGGAATTCCGTATATAATTCGTGTTCATGGATTAAAGGGCGGACATTCCGGAGTGGAGATTCAGAAAAAGCGGTGCAACAGTAATAAAGTTATGTCAACCATATTGACTGCATTATCTGAGAAACTGGATATTTATCTGGCATCAGTAAATGGCGGCAGTAAACATAATGCAATTCCGGTAGAGACAAAAGCGGTTGTATTGTTCCGATCGGAAGAGGATAGCCGGCAGGCAGAGCAGATGATCAGTCAGTATCAGTCCTTGTTTGCATCGGCTTATCAGGATTCCGATGCGGATATTTTGATAGAGATTCAGCCTTGCGGCGTGGAATATAAGGTGAAGAATGGTCATTTGGACGTGTTTTCTCCGGCAGATATGCAGGCGGTTATCCGGCTGTTGTTTGAATTGCCGAATGGAGTTCAGCAGATGAGTCAGCAGATTGATGGATTACCGGAAACTTCTCTGAATCTGGCAATTGTTCGGACGGAGGAGAATGAGATTTATATTGAGCTTTCAAACCGAAGCAGTAATCCGGCGGCTCTGAAATTATTGGAGCAGCAAATACAGGCAACTGCACGGATTTATGGATTCCATTCCGTTATGCAGTCTGAATATCCGGGCTGGCAGTATCGGGAGGATTCCCGGCTGCGGGATGCGATGAAACAGATTTATCAGAATATGTTCGGGAAAGAAGCAGTCGTTGAGGCAATCCATGCCGGACTGGAATGCGGGATTCTCTTATCCAGGATGCCGCAGCTTGATATTGTATCAACCGGACCGGATATTTTGGATATTCATACACCGAAGGAGCGGATGAGTATTTCATCTGTGGGACGGACATATCAATATGTACTGGAAGTATTGAAGTATTTTACAACAAATTATTAAAGGAGATATACAATGGAAGAGAATGTATTTGACGTCTTAAAAGAACGTGGATTTATTGCACAGACAACTCATGATGAGCAGTTACGGGATTTACTTGGAAAAGAGAAGGTTAAGTTTTATATTGGATTTGATGCAACCGCTGACAGTCTGACAGTTGGCCATTTCCTTACAATTATGGCTATGATGCATATGCAGCAGCATGGTCATACTCCAATCGCTCTGATCGGCGGCGGTACTACCATGATCGGCGATCCAAGTGGTAAATCCGACATGAGGACCATGATGACCAGAGAGACGATCGATCATAATGCAAATCGTTTTAAAGAGCAGCTATCACATTTTATTGATTTTGATAATGATAAGGCAATCATGGTAAATAATGCAGACTGGTTACTGGATCTGAATTATGTAACATTTTTACGCGAGATTGGTGTTCATTTTTCAGTTAATCGTATGCTGACCGCAGAATGCTATAAGCAGCGTATGGAGAACGGTCTGACCTTCTTCGAGTTTAATTACATGCTGATGCAGGCATATGACTTCTATATGTTAAACAAGAAATATGGTTGTAAGGTAGAAATGGGTGGTGATGATCAGTGGTCCAATATTCTGGCCGGTGCTGATCTGATCCGTCGTAAGAAGATCGCAGAAAGTCCGGATGGTGTGATCCCGGCGAAAGATCCTGCATTTGGTCTTACATTTACTCTGCTTACTACTTCAGACGGTAAGAAGATGGGTAAGACTATGAAGGGTGCTGTATGGCTTGATCCGAAGAAGACAACCCCATATGAGTTTTATCAGTACTGGAGAAACATTGAGGATGGAAATGTGGAGCGTTGCCTCGGCTTATTAACCTTCCTGCCTATGGATGAGGTACGCCGTCTGGGTGCACTGGAGGGTGCTGAGATCAATAAGGCAAAAGAAGTACTTGCGTATGAGATTACGAAGATCGTTCATGGTGAGGAAGAAGCTAAGAAGGCGCAGGATGCAGCACGGACAGTATTTGCCAGTGGCGGTGTCAGTGATCATATGCCATCAATTACTTATACCAAGGCGCAGTTTGAGGCAGGAATCGACCTCATTTCGGTTCTGGTTGATACCAAGCTTTGTAGCGGACGTGGCGATGCACGCCGTAACATGGAGCAGGGCGGTGTTAAGATCAATGATGAGAAGATTACAGATCCTGCAAGAAAGTTAGAAGAATCTGATATTGCAGATGGTTCTATCATTATTCGTAAGGGTAAGAAGAACATTTATAAGGTTGTGATCGAGTAAATCTGATAACCGGAATTATAATAAAAGGTGATTGATTCGGAAGGGTTCTTAAGGATCCTTCCGTCTTTCTCATATAAATAGATGAAAATAAAGGATTACTACGAATGGAAAGATTAGCATTATCCGATGAGATACTGATGGCGGTCGAGAAACCGGCACGTTATATAGGAAATGAAGTAAATAGTGTAATAAAGGATAAATCATCTGTGGCGGTCCGGTTCTGCATGTGCTTTCCGGATGCCTATGAGATCGGAATGTCGCATCTTGGGATCCAGATCTTATATGATATGTTTAACCGGATGGAAGATGTCTGGTGTGAACGTGTTTATTCTCCATGGCCGGATCTGGATGCAATTATGCGGCAGAGGGAGATTCCGCTGTTTGCACTGGAGTCTCAGGATCCGGTGCGGGAGTTTGACTTCCTTGGTATTACACTTCAGTATGAAATGTGTTATACCAATATTCTGCAAATCCTGGATCTGAGTCAGATTCCACTGATTGCAACCGAGCGTGGAGAGACGGATCCGATTGTGATCGGTGGTGGACCATGCAGCTATAATCCGGAGCCGATTGCTGATTTCTTTGACCTGTTTTATATCGGCGAAGGAGAAACGGTGTACGGACAATTATTGGATGCTTATAAAGAAAATCGTAAGAATGGTGGGACACGGTATCAGTTTCTGGAAAAGGCTGCAGAAATAGAAGGTATTTATGTGCCTCAGTTTTATGATGTGACGTATTATGAAGATGGTACGATTCAAAGCTTTGAACCGAATAATCCGCATGCCAAACGAAAGATTCGTAAGCAGGTGGTTATGGATTTTGATTCCGTACCGTATCCGATGAAGCCGATCGTTCCATATATCAAGGCTACACAGGATCGTGTCACATTGGAAATCCAGCGGGGCTGTATCCGGGGCTGCCGGTTCTGTCAGGCGGGGGCGATTTACCGTCCAACCAGAGAAAAGAATGTAGAACTGATGAAGCAGTATGCACTGGAAATGATAAAAAATACCGGTCATGAGGAGATCACCCTGAGTTCCTTGAGCTCCAGTGATTATGAAGGCCTTCCGGAGCTGACAGAGTTTCTGATTGAGGAAATGGGAAAATTGAAAGTCAATATTGCACTACCGTCCTTACGAATTGATTCATTTTCTTTGGATGTTATGAAGCGGGTACAGGATATCAAAAAAAGCAGCCTTACATTCGCAGCGGAGGCCGGAAGCCAGCGATTACGGAATGTGATCAACAAAGGTCTGACAGAGGATATGATCCGGGAAGGAGCCATGAAGGCCTTTCAGGGCGGATGGAATAAGGTGAAGTTCTATTTTATGGTAGGTCTGCCGACAGAGACAGAAGAGGACTTAAAAGCAATCCCGGAGTTATGTGAACAACTGGCAGTTGACTATTATACAATTCCGAAGGAAGAACGAATCGGGAAGGTGTCCATCACAGCCAGTTCCTCCTTCTTTGTGCCAAAACCGTTCACACCATTTCAGTGGGCATCCATGAATACCGAAGAAGAGTTTCTGGAGAAAGCACATTATGTGAAGGATCACTTCTTCCGGCAGAAGAACCGGAAGAGCTTAAGTTATCGGTATCATGATGCGGATCTGACGATCATGGAAGGAATTTTTGCCAGAGGCGACCGGAAGCTGTCACCTGCGATCCTGCAGGCATATCAGAATGGCTGTATGTTTGATGCGTGGCATGAAATGTTTCATCAGGAGATCTGGGATCAGGCTTTTGAAGATCATAAGATTGATATTGATTTCTATACCCACAGGGAACGTCCGGTAGACGAGATCCTGCCATGGGATTTTATTGATATCGGAGTGTCCAAGCAGTTCTTTATCCGAGAATGGGAGCGGGCGAAAAAAGCAGAGGTTACACCGAACTGTAAACAGAAGTGTTCCGGTTGTGGTGCAGCCGGCTTTGGAGGAGGTGTCTGTTTTGAAAATAAGAATTAAATATGCAAAAACAGGAGTTCTCCGTTACATCGGTCATTTGGACGTCATGCGTTATTTTCAGAAGGCAATTCGACGAGCCGGGCTGGATGTGGCATATTCTCAGGGATACAGTCCACATCAGTTGATCACATTTGCGGCACCGCTAGGACTGGGTGTAACCAGTGAAGGGGAATATTTCGATGCAGAAATGAATTCCCTGACATCCAGTGAGGATATGGTCACACGGCTGAATGCGACTATGGCACCGGGAATGGAAGTGAAAGATATTGTTCAGCTAAAGGAGGGGGCAAAGACGGCTATGGCTGTCGTGGCAGCTTCTGATTACCTGATCACGTGCCGGGAAGGCTATGGCGATATTCATGATTTCACGGATGTTTTGGATGCATTTTATTCACAGGAACGGATCGAAGTGGTTAAGGTGTCCAAAACAAAAGAAACACAGATGGATATCAAACCGTTTATCTATAAGCTGGAGGCCGGTGAGAACGGAATTTATATGCTGTTATCTACCGGAAGTGTCGATAATATCAAGCCGGAGTTGGTAATGGAGGGATTTTGTCATTATTTAAACCGTGATTACCAGAAACTGGCATTCCGGGTTCACCGCCTGGAAACATATATGCGGAATGAAGCCGGGAAACTGGTTTCCTTATTAGAGGCAGGGGTGCATTTTTATGAATCATGAGCTTATGATAACAGAATATGAGGCGCATAAATGTGCGTGCTATTATGAAGAAGGAAGGCTAACAGAATTAAATGTTCTGCCACCGGCATCCATTCTCGGCAATATCTATGTTGGACGGGTACAGAATATTGTGAAAAATCTGGATGCTGCCTTTGTTGAAGTACAGCCCGGAGTTGTATGCTTTTATTCTCTGACAGACAATAAGCACATTTTTCTGAATCAGAAACGGACAGAGGACGTGACGATTGGGGATGAGTTGCTCGTACAGGTGACCAAGGAGGCCATTAAGACCAAAGCACCACTGGTCAGCTCAGATCTTCACCTGACCGGGAATCTGGTCGTTGTTACCCTGGGAGCACGTATGGTAGGTGTTTCCAAGAAGCTGCCGAACGATGAGAAGATATCACAGTTAAAAGCAACTCTGTTTGAACGCCTTCCGGAGGGATATGGCGTAATTATTCGAACCAATGCCTATGAGAAAAAACGGGAAGAGGTAGAACTGGAGTTTGAACGACTTCTGGTGCAGATGATGGATATCGTGGAACATGCAGCCTGTCATAAAGCATTTTCCTGTCTCTATCAAGAACGTTCCCCATTGATGCAATTGCTGGATGATTATACCGGACAGGCATTTACGAGAATCATCACAGATTTGCCGGATGTTTATGAGAATCTGGAAGAATATGAGGAACAGCATCCGGATGTGCAGCTGCAGTTATATGAGACTGAGTTTCAGCCGCTATATGCGATATACCGTCTGGATCGTGACTGGAAGGAAGTGACCGGAAAGCGGGTCTGGTTAAATTCCGGTGCATACCTTGTGATTGAACAAACAGAGGCCATGGTCGTGATCGATGTCAATACAGGAAAGGCAATCAACCGCAATCGAAAGCAGCAACATCTGAAAAAAGTTAATATGGAAGCCGCAGATGAAATTGTGCGGCAGCTACGGTTACGTAATTTGTCCGGCATTATCATGATTGATTTTATTGATATGGAGAATCCGGAGAATCGTGAGGGACTGATCGAACACCTGTGTAAACAATTGCGGCAGGATCGTATCCCGACAAATTATATTGACATGACGCGGCTGAATCTGGTAGAACTTACCCGGAAGAAAGTACGGAAATCACTGGCAGAACAGATCGGTCAAAAAAATTAGAAAAAGCAGATGTTTATTCTTGACAATTATTTGAACGCTCGTTATAATATATGAGTATGCCGCACAGTGGGGTCGAAGTATGTCATCAGACATCACCGAAACTGGCGAGTAATGATAAAAGGAGGATACCAATATGTACGCAATTATTGCAACAGGTGGCAAGCAGTACAAGGTAGCTGAAGGCGATATCATTTATGTAGAGAAGTTAAATGCTGCAACAGGTGAAACTGTTACATTTGATGATGTTGTAGTCGTAAATAACGACACAGATGTTCTTTGCGGTGATAAGGTAGCAAATGCTAAGGTTACAGCAGAAGTTGTAGGCGAAGGCAAGAGCAAGAAGGTTATCGTGTATAAGTACAAGAGAAAGACCGGCTATCACAAGAAGCAGGGACACAGACAGCCATATACAAAGGTTGAGATCAAAGCAATCAATGCTTAATTAGGGTACCCCGATGATTTATATAACCATTTATCATGAATCAAAGACAAATCGTATCTGTGGCTTTCAGACATCCGGACATGCCGGTTATGCGGAAAGCGGAATGGATATTATATGCAGTGCGGTGTCTGCGTTGACGATCACAGCAATCAATTCAATTGACGAGCTGACGGACAGCCGTTATGGGCTGGAGGAGAATGCAGAGCAGGGGATGATAGATTATCGTCTGGATGCACCGGTATCAGCGGAAGCGGATCTGATTCTTCGAAGTATGGTGGTTGGATTAAAGGGTATTGAACAGCAATACGGTAAAAAGTATTTAAAAGTTAACACTAAGGAGGTGTAACAGTTATGATGGAAATGAACCTTCAATTTTTTGCTCATAAAAAGGGTGTTGGTTCTACAAAGAACGGTCGTGACTCTGAGGCTAAGAGACTTGGCGCTAAGAGAGCTGACGGACAGTTTGTAAAGGCTGGCAACATCTTATACAGACAGCGTGGAACTAAGATTCATCCAGGTGTTAATGTGGGTAAGGGCGGAGACGATACATTATTTGCTTTAGTAGATGGTGTTGTTCGTTTCGAAAGAAAAGGCAGAGACAAGAAGCAGGTTTCTATTTACCCGGTTGTTAACGAATAAGAATTTCTATGGGGACACTACTTGTTAGTGTCCCTTTTTTTAGAGAAAGGTATCAGAAAGTCAGGTGAGAATATGTTTGCAGATCAGGCAAGAATCTATGTCCGTTCCGGTAAAGGCGGTGACGGTCATGTAAGTTTTCGAAGAGAATTATATGTACCGGATGGCGGACCGGATGGCGGAGACGGCGGCCGCGGCGGAGATGTTATCTTTGTGGTGGACGAAGGACTGAATACCCTTGGCGACTTCAGACATAACCGGAAGTATAAGGCTGGAGATGGAGAAGAAGGCGGTAAAAGGCGGTGCCATGGTGCAGACGGTAAAGATATTGTACTGAAGGTTCCACCTGGCACGATCATCCGGGAGGCAGAATCCGGGAAGGTAATCCTGGATATGGCAAATCGTAAAGAACCGGTTATATTATTAAAGGGGGGCCGTGGCGGAAAGGGAAATATGCACTATGCAACCTCAACCATGCAGGCACCGAAATATGCACAGCCGGGACAGGATGCGAAGGAATTATGGCTGACTCTAGAGCTGAAGGTCATTGCAGATGTTGGACTGGTTGGATTTCCGAATGTCGGAAAGTCTACCTTCCTTTCCAGCGTAACCAATGCCCGGCCGAAGATCGCCAATTATCACTTTACGACCCTTCAGCCGAACCTCGGAGTCGTTGATCTGGGAGACGGGCAGGGCTTTGTGATTGCTGATATTCCGGGAATCATAGAAGGTGCCGCAGAGGGAACCGGTCTTGGTCTGGAATTTTTACGCCATATTGAACGGACCAAGGTATTAATTCATCTGATCGATGCAGCATCTACGGAGGGCAGAGATCCGGTAAATGATATTCATGCAATCTGGAATGAACTTGAAAAGTACGGGATTACAAAGGAATCCAAACCACAGATCATTGCCGCGAATAAAATAGATGTGATGTCGCCGATGGAACAGGAAACCGTTCTGGAGATGATCAGGGATGAGGTAGAACCTTATCAGATACCGGTATTTCCGATTTCTGCTGTTTCGGGAATCGGTGTGAAAGAGCTTCTCTGGTATGTACAGGGAATTTTAAAAGAACTTCCACAGGAGAATATTGAGTTTGAACCGGAATTTGATCCGTCTGCATTTGCGGATGATGTAACCTTGCCGTTTGAAGTATATTATGATGAAAAGGAACAGGAATATGTGGTAGAGGGACCAAGAATCGAGCGTATGCTTGGATATACGAATCTAGAGTCGGAGAAGGGTTTCCGGTTCTTCCAGGAATTCCTGAAGAAAAACGGTATATTAGACCAACTGGAGGCGTTAGGTATACAGGATGGAGATACGGTTCGATTATACGGATTATCATTTGATTACTACAAATAACAGCTATCGAAATGAGTAACAGATAAGGAGCAGGGGTATGACAAGTAAACAACGTGCCTATCTGAAGGGACTGGCAATGAATTTAGATCCGATCTACCAGGTCGGCAAAGCTTCCGTCACTCCGGAATTTATAGAAGGAATCAGAGAAGCGTTAGAAAAACGGGAATTGATCAAGATCAGTGTCTTGAAAAACTGTGCGGATGATCCGAAGGAATTAGCTGTTTTGATTGCAGAGCGTTCCGGAGCACAGGTGGTTCAGGTGATTGGCAAGAAAATTGTATTATATAAAGAATCGCGCGACCATAAAAAGATTATGTTACCTAAATAATAGGAAAGCAGGAGTTGTCTATGGAGACAGTCGAGAAAATCGGTATCATGGGTGGTACTTTTAATCCGATCCACAACGGGCATTTAATGCTGGCGCAGTGTGCCTATCGACAATTTCATCTGGACCGGATCCTGGTGATTCCGAACCGGCTTCCGGTTTATAAGGAGTCTAAGGAGTTATTGGCTCCGGATCTGCGCAGCGAAATGATCCGGCTGGCGATTAAAGATTATCCGTATATGCGTTTTTCGGATATTGAACTTAAGCGAAGCGGTCCGACCTATTCGATTGATACGATACGGGAACTTCACCGGTTATATCCGAATGCTCGGCTTTATTTTATTATCGGTGGGGATTCTTTGACCCATTTCAGGGAATGGAGAGAGTATTCGAACCTATTGCGGGAGTGTGCATTTCTCTGCGCACCCAGACCGGGTGCGGATTTTCAGACATTATATGCAGCACGAGAGAAATTACTTCAGGAAGTTCCGGAAGGGCAGATTTTATTCCTGAATGTGGCAATGATGGATATTTCCTCAACTGAGATCCGGAATGCAATCAGGGAGCATCAGTCAACCGCAGAATGGATTCCTGCCGAAGTGAGAACATATATTGATGAACATCAGTTATATAGTACAATATAAACCGCTTACATTATGAGGAAGGAACCGGAAAGATGGATCGAATAGAAATACGTGAAAAACTGAAAGAACGACTGACGGCCAAACGATTTGAACATAGTCTGGGTGTAGAATATACAGCAGCGGCTATGGCAATGTGCCATAGGGTCAACGTAGAACAGGCTGCCATTGCCGGATTACTGCATGACTGTGCTAAAAATTATCCGACAGAAGAGAAACTGGCAAAATGTGAAAAGTATCGATTGTCCATTTCGGATTATGAGCGTCAAAATCCGGAATTACTTCATGCAAAGCTTGGAGCGGCAGTCGCCAAAGATAAATATAAGATTAAAGACCGTGAAATCCTGTCTGCGATCACCTGGCATACAACCGGATGCCCGAATATGTCGGATCTGGACAAGATTATTTATATTGCAGATTATATCGAACCGAATCGCAAAATGCTGCCGGAGCTTCCGCAGATCCGGAGGGAGGCATTTACCGATTTGGATCTTTGTTTGATACACATTCTGACCAGTGTCTTGGATTATCTGGCTCAGGAAAACCGCGAAATCGACCCGATTTCAAAAGAAACCTATCGATTCTATGTAGAAGGAAATAACAGGAGATAATTATATGAGTGCAAGGGAATTAGCAAAACTGATCGTTCATTCACTGGAAGAAAAGAAAGCAGAAGATATACGGATTATTGATATTTCTAAGATATCAACGATTGCCGATTATTTCATTATTGCCAATGGTACAAACCGTAATCAGGTACAGGCACTGGCAGATAATGTGGGAGAGGATTGCCATAAGGCAGGATATGCACTTCATCAGACGGAAGGGTATAACAGTGCGAATTGGATATTGATGGATTATTCAGATGTAATTGTCCATATTTTTTCAAAAGAAGACCGGTTATTTTATGACTTGGAACGTATCTGGAGAGATGGAGTTCCGGTAGATAAAGCATCTTTATAATGTCAACATTATAATGTTGACATTGGTATCACTAAGCATTATAGTTATATCATAATTAATTTGGGTGGGCGTATGGATTTAGATTTATTTTTAAAATTTAACAATGTAAAGATTAATAATATTGTAGCAAGAACCTTACGATATACCTTATATTTACTGTTGATCATATGGTGTCTTGTATTCAGTAATCTGATTAATTTTGATAAAGCAGCCATTACCTTTTGTCTTGCAAGTTGTGGCTTTCTTTTATTGATACCAACACTATTCATTAACTGTCTGAAAATCGAAAAGAATTTTATTATGTATCTGGTTGTTGTGTGTACATCATTGGTGAGTGCGGTACTTTGTTCGTTCCTTTCCTATTATGCATCAGCCATTGTACTGTTTCCGTTATTGATTGCATCTCTTTATTATAACCGAGTGCTGGTACTGTTTACTACACTGGTAAATACGGTATGTACTTTAGGGTCTGCGTTTTTCAATCTGTATTTTGGACTGATCCCGAATGATCCGTTGGCACAGAATATCGAGAGTGCAATCTTTTATAATTTCCTGCCGAAGGAACTGATTCTGGTATTTATGTCGTTTGTAGCATATTTTATCGTAGACCGGAATAATGAGATGATGTCGGATATTTTCGTATATTCACAGCAGTTGAAGAACTCACAGGAGGAAATCATACTTTCATTCTCCAACATCTGTGAATCAAAATCAAAGTCAACCGGTGAACATGTACGAAGAGTTTCGAAATACGTTAAGATTTTATGTGAAGCATCCGGCTTTGATCCAAACTATACGGATATGGTTTGTACAGCATCCATGATGCATGATATCGGTAAATTAATGATTCCGGAGGAGATTCTGAATAAACCGGGTAAGCTTACGGATGAAGAGTATGCAGTCGTTAAAAATCATGTATTATATGGTGAAGCGCTTTTACATAATGCAACCGGCGAGATTATGGAGATTGCAAGAACGATTGCCCTGCAGCATCATGAGCGTTGGGATGGCAAAGGATACCTTGGCATGAAGGGTGAAGAAATCGCATATGTCAGCCGTTTAATGGCCCTTGCGGATGTATTTGACGCATTATCTGCATCCAGATGTTATAAAGAGGGCTGGACACTGGCACAAACCTATAATGAGATTTCACTCGGCAGTGGTACACAATTTGATCCGAAGGTAGTGGAGTTGTTTAAGGATAATTTTGATAAATTTGTAGAAGTATTTAAATCAATACCGGATATACAGCCAGAAGAGGCTGCGACAGAAGAACACTGGGAAATTCAAAGCTCTGTTAAAATACATTCTGACGGAGACACAAAGTCAGATGCAGTATAGTTTACATATTATTAAGATAATACATCAAGTGTTGAGACGAATGGGAAGGCAGGAAAAAGATGTTTCGAGTATTTAACGAATATTTAAAATATATTCATTTATCGGCTGATCCGGAGGTGGAATGCGCATTTAACCACTATCTGGCAGATTGTAAAGGTCTGAAGAGCTATTGTGTGACCATTCATTATAATCGTCTGGTAGTGGATGTAAAACTTGCCGATTTCAGCCTGGAAAAAGCACAGACACAGTTTCAACGGATGATAGGAAAGGTTGGCTATCCATACTCACAGATGTTTGTACGTTTTAACGAAGGCACAGTTGTACGATATCGATATGCCAGCTGTAAAGAGAACAAAGTCGGATTTTACTGTGATGTGGTATATTCTTAGAATAAATAAAACAGGTGGTTCATAGATTGTTTTCGTTATCTATGAACCATCTGTTTTATTTCGGGTTTCATTCTGATTTATTTATACTTCATTTTTATTGATACATCTGATTATCTTTAACAATTTTTCAAACAACAGGAAATTAGAACTGGCGATATAATCCAATTACTCGGCCTAAGATGGTAACATCTTTTACAATAATAGGATCCATGGCATCATTTTCCGGTTGTAATCGGATATGATCCTTCTCTTTATAGAAAGTCTTAACTGTAGCAGAATCATCTATTAATGCGACTATAATTTCCCCATTTCGGGCAACGGATGTCTGTTCTACAACCAAAAGATCTCCATTGAAAATGCCGGCATTAATCATACTTTCACCTTTAACATGCAGCATAAAAGTCTGCTTATTATTGACAAACTCCGGTGAAAGAGGAAAGTACCCCATAATATTATCAATCGCAAGTAAAGGCTGTCCTGCAGCAACATCACCTAAAATCGGTACATTTACAAGTTCACGACGTGTAAGATTAAATGAGTCATCGACAATTTCAATTGCACGAGGTTTTGTCGGATCTCTTCTAATATAACCATTCTTTTCAAGTGTCTCCAGATGTGCATGAACAGAAGAAGTAGACTTCAAATGAACTGCACTGCAGATCTCACGAACTGAAGGCGGATAACCTTTTGACAGAATCTCTTCTTTCATATATTCTAAAATTTCTCGTTGCTTATCAGATATTTTTCCAGTAGCCATATATAACTCCTCCTAAATTAACTAATTCGATTTTATTCATATGGAATCATGATAAAATCATTTATCTTTCTCAACGTACATGTGTTTTATATACTATAACACATTTTTATAAATTTTGCAAACAAATGTTTCGAACAAATTTTCCGAACATTTATTCTAAAACATATTGACATGCAAACGATTGTTCGCTATAATAAACCTATGTTCGAAAACAAATGTTCGCAATAAGTGAATGAATATATTGCCAGATTAACAGGAGGTATGTATTATGAATACACATATGAAAGCATTGAGAAATATTTCATTCTTAAAAGAGGAGATGCTAGAAGGGATTTCTGTTGGAGTCAGAATTCATCCGAAAGCAGCATTATATACAATCTGCACAGTATTGATAACTGTCGTATTGATTATATTTCTGTTAAATACAGGAAAAACTGTTAATGCTGCTCCGGAACATGAACTTCATAAATATTATACCAGCATTGAAATCCAACCGGGGGATACCTTATGGGAGATTGCAGATACATATAAAACCGAAGGATATTCAAACCGTAAAGCATTTATAAAAGAGATTCAGGAATTAAACCATATTGATGAGGATCAGATTACAAGTGGCTGCTATCTTCTGATTCCATATTATGCAGAGAAACCGCGATAGGAGTCTTAAGGCTGTGTATAAGGGCCTTAAATTAACCCAATTTACCATCCATCTATTCCGGAACCTGTAATTGCTGAAAAAATCCGTTCTTTAACCTGGGGAACGGTTTTTTTCAATTCCAGAAGCAGATTTTTGGATTCCTGACGTTTAGTAATACCATCTGCCGGACATGGATTTTTGCAAACCGGTAGCTGTTGTTCAGTTGCAAAGGATTTAATTTCTCCTTCATATGCATAAATTAATGGACGAATCAAAGTGAGCTCTGAACGTTCCAGATGAGTCACCGGAGAGAATGTATGTATTCTTCCTTCATATAGCATTGACATTAAAAAGCTATCCAGCACATCATCCTTATGATGTGCATATGCGATTTTATTACAACCTAAAGCTTTGGCTCGTTCGTTAAAAGCACCTTTTCGCATTCGGCTGCAGAGAGAACATGGATTTTCTTCCTGTCGGTATGTAAAGACGATATCTGCAATCTGTGTCTTTTCTATATAGTAGGGCACATGGAGACTGTCAGCATATTGGGATAGGAGAGAAGTATCATAGTCCGTAAAGCCTAGATCAATTGTTAATGCAACTAGATCGAAGGAAATCGGATAAAATTCTTTAAGCTTACTCAATGCATATAAAAGAGTCAGGCTATCTTTTCCACCGGAAATTCCAATAGCAATTTTATCACCTTGCTCAATCATATGATAATCTTCGATTGCTTTTCTGGTATAGGTGAGTAGTTTTTGAGGTTTCATATAATGAATTAACTCCTTTTATCTATTTGCTTTCATTTTTTTTATTTCTTAAAGACACGGCACCGGCAGCTTTTCGTTTATGTTCATCCTCGATTGCTGCATAATAATCAATGGTTGTGTTAATATTTTCATGTCCCAGAACATCAGCAACCAGACGAATATCGCCGGTTTCACGATAGAGTGCAGTACCATAAGTACTTCTTAGCTTATGAGGTGTTATTTTTTTATTTGGTACAGCAATACGACCATATTTTTTTACCAGACGCTCAATGGCATCGACACTCATTCGATTTCCTTTCGAGGATATGAACAAAGCCTTATCCTGACCATCTGCAATTGTAATATGTTTCCGTTCGCCCTCAATATAGTCCTCAAGCACTTGATGTACTTCATCACCAAAATAAACAATGTCCTGGCCACCGCCTTTTCTGACGATTGTTAGAGAATTGACTTTAAAATCAACGTCTGTAACATCCAGGCCAACACATTCTGAAACCCGAATGCCGGTTCCTAACATTAATGTAAGAATAGCTAAATCTCGTTGTTTCGTGCGTTCACAACTTTTTCTCTGACGTTCAGACATTTGACCGTTTCCTTTTTCAATCGCATCCAGAATATCCTGAACTTCAAAAGCTGTCATCCGGACAATATTTTTATCTTTCTTTATACGAGGCATTGGAACCAAAAGCATAGGATTTTTGATAATATTGTCGTGCTTTAAATGGTATTCATATAAGCCTCGTAACGGCGCCATTTTGCGGGCTATGGATCGTTTTCCGTTTTCATGATCCTCACCATCCAGTCGCTCTGTGCTGAACTCCAGATAATGCTGGTATTCAGAAATATCATCAGATGTAAATAATTGCAGATCGTCATAGGATATATTAACAATTTCCTTTGATTTAAAGCATGGGTTCATATTCTTTATATATCTAAAAAAAGTCAGAAGATCATATGCATATGAAATACGAGTACTTACCTGTGTTGTAAGATCTTTGTCACGAAGATAATCACGCGCACATGGTGGTAATTGACTTAATAATTCATGATACAAAGCTTTCTGATCATGATCTTTTTTCTTATAATGTTCAGAATCTTTAGCCATAAGAACACCTCCATAGATATATTATAACATTAATGTATCGTAACTACTACTATTCATTTATTTATTCAAGCGGAAAAACGTAGATTTATCCGCTAGCTTGATGCTGCTATTCTAGTGCAGATTTGTACCGTTTGTCAAGGCAATCAAATCTAAAGGGCCAAGTATAAACCCAAAATGAACCACAATAAAAAGAACCATAAAGAATATGAATAATGATTCCTTATGGTTCTTTTTTATTGTGTCATTTAGATATGTTCTACAATATGTTCAATCAGTTCTACAGTACCGTCTATTCCAAGTACGCTGGTATCCAGGCAGTAATTATAACTGGTAGTAGCTCCCCATTTTTTAGTTGAATAATAATTATAGTAAGAAGCTCGTTGTTTATCAGTTTTATTAATAAAATCCTTGGCTTTTTCCGGCGTAATGTCCATTCGCTCTGTTACACGTTTGATACGGTCCTCCATCGGTGCGAACAGGAAGAAATTAACAACATTTGAGTAGTCTGATAATGCGTAGTCAGCACAACGGCCAATCATAACACATGGACCTTCATTGGCGATCTTCTTAATGGTGTCAAATGCCGCCAGAAAAACTTTGTGATTGATCGGCATATCAATACCATTTGCACTAATGCCTAAGGAATATGGATCCATAACAATGGAGTATAATAAGCTACTGGTTGGTTTCTCATCAAATTTCTCAAAGACCTCTTCACATAACCCACTTTCCTTTGCTGCCCGTTTTAACAACTCTTTGTCATAATATGGAATATTCAATCGTTTTGATAAGGCAATGCCAATATCATGACCACCACTGCCACATTGTCTGCCGATTGTAATAATAGTATCTTTACCCATAATAACCGCCCCTTCCATATAGCAATTCATACATAAATATGTATAATTGTATTATAGCATAATCAATAAGATATGAGTATAATTATTTACAGTTTTTAATGTATAAATCACGAAATCATATTGCAAATTGTGGAATCGTATTATGAATCGCATAATTATATTATGAATTACGGAGCATCAGGATTAAATTTTGAAAATATTCAGGCAATTCGGAATGGAATTCTACATATTTCCCGGTTCTAGGATGTATAAATCCCAGAACTCCTGCATGTAAGGTCTGTCCCTGCAGGTGAAACGGATCTTTTGAAGGTCCGTAGACAGTATCTCCCAGTAATGGATGATGGATAGATGCCATATGAACCCGGATTTGATGAGTCCGACCGGTTTCTAACTGGCATTCTACCATTGTATATTTTCCGCCAAATCGTTCCAAAACGCGATAATGTGTGATCGCATCACGACCATTTCGGACATTTACAGCCTGTTTTTTACGATCAACCGGATGTCTGCCGATTGTTTTATGAATGGTTCCATTATCTTCCGGGATATTATCATAGACGATAGCGGTATACTTTCGGGTAATGCTATGCACTTTTAACTGTTCAGCCAACGATTGATGCGCCATATTGTTCTTGCAGATAACTAATAACCCGGTCGTATCCATGTCAATCCGGTGAACAATACCCGGACGTAGAACCCCATTAATTGTGGATAAATCATCCTGACAATGATACAGAATGGCATTGACCAGTGTCCCGGAGTAATGACCGGCGGCCGGATGAACGACCATACCTTTCGGCTTATTTATAATTAAAATATCAGTATCTTCATAAACGATATCCAATGGTATGTTTTCCGGTTGCACATCTAAAACTTCCGGTTCCGGAATTTCAACCTGAATATAGTCTCCTTCTTTTACTTTGTAGTTGGATTTTATAGGCTGCCCATGAATTAAGACGGCCCGGTTGGATAATAATTTCTGAATATAGGATCTGGAAAAATCAGTTAACTGAATAGACAATAATTTATCAATTCGTTGACCGGCATCAGAATCTTTTACCAGATACTCATATATATCTTGTTCAAAATCAGCCATGATTCTCATCCTTGTCATTTTCTGAATCGGGTTCTGACACATCCTTTAAGCAATCTGTCTTTGATCCTGTATCGTTTTTATGAAACAGGAAGTGAAAATCTACATCGCGGTATTTCCAGAATACCAGTAAGATAATTGCAACACCGGAAATGGTAACATACATATCCGCTACATTAAATACCGGAAAATCGATACATTTAATATATAGGAAATCAACGACTGCTCCCTGAAATAACGTACTGCCATGAAAAATACGATCGATCATGTTTCCGATAGCACCAGCACTTAAAAACAAAAGACAGATGTTTAACGGCTTATAAACCACATTTTGTGACAGCTTATAGTAAATATAGCCGGCAAGTACCAGAATAATAACAGTTATGATCAGAAAGAAAATCTGACGATTCTGGAACATACCCCAGGCAGAACCCCGATTCTCCAGATAATATAATCCAAATAAATTTCCAAGAATTGGATGGTACGTATGCAGCTCCAGATTATTTAAGACAAGCCATTTTGTAAACTGATCTGCACCAACTAAAACAATGACTGCAATCAATGCTTTTAAATATTTCATATAGTTATAGACCCTTTCTCTGCATATTTGCTATCCGGGATTGCTGCCCGGAGCTCTTTGGATAAAAGAAAATGAGCTGCCAATTATAGTAAGAGGCAGTTCATTTCTTTTAAATATTTACAAATGAATTAGATAAAGGTAAATCCGCTGCTGGCTTCATCAGAATCGGCAAGCATAGCTCGCTTCTGTACCTTATCTTCTACTTCACCTTCATAAGCATCTACATCTTCTTCAGAAGGAGCTGTCTCTTCCTTTGGTGCTTCTGCTGCAGCCGCTTCCGGCTGCTTTTTAACTACATCAAAGGGATCTACAAAAGAAGTTTCATCCTTTTCCTGTGTGGACATACCAGATGGGCCGAATTCCATACCATAACTATCAGCATCATCTCTCTGACCAAGAGTACCAGAATCTTCTCCTGTATCAAAACCCGGAAGCTGTGCCTGCTCACCATTAGCGATAAAATCCGACATAGGATTTGAACTGATATATGCATCCTTTGCAGAAGCTGCGGATTTTGCAAAGGCTGCAAACTCTCCGGCCTCAACCTTAAACGTATCACTATTGATCAGATCAAGCTGTGCATGTAAGAACTGAGTGAACTGAGCCTTGTACTTGGTGTACTGTTGAACCAGCGCAATTGTCTGGTTATGTACTCGTTCTAATTCCTGCTTCGCATCTGCGGTATGTGCCTTTGCATTATTAACGGCTTCCATCTCAATAGTCTGAGCTTTTAATTCAGCAGTACGGATTGTCTCTTCAGAGGTCTTTTCAGCAAGAACCAAAGCTTTCTGTAAAGAAGCCTCGATGTTTTTGTAATGCTGTAATCCCTCATTAAGCATATTTACTTTATCCTTTAATTCAACATTCGAACGATATAATTCTTCGTAGTTTTCTAAAATTTCAGTAATAAATCCATCAACATCCTTTTTATCATAGCCGATACCTGATTTGAAAGATTTTGACTGTATTTCAACTGGTGTAATCATAACATTCTATCCTCCTCTGTTTCTTAAAATGTACTAAGATTTGGAGATACGGTAGATTCATTTAAAATCTCTTCCCGTAAATCTCCGGTCACTTCAATATCATGTGGTGCTGCAATAAAAATGTTATTTGAAATTGCCTGCAAAGAGCCATCTAATGCATAACATGCCCCACCAACAAAATCAATAATTCGTTGTGCCAATGTTAAGTCAATGCCTTCCATATTGATTACAATTGTCTTACCTTCATTCAGGAAATCGGTGATATCCTGTGCTTCATTAAATTCCTTTGGTCTGATTACGTACACTTTGCTACCTCTACTATTCATTGAAACTATTTTACTACTAGTGCCTGTACCGGCCTTTGGCTGTCTGACAACCTTTGGCTTTTTTGTATATGAAACCTGGTCATATTCATCATCATCATTTTTATAAGAAGAAAATATACCTGACTTTCCGGAGCCGGATGATACGGTGGCAGCTGTCTGACTGACCGGAGCCGGCTTTTCTTTCTTCTGACGTCTTGGCGGCTCTTGTACCAGATCAACTTCGTTGTCAAATAAATCATCATCAATACCATAATCATCATCGTCATCTGTACTGCTCAGACTGAGGATGTTCAAAAACTTGTCAATTCCTTTACCCATTTCTGATCTCCTATCTCTAAATATTATAATTCCGTGCACCGAAAATACCTGTTCCGACACGAACCATAGTTGCCCCTTCTTCAACTGCAACTGTATAATCATTTGTCATACCCATCGATAGTACACTCATATTAACATTATCAATGTTTCTTGATTTTATGTCAAGTAATAATTTGTGCAGTTTTGCAAAAATTACCCTGTTATCTTCGGGATTTTCAACAAAAGGTGCAATTGTCATTAATCCCTGAATATGAACATTCGATAATTTAGAAATTTCCTCTACAGCTGCCGGCACTTCTTCTACTGTAAAGCCAAACTTAGATGCCTCCTGTGCAACATTTACTTCAAGAAGAATATTACAATGTGCCTGTTTTTTCAAGGCATCTTTCTGGATCTCATTTGCAAGCTTTACAGAGTCTACAGAATGAATCAGAAGATCTTTATCCACAATATATTTTACCTTATTGGTCTGTAAATGACCGATCAGATGCCAGTGAACCGGGCGGCTGACATGCTCAATCTTATCAACCAATTCCTGTACCTTATTCTCACCGAATTCCGTCATGCCGGCGTCAATAGCTTCTTCAATATCTGACAGTGGTTTTGTTTTGCTGACGGCAATCAGGGTAACCTCCGATGGATCACGGTTTACACGGTGACAGGCCTCTTCAATGTTTTTTTGTACGTCAAGAATATTCTCTTTTATCACAATCATCATCTCCTATAAGAATTTATATAATCTGACCTTCTTCTACTGTAGAAGCATCCAGAATAATTCGGTCATACATAGAAAGACTATAATCAACTCCTTCTTTTATAATTGCAAATTCATCATTCGTAGTTAATATTTCAATCTGTTTAAAAGTTGCGATTCCTTCACTGGCATAATATACACCTGTCAGCGTTGCATGACCGGCATCGGAAATATTAAATGTCTGATCCGAATCATTTTTGACGAGAACTGCACCGGCTGCAAAGTCTGCAGGATTCACATAGCAGTATGTGTCATCAGAATTATAAATGGTCGGTGATATCTGTTGAATTGACATGTTTCCATTCTCATCAATAGTCCGGACATTTAAAAATTTCTTTTTGGATGAATTGCTTCCCGTAGTCAGATAATCCTTCGGTACTTTTATAACATCCTTTTCCAGGATTGCACTGTTCGGAACAGAAAGTCCCTCCTGCTTGGACATAACAATCTCAATTGGAATATATCGATCATTGCAGTAATTTACCAGTAATTTGTCAAGAGTTATATTTGCAAAATACGCATCTCCGTTTTGGATCACTTCAATATCACCATAAACAACATTTGTAATATTGGGCATATACAGGGTGACGCGGGTATCTTCTTTAAGACGCGCAGCGTCCTCTTCCGACAGTGGCAGTACCAGATTCCATATTTCACTTGTGATCAGCTTATAAACAGGACTTCCAGCCTGCAGGACATCTCCGGTTTTCAAAGAAGAACGCTGATATCCGGCTGTATCAAAATCCGCATTTGTAAGATCAGACGGTTTTTTACTTTCATATCCATCCTGATAATAAGTAACAATTCCGCTTTCCGGTGCATTGATCTGTGCAAAGGAGCCAAGGGAACCGGCGGCTGTCAGTGAATCCAGAACCTGTGCATTCGCAATGCTTAATATTTCTCCGTCGAGTTCATATTTGAAATCATATACATCCGAAAATGATACATCAGTATAATAACTTTGGAAAGCACGGATATCACTTTGTATCTCAGCGTAACCCGCATTTGATAAAACGATGTCTTCACCGGAAGCTTCAGAAATCATGTCAGACAGGGTTCCGGTTGAATCTAAAGTATAGACAGTGGCATTTTTTCCGACTTTTTCTCCATTGCGGATATAATAATTAATATATCCGGAGGTATCGGTTGAAACCAGGGTCTCACTACGAAGCGCCATTGCTGAACCACTAATGTTATCATCCATATAACTATGTTGGACCTCATATACAGAATAATGCTTCTGATTCAAGCTTCGTATAATCTGAACCCCGAGAAAAAGGAACAGGAGCACAAAAATGATCACACCGATATTTAAATTTGGTACATTATGAAGTTTTACAACTTTATTTTGCCTCATGCGATAACTCCTGTTTATTGAAACGTTCAAAAAGGGACGGGTGGAAATCACCTGTCCCAGATTATTCTTATAATGAAACCGTTACAAGTTCTTTCGCAGCTTCCGTCATTTCATCTGCACTCATAGATACACTAATCACCAGATCAATTCCCTGAGAATCAGAAAAACGGGCCATTGCCTCCAGTGCCTGTTCTAATTCTGATGGTTCGATGTGTGCAATTGTCAGGAAGCTATCCAGATAGATTTCTTTCAGATTATAATCTTGTGATGCAATTCCATATAAAAATCCACAGAACATCTGAAAATTCTCAATATGAAAATCGGATATATTAATCATTCGAATCTGATTGGAAAGTTCATACATATGCTTATTGTTCTTGTCCAAATATATAATCGGTAATACACTAAGCAGTGCTGCATCGTTTGCTTTTGTTATTAATTCCTTTGTTTTTCCTGTACCTTTTCCACCTGCTATGATTTGAATCATAATTAATATCCTCCTATCATCTTATAGAAATCCACTACCACTAATTATAGTACAACCTTATTCGAAGTACAACAAGAAGTTGTGCTAATTTCATCCCGGGTAATTGTTTGATTCAGAAGTTGCTGAAGCTGATAATACAAAGAATCCCGATATGGAGCACCACATACCAATGCAATATAATCCTGTCCATTGTTACCTTTTGCTTCTACAATAAGGCAACTGCCTGCTTCATTCGTGGTACCGGTCTTGCCTGCAACTACAGTGATTCCGTCCTCCAATGGATATCCCGCTGATATGAATAAATCTGAGTTGGAAATAGGGATTTCTACCGGATTTCCATCTCCATCTGTGTAACGGACCGTATATTCTGCAGTGCTGGTAATTTCCTGAAACTCCGGATGCCGGATCACTTCCTTGAAAATCAAATATAAATCATATGCGGTGGTATAGTGATTTTCATTATGGAGGCCATGCGGATTTACAAAGTGTGTATGGGTAGCGCCTAATTGTTCGGCACGATGATTCATCTGTTCTACAAAATCATTCTCATTGCCCGCAATATATCGTGCCAAAGCCACAGCACAGTCATTAGCCGAAGTGATCAGTAATCCATGAAGCAGTTCATTGACGGTCAGGGTATCCCCTGTTTTTAATCCTAACTTAACAGCCTGTGCATCATCAAATATAATATCCGAATCAATAGTTACGGTATCATCCAGCTTTCCATTCTCTAATACCAGTAAGGCTGTCATTATTTTTGTGATACTGGCCGGATATATCTGCTCGAATGGATCAGAAGCCTGAATCATTTGATTTGTGGTATTGTTAATACAAAGGGTTGCTGACGAATTCGGGCGGTTGTCATATGTTCCGTATGGAATTACAGCATATGCGGATGCAAAGCTGCTCTTTATGACTGGCACCTCGGTCAAGCTGGTTGAATAAATCCGATCTTTATCTATATGAAAATAACTGGAAGCTTCCGGTGTCATTTCATATTCCTGACAGCCACTCAGCATTCCTAAGCAAATAATAACACTGAAAATCAGTGCGATATAACGTTTCATACTTCCTCCTTCTTCAACGCAGTATTTGCGTGAATAAAGCTGCCTGGCATATTAATTATCCGGCAGCTTTATCATTTAAGCAAGCATCTGACAGCTTATTTATATACATCCCGCCACTCCAGATCTCCACGATCCAAAGCTTTGATCAGAAGCTCTGCTGTTGCCAGATTGGTTGCTAAAGGTATATTGTGCATATCACATAAGTGAAAAATATTATTAACATCAATTTCATGAGACTTCGGGGTCAACGGATCCCTTAAAAAAATCATCATATCCAGGTCATTATTTTCAATCTGTGAGCCTAACTGCTGCTCACCACCTAAGTGCCCGGCTAAGTACTTATAAACATTTAAGTTTGTAACCTCTTCAATCAAACGCCCGGTAGTACCGGTTGCAAACAGGTCATGTTTGCACAAAATTCCCCGATAGGCTATACAAAAGTTCTGCATCAGCTTCTTTTTGCTGTCATGTGCAATTAATCCTATATTCATAAGCTCACCTCAATACTTTTTTTTATGCAGACCAACATTTAATACCAACCCAATTCCACCACAACTCGACAATAGAGAGCTTAACCCATAACTGACAAATGGCAAAGGCAATCCGGTATTGGGCAATATCTGGGTCGCAACTCCGATATTTATAAATGTCTGGAAGCAAATCAAAGTCGCAACACCGGTAGCAATCAGCATGCCTTCGGTATCTTCTGCTTTTCTTGCTATACGTATACATTGTAACACTATTAACAGTAGAATTGCAATAATAAACACACAGCCGATAAAACCTAATTCTTCTCCGACAACAGAGAAAATGAAGTCTGTCTGCTGCTCGGAAATCAGATTGGCATCCTTAACCGTTGCCAGCGAATCTGAAGTAAGGCCTTTGCCGGTCAGCATTCCGGAGCCGATTGCCATGACGGAATTTGTCTGCTGATATCCTGTCGTCAATGCATAGTCCTGTGGATAACGGAATGCAAGGATCCGCCCCAGCTGATAATCATTTAACAGCTTCTGCCCCGGCTGCTGGATATACCAGAAAAACACGCTACTGAGAGGAACCAAAATCAATGCCACGATTCCGATCAGCTTATAACTAAGCCCGGTTACATAGACCATGGCTACCATGATCAGAAAAATATCAACTGTCGTGGACAAATCCGGCTGCTTCTTGATCAATAACAGCGGCGGTGCACAAAACACAGCAATCAGTAACAGACTCTTCCAGGTATTCAGTTTATCCTTCAGCTTTGTCAGCAATACTGCCATACATATGATCATAAACAGCTTGGTGAATTCTGATGGCTGAATGGTCATGAAATCTCCGATACCATACCAACGCTTTGCATTATTAACAGTTTTGCCAAAAGGAATCAGTCCAATCAGCATAATCAGATTAATTCCATATATCACCAGCCATAGCTTGCAAAAATAATGGTAGTCAAAAAATGAAAGAAATGCCATTACACACAGGCAACCGATCAGCCCTATAATCTGCTTATTTGTATAGGAACTGTCGGCACTGTTGATTACGATTGTTCCAAAAACGGTTGCAATCAGTACCAGTATTACCAGTTTGAAATTGTAATCCCGTAATCGATATCCCTTAAACATAAGTGATGCTTCCTACTTTTTTGTGTTATTTGCCTTTAATTCCTTAATCGGAATATTTGCATAAATTGCCGGAACCTTACCATTGCCACCCTCAGATTCGGTCTGGGTAATCTGGATATCCAGTCCGGATGCATCGATTTCAACATATTTTGAAATCACCTGAATGATTTCGTTTTTTATCTGCTCCATAACATCTGGTGAACAATTTGCACGATCCGATACCAGTAATAATTTCAGACGGTCTTTTGCATAATCTCCAGAGGTCTTTTTTCTTCCAAAAAACAGCTCTTTTAATCCCATAGTAATCTGTTCCCTCCTTCGTTAATTAGACTTTTTGAAAATCTTGGACAATTTCTTAAAGAAACCATCACTTGATAAGTCTAAGTATGGTACATCTTCTCCCATGATTCTTTTACAGATATTCAGATATGCCTTACCCGGAAGTGAATTATCACCGACCAGAGGCTCACCCTGGTTCGTAGATACAACAATATTTTCATCGTCCGGTACCGCACCAATTAAATCAATTGCAAGGATTTCCACAACATCTTCAATTGACATCATATCACCGCGTTTTACCATATCCATACGAATTCTGTTCACAATGAGGTTGATTTTCTTGATTTCATTAGCCTCCAGCAGACCGATGATTCTGTCTGCATCACGGATTGCAGATACTTCCGGTGTTGTAACGACCAGTGCACGATCTGCGGCTGAAATTGCATTTTTAAATCCCTGTTCGATTCCGGCCGGACAATCAAGCAGTATGTAATCAAACTCTTCTTTCAATTCATCTACCAGCTTTTTCATCTGCTCCGGAGATACAGATGTTTTATCTCTGGTCTGTGCTGACGGAAGCAGGAACAGATTCGGATAACGCTTATCCTTGATCAATGCCTGTTTATACCGGCAATTACCTTCTACAACATCGACCAGATTATATACGATACGATTCTCCAAACCCATAACGACATCCAGATTACGCAGACCTATATCTGTATCGATCAATACAACCTTCTTATTTAATTTGGCAAGACCGGTACCTACATTTGCTGTGGTAGTTGTCTTTCCTACACCACCTTTTCCTGATGTTATAACGATTACTTCACTCACGTTTCATTCCTCCACTCCGGTATTATTTGTCATCAATCTTTGATTGATGACCTACGTGCACATCAGTGCACTACATTATTTGTCATCAATTTTAATTGATGACCTATATATTAATATCATTCAGAACCGATTTACTTACTGGTTCGATATAAATATTATCATTTTCAACAAACGCAATCTGTGCGTCCATATTCTTATTGCCAAACAGTTTCTTCGGCTTATCCGGTGAACGGCCGATAATATCGCCGATCTGTATCTGCATCGGAGTCATGACCAGTGCAAGAACGAATGCATTTTTATTTCCGCCGGCTCCTGCTATGGCTGTTCCTTTCAGGCTGCCAAGAATAATAATGTTCCCATTCGACATAACGGTTGCACCGGGATTTACATCTCCGATCATGACCAAGCTTCCGGATGATTCCAATGTCTGGCCGGAACGCAGGGTTCCCTTGTAAAACAAGCCATCATTCTGATCCGGATAGATGTATCGGGTACCATCATCCGCAGAAGGTGCACTCTTCTGTCGGCGTCCTTCTATGATCCGCTGGAATTTTTCCTCTGTCTCTTTATTATTATCAATCACATAGGGAATCCGTAATGTTGTCCGCTTCTTGATCAGATCCAGAATACGCTCGATTTCCTCTGAAGACAATTCTCTTCCTTCAAAGGTAATAGCACTTTGCGCATTACTGTTGAAATATTTACTGGAATCATCAAAACGGACTCCAATCTCAATCAAAAGATCTTCAAATGGTACATCCGGATCTAAAACCAGGACGATACCATAACGATTTCCCTTTATCAATACATGTTCCTTCATGATGTCACCTCATCCATGTACAATCTTTAAACATATAATAACAATATATACCATTTTATCTAACCTTGGCAAGTATTAATCCGTATGAACACTATTTCCGGATACCGTATGGTTGTCCAGTAATTCAGGCTGGAAATAGTAAGCATATACCATACTTGCCAGTTCCTCTGCATTTCCGGATGAATATCCAAAAGGAATAACGGTTGTAACAGTGATCTCCGGATCTTCATATGGTGCAAACGAAACAAACAATGCATGGTTTGCTCTGGTCAGGTCTTCCTGTGCGGTACCTGTTTTACCCGCCACTGCAACATCCATCTGATTTAACAGACTGGTTGCGGCTGTATTATCTGTAACTACCCGGCGCATACCACTGTAAATGGAATCCCATAATGCAGAGGAAATTTCCGGATGGGATGTGATAACCGGCTCCTTGTCATAGACACTGGTCCCTTCATAATCCTTAATATCACCGATCAGTGAAAGATCATAACAATCTCCTCTGGTGGCAATGGTATTTACATATCTTGCAAGCTGAACCGGTGTATAACTGTTTTTACCCTGGCCTATAGCAGACCGGACTAAACTGTCATTGGACACGCTCGGATCTGTCTCGGATACTTCAACACCTGATTTGCGGTCTAATCCAAAAACAGTTGCGTATTTGGAAAGCCGTTCCAGTCCATTCTGTTCATTAAAGCCGCCGCTTCCGTCTAAACCGAGCCGGTACCCCACTTCATAATAGAAATAATTGCAGGATACCTCTAATGCCTTTGGTATATCAATTGTGCCATGGCTGCCGGGATAAATCCAGCACCGCGGACTCGGCGTGATTTCCGTAAAGATACCACGGGTGGTAATGGCTTCGTTCAGTCCGAGGACGCCTTCCTGTACTCCGGCAACGGTAGTAAGCATCTTATAAGTAGAACCGGGAGCTGTACGCTGCTGTGTTGCACGGTTAAACATAGGAGTTGTCTTATCTGAATTTAACTTTATATAATAATCGGTATCAATCGTATTTGTCAGCCGGTTATTGTCATAACTCGGATAACTGACAAGTGCAAGAACCTTACCTGTTTTAACATCCGTAACTACCACCGAACCGGAACATGGATCCAAGGCAAGCTGGGCAGGTGTGATTTCTATTTTCTGAATCTTACGATACATGAAGCTATAGGCACTCATCTGACCACTCTCCAGAGGTGCATAATCTTCATCTTCCGTGCTTAACACACCCTGATCATATAACATCAGACAGATCTGTCTTCCGCTTGTCACTCCTGATTGTATCATATATTTGATGACCAGTTTGTCGAATTCGCTATCCTGTTTCAATTCCGTTATAATATTACTGACCAGTGCGTTATAGATTTCTTCCGAATCATAATAATCGCTGTTCAATTCAAAATTTGAAATATTAATAGCATTCTGATTGATTGCATATCTTAAATAAGCACCCAGACCGATGGTCTGACCGGTATTATATGCAACATACGTATCATCATTGTCAGGAATAACGGTGACATCTAAAATCTTTTTCTTAACAAGCATCTCATAAACATATTCCATATATTCCTGATTGGCTTCAGATAAATCTTTCATTGCCACGTCTGAATTCAACAGTTCATTCTCGACAGCCGATAAAACACCGGACTGACTGGACTCAAAGCTGCCGAGAAAACTCTGCTCATTATCACTTGCATTCTCTGATCGGATATGATCCATGGACAATGTGTTATTATCAAACAACGCAAAATATACGTCATTAATCGGAATCAAAATGTTCTTCTCGGTGCCTCTGGAATTACCCTCTGACAGATGCGCCAGTATAATTCCGGACAACTCCCGTTCCAAAGCGTCATAACAGAATTTTGTCAGGTCGCTGTCAATGGACAGGTAAACATCGTTTCCGGCTGTCGCATTACTGCTTGAAACAACCTCTAACACACGTCCCATATTATCTACAAACAGGTTCTGGGATCCTTTTTTGCCACGTAATTGATTTTCCAAAACATACTCCAGGCCGGCCTTGCCGACAACATCCGTAGAGACATACTTATCTTCCTCTGCCAGATCTGCGTTGTATTCAGCCATTTCATCCGAAGAAATATTACCAATATAGCCGATAATATTAGCAAAATATTTAGCATCCGTATAAACCCGTGTAGAGTCGACCTGCACATCCATTCCCAGAAGTTCATCCTTATTTTCTGAGATCTGGGCAATACTTTCTTCCGAAACATTTAATGCAATCTTAACGGTTACATATTGCTGAAAGCGGTTCAGCCAGAGAGAATATCGTACAGCCATTATTTTTAAAGCATCCTCTTTGGAATAACTGTCATCAATGTCAAAATTTCGGTTTTTTTTGGCATCGTTATTATTCCGAAGATACCGAAAAATATCTTCAGCTGATGCATTGGCATGTTCTTTCAGATCCTCTTCCTTACTGACGGCATAAACCTCCATCCGAAATCTGGTCAAAGCACTTCCCTCTACTGTAAAGTTCAGATTACCATTTTTATCAATAGAAATCGGAAAATCACTATAGATCACCTGATCTCCATTTCGTTCCAGAATCTGAATCGTATCATGGACGATTTTGTTTTTCAGTTCATCTTCGTCCATTTTCAGCTCTGCAGCTTTGCTTTCCAGCTGTTCGCTGTTTCCAAATGTAACAGAATAGGATATCTCATTATAAGCCAGTTCCTTGCCGTTCTTATCATATATAATGCCACGGGAAGCAGGAACCGTAACCGTCCGTTCCTGTTTATACGTAAAATTATTCAGATATTCCTGTCCGTCTACAATCTGTAAAATAAATAAACGATATATTAAGATTCCACATAAAATAAAGAATACGATAGTCAGGGGAAACAGCCGGTGGCTCATATATTCTTTGAGAAAATCTTTAATTGCTCCAAATAATTCTCGGATCATCCGTTTTCCATCCCTTCTTCTTTATCCTTCAGCCAGCGATTTATCTTCACTAATGGTTTGTATATGATTAATGTTATCAGCATTGTATAAATAATTTCCGGTATTATAACATGCAGAAAATAGAAACCGAATTCCAGACGGCTTCGCATCAGATAAGATACAAAATATACGATCAATCCAAACGCCAGATCGTTTGCTCCGGACATCAGCATAGGAAGCAACAGGTCCTCCATATAATAAACCCTGTGAAAAAAACCGTTAATGTATCCGAGATACATATATAATAATGCATATGGACCGATCATGACACCGTAAAAAATATCCAGGAGCAGTCCGGAAATAAATCCAACAACCATGCCCTCTCTTCTACCACGCATCATTCCGAATGCCATTGTAGGAATCAGGAGAATATTCGGAATGATTTCCGCAAATGTTATATAGCGGAATACTGCTGTTTGTAACAGAAAACATATTAAAATGATCAATAATTGAATCAAAAATCTGCGCATGTCAATAATCACTCATTTCCTTCTTTACTCTGTTTCAATTCCAAAACAACCAGAACAGTCTGAATATTATCAAAATCTACAGCCGGAACCAGATCTGCTGACATCGTCAGATTGTTGGAATCCAATGTCAGATTCTGAACATAACCGATTGTAATTCCGGGAAGAAATTTATCACTGATATTGGAAGTGACAAGTTCATCTCCTTCTGATACATCCAGATCCTTGTCAATATGCTCTACTCGGATATAACCGTCATCCATATATTTTTCGTCACCTATAACATTGCAGAGACTGGAATTGGTCAAAAACATGGCACTGACATTGCTGTTATCATCAATAATAGCCCGTACTTTTGAATAATTGGGACCGACTTCCGTTACAATTCCAACCAGTCCGTTTCCGGCCATGACATTACAGCCTACCTGAATTCCTGCATTGGACCCTTTATCCAGAATAAATGTATCAAACCAGTTTCCGCTGTCTTTTGAGATTACATTGGCAGCAACCTTCTCATAGTCCGGATATCTTGAATCCAATTCATACAATTTTCGGAGATCATTTAATTCATTGGTATCAGACATGATCATTTTATTCTCGGATTGATAGGCATCCAGCTGGGTGCGTAATTCCTCATTCTCAGCCTGCAGATCGCGGATATCTGCCAACATATCTATCTTATCTGTTACCCAGTTGCCGACAGCATTAATTCCCTTCTGCATAGGTGTGATTGTCACTCCGGTAATAAAGCGTAATGGGGTGAGTACTTCTTCAAATGCTACAGACGCACCGATCAAAAGCAGACATACCATAGTTAAAATTAACAATATATACTTTGGTGGAATACTCTTTTTATTATTAAATCTCATGCTTCTACTTCTTTCTGACTAAACAAAGTAATCTTATAATGTTCCTTTTTCAGCAAAGCTGTAATACAAAGAATGCCCTACAATAATATGATCCAGAAGCGGAATCCCAAGCATTATTCCGGCTTCTTTTATCTGTAATGTCACCTCCAGGTCTTCCCGACTTGGTGTTACATTCCCGGATGGATGATTATGGATCAGAACCAGATAAACCGCATTCCGGTTTAAGGCTTCCAGAAAAATCTCTCTGGGAGAGATCAGGGATGCATTTACAGTTCCTCTTGTAATTAATTGCGAGTGGATCAGGCTGCACTTCTGATCTAAAAATACTGCGTAGACACATTCCTGTCCTTCATATTGCAGTTCCTTCATAAAATATTCTGCCAGAGCAGCCGGGTGTTTCAGAACCATTCCTGTTTTCAGACTGACTGCAGACATTCTTCTGGAAAGTTCAGCGACCGCCTGTAATTGGGTTGCCTTTACAGAGCCGATTCCGGGAATTTCCAGCAGCTGCTGCCTACTGAGATAGTATAACCCGGTCAGATCCTTATGATTCGAATCTTTTTCCAGAATCTTCCTTGCTACCTGTACAGAATTCAACTCATTGCTTCCGCTCCGGATGATCACCGCCAATAATTCAGCATCTGTCAATACGTTTGCTCCGTATCGTTCACAACGTTCATATGGACGTTCCGATTCCGGTAAGTTCTTCATGTTTTCCTTCATAATATCCTTTCCCGCTTTGAAAAGGACTCCACTGTTATTTATTAAAGTAACTTATATATTACAACACCGATGATCACACCGATAATGCCCCCGATTGTAATTTTTATTGTCAGTCCAAATGTCAGAACTATGATCCCAAGATCCAGTACGATTGGGTTGCTCAGTCCAAATGACTGACCAAAATTCAGCCAGCTTAAAAAAGCAACATCCTTTGTCAACCAGCCGATAAATCCGCCGATTACAATTCCCGCCAGGATCATCAGAAACAGAGCCCAGTTATTTTTCCCTAAATTACTGCCTGACATACAGAAACCCTCCTTCTGTTTTACTTGCGTTACTACTTTACCATAATTTGATACCCTTATCAACTATTCGCTGTAATGACATCATAATTCCCAGTTTTGCATGTGGATAAGTAAGCCCACCCTGGAAGTAGACTGCATATGGAGGTTTTACCGGACCATCTGCCGATAGTTCGATGGACGCTCCGGATACAAAGGTTCCGGCTGCCATGATCACATCACTGTCATATCCGGGCATTGCCCATGGAGTCGGTGTTACATAGCTATCTACCGGTGCTGCTGCCTGGATACCTTCACAGAACGCAATCAGCAGTTCCGGCTTTCCAAACTCAATTGCCTGAATAATATCATACCGTGGCTCTGTTGCATTCGGGATTGCATGATAACCCAGCTTCTCATAAATATTAGCCGCCAGAATGGCCCCTTTCAGAGCCGCTGCCGTAACAGTCGGTGCTAGAAAAAGTCCCTGAATAAAGGAAGCCGTAACACCCAGACTGGCTCCAAGCTCTTTTCCGAGGCCCGGTGCGGTCAGGCGATAGGCCGCCCGTTCCACACATTCCCTGGTTCCGGCAATGTAGCCGCCGATCGGAGCCAGGCCGCCACCCGGATTCTTGATCAGAGAACCGACTACCATATCTGCACCCACATTAGAAGGTTCAATAGTCTCGACAAACTCACCGTAACAATTATCAACCATGCAGATAACATCCGGTTTAATGTCTTTTATAAATGCAATCAGCTCTCCGATTCGTTCTACGGAAAGAGTCGGCCTGGTTGCGTATCCTTTGGAACGCTGAATCTCGATCAGATGTGTATGTTCATTGATGGCATTCCGGATCCCATCCCAGTCAAAATCACCATTTTCCAACAAGTCCACCTGCCGATATGTGATACCGTACTCAGCCAGAGAGCCTGTAGATGGCCGGATACCGATAATCTCATCCAAAGTATCATATGGTTTACCGACCGGCGACAGAATCTCATCCCCCGGTCGCAGGTTTCCTGCAAGTGCGATATGCAGTGCATGGGTTCCGCATGTAATCTGTGAACGGACCAGTGCATCTTCCGTATGGAAAATATCCGCATAGATTTTTTCCAGCGTATCACGGCCGATATCGTTATAACCATATCCGGTCGACGGATACAAATGAGCTTCACTCAGCTGATTTTTCTGCATGGCATAAAGAACCTTTGCCTGATTATATTCAGCGATTCGGTCGATTTCCGCAAACCGTTCCGTCAGCGTATCTTCCGCTTCCTGACATTGGGCAAAAACCTCCCGGCTGATGCCCATATGATGATACATTTCATAAATATCTGCTTTTTTCATTGTATTACTCCATTATTTTCTGATACCGGACTATTATTTATCATTCCGGACTGTTTGTAAATTTGCTTTTAAAAACTGTAATTATTTTGTAAGAATTCCGGTGGGAGCTGTGCCAGCATAGCCTGCAGCATGGCCGCTTCGTCCGGATACTCCTGCCGCTCGATCCAGCGGACCTCATGCTCTCTCCGGAACCAGGTCAGCTGCCGCTTGGCGAAATGTCTGGTATCACGCTTCAAAATATAAACGGCTTCTTCAAGTGTACATTCCCCGTCCAGATAAGCCAGAATTTCTTTGTAGCCAAGCCCCTGCATGGAAACCATGTCTCTGGTACATCCCATATCCCGGAGCTGCTTTACCTCTGCGACCAGGCCCTGATCCAGCATCTGATCGATTCGTTGGTCGATCCGCCGATATATCCGTTCCCGTTCATCATCAAGTACAAAATAAACAAACCGGTATGGTGACTCCTTCTGGCGTTGTGTCTCATTGTGCTCGGATATTCTTGTACCCGTCTGGTGATAAAATTCCAAGGCTCGGATCACACGCTTGATATTATTAGGATGAATCATATCCGCAGACTTCTCATCCACCTGCCGGAGCCGGTCATGAAGTGCCTCGACTCCGTGCCGATCTGCAAAGGACTGAAGCTCTGACCGGTAACCGGTTTCCGAATCATTCTCATCAAAATCAATATTATATAGCAATGCCTGAATATAAAATCCGGTACCGCCGACTACGATTGGAATCGCACCTGCGGTATATATCTTCTCCAGCGCCTCCTTGGCCATTGTCTGAAACCGGACAACATCAAAAGACTCCCATGGATCCAGCACATCAATCAGATAATGTGGAATGTCATGCATTTCTTCGGGGCGTATCTTGGCGGTACCAATATCCATATGCCGGTATACCTGCATGGAATCCGCAGAAATCATCTGTCCGTTCACGGCCTTTGCCAATTCAATGGAAAGCTTTGTTTTACCGACGGCAGTCGGACCGGTCAGTATTATTAATGGTTTTTTTGTTTTATATTGCTGTTTCATATCTGTTTCATTCCCTGCTAATTCTGGATTCGACGGAATTTCTTTTCAAGCTCTGTCTCCGTCATAGCTATAATGGTCGGTCTGCCATGTGGACAATTATATGGATTATCCAGTTGTAATAACTGATCGATCAGTGCATCCGCTTCCGCAAAAGAAAGCTTCATATTGCCCTTTACCGCAGCCTTACATGCCATGGTTGCAATCTTATAAATAAAAAGATCTATATTCAGATGATTGCCTTCTTCTGTTAGTGAGTCTACAAAATCAATAAAAATATCCTGTGCTGCCAGACCATAGGTTTCTAACGGAACTGCACGAAGCATATATTCATTTCCACCAAAGCTCTCAATCTGAAATCCCATCTGTTCAAAGAAGTCCATATTTTTCCGCAATGCTTCCTGTTCTACCGGATTCACGGAAATAACAAGCGGCGGATGAATCTGCTGGGATAAAATCTCCCGTTTCTCATACTGTTTCATCAGTTTCTCATACATAACCTTCTCATGTGCCGCATGCTGATCCATGATGAACAGATTGTTTTCGTATTCGATCAGCCAGTAGGTCTTGAACAACTGACCGATCAGACGATGCTTCGGTCTAGCCTCCTCGGTCATAAAACCGGACTCAAAGAGGCTGATCTGATCCTTGCGGATATTTGACTGTACTTCCGACTCCGGAGTCCCGGTTTCTGCAGATGTCTGTTCTAAGGATTCTATGGACGGTTGCTCCACAGATATATTCTTTTCAGATGGATTCTTTGAGGATGCTTCGATCCCAGAGGTTATGTGTTCAGAGGTTATATGTTCGGCGGTTACAACAGGTGTAGACGCATGCTCTAACGTAACGGTTGCCTGATAAATTGCCTCTTTTTCATGAACGGTCGGTGGTGTATCGTTCTGAAGTCCGTAAAAGCTCTGGAAATTATCCTTTTTCTCGGAACTGTAGACTGATTCCTGTTTCCTGCGATTGGTTTCAAACGGTTCCGGAACCGATGGTGCCGCCGGCTGTTCCGGGTCTGCTTTCTTTCTGGCAGCAGTCTGGCTGACCTCCGGTATTAATTCTTTCTGTAACAGCACATACCGGATTTCCTCAAATATAAATTTATATAATTCATCCCCGCGGCTGTAGCGCATTTCCATTTTACGAGGATGTACATTCACGTCCAGTAATTTGGAATCCACCGTCAGATAAATAGCCACGAACGGAAACTTATGGATCATAACAAAGGTCTTATAGGCTTCTTCGATTGCCTTGGTTATGATTGGACTCTTAATGTATCTGCCATTTACGAAATAATGCTCAAAGCTGCGGTTTCCTCTGGAAATATATGGCTTTGCCACGTACCCGGAAATCTTCATACCGTTCCGTTCTGCCTCGATTGGCAGCAGATTGGCCGCAATATCCCGCCCGTAGATATGGTACAAAATGTCCTTCAGACTTCCGTTTCCAGAGGTCGATAACTTGTTCTGTCCGTTATTTACAAATTTAAAGGAAATGTCCGGATGAGACATGGCAATCTGTTCTACCAGTTCACTGACATAATTGCCCTCTGTCATGGCTGTCTTTAAGAACTTTCGTCTGGCCGGTGTGTTATAAAATAGATTCCGGACAATAAAGGTTGTACCTTCCGGACAGCCGATTTCCTCTACATTCTGCTCTATGCCGCCATGGATCTCATAGCGTAAGCCAGTCATCGCATCACCTGTCTTTGTGATCAGTTCTACTTGTCCGACAGCAGCAATACTTGATAAAGCTTCACCACGAAACCCAAGCGAACGAACAGTTAAAAGATCCTCAATGCTGGTGATCTTACTGGTGGCATGTCTTAAAAATGCTATAGGCACCTGCTCCGCCGGAATTCCGCATCCGTTATCCGTAACACGAATCAGGGATATACCGCCTTCTTTGATTTCAACGGTAATGGCAGTTGCTCCGGAGTCTATGGAATTTTCTACCAGCTCCTTCACAACCGAAGCCGGTCGCTCGACTACTTCGCCCGCAGCAATCTTATCAATCGTTTTTTGATCCAAGACCTGTATCATTAACTGTCCTCCTTATTTTGTAAGCTTTTCCTGAAGCTCACTTAAATAAACCAGTGCTTTCATCGGCGTCATATTTGACAGATCCAGGGACTGGATTTCTGCAACCACTTCCTGTTCCATCGGATTTGCAAAAAAGGACAGCTGCTTCGGCTCTTCCTTCCTTTTCGGCTTCGCAACGGTTACCTTTTTACCTTTGCCTGCCAGATCATGTTCATCCAACAACTCGGATAATATCTCATTTGCACGCTCAATCACGTCCTGTGGCAGACCTGCCAGCTTGGCTACCTGAATACCATAGCTCCGGTCTGCACCGCCACGCATGATCTTACGCAGAAATACAATATCATCGCCCTGTTCTTTTACGGCTATGCAGTAATTGTGGACACCCGGTAACTGTCCTTCCAGTTCTGTCAGTTCGTGATAATGGGTTGCAAATAAGGTTTTCGCACCCAGCCGGTGGAAATTGCTGATATATTCTACGACAGACCATGCAATAGATAATCCGTCATAGGTACTGGTCCCGCGTCCAATCTCATCCAGGATCAGAAGACTGTTGACGGTGGCATTTCGTAAAATATTGGCAACCTCACTCATCTCCACCATAAAGGTACTCTGTCCGGATGCCAGATCATCGGAGGCACCGACTCTGGTAAATATGCGATCCACAATTCCGATATCTGCCTGATCCGCCGGTACATAGCAGCCCATCTGCGCCAGCAGCACGATCAATGCAGTCTGCCGCATATAAGTTGACTTTCCTGCCATATTCGGACCGGTAATGATTGCAATCCGGTTCTCATTGATATCCAGTTCCGTATCATTCCGGATAAACAGATCATTCGGTATCATTTTCTCAACAACCGGATGTCTTCCTCCCTGTATTTTCAACCGACCTTCTTCATTCATAACCGGACGGATATAGTGGTTCTGCTCCGTAACATAGGCCAGAGATGCCATAACATCCAGCATGGCCACTGCATGTGCGGTACGCTGCACTCGTTTGATCTCACCGGAAATCTTCTCACGGATATCACAAAAGGTCTCATATTCCAGTGCGCATAGCTTATCTTCGGAACCAAGGATGGTATCTGCCAGTTTATCCAGTTCTTCTGTCGTATAGCGTTCGGAATTTGCCAGTGTCTGTTTCCGGATAAAATGTTCCGGAACCAGTTCCTTATAGGAATTGGTCACATCAAAATAATATCCGAACACCTTATTGTATTTGATTTTCAGATTTTTAATACCGCTAGTCTCACGCTCCTTGGTCTCTAGTTCGGCAAGCCATTGTTTTCCGTCGGTTTTTGCATGCTTCAGCTCGTCAATATGTTCCAGATAACCATCCTTGATAATCCCGCCTTCTTTAATCTGCAGCGGTGGATCCTCGATGATTGAATCCTCCAGAAGCTGATGAATATCCTCCAGTCCGTCCAGATCTTCATAAATCTGATGAAGCAATCCCGATGGATATCCTGCCAGAAGTTGTCTGATATACGGCAGATAGGATAAGGAAGTCTTAAATGAAATCAGGTCTCTGGGATTGGCCGTTTTTAAACTGATCCGGGTCATCAATCGCTCCAGATCATAGATTGGATTTAAGTATTCCCGCAGTTCTTCCCGGTTAATTGCCTCCCGGTTCAGTTGCTCAATCGCATCCAGACGCTCTTCAATCCGATCTTTGCGAATCAGTGGCTGTTCAATATAGGTGCGCAATAACCGGGCTCCCATAGCGGTCTTTGTTTTATCCAGGACCCACAGCAGGGAACCTCGTTTCTCCTTGTCACGTAATGTCTCCGTCAACTCCAGATTTCTTCTGGTAGAACTATCCAAGATCATATAATCATCAACTGCATATAATTCCAAACGGTTCATATGATCCAATGAGCTTTTCTGTGTTTCAATCAGATATTCCATCAACGCGCCGGAGGCAATCACTGTCAGGCTCCGGTCCTTTAATCCAAGTGCTTCCAGGGACTGTACCTTGAAATGTTTTAACAGGCAGTTTGCTGCCTGCTCTTCATTAAAATGCCAGTCATCAATTGCGGATATTGTAATATGCAAGCGTTCTCGGTAATAGTCCCAGTCCCAATCCTGACACAGAAGGGTTTCATTGCAGATAATCTCGGAAGGCTGATATTTGTTGATCTCATCTTTGCATTTCTCCTGACTGGTCACCTGACAGGTTCTTGCTTCACCGGTCGTAATGTCCGCAACGGCGATTCCGTATGCATTATCGAATGCATAGATTGACATAATATAATTATTTTGACCCTCTTTTAAATTCTGCGTGGATAGATTTGTGCCGGGCGTAATGATTTGGATCACATCCCGTTTTACCAGTCCCTTCGCCTGTTTCGGATCCTCAACCTGTTCACAGATTGCGACCTTATATCCTTGTTCGATCAGGCGATTGGCATATACCTCATAAGCATGATAAGGAACACCGCACATCGGTGCCCGTTCCTCCTGCCCGCAATCCTTTCCGGTCAGTGTGATCTCCAGTGCTTTCGATGCAGTTAATGCATCATCAAAAAACATTTCATAAAAATCACCGACTCTATAAAACATAATGCAGTCTTTATATTGATTCTTAATATCCAGATACTGCTGCATCATTGGTGTAAATGCTGCCATGTTAGTTCCATCCTTATCTTAGTATTAACCTTGCTATGTTCCGTAAATTTCTGATTTATTCCGCTAAAGTATAACACATTTTCCTTTTTCTGACTAGATTTTACCACCAATCACTATCCCAAAGAATCGTAAACGGACCATCGTTTTCCAACTCTATCTTCATGTCTGCACCAAAGCTTCCGCATTCTACCCTGCCAAAGGTTTCTGTACATTGTTTCTTGAAATATTCATATAGCTGATTGGCAAAATCCGGTGAACCGGCTCTGGTGAAGCTTGGCCTGTTTCCTTTTTTACAATCTGCATATAATGTGAATTGCGATACAACAAGAATCTCACCGCCGACATCTGTTAGTGACAGATTGGTTTTTCCGTTTTCATCCTCAAAAATCCGGAGACCGGACAATTTTTTTACATATTTATTGACCATGGCTTCAGTATCTCCATCTGCAATACCCAGAAAAATCAACAGACCACGGTCAATGGCTCCGATTCGTTCCCGGTCAACTGTGACTGATGCATGATTTACACGCTGAATTACTAATCTCATTTGTTCTCTCCTTAATACTCTTATACGTTATCTGCTATAGCAGAAAGTCTGTGTCAGTCACTGACACAGACTTTCATGCTTTCTATCCTTCCATCGTTCCGATATAATAAAATCCTTTTGCCTGATCCAGATGAACCTTGCAGAGCTTTCCTATATAGGACTCATCTCCCGGAAAATGAACCAGCAGATTATTTGACAGGCGTCCGGTGATCATACTCGGATCCTGTTCACTGATTCCTTCTACCAATACTTCTGCCGTCTGCCCTTCCAGACGTCCTGTTCGTTTGGCGGAAGACTCAGCAACGACCTGTAACAGACGGTTAAACCGTTCTTTTACCACGTCATCCGGAATCTGATCCGGCATATTTGCAGCCGGTGTACCGGTCCGCTTTGAATAAATAAACGTATAAGCACTGTCATATTCCGCCTGTCGAACCACATCCAGTGTTTCTTCAAAATCTTCTTCTGTTTCTCCGGGGAAACCAACGATGATATCAGTTGTCAGGGAAATATCCGGAATTGCTTCCCGGAGTTTTCGAACCAGCTCCAGATAATGCTCCTTGGTATACCGTCGGTTCATTCGTTCCAGAAGCCGGCTGCTTCCGGACTGTACCGGCAGATGCATATGGCGGCAGATCTTCTCAGATTTGGCCATGACTGTAATCAGATCATCAGACAGATCCTTCGGATGTGATGTCATGAATCGAATCCGCTTCAGACCCGGAATCTGCTCCACACGTTCTAAGAGCTGTGCAAACGAAATCGGATGTTCCAGCGTTTTACCGTAGGAGTTTACATTCTGGCCAAGCAGCATAATCTCCACAACACCTTCTGACACCATGTCTTCTATCTCATGAATGATGTCCTCAGGCTCCCTGCTTCGCTCCCGCCCACGCACATACGGCACAATACAGTAGCTGCAGAAATTATTACAACCGAACATAATATTAACACCGGCTTTAAATGTATATTTACGCACTGACGGCAGGTCTTCTACGATTTCCTTTGCGTCCTTCCACAGATCCACTACCATACGATCCGATTCCAGACGTGTCTGAATCAATTCAGCCAGCTTATAGATGTTATGGGTTCCGAAAATAATATCAACAAACCGATAGCTTTCCTTTAGCTTCTCTACGACCAGCTCTTCCTGCATCATGCAACCGCATAATGCAATCATCATATGCGGATTCTTTTTTTTATAATTTTTAAGAATTCCAAGGTGTCCATATACCTTCTGATTGGCATTTTCGCGTACCGTACAGGTATTTAACAATACAAAGTCCGCAGCTTCGGTCTCTGTCTCCACATATCCGATTTCCTCCAGAATACCGGCCAATTTTTCGGAATCCTTGAAATTCATCTGGCATCCGAAGGTAGAAATATGATAGGTCAGCGGCCTGCCGGCTTCCTTTATCCGTGTGGAAATGCTCGCTTTGCACTGTTCCATGATTTTTAATTGTCGCTGTGCTTCGAAATGTCCCTGTTCCTTCATGTTTTTTCCTCATATTCTATAATATTTAATATCTACTTAATGTTTCAATTCCATCCCGATATCCCAATTTCTGACATTCCCGGATAAACTGCGGCCTGAAATTCAAGGTTCCATGCACCAGATCTCCCAATGAACGACTTGGATAAATCCCCCGGAATCTGACATCCGGATAATAAGCCTGAAACCGCTTCATTTCTTTACTGAGTCCGATGACAACCATCTCCCGGAATCCGAGCTCATATAACGGCCGGATGGGAACATTATCTGTCAGGCCGCCGTCTCGATAATAGTATCCATCAATTTCCACCGGTTCATGAATGATCGGCATCGCCGAAGATGCCAGTATAATATCCTCAATCGTACCGGCGGTACGACCGTCTATACGCATATATTCTCCATGGTATACGGATTCATCAAGAAATCCACGGATAGAATTCTGATATTCATCCTTCGTGATCATTCTGGACACACTGCAGATCACTGGTATTTTGCTTCGTTTCAGTTTTACATAGGATACATACTTTCGAATCAGCCTTAACAGCTCTTCCCTGGAAAACGTGCCTTCTTTTCCGTCCAACATTGCCCATTCTGTATCAAATACCGACAACAGATCCACCTCAGACCATGCCTTTACCGCTTTCTGGTAATTTCCGCTGGCAAACAATGCTGCATTGATGGCTCCTATGGATGCGCCGGAGATTCCGCCGATTTCATGTGTAATACCAAGCTCCTGCATAGCCCGAAACACTCCGATCTGATAGGCGCCTTTTGCACCTCCGCCGCTAAGCACCAGACCGCAGGACTGATTTAAGGAATGTTTATGGATCATGAACAACCCACTTTTCACTTATCCTTGGTATATTATATACAATCAGCTCCGAATCTGTCCGTTTCCGTGAATAATGTACTTGCTGGATGTCAATGCCAGTAGTCCCATCGGTCCTCTGGCATGTAGCTTCTGCGTACTGATTCCGATTTCTGCACCAAATCCGAATTCAAATCCATCCGTAAAACGTGTAGATGCATTTACATAAACACAGGCAGAATCGATTCCCTCTGTAAATGCTTTTGCTGCCTCTTCATTTTCCGTAATAATTGCCTCGGAATGTCCGGTACTGTACCGGTTAATATGATCAATTGCCTCATATACAGACTTTACAATCTTAACAGAGATGATCTTTGCCAGATATTCCCGACCATAATCTTCCTCCGTGGCTGCCTTTACCTTTGCACTGATTGCCTGTACCCGTTCATCGCCTCGGATCTCACAGCCCTCCTTCTGGAGGTCTTCTACCAGAAGAGGAATTACCTTATCAGCTATTTTTTCGTGAATGACCAGTGATTCACAGGCGTTGCAGACACCCAGCCGCTGCAGCTTCGCATTATGAACGATTGGTACTGCTTTCTGAACATCCGCATACCGGTCAATATAGATATGGCAGTTACCGGTACCGGTCTCAATGACCGGAATCGTTGACTGCTCCACAACTGTCTGGATCAGCCCGGCCCCGCCTCTCGGAATCAATACATCAATGTACTGCTTCATTTTCATAAATCTGGCGGCTACTTCTCTGCTGGTATCTTCGATCAGACAGATTGCATTTTCATCCACATTCATGGACTTCAATGCTTTACGGATAACGGTCACCAATGCCTGATTGGTATAGATAGCATCGCTTCCGCCACGTAGAACAACTGCATTTCCGGTTTTAAAGCATAAAGAAAATGCATCTACGGTTACATTTGGTCTAGATTCATAAATAATACCAATTACACCAAATGGTACCCGGACCTGTTCAATATGCAGACCGTTCGGGCGATCAAATCTTGAAATAACCGTGCCAACCGGATCGGTCAGACTGACTACCTGTATAACTCCTTCTATGATTCCGTGCATTCTCTGCTCATTTAAGGATAACCGATCAATCAGTGCCTCTGCCATACCGTTTTTTCTGGCATTTGCAATGTCCTTTGCATTTGCCTTCAGAATCAGCTCCTGTTGTTCCTCCAGTGCCTTGCTTACCTTAAGTAAACATGCATTTTTCTTTGCTGTATCCAGCAGATTCAGTGTACGTGCGGCCTGTTTTGCATTCCGGCAGACCTCTTCCAGATTAAATTCCTTTGGTTTCATAATTACCCTGCTTTCTGTTACGACCACATCCGGTCTGACATCATGCACTTCCCGCTTAATACGGCCTACAATCTGAAAATCATATGCCAAAGCTACCTTTTTCATATGAGGATGTGCGGATAAATAACGATCATAATAACCTTTGCCATATCCGATCCGGTTACAGCTTAAGTCAAATGCAACACCCGGCATGATCACCAGGCTTTCCTCATCCTCAACCGCTTCGGTTCCGGTCGGCTCCCAGATATCATACGCACCCTGCTTCATATCCGTTTCATCGGTAAAGTAATAGAATTCCATTGTATCACCGTTGACTCTCGGTGCAGCAAGCCGTTTTCCGTTCTCCTTACAGTACCGGATGATCTCTGTCGTATCGATCTCATTTCCCGTCGGCATATAAACACATACGGTTTTGGCTTCTATCAGTTCCGGAAACTGTAATATCTTGGATACACATGCTTTCGAGCATTCCATTACTTCCTCTTTTTTCAGTGCCAGACGCATCTCCTTAATTGTATTCCGGGTCATCTTTTTATTTGTCGATTGCATAAGTGCCACCAACTTCCTTTAAATTCTTGATCGTACCATCCGGATATTCAACTACCGTATTGTCCAGAGTCTGTTTCACATTCTTCCGGATTGCCTGCAGATATTCCTGACGAAGCTTTGCCTGTTCTTTCTTTTCCGCATCTGTCAGTCCTTCTGCGGTTTTTGATTTATGATATAATTCATTAATTCTTGCAACTTTCTCTTCGGTCATTGATGAACCTCCTTCAGATAATTTTCCAGCTTAAACGGGTGCTCCGGATGTGCGTGGAAAATAGTTCCCACATCCTTTCCCTGAAACAGATCCGAAAGAATTCCTATGTTTTCACCGTTCAGGATTACCATATCGGCTCCGACTGCGGTTGCAATCATTGCCGCCGTTATCTTGGTTGCCATTCCACCGGTTCCGAGATTAGTGGAAACGCCCTTACCCATAGCACGCAGCTCGTCCGTGATCTCATCCACTTCTGAAATCAGGACAGCATCTTTGTTGTAATGCGGATCATCTGTATAAAGGCCGTCAATATCCGACATCAGAATCAGGCAATCCGCCTTCACCAGTGCCGCTACAATTGCGGACAATGTATCATTATCACCGAACTCAATTTCTTCTGTTGCAACCGTATCATTCTCATTTACAACCGGAATAACTCCAAGCTGCAACAGTTCATTAAATGTATTAACAGAATTGCGGCGTCGTTCCTCTGAAGTAATAACATCAAACGTCAGCAATACCTGTGCAGAACCCTGATGATATTCTGAAAACAGCTTCTGATATACCATCATCAACTGGCCTTGTCCCACTGCAGCACAGGCCTGTTTCATGGAAGTTGTTTTCGGTCGTTCAAACAACCCGAGTGCCTTGGCTCCGACACCGATTGCACCGGAAGATACCAATATAACATCCTTTCCCTGATTTCTTAAATCGCACAAAAAACGTACCAGTTTTTCCAGCTTTACATAATCTAAGTTCTGTGTATTACTATGTACTAACGAAGATGACCCGATCTTAATAACAATCCGGTTCTTTCTCGCCAGTTCTTCACGAATCCTGCTCATTTCTGACTCCTTTTCAAACCTCATTACAGGGATGGCCCCGTATGAACCGCTATCGCTTCTGCAACCTTTATTCCATCCACTGCGGCAGAGGTAATCCCACCGGCATATCCGGCACCCTCACCACATGGATAAACGCCTTTATAATTACTGTAAAATTCTTCATTCCGTTCAATTCTGACCGGTGAAGATGTTCTGCTTTCAATACCACAGAGAACTGCATCCTCCGATGCAAAGCCCGGTATCCGGTGATCAAAAGCCATAACGCCCTTTATTATAGCATTATTCACAAACTTAGGCAAACAGTCATTTAAATTTGCAAAGGCATATTGCCCTTTAATATCAGGGATAATTGTACCATAGGAGGTTGATATCTGATTTCGTCTATAATCTCCGAATAGTTGTAACGGTACTTTTCCGTTTCCGGCCTGATAAGCTGCCCGTTCCCAATAACGCTGAAATTCCATACCGGCTAACGGTCCTGTTCCGTTAAAGTCCTCCGGCGTAATATTTACAACGATCGCACTGTTGGAATTTCTGGCGTTTCTGGCACGATAGCTCATGCCGTTTACTGCGGTCATTCCCGGCTCTGAGGATGCATTTACAATATGTCCGCCCGGACACATGCAGAAGGAATACACTGCTCTGCCTTCTTCGGTCTGATGGGTCAGCTTATAATCTGCAGCCGGAAGAAACTTTGCTTCCGGAGAATCCCCATACTGTGCACGCCGGATCATTTCAGCCGGATGCTCGATCCGGAGTCCGACCGCAAATGCCTTCGGACTCATCCGGAATGCCCGTTGCTGCAGCAATTCAAAGGTATCTCTTGCACTATGACCGATTGCCAGAACAAGGCAGTCACACGGAATCGTATGCATACCCTGTGCATCCTTTACTGTAACGGAACAAACTCTGTCTGCATCGGCAGTATCCTTCTCAAACGCTATATCTGTCAAACAGGTCTGAAACAATACCTGTCCTCCCAGATGAATGATCTCATTTCTCATATTTTTTACAACATCCCGCAATCGATCCGTTCCGATATGCGGCTTGTTTACATATAAAATATCCTCTGGTGCCCCAAAGCTCACAAAGGTACGGAGTACCTCCCCGATCCGGCCGGTTTTGTCATGGATCATTGTATTCAGCTTGCCATCCGAAAAGGTTCCGGCACCACCCTCCCCAAACTGTACATTGCAGTCAGGATTTAAGTTGCCTCCATCCCAGAAGGACTGGATCTCCCGGACCCGATGCTCCACATTCATCCCCCGTTCCAGCAGAATTGGATGATATCCGGCCTTTGCAAGCTGATATCCACAAAATAATCCTGCCGGTCCGGTGCCGACGATGATTGGAGGATGTTGTAATGCCGGTTTATCCTCTATGAAGTCATGCGAAATCTGAGAAGCAAAATCATATTTTTCGTTTGATGTTAACATAATATTTTTATTGGTTAGCAATTTTCGGATTTCCTTCTGGGTGAAGCCGGTTTCCGAAATTTCCACAGAATAGCTGTAATGCAGCTTCTGCTTATCTCTTGCATCCAAAGATTGTTTTATGATTGTATATGTTTTTATTTCCGGTTTGCGCAGCACCTTACAGATAGCTTTCTGCAGATCCTGCTCCGTATGCTGAACCGGTAATTTGATCTGATTAATTCGTATCATTTATGCTCTGTCCTGCCCTTCTTCCGCTTTCCCATGCCCACATCAGATTATAGCCGCCACAGCAGCCGTCCACATCCGCCAGCTCTCCTGTCAGATAACAGCCCGGACAAAGCTTCGATTCCATCGTATCCAGATCTATTTCTGACAACGGAATACCGCCTGCAGTCACTTGAGCCTGTTCCAGGGTATTCGTATCGGTAATATCTGCCGAAAATCTCTTGACCATCTGAATTAAGCGTTTTATATCCTCCGGTTTTAAATGACGGATTTCTATTTCTTCGGAAATCCCCTGATGTTTTAATAGATAACGTGCCAGCTTCTCCGGAATAATACCGGATAAAACAGAACCGATATTGCGGTATCCGGATATCTGTTTTGCCTGTTTAAACAGCGTCCAAAGCTCCTGCTCTGATAGTTCTACACATAAATCCAGATCGATCCGTACCTGCTTTCGCTTATGTAATGCCACTCCTGCATATCTGGACAGATTAAATACAGCAATCCCGGAAAGTCCGTACTGTGTAAACTGTATTTCACCATGTTCGACCGCAATTCGCTGATTGTCAATAAAAAGGGACGCCTGTCCCTTGGCACGTATGCCCTGCAGCTTCTGAAAATCGGATGCCTGTACCTTTAATCCGCACAGGGATGGCAGACATGGTGTTACGGAGTGTCCGAGCTGCCCGGCCAGCTTATATCCGGAACCGTCACTGCCGTGCTGCGGAGATGCAGCCCCTCCGGCTGCGAGCACCAGCCTCTTGCATTGATATCGTTCTTCATTCGTATGGATCTGAAAGCAGTTTCGTTTTTTATTCCATTCTACAGATGTTACATAGGTATTGCATTTGATATGCCCGCCAAGTCCCGTTACTGTCTCTTCCATAGCATGGACGACAGCGCCCGCCTGCTCAGAATGCGGATACAGATATCCGTTCCGTTCTGTAAACGGAATGCCGATTTCATGAAAAAACTGCTCCACGGAAGCTGCGGCGGTCTCCGGAACAACGGACCGAATTTGTTCATATCCGGACACTCCCATGGAATGATATTTATTGGCACTGATGTTGCGATTGGCCAAATTGCATTTTCCGTTTCCGGATGCATAAATCTTCTTACCTGCCTTTTCTTTTCCTTCCAGGATCAGGCAGGAGATTCCACGTCGTCCCAGTTCTATTCCACATGCAAGTCCGGATGCGCCGGCTCCGATGATCACTACCTCTTCCATCTGGTATCCTTTCTGCTCTTTTTGTTTTCTCTTTATAAAGTCTCGTATATTGTCCCGCTATTTCAACTGGAATATGTCTGCAGAAAATCAAAAAGCTCTCTTTCGTTCTCTACATAGATTCCTTCCACCAGTGCTGACTGGATCTCCTGTGGCAGCATCCACAGTTCGATATTGGTATATTCGTAAATCGTTTCTCTGTCTGTCATATATACAATCACCGCATTATCTTTTACTGCCAGTATATAGCCCTGCTCCTCCGGTGGCTCTCCATAATATTTAGCCAGAGTCACCTGCTCCGGAGAAAAGGACTCAACAACCATGCGCTCCAGTCCCTTCTTTTTCTCGGTATCCGACGCATGCTCCCGGTATTCCTTGGCATAAATCAGCATATCCAGCCGGTTATTCCCCATCAGTTCTGCACCGGGACTGCACTCTGTCCGTTCGACCAAAGCACCGGATGCATCATAGCTTTCCATGATAATACAGGTATCTCTTGTCACCCGCTCTGCCTTTTGATCCACCGGAACACTGGATGATATATCAGAATCAGAAAGACTGTCTGCCTGTTGCTTACACTGCCTGAAAAAACTGATCTGATATCCTATGATCAGGGCCAGCAGACAGATACCGGTTCCTAAAATTAATTTCTTCCACATATAGATTCCCTCCTGAAAAGATTATTTCCAGAATTCGGTAATCTATACTGTCAAATATTACTCGTCATCCTCGTTTATATCCATATCATGAAGCAGATGCAGTTTTTTTGCAATCCTTACCATAGCATGTCCCTTCGGCATACTGAGCAGTTCCTCCTCCGTAATTCCGTTGAACAGGAACAGTGCTACAAAATAGGTCAACATTCCAAGCACAAATGCAACTAAAAAGGCAATCGCATTACTGTTTAAGAAATGATTGATAATATAATAAACAGCCCAGCAGATCAGTGCCATAAAGACTGCCGCAATACCCGGGATCAGAAAAATCCTCTTGATTTCCAACCGAAAATCCAGTCTTCTGTACATAGAAATCAGATTCATCACACACAGGACAACTGCAAAAACAACGGTTGCGATCATAAGTCCCCAGACCTTCATATCAAATACATACATCAGAACAAATGCCAAAATGGTATGGATGACCAGTGCAATTGCCGAATGGATAACCGGCAATCGCAGATAATCCGTAGCCTGAAGAATGGCATTGGTAATCGTAGATAATGCAAAGAAGAACACAAAGGAGCTTCCATAAAGCATCAGATCCCCTGCCAGCTCCGGATACCGGGTACTCGTGCCGAAGATCAGCTGGATGGCAGGACCGCCAAGGACCGCCATACCAAAGGTACACGGAATTGCGATCAGCATTGTAGCCTTAATTGCGAGACTTGCTTTTCTCTGAATGCCGCTGTAATCTCCCTGTGATTTGGCTGCTGCAATATTCGGAAGCATTGCAGAAGATAATGCATTTGCCATAGCTACCGGAATATTCACAAGCAGCAGATACTTGCCTGTATAGATTCCGTGCATAGACTGGATATCCACCTGCTGATAGCCAAGCTTCTCCATAACCGCATAGATCATATAATTGTCAATAAACGGACTTACATTATAAAGAGCTGCACTTAACACCATCGGAGTTACAGTCAGCACGATCATTTTAAAGATATCCGAATAAGAATCGATCGGCGATTTCTGTCCGCATCGTACCTTTTTCTTCATAGACGGACGATACAGGAAATAAATCAGGACAACAAAAGCCAGTCCGGCAATCACACCGGCTCCGGTTCCTAAGGTGCTTCCCATAGCACCCCTGGACGGAAGTACATCCTCCGGATCCACTGTCATGTATGGACGCACCAGCAGATATGCTGCCAGCACACTGACGATCGCATTAAAGATTTGCTCAAAAATCTGTGAAATTGAAGTTGGAATCATGGTTCCCTGTCCCTGGAATAATCCACGGAAGGTACCTAATATCGCTGAAAAGAAGATTACCGGTGCAAGCACCCGAAGAACCGGAACCGCCGCCTCGGATTTCACCAGAACCGGTGCTGCCACATAGCAGAAAACGGCAGCGACCAGTCCTACGATCACTGCATAGATCAAAGAACATTTAAAAATCCGTTCTGAATTGACATATTCCTTTTGGGAATTTTTAGCTGCCAGCATCTTGGAAATAGCCACCGGAAGACTGTAAGAGGAAATGATCAATATAATACTGTACACGGAATATGCACTGTCATATAAGCTGTTTCCCCGGTCTCCAATAATGTGGGTAAGCGGAATTCTGTATATCATGCCAATGATCCGGACAACGATTCCGGCAATAGCAAGAATGCCGCCCTGAATCAGAAAATTATTCTGACGGCTGCTCTTTGAGTTACTCATATCTGTTATCTCCTTAAACTACTCTGTATGGGATTTTCTTAAATCCGACGATTCTTTCAATTGAAATGCAGCCGGCAATAATTCTTTCACTGTCAATGTTTCGATTCCGTTCGAATCTTCTAATAAAACCATTCCGTCCGGCATAAACTCAGACATTACTTGAAGGCATATTCCACAGGGATATGCCTTCCTATTTTCACTGCAGACAACTGCAATCTTATCAAATTTCCGCTGCCCTTCCGAAACAGCCTTAAAAATCGCTGTACGCTCTGCACAATTGGTAGCTCCATACGAGGCATTCTCTATATTACAGCCATAGAACACCTGTCCATCTTTCGTCAGTAATGCCGCACCAACCTGAAATCCAGAATATGGTGCATATGCCCGTCCCATCGCCTGCTTTGCGTGCCCAATCAATGTCTCATTTGTCATAAGACCTCTCCTATTCGAATGTAACTCCTGCAGTATTTGCTGCATCAAAGTAAGTAATCCATGTCTTGCCCGGATTCATGGACAGCTTATCGCCGGACTCCGTATAGTAATGGATGGTTCCGTTCTCATACTTCCAGGTGATTGGGATGTATTTGCCGTTGGTTGCATAATATCCGTTTCCGGACTGATTATTCTTAACCTCCATCAGATAGCCGTCTGCAGAATAAGTCTCTGCAAATAAGATCAGAACATTCTGGAAATGTAACTGTTCATTCGTCTGATCATCAATCTGCTCCTCACCATACTGAAAACGGTAATACTGCTGATCATCCTCATGATACTCAAACCACGGAATCCGGTTTGCATTAAATGCGGTTGTGATCTTCTTCGCATCAGATCCGTTCTCAAGATCCTTTACCTTGGAATTAAATGTAAACATCGGCTCGTAGCTGCTGCTATGAGTTCTGGTAAATCCGGAATTTTCAAGAGCCTTATTTAATCCCTCTTCAGAGGTATAGGCATTATGTGGTGCCACTCTGGAATTATCCCGATAGATAAAATAATTACCCAGGGCAGACATCCCGTCCATATGATCCTGTCCGCTGCTCGCCAGTTCATTATCTGCAAGGGTTGAAGTCCCGATATGGCAGAAAATCGCATCCAGCTGCTCAGCTGCACGAACATAATACTGTCTGGCACTTCTTACCGGTCCGATTTTTTCCAATCCGCTGTAATCAGAAAACACAGCCATCAGACGGGTGATCCCGCCTTCTACGACCATCTCATAGATCACATCTGCCTGTCCGATTCCGGACTGCGGCATTGCCTCTCCGATATTATTGATCATAATCGCAACCGGACGGTTCTGGTTCACCTCAGGGTCTACCCACTCACCGGTCAGATCACTCTGTACCTTGCCTTCTGTATTCACAAGCTCAATATCTGTAATAGAGCTCATTGCCTCTGTCGCAGTGGTCGCTGCGGTACTTGCTTCCTCCTTACCGCAGCCGGTCATTAACACTGACAGACCAAGTACGGCACTTACACTGACTGCAACTGTTTTTTTCATGAATTTTCTCATCTTTCTACCTCGTTTCATTCCGGCCGGGAGATCAATCTCTCGTATAGCCCCTGTTCTGTAATATTTCTTCCTGTTTTGCTTCCATGATAACCCGTTCTGCATCTTCTTCATGGTCATAGCCGCTCAGATGCAGCATACTATGTGCTACCAAAAATGCAAGCTCACGCTCCGGCGAATGTCCAAATTCCTCCGCCTGCTCATATACCTTATCCATAGAGATCACAATATCACCCAGCAGAAGCTCTCCGGTGTCGCTGTTAAAGTAATCTTCCGGATGATCCTCTACGATTTCAAATTCCTCCGGATGATCAAACTCGATCATTGGAAATGAAAGTACATCCGTTGGACGATCGATCTGGCGGTTCTCCCGGTTAATCTCCTGTATCTGCTCATTATCTGTCAGAAGCACATTGACTTCCACATCATACGGACAGCCTACATAATCAATTGCTGCTCCCACGATATCGTGAATAATATGAAGGTAATCTATGGATATTTCACACAAATATTCATTCTCAATATTAACTGTCATAATTCCTCCTAAATATCAACATCTAGTATCCTATTTATTATAAACAACCAGATATATTATTACAAGTGTTTCGGCTGGGTTTTTACATTTTTTCCCTTTGATCGTTTCTCTTCATAAGCATCATAAGCACTGACAATCTTCTGTACCAGTGGATGCCTCACTACGTCCCGGCTGGTCAGACGGCAGATTCCGATCTCATCGATCTTTCCAAGGATCTTAAGTGCCTCATCCAGACCGGACTTAACATTCGGAGCCAGATCTTTCTGGGACAGATCTCCGGTTATAATAGCCCTGGAACCGAATCCGATTCGGGTCAGAAACATTTTCATCTGTGCCGGCGTTGTATTCTGCGCTTCGTCCAGAATAATATAAGCATTATCCAGGGTTCTGCCTCGCATATAAGCTAACGGTGCCACTTCGATCAGTCCCTTTTCCATATTCTTCAGGAAAGTTTCCGCACCCATGATTTCATACAATGCATCATATAACGGTCGAAGGTATGGATCTACCTTGCTCTGCAGATCTCCCGGAAGAAAGCCGAGTTTCTCTCCGGCCTCGATCGCCGGTCTTGTCAGAATGATCCGGTTTACCTCATTATTCTTAAATGCCCGGATTGCCATTGCCATGGCCAGATAGGTCTTACCGGTACCGGCCGGACCAATTCCGAACACGATCATCTTCTCTTCCAGCATATCCAGATACTGCTTTTGCCCATGGGTCTTGGCCTTTATCGGCTTTCCGTTGATCGTATGGCAGACAATATCACGGTCTAACTCTTCCATATGTCCGCTTTGTTCCGTAAATACGGTTGACAATACATAATCTACATTCTGTTCACTGATCTGATTGCCGCGCTTTGACATGCCGATCAATTCTTCTATGATCGTCTGTGCCTGTTGTACGGTACTCTCATTTCCGATTATCTTTAACTGATCGCCACGCATGATCAGGGTAACTGACAATGTCCGTTCGATTTTTTTGATGTTTTTGTCAAACTGTCCAAATACATTTAGCATATGCTCTGCGGGTATCTGAATTGCTGCTTCTACTGTATTCATTCATTCTCCTCCGTTTGTCTGAGCTATTCCTGCGCAGTCAGCGGTCTTCCATAACCGATCCGTTCCCATACAACAACCGTTCCGACAGCCTCGCAGGTATTATCTCTGAAATCTATTGTAACATTATTTTCCATGATTTCTACTTTTTTTTCGGATAAATTACTGATGTAGTTCTGAAAACGCTCTTGTGCCCGATTCCTTGCCTCTTCTTCTGTATAGGTATGCAGGGTCGGAATATATTCCTGATACCGATTTACCGTAAAGCTGCATGGTAACACGTAGGTGTGCCCCAGCTTTAATTTATGATTCTCTTCTATCTGATCATAATAATCATAAGCTTTGAACGGCAGCCGAAATTCTTGCAGAAAACTTCCAAGCTCAAGAGTCAGGGAATACTGCGTTTTTCCGGTATAATCTTTCTCATAATATTGCATATCAAAGGAATCAGAGTATTGGTATACGGTTTCTGCAATCACATCTCCATCCGCAGCAACCATATCTGTTTCCAATACTTCATCATAATCATCATAAATATGGATCACACCGGAAATCAGGATATCCCCTCTGGCAACTGTCATTCCGTTTTTCACAACCGGTGTACCGTTTCGTGTGATCATCTCAACGATCACACCGTCCTTTGCCGCCACGATATCCTGTGGAGTCGCATCGGTCTGTATTGTCTCGGTTCCCTCCAAAGTTTCCTTAATCTCCACATTCAGCTGCGTCCCCTTAATCTCGCAGCTGACCCATGCAATCTCAGGAAAGACCTCTCTTAATTCCTCTTCCAGTTGATGACAATCTACCTCTGCTTTCCGGCATCCAAGTTGTACTGCATTCTGTTCGATGTAATCTGCCACCTGTGCATCAGTATAAAAATATGTACCATGTACATTTACATCCCAGATAAACAGGGAGCCCCAGTATACCAATCCACAGCCGATCAGTGCTCCGAGGACCAGAAGCTTTCGCTTCCGATAGCGGAACATCCAGAATGGAAGTCCATGTTTCTGTCGAATTTCCAGCTTGCAACCGGCCTTTTTCCGGATTGCATCCAATTCCCGGAATTTTGACTGCTCCATGAAAAACAGATATCCATTTTCATAAGGTTCTACTTCCCATACCAGAATCTCCTTATGCTTCATTAATGAAAGAAAGCGTTCCGGCCGGTTTCCGGATACATAGACCTGCAAATAGCCCTTTAACCAGGTTCTGATTCTGCCCATAACATTCACCTTTTTATTCTTTTAGCTATAATCTTCAAACTGAATCTTCCGAATCACACCCTGTATTTTCATATCAATATTGCCATAATATTCTATCCGCATTCCATAACCCTCGATCTGTATTTCAGAATATTTGCCGGATACCCGGATCCGTTCATCTGTATACTCCATTAAGGTCTGATAATTTTCAAGCCATGCTTCTCCGGCACCGATCACCCGGAGCACCATTGCTTCCTCTGTTACATCTCTGGAAATCTGCATAAAAAAACTCTCTGACATCTTTTTATATTATATGTCAGAGAGTTTTATCCATTCCTGTTATTCTACAGAAATCACATAATAGTAGATTGGCTGTCCGCCATAATGCAACTCGATATCACAGTTTTTATATTTCTTCTCCAAAGCATCCAGTAATGCATTGGCATCATCCTCCTGTACTTCATCTCCATAATAAATGCAGATCAGCTCGGAATCATCATCAACCATATCATCAACCAGTGCAATTGTCGTCTCATAAATATCTGTACCGACTGCCCGGATACCGGAATCTCCGATTCCCATGATATCACCTTCCCGGATCGTCTTTCCGTCAATGCTGGTATCACGGACCGCATACGTAACCTGACCGGTCTTAACCGCATGCATGGCTTCCGTCATGCCGGTGGTGTTATCCTCGATCGTCTGTGACGGATCAAATGCGATGATTGCGGAAATTCCCTGCGGAACCGTCTTTGACGGAATTACCACAATCTTCTTATCCTCTACCAGGCTCTGTGCCTGATTGGCTGCAAGAATAATGTTCTTATTGTTCGGAAGAATAAATACTGTCTTCGCATTTACCTGATCGATTGCATTCAGCATATCCTCTGTGCTCGGATTCATGGTCTGACCGCCCTCGATCAGATAATCAACACCAAGACCCTCAAAGATCTCGTTGATACCCTCACCGATCGTAACGGAAATAAATCCATATTCCTTTGCCGGCTCCGCCGGTTTCGTCTCTGCCGCCGGCTTCGATGTCTGAGCCTCCGGCTTCTTACCTTCTCTTGCCAGCTTCTCCTGATGCTCTTCCCGCATATTATCAATCTTCATACGGGTCAGAGAGCCATACGTAAGCCCCTTCTCGAATGCCAGACCCGGATGATTGGTATGCACATGAACCTTTACGATATCATCATCGGAAACAACGACCAGTGAATCACCGATAGAGCTTAAATACTCTTTAAACTCTGCTTCTGTTTCCTCGTTATACTCTTTCTCCAGAACTACGATAAATTCTGTACAATACCCAAATGTAATCTCTGCATTCGGATCATCTTCGACTGTAAAATCAAATTTCTGGGTAGACTCCATAACCGGTGCCGTCACTACAACTGCCTTACCGATCAGGGCATTATATGCACCCTCCAGGACTGTCATCAGACCCTGTCCGCCGGAATCCACAACCCCTGCTTCCTTTAATACCGGAAGTAATTCCGGTGTATATGCCAGAACCTCATTGCCGTATTCGATTACAATTCTGCCGAATTCTTCAATATCCTTAACTTTGCGATGAATCTCCTTCGCTTTCTCTGCGACTCCGCTCGCAACCGTCAGAATCGTACCTTCCTTCGGCTTCATAACTGCCTTATATGCGGTTGCAACTGCCTGTTCAAAGCATCCGGCCAGATCCTCTGTGGTAAGTGCAGTCTTGCCTGCGATCCCTCTGCAGAATCCACGGAACAGCTGTGAAAGGATAACACCTGAATTACCTCTTGCGCCACGAAGTGAACCGCTTGAGATTGCCTTTGACAGAGTGTCCATCGTCGGTGTCTCAATTGCACCAACTTCCTTTGCCGCTGACATAATGGTTAAGGTCATGTTCGTACCGGTATCTCCGTCCGGAACCGGGAATACATTTAACTGGTTAATATAATCTTTCTTACTCTCAATGCTTTGTGCACCGGCCAGAAATGCCTTCTGAAGCAACGCCGCATCAATACTCATGATAGCCACTTTTATTTCCTCCTTAACTGATTAGTCCATAACCCGGACGCCTTCAACAAAAATGTTGATATGCTTCACCGGCATTCCTGTGAACTCTTCAATCTTATATCGTACTGTACTCATTAAATTATCTGCAACTACGGAAATGCTGACTCCATATGCAACAATAATATGAAAATCAATCGAAATCTGATTATCCTCGATTGAAACATTAACACCCTTGCTGACACTGTCACCCCGGAGCAGCTTAACCAGTCCGTCCTTCATGCTGATGGTTGCCATTCCTACAATACCAAAACATTCAACTGCCGTCAATCCTGCATACTGGGCAATCACTTCATTATCAATTAAGATATCACCATTCTCGGTGCTCATTCGTCCTTTCATACGATAACCTCCATTCTATTCATTTTATCCAAAATGCATATTAATGATATTATAACCGCTTTTCAATAAAAAAGAAATACAATTTTTCTATATTTTCACTTGCAATTCTAAAAAAAATCTGTTAAAATTGACACGTTGTGAATTTAGGTATAAAAATACGAGGAGGTGCTGTATCATGGCAAAATGCGCAATTTGTGATAAAGGTGCTCATTTCGGAATCAAAGTGAGCCATTCTCATAGAAGAGCTAACAGAATGTGGAAATCAAATGTAAAGTCTGTTAAGGTACTTGTGAATGGAGCTCCAAAGAAAATGTACGTATGTACTTCTTGTTTGAAATCTGGCTTAGTTGAGCGTGCATAATAAAAACGGTATGGTCGAATGACTATACCGTTTTTATTTTTATATAAATCTATATAACTCTTCTACTTGCAGAACAGGCAGTATGACAAAAGCAGGCAGATTGTAATACACACAAATGTCCAGAATCCGCCTGTAAAGCAGTTAATGATCATTCCCACTGCCATAAAAAAGAGAGCAAATCCACATAATCTTTTCATGTGTGTCAGCCCTCCTTTTGCTTTCTATATGCTATTGTATGCAGTTCCGATCAGAATGTTTCCAGAAATATCTCCCGGAGCTGAAGCTTCTTCGTTCCATGATAAACCAGATAAATTCCATAGACTCCATCCGGAATCCGGAACTCGGTCCGGATATCGGTCCAGGTTTCCGGCAATCTGCTGACATCAAGCATTCCAACAGATATCTTCTGTTCAGGATCCGTAAACAGTTCGATATAGGCATCCATATCCTTCTGCCCTGCCTTTTCCTGCAGGGACTGCTTTTCTTCCTTATGATACTGAAGGAAATTATCATCATTCATACTGCGTTCATCCGTCCGTAACGGTCCCTGATAAACGACCCGGTTGGCATCTGTTTCCGTCCGGGCAGATATCCCGAATGCCGTTACTCCGCTACATTCAAAATACTTATATCCGATCAGCGTTCCGTCTTCGATTTCTGCAATGAACCGTTCCTCACCCAGATTGGTTACATTCGGAAACGGTATCTGAAAAATACTGTTGGATCCATGTGGCATATGTCCATTGGTCAGATTACATGCGATCACTGCCGGATACCGTCCTTCGCCCTTTAACGGTCCGTCGTTCAAGCCACAACTGGTAATCTCTACCTGCGGAATCCTTCCGTCCTCCAGAATCTGAATCTTTTCGGCACAGGCCTGTCTGCTGTAATCGGACTTATGAGTCAGTCTGTGATAAAATACATACCATTGTCCGTTTATTTCCACAATGCTTCCGTGTGTGGTTCCTGTCATATTCAGCTTCTCATCTACCGTGCGTCCCTGATAACCGATATCACCATTGGAAACGATCGTGCCGCCGAATGTAAAATCACGATCCGGATACCGGCTGACAGCATAACAAAGCTCATGATTCTGCCATGAGGAATAGACAAAATAGTATTGGTCTCCGACCTTTCGCATAGAAGAACCTTCAAAAAACGGATGTGTCTCAAAGCTGGTTCCTTTTACCCGGTATGGGATAATATGTCTGGCTTCCTCCTTCACGGTTACCATATCATCCTCCAGAACCACCATACATGCACCCATGATACTGTCCGGATAGCTTAAGATTTCCTCCCTGCTGCGTCCGAACATCTCGATTTCTTCCTGCATATAGGAATCATTTTCCATAAAATCCGCACGTTCTTCATAATCATACTGGGTTCCATAATAAATCCGGATCGTACCATTATCATTAATCGCCGCCGGATCAAAACAGATATACTTCATCATCGGGCTTCCATCCGGATTTTTTACGATTCCAAGATACTCATAATGGCCGGCCGGTTCATCACAAACCGCAACACTGATCGGTCCCTGATATCCGCCCTGTCCGTAATCACCACCCATGCAGTAATAAAGGTAATACCTTCCGTCATTTCCCTGTACCACATCCGGTGCATACATATACTGCGGATCCGGATAACGCGGGTCCTGCTTTGCCTGATAAATCACGCCCTCGTATCTCCAGTCTGACAAATCTGTAACCGGAGCTGAATAGGCCACATAATCCAGCATGCAGAAGGTGTATCCCCCCTCCTTGTCATGAGAACCGAAGTGATATACCCGATCTCCGAACACATGCGGCTCTCCATCCGGAATATATTCATTTAATGGTAAAAACGGATTATATACCTGCTGTTTCTGATTTTTTTTATTCTGATCTTTCATTCTGTTTTTTCCTCCTGATCTTCTCTATCGTTGCATCAAGATGCTTCTGATAAATGCCACAATGTCCGTGTGCTATCAGTGATTTCCGGAAGGCAGTTTCCGCCTTCTCGTAGTCTTCCATTGCCTCATATACCAGTCCCTGTTCAAAATATCCTTCCTCACAGCCACAGTATCCGCAGAAATCACAGACATGCATATGTACTGCCTGTTCCAGATATTCCAATGCTTTTTCGTACTGCTCCAGTACCCGGTACAGCCGTGCCAGCCGGATGTATTCTCTTGGTGCCATAATTCCATTTCTGACATTCTCTGCTGCCTGAATATAATCTGGATAGGCTGTTACCGACCCTTCCAGTCTGTAGATACTTTCCAGAAGTTCACTGTAATAATTCTGATCACTCTCTTTATTCAGCGTCACTGCTCGCTCATAGACAGTTCTTGCTTCCTGATAGCAACCATTTAAAAGCATAACCCGTCCATAAGTACTGTAAAGCCTCGTAAGTTCTCTCTCATTCAGCAAGGATTGCATCTGCAGCAACTGATGGTACATGGATTTCGTAAGCGTAATATGGCCTTCTTCTCCGGATAATTCCATCAGAAGACAGCCAAACCAGAACCGATCCTCTGCCTCTGTGCCATGTTCCATATAATCCCGCAGAACTGCTTCTGCCTCACGGAATCGGTCAGCACGGGTATAATTCAAAGCCATCTCATACCGCAGATTTCCATCTACTTTGTCTCCATATTTCTCGAGCAATGGCTTCAAAATAGTAGTTGCTTCATCATACTGATACCGGCAGGTATAGCACCGGGCAATATATCTCTGAATCTGCAACCCCTTTTCCACATCATCTTCTTCAAGCATTGTTTCTGCCAGTTTAAATGTCCGGATTGCCTCGTCATAGTTCCGTTCTAAAAACTGTATTTCTCCAAGTTCCATATAACAATAAGCATTATCCGGTTTCAATTCGATACTTCGCTTATAGTCCGCAACAGCTGCCTTATATTCCCGCATGCTCCGATAAACAGAGCCTCGGTTTGTATAATAAAATGCGAGATCGGTCAATGCAAGCTGCTTTGTATACTCTGTAATTGCAGCCGGATAGTCTCCTATCTTGCGGTACATATATCCCAGATACCCATGCACACGGTCATGTTCTGGTTGCAATGTGGCTACTTCCAGATAGCAGCCAATCGATTCCTGATCCCGGTCTGCCTCATCATACAGATCTGCCAGCATCAGAAACATTTCTATATAATCATCCAGATCGGATGTCTCATTGTTATAATTCTTTCGCAGTGCTTCCAATAGTCGGATTGCTGCTTCGTCCTGTCCCTGTGCCCGCTGATTGACAGCCTCATAATAACACATACAATCGCTATCCGGTACCAGTTGTCGATAATGATTGATTACCGTCTGGGCATCTGCATATTGCTCCACCTCCTGAAACACGCGAATCTCTATAACATATGGTATCTTTTGATATGGCAGAATATTTTCTGCCTGTCCACACGCCCGAATACATTCCTGTAGATAATTCAGTTCAAAACAGGATTTTGCAATATAAACATAGGCCTCCCAATCCCAGTTACCAAGCTGTAACAATTTCCGTCCGGCCTGAATACAGGCCTCATATTCCTTCTTTTGATATAATATCTGACAATAGGCTTCATACGCATCGGGTTGTTCTCTATGTTCCACATGAATCGGAAGCTCCAGATATTGCTCTGCCAGTTCCATATTTCCCAGATTCATATAGCATCGTGCAATTAGCTGATGTACATATGGAAGCCTGCGTAACTGTTTTTCCAGTTCTTCTGAACAGTCATCTCCCCGGTGGGCTTCCTTTTCTTCTAATATCTTTTTCCAATGAGACAGGCAGCCCAACGCCTCCTCGTATTCTTTGCCAGAAAGCAGGCTTCTCCCTTTTACATTATAGTACTGTATCTCTTCATCCGCATCCGGCCGGAAACGATTCAGTGTTTCGACTGCCGATTCATTTTCGCCATTCCGATAATAAGCCCAGGCAACCTCAAATGCCGCTTTATGATTTTCCGGATTCTGCTTCAAAATATCAAGATTCTTCTCAATAATCTTCTGATTTGCCTGGATCATTCCAATATAAGCATCATCCACATAGCTATCCTTTTCCAGTATCTCCATATATACATCTCTGGCTGCCTCATACTCCTTCAAAGCAAATCTGGCATTTCCCAACATTTTCATGGCAGGATAATAACCAGGTTCCTGTTTCAGAACCGACTGTAACAGCCAGGCTACCCGCTCGTAATTCCCGGCAGTCATAGCCAGTTCTGCAGTCTCTTTCTGCATCTGGAAATCCTCCGGACAGTGTTTCAGAATCTTCTCCGCCTGCTGATATAATGGCAGGATTTCCTCCTGTTTATCTTCCGCCAACACCTTCTTTGCCTGTAGCTTCAGCAGCATCATTTCCAGATATGGATGTCGAATATTCATTGCGTTTAATGCATCCAGACACTTCTCCGCCTCTTCCAGTTCCTCACGGTTAAAATGCTGCACCATTGTATGATAGGCTCGAATATAAGTGTCCGCCTGAGACAGATCACCCTCAAACAATTGATAATCAATGATGTCCGGAGTATTGGCACAATAAATGATATAATCCAGCAGAGTCTCCGGATAGCGTTCCGACAGCTCCTGTTTTCTTCCGACCAGGTCAAAATGCTTAATTATCTCGCGAAATACCTCCCGCGGCATATTATAGTGTTCTGCAATATAACACAGGCATTCATCCAGAACCGTCTCCTCATTTTCAAGTGCCTGATACAGTTCTGTTTCAAACAGCCGATGCCATTCTTCTACCTGTATCCGGCGTGCATAGTCCTGGTATAAGACCTCTAACTCTCTCGTTATCGCAGAATTATTCTGCTGATTTTCTGAAGGATCCTCCGATTTATCCGCCTCTGCCGATTGTTCCTCCGCCTGTCTCATTGCAGCTTCATAAGCACTTCTCAACTCCATAAAGGCTTCCTGATCATCCTCAGGATTTACTGTCTGCAGCTTTTTGCGATATGCCTGTCGGATCTGTTCCACATCTTTTGTCGCATCGATTTCAAGAATTGTCCATAGATTCATTCCGATTCTGCTCCTTTATAATTATTTGCCCGTATGCTCAACCAGATAAGCAAGCCACTTCCGGCAATACTCCTGATTCAGATGAATCCCATCCAGTGCCGCATCATCCGGAAGTACTCCGTTTACGGAAACGGCCTCTGCCACATTCACATAGGTAACCTTCTCTTCTTCTGCCATTTTCTGCAGCAGTTCATTATACTGACTGATCTTATCATTTTTTACATAACTGTGTGTATCGGATACTGTCTGACTGACAGGAAGAACCGACTGTACATAAATCACAGCCTCCGGGTGCGTCGCACGGATATCCTCCAGTATTTTCCTGTAGTCATCAATAAATATATCTGCATTCACCCATCCGGTCTCATTCACGCCAAACATCAGATATACCCGCTTAAACTCAGTTCCTGCAACGGCATCCATGACCGTCATATTCGTGCCATCCTTTGCAATCACCGGATCCGTATACACCGATGCCACATTCAATCCCTTACAGGCATAATATTTTGCATGAATCCCGCTGAGCAGGACAAAGCCTTCGGTTCTGGAATCTCCGATAAAGAGGGTATCCTCAAAGGTATCTGCTGCTACTTCGGTTGTCTCAGCAGTCTCGGTTACTTCCGGTTCCGTTGACACACTTTCCGGTCCGGTATTTTCTGCATCAGTGGTTTCTGTCTCCGATGTGGCAGCAGTTTCATTGTCTTCTGTCTGTGTTGTCGGATCAGTCGTTTCCTTTTCGTTATCCTTCTTATTGGTCGGTCCGGCCTCTGTCGATATATTCTGATTTTCTCCGGGCACAAGGATGCTGATTTCCTTATGATGTATATAAAGAACCCCTGCTCCCGTCAGTATCATGATCATTGCGGGTATCCATATATATAACAATCGTTTTTTGTTTTTATTCTGTTTCATATGCCATACTCCTTTTTATCTTTCTGCTTCTTTCAGATCTTTCCGGTTCAGATGTCTGAAACAGATAAAAAGTTGATATTATTTCTAAAAATCAGGTAAAAAAAGAGATAATCATATCTTACGATACAACTATCTCTCAATTCTGATATAACTCGTACCTAAAATAAGCTACTTATCATTCATTAATCTTCAATTGCTGCCTGATCATCGCCTTCGATTGCCTCTGCAGACTGCTTATTCTTGTATTCCTTTGCATAATCAGCAACCTTGTCTACCAGTTCCGGTACCATATCCAGAATCTTGGTGATGCTGTCCTGATTCTTGATGTTTACCAACTTGGTATGTCCGTCCTGAATAACCAGTACGGCACTTGGAGACATCTTACCGCCCAGACCGCCAGCACCGCTGTTCTTGGCACTGCCATCCGAAAATGCACCTGCAGCCACACCAAATGCTACATCTACTAATGGAAGAATAATGGTATCACCAATCTTGGTCGGTTCCCCTACTACGGTTTTGGTAGTTAAGAATGAATCCATTCCGTTAAATAAAGTACTTACTGTTGTGTTAAAATCGTTACTTGCCATGATTAATTTCCTCCTATAATCGCTCTAGCTTTCTGAACGGTCTTGAAAAAGTCTCGCGTCAGCATAAACCGCAATGCCAGAAATGTCATACGGCCGATCTGTACCCTGCCTTTTGCATAAATCTTTCCTTCAAATATCTGCTGTTCAAAATCCGGTGCAATCACAAAATGATTCCGATATACCGGATACAACATACCTACAACGCCTAACAGCTGACCGGTCGTTGCCGGATCCTCCAATCCAAAATGAATGTTCCCCTGCAGCTTCCGTGGTCTTACATGTTTCCACATCTTTTTCAGAAGCACCTTACCATCCTTTAATACTTTCTTCGTATATGGCTTTTCCAGTAAACTTCTGACTCCCGTTATTTTCTGAAGAATCATATCCCTCTTCTTTATAACCTTGTTCATATTTTCCGCTAAATTGGCAAAAAAGTCAAGTATTCTTGCCATTAACTCTGAAATTTTATCATGCACCCGCATCGGGATCGTTACCACCCACTCCAGTCCGGATTCGATTCCCTCATAAATGCGCATGAATATACTCTTTTTCTGTGGCTCGGATTCCGGTTTTGGTTCCTGTTCATAGGCCACAAAATCATCCTCGACTACCCTTACCGGAACCTTTTCCGTTTCGGATGGCTTTACTTTATTGGATGATTTATCACTCTCTGCTTCTTCATCCGAGACTGCCCGGTAATGCTTATCTTCTTCGTCATTGGTCGATATCATAAAACCAAATGATTTCAGATAATACAAGAACTTATTATTCCCATACACACCTTTTAAATCCAGAACAAAGCATAGCCACTGAATCCGTCCGACAGCTTTCACATCCCCATAATATTCCGCATCGATCGTATAATGGAATGGTGCCAGTAACAGTAACAACACCAGAAGTAATACAATTCCAAGCAAAATCAGAAGTGTGATGCCCAGTACCTTCAGTATTAACAATATTACATGTACCAATTCATCACCTCCTCGGATCCAGTCCCAGATATGCTCCAACGGCAAATCCACCGGTATTCTGATATACCTCATCCACGATCAGTCGTACCAGTTCCTCTGCATCCTCCCTGGAATCTGTGATTCCGATCACAATTGCCGGGTGTTCCAGCTCATCATATATCGGCTGGCGCAGCTCTTCATATTCATATATTTCCAAAACTCCGTCCTGAAATACCGGAAGTGTAATGCAAAAAATCGATGAAAGCGACTGATTTCGTTTCATCTTCCGCATAGTAGGAATCACCTTCCGATCCGAAATCCCCCGGACGTACATACGACTAAACAGTTTCATGAAATTCCTGTTATTCCTCCATCATCTCATCAATGATACTCATAACCGCTTTTAACTCACTGTTGTTATTGCAATGCTCCAATGCATAATTCAGATAATCGGATATCTCCTGCTGGCTGTTAAAGAATACCGGAACATTGCCGAGCACCATTGCCATTCTGGCACGATTGATCAGTTTGTTCTGTGTTGCAAAGCTTCTTGCAAACTCCTCTACCAACTCGTCCTCAATCTGCTTGATATACAGACTGTCTGCAATCTCCGGCTGTAACTCATCCGGCTTCAGATCTATAAAAATACTATTACATAACAGTTTCGAAATACGGTTCAGATCCGCATAAGTTTCACTTAAATTCAATTGTTTCAGCATCTCCTGATTTCCGGACCAGAGATCAAACAACAGTCCCTCGCATTTCATCAGATTCTCGGTAATCGCTTCCGGTGCACCCTCCAGAGCAAAGAAACAATCTTCTGCCATCTCATCGATCGGTGTCTCGTTTGCCATTGCTTCCAGAACACACTCCAATACCTTTGTGGCATAACCGATCTCCGGACTGTCCTTCGTTATATAGACAGATGCTGTCATGACAGCATACAGATTATTAATGATTTCCTCCAGCATCAGATAATCGGAAACGACATCCTCAATGTAGGAAGCGGTATCTTGTAACCGGTCTACAGCCTCTTTCCACTCATCCTTTGTCAGATTCATATAATCCAGCTGCTCATAAGAGGTTAGCGTCTCATATAATACCGGATATTCTGTTTCAAATCCCTCCGGCTTATATAATCCGGAGCATGCCCGGATCGTTTCAGCAAAATCATCTACCGTGCTGCATTCCGCACCTGTATAGATTTTCAGACTCTCGTTCAGGATTTCATAGAACCGGTTCTTGGTGATGCGGATCGGCAGCTGGGATACCACCATCTGGATTTTGCTGTTGACTACCATCTTATCATTATCCTGAAACAGATATTTAAATAGCTTCTGACCATAGGCTTCCAGATCCACATCCTCGTCTACCAGCTCATAGGAAAACTCCAGGCGGTTCAGTATGTACTCATAAATCTGAAGAGCATCTGTATAACTGGTCAGAACACGCATCTTTGCCGTCACATGATTTCTTACATCATTGATCTTCTTTAAGTCCTGTTTCCGGTTCTCATACTTCTTGTCCAGAACATAGAATCCGGTAAACTGCTGGATCACATCCAATGCTTCTTCCACATAGGCTTCTTCCCGATGGACATCCTGTCTTCTTTCATGAAATGTATACAGATTCATCGCCAGCTGGATCAATGCGTGCTCATAGTAGTAATAATTCATGAACTCCGCATATTTCGGCAGATTCTCCTCCATGTTTTGTTTGTTTTCCAATTGCTTAATAACTAACTTCTCCTGCTTCTGCATGTCCTTCTCCTCTATTTCTTATGTTCATGCGTGAAAATATGATCACTGCAATATTCTAAATTACCTTTACACTTGGAACAGAACCGGAACTGTAATTCCGGATTGGTAAGCTCTGTCCTTCCGCAGATCGCACAATAGTGTCTGGCGCCGCCATGACCGGCAGTGCTTGCCTTGACCTGCTTCTTATAATTGCGCTTCCGTTTCACTTCCTTCGGAGAGTACTTCTGATAATTTCTGGTTGCCAGGAAGAATACCAGGAAGTTCGCCACCGAAAGCAGAATGGATACCGCACCTGAGATTGCAAATACTGTAGTCGCCGGTGACTGTGCCGCCACTGCCAGCATAATATACTGTATAACGTTCCAGCCCAGCAATACACCATCCAGGATTGCCAGCCATTTCATCTTTACCGGAATCAGGAACATAAAATACACCTGCTGATCCGGGAAAATCGCCGCAAATGCCAGAAATGATGTCAGATTCAGATAATACGTACTGGATGACAGACTGATGGCCTGATCAAATCCACCGATCAGACCGGTGACCAGATAAATCAGCATCGGTGCGATCGTCATCATTATCAGACCCATAAAGATAAACAGATTATACCGGAAGGTTCCCCACACATTCTCCAGCGTCCGTCCGATCCAGAAATAAAACATAAACATAAATATCAAAAACAGACTCGGACTCTGCGGTACCGTACATACCCAGGTCACCAGCCGCCAGACCTGCCCGTGACAGATTGCTTCCGGATCCATCGCCAGAATGCTGTAAATGCCGGGTGCAATTCCAAGGCTGTCCATAAAATACAATACATATCCGATTGCATATGCTCCCAGAATGTATACGATCAGATTCTTAATTGCATATTTTCCAAATTTTCGTTCCAGCTTATTGATCCACTGCATGCCTTCTCTTCCTTTTCCTATTCTTATTCTTATCAATATTGTTTTACATAGCTTTTCTAATTATATCCTATTCAATCTTCAAACGCAAGCCTGCTTCCTCTGCTTTCTAAAACCTTAATATTCTCTTTATAGACAATTTAACTATCATGGGATGCATATCAATATCTATGCATCCCATAAGCATCCCATAAACGAAGTCCTGTATGATCGCCATGCTTCCGTCTGTATACCGGCCCGGTTATGACGGTGTTCTCGGGCTCATGACCGGATAATGCAGAACATACCCTGCCGGCACCGGAAGCTCCTGCAGGGACGGATTATACTCTGCAAGCTCCTGAAACGTAGTGTCAAACAGTTCCAGAATGTCCTTTAAGGTATCCCCCTCCTGCGTGATATACGACCGTTCTCCGGTTCCGCCCGGCACTTTGGAATCCTGTACGACCGGCAGACACAGTTCATCACCGGCCTGCAGATTATACACATTCACATACGGATTGTTTTTCATAACATCGATCAGCTTCAGATCATAGTCTCTGGCAATTTTATACAGTGTGTCCCCTTCTTTTACAACATAAACAAAACCACGGCATTTTTTTGAATTGCTATACATTTTGACCCACTCCGCAAAAGTTCTCTCACTAATCAGAATATGCAGTTTATAATGCAGTGTGAATTTACGTTTTATTTACAGTTTCTTAATCTTCTTGATAGCTTTTGGTTATTGAGTTTTTCGACAAATTACCTTATAATAATCAGGTGCGCAAAGAGGTTATTTTGTTTTTAGAAGGAGGGCGACAGTTTTGTCGCATAGAAACATGAGTTACACAATTGGAATTGATATCGGTTCTACAACCGTTAAGGTTGCAGTTCTCGATGACGAACATCATATTTTATTTTCAGATTATCAACGGCACTTTGCCGATATTAAAGGGACTCTTGCACGTCTGGTCGAGGATGCCCGCAATAAGCTGGGTGAGCTTGACGTCAAGCCGACCATTACCGGTTCCGGCGGTCTTGCAATTGCCAAAATCTTAGATGTCCCGTTCTCACAGGAGGTTGTCTGTGTGACCGATGCACTTCAGATGTATGCACCACAGACAGATGTCTCCATCGAGCTTGGCGGTGAAGATGCCAAGATCATTTATCTTACCAATGGTATTGAACAACGTATGAATGGTGTATGCGCCGGTGGTACCGGTTCATTTATCGATCAGATGGCATCTCTGCTTCAGACAGATGCGGCTGGTCTGAATGAGTATGCCAAAAATTACGATACCATCTATCCGATTGCTGCCCGCTGCGGTGTATTTGCCAAGACAGACATCCAGCCTCTGATCAATGAAGGTGCTACCAAGGAGAATCTGGCTGCATCTATTTATCAGGCAGTTGTAAACCAGACGATCAGTGGTCTGGCATGCGGTAAACCAATCCGGGGAAATGTCGCTTTTCTTGGTGGCCCACTCCACTTCCAGTCTGAATTACAGAACGCATTTGTACGTAATCTGAACCTGACAGAGGAGCATATTATTGCACCTGACAATTCCCATCTGTTTGCTGCCATCGGTGCCGCCCTGAATGCTGAGCATACGGAGAGCGTTGCCAGTCTGAAGTCTCTGGATGAGAAGCTTCACAGCGATATTCAGATTGAGATGGAGGTTGACCGTATGGATCCTCTGTTCCATGATCAGAAGGAATATCAGGATTTCTGCGAATCCCATAATCGATATACCGTTAAGAAGGGAGATCTGGCTACCTATGAAGGCAACTGCTTCCTCGGAATTGATGCCGGATCTACCACTACCAAGGTTGCTCTGGTCGGCGAAGACGGTAGCCTGCTCTACTCTTTCTACAGCAGTAACAACGGCAGTCCGTTAAATACCAGTATCCGTGCGATTCAGGAGATTTACTCCCGGATGCCGGACAGTGCCAAAATCGTCCGTGCCTGCTCCACCGGTTATGGTGAAGCACTGATCAAGGCTGCTCTGATGCTTGATGAGGGCGAGGTTGAGACGATTGCCCACTATACGGCAGCCGCCTTTTTCGAGCCGGATGTTGACTGTATTCTGGATATCGGTGGTCAGGATATGAAATGTATCAAGATCAAGAATCAGGCAGTTGATAATGTTATGTTAAATGAAGCCTGCTCTTCCGGCTGTGGTTCCTTTATTGAAACCTTTGCCAAGTCCATGAATTATAAGATTGAAGATTTTGCTAAAATAGCATTGTTTGCGGAGCATCCGATCAACCTTGGTTCCCGTTGTACCGTATTTATGAATTCAAAGGTAAAACAGGCACAAAAAGAAGGTGCAGATGTATCCGACATTTCTGCAGGTCTTGCTTATTCTGTTATTAAAAATGCATTGCTTAAGGTTATCAAGCTGACCGATCCGAGAGATCTCGGAAAGAATGTCGTTGTTCAGGGCGGTACCTTCTATAATGATGCGGTGTTACGAAGCTTTGAGCTGATCTCCGGTATCACTGCGATCCGTCCGGATATCTCCGGTATTATGGGTGCCTTTGGTGCTGCCCTGATTGCTCGTGATAATTACGATGGTGAGACGGAAACGACCATGCTCTCCATCGATCAGATCAACAATTTGAAATATGAAACTTCCATGGCAAGATGTAAGGGCTGTACCAACAGTTGTCTTCTTACCATTAACCGTTTCTCCGGCGGCCGTCAGTTCATTACCGGTAACCGTTGTGAACGGGGAATCGGTCAGAAAAAGAATAAGGATCATGTACCGAATTTATTTGAATACAAGTTCAAAAAACTGTTCGGCTATGAACCGCTTTCACCGGAGCTGGCTTACCGTGGCGAGATCGGTATTCCAAGAATCCTGAATATGTACGAGAACTATCCGTTATGGTATACATTCCTGACAAAGCTTGGATTCCGTGTTATCTTATCTCCGCCTTCGAGCCGTGATATTTATACACTGGGTATCGAATCCATTCCAAGTGAGTCCGAGTGCTACCCTGCCAAGATTTCACATGGACATGTTATGTGGCTTCTGAAGCATAACATTAAGACGATTTTCCATCCATGCGTTGTCTATGAACAGAATGAAACACCGGATGCATATAACCATTACAATTGCCCAATCGTTACTTCCTATGCGGAAAATATCAAGAATAACATGGAAGAGATCCGAAGTGACGATATCACGTATATCCGTCCTTTTATGGCACTGGATAATCGGGAAGCACTGGTCACACGTCTGTATCAGGAGTTTTCAAAATATTATGATATTGACCGGAAAGAAATCAAGGAGGCACTGGATGCAGGATTTACAGAATATGAAGCTGTAAAAGCTGATCTGCAGAAGAAAGGCGAAGAGGCTGTCCGGTTCTGCGAGGAAAACAATCGGATGGGTATCGTTCTGGCCGGTCGTCCGTATCACGTAGATCCTGAAATCAATCATGGTCTTCCGGAACTGATTAATTCGTATGGCATTGCAGTCCTGACTGAAGACTCTGTCGCTCATTTAAGTCAGGTAGACCGTCCGCTGATCGTCTCAGACCAGTGGATGTATCACAGCCGTTTATACCGCGCTGCCAACTTTGTCAAGACCAGTAAGAATCTGGAAATGATCCAGTTAAATTCCTTTGGCTGCGGTCTGGATGCCGTTACAACGGATTGCGTAAACGATATTTTATCCGGTTCCGGCAAGATTTATACCGTGTTAAAGATCGATGAGGTCAGCAATCTGGGTGCTGCCAGAATCCGTATCCGGTCTCTGATCAGTGCGGTAAAGGTACGGAATAAGAAAGGAATCGAACCGCATCCGATTTCTTCTGCATATGAAAGAAAGATCTTTACAAAAGAAATGAAAGATGACCGCTATACGGTGCTTGCACCTAATATGTCCCCAATTCATTTCAGTATGTTAATGCCGGCATTCAGTAAGAGCGGAGTCAACTTCGTAACGCTTCCGGATCCGGATAAATCCGCAGTGGATGTTGGATTAAAATATGTAAATAATGATGCCTGCTACCCTTCTATTCTGGTTGTCGGACAGCTGATCGAGGAGTTGCAGTCCGGAAAATACGATCTGGACAAGACCGCTCTGGCAATCACGCAGACAGGTGGAGGCTGTCGTGCAACTAATTATATCGGATTCATCCGTCGTGCATTAAAGAAAGCCGGCTTTGAAAAGGTACCGGTAGTTTCCATTAATGCCGGGGGCATAGAAAGTAATCCGGGCTTCAAATATAACTACACCATGATCCGTGCTTCTATTCAGGCTGTTATTTACGGAGATGTATTTATGCGGTGTCTCTATCATATGCGCCCGTATGAGCAGGTTCCGGGTTCTGCCAATGCATTACATGAGAAATGGGAAAAAATCTGTATCCAGGCAATCAATGACGGTGCTTCCATGAGCAGCTTCCGCAAAAACATCCGAAGCATTATCCGGGAGTTTGATGCCCTTCCGATCAAGGAAGATCTGAAGAAACCAAGAGTCGGTGTGGTTGGAGAGATTCTGGTAAAATTCCAGCCATGTGCAAACAATCAGATTGTGGATCTGCTGGAGGCAGAAGGTGCCGAGGCTGTTATGCCTGATCTGTCCGGATTCCTTGATTACTGTGCATACAATGCCAATTATAAGCATGAGTTTCTTGGTAAGACTAAGAAGTCTGCAATGATCAGCAATCTGGTGATCAAGTACCTGGATATCTTCCGCTCTACTGCAAGAAAAGAACTGGAAGCCAGCAAACACTTTAACAGCATTGCACATATTGAAGAACTGGCTGAATATGCAAAGCCGATCGTATCCCTTGGTAATCAGACCGGTGAAGGCTGGTTCCTGACTGCCGAAATGGTCGAGCTGATCAAGACTGGTGTGCCAAACATCGTCTGCTGTCAGCCATTCGGTTGTCTGCCAAATCACATTGTCGGTAAAGGTGTTATTAAAGAATTACGTGCCGCCTATCCGAAGGCCAATATTGTAGCTGTTGATTTTGATCCGGGTGCTTCTGAGGTTAATCAGTTGAACCGCATTAAGCTTATGCTCTCTACAGCCCAGAAGAACATGCGGGATGCCAAAAAAGCTGTAACTGTCAATAACACTACACCGTTACAGGAGGCAGCAGCCAGCGAATCCTAAGCTAATCTGACCTATTATCTTTTGACCGGAATCATTCACATGATTCACATCAAATATTCATATGTATAAAAATGCACCGGCAATCAGAGGGTTCTACTCCTGACTGCCGGTGCGTTTTTACTATGATACTCTAATCATGAACTGTGTATTATATCGATAAATCATCTATCTGTCTGATCGATCTCCGAATAGTAAATCTATACATATAGATATCTAGGATTATCAATATGATTATATAGAACAAATATATAAATTGAATCCCGGAATGCGGAATCAGATACAGCAAAAATCCGGTACCACAGATTATACCGGCAGCCAGAATTGCAAATGCCATATTAAAAAAGACATTTAGATTCCCCCGCAGGGCATTTAACTCATCCTCCCAGATCAGTTTCGGATGCATGGAATCCAGCAGGATTCCGAGACAGGTAATAAAGAATACCATAAGTCCTCCCGCAATTCCGTAATAAACAGCCATAGATACCGGCAGTTTTAATATAATTGCCAGTATCACTACATCAATCAGATAACTCGGATAACTGAACAGCAGGCTGATCAGTCCCTTTACATGAATCTGCAGTGAATACGAAACCGGTATATATTTCATAAAATCTATATGTGCTCCCTCTCTGGTAAAGGAGCTTGAGGCCAGTCCGTTAGCGGCTGTAGTCAGCGCTCCCAGTCCAAGAAACAGGCACAATGTCAGTACCACTGCCATCACATTGCCTGTCTGATACATGGTTATAAATTTCTGTATACTGCCACTGCCCTTCTGCATCATACATACCACAACAATGATCACAGGCCAGAAGAAATTAATCAGTACGCAATTGGATACAAATGCCGGTGTCCGCAGAATCGTCCGCATTTCCTTCTTAAAATAGGTCTCAAATACAGACTGGCTCTTTAATCCCTTTGCTGCATGTGTATTGTGTTCCTTCTTGTTTGCTACTGACTTAAAGCTATACAGTCCCGGAAGATAGATGATATTTGCAACTACCATAAAAAGAGCCAATAATCCTACGGTCAATCCCAGATAAAATAACACATCCGTCCATGACCCCGTTGCAGCCGAATGAACCAGAAGGTATCCCGGATAAAAGATAATGTTCATGGTATTTAAGAATGCATTATTACCACTGGTCAGAGATTCCACATAGGTTTCTATCGAAAATCCCTCCAGTCCCCGAAACGACAGAAACGCTCCCAGAATAAGAAGAATCGTCAGTATGGCCATCACCACATTCAATACCTTACGATTCCGGATACCCTGAAACAGATACATTACGATCATACCGATCATACCGCAGTAGACCAACGGAACGACCGGTAAGGTTATCGTTCCGAGGATTCCGGTTATCACACCGATCGGACTGAGTCCGATTGCAAGCACATAGCCAATATAAGCACTGAAAATAATCATAAACTCCATTACGCTCTCTGCCAGATAAGTCACCCAGAATTTGGCAAGAATCAACTCATGCGTACGCACCGGCAACGGAAGTAAATAATCCAGATCAGAAGAAAAATAGAACTCATTAATAATAACATTCAAACCGAATATCATAGCACAGGCGGAAATAAACTGTACAATAAACAGCATTCCTTCGTCTTTTCCGCCCGCTTCGATCATCGCCAGTGTCATAAAGTAGGCAATCGTACCTACAATGATACAGCACGGAATCATGATAAATAGCATAGCCGCACCGCCAAATACGGTATAGGTACGTTTATTCTTTTCATCCTTTGGCATCTCCATATCCTGGCCACGCCGTAAAAGTTTTAACAAATACAAGACCTGTTTCATTCTGTTGCCTCCTCTGAGCCACCGTTAATCTCAAGGAAGATCATTTCCAGACTCTTTCCGGGATAAGTCTGCCGTAATTCATCAAGGGTACCGTTAAATACGATTTCTCCCGTCCGGATAATAATGATCCGGTCACATAGCTGCTCTGCCACCTCCAGAACATGTGTGGAGAAAAATACACAATTTCCCTCTGCCGCATGCTCCCGCATCATATTCTTTAACTCATAGGCAGCCTTCGGATCCAGACCGGTCATCGGCTCATCCAGAATCCAGACCGGCGGATTGTGAACCAATGCCGCACAGACCATCATCTTCTGCCGCATACCATGAGAATAATCACTCATCGGCTGTCCCAGCACATTCTGAACCTCGAACCGTTCGGCCAGTGCCCGGATCCTCGGCTGCCGGTCTGCCTCAGGCACCTGATAAATATCTGCCATTAACTGAATAAATTCCATACCGCTTAACCGCAGGAACATATCGGGATTATCTGCAACATATGCCAATGATTCTTTCGCTTTTAATGCCTCTTTCTGCATATCATAACCATGAATTGAAATCTTTCCCTCTGTTGGCTTCAGGATTCCGGTTAACATCTTGATCGTAGTTGTCTTACCGGCTCCGTTCTGTCCGACAAAACCTACAATTTCCCCCTTATTAATGGTAAACGTTAAATCATTGACTGCCGTAAATTCTTTTCCGAACTTCTTCGTTACATGCTCTATCTGTATCATTATTTGGTCCCTTCATATGTATTATTTATTATAATTATCTTCGACTCTTCTGAAAATCTTCTATCCTTTCTGCCCTTCGATAAACCTCTGTTTTTATCATACAAGAGTTCTTCTAAAACTTCAACATCCATTTCGATACATTGAATCCCATTTCAAAATATGATAGGATAAAGACATATGATATAAGAAATGGAGTATACCAATGAATAAAAAAGAAACCTTAGAAATCCGAAAATTATTTATGCAGGAATCATCCTGCCTGTCCAAGATATGCAGCTGTTATGTGGACTATAATAAACAAAAAGTATGTACCATGCAGGAAGCCTTTCTGTCCCTTGCCAAGGATGAAGCATTAAAATACAATGACCTTTTTAAGGCAACGTTATCCGGAACCATTGGCAAGAATCTGTTAAACATGGAATTTCCTACAGAACAGGAATTCAATGGCGGTACGCAGGAGTTTCTGATGAAACTTCGTTCTTCCGAGCTGAAGGATGATGCACTTCTGCAGGAGTTTTATGACCGTGTGATCACAGCTTTTGATTATCCGGAAAACTATTACATTATTCTGATCTATGGAAATTATGATGTGCCGGGACGTGCAACCGATGGTGCTGAAATGTTTGATGCTTCTGATGAAGTATATCAGTTCCTGCTCTGCAGCATCTGCCCGGTTAACCGGAGCAAGGGAGGGCTTTCTTATCTGTCCGACAGTAATGTGATTGGGGAGCGCATCCGTGACTGGATCGTAGAACCACCAATGAAAGGATTTCTGTTCCCGGCCTTCAATGATCGTGGTTCCGATATCCATAATGTATTGTATTACAGCAAGAATCCGGAAGACACGCATCCGGAACTCATTGAACAGCTCCTTGGCAGCGTAACTCCTATGTCTCCGGTCAGTCAGAAAGAGACGTTCCAGTCTCTATTGCTGGACACTCTGGGTGAGGAAGCCGATTATGAAGTGGTCTCTTCCATTCATGAGAATCTGAATGAAATGATTGCCGAAACCAAGAACAATCCTGATCCACTTACTCTCAGTCGCAGTGAAATGAAAAATCTGTTTGAAATCAGCGGTGTTCCGGAACAGGAATTACAGGATTTCGATCAGAAATACGAGGAAATTGCCGGAGCCAAGACCAAGCTCCTTGCATCAAATCTTACCAATACCAAGAAATTAAGTATTGAGACACCGGACATTGTCATCAAAGTAAACTCTGATCGAACCGATCTGATCAAGACTCAGTACATTGATGGTCGGCAGTGTTTCGTCATTACCGTTGATGACCATGTTGAGATTAATGGTATGAATGTCCGGACCATGAAATCAGATACATGAAAACAGATACTCCGCAGGAATCCTGATCCTGCGGAGCCTTTGATTTTTACTCTTATTCATTTTTATTCGGATTGAAAGCTTCTACATCCGATCTATAAACTTAATCCCATTCTTCTGTTCGTATTTCATCTGATACATGGCATGATCTGCCCAGTCAAAAATGTCCTTCACATCCTCCTGATTCTTCCATGGAACCACACCGGCACAGAATTTCACATCACTCTGAATCTGTTTCAACGACTCTATTACTTCCTGTTTTGTCATATTCTTGGTCAATATTACAAACTCATCACCGCCAAACCGGCCGAGAATACTGTTCTCGCCAAAGATTCGTACTAGAGCAGCCGCCATTTGCTTCAATACCTCATCCCCATACTGATGGCCATGCCGATCATTGATCTGCTTGAAATCATCCAGGTCGAGAATCACAAAGTAAAACTCGCCCTCCGGTGCATCATTTACATATTCCTGCATTTTTATAAATGCAGCCTCTTTCCGGTATAATTTCGTCAGTCCATCAACATCTGCTTTATAATTCAGATGTTCCTTCTCCATCTTCTGATCGTGGATATCCTCAATCCGTCCGATGACACTGATCACCTTTCCGCTTTCATCAGCCAAGCTCTTATAATGTGTTGAATGCCAGCGATATCCACCACCGGATACAGTTGACAGGTACTCCAGTGTCCCCTCTGTCACTTTCTTGCAGGCACCGGATAATGTTTCCTCAAACTTCGCAATATGCTTGCTGTGAACCAACGGAAATCTCCGCATAAAATTCGTATAATTCGGAATCACTTTCCGTTTCTTGTTATCAGGAAAATTATAAGAAAAGACCATAGTATCAGTCATCGGACTGTATTCAAACAGTAATCCATATGCAGTTGCTTCCAATATTTTATATCGTTCCTGCTGGATTGATAATTCTGCATTCACCTTTTTAAGTTCTTCCAGATGAATTTCATTTTCTTTTGCATCTGTTACATTGAATATAACCGTAAGATATATCGGATAATCTGATAATTTACTGACAATTGCTGTTGCCCTTACCTCAAAGTATCCAAGTGTTCCATCATGAAGATATCCCCGGAAATTATAATTAATCGGCTCGCGTTTCGGCGCATGCTCCATAATACAATTCAGGAACCCTTCCGCATCCTCCGGGATTAATGTCTCTAATACATTCTCTTCTTTCTCTGCATATTCTTCCTGCGTATAACCGATACATTCAAAATATGCCTCATTTAAGTATAAAGCCCTGATTGTTTTACTTACTTCAAATAAACCAACACCGGCTCGCATCCCCTTTAATAACAGAGTTAAAACCTCATTCAAATCATCCCCAAGATATTTTAAGCGATGATAATCTGTAATTTCATATGACTCCAACTTTTCATCTGCTTTCATTTGTATGTACTCCTCTCATTCGGATTACCAATAAAATAATTATCCCACACCTCTTTCTCTATTTCAACTGCATTTATTTGCTTTTTTTATTTTTTTTAATAACAAAACCGACTTCTGACCACCATACATCTGTATCATGATCAGAAGCCGGTTCTGCTTCAACTATTATTCATAAAAGAAATATCAGAATTAGTTACCCATCTGTGCAGCCACTTCTGCAGCAAAGTCTTCATTCTTCTTTTCCATACCTTCGCCTACTTCGAAACGAACGAACTTAACAACCTTCAGGCTCTTATTTACAGACTCAAGATACTTAGCAACTGTCTGCTTGCCATCCTCAGCCTTAACATATACCTGATCCATAAGGCTGATCTCCTTGATCTGCTTTGAGATACGTCCTTCTACCAGACCGTTGAAAATCTTATCACCAACGATAGTGTCCTTATCATTCATAGCAATCTCAGCCAACTGTGCCTTTGCTTCCTTTGAAAGGAAGTTAGGCAGATAGTTCATATTGTTCTTATGCTCTTCATATGCAGCAACATCCTCTGCACTCCATACGCCTGCTAAAGCCTTGTCCAGTAACTTCTGTAAGATAGGCTTTGGAAGTGAGAATGGATCATTTAATGCACTGTCAATGGTAATCTCTCTTAACTTGGCAATCTCATCAGCTGAGATATCTGCTCTGCTGATATACTGTGGATTCATAGCTGCGATCTGCATAGCAATATTTGTAAGAGCTTCCTTCGCTGCATCTGAAGAATCACCATCAGCTGCTACTAAAACACCGATTCTTCCGCCACCATGAATATAAGATGCAACGCAATCAGCAGTAACCTTCTCAAATCTTCTGATAGAAAGCTTCTCTCCGATCTTAAGAGTCTTCTCATCCAATTCTGCCTTCATATCAAGGATCGAGCAAACGTCTTCGCCGTCGCCGGCCTTCTCTACATCTACAGTCAGAGCTTTATCTGCTACGTCCTGAACAAATGACTGGAATACTTCATTCTTAGCAACGAAGTCTGTCTCGGAGTTTACTTCAACTACAACTGCTGTATTACCATTGATTGCAACCTTGGCAACACCCTCAGCTGCGATTCTGCTTGCCTTCTTCTCTACCTTAGCAGCACCGCTCTTTCTTAAAACATCAACAGCCTCGTCCATATTACCGTCTGTCTCAGTCAGTGCCTTCTTACACTCCATCATACCGGCGCCAGTTAATTCTCTTAATTCTTTTACCATTGCTGCTGTAATAGCCATTTTTATATCCTCCTATATAAATAATACTTACTTCTTTAAGAAAAGCCTTAGTCATGGTGGCTAAGGCTTTTTATTTTCATAATCGAATTACTCTTCGGTTGCTTCCTCAGCTACAGCCTCAGCCTCTTCAGCAGGAGCTGCGTCAGCACCCTGATTTGCCTCGATAACTGCATCTGCCATCTTAGAAACAATCAGCTTTACTGCACGAATCGCATCATCATTACCAGGAATTACATAATCTAACTCTTCCGGATCACAGTTAGTATCTACGATACCAGCCAGCTCAATACCAAGAGTATGTGCTTCCTGAATACAGATTCTTTCCTTCCGTGGATCTACTACGAAGATCATGTCCGGAAGCTTCTTCATGTTCTTGATACCGCCAAGGTTCTTCTCTAACTTCTCCATCTCTTTCTTGATCTGGATAACTTCCTTCTTAGGAAGAACATCAAATGTTCCGTCTGCTTCCATCTCTTCATACTTCTTTAATGTAGCAATACGGGTCTGGATGGTCTTGAAGTTTGTAAGCATACCACCTAACCATCTCTCGTTTACATAGTACATACCGCAACGCTCAGCCT